>Ga0153921_1000018_pt1 | contig 217920 bp, 217 predicted proteins | sample TSNJ005MetaG_FD_104691 | JGI IMG/M metagenome (GOLD analysis project Ga0153921, IMG submission 104691) | Attine ant fungus gardens microbial communities from New Jersey, USA - TSNJ005 MetaG | ecosystem: Host-associated > Fungi > Mycelium > Unclassified | place: USA: New Jersey, Brendon T.... | reverse complement strand
TAAAAAAAAAAAAGAAAAAAAAAGAGGTTAAAAAAATATTTATAAATCAGGTGTTTTTTTTTTTTTTTTATAACCAAAAATTGTTAATTAAGTAAATGTAATATTTGTTGTTTTTTATAAATAACCACCCGATAATGGTAAGAAAAAATAGGTATTTACTATAAATTTAATTGTCAAATGAATTTTTATTTATAAAATACATTGAATTTTCTTTTTCTTTTACATATAATTTATTTAATTATTAATTGGAACACTGTTCCGATAATAGGAACACGGAGGGATGAAGACTTGAAAATCGCAACAGATATTGGTGGTACTTTTACTGACCTAGTTTTTACAGATGAGAAGGGAAATCTTCAATTTGACAAGGGACATACGACTCCAGGTCATTTTGAGGACGGTATTTTAAATGTATTAGGGCGACACGTTACAGAAGATTCATTGATTGAATCATTTATTCATGGTTCAACGGTCATTATTAATACATTAACTGAAAGAAAAGGGGGCGTAGTCGGGTTAATTACAACAAAAGGCTTCCGTGATGTATTAGAGATTGCTCGTGGTAATCGTCCAGACCTATATAATTTTAAATATAAAAAACCAGAACCTTTTGTAGAGCGTTACTTACGACAAGAAATTGATGAGCGCATCGATTATAAAGGGAATATTATGAAAGCGCTTAATACCGATGAAGTCGAGGTAATTGTTGAAAAATTCAAGGAATTAGGTGTAGAGGCTATTGCTATTTCATTGATTCATGGCTATAAAAACCCAATTCATGAATTACAGCTAAAAGAAGCAATTGAAAAGCTTTGGCCAGAGGTGTACATCACACTTTCAAGCGAAACGATTAAAGAGTATCGAGAATATGAAAGAACAAACACGACTGTTTTAAATTCATATGTAAAACCAATTGCATACGCTTATTTAAAAAACCTAAAAGAAAAATTAAGCTCGATTGGTATAACAGAACATTTGAAAATAATGCAATCAAACGGTGGAACGACAAGCTTTGATAAAGCGATGGAATTGCCAATTAATCTAGTTGAATCTGGTCCTGTAGCGGGTATGTTTGGTGCTGCAAAACTAGGAGAGCTATTAAATGAATCAAATATAATTGCATTTGATGTTGGTGGAACGACAGCAAAATGTTCACTCATTACTGAAGGAAAAGTAAATGTTACAACAGATTACTATATTGAAAGAAATGAAAAATTTGCAGGTTATCCGATTAAAACACCTGTTGTAGATATTGTTGAAATCGGTAATGGAGGTGGTTCCATTGCACGCGTCGACCAATTTGGCTCCTTAAAAGTTGGTCCAGATTCTGCTGGTGCAAATCCAGGACCTGTTGCTTATGGTTTAGGCAATACGCAGCCAACAATTACAGATGCAAATGTCTATTTAGGTAGATTATCATTAGAAAACTTCGATAATCCCGTGTCTATTGACAAAGTGGAGGAAGCACTTACTGATGCAATCGCGAAACCGTTTAAAGTGACGGCAGAAGAAGCAGCGCAAGGAATTTTAGATATTGCCAACTCTAATATGCTAAATGCTCTTAAACTCATTTCTATTCGTAAAGGCTATGACCCTGAGGATTTTACAATGGTTGCCTTTGGTGGCGGTGGTCCACTACATGCGATTAGTTTAGCTGAAGAATTAGGCATGAAGAAAGTTATTATTCCATACGGCTCTTCGGTCTTTTCAGCTTTAGGGATGATGATGACAGAATATCGACAAGATTATATTCAAACAAGCTTAATGAATTTTGATAAGCATTATTTACCTGCTATACAAAAAAATATTGATGAGGCTATTGAAAATGCTTATGCGGATGCACCTTTATCGAAGGATCATTATTATTTCGAAATTAATTATGATTTGCGCTATAAAGGTCAAGAACATGCAGTGAAATTGAATGCATCAAATATTTCGCTTCAAGAAGAAGAGCTCGCTCAATTAGCAACAGCTTTCCATATCAAACATAAACAGGAGTTCTCTTTTGACTTACCGGAGACTTCAATAGAGCTAGTCAATTTACATCTCACGATTTATGGCAAAGAGGAAGCGGTCCAGTTTAAGGAGTTAGATTTCTCACATATTGATGCTTCTACATGTATTAAGGCGACACGAAAGTTATACGTCAAAGAAACAGGCTGGGTAGAGGTTCATGTCTACAATCAACAAAAGTTAGTACCTGGCTATGTTATTGCTGGTCCTGCTATTGTGGAAAGTCCTACATCTACAGTTGTGATAAATGAAAAGCAATCTATTGAAATAGATAAATACGGCAATCTAATTGTAGAGATGGAGGGAAAATAACACATGAAAAAAGATGTATTTGCTATAGAAATTATTCAGGATTCCTTGCTGGCCATTGGAGATGAGATGTTTGTTGCATTAGCACGCTCATCTATGAGCCCAGTTATCTATGAGGTTTTAGATTATGCTTGTGGTTTAACTGATGCCAAGGGTAATTTGATTAGCCAAGGTAATGGTGTGACAAGTTTTATTGGGATGTTGAGTCCAATGGTTCAACGTGTCATAGAAAAATATGATAATGGGAGAAAATTAGACGAAGGTGATGTCATTATTATTAATGATCCTTATGTTGGAGGAGGCTCGCATTTATCAGATGTAGGATTGGTTTTACCGATTTTCTACAATGGAGAAATTATTGCCTATTCTGCAAATAAAGCACACTGGACCGAAGTAGGTGGGATGGACCCTGGTTCATTTACAAGTAATTCAAATGAAATCTATCAGGAAGGTCTTCAGCTACCAGGTGTAAAGCTTTATCAAAAGGGTGAGCTCAACGAAGGCATTTATGAAATCATTTCAACAAATGTTCGTCTACCAGAGCTATCGATTGGAGATATGTTTGCACAAGTAGCAGCCTTAAAAACAGGTGAAAAACGGATTGCAGAGCTTTGTCGGAAATTTGGTGCTGAATCGGTGAAGTTGTCCATTCAAAAATTATTGGACAAGGGTGAAAAAATTGCAGAGATTGAGCTTCAACATCTACCAAAAGGTGAATTTTATGCAGAAGACTTTATCGAAGGCGATCCATTAAAAGGTGGACCTTATCCAATTAAAGTGAAAGTAACGATTAGCGATGAAGAATTTATTTGTGACTTTAGAGGCTCACATCCTGCTGTCAATGTGCCAGTAAACTGTTCACAATTTGGTTTAATGGCTAGTGTTCGTGTAATGTTCTTAGCTTTACTTGGAGATATAGATGTAATTAATGAAGGTGTCTTTAAACGCTTAACAATTCTTACAGATGATAATTCAATTGTATCAGCCAAGCGTCCACATCCTGTTTCAATGAACTTTGAGGCGCGTATTGGAGCAGCAGACTTAATTTGGAAGGCGCTTGCACCGCATTTACCAGAAAGGTTATCAGCAGGACATTTGCAGTCTGTTTGTACATTTATCTTAACAGGCAAAAACCCTGAAAATAATGAATCCTTCCTAATTGTCGAGCCTTCAGTAGGTGGCTGGGGAGCGTCAAATGATGAGGATGGCCAAAATGGGCAATATTGTATGGGTGATGGAGAAACATATAATCTCCCTGTTGAAATTGCAGAGACAAAATACGGTATTCAGATTGATGAATATAGCTTAAATTGCGATGGTGCAGGTGCAGGGCAATATAGAGGTGGTTTAGGTGTACGCCGCGTTTATACCGTTAATCATGATGGCCAAAAGGTTTCTGTCAATTTAGGTAGACATAAATTTGCACCATTTGGCTTAAATAATGGTGAGGAAGGCTCGCATAACTATCTGATTATTCATAAAAAAGATGGTGCAAAAGTGGGGCCAGTGGGCGTACTTGCCAATTATGAATTACAGAAAGGAGATCGTATTGAGCTTGTCACGGCAACAGGGGGTGGCTATGGCAATCCACAAGAGAGAAGTACGAAAGCAATTGAAAAAGATCTAATAAATGGATATATTTCTTTAGAGGTAGCTGAAAAACGGTACGGTTACCAAAACGTATAAAAGGAGAAATATATAAATGACAGTCAAGACATTAAAAAATTCATTGGATATATTAGAATGCTTCGCAACTACTGAAAGTGCATTAGGTGTACGTGAAATTTCACGCATGACAAAATTGCATACTAGTGTTGTGCAAAGAACCATCAATACATTTACGGAAGCAGGGTATTTATTACAGGATGAAGTCACAAAAAAATATAAATTAGGTTATAAAATGTTTATATTTCATGACTCGCTTTCCAATACAAGTGACCCTCACTTTACAATTTATGAATTGATGCAAAGTCTCGCAAGTGAAATCAATGAATCAGTATTTCTAACTTATATGGATAATGAGTACGGTGTTACAACAAAAATTGCTGAAAGTAGTAAAAATATAAAATACGCGGTGTCTTTAGGTACCAAAACACCACTTTATATTGGTGCTTCCTGTAAGGTTATGTTTGCTTATTTAGACAAAGAAAGGCAGCTAGAATTGTTAGCCTATTTTCATGAAAAGCAGTCTGAAGAGGAACATAAAAAGCTTCTTGATAATTTACAAGAGGAGCTACAAACCATACGACAAAATAAGTGGTGCGTTACAGTCGGGGAGTACGATGAACATGCTTTTGGTATAAGTGTACCATTATTCAATTATAAGAAGGAAATCATGGCATCTCTAACGATATCTGGATTAGTATATGACATTGACGATCAAAGGGAGAAATACATGCTTGAACAGTTAATGAAAACTGCTCATCAAATTCAATCGCACATATCTAAACTATAACAACAATAGGGGACCTGACACTATGAATAATAAAGTATTACATCCGCGGGCATTGGAGCCTGTAACTTTACTAATGATTGTCTTAACATCTGTGGTAGGGGCAATCATTGGGATGCAGCTGATTACGACTTTAGGGATTTCTGCTAATACATCCATCATTGGTGCTATATTCGCGATGATTTTAGGAAGAATTCCAATTGGCAAGCTAATTGCATTCAAATCTGTGCATAGACAAAATATAATACAGACCGCAATATCATCGGCTACTTTTAGTGCGGCGAGTAGTTTAATGTTGCCAATTGGTATTCCGTATGTTTTAGGTTATGAAAATTTAGTTTTGCCATTGTTTATTGGTGTTATATTAGCGATGTTTGTGGATGCTTTATTATTATATAAATTTTTTGATACAAAGATTTTCCCTGCAACAGGTACCTGGCCACCGGGGATTGCAACAGCAGAGGCTATTAAAGCTGGCGATAAAGGCGGTAAAAATGCAAAGGTTTTAATTGGTGGTGTGTTAATCGGTATTGTGGGGTCTGTTCTTAAAATTCCAATGTCAGCATTTGGGGTAGCGTTTATTGGGAATGTTTGGGCCCTCACTATGTTTGGAATTGGTCTTTTATTGAGAGGTTATTCTGTTCAATTATTTAATGTCGATTTGAATGACTATTATATTCCGCATGGCATTATGATTGGAGCGGGCATTGTCGCCCTTTTCCAGGTTGCTTTTACTTTGCTAAGTAAAAGATCTACTAAAGAGTCAGAAGAATTAATCTTTTCGAAGGACCAAAAAGAAATTAGACAAGGTTTTGGTGTAGGTTTTATTGCTTATTTAGCGATTGCATTATTAATTGCTGTAATTGGTGGTATGATCTCACATATGTCTTTTGGAATGCTAATTGGCTTTATCATTTTCGCAACAATTGCAGCATTTGTTCACGAACTTATCGTTGGGATTGCAGCAATGCATGCAGGTTGGTTCCCTGCATTTGCAGTAGCGTTTATCACACTAATTGTCGGAATATTAATTGGTTTCCCGGCACCTGCTCTTGCTTTGTTAGCTGGCTTTAGTGCGGCAACAGGGGTAGCATTTGCTGATATGGGTTATGACTTGAAAACCGGTTTTATTTTACGTGGTAACGGCAGTGATCCTGTTTTAGAAAAAGAAGGGCGTAAACAGCAAATGATTGCTGGTATGCTAGCATTTTCAATTTCTGCTGTTGTCGTTTTACTTTCCTATCAATCTTATTTTGCAAAGGATTTAGTAGCGCCTGTCAACCATGTATACGCAGCTACTATCCAATCAGGAGTGACTGGAGACGTAGCGAAACAGTTATTAATCTGGGCGATTCCTGGGGCATTGATTCAATTAATTGGCGGTTCAAAGAGACAATTAGGAATTCTGTTTGCGACTGGTTTATTACTAATCAATCCTATAGCTGGTTGGGCAGTTTTAGTAGGTATTTTACTACGTGTTATTTTCACTTATATAACAAAAGGTAAGAAAGAATCTGAAATGACTGTTTTTGCAGCAGGTGTTATTGCTGGAGACGCTTTATATAGCTTCTTCTCTTCCATTCTTAAAATAGGAAAATAGAAAGGGGTAAGAGCAGATGGTAAAGGTTTTAACGTATGAGGATGGTATAGCTGCTGTTTATGGCGGTGCAATCCTAGGAGGTGGCGGTGGCGGTCTTCTTGAGGAAGGTTTAAAGTTAGTGGAGGAAATTTTCGCCGCTGGAAACCCTCAACATATCGAAATAACGGCATTAAACGATGAAGATTTAGTAGCCACCGTAGCAATGGTTGGAGCACCTTCAGCGGAAGAACAATATGTATCCAATGCACAGCTATGCTGGAGCTTTCAACATATGAATGAATATATGGGTCATCAATTAAAAGGGATTATTACGAATGAAAATGGTGCGATAACGACAATCAATGGCTGGTTACAATCAGTATTACTGAACGTACCAATCGTAGATGCCCCATGTAATGGACGAGCTCACCCGACTGGCATAATGGGTTCCTTAAACCTACATGAGCAACAAGATTATCAATCCGTGCAATTTTATGCAGGTGGAAAAGATGCTTACGCTGTTCAAGGCTTGGCTGAAGGGAATTTACAAAACACAGCGAAAACAGTTCGTCACGCATCGATTTTAGCTGGAGGGATGGTAGCGGTGACACGTAATCCAGTAACAATTGGTTATTTGAAGGAACATGGTGCACCAAATGCAATATCTGCTGCTATTGAGCTCGGATATAGCTTCCTAAGTGGGCGCACAATGGATGAAAAATTAGATCATATTATTCATCTGTTAAATGGCGAGCATATCGTATCTGGAACAGTAAAGGATTTTTCTCTGATAAAGGAAAATGGCTTTGATGTCGGTAGCTTAACTGTTGGGGATGTTGAATTAACTTTCTGGAATGAATATATGACATTATCAAAGGCAGGAACTATCCAATCGAGATTTCCAGATTTAATAATGACATTTGATATGGAAGGGATGGTACCTGTACCAAGTGCTAGCCTTAAAGAAGGCATGCATATAGCTGTTATCCAAGTTGATCAAAGCCACTTAAATTTAAGCTCCACGATGAAAAATGCCGAGCTATTACAGGAAATTGATGCGGTTATCGCAAAGGTTTTATAAAAAGAAGAACATTAGCAAGCAAATTAATAAAAGCTGCCAACATCTCAACTAAGATGGGCAGCTTTTATTGTTCCTTCAGCGGGTGGGTATTACATACGATCACTTTATTTCCTACTTCCTTCGTAACGTATTACTTGCTTTTGGCTTAAATGAATTATCGATTTTTTGTTATCACAACTCGAATGAGGCGGCATTTCGCAACATGATTGCATAATTGGTTATACATTAATCACTAAAGGCAAAGATACGTTCAACATACATAGTAAAATGAAGGTAGCTTCATTTAATGAAAAATCCATATACCTTGCAACATTTGGTCAAAACCTTCGCGGTCGCGAAAACAAAGCTAACTGGTTGTTCACATTTTTTGTATTGTACATCCACTATGCGGGTTAACAAACTTGAAATTTAAGGGAAAGTGTTCACTTTTATTGAAGATGATCGGTTACACTATACGCATTTCATAATTTTGTTACACAATATTCAATTGTAAGCCCGCTGAAGTTTTTTTAAAATGTAGAACACATAGTTTTCTGTACGCTACGCAAATTGCGAGTATACAGAACAATAAAGATTGTTCTGTACTTTTATCCTACAATATTCTGAAAAATTAGTCAATTGATATGTATAAAAAATTTGTTTTTCTTTGATTAATGACGACATCGTTACCAACTTCTAATAGCAATACAGTATAATAGGCAAAGGAAAGGGACTGATATAAATTATGAATAATTTAAAAAACAAAGTACGTAGTATATATGAGCAATTTGATGCAAGTCATGATTTTCAACATATTGAGCGCGTTTATCAAAATGCGTTAGCGATTTTACATACAGAGCCTGAAGCAGATGCGGAAGTTGTAAAAATGGCGGTACTTTTGCATGATGTAAGTGATAAGAAGTATACAGATAGCAAGGAACAAGAAGACCAATTAATAAATGAATTGCCAATAAGCGAAGTGAAGAAACAACATATCCGTGATTGTATTGCACAAGTGTCGTTTAATGGTGGCAATGAGCTAATGGCGACATCACTGGAAGCGAAAATTGTTCGTGATGCGGATCGTTTAGACGCAATTGGAGCTGTGGGCATTGCTCGGACATTTGCATATGGTGGAGCAAAAGGCCGGAAATTATATGATGACACAGAACAAGCGCGTACAACAATGACAGAAGAAGATTATCGTAGTAAAAATACATCTTCAGTCACGCATTTTTACGAAAAGCTTTTATTGTTGAAAGATTTAATGACGACTGATAAAGGTAAGCAAATGGCTAATGAACGCCATCAATTTATGGTATGCTTTTTAGAGCAATTACAAAATGAAAGAGATGGACAAGCATAATGAGTCATTTAATCGTACAAAATTTAACGAAAACAGTGGGCGATAAAACGCTCTTTCAAAATATTGAATTTACAATATATGAAGGGGAACGTGCGGGTCTTATCGGCATTAATGGCACAGGGAAATCGACATTGTTATCAATTTTAGCCGGTCAAATCGAAGCGGATGCAATCGATATTGACCGTCCAAATAAATACCGTATTGCTTATTTACCGCAAGAACCTTCTTTTAACAATGGTGAAACGGTATTACAGGCAGTATTCGCTGGTGATTCTCCCGTTTTACAATTAAACCGTCAATATGAAGAGACGGTTGCGGCACTCGCTTTAAATCCGACATCAGAGAGCTTACAAAAAACATTGTTTAGCTTACAGCAACGCATGGATGAGGAACAAGCTTGGGATGTCAATGCTCTTGCAAAAACGGCGCTAACAAAGCTCGGTATCGAAATGTTTGATAAGGAAGTTTTAACGCTGTCAGGTGGTCAACAAAAACGAGTCGCGTTAGCGAAAGTGTTAATTGAGCCGGCAGACCTTTACTTATTGGACGAGCCGACCAACCATTTAGATGTACAGTCCACAGAATGGCTACAAGAAATGGTGATGCGCTTAAAAGGTGCTGTTATTTTCATTACCCATGATCGCTATTTCTTAGATGAACTGTCGACACATATTTACGAAATTGCTGACCAAACGTTATATCGTCATACAGGGAATTATGGCGACTTTTTAGAAGCGCGTGCCATTCGTGAGGAAATGGCTGCAGCTTCAGCTCAAAAGGATCGCAATCGTTATCGTTCGGAGTTAAAATGGATTCGTCGCGGTGCCAAAGCGCGCTCAACAAAGCAAAAGGCTCGTATTCAACGTTTCGAACAACTTGAAGACAACTTAGAGCGCAAATCAGATGATGTTTCACTTGAATTGGGCTTAGCGACAACACGCCTCGGACGTAAAGTATTAGAAGCTGAAAATATTTCAAAGGCTTTTGGTGAGCAAAAAATTGTTGAGCACTTTACGTTTTTACTGCAACAAGGCGATCGCATCGGTATTATTGGCGCTAATGGTGTTGGGAAATCAACGTTACTCAACATGCTTGCTGGTGAACTGACACCAGATAAAGGGGAAATCCATGTCGGTTCAACCGTCAAACTTGCCCATTTTAAACAAACATTACCGAAAATGAATGAAAATGAGCGCATGATTGAATATATTCGTGAAGCGTCAAATGATATTACGGATGCAGAAGGTGTACGTTATTCTGCTGCTCAAATGTTGGAGCGCTTTTTATTTCCGCTGCATGCACACGGTACGCCAATCGGTAAATTATCAGGTGGGGAACGCAAGCGTCTACACTTATTACGACTATTAATGGAGCAACCGAATGTGCTATTACTGGACGAACCGACAAATGATTTAGATATTGAAACACTAGGTGTATTAGAAGACTTTATCGAACATTTCCCAGGGGTCGTTATTACTATTTCCCACGATCGCTTCTTCCTTGATCGTATCGCCAAAAAACTTTGGGTGTTAGACGGACAAGGACATGTTGATGAATCACTTGATATTTATAGTGATTATTTACAAAAGCGTGAGCAGGAAACAGCTGTAAAAGCAGAAGCACCGAAAGTGGATAAACCAAAGGTTGAGAAGCCCAAATCAGATAAGAAAAAACTATCCTTTAAAGAACAAAAAGAATGGGAAACCATTGCGGAGGATATAGAAAAAACAGAGACAGCGATTATGGAAACTGAAGAAGGTATTGCGAACGCTGGCGCTGATTTTACTAAACTACAAGAGTTAACAGCTAAACTAGATGAGCTGAATGCCCATTACGAGCATCTAATTGAAAGATGGTCGTACTTGGATGAAATCGTAAACGGATAAGGAGCGTACTACATGAAAATACTTACAATTGAGCCGACACCAAGTCCAAATTCTATGAAAATTATCGTCGATACGGAATTACCGTTTGGCAAAAGCTTTAACTTTACAAAGGACAATAAAGACGAAGCTACTGGTGAAGCGGCAGCTATTTTAGCCATTGAAGGGGTTAAAGGTGTCTACCATGTAGCGGACTTCTTTGCGGTGGAACGAAATGCTAAATATGCATGGGAAAGTATTTTATCGAGCATTCGACAAGTGTTGGGCGAAGATGTAACAGAAGCTAGTGACATCCAAATTGCCAATGAATTTTACGGCGAAGTATACGTCCATGTACAGTTTTACAAGCAAGTACCATTGCAAGTAAAAGTGTTTGATAACCAACGTGAATACCGTGTGAGCTGTGGCGAACGTTTTGTCGATGCTTTCAATAAAATCATTGCAACAGATGTCGATGAGAACTACATTTTCCAACGTAAATGGATTGATTACGGCGTTCGTTATGGCGAGCTTGAAGAAATTGCAGAAGCGGTGAAACAAGAAATCGATGTAACTTATTCAGCACAACGTTTAGAAGATATTGTGGCCTCTATAAACGATGCAGAGAAAGTGAACCAGAAACCTGCAAAGCTGAAAATAACAGTGGAGCAATTCCAACAACCAGAATGGGAAAAACGTTTCCAATTACTTGACCAAATGGCTGACCCTGAACTAGACGATTTACCACTTTTAGATTTAGCATTGCAAGATGACCAAATGTCTATTCGTCGCCTAGCAACAGTTTACTTAGGGATGATTGAAGATGTAGCCGTTGTACCATATTTGGAAAAAGCATTGCGAGACAAAAGTGCTGCGGTGCGTCGTACAGCAGGAGACTGTATGAGTGACCTAGGGTTTGTGGAATTTGAAGAGGCGATGCAACAAGCATTACAAGATAAAAATAAACTTGTTCGCTGGCGTGCTGCAATGTATTTATATGAAGTAGGGACAGAGCAATCATTACCTGCCTTAAAGGCAGCGGAAGATGATAAAGAATTTGAAGTAAAGCTTCAAGTGAAAATGGCTATCGCTCGTATTGAACAAGGCGAAGAAGCAAAAGGCTCTGTTTGGAAGCAAATGACAGAGTCGCGTCAGCAATAATCGCATAAAAAATATTCGCAAGAGCATCTAACTTTAGATGCTCTTGTTGTACTTTTCTCAAAGGAAAGTTAATTTCTGAAATCGCCGATAAAACCTCCAGAATCGCTGATAAAACTCAGGAAATCGCTGATAAATCACCCCGAATCGCTGATTAGTTAAGTAGTAGGTAAAGCCGCTTTGTCAAACGCCTTTTTAAAGGCAAACAGATAATTTTCAATCGCACGTTGACTGATTTCTGCATGAGGGACCATATTTTCAAAGCCATGGAAGCAACCAGGATATAAATGAAATTCTGTCGGGACACCCGCTTTTGTCAGTCTTGCAATATATTCGATAGATTCATCACGGAATGGATCTAAATCGCCGATAAATGTATATGTAGGTGGAAGATTACGATAATCTTCGGCATGCAGAGGAGCCGCGTAAATAGCTGTAGCATCAGCATAATGAGGTCCTAAATACATTTCCCATGCACGGTGATTTTGTGGGCCATTCCATACTCTAGCATCTATAATTTCATCATTTGATGGTAAAATACAACGATTATCAATCATCGGATAAAGTGGCATTTGGAACGCAATTTTTGGTCCCTTTCGATCCCGAGCCAATAGCGAGACTGCGGCTGTTAATCCGCCACCAGCACTTGTACCATGGACTGCTAGTCTTGATAAATCAATGTCTAATTCAGCCGCATTGGCAGCTAGCCATTCTAGTGCTGTATAGCAATCTTCTACTCCAGCAGGATAAGGATGCTCTGGGGCTAAGCGATAGCCAACAGAAACAACCAAGCAGTCTAAATGTGAAACAAGCATCTGGCATCTTGTATCATACGTTTCAATAGACCCAGTTATAAAACCGCCGCCGTGAATATACAAAATGGCAGGCAATAAGCTGTGTCTCTCCGTTGGTTCATAAATACGGATACGAACGTCTGGTGCATCGCTAGGGCCAGTAATAAAGCGCTCTGTCACCGTAACATTTTCTATAGTTACTACTTCATTTTTATGCATGTTTTTCATAACAAGACGAGATTCCACAATATTTTCTCTCGATAAATAGGATTCCGGCATAGCCGATAAGAATGTTTTGAGCTCAGGGTGTACTCGTTTATCCAATTGCATCCCCACCTTATTTTAATTGTGATTTTATTATCACAATTAAAATATAGTACAATGATTAAGAGAAGTCAATTAAATAATAGAGTATTTAGAAAATTGGAGGAATGACCATGCAGCTACTTATCCAATCGGGTGATCTAGGGCCGAAATGGTTCCATGTCGCATTACGAGCAATCGTCCTACTGGCCGCATCGAACGAGCTCTTAAAAAGTAATGCGATTGCGGAGACGCTAGGGGAAGATGCCACTTTCGTTAGAAAAATGCTTGCCAAGCTTGCAGAACATGACTATGTACAAGCGCATAGTGGTCGCTATGGGGGCTATCGTCTCAATAAAGCACCAGCACAAATTACAATGCAAGAGATCTATAGTGTGCTAGGTAATGACAATGAAACACCATATTGGTCTGTGCCATCTACTGGTTCAGAACGTTTTATCTCAATGGTGATCGCAAAAGCGGAAAAAACATTTCAATCTGTACTAGCAGACTATACGATTCAGGATATTTTGGATAATAGAAGTTAATAGGCAGTAGGTTCTTTGAAGAATTGGAAATTAGTTTTTGATAAAATATTTGTACAATTTTTAAAATGGAGGTGCTGTATTAAATGAATTCATTTTTGAAATGATTTGCGTTTGTCCATATTTTGAATCTACTGAAGCGATAATAGACATGAGGTGATAAAATGCAGTTACATGACTTTATGCGCGAAAATTACCCCCATTTACAACTTCGACCACCTTTATTTTATAGTTGGGATATAGGGATTCGCTTTGAACTTGGTGTCGATTGGAAAAATGAGTATCATTATCTAAATAGCCCTTATGTGTTAGGGTGTTATAAAAGAGCCATTACTTTATTTGAAGCACTACATGCGCCAAATGAGGAGATTTTTGTAGTGATGGACATTCATGATTTAAAAAATAATAGAAACTTAAAACGTAAGTTAAGAAATTTTCCGCGCTATGTGAATAAATCTTTATTATTGAAATTAAAGCATGAGGCGTTACCATTTATATTCCCTGAAGACGATGAAGATGGGAAATTAATAACGCATCGATTTACTTTACAATGTAAAACTTCCGATTTTAACTATATTCCACTGTTAAAAGCCATTTGCAATCAGGACTTGGGATTGAAACCACGGATTTACTATGACGTATACTTCATTAATTGTAATCGGAAAACTATTTTTCACGTCTATGATGATAGAGGTTGTGATTTGTTGGCAACTTCACCTGCTACAATAAAAGATATTTATGAAAAGCACAATGATTGGATTTTAGACTATGATAGAGCGAAAATTGATAAAGTTTTTAACAAAACACTTTAGTTAATCTCTAAGGAGGTGCATCTATCAGTGCATAAAGAAAATCAACTATCAATGGCGGATAACAAAATACAATCCTGCTTATCGAAATGCAGAAGGGTATTATTTGAGAGATGAGTGGACAAGTGTTTCAGAAATCGGGAAATCTTTTCTTGGAGAAATATTAACGTTAGACGATTATTTACAGGTCGAGAAAGCATATGTGGATACGGTAATGAAATTTTTAGAGGCTTACCAAATTGAGAACGTACGACTCATTCATCTTGAGACGTATGGTTTAAGTAACGTGGATAAAACTTCTCCATTGTATGACCCATTGTTTGATACAATTCCATTGGCAGAAGATATGCTAGTAACGATTGATCAAATTCCTATTGTCTGCAGAATGGCGCTAAGAGATTATATTTATTGTCAACTGATTACAGAGGATTTCTTTGTCCAGTTCGGTGATGATTATTATCTGTATATTGGTGCTAATAGTTTACAACAAGAAGCGCTACACTTTGCGAGCGAACAGCGTCTTTTCGTAGAGCAAATGACCTCGCCGTATTATCTTTCTGAAAAAAATGTTATTCGAGAAGTGGCATGGAGCTTTCATGAAGAAAGAATAATCAAAGATAGTGAAATATTGATTGATATTTCTTTAGAGGAATTGCAAAATATTTTTCAACTCTCTTCTATTCATCCAGTTACAGGTTCATACAAAATTACAGAGGACAATGCGGAGTTTTTTCAAAAGAAAATCAAGCATAAAATGGATTTTACTAAGTATGAATACTATTTATTAGCTGGGAGTTAAACAAATAGTCGTTTTTCAAATCCGTAAATTATAAACAAACAAAACACTCGCCCAAAACGTTGAGCTCACAGCGTTTGGGTGAGTGTTTTCTATTTGCGGCGAAGTTTTTTTTGTAGATTGCCATCTTTACACCTTATTTTTCCATATGGATAGGAGCAAAAAACTTCATACGATTCTATGAATGATTATCAATTTAGCCAATATATTAGTAAATATACAAGATGAAAATATGGATTGTAAATATTTTCTAATATAAAGGAGGCTTCATCTATGCTTGAACCAACTATAAAGACATCGGCAACGTATCAACGAGATCGGGAAACCGTTATTGCTTTAACACAAAAGCTTGTGCGAATCGAAAGTGTTTATCGTGAACATGACCCACATGGCAATGAACAGGAAGTAGCCAATTACGTGGCGCAATATTTACAAGCTATCGGTATTGAAACATTTGTAGAAGAAGTTGTACCAGGGCGTCCGAATGTTATTGGCATTATTGATTCGGGGAAGCCAGGAAAAACCTTATTATTTGAAGGGCATACAGATGTTGTCACAGAAGGCAATCGGGACGCGTGGACATATGATCCGTTCGGTGCGGAAATTATTGATGGACGTATGTACGGTCGAGGGACGAATGATACAAAAGGTAATCTCGCATGTATGATTACCGCTTGTCAATCATTGCTACTAGATGGCGAGGCATTTACAGGCAAAATCATTTTATGTATTCCATGTGATGAAGAGGGCCTTATGCTAGGCATTAAACATTTTATCCGCAATGGCTGGGCAGATGGGGTAGACGGAGCCATTATTTGTGAGCCGCAAGAAAACAATGTATGCATTGCCCAACGTGGCGCTATTCGCTTACAGGTCGATATTTTCGGCAAAATGGCACATGGTGCGATTTCTTGGAGTGGCATTAATCCGAATTGGCGAATGGCTCGTTTGATTGTAGAACTTGAAAAATTAGAAAAAGAGGAACAGGCGCGTTTAGGGCGTGACCCGATGCTTAACTGGCCATCGATTACTCCAACGATTTTACGAGCACCTGTGAAAGGGGATGCGCAAATTAATGTGATTCCTGATCAATGTATGACGACGCTTGATATTCGTACTGTTCCAGCACAGGACCATGATGAATTATTGGGCAAAATCGATGACATTATTGAACGACTTCAAGCAGATGATCCAGACTTTAAAGTAGAGCTGACCGTGCTTGATAATCGCCCTGCTACCGCTACTGCGAAAGAACAGCCGGTTGTACAGGCTATTTACGAAGCAGTGGCAGAAGTGACGCAAAAAGAGCCGATTTATAATGGTGTGCCAGGTGCAACAGACGGTACTTTCCTTCATGTCCATGGTGTACCCATCGTCACGGTTGGGGCGGGTGATCGTGAAATTCCGCATCAAATTAATGAATATGTCGATATTGAAGAACTGGCAGAAACGACGGCCATTTACCGTTTAGCGGCATTAAAGTTTTTAGCAGGTGATGTGTAATGGTGAAAATTGCTGTGATCCCTGGAGATGGTATTGGCAAGGAAGTGATGACTGAAGCGTTAAAAGTGCTCGAACATCTGCAACGAGACGATCCATCATTACAAATTGACTCGACCATTTTTCCTTGGAGTTCGGATTATTATGTCCAACATGGCCGAATGATGCCCAAAGATGCGCTCACTATATTGAGAAGTTATGATGCCATATTATTCGGTGCGATTGGTGATGCACGAGTACCGGATGATGTGACGGTATGGGAGTTTATCATGCCAATTCGCAAGCAATTTCAGCAATATGTGAATTTCAGACCGGTCAAATCGCTAAAAGGTATTGCGTCACCACTTACAAATGGTAAGGACATCGATATGGTGATTTTTCGTGAAAATACGGAAGGTGAATATTCTAATAGCGGTGGCCATATTTATCAAAATCAACCACAGGAAATGGCGATTCAAAATACGATTATGACACGGCTAGGCGTAGAAAAAATTGTCCAAGCAGCTTGTCAATATGCCAATCAATATGGCAAATCGAAAATTACAAGTGCCACAAAATCAAATGCTATTATCCATTCCATGAAATTTTGGGATAAGATTGCAAAACGCATTGTGGCACAAACTGCACCGACATTAACGCTGGAATCGATTTATATCGATGCATTAGTTGCGTATTTTGTAGAGCGGCCTCAAGATTTTCAAGTGATTGTGGCATCGAATTTATTTGGGGATATTTTATCAGATTTAGGGTCTGCGATTGTGGGAGGGCTCGGTTTATCTCCTTCGGCAAATTTAAATCCCGAAAAGGAGTTTCCGTCGATGTTCGAGCCAGTACATGGTTCTGCACCCGATATTGCAGGTAAAGGGATTGCCAATCCGATTGCCCAAATTTGGTCGCTTGCTTTATTGCTTGGCCATATAGGAAGACCTGATGCAGAAAAAAGAGTTGTTAGGGCTATTGAAGCTGTACTACAAGAAGGGGCAGTTAAGACAGCTGATATAGGAGGGCAGGCTACAACGTCGCAAATGGGTGATGCGATTTGTCAGGCACTTGTGAATAAAAAACATACGGCAAGGGGTGTGTAAAATGGCGGTTGCACAGCAAGTTATTATTGTGACAGGTGCTGCTGGAGGTATGGGGAAGGCGATTATCGAAGATCAGCTGAAGCAAGGAAATATGGTTATTGGCATTGACTTATCTGTTGCCTCACTCGCTCATCTAGCGCAAAAATCTTTACAACTACACGAGGTTAATGTTTTACAGGAAGAACATATACAGGCAATTTTCCATGAAGTTTATGCCAAGTATGGACGGATTGATGGGCTCGTCAATGCACTTGGCATTGCGCAGGCAGCGACGCCGATTGAGGAAGTATCAATGGATGAGTGGAATCGCCTGATGGACGTCAATGTCAAAAGTTTATTTATTACAACGAAAGCGGTTGTTCCTTATATGAAGGCGCGAAAAAAAGGCTCGATTGTGACCATTGCATCCATTTCGGCGGTGCGTCCTCGTCCTGGTTTGCAAGCCTATATTGCTTCTAAAGGGGCGGCGGAAAGCTTTAGCCGTGGGCTAGCAATTGAGCTTGCTACCCATCAAATTCGTGTTAATACGATACATCCAGGACCAGCAGATACGCAAATGCTATCACAGTTTACAGCAGATGGTGCTGATGCAGAGCAAACAAAGCACAATGTTTTTTTACAATCAGTGCCACTTGGTCGTTTAGTCGATCCTACAGATATAGCAGGGGCCGTAAAATACCTAATTTCAGATGCAGCAAGCATGGTGACAGGCACAACATTACATGTTGACGGTGGACGTGGCTTATAGGAGGGGTACGATGCAAATGATTCCGATGCTTATAAATGGTAAGTGGGTGCAAGGTGACAGTCAAGGCCTCATTGATGTCGTCAATCCATCTACAGGTCAAGTACTCGCGCAATTAAAGAGTGCAAGTGAGGCACAGGTTGATGAAGCGGTGCGAGCAGCTCGTAGCGCCTTTGAAAGTGTACAGTGGCGTCAAGTGAAAGCGTTTGAACGTGGTCAGCTACTAATCGAATTAGCACACTATATTCGCATGCACGCCGAAGAATGGAGTTTGCTTGAATGTCGAGATGTAGGAAAACCTTTAACACAGGCACGGGCAGATGTCGAAGCGGCAGCTCGTTACTTTGAGTTTTATGGTGGTGCAGCAGACAAACTTATGGGTGACACGATTCCAATTGAGGACGGCCTATTAAATGCGGTCGTATTGGAACCGGTAGGGGTGACTGTTCATATTGTGCCTTGGAACTATCCGCTGCAAATTACCGCTCGAAGTGTTGCCGCAGCCATTGCCACAGGTAACGCAGTCATTGTGAAAAGTGCTGAAGATACACCTTTGACGACGCATGCGATGGCGAAATGGTTTGCCGGGAAATTGCCAAGTGGAATTTTCCAACATATAACGGGTTTAGGGCGAGAGGTAGGGCCGTGTTTAACGACACACCCTGATATTGATCATATTACGTTTACAGGCTCTGTTCCAACAGGTATTGACGTGATGAAAGCAGCAGCTCAAAACATCGTACCGGTTACATTAGAACTTGGTGGTAAGTCTCCGAATATTGTCTTTGCAGATGCACCAATGGAACAGGCATTAGAAGGGGTAGTGCGTGCCATTATCCAAAATGCAGGGCAAACATGTTCAGCTGGTGCGCGCTTACTTATTGAAGAACGTGCGAAAGAAGCTTTTGTTGCACAACTTGTAGAGAAATTTCAAACGTTGAAAGTAGGCCCTGGTGAAGCGGATGTCGATATGGGGCCGCTATTAAATGAACGACAATATGTAAAGATTTCGACATTACTGCAACAAGCAAAAAAAGAGGGCTTTGTCATCACGGGTGGCGAAACCATCACGATTAAAGGCTATGAAAAAGGCTATTATATCCAACCGACAATTGTCGATGGCGTTGATGCGAACGCTGCCCTCGCACAAGAGGAAATTTTCGGGCCGGTGTTAACAATATTGACGTTCACAACAATAGAGGAAGCGATTGAATTAGCAAATGGAACGGATTATGGATTAGTCGCCGGCATTTGGTCGAAAGATTTAGACACGGCGCATTATGTGGCAAGTCGTGTGAAGGCTGGACAAGTGTTCATTAATAATTACGGTGCGGCAGGTGGCATTCAAATGCCATTTGGTGGTTATAAAAAAAGTGGTATTGGTCGTGAAAAAGGCTTTGTTGCCTTAAGAAATTATACGCAAATGAAAAATATTGCGATACGCTATGCGACACCAGAGAGAACGTGAACAGGGGGGAGCATGTGGAACAAGCACAAGACAAGCAAGTGTTGTTGGAGGTAAACCATTTAAACGTCCAGTTTCAATTAAAAAATGGGAAAAAAGCAAAAGTCGTCGATGATGTCAGTTTTGTTATTCATAAAGGTGAAACGGTAGCACTTGTAGGGGAATCGGGCAGTGGCAAGAGTATCACATCGCTGTCGATTATGCGCTTGCTTCCGATGCCTCCTGGAGAAATTGCTGAAGGAAATATCACATTAAATGGGAAAAATCTATTGCATTATAAAAATAAAGAGATGAGTATGATACGAGGCAATGAAATCAGCATGATATTTCAAGAGCCGATGACATCACTTGATCCTGTTTTTACAATTGGTAATCAAATGATGGAAGCGATCCGTAGACATCAAAAAGTATCCAAAAAACAAGCAAGAGAAATGTCACTCCAACTATTAAAAGAGGTGGGCATTGCTAATGCAGACAAGGTTATAGCAGAATATCCGCATCAGCTATCGGGTGGCATGCGTCAGCGTGTCATGATTGCCATCGCGATGTCCAATAATCCTCAGTTATTAATCGCAGATGAGCCGACAACGGCATTGGATGTTACCGTGCAAGCGCAAATCTTAAAGTTAATGATGAAAATGAAAAAAGAACAGCAGTCAGCCATTTTGTTTATTACACATGATATGAGTGTTGTTGCTGAAACGGCGGACCGTGTGATGGTTATGTATGCTGGACAAATTATCGAGGAAGCGCCTGTTCGGGAGCTTTTTCTTCAGCCCAAACATCCGTATACAGCTGCTTTATTAAAAACAATGCCAAGTCTTGAAACAGAGATGACTCGGTTACCTTCTATACCAGGCACTGTGCCACCTGCCTATGCATTGCCCGATGGCTGTCGGTTTGCACCACGCTGCCCATTTGTCATGGCACAATGTCATCAAAGAACACCGGAGACTACGCTCATCCAACCTAATCATAGCGTAAAGTGTCATTTATTCACAGAGGAAGGAGCACTTGGACATGACGGACAGAGAAGTGTTACTTGAAATTCATCATTTAAAAGCCTATTTTCCTGTGAAACGTAAGTCAATGAAAGAAGAGAAAAAAGTCGTTAAGGCTGTTGATGATATCTCGATTGACATCTACCGAGGTGAGACACTTGGCATTGTAGGGGAATCAGGCTCAGGGAAGTCAACATTTGGGCGCACGATTTTAAAGCTAATTGAACCGACAGCTGGAGAAATCCTATATAAAGGACAAGCGATTCATCATTTAAAGGGCCGCCATTTACAAACCTATCGCAACGACATGCAAATGATTTTTCAAGACCCGTTTGCCTCGTTAAACCCACGTATGCGGATAGGGACCATTATCGAAGAACCGATGACATTACAATGGACGTTATCAAAAGAACAGCGAAAAAAGCGGGTCAAAGAACTATTACAAAAGGTTGGATTGCCTGAAGATGCCATGCACAAATATCCCCATGAATTTTCTGGTGGGCAACGACAACGAATTGGTATCGCCAGAGCACTTGCCATCAATCCGGAGTTTATTATTGCGGATGAGCCAGTTTCTGCTTTAGATGTGTCGATACAATCACAAGTGTTAAATTTAATGATGGATTTGCAGGATGAATTTCAGTTGACGTATTTATTCATTTCGCATGATTTAAGTGTTGTTAAACATATTAGTGACCGGGTTGCAGTGCTGTATTTAGGAAGAATCGTGGAATTAGGTACAAAAACAGAGTTGTATGCAAACCCTCTCCATCCCTATACACAAGCATTACTATCTGCGATACCTGTTGTTAATTTTGATAAACCAAAACAAGTCGTACCATTACAGGGGGAACTACCAAGTCCAATGAATCCACCGATTGGCTGTGTGTTCCATACTCGCTGTCCTTTTGCAATGGAGCAATGTCGTTTAGAACGGCCTGCACTACAACATCAAAATGCCCAGCAGCAAGTCGCATGCTTTTTATATGAATAATAATCTGAATTTTCAATCTTAAAGGAGGTGTGTTCATGTTTGGCAATATTACAGACGTACCTGGTGTAAAAGTAGGGCATGCAGAAAATAAAGAAGGCGTAACAGGCTGTACTGTTGTTTTAGTTGAACATGGTGCAGTATGTGGAGTCGATGTGCGAGGTTCTGCACCGGGTACCCGTGAAACGGATGCACTTGATCCAATCAATGAAATTCAGCAAGTCCACGGTGTTTGTTTAGCAGGTGGCAGTGCATTTGGTTTGGATGCGGCAACAGGTGTGATGCATTACTTAGAAGCGCAAGGTGTAGGTGTAGATGCAGGTATAGCCAAAATACCGATTGTGCCAAGTGCGGTATTATTTGATTTATTTATCGGTGATCCGCATGCAAGACCGACCGCTCAGATGGGCTATGAAGCAGCGGCAAATGCAACAATGGGTGTTTTTGCAAACGGCAATATAGGTGCGGGATATGGTGCAACAGTAGGGAAATTGGCGGGCCCACAATTTTGTATGAAAGGTGGATTAGGCACAAGTTCGCTGAAAGGCAAAGAGGGGCTTGTAGCAGGTGCCATTGTTGCCGTTAATGCAGTAGGTGATATTAAGGATCCCGCTACAAGAGCAATTTTAGCGGGAGCGCGTAACGAACAAACAGGGCATTGGCTTGATAGCTGTGCGTATTTAGAAGAGCATGGACATTCGCAAGCACTGGCTGGCACGAATACGACAATTGGCGTTGTCGCTATGAACGCAAAGTTAACAAAAGCAGAAGCAAAAAAAATCGCCCAACTAGCTCAAAATGCATTAGCTCGAACGATTTATCCTGTTCATACAATGCTCGATGGCGATACGATTTTTGTTTTAGGCACAGGTCATCAAACGTATCCAGTAGATTATCTTGGGCATTTAGCAACGAAAGTCGTAGAGGAAGCCATACTTGCCGGGGTAAAAGCCGCTACTAAATTAGATAGCGTAGAAAGTTATTCAAGTATTCAACAAATGAAAGCATAAAGGGGGAGAAATGCTGTGAAGCCGATTCGAAATTGGTTTTTACTATTGTTGTTATTGCTTGTAGGGTTGATTATAAGCGCATGTTCAAATGATAATGACAAAAAAGATACAAATACAGTACCGACAAATGCGCCAGTAACAACTGATACACCGCAAGAAATTGTTGTTCGTATTAATGATGATCCGGATTTTTTAGATCCACATAAAGCGACAGCGTCCATTTCTTATCAGATAATTCTTAATATTTTTGATGGATTAATGGCACCCGAAACAGATGGTTCCTTAAAAGATGGGTTGGCAGAAAGCTATGAAATTTCAGAAGATGGTTTAACTTATACATTTAAAATCCGTTCAGGTGTGAAATTTCATAACGGTGAGGCGTTAACAATAGAAGATATTCAATATTCTTTTGATCGTTTAATGGGCAAAAATGGTGGTGAAAAAATGTCCAATAACTTTGATAATGTAGCGTCCACTGAAGCACCAGATGCAACGACTTTTGTCATTAAGTTAAAAGAACCAAATTCTAATTTCTTATATTCACTGACAGCTCGCCAATCAGCGATTGTACCGAAAAGTAATGATGGGAAGCATAATGAAAATCCAATAGGGACGGGCCCATTCGCGTATGTCAAATATGCTCCAGGGTCAAATTTAGTATTGAAAAAGAATGATAGCTATTGGAAACAAGGCTTACCTTACTTGGATAAAGTAACTTTTACGTTCCAATCGGACGATCAAGCAGCCATTATGAGCTTAATGGCGAATGAAGTTGATTTAACAAGTGTACCTTGGCAACGTGTAAATGAGGTCGAAGATAGTCATAGTTTATCACATCAAAACAATAACTCTTCTTTAATTGTTACGTTTAATGAAACGAAAGCACCTTTTGATAATGTCAAAGTACGTCAAGCAATGAACTATGCAATTAGTAAAGCGGATATTATTGATTCCGTTTTTGCTGGCTATGCTGTACCACTTGGCTCGAACATGAGTCCAGCAATGGGGGATTATCAAAAGAAAGGTTTAGAGAGCATGTACAAGCAAGATGTGGAAAAGGCCAAAGCATTATTAGCAGAAGCGGGTTACCCAGATGGCTTTAAAACAAAAATAACCGTGTCTTCTCATAACGAAATCTATTCAAACATAGCGCAAATCGTTGCAGCCAATCTTAAGGAAATTGGTGTGGATGTAGAAATTGAAGTGGTGGAATGGGGGATTTGGCTTGATCGGGTGTACTTCGGTCGCGATTATAATATGACAACGATTGATTTAACAGGTCGTGCCTCTGCCTATGAAATACTAAATGACTATATCTCGACAAATGACGGTGAAAATTTCTTCTTATTTAAGAATGAGGAATACGACAAAATCATGGCAGACGTGTTAAAAGAAACCGATACGGCAAAGCAAATTGCCTACTACCAACGTGCACAAGAAATTTTAGCTGAACAAGCAGTGTCTGTTTATGTGGCAGATTACCAAATCGTCTGGGGGTCTGACAAGCAAGTGACAGGCCTGAAGAGCTATCCATTTTGGTTCCACGATATGTCAGAGGTAAAATTCTCAAACTAGAAAGAGATGAGTGCACATGATGTATATTATACGTCGATTCATCCTGTTAATAACAACGATTCTTCTAGTATCAATCATTACATTTGGTGTTTTTCAAATTTTACCTGGGGACCCTGTTCGAACAATGTTAGGAACAGAAGCGGATCCTACACAAATTGAAAATTTGCGGTCTGAGCTTGGTTTAGACCGCCCCCTTTATGAACAATATGCTGATTGGATGAAGGGATTATTAACAGGAGAATTAGGCAATTCACTTCGATTTTCCATGCCTGTAAAAGATTTATTGTTTGCTAGATTGCCTGTCACCATGTCGCTAGCTGTTCTTACACTAACCATTGTATTAGTTGTTTCATTACCACTCGGCATGTTTGCAGCGAGACGTCAAAATAAGCTGAGTGATGTGTCATTATCGACATTGACGCAAATCGGCATGGCCGTCCCGTCCTTTTGGCTCGGTATGATGCTTATTTTATATGTAGGCATGCAGTTTAGTTTTTTCAAAATTAGTGGCTATATCCCTTGGACACAAAGTGTGTCAGGTGCATTAAGTACGCTAGTTCTACCGGCACTAACCATTGCGATACCGCAAATTGCAGTCAACTTCCGTTATGTGCGAACTGCCATTCTAGAGCAAATGCAGCTCGATTATGTACGAACAATTCGCAGTAAAGGGATGTCTGAACGGAATGTTATGTACAAGCACGTGTTAAAAAATGCGATGATTCCCATTTTGACGGTTTTTGGCTTGATTATGGCAGAAGTAGTAGCAGGCACTATTATTGTCGAGCAAGTATTTTCATTGCCAGGTATTGGTCAGCTATTGATTACAGCGATTAGTAATCGTGACTTCCCTTTAGTGCAAGGCATTGTGATGTATATTACGGTCGCGGTTGTTGTAATTAATTTTATCGTTGATATTTTATATTCTGTGTTAGATCCAAGAATCCGATTACGATGAGAGGTGGATGCGATGAATATTGTACAGCGCTACATGAAAAATATAAATTTAATCATTGGTCTACTCGTCATCGTCGGATTTTTAGTCGTGATGGTCATCAGCTTCTTTTATACGCCACATGATGTCAATACGATGAATATACCGGAAAAATTGCATAGTCCAAGCAGTCAATATCTTTTTGGTACAGATGAATTTGGACGAGATATTTTTAGCAGGATGATGAAGGGTACACAAACAGCCTTTGCAGTTGGTTTATTAACCGTATTTATTGGTTCCACATTTGGTATTTTAATCGGTGGGATAGCAGGTTATGTCGGTGGCTGGGTAGATGAAATTTTTATGCGCCTTATGGATGCGTTAATGGCATTCCCAGGCATTATTTTAGCATTAATGCTAGTTGCAGTTTTCGGACCAGGAGTAGTCAATACGGCAATAGCACTTGGGGTGATTGCCATACCAGCCATCGCTCGAATTGCGCGCAGTGGTTTTGTCCAACATCGTGATGCAGAATACGTACTAGCTGCTAAATTAATTGGCGTAAAGCCTTATAACATTATGTTTCGTCATATATTACCGAATATTTCTTCGCAAATCATTGTTGCAGCAACAGTAACTTTTGCCACAGCAATGCTCGCAGAAGCCGCCCTTAGTTATTTAGGGCTTGGCGTCCAACCACCAAATCCTAGCTGGGGACGGATGTTAAAAGATTCGCAGGCTTATTTAGTGAAAGCATCTTGGTATACATTTGCACCAGGTGGAGCGATTACGATGCTCGTATTAGGATTGTATATGCTAAGCAATGCTTTACGTGATTATATGGATCCCCGTTCAAAATCCTAGAAAACGGCTATTGTCATTGTAATAAAAAACGTTCTATACTAAATAGATTAGTCATGCTAAATACGAGGAGGCATTATACATGAACACAACACTTATTACAACAGACAATGACTTGCAAACAGCTTTTGCAATTCGCAAAGCTGTATTTATCGAAGAGCAACAAATTCCAGCTTCAGAAGAATACGATGAGTTTGACACACTCGATGCGGCATGTGACCATATTCTTGTCAATTACAACGGGCAGCCAGTTGGTACAGGTCGTTTACGTGTTGTAGATGGCTATGGCAAGCTTGAACGAATTTGTATTTTAAAAGAATTTCGTAACTATGGGCTAGGAAAAGTAATTATTCAAGCGCTAGAAGCGATCGTACAAGAAAAAGGCTTAACGAAATCCAAACTAAGTGCGCAAGTATATGCGGAGGGCTTTTATGAAAAGCTCGGCTATACACGTACAGGGGAAGAATATTTGGACGCAGGTATTCCACATGTTTTAATGAAAAAGCAATTTAACTAATAGATAATCCAGTTTTTATTGAAACAAAAAAGGTCTTCTCAAATGCTTTTTGAGAAGACCTTATTAATTATTCAAAAGGACTAGTAAATAACGGTTGCCAAATACCTTGCTCATTTTTAATCATTGTTGCACCTCTTTTTGAACTATTCCCGTATTCCGGTATAAATTGGATAGTACCCTCGATATCATCTATCTGTTCAAATTCAGCTTCTTCCAGGCCATTAAACATATAAGCACTCAGAAGTCGTTGAATTTCCTCAGTAGCATAATATTCTCTGATTGGTTGTGTATCCTGCATATACTTAACAATTTCTGATCGTTCCGGAACATCACGTGTTGTATATAGAGCTAATTTTGTTGCATAATCCCGTTGAGCTTCTGCTATTGCATACATCTTTGCAATGGATACGGGGTCTACGCCTAGTAGAATGTTTAAATCATAATTTTCTTTAAATGCATGATAAAGAGATTGTTCCTCTTCGGTTAATGTAAATGTTGGCTCAAACTTTTTAAATCCAACAACTTTACCAATAAGAGAGCCATCACTAATTAATTTAACGGTAGATCCTTTGTTATAAGTATAAACCGCAAACTCGTTTTTTTGTAATGGAGCAAGGTCTACATCGATGGATTTCGATTGTGGTGTATCCGTGTGCGAGCGATCTATAAAATAATACTTAAAAATTTCTTGCTGTTTAGGTTGAGAAAATTGCACAGGAGCCACTGCACCAGGCAAAGCGAGTAACTCACCATTTAACGTGACTTGTCCATGCAATGTTTGTACTTTATCGCATTCAACGCCAAATACTGGGGAAACTACGATATCGTACATATCATAGTAGGCAATATAATCACCTACTGCAATGGTTGCTTGTGGATCAATCACCATTGGTAGATAAGATAATGCCCACTGTTTCCCCATTACATAAGAAATCGTCGGTTCAATGACAACTGAATCGTTGGATTCGATAATTGGTAACACTGTTTCATTTTTTTGCAGTAAATTGACAAGGTCATAAGGGTCAGTTGGTAATGTAGCAACTGTTTTTGCCGCAGTTGACTCTTGTGGTGTGAATTGTAATTTCAGTACGAAGCCTAAAATCAAAACAAAAGTCAGCACAATTAAGGGGAAGCGCCAATATTGTTTTTTGATGCCTTTATTTACAGGTCGGTTAGGCACGAGCATTCGTTGTTTCATATCCTCAGTAAATGGAACGTCAGCACGAAGCTCTCGCTTTAGTTGCTCTTTTAAATTATTCATGGAAAAACACCTCCGGCTGTGCTGATAATTTTGATTTTAGTAATTCTTTTCCTCTCCGTAATCTTGTGCGCACAGTATTTTGAGAAAGATTCAGCAAATCGGCAATTTCTGATACTTCAAAGTCTTCGTAATAAAACAAAATAATGACTTCTCGATAGTGTATCGGTAACTTCATCACTTCCTGTTTTAATGAAAGGAATTGTTGCTGACGCATGACTTCCTGTTCGGCAGATTTTTCATTTGTCCAAAAGGGTGTTAGAAACTGCAACACGTTTCTGCGCTTTTGTTTACGCAATTCATCGTGACAGCGATTAATTAAAATTCTAGTTAAATAAGTTTTCAGTGATGCATCTTGGCGAAAAGCATCGCCCTTTAAAGCGAACGTTAAAAAAACATCCTGCGTAATTTCTTCTGCGAGTTGCTTGTCCTTCATATATAAATAGCTTAGATGGAATAGGTATTCACCATATTCCTCCACTAGCTGTTCCATAATACGACCACCTTACTTGTCTTTTAATCTTAGACGAAAAAATGTAAAGAAATTGTTCGAAAAAATAAAAATTGTTAAAATAACTAGTATTCTATATGATTATTATAAAGGTATATGGGAGGGATACGGACATGATTAGACATATCGTAATGTGGAATCATAAAGAGGAATTTAATGACGAGCAACAAGTAACGAATGCACAAATCGTTAAAATGGAGTTAGAAAGTCTAACGAAGAAAATCGATGGGATTATCTCACTACAGGTTATCACTAATCCATTAGCATCTAGCAATCGACAAGTACTGTTAAATAGCCTATTTGAAAGCGAAGAACATTTACAACAATATCAAATACATCCTGACCATGTTCGTGTTAGCCAGTTAGTAGGTACATTTCTGAAAGATCGAATATGTATTGATTTTGAAGAAAGTCTATAAACAAACTCCATTTTGATTCTGTTAAAATGGAGTCTTTTATTTAGGTTGTTTCATATAGATTGTTGCTCTCTCTTGAATAATCCTGATTATCATTAATTTTTAGGATGCTTTCAATATTGGTGAAACAAGACCTATGTCCCCAATAATGTAGTAAAATAGAAAAATATTTCACTGAATATTTATCAAGTAAGAGGAACTTATATTATGAGGGGGTAATCAGCATAAGAAAGTTTTTTATAATGTTTTTAGTTATTATTTCTTCAATCGTGTTTTCTGCTTGTTCAAACAACACAGAAATGCCGAAATCGCACACTAAGGAAGGTGTTGCACCCTATGAGTTAACAGAAAGCGATACATATCTTTTGAGGTCGTTAGGACTTGAAAAGGAAATAAATATCGTATCTTTCAAAGCTCCTAAAACTGCAAAAAGCCTTAAAGTTAATGTTTATACTTTGCAGGAAGACGACACTTGGAGTGTCATAGGCGACGGACAGATATTTTTAGGGGCGGATGCCAATCCCGATGATAATTTAGAAGGTACATTTGCAATGAAACTTAAAGACAACTATGCAATAGATTTCAACATCAACACAACGGCAATGGTATCATATAAAACCGATACACTGGATGTCGATTATGAAATTTTAGCTTCTTCAGAAGTTTATCTGACAGAATTTCAAAAGATAGAAATTAATAAAGAAATACCTGTTGCGATTATGATTTACAACGATAGTTCAAGTATGAAAAGCTTTACTATGGAAGATTTCTTTTCTCCTTCAAGATTTGAAGAAATGGATTTAGTCCAGGCAGTCACACTGACTTTTACCGAAGAAAACACTTAGGATTTAGCCAAATGAGATTGTATTTGAAAATGCAACATTGTTGTGGATGGATGAAAGAGAAGAAAAAGAGTAGCGTAGATGGCTACTCTTTTTTGTTCATTAGATGTCTCATAAAGTAATATACTTTTTGATTGATGTTATAAAACTACTCCATTTGGCAAACATATAAAGGTTGTATTTAATGTATGGTTAGTTGTAAAACCAAGATAATTTAAACTTCCTCCAATCGTGAATTCGTAATTACTGCCTAGACGAGTGATACGAGCGTTTACTCCTGTTCGGTTAAAACGACCCTCTAAAGCAGTGGTGCGTAAATTAGAATAGCTAGCAAATATTTGACGATTACCAGCTAGCTGAGTTGTAAAATTTGCAGATACTGTTATATCAACCGGAGTTGAATCATGTCTAACTCTCACTTTACGTGAGGCAGAAGTTGAAGAGAATGGCGTTATGCTATTTGAAAGAGTGGCAATGGCGTTAGCTTGTGACGCTGCACTTGCTTGGTGATTAAATACTTCTTCTGAACCCCAATCTTCTTCAAATTCAATAAAAGTGATGTCCACTACGCTAGATTGTGTCGTCTCAATTGCTCGTTGTCTAAATACTTCTAGGGAAACCCAAGCTTCTTCTTCAAAATCCTCAATTGGAGAAACTTCAATGCTTACAAGACCTTCTCCCCATGTAACGGTAGATTTTACTTCTTCTAAAATTTCTATATATTGTTCATGTAGTTGTTCTTTTTCTTGTTGGCTTAACGTAGTTGCTGAAGCACTACTATGTGATATAAAGAGAATACAAGCGAAAGCAAAAAGGGCCGTGAAAAATTTGCAAGATTTTAGCGACGATTTTTTTTCCATTTTATCCTTCTCCTTACCTTTTAGAATACTTCACTACTGTCGCATCAATAGTCTCTGAATGTTCTGATTTTTATCTACCCAGATTTAAATGTAGCAGTGGTAAACATCCATTTTTACTAGTGCTTCAAAGTGTCACAACAGAGAGTAACTTTATGAGACATTATTTCCTAATCTAGTGGGCAAGCAAATCTTTCAATCATTTATTGTCACCATTAAAGTAAACGAAGAATATTAAGTTATAGTGTTGATATTGTTTATATGACGATAGTGAAGATAATTAAATTTTATAATTATTTTATATTTTTTGTCTAGCAAAAATCTATTAAACAACTCCATTTTGATTAGCTCAAAATGGAGTCTTTTATTTAAAAAGAAAAGGGTACTTCCTGTAGCGTTGGATAGGATGGTATGGCACCATGTTTTGTTGTAGATGCACCAGCATAGCGATTGGCAAAAGAAAGGAGGGGAGTAGCAAGGGTTTCGCAAAAGGCTTCGAGGCCATCTAACATAATGTTCTTCTGCAACAACATACTTAAAATAGCACCGATAAAGGCATCACCCGCACCTGTTGTATCGATGGCTTGGACCACATCTGCAGATACTTTTACATGGTGTTGCTTCGTATAGAGACTCGCTCCCTGTGGACCATGGGTTACGAACATCACTTGGATATTCCCTTGAAATAATGATTCAATCGCTAGCTGTTCATCTTTAATATGTGTTAAAAACAATAGTTCCTCTTCAGAAAGTTTCACGATATGCGCATTTGGTAAAAACTGTAAAATCGTTTGTCGACACGCTTCTGCATCATGCCACAGAGGGAGTCGCACATTGGGATCAAATGACACAAGACAACCCGCCTGATGTGCTTGTGCAATCATTGCCTCATGCGTTTGCTTCATTGGACTGTCCACTAAGTTCACCGAGCAAAAGTGGAGGATGTCATTGGCTGTCAGTAAATTAGCGGGCAATTGTGCTGGTCGATAGAGTAAATCGGCTGCATTTCTTCGATAAAATAGAAAATCACGCTCTCCATCGGCTGTTAAAGATACGAAGGCGAGGCTTGTTTCACCTTCCGTAGTTTGTGCAATATATCGAGTGTCCACGCCGGCTTGTTTGACTGTACTGATTAAAAAGTCACCAAATGCATCTTGACCTACTTGGCTAAGCAGTGCGGCAGGATGCCCTAATTTTGCACAGACAGCGGCGACATTGGCAGGCGCACCACCAGCATGTTTCGTGAAATGTTCGACTGCAAGAAGGGAACCACCTTGACCGGTAGGGGTGAAATCAATTAACAACTCGCCAATAGCATACAGTTTCCGCATACTATACCTCCTTTTTCGATTGCTTCGGAATGTAAATCGTATAAAAAATCCCGCCAAAAATGAAAAGAATGCCCACAGTTTGCATAATGCTAGGCATGAAATCAAGCAATAGCATATCTAATAAAATCGCAACGACAGGATCGACAAATACTAAAACGGACACTAGCATCGTAGATAGATTGCGAATACTATCGAAAAATAAATAATAAACGAATCCAGTATGAATAAAGCCTGTACCTAAAATATAGAGCCAATTCGTCGTTGTTAATCCTTCAAATAGCGAAAAATCCACAAAAGGTAAAAGTATGACGATACCTACTGTCGTTTGGATAAACGTTAAGGCATAGGAACTTAAATTTGTGATTGTGCGGCTTGTTAACATTGTTAACGCATAAAACAAAGCAGAGAGTAGAGCCCAGATAAAGCCTGACTGCATAAATTCAGACAAAGTAATAAAATTATGTAAACCGATGATAAAAATACTACCAATAAAACAAGTCAATGTGGCGACAAGAGCTTGAATAGTCATTTTCTCTTTTAAAAATAGCGCACCTAAAATAAGGACAAAAATTGGGGCTAGATTATAAATGGAGATGGCTATCGAAATCGACATCTCTTCAAATGCTTTAAATAAAAAGACCCAATTTAGGACGATAAAGACGCCGCATAAAAGTGTGCGTACAATTTCTTTTTTGTGCCAAACTTCAGTTTTATGGCCTCCTGTTATAAGCCACAAGGCACTAAGAAAGAGGGTGGCGCATATACAACGGATAAAGACGAGCTCAAGAGCAGGTACACCTGTATGGATAGTGAAAAAGCCGATGGAACCAAAAATGGCCATTGATATAGTCAATTTTATAATGGCTGAAGCTTGCATATCAAACCTTCTTTCTAAAAAGTTTTGAGTAAAGAAACCGACAGTAGAGGGTACTGTCGGTTGCAGCTATTGATAAAAGGTCGTCACTTTCGGATTTGCCCATTGCCATGAATAAAATATTTTGTTGAGGTTAACGCAGGTAAGCCCATTGGTCCGCGTGCATGTAATTTTTGTGTACTAATGCCGATTTCAGCGCCATAGCCAAACTCAAAGCCATCAGTAAAACGTGTGGAGGCATTATGGTAAACGGCTGCCGCATCTACATTATTTAAAAATGTCTCCGCTACAAGTTGGTCTTCTGAAATAATAGCTTCCGAATGGTTTGTTCCATAATGATTAATATGTTCAATGGCCTCAAAAACATTTTCAACAATTTTAACGCTTAGTTTTAAATCTAAATACTCTGTTGCAAAGTCCTCCGCTGTAGCGTGCTGGGCGAAATCGACCACCTGGCAAACTTCTGTATCACCGATAATTGTCACACCTGCATCGTGTAGGGCATTTAGCAATTTTGACCCGTATTCACTAAACCACTGTGGATGAATCAGTAAGCTTTCAGCAGCATTACAAACAGAAGGACGCTGTGTTTTAGCATTAAGACAAATGTTTTCTGCTTTTATGTAATCTGCAGTTTGATCGACGTAAATATGGCAATTCCCTGCACCTGTTTCAAGCACTGGTACTGAAGCTTCACGAACGACCAAATCAATAAGTGCTTTACCTCCACGCGGAATTAATACGTCGAGGTATTCTTTTAAATGGAATAATTCCTTTGCCGTTTCACGACTTGTATCTTCAATGAGTTGCACTGCATCGACAGGGATAGATGTTTTTTCAAGTGCGCGGTGAATACTTGCAACAAGCGCTATATTTGAGTACTTCGCAGAGGAGCTTCCTCGTAAAATGACCGCATTTCCTGTTTTTAACGATAATGTAGCGGCATCGACCGTAACATTTGGTCGTGCCTCGTAAATCATGCCGATAACACCAATTGGTACCATGCGCTTTTCAATACGCAAGCCGTTATCTTTCTCAATACGTTCAAGGATTGTGCCAACAGGGTCATTTAATGTTACCAATAAATGAATGGCATCGGCCATTGCCGCAATGCGGTCTTCATTTAACATAATGCGATCAAGTGTTGAAGCGGGCATGCCTTTTTCTTTGCCATTTGCTAAGTCCTTGCCATTTTCTGCGATAATCGTCTCTTGATCAATTAATAATTGTTCAGCTATTTTCGTTAACGCCTCATTTTTCTCACAAGTTGTTTTAATATTTAATATATAACTCGCGGCTTTTGCGCGTTGTCCTTTTTGGAATACTTCACTAGTCATCTATAGTCCTCCTTAATGAGTTTGTACTTTTAACCATTTATCTCGATGAATAACTTCGATTGGATAGTTCGTTAACTCATCCGTTCGTTTACCCATTGCATGTGCTAGTTCAAGAGAAGAATATAAAACTTCGCCCCGTCCAAGCAATCTACTTTCACTATAAACCTCTACAACGTCGCCTTGAGCAAAATCTCCTTCAACTCGATAGACGCCAGCAGGTAATAAACTTTTCCCATTCTCTAATAATGCCTGTTCAGCACCGCTATCTACAAAAATTTTACCGGAAATTTCTGTGAGTGCAATCCATTGTTTATTGTTGGTTAAGACAGCGAGCGCTTCATGTTCAACATATGTGCCATCTCCTTGACCATTCATAATATCGATGAGCTTATGTGCGCCGTAGCCAGTACCGATAAAGACTTTTACACCGGCATTTAAAGCAGCTCGGGCTGCCAATAGTTTAGACTCCATACCACCAGTGCCGACTTTAGAGCCTGCGCCATCAGCGAAACCAAGCATTTCATCTGTCACAGCTGTTAAACGATCAATGCGCTTTGCTTGTGGATTTTTATTAGGATTGGCATCATATAAACCATTAATGTCTGTGAGAATAATGAGCTGGTCTGCATGCACAAGTCCACTAACTAGTGCAGACAGCATATCATTATCGCCAAACGTTAATTCACTAACTGATACGGTATCGTTTTCGTTAATAATCGGGAGCATAGCGCGTTCTAACAATTCCTCAAAGGTAGCATAGGCATTTTTATAGCGTTCTTTTTTCGAAAAATCCGTACGTGTTAGTAAAATCTGGGCAGGCATTATATCATAAATGCTAAATAATGCATGATATGTTTGGATAAGCAAACTTTGACCGACTGCTGCAGCTGCTTGTTTTCCTTTCACTGTTACTGGACGAGAAGGGTAGCCTAGTTGTTTAAAGCCTGCTGCTACTGCGCCGGATGATACAAGTAGCACTTCATGGCCACATTTTTTTAATTGTGCAATGGCTTGCACATGATCCATTAAACGCACTTTGTCAATTTCACCTTTTGCATTTGTTAAGGAACTACTGCCAATTTTTACGACGATTCTTTTTCTTTCCATCACGATTCCTCCAGTTCACCATTTGTGATCGCCACTTTCGTACAAATAAAATAAAAAAAACCTTTTCATCCTAAAAAATTAGGACGAAAAGGTTGCTTTCCGTGGTACCACCTACATTGAATATCTTGAGATATTCCACTTTCCTCATAACGCTAGAGACTGCGCCTAGTTTGGCTAGGACGATTCACAAAGTAGGTTCGGTAGTCTTTTTTGTACGATGCCTTGCAGCCGGTGGGCATCGCTCTCTTACCAATTAGTTTCTACGTACTAGTCTTCGTGCGCTTTATTTGTATTATCTATTATGGGAGTTCTAGGCCTAGCATGACCGAGAAGCTCATTTCGTACTAGTAATTGAATAAAGAATGCACTACTTCTGTGTGTCTGTCAAGCTGAATAGAAAAAAACTGTATAAATGAAGGACAAAATACACGCAGTGTAATAGATGCGCACTATTTAATCCACCAAATGGCAATGAGTAATGGTAACATCGCCAAAATCATCACAAAGAAACTCCATAATAGTTGTTTTCCTGTTGTCATATTTTTTGGCTTAATGCTCATTTTTTCATAGAGTTGGTTGATGGCGCGTTGTTCTTTTGCGTAGAGCATAGATTGAAATTCATCATAATCTTGAATATAACTTGATGGGGGTCTTGGGCTAAAACGTAAACTTCTAATATCCTCAGTTATCTCTTTATCACCAATCCAATAGGTAATAACAGGTGCTAAACCAGAGGAATGTGTAGCTTGAACGTCGATATCAAAGGTTTTCATTTTATAGAAGACATGTCCTTGCTCGTCCTCCAACTCTTGAACAATATCGCTGACTGCCATCGACGAATCACCTCTTTCTGGATGAAATATGTAATGTAACCATTATATCCATTTCATTATAAAGCATAAGTGAAAAGAAATGTTGTATAAACGAGCAATAAAAGGGATAAAAAAATTTCGAAAAAATTCTATATATAGTCATAAACTCGCGACGAAAGTAGTGCGTATCGTGTAGTATAATGAAAATAAAGTCAAAAATTTATAGTTTTTTCTAATAGTAGTAGGAAGAAGGGGAAGAATGGAATTTTCAACGTTACTAACGTTTTTAGGAGCTGCAATTATCTTAACATTAATGCCGGGACCAGATAATTTATTTGTTCTTGCGCAAAGCATTACACAAGATAAGAAGGCAGGTATTGCGACTTCATTAGGTCTCTGTACGGGCTTGCTTGTTCATATTGGTGCTGCAGTTTTAGGAATTTCAGCGATTGTTTATCAATCGACTGTTATTTTTTCAATTGTCAAATTTGCAGGAGCTGCCTATTTATTATATTTAGCTTGGCAATCATTTCGAGCAAAGAATGATCCATTTACATTGGAACAGCAACATCGTCAATCTTTCATATTATTATATCGTAAAGGAATTTTGATGAATATTTTAAATCCAAAAGTTTCGTTATTTTTCTTAGCACTATTGCCACAGTTTGTAAATCCAATGCACGGACATGTGGCGTTACAGATGCTTATTTTGGGTATGGTATTTTTAGTGCAGGCACTTATACTATTCTCATTATTTAGTATTTTTGCAGGGAAAGTAAGAAATATAATTATAGGTAAACCTGCTATCGCTAAACGTTTGAATATGATTCAAGGCGTTCTATTTACAATTATCGGCATAAAAATCGCACTAAGTAAACAATAAAAGGAGGAGGTTATATGGCTATTTTACATATTACCTTTAGCTTGTCTACACAAGGATCTATTAAACATGCGATACGACAACACCATTTACAGCGGGATGAGTCAGTGCTATGTGTCAATGATGTTTTTTCAATCGGGCCACTGACTAGTTTGGAAAGTCGAAAAAACTGGCTAGATACAAATATATTTAGAGACATTGATGAACGACAATTATACGAGGATATCTATAATATATGGACGAAATCAATTGCCGGCATCCCTTGTGATACGGATGTTTGGATTTGGTATAGTCAAAATACACACGAAGAAATTGCGTTACGCTATGTGATGAGTGAGTTTATCAGTAAATGCAGTATGGTTTTTGGAATAGATGCAACGGCAGGTTTAAAGCGCATTCAACCAAACATGTCCATTCGCTATACGGGAGAATTATCATCGGATATGCTAATGAAGCTTCGACCTGATGCTAAACGCTTTACAAAGGAAGAGTGCCAACGACTTGCTAAAGAATGGGAAGTGCTAAAACAAAATCCAAGTACATTGCGCGTTTGGGAAAATGATATTGTTCATGCACAAGAGCACATTTTTGATGCAACCATTATTGACTGTGCGAAAGGCTTGCAAGCTGATAACAAGGAGTTATGGCTTTCACCAGTAGCTGTCATTGGACAAACAATAGCAAAAATTGATGACTATTTAAGCGAAGCATTTCTTGAATATCGACTTTTCACCATGGCGGAACAAGGGCTATTTGAAATTAGCGGTGATACGACAGATATGCTTTCTTATGAAATAAAATATATAGGGGAATAATCCGTTTCCTATCCCACTTTTAAATCAAAAAGGAAAAGCGGAAGAATGCTATAAAGCATCCTTCCGCTTTTAGTCGTGGTTCCTTGAAGGTCCCATTTCCTCATAATAATCAAACACAAATTTCTGAAATTGTCGTGCGGAAGGTGAAAGGTAACGATTTTCAACCCAAGCCATGCCAATAATCCGTTCACAAACCATATCCTCAACATGAATTTTTACGACTTTATTTGGATTAAGGTCTTCGTCATCAGGTAGTAGTGATACGCCAAGGCCAGCGCCTACAAAGCCCGCAACGGTCGAGACCTCATCCCCTTCATACGTAATTTTAGGTTTAATGCCCGCAGCATTTAATAATCGATCAGCAGTACGGCGTAGCGCATAGCCTTTTTTCATAAGAACAAAGTTTTCGTGCTCCAGTTCCTTCATTGTAATACTTTTACGATTAGCAAGGTGATGATCAATCGGCACCATAATATAAAGCTCATCTCGCCATAGTTCCTTCCAACATACAGGTGGTTCAGTGTTAATGGCTGCAAGAAGGCAAAGATCCAGCTCACCAGCAAGTAGTTGCTTTAACTGTGAATGTGAATAGTTTTGTGTAAAATGAAAGCGGATTTGCGGATGATGCTGGCGAAAAGCGCGGATCAAATCAGGTACAATACTTGTTCCAAGTGTATGTAAAAAGCCAAGTGACACATCTCCAAGCTCAGGATTATTGAGCTCTTGTAATTCTAAAACAGCCTTTTCATATTCTTTGCGCATACGCTGCACACGGTATAAAAACTGTTCTCCGTAACGATTAAGCATAATGGAACGTCCTTGGCGGTCAAATAAAGGTACGCCTAACTCTTCCTCAAGCTTTGAAATCGATCGACTGAGTGCAGGCTGTGAAATAGCTAATACATCAGCAGCACGTGTCATATGTTCAAGCTTTGCTACTGTAGCAAAATATTCCAATTGTTGCCACTCCATTTTATCACCTCTAAAAATAGTATTACTATTAGTTACCTGCATTATAACGGGAAAAGGATAGGAAGTATAGGAAACAAGGAAAAATTTTAAAAGGCAATCCAAAGGAATTTTTATAAAGTAATTTTTAAAAATTATAAGCGTCAACAAAGGGTGATTTTACAAGGCTTCAACCTTACATCATTCATGCATGAAAAGTATCGAAACGATAAAAACTATAAATTGTACATTATGAATAAAGGGTGTTAAGATAGACACATAAAATACACAAACACAAATTTCCGTGAAGGGGATATTATAAAATGAAGTTAACAAAGCCGCAACCTCTAACAATTGAGGGAGGCAAAAAAGCCGTACTATTACTGCATGGATTTACTGGTAGCACAAAAGATGTGAAAAAGCTAGGGGAATTTTTATCGAAACGTGGGTATACCGTTCATGCACCTATTTATAGTGGGCACGGGGTTGAACCAGAAGCCCTACTTGAAACAAAGCCTGAAGATTGGTGGAACGATGTAGTAGAAGGCTACAACTTCCTAAAAAATAAAGGCTATGAAGAAATTGCAGTAGTAGGAATTTCACTTGGCGGAGTCTTTTCTTTAAAAGTAGCAGAACAATTTCCTGTTAAAGGAGTTGTTGCCATGTGTGCACCGATAACACGTGCAAGTTCGAATGGCTTGTTTACACGTTTATACAATTACGCAAGACTTTATAAACACTTTGAAAACAAATCAAAGGACCAAATTATTTCAGAATTACATGAATTACGCATTACGCCAAAAGATTCTTTAGACGGCGTTACACGTTTAACTGAAGAAACACGCGAAGATTTATCAACAATTAAAGCTCCAACATTAGTATTGCAAGGGTTATTAGACGATGAGCTCTATCAAAAAAGTGCTCCGTTTATTATAGATACAGTAAAAACAGACGATAAAGAAATTATTTGGTATGAAAATTCAGGTCATATCATTACGTTAGATAAAGAACGTGAGAAAGTATATGAAGATGTTTACAAATTTTTAGATCATATTGAATGGTCTGTTGCAAACTAAGAGCTGTCGTCTGACAGCTCTTTTATTTGTTATTTTTTACTTAATTAGCTAGAAACTGTACATTAACCATGCAACTAAGAAAAAACTATTGTTTTTATAATAAATGCCTGTTACCATAATGAAATTATAGTGAAAATTCATTCGATTTAACTTATTTCAGTATGACATCGCTCAATTCTAGTAGGGAGGAGCGAAGGCCAAATTGTCACTGCAATGAGTAATGGTTCAAATGTTAGCTGATTCAAGTTAAAGCCAGCGGAGAAGGGCATTTCGAGCAAGCTCGAAAAAAATCTGGACGCAATTACGCTAAGGCGTAATTCTTCTTGCTTCAAAAAGCGGAAGCAAGAAAGCCTCCGGCAGATGTCACAGATTTTGAAAAGGAGCATTTCGAGCAAGCTCGAAAAAAATCTGGACGCAATTACGCTAAGGCGTAATTTTTCTTGCTTCAAAAAGCGGAAGCAAGAAAGCCTCCGGCGGATGTCACAGATTTTGAAGAGGAACTTTTCGAGCAAGCTCGAAAAAAATCTGGAAGCAATTACGCCAAGGCGTAATTGATTTTGCTATAGTCAACCACATCTAAGGAGTACATCAATTATGCAAAAGAAAATACCTTTTTCTACATATGCAGTCATTGGAACGATGTTATTTGGACTGTATTTTGGAGCAGGGAATCTTATTTTTCCAATTCAACTTGGACAACTAGCTGGAACTAACTTTTGGTTTGCGCTAGTCGGATTTTTAGTAACAGCGATTGGCTTACCGTTTTTAGGTATATTAGCGATCGGATTATCGGGCAGTAATGGGCTGCGTGATTTAGCGAGTCGTATTCATCCACTATTCGGCGTTATTTTTTCCCTAGCGCTATACTTAACAATTGGTCCTTTTTTTGCCATTCCACGAACGGCTACAGTGCCATTTGTAGTTGGCTTTGAACCGTATATTAATGCCGAACATGCGACAATGTTACTTGCATTATTTAGCTTTATATTTTTTGCAATTGTCTATTATTTCTCATTAAATCCTGCGAAGATTATGGACTATATCGGGAAGGTGTTAACACCAGCCTTTTTAGTTGTATTATTTTTGTTAATTATTATTAGTATTGTAAAGCCGATGGGGCATTTCCAACAGCCGATCGGTGAATATATTCATTCTTCCTTTATGACTGGTTTTAAGGAAGGGTATAATACGATGGATGCATTGGCATCACTAGCATTTGGTATCGTTGTTATTAATGCTATTAAGAGTGCTGGAATTACGGATAGAAAAGAAATTGCAAAGGCGACATGGACTTCAGGTATCTTTGCTATGGCATTAATGACGCTAATTTATGGGCTCATTACGTACATGGGTGCATCGAGTATTGAAGCTGTCGGGACATTTGATAATGGTGGTTTAATTTTTGCGGCAGTAGCAGATCATTATTTCGGCTCATTTGGTGCGATTTTACTAGCTGTTATAATTGTGCTAGCGTGTTTAAAAACTAGTATTGGCTTAATCACTTCTTGTAGTGAATTTTTCCATGAAGTGTTTCCGAAAGTAAGTTATAAATGGTTTGTTTTCATATTGTGCGTAGTGTCATTTTCAATTGCCAACTTTGGTTTAAATAATATTATTCAATTTGCAATCCCTGTGTTGATGTTCTTATATCCACTTGCCATTGTTCTTATCCTATTGGCGTTAAGCTCTTCGTTATTTAACAATAAGCAAACAGTTTATGCATCCGCTATGTTCTTGACGTTTTTCGTTAGCTTAATCGACGGCTATAAAGCGCTTGTTGAAAGCATTCCTGGAGCAAAATTGAGCCTGTTAGACGCAGTAGAGCAGTTATATTCCAATATCTTGCCTTTATATGATATCGGTTTAGGTTGGATATTACCGGCTATAATTGGAGTAGTAATTGGATTATTAATGCCTTCAAAAAAAGTAACGACCATTCAATAATACATGCAAGAGCACACACATGCTGGAAGGGTTTGTGTGTGCTTTTTTTATATAAAAATAATATATGCAGAAAATTTATTTAATTTAATTTATAATAATACTTATTATTGTTTTAAGGAGTGAGCAGATGCATGAAATTTGGATGTTTACAGCTGTGGCACTAATGATTGTCATGGTACCGGGAGTGGATTCACTTCTAGTATTAAAAAATACAATTGTCCATGGAAAGAAAGCAGGCTTTTTTACAATGGTGGGCATTATTCTCGCTCTTGTCGTTTGGACAACACTTGCAGTCCTTGGCCTTGCTACGATTATTTCAAAATCAATGGTCGTATTTTTAGTAATAAAATATGCTGGTGCTGCTTATTTAATTTATTTAGGTATTCAATCTTGGCGTGCAAGGGCACAGAATATGATGGTACAAGAAGAGGTTGTATTAAAAGAAGAATCAGGAAAAAATGTATCGTTTAACTGTATGACACAGGGTATTACAACGGATCTATTGAATCCAAAAACTTTGCTATTATATGTAACGTTAATGCCTCAATTTATTCAGCCGAATTTTAATATTAATGCACAATTAATCGTATTGGCAGGCATTTTAATTGGCTTATCAATTCTTTGGTTAGGAATTGTTATTCTTGTGATGAATGTTATTCGAAAATGGTTTATGAAGCAGACTGTTCAGGCAATGTTTAATAAAGTGACTGGTGTTATGTTAGTAGGCATTGGTGTACGTATTGCGACTGAAAAAGGATAGCGTTACAAAAAAATGCACGCCATGGTTTAATCCCATAGCGTGCATTTACCATTTGCCTAGTAAGCAGTCCATCCACCATCAACGGCAATAATTTGTCCATTTACAAAACTTGCTTCATCTGAGCCTAAGAAAATAGCAAGTTGTGCAATTTCTTCGGGCTGTCCGGCACGTGGATTAATGGCTAATCCTAGTGATTGACGGGCAGCACCAACTTCGCTCATATTCGTCATAGATGCGGCGATGTTTGTCATAACAGCTCCTGGGGCAATACCATTACAACGAATATTTTGGTTTGCGTACATAAACGCTGTATTTTTTGTTAAGCCAACTACGGCATGTTTTGATGCTGTATAGGCAGCACCTGCTCGAGCACCATACAGTCCACCAGCAGAAATATTATTTACAAAGACACCATGACCTTGTTCAAGGAAAATCTTTGTAGCCATGCGCATTGATCGCATGACAGCAGTAGTGTTGACAGCAAACACTTTATCCCAACGTTCATCTGAAATCTCACCGACAGGCTCCATACCATCCATAATACCTGCATTGTTTACTAAAATATCTAATTGTCCATAGTTACTGATTGTTTCTTCAAATAAGTGTTGTAAGTCTTCTGTTGAAGCGACATTTGTTTGGATAGCCATTGCTGTGCCACCAGCTGCTTGTATACCATCCACAATGACCTGTGCACCGTCTAAATTCAAATCTGATATAACTACTTTGGCGCCTTCTTTAGCATAACCTTCTGCAATTGCTTTGCCCATTCCTGACGCAGCACCAGTAACGATTGCTACTTTCCCTTGTAAACGCATATTAAAATCCTCCTTATTGATTGAAATTACCTCATTGTCACACTGTTATAAGGCTTCTCTCGGAAAAATCGATGCATGCGCATGGATGATGTCCGGGTTTGTATTGAACATGTGTTCATTAAAATATTATAATAATGATGTAAGCGATTTCAATACGCAGAAATCCGAGAACTGTTCAGTAATCAACACATTTAAAATATATGTTTAATAAGGGGGTGAAAATTTTGAGCGTTAACGATTTGCGGGTAGTAAAAACGAAGCAAGCTTTACACAATGCCTTACTGACATTATTGAGTAACAAACCGTTAGAAAATATCTCAATTGCGGAAATTTGTCGTGTGGCAAAAGTGAATAGGGGCACATTTTATTTGCATTACGAACAAAAGGAGAAGCTGTTTGAGGAATACTTTCAGGAAATTGTCGAGGATTTATATAATTCCTATGAGGAACCTTATCGCACAACCAAAACGATACTGAAAAATGAGCTAGATCCAAATACAATCCGCATTTTTCACCATATAGAACGTTTTAAATTATTTTATCGAATCGTCTTTTCGAAGAATGTACCGTTAACTTATTATTATATGTTATTTGATGAAATTCAAGCGCTATTAAAAAGAGACTTAGCTCAAAATAAAATTGGTGAAATTACAACTGATTATTATAGTGCCTATCAAGCAAATGCAATTATTGGCATGATCATTGAGTGGTATCGCCATGATTTTGCGGACAGTGCTAGTGCACTCAATCAGCAACTTGCGGCCATATTACGTTTTGATGAAAATCGTGTAAATCGCCACTAAAGCTCGCAGAATCGCCACTAAACCATGAGAAAACGCCACTAAAGCTCCAATCTACCGTTAACCATCGCAAAAAAAGTGTTAGATTGGCTATCAATCTAACACTCATTCTATTATTGAGGTATTGTCAACTCGACCTGTTGTGCCATTTTAGGCTTTTTTAAGGCTACTGCTACGGTTGCAATCGCTAGTGTAACAGCGATAATAATGCCTAATGAACTACTATTATTCGTTAAACTTTCAGAGCTGCCACCAAAAATAATGGTGTAATATCCGTCAGCCCCGTAAGTTGCCGGTAAAAAGGAAGCGAGGCGATGATAAAAATCTGAAAGCATTACATTCGGTACTAGTACACCAGACGTAACAAGTTGTAGCGACAAGGCACAAATATTAAAAATCATACCTAGATTACCAAAGATGATGACAAAGACTTGTGCTAAACATAGAAATGCCCAAAACATGAAAGCCTGGAATAGATAAATAGTGAAAAAACTTTCTCCACTTGAAATAGAAAAGAGCTGCATTAAACCAATCGTCAGTAATGGCAAAATAAAAGCGACCGCAATATTTACAAGTTGTCTAGCAAAAAATAGAGACCATTTTGACACAGTATGCTGCACGATTTCAGCTGCTTGCTGGTGTTGCATAATCATGACCATTGCACCAACGAATGACGAAATAATAACCATTAACGGGACAAAATTTGCTGCAAAGCCTTTAGCATCATTCGTTTTAATAATTGTAGATGTAACTGTTTGATCTTTTACGCCCATAATCGTTGCTGCGACACTATCTTGCACTTTTAATGCGATATTTTGTTCTAGTGGAAGTTGCGAAAATTGTTGCGAAAAAGCTTTCATAACCTCGCCTTGTTGTACAGGGTATAGTGTATGATTGACTTCCTCTGTTACTTGTTTTGCTACGCCCTCCATCATTGATTTGGCAAGACTTGCATTTGCTTGATTAATAGAATAGATGATATTTGCTTCTTTTCCTGCTTGTAGTTGAGCAGTGAAATCAGCAGGTATATGAATAATCATCGTAATATGTCGTTGATCTAATGCCTTTTCTGCCTGATCAATAGAGGTGAAGTCCTGCGTTGTAAAAGGTAATGACTGCTGTAATCCATTTATCACTTCTTGACCGATACCTGCATCTTCACTAATAAAGCCAATGGTTAAGTTGTCAGCCCTATCATTAATGCCATCATACGCGGTCATCCAAAACGTAAAAAATATTAATTGAAATGCAATGGTAGCGGCAATACCGATATATGTTTCTCGAATATGAAATAATGCTTTTAAACCTTTCATCGTAATCCTCCTTAAAGTAAGTACTTACTTGCATATTGAGTAAAAATTTTTTCTAGGAAGTTAATCCCCTAGAAAAAATTGTAACACTTGTCTGTATTAGCTCTTCCGTTGGCAAGGTAGAGACTGCTGTACCTAATCGAGCGCGTGAAATAAAATGACCAAAATTAATCGCAATAAGAGATAATGCTGCTGCTTCAAAGTTGACCTCACGAATTTTCCCTTTACGATGCATCTCCTCAAAATAGTGAATTAACTCATTTTTAAAGAGCAAGGGAACATTTGCAATTTCATTACTTATTTCTGGAAATTGCATCGATTCTTTAAAGCCAATCATCACAAGGTCCTTTATGGACATCATATATTCAAAATATTTCATTGAAAAATGATTTAAATCTGTAGTTAATTCCCATGTGACCTCTTCACGCATCATTTTTTGCAAAATAGGGTTGTAAGAAAATCTGTCCACAATCGATTTTAAAATGCCCTGTTTATTTCCGAAATGGCGGAAAATCGTGACTTCATTTACCTGTGCTAAGTCAGCAATTGCTTTCGTTGTTGCTGCCGTATAGCCCTTTTCACTAACTAATTGTATAGCTGCTTCGATAATTCGTTCTGCTGTTTCTTTCGTTGCCAAAAATACGCCCTCCAATGCAAGTAACTACTTACATGCTAACATGTAAAAAAGACATTCGCAATAAAAAATAACCAGTATATGCAAATTTGGCGTTGACAGTTATATCGGACGCTGATATATTTTAGTTATATCGTCAGTCGATATATTGTTTGGCGATATAGAGGGGGTAATTTTTTGACGCAGGAACATCCGCCTTTAACAGAAGGCGTATATTATATTTTATTGGCATTATTTGAAGCACGTCATGGCTATGGCATTATGCAATTAGTGGAAGAAATGAGCAAAGGTCGTGTGCGGCTTGGGGCAGGTACGATATATGGAGCGATTAAAACATTGCAAGAACGACAGTGGATTGAAGCATTGGATGGCGATGGCCGTAAAAAGGAATATATAATTACTGAAGATGGAAAAAAAGTAATAGAATATGAAATTTTGCGATTAAGGGAACTTTTGGACAATGGTATCCGTATAACGAATGGAAAAGCATAAAAACGCATTGATAGGAGGTGTGGGTATGAAAAAAATAAAATTCCGTTTTTTCCTGGACTATGAACAAGAAGAGCGATGGGTCAATGAAATGGCTGCACAAGGTTGGCATTTGACTAAAAATATTATCAGTTTCTTTGTATTTGAACAGGGTGAGTCTGGTAAGTACATTTATCGCAATGAGTTAGTTGTAGGAGAGAAGAAGGATTATAAAGAATTTTTGGAATCATTAAATATTGAATGCGTTTCTAAATTTGGTGTTTGGGCATATTATCGTAAAGAAGCAGCTGATGGCGAATTTGAATTATTGTCAGATGCAAAATCTAAAATAAAATATTTTAAATCCATTAGTAAAATATTTATTACAATAGCAATTCTCTGTATTTTAGTAGGATTATTTAATGTTTATATAGGACTAACAACGTCTCCATTTGTGGCGATATCTATTAGTCTTGGTTTAATTAATGTGTTTTTGGGGCTATTAATTTTTGTGCCGATAAGAAAAATACAACGACGTAAAAAGTCTTTAGAAAATGATTTACATATATTTGAAGGATAAGGAGGATGAAAGATGACTTTACAATTACAGCATGTCACAAAAAAATATAAAGATTTTACCGCGGTTGATAATCTAAATTTCACAATTGAAAAAGGTGAAATTTTTGGACTGATTGGCCAAAATGGGGCAGGGAAAACAACAACATTCCGAATGATTTTAGATTTGCAAGAAACAACAGCGGGCACGATCTCTTGGAATGGAAAGCCCGTGAATTCAATTAATCGTGATGTTCTTGGCTATTTACCAGAGGAGCGGGGCATTTTTCCTACGATGAAAGTAGAGGAACAACTATACTTTTTCGGAGAGCTTCGCGGCATGAAAAAAGCAGAGCTGAAAAGGGATATTGATTTTTGGATTAGTCGCTTTGATTTGGAAGAAAAACGCAAAGATAAAGCAGAGACGTTGTCTAAAGGAAATCAGCAAAAAGTCCAGTTAATTGCAAGCTTTATTCATAAACCACAATTTTTAATTTTAGATGAGCCTTTTAGTGGTCTTGACCCAGTAAACAAAGACTTACTGAAAGATGCCATTTTACTTTTAAAAGAACAAGGTACAACGATTTTATTTTCGAGTCACCAAATGGATAATGTCGAAGAGCTTTGCGATCATTTATGCTTATTAAAACGTGGTGTCTCGTTATTTTCCGGCAGCTTATTAGATTTAAAGAAACAGTACGGCAAAACGAAGCTTTCAGTACGCACGGATTATTCGACGACGGAATTACTTCAGCTTGAAGGTGTGAAAGACGTTCGTGTAGAGAAAGAGCAAACGGTATTAATGCTTGAAGATGAACACTACGCAGAAAGTATTTTCCAAAAGTTATCTGCGGGCAAGTATATTGAAAAATTTAGTTTAGATTATTTAACATTGGATGAAATATTTAAAGATAAGGTAGGTGGCAGCGTTGTCGAAGTTTAGTTTGTTAATGAAACAATTATACAAATCCAAAATAAAATCCAAATCTTTTATTTTAATGACGCTTTTATATGTGCTCGCAATGTCCGTCGCGATTTTTTGGTCGGATATCAAAGAGCTCTTTACAGGCAATCATGAAGCGCAACAAATTGCCATTGTCAATGAGACAACAGCAGATTTAAGCGCAATCTTTGTGTCAAATAATGATATGGTGTTTATTCAAGATGAAACAAATTTAGAAAAGTTAGAGCAAAAAGTGAAAGATGGGGAACTGGACGCCATCGTGGAAGTAAGTGATCAAAACGGTCAGTTACATGCGGAAATTGCCACATTTAAGCCTTTAAAATTAAATGATCAATCGACGATTTCTTCTTTATTGCAATATGCTGGTCAGCATTATGCGGTACAAAAGCTATCTTTATCGTCAGAACAAGCAGCGCAAATAATGGCTGCCCAAACAATTATCTCAAATAAAAATCTAAATGAAGAAAGTGCCGGCGGGAAAAGTGAAGAGGAAAAACAATCAGGACTTTGGGTTTCCTATGCTGTAGGCATTTTAATTTACTTCTTTATTTCTACATTCTTATCGATGATTACAACTGAAATTGCTTCTGAAAAGGGCTCACGCGCGATGGAAATGCTATTAGTAAGCGTTAAGCCTGCCACACATTTTAAAGCAAAAATTGCAGGCGTCTTGCTCCTTGCCATGACACAGATGGGCATTATAGCGGCTGTCTTCCTCCTTTACGCAAAATTTGCTAAAGACGGCGTTGTTTGGGATATGGCAGCAAGCATAGTTAAGGAATTATCGTTAGGCTATGTACTATATGCCATTCTATTTTTACTGCTAACTATTATTTTGTACTTAATTGTTGGCGCATTATTCGGCTCATTAGTGTCTAAAGTTGAGGAAGCGGGTCAAGTATTAATGCCGGCAATGATGATTACTTTAATCGGCTTTTATGTCATGCTTTCAGGAATTGGCAATCCAGATACAATCTTTATTAAAGTCTTCTCTTATATTCCATTCACATCGGGTATGGTAATGCCAATGCGAATTGGAGCGACAGATATAGGGATCATTGAGCCACTTCTTTCACTAGGTATTTTAGTAGGAACAATTATTGTTGCGTATTTATTTAGCTTATCTTTCTACAAACGCAGTGTTCTAACATATAGTACTGGTGGCGTAATTCAAAAATTCAAAACGGTATTAAAAGTAACAACGTAAAGAGGCTTGGACATAAGAGAAAAAGTGTTAGATTGATTGAGGTCAGTCTAACACTTTTTGCTTTGGGCTGCTTATACTGTGTCCGTAGAAAACGTAGCGGCTATTTGCGGTTGAGAAACTGCTTGCTAAGTGCCAGGCACGCAAACAATTTACTATGCTAGTCAGAACATGTAAAACGTAAATTTAGCAAACAATGTAAATTGGTTTGTCGATTCAGTCGAATTTTTAGTTCAAACAAGCTATAATTTAGAGAGAAGGAATATTGAACTACATTTTGAAAAAGCTTAAAGTATCGCAAAACAGTTTTTACTTTAAGTACATTGACCTTTGAATTGCTTGAACTAGATGAAACTTTTTCATCTAGTATTCGTATGTAATAGAAGAGATTATCGCAGGGGGTATTACTTATGTCTGAAATGAACAACGACCTATTAAAATCAAAAGATCCATTCGCAACTGAAAATCCACTTCTTCAATCTAACCCGTTAATACAAACTGAACCAGTGCAAGCACCGACGCTTATTTCGGAGCAAGAGCTATCGCAAATTGCACAAAATCAGCTTGCGTTAAAGAAAGACCCTGAAGTGCACGCACTTGCTCAAAAAATTGATGTAAAAGACCAAATCGCAATGCTAGAGCTAGGAAAAGAAACGGCGAATGGTATTTCCACATTTTCAGATAAAATGCTGGCAACGATGAGAGCTAGCAAGCTTGAAGAATCCAGTGTATTATTAAATAATTTAAATAAAGTAATGGATAAATTCGACCCACAAGATTTTGCGCAAGAAAAAAAGGGCGGCTTTTTAACAAAGCTATTTAGCAAAGGTAAAGAGCAATTAGAAAGATTTTTATCAAAATATGACAGCATGAATAAAGAAGTGGATGTCATTTACCGAGAAATTCAAAAGTATGAAGTTGAAATGAAACGTAATACCGTTGACCTAGAAAATTTATACGATCAAAACTTAGATTATTTCCAAACATTAAGTAAATTTATTGCAGCGATTGAAGTAAAGGCTGATGAAGTGCGTACCGCATTACCAATGCTAGAGCAAAAAGCGCAAACTGGTGACCAGTTAGCTGCAATGGAATATGAAACGATGCAACGTGCGGTAGAATTACTTGAGCAGCGCCGCTATGATTTAGAAATGGCACAGCAAGTATCATTCCAATCTGCACCACAAATTCGCCTTATGCAACAAGGTAATAATCATTTAATCGGTAAAATAAACTCTGCCTTTGTTACGACAATTCCAATTTTTAAACAAGGACTAATTCACGCCGTAACTTTAAAACGTCAAAAGCTTATTTCTGATTCAATGAGCGAGCTAGATCGTCGTACAAATGAAATGCTTGTGCGCAATGCTGAAAATATTAGCAAAAACAGTGTCAACATTGCACGTGCTGCGGGTAGCCCAAGCATTAAAATTGAAACAATTGAAACGACATGGCAAACAATTATGGCCGGTATCCAAGAAACAAAACAAATTCAAGCAGAAACAGCAAGAAACCGCGAAGAAGGCCGCAAACGTATCGAAAAATTACAGCTTGAATACGAAAAACTGAAAAAAATGTAATGATGAAGTATAAGACAGAAGACAAACTCGAATTATCCGAGTATGTCTTCTGTCTTTTTGTTTTTACGTTATACTCTGAACAGAGCATAAAAATTTTAATACAGTAAGAATTGAACCAAATGATGTGTAGTATGTTAATAAAAATTTATTTACAAAATAAACAGAATCTTCTTGCTATTAAACTTTTAACATGATATTTTATTTTTATAAAAGGTTAAACGATTTACTAAAACGTTTAACTTAAGGCAAGGAGATTTGATATGACAACTTTGAAAGATATTGCAGAACATGCTAATGTAAGCGCTTGTACTGTTTCTAGATTTTTAAACCAAAATATTGTTGTAAAAAAAGAAACAGAGGAAAGAATTCAAAGTGCCATTAAAGAATTGGGCTATGTCCCAAATGTGGTTGCCAAAGCATTAAAACGCAAGGAAACGACAAATGTTGCGGTAATCTTGCCAAAGATTAATAGCCTTTATTATTCTGAAATCACTTCTGGAATCAGTCAAACTTTAGGAAAACATCATTATAATCTATTTATTTATGAAGTAGACAACCTTAATTTAAATGAAAATGAAATACTACAACTTATGCGCGAAAATATGGTAGCTGGAATTATTATTGTTGGGTTATTTTCTGATCTATCATTTAAAGATAATATTCCTAGTTTTTTAGAATGTGGTATTCCGGTAGTCTATGCAAATAGATGTATCCCGTATTCTGGGTTTCCACTAGTTTATCCCGATTTAACAGAGGCGGGTAAAATAGGGGCGGATTATTTATTCTCAAAAGGTAAAAATCGTATGGCTTTGATTCATAAGAAGCTGCCTAATGATGTACTTGAATTATTTTTGGATGGTATTAGACAGGCGAGCAAGTATGAGCGGAAGCCTCTAATTATAGAAATCAACGATTATATGGATCTATCGAAAGATTGTGTGCCAATTCTTCTTCAAAACAATATCAATAGTGCATTTGTTCTTAATGAATTGGGTGCAGTTAATTTGACTAAGGCATTAGTTCAAGCTGACGTTCAGATAGCAGAGGATATTGCCGTTTTGAGTTTAGGGAATTCACTATTATCACAAATTTCAACACCTGAGCTAACTTGTGTGGACTTGCAGAACCAGGAATTAGGCATTAAAAGTGCAGAAATTATTCTAAATGAAATTCAAAAAGAAACTTTTGAGCCAGTAACGGTATTAGAACCGTTTATTGTTGAGCGTAAATCTTCATAATTTTTGTGAGATAAAGAAAATAGAGGTCATTAAGTTCTATTGGTTAAACGTTTAACTATTTTAATCAAAAGTTTATATACCGAATTAGTTAAACGTTTAACCGATTAAATTTCAAGTAAATAAAGCAATGCAGTTAATCGTTTAACTGCAATAAAGAAAAGTCATTACTTCTATTTAGTTAATCGATTAACCACACACTTTAGTAATTTTAGTTAAACGTTTAACTAAGAAATATTGTTGATAGGTTAAGAGCAATGCTCTTCTTATAGAAATAGCAAATCAATAACGAAAGGGAGAACTAATTATGAAACAAAAAGAAACAAATCATCTTGAAAAAGTCCGAGATATTTACGAGATTTTAAATGGCAGAAAGGAAGCAGATCTCCTTATTAAAAATGTGAACATTTTGGATGTACACGGGGAAACGGTCTATCATGGGTCTTTACTAATCTATGATCACCGTATTGTAGCTTTAAATCCTGATGAATCAATTGCCAAAGTGAAGGATATCTTCGATGGACAAGGACTTTATGCTATACCGGGACTTATTGATGCACATTTGCATTTTGAATCTCAGCTAGCGCATCCAGTAGCTCTTGGCGAGGCAATGGTCCCGAATGGCACAACAACAATATTTGCTGAGATGCTAGATCTTCTAAGTGCGGCGGGTGAAGATGGCGTAAAAGCCGCTGAAGGTCTGTTTCGTGATTATGAAAAGTTACCTTACAGATTATATGCATTTGCCCCTGGTAAGAAAGTTGCTGCATCGGTAACAAAGGAAGTATTAGATATGGAGCCGGTTATCGGGTTAGGGGAATTTGAACATTTTACTTATAGCAAAGGGGATGAGGATGATTTCCTGAAGGCTTCTTGGATAAGAGAAAAAGGGGGATTCATGAATGGGCATTGGGGCTTAACTGCCCTTCCAGATATGATCTTAAATTATTTGCCCGCTATTGGTACATCCAATAATCATGATGTTTGGAATGGTGACGATATTGAGAAAAGCATTCGTTACGGTTTTCCAACCCAAATTAAGTTTGGCGTAGGTAGCAGTGAAGTCATTAAAACATTGCTTCGTGCTATCGTAGATCGCAAATTTCCAACAGATAACTTTATGCTGTGTACGGATAATATCTCCATTGAAAGGTTGCTTAAAATGGGACATATGGATTGGATTATTTCCCTTTGTACAGAGATGGGGATTAGCCCGATTAAGGCTATTAAAATGGCTACATTAAATACAGCCAAATCCTACCACATGGAAGATCAAATAGGTTCTTTAACACCTGGGCGATTTGCTGATATTGTTTTGACGGACAGTTTATCAAAAATAAATCCTCTTTATGTATTTAAAGATGGTGAATTGATTGCACAAGATAAAAAGTTATTAAAGAAAGTAGAAATAGACTACTCTGCCATGTGTACAAAGGGCGTTCAAGGATTAAACGATTTTACAGCAACTGAATTAGATATTGTACCATTTGAAATTTCTGAAGATGGCACTAAAGCAAAAGTTTATTTATTTGATGTTTACGGGCGAGGCCATGAAAAGTTTTATCAAGAAATTTGGGTGCCACTGGAAAATGGTAAGGTTGTTCCGGAATATCAAGGCGAGAAATTAAGTCGCCTGTCTGTTATCCAACGGTACGCAGATGGCAAACGCCATGTCGTGAATGGATTATTTAAAGGTGTCTATGTCGAACATGGTGCAGTGGCAACGTTTTGGTCAGCGCCATCACCGTATTTCGTAGTAGTCGGACAGGACAGTGACGAGATGTGCTTCTGTGCACAAGAAGTTGATAAATATTCAGGGGCATGTATCGTAACAGATAATAAAGCCATTAAGAGTGTTATGCCACTTGAAATTTATGGTGCGATGGCAAATATGACTGTCGATGAATTAACGAATAGCGCAGATGCCATTGATGCAGCTTTAGAAAAAATGGGGAATCACAACGAAGGGGAACCGGTAGTGAATAAACTGTTAAGTCTATTTATTTCTTTGCATCGTTTCCGCCTTATGAAATAAAGCCAAATTGCCTTCAAAATAGTAGTGAATAAAATATCTAGAAAGATGCAGGACAATGCTAAATGTACCACCAAAAATAGTAAATGATTGACCAGTGCTATGAAAATTTCTTAAGGGGAAAAGGGAGGATTTTTATGCAAAATGAGGGTGTAAAATCGGATAAGAACAGTTTAATAAAACGATGGATTGTTTATATCATTGGCATTTATATTTTGTCCATCGGTGTTAGTTTAGCAATTACTGCAGGGATAGGCATTTCACCTCAAAGTGCCTTTCAAAGAGTTTTTGTTGTACATTTTGATTGGTTAACACAGGGCAGGGCGAATTTTATTTTAGAATGCATTATGTTAGTGCTAGCATTTTTAGTGTATAGAAAAGGCTTTAAGTTGTACCATGTTATGGGGTTGGTAGCTTCCGCAATTTTTGCAGTTTTTCTTGATTTCAATTTATCGCTTACCTTTACTTACCTTGAATTTCCTGAGTATTGGACTAAATTTATAACACTTGTCATTGGAGATGCATTTTTAGCCTTTGGTGTATTCCTTATGTTGCAATCTGAAGTTGTGCTTATGCCGATAGACAATTTCGTTAACGCCGTACAGCTAAGGACAGGCTTTAAATGGGGCAATGTTAAAACTTGTTTTGATTTGACATTACTTGCTTTAGCATTAATTTTCGGACTCATTTTAGCCGGAAAAATTATGTTTATTCGAGAAGGTACCGTGTTAAACGCTATTCTAGTAGGACAATATATTAAGCTATTTACTTTTATGTATAAAAGAAATAAGGCAAAAAGAGCTGTCGAATTAACGCAATTGCAAAATTAGAATAGCTAAAAACTCCCCAAAATTTTGAGGAGTTTTTTTATTGAATGCGTAATAGTGTATAATTGAAAGCGAAATAAAGAAATAGATAACAAATGAGGAAATTATTTGAGTGAAAAAGGAGCATGGGAGCCAAAATGTACTTTGTAAAAGGTAAATGTACCAAATAAATGGTTATAGTTTGGAGGGAATTGATATTGATATTTGAAGTGTTCGTTTTACCAATTATAGTTATAACCGTATGCTTAATTTCTGCAAAGCTATATCAGCGGCAAGAAAAGGTGGATAAAGGTTTTGCCATAAATTATTTTAAATTATCTTACAGACGCAGGGTAATTCGTGATTTACTAAATCTTCCTTTGCTGATTATTTGTTCGATTATACTTTATTATTTATCAGGTTGGAATATCAAAATATTTATAACATTATCGGTAATTTTACTGATCTGCTATTCCCTCCAATTACTTTACAACTATAGTATGTGGAAGAAAGGAATGTAATATGAAATTATCACTTTTAGGTGTTTCCATCACAATCTTTGGTTTAGCCTTGATCCTAGTAGGCAGTGGTGCAGGAACAAATGTTGGACTATTAGTTTCACTTTTTGGCGTAATGGTGTCATTTGCCTCATGCTTTATCAAAAGCAATTCAAATATATAGATATGGAAAGATTTGTGGCTGGTTTACTTGATAAAGATAGTGGGAGTGGGGGAATGTCCATATGAAATTCATGTTATTTGCCATTATTTTTGGATATACATCTTTAAGAGTTATGAGATTTGTGCCAGTTAAAGGAGCATGGCTTAACTATTCTTTATTTTGTATTGTGGCAAGTATTCTTTTAGCTGTCCTACAACTTAATATAAATGGACATTATGGGAATTTAAATCATTACATAATAAGCGCTTCGGCAATCTTTGTTGGCTACTTAGTTCTATTTATTTTTTATCCAATTATTTGCAATGAAATAAAGAGCAGTAGTTGAGGATACTATTTTCAACATATTGGTGCTTTAATATTATTCTTTTTATAAAAACTAGTTTGGAGAACTTAAGATAAAATCTGTAAGTATGGCTTCTAGCGGTAACTATACTGGTGACAATGAGAAGGTACTTCTTGTAATCTATTGAATTGTAAGAATTTTCATGAGGATTTATCCAGAGAAACTGTTAATCTTAGTTATTATTTTCTAAAAGTAAAGGCCCTTTAGGTGAAGATATTGGTAGATATTCTAATGAACTTGTTTATTATCCTTATTGTAAAGCGTTAAATCATTTAGCATCGTGTCAGTTAACTTTCGAGGAATAGTTTCTAGTGTGATATATAAATTTCCAATGTTTTCGTTAAAAAATGTAACCTCAAATATATGACTAGTATTGCCTTCTTTTACAACCATATAATCGATTTTCTCATGATAGTTGCCACTTACAAGAATATAGTTACCACGATTAGTATGAATGATATTGATATTCTTATCTAAAATATTCGTTTTTACAAATATAATTTTTAATTTTTTATTAAAATAATTCTCTTTGAAAACGGCATATCCCGTTTTATTACCATACTCAAAAATAACAATCTTTGAAGTTGATTGTGAGATGCCATACTCTTTAATCGATGAAATCTCTTCCTCTAAATGGTGTTGAATACTAGTAGTGATTGCACTGGCGTTCGGTGGAATAGTATAAGTTTTTTGAACGATAAAAAATATAGTAAATACTAGAAGGATAGAAATAATTATTATGATGGTATCTTTCACGTTACATCCTCCTTTTATTGTATTTTAATTAGAATATTAGTTGAATCAAATGGTTAGACGTGAATAACATTTAATGGAATGTCCTTACAGATGTATGTGAAGGAGTGAAAATATGTTAAACAGAAAATTGTTAGCAGTTTTGTAACAGCGGTCGTATGTTACTTTATCGTACCTATTTTCTTTAACGATTTTACAAACGCTTATTTCGCAATCGGGCTTGGTGTAAGTATTATTGCAGTGCCAATACTATTCACTTTTGGCATTTTGGTTTCCATCGTGATTGAATTACGAACGAAACATATCTTCTTTGCTTATATAGAACATTTTGCTTGTGGATTAATTTATGTTTTTGTGCTTTTACTGTTTACATAGTGGGATATAGAATTATTTTTCGTTTACACATTACTTAATTGTTATAAGCCATTTTAATTAAGTAGGAAAAATATGAGGGGAGAGATGATTAATAATTAAATATTACATTGATGTGTGTTTATAGGAAGGGGTAGCTCTCCCTATAAACACACATTTTGTGCTATCGATCTCTTGCTTATTTTTGCGATTCAAACATGTTAAGTTTCATAAACTTGATTAAAAAACTATGTGATAATGGATGGCGAGCATGAGTTGTAGACTCATTTATATTTCTGAGCTTGTAACATATACAACTCAGCATAATGTGCCTGCTTATTCATTAACTCATCATGAGTACCGGTTTCTACGACTTTTCCCTTGTCTAAAAAGATAATGTTATCAGCAAAGCGGGCGGTGCTAAGTCGATGTGAAACAATAACTACAGTTTTTCCATTAATTAATTTACGTAATGTTTCAAAAATCTCTTCTTCAATAAAAACATCTAATGCAGATGTAGGCTCGTCAAAAATAAGTAGATTTGCTGACTCATCTCTCATAAATGCACGAGAAAGAGCAATACGTTGCCATTCGCCTCCAGATAGATTTCTTCCACCAAATAGCCTTCCAAGTTCAGTATCATACTTATTTTCAAGCTTATGCAAAAATTGACTAGCCCCTCCAAGGCAAGCAGCCTTTTTAATACTCCTTAAGTCATCAAAATTAGAAATATTGCCTACGCCTATATTTGATTTCAAGTTCATTTCATATCGAAGAAAATCTTGAAAGACTGCTGTTGAATTTAATCTGAAATTCTCAATATCATAACAACTTAATGGTAATGTATTGAAGTATATGGTTCCTTCATTTGGATCAAAATATCGTAAAAGTAACTTAATGATAGTACTTTTACCCGATCCATTTTCACCAACTAATACTGTTATTTTACCTTTTGGAATTTGTAAGTCATCAATTTTTAATACTTCTTTTTCGCCATTATAGCTAAATGTTAATTTATTAAATTCATATCCTTTTTTTATAGTTTCATTAAGCAATAAATTACCCGATTTCATGTTGTTTTCGCTTGTTAAGAAAGAAAAGATCTTTCTTAAATGTTTAGTTTCTCTTGGGCCAATTGCAAATACTGCAAATAATTCATTTGTACCTTCATTGAATTGAATGATGGCCCCGATAAACAACAGTATATCTCCAGAGGTTAACTGACCTTGGAGAGCTTGCCGTACAATATAAATTAAAATACATCCAGCAACCAAAGACTGTAGAAGGGACCAAATAAACTGATGAAGAGTCAGCTTTTTTTGATCGTTTGAAATAGTTTGTAGTAAATGTTTGGCAGTAGTATTGTAACGGGACTTGAAAAAGGGGATAAGATTATATACTTTCATCTCGCCGGCTGTTTCAGGCATAAGAGGGGTGCATAGATAATATTCTGCACGTCGCCTTAGCTCTTGAATCTCTTCACGTCCCTCAAAAGTCAAATTATTAATTTTTGCTTCCAAATACATTTTAGGAAAAGATAAGAGAACGAATAAAATTGGTGCCCAAGGCGCAAATATTCCGATTAATGTACTTCCAGCAATAATCAAAGCAACACCACTCAAGAATTGTGAGACAATGGTAATCCACATATTAACAAAATACTCATTATAACGAACAATTTGAGTTCTAGTATGGTAAGATGCTTGTTCAAAAGGTGCAATATCAGGAATGGATATAGCCTTAGTAATGAGTAATCCATCTATATGAGCTTGAAGTTTAAAGGTTAACAGTCGCTTTTGCATCTCAACCAATGGTTGAAGAGCATCGACTAGTAAAGTAAAAGCAATATAAATTAAAGCCATCCATACTACCGTGTTCCAAGAGAATAAATTAAAGGGAGTAAGTGTAATTTTATCAATAATCTTAGCACTTAACCAAATAAGCAACGGGCCAAGCAAAGATTCTAATAATATCATGAAGAATAGAGCGCATGTCTTAAGTTTGTCACATTGCCAAAATAAGTTTAAACCATATAAAATTACAGAGGATGTTTCAGAGGATTTTTTAATAGCACGTTTAATTTTTAGCAAAAGGCCTCATCCTTCCCTTGAAAAGATTTGGCTTGTAGGCGAAACATTTTTGCATATTCCCCATTCTTTTTGAGAAGAGTTTCATGACTTCCTTCTTCAACAATCTTGCCATTCTTCAGTACCAGAATACGGTCAGCCATCCTCACCGTACTGAAGCGATGTGAAATCATAATAACTGTTTTACCATGTGTAAGTTTCTTAATCTGTTGGAATATATCATATTCTGCTCTTATATCCAAAGCAGCAGATGGCTCGTCTAAAATCATTAATCCAGCCTGTCTCATAAGCGCTCTAGCTAAGGCAATCCTTTGCCATTGGCCTCCTGATAAGTCAATGCCTCCCCATTCTGGCCCAACCATTGTTTCAAGATTTTCTGTTAATTCAGCAATTGTTGTTTCCAATTTTGCTGAGCGTACTGCTTGGTTGATTTTATCTTCATTATGTAGGGCGTTTAAATCTCCAAGAGCAATGTTTTCTCTTATTGACATGTCATATCGACCAAACTCTTGGAATACTACTGAAATTTGCTTTCTTAGTTCGTCTAAATCGAGAGTGCGAATATCAATACCGTTTACTTTAATTTCGCCTTGATTAAATTCATAAAATCGGCAAAGCAATTTGATAAGTGTAGTTTTCCCAGAACCGTTAGCACCTACAATTGCGACTTTTTCACCTGGAGAGACAGAGAAATTAATATGATCTAAAACATATTCAGAACTCTCAATATTATCTTTATCGGTGTTTAAAATCTGCTCTTGGTTATTCTTTTCAAATTCATTTTCATTAAAGTCTTCATACCAATCAGGCTCATCATAGAAATCTTCCTCTTCTGTTTCTTCTAAGTCTTCCTCAGATTGTTGATAGCGGACATCCTCTTGAACTGATTCTTGATATGGATAGCGGAAACAAACATCTCTGAATTCAATAGATAGGGCACCTTCACTGGCAATTGGCACTGGTTTAGAAGAAAGTTCGATATCCTTTTCAGCTTTCATAAAAAGAATAAAATCTTTTCCCATTCGCCATAAATCTATCGTATCCGCGCCTTCTTTAGCAATATCTCTCATAGCAACAGATAATTGAAATACGGCTCCTAAGTACAAAGCAAAATCTCCAATAGATATACTGCCGGAACCGGTCTTCATTAATATCCAAAAGTAACCAACACCTGATCCTATCCCTGATAATAAACTAGTTAATACAGTGCTATAAGAACCGTTTTTTTGAATTCTACTAAAGATACGATATAGTTGTTCAAAAGTTGTACTATACATGTTATGAAAGAAATTACCTAAACCAAATAAGCGGACTTCCTTTGCCGAACGTCTGCTCAGTAATAAACTCCTAATATAATCTATTTTCCTTCTTAACGGTGCATACTCTTTAGCATAGTCCCATTCCATCTCGTTGTAACGGTTTTGTACAAAAGCAAAAGGAACTGTGGATAGAACAAGTAGTAAAGCAAGCACTGGTGAAAAATAGACGAAAACTAAAATGATTCCAATTGATGAAAGTATTGCAGTAAATAGATTTGCACTAAAACTAATCAATTGGAAAGGTAACCAAGTAGCGTGATCTCGTAATGTTTCAAGTCTATCTCTATACTGGCGATCTTCGAAAAAACGCATCCCTGGAATACGTTCAAAAGCATCAAGCAAAAAACTATTAACGGTAATCATGGAGCGTTCCGCAAGTATTGTTTTTACCCATGATTCTAAAGTTTTTACTATAATCAGAATAATTAAACTGATGGCATAAGCAAAAGCCCATAACTCTGTATGTGATAATTCATTTGGTGCAACAATACCGTCGATTATTTTTTTGGAAAAATATAATTGAATGATAGGGATGATGGCATCCACTACAATAAAAATAGCTATGCATAGTGTTAGAAGGGGTCCGGATTTCCAAACCATATTAAGAAGTAGTATAAATGTTTCTCCGGCACTTTTCAGATAATTTCGCTTTTCCTTACATCGCCATTTCTGTTTATGTACCATTTTCTTCACCTTTATTGGAGTATTTTATCTAAATAAGAGTGTGAAAATCTCTTTAATGTCATAAATTTAAAGTCTCGATTTCACCTAATAAACGGGGTTTATTAGGACGGGAGCGTTCGAGCACATATTTTTTTCCTTTTTCCATCTCTTGTAGCCAAATTTCCAAATCAATGATGGCTCTCATATATTGATAGCCCATACCTAAATCATTATTTGGATCTTCTGAGCGAATAGACATAGCAAGTAAATGTTTCCAAAATACATCTCTTTTAATAATATCCAGTTCTACTACTTTTGAATTTTTCCTTTTATCAAATAGCTGGAGAATTTGTTTACGGTCATTTAGAAAACTCTTTCTTGCCATATGTGCATATGTTGTTTTTGATGTGCGATTGTACATGTATGTGGGCAAAATATCAGTATATGCCTTACGTAAGAGCATTTTAGATCCAGCATACTTTTCCGTTTTCCCTTTGATGAGGTCGAAATGCTGTTCAGGAGAAACAGAGAATGAAAATTCAATAATTCGTCTATCTAAAAATGGATGATATGTAGGTAGTGTTATACCAACAGAATCCATATATCTTGCTCGCGGCCAAAGAAAATCATAATGATATCTTTTACCCCAATACCTCAGAGCCTTACTTTTTCTATAACTTAAATAGTCTTCTTTAGTAATTTTCTTTTCACGCTTCAAATGTTCAACTGTAAAAAATTCTGGTAATTCGTATTCTGTATCAGACCATAATAAATCATAATAGAATTTTTCACCTAAATAAGGAATAAACGGGGAAATACCGTATAGGAATCCGAGCTTCACCATTTGTTTAAGGCTTCCGCCAGACCATTTTTTTAGAAGACTAAATGCTTCAAATAAGCGTTTCTGTCGGATAAAAGAATCAATTATAGCTACTTCTCCACTAAAAATAAAATCGCCACCTTCACCTGTTAAAACAGATATAGCACCATATTCTTCAGCAATTATAGTGAAAGTTTCATTGACAAGGGCATTTGCTCTAGGATCTGGTCCATCAATGTACCAAAGTGGATCTCTTCCTAATTCTGCATTTGGAATTTTAGCCGTTGCATCTGCTAAAATAATAAGTCCAGGAATATCTAAGTCATTCATCATTTTTTTTACAAGGTCCTTATCGTGACTAAGAATCATGTCGTTATCTGCAAATGAAATATTGACAGCAAGTAAACGTTCCTTATTACCTTCAGCCAATGCCGCTGCTGTAATAGTAGCAGAATCTAGCCCTCCGCTTAGCTCAATAATGTGCTTTTTTCCTCTTAAACGATCAGCTGTAACCTCTTGAAACAACTCACAAAAGTATTGAGTAGTATCGCTTATTATTTGCGGTTGCTCAAGCAATTGAGACATACCCCAATAACTTTTAATTTGTAAAGAATCGTGGTTCCATTTAGCAAGGGAAGCTGGAGGGATTTTTTTTATACCTTTAAAGAAAGTCCGTTCCTCGAAATCGTTCTCTCCAATAGCAAAGCTCGATGTTGGGAAAATCTTGCATATTTCATCGTCTATTAGGAATGGAATTTCAGTTATTAATAATAGTGCACGAATATCATTTGCGATAAATAATTCCTTTTCTTTGCTTATCCAATAATAAATTGGCCGTGTTGCATAGATATCTGTAGCAACTATAAAATTTCGAGTTGTATCATCCAAAAAAGCTATCGTAAATTCACCGTAAGAATTAGATAATAATTTGTCAGGTTCATATTGTAGGGTAGTATATAGTTCTTTTCTTTGGTAATCTGGTAATGAACTAACGTCATCCGAATATATTGGGATTTTACCACCTATCCAACCATCGATTACTAATGGAGGGAAGAAATTTTGGTGTGATTCTGAATGCTTAAAATTTGTAGTCGTATATTCAACCTTGATTTCTGCCATATGGAACATATCATTGTCCATAACATGAACGGCAAAAGCACGTCCCCATTTTATTAAATTTTCTAACCACTCGCTCCATTTTTCTTTGTTATTTCCTTGCATTGCAATCCAAATTTTCATAACGTGACAAAACCCACCTTTCAGTATATTTATTCATATTATAAGTTTGTAAAACTTTTAAATCTTCATTTTTATTGTTAGGGTCAATCTTTTTTCCACTTTTCAATTGTACCCATGCATGAGAAAATAACTTGTGATCAATTTTTTTAACACCTATTATTAAGTCTGAGTCGTAGCCTCCACTGAATAAAATGGCTTGAATAGTAACTGCTATTGATACACATGATGTAACTAGAAGATCATCTTCATCGAGTTTATACAGAAATTGACCTAATCGATATAATTCGTCTATATTTAATTCATTTACCTTTCTACCATTTGCACTTGCATAAAGAGGATACATATGAACAGCGATTTTTTCATAGGCTTCTTCAAAATCATATTCCAACAGTAACATCCTTACAAAACCATGAACTGTTGTAAAATACCCCTCATTCATAAAGGGAAATCCTCCTCTCAAATATCTTTTATTTTGATTAGTTTCTTATCTGCAAGCTCGCGTGTAGCTTCATAGAGAATTTGAACCAATTCTTCTTCAGATTGATCAAATTGACTTTTCCACTTTGAAAGAATTACTTTTATATCTTTGTATTCGTTGTCAATTTCTAACCAAAGTTCTTTAAGAGCATGTTCTAATCCAAAATATTGACCACTTTTTAAGTCAAGTATTATACATTCCTGTTCCATAACTGTCGTAGCGATATCTTTATTACGAGCAATTTTCATAAAATTACCGACCTTCTTATTTATTATTAGAGATTAGCAGTAGGAGAGAGTCAAAAGACTCTCTCTTAAAAGAATGCCACTATTTATTAACCTTTTTTCCCTCCTTTTCTTCCGCGACCAAATTTACCATCACCAGGTTTGCTTTTCTTAGAAAGAGTAACCGCTAAGAAATCACCATAGTTTTTTACTTGAGCAGATTGTAACTTATTCATAATCTCTCACTCCTTTCATTTTTTTATAGTTTTATGATAGGAAAAATAATTAACCACTTGTAAGTTTAGCAACCTACAAAGATACAATAATTTAACCTGTCATAAGTTACCTCTGTTTGAGGTTTATTTATAGATTAACTTATGCAAATAACTTTAGATACCGTAAAGAAACCTCAAAAAAACCGCAAATTAATTACGGTGTTACATGAATTAATTTGTGGTTAAGCTTGTAAATGTAGTTTCTATTCAGTTCGCTTGCTTATTTCCTCTATTTTTTTGATTGCCTTGATTCTTGAATTTACATTTAATTTCTTGAAGATATTTGATAAGCGATATTCCACAGTTCTTAGGCTAATAAATAATTCTGCTGCGATCTCTTTATTTGTTTTGTCTGCCATAACAAGTCTTAGAGTTTCTATTTCATTTTTACTTAAATTATATTTTTTTAATAGGTGGAAACCCTCTAAAATGTTTATACTATTATCAGGTATTTTTAATTGCTGTAGTAAATTTATTGGCATCATTGAGTTACCTGCTAAACTTGCTCTGATCGCCGCTATAAGTGTTTCTTTTGATGCAACTTTATTAATAAAACTTGAAACACCTGAAGAAACTAACTTATTGAAGTGTGGTTCAATATCGTAACCAGTATAAATAATAATGCTAGATTTAGGGGAGATTTTTGAAACTTCTTTAGCAAGTTCTTGTCCGTTTAATCCTGGCATGTTTAAATCAAATACAAATACGTCAAATTCGTATTTTAATAAAATTTCTAATGCTTTTTCACTAGAATTAACAAAAGTTACTTTAAAATCTTTTTCTTGCTCTAGTAATAATTTCGTACCCTCACCTACTAAGTGATGATCATCTACAACCAATATTTTAATCAACTTTAACCCTCCTTAAGAAAAACTATTAAATATATATGTAATATATTGTATATAAATAGTTGAAACAGTAATCTATTTCTGTGGGAAGATAGCGTTGTATAAAAATTCTCTTATAGCCTAATTAGAAAATGTTAAGTTTGGTAATTAAAAATATATGGATTATGAGGATAAATTTATATTTACTGATATTATGTCATGATATGTCTATTAGGGAATTACAAAAGAATTAAAGTAGCTACTGTTAAAGAGCTATTAATTCTCTTAGACAGTTAGAAGATTATAGAAAATAATGATAATTAATTGGCTTGCAACAAGGTGAGATTTTTCTTCGATGCAATATTTCAGAATTAGTTTACTGTATTTAAGTTATCAATATATTTATATTGAGGTTCCATTAAAAGATATTATAGCCTTATTTTACAATCTATTTAAGCGGCAGTACACAAATCTTATATACACTTTTAGAGCAAAGAGATAAAAATGACAAAACAGCTAAACCTTAGAGTCCTTTGTTTCAATCCTTGCTTAAAGTTAATGAAAAAAATAGAAGCACAAACCTTGACCTGGGTTTGTACTTCTATTGTTAGTATGTCTCCATTAAATAGAACCAATTATTTATCATTATAATTTTGCAAAGCTGAAAATTCTAAAGTCGGCAATAGGTTAAGCAGTTCTCTTAATGCCAACGGTTTATGGGCATTTTTTTTCGTAATGACGCCTAGTCGCCAAAATAATTCAGGTTCTTCAATCGGTATAATTTTTACATTTTTATTCGTTTGCTTATTATAAATGGAATTAGGTAAAAGCGTCACACCTAATTGCGAGGCAACGACTTCAATCATCACATCCCACTGTGAGCTTTTTAGGGCAATATTTGGCGTAAATCCAGCGGTTTCACAAACATGGATAATATAATCGTGCAAGGCGAAGTCTTCAGTAAAAACGATAAACTTTTCATCCTTTAACTCTTTTAGCTTAATGCTTTTTTTGTGGGCAAATTTATGCTCCTCATGTACAAATAACACAAAGTTATCCTGGATAAATGGCGTAATATCAAATTTAGATTCATCTTCGGGTAAGACCACAATCGCTATATCAACCGTACCTTCCTCGACAAGTTGATTAATCACCTTAGCTCCACGTTCAATTAACACTAAAGATACTTCTGGATACCGTTCTTCAAAATTGCGAGCAATTTCAGAGAAAAATAATGTCCCGATGAGTGGGGGAATACCTAGCTTAATTTCACCTGTAGCAACTTCACGAAATTGATCTAATTGGACCTTTAACTCCTCAATAACCTCGAATACTTTTTGACTTTGTTTATACACAATTTTCCCAGCTTCAGTTAATTGCATATGTCTGGTGGACCGATCAAATAACTCTAATTGCAATTCTTCTTCCAACTTTTTAATTGCTTTACTTAAGGAGGATTGCGATAGGTAGGTATGCTCGGCAGCCTTTGTAAAACTATTATAATTCGTCACTTCTAAAAATAATTTCAATTCACGTAGTTCCATAATTACACCTATTTATTCTTTTTATTCATTAATGTTATTCCTATTATTCGTTTTACTAATAAATGAGTGAGCGTTATACTTTATTCGGATATAACATTAATGTTCAAACTTTTGTAACAAACTCTGTTTCGCATCATAGAAAATTCTATACGTTCCAATTAATAATGACTTAGCTAAAGGTAATCTGAATAATGTTTTAATTTTTTGGAATGATAGTTTGTGCGAGGTGTAAAAGCATGACGGTTTGCAAAAGTTTACCCATTTGACCAAGGTATACATTGGTCAGATAAATTTAATACTTTTTGATAATTATATCTTATTGAATGGTTTATAAAAAGTATTAGCTGTATGAAAAGAGGTGAAACATATTGTTAAGTATTATTATTGGCCTAGTGCTATTAATGGCTTTAGCATATCTTGGATGGTCTATTATTTGGGTTGCGCCGCTTGCAGCAGGTGTTGTTGCACTGCTTAACGGATTGGATGTACTTGATACCTATACAGGTACGTATATGCAAGGGTTAGTTAATTTTGTGAAAAGTTGGTTCCCTATATTCTTATTAGGGGCAGTGTTCGGAAAATTAATGGAAGATACAGGCGCTGCAAAATCCGTAGCCCAAAAGGTTACGCAGTTGATTGGGAAAAAGAGAGCAATTCTTGGTGTACTAATCGCGGCTGCGTTACTAACATACGGTGGTGTTAGTTTATTTGTTGTTGTATTTGCTATTTATCCAATTGCCCTTCAATTATTTAGAGAAGCAAATGTTTCAAGAAAATTGCTCGTCCCTACATTTGCACTTGGTGCATTTACATTTACAATGACGGCTATACCAGGTACGCCACAAATCCAAAACTTGATTCCAATGGATTACTTTAAAACGGCTCCTACATCAGGATCAATCATCGGGATTGTTGCCGCACTCATAATGGCTGTTGGGGGTTACCTATGGTTAGCATTTAGAGCAAAAAGTTTTGCCGCTAAAGGTGAGGGGTATACAGAACCAGAGAATAGTTCGGACATTGCAACAGATGGAGAGCAAAAAGTTCCGCATTGGATTATTTCGTTAATTCCACTAGTTGTTGTTGTTGTTCTATTAAATATAATCAAGTTAGAAGCTGTTATTGCTTTATTAGTTGGGGTCTTATGTATCATGATTCTTAACATCAAGGATTATAAAAAGTTTATACCATCTATTAATGACGGTGGTAAAGGCTCTGTTATGGCCATTTTAAATACTAGTGCAGCAGTAGGATTTGGCTCAGTCATTGCCATTGTTCCTGCATTTGACAACATTACTACATGGTTGCTAGGCATTTCAGATAATCCATTAATTGCTGAAGGTTTGGCTGTTCAAATTATGGCTATCATCACGGGCTCTGCTTCTGGTGGTATGGGTATTGCTCTTTCAACACTAGGAGAAACGTTTAATAACGTCGCTCAAACAACAGGGATTAGTCCTGACGCTTTACACAGAATCGCTTCTATAGCATCAGGTGCTTCGATATTCCCAAATAATGGTGCGTTATTAACATTACTTGCTGTTACAGGTCTATCACATAAAGACACTTACAAAGATGTATTTGTTGTAGCATTTTTAATTCCTACAGTTGCTTTGATCGTAGGTATTATCTTGGCTGCAATAGGTATTGTTTAAAAAAGAAATTAGTTTGGAAAATTTAAGGAGGAATTTAGTATGTCTGAATTTATTAATGTAGAAAACAAAGTAGTTATTATTACAGGAGCTGGCCGTGGAATTGGTTTTGAAATCGGTAAACGTTTCGCTCAATTCGGTGCAAAAGTCGTTCTTTCTGATATCAATGAGGAAATGGTAGTGGAATCTGCTAACTCTCTAAAAAATGAAGGATTGAATGCAATTGGTGTAAAAGCGGATGTTACAAGTGAAGAAGAACTTCAAAACTTAGTGACAAAGGCTAAGGAAACATTTGGTTCAGTTGATATCGTGATTAATAATGCTGGTTTACAACATGTTTCTCCAATTGAAGAATTTCCAACTGCAAAATTTGAGCTAATGCAAAAAATTATGTTAGTAGCTCCATTTATTTTAATTAAAAACGTATTCCCGATTATGAAAGAACAAGGTTTTGGACGTATTATCAACATCTCATCAATTAATGGATTAATTGGATTTGCTGGTAAAGCAGCATATAACAGTGCAAAACACGGAGTAATTGGATTAACGAAAGTTGCTGCAATCGAAGGTGCAAAACATGGTATCACAGTCAATGCTTTATGCCCTGGTTATGTAGATACGCCACTTGTTCGTGGTCAAATTGCAGACTTAGCTAAAACACGTAATATTCCTGAAGACAGAGCACTTGAAGATATTATTTTAGCGCAAGTACCTCAGAAAAAATTATTAGATGTCAGTGAAATCGCAGACTATGCGTTATACTTAGCAAGCGATCGAGCGAAAAGCGTTACAGGACAAGCTGTTGTGATTGATGGCGGTTATGTAGCACAATAATACATGTAAATATATTGAAAAAGTCCATTTTGATGAAAAGTCAAAATGGATTTTTTTGTGTGCTTTTTGAAATAATCCTCCTACTATAAAATGGCTTCAACTAATGCGGGAAGAAGGATGTTACGGCATTATTACAATTGTTACCAAAAAAATATTAATGAAAAATGTACAACATATTGTAATTGCTTTAGTAGCTCATATAACGCTTCTACTTCCATGTCATGGATTAAGTCCTAATAACAAGATTAACGTGCTAAATTAATAAATACTTTTAAAGGTAATTTAGAAGTGCTATTCTCCTTTAAAATTTTATAAATTAAAGTCAATGTAACGTTGCTGTAACAAGTTATATGTAAAGTATTGGTAAAATATAAGTAGAGGTTACGTAGGGGGTATTATTGTGGAGAAAAAAATATTAGATTATGAAGATTTATTAGAAATGTTAGATGATTTATTAAGAGAGCCAAAGGAATTTTGGGAAAATTTTTATGAAGATAGAAAAAGAGATATTCCCTTTTTTAAAGTTAAAGGACCTGATGAAAACTTGGTAGAATATTTTAGTAAAGGACTTTCTCCTAAACGAGTTTTAGAATTAGGTTGTGGACCTGGGAGAAATTCCATTTATATGGCTAAGCAAGGTTGTAGTGTAAATGCAATCGATATTTCTGAAAAGGCGATTATGTGGGCAAAAGAAAGGGCAAATGAAGAAGGACTAAATATAAATTTCCATTGTGTTTCTATTTTTGATTTTGAATTCGATTCGCATTCTTACGATTTTATTTACGATTGTGGATTGTTTCATCATTTGCCACCACATCGTCGTTTAACGTATTTAAACATCATAAAAAAGGCACTCAAAAAAGACGGACATTTTGGGATTGTTTGCTTCAATACGGATGGAGCTGCCAATACATCTGATTGGGATGTTTATAAAGAAAGAAGTTTGAAGGGCGGCATAGGTTATACGGATCAACGATTAAAAGAAGTATTTGAAAAGGATTTTTATATTAAGGATTTTAGAAAAATGAGAAAGATTGTTCAATCACAAGATTTATTTGGTGAAGACTTTTTATGGGCGAGCTTAATGCAAATTAAAAATTAATGTTTTATTTATATTATGAGCGTCACATTTATGTAGAAGAGGTGAGTGGATTGAAAATAAAAAAAGTATTTTATGGTTTCATTGCATTTGTTTTATTTTTCATTTCTGGTTGCAATATACAAGAAGGGACGACAACAGTATCAATTGATCGTATCGATGCCGAAGAAGTTTTAACATTAGATTCTGATGCTGATATTTTTCAATTTAATGGAGTTATCTACAAAACTAATATTGATTGGCTAAAAGAATTGACTTTAACAAAAGATATACAAATCGGTGAAATAAAAGCAAAAAATGATGATAATACGGATTTTAAAGATGAAATGTCGAATAAACTTCCTGTTGGCACGAAGATTTTTTCTACTAAAGAACGAGCAGATATTTTAATTGTTGAACTAGAAGGACAAATCAAAAAGTATTATGCAATTAATGAAGGGTAAAGGTTAAAACAACTATAAGTAACAAGGACAAGGTAAATGAATATAAATTAGTTTAATACTTTTACTAACATTTAATATCGGAGGATTATATTTTTACAGAAATAGCAAAGGCTTTTTTGTGACCTTAATGAAGCAGGGTATATTTTTTGTTCAATTGGTGCCATTGTTTTTGTTTAATTGCAGTTAACCAATGGTCATCTATGTTCTTAAAAGTGTTATAGCAGTAAGGAATTTGCTCCCTATGTAAGAGGAATGACAAGAAAAAAATCTCCATTAACGAACCTTTTGGTTGGCCTTCTTCTTGACATTCCTTCATGCACAGATTATTATCTTATAGTGTGAGGTAAATTGGGAGGTGTTCATCATAGACTATAAAAAGTTAGCAGAGGATTTATTTGAATTTATGGCGAGATGTCCTAAAATACCGATGCAAGAACCGCAGGAATTTACTCGTGGGGAAATTGGTATTCTTGTTTATTTACATTTTAATAGGGAAAGTGTTACTTCTGGTGACTTAAGTGAAAGCTTATCTGTTAGTACTGGCAGGGTAGCAACAGCCCTCAAAGGTCTAGAAAAAAAGGGATTCATTATTCGCCGAACAGATTTCTCCGATAAACGCCGGGTTAATGTAATGATTACGGAAGCAGGTAGAAAGCTTGTGCTTGAAAAACATCAACATGGAATTGAAAGGATGATGAAGGCACTGCAGAAGCTGGATGAAGAAGAGGCAATCGAATTTGTTCGCCTTGTAAAAAAGGTCATGGCCTAAATATAAATGAAAATGGAGCTCCAGAGGAACTCCATCTATTTTTCTTAGATTCCTTACACTATAAGATAAATAAAATGAAAGAATATAGGTTGGGTGTTAACAGCCTTAAAAGTAAAAACGGGCAGCAAGTGACTCGATTAAAAGGGGAGAAATTATGTTAAAAATCTTCAAATATTTAAAAAGAAATGAATGGCTACTTGTAGTCGTGAGTATTGCCTTCATCGTTTTGCAAGTATGGCTTGATTTAAAGCTGCCAGATTATATGGCTGAAATTACGACAATGATTCAAACAAAAGGAACGGGTACTTCGGAGCTTCTGGTGCCTGGTTTATATATGTTGCTATGTGCAGTTGGGAGTATGGTGGCTGCCATTATTGTTGGTTTTTTTGCGGCAAAAATTGCAGCTGGGTTGTCAATGCGACTGCGTGGCATGGTATTTAATAAAACATTATCATTTTCCATGGAAGAAATTAATGGCTTTTCAATTGCCAGTTTAATTACACGTTCAACGAATGATATTACCCAAATTCAGCTTATTGTAGCGATGGGACTGCAGTTAGTCATTAAGGCCCCTATTTTAGCTATTTGGGCTGTCATTAAAATTTCAGGGAAAAGTTGGCAGTGGACTGCCGCAACAGGTGGGGCAGTTGGTGCCTTAATTATTATGCTTTTGACTGTTATTATTTTCGTCATGCCAAAATTTCAAAGTATCCAACGCTTGACCGATAATTTGAATCGTGTCACTCGTGAAAATTTAACTGGGCTTCGTGTTGTTCGTGCTTATAATTCTGAAAAATATCAAGAAGGAAAATTTGAAAAAGCCAATGATGACTTAACGAAAACGAATCTTTTTGCCAATCGCTTATTAGCCATTTTTAGTCCAGGAATGACTTTTATTATGTCAGGTTTAAGTGTATCCATCTATTGGATTGGTGCTCACTTAATTAATGCAGCTGAAATGTCTGATCGCATTGGCGTTTTTTCTAATATGGTCGTTTTCTCATCTTACGCAGTACAGGTGGTTATGGCGTTTATGATGGTCAGTATGATCTTTATCATGATGCCTCGTGCCGCCGTTTCTGCTAAACGAGTGTTGGAAGTATTAGAAACAGAGTCAAAAATTATTGAAGGAAATATAACAGAAGGCCCAAGTGGCGTAGTAGGAGAAGTAGAATTCCGAAATGTAAGCTTTAAATATCCTGATGCTGAGGCACCGATTTTGCAAAATATTACTTTTAAAGCCCAAAAAGGAGAAACGGTTGCTTTCATCGGCTCAACAGGAAGCGGAAAAACAAGTGTTATCAACTTAATACCACGATTCTATGATGTTACTGATGGGGAAGTGCTGGTTGATGGTATCAATGTAAAAAATTATTCGCAAGAGGCTCTTCATAACAAAATTGGTTATGTACCGCAGCGTGCCATTTTATTTAGCGGCACGATCGCATCTAACGTAGGATATGGAGATAATGGCAAAGCGAAATCAGCCGACGATATGATTAAATATGCGGTAGAGATTGCCCAAGGTAAGGAATTTGTTGAAAAAATGGAAGGACAATATGAGGGACATATTTCGCAGGGCGGCGGAAACGTATCAGGTGGACAAAAGCAAAGACTGTCAATTGCCCGTGCCATTTATCGCGAACCGGAAATCTATATATTCGATGATTCTTTCTCAGCACTTGACTATAAAACCGATCACATCTTACGCTCGGCACTCAAAAAAGGTACAAAAGATGCTACTACCCTAATTGTAGCGCAGAGAATCGGCACAATTAAAAATGCAGACCGAATCATTGTGCTAGAAGAAGGAAAAGTAGTTGGAAACGGTACCCATAAGGATTTACTTGAAAACTGTAAGACCTATCAAGAAATCGCGTATTCACAGCTTTCGAAGGAGGAACTAGCACATGAGTAAACAAGAATACACCATCGGGGAGCATGAACAGAAGTCACAGCCTGCACCGGGACCGGGACCTGGACGACATGGCATGGGGCCAGGTGAAAAAGCGAATAATTTTGGTCAAACGATGAAAAAGCTAGCGGCATACTGCAGGAGCTATATGCCAGTAATCTTCATTGCCTTAGTGCTAGCCTTTGCCGGCGCAGCTTTAAATGTCATTGGCCCGGATCAGTTAAGTAAAATTACAGACATTATTCAAAAAGGCATGATGACAGAAATTGATTTGGATGCTGTTAAAAGGGTTGGATTTATATTAGCGATTCTATATGGATCTGGTCTATTATTTAACTACATCCAAGGCTTTATGATGGCAACCGTCACACAGCGAATTACAAAAAAAATGCGCACAAATATCGCATCGAAAATTAACAAAGTTCCATTGAAGTATTTTGATAATACGAGCTACGGAAACGTCTTAAGCCGTGTAACAAACGACGTCGATACGATAGGTCAAACATTAAATAATAGCCTTGGCATGTTAGTCAGCTCTATTGCGACATTTATTGGTGCGATTATTATGATGTTTTATACGAATTGGATTATGGCCTTAACAGGTATTATCGCAACAATGATAGGGTTTATGTTAATGACAATGATAATGAAGCATTCGCAAAAGTACTTTGTCGCTCAGCAAAAAGAACTTGGTCTTATCAACGGACATATTGAAGAAATATATGCAGGTCACAATGTGGTAAAGGTTTATAACGGTGAAAAAGAAGCAAAGGAAGTTTTTCACGGTATAAATAAAAGACTTTATGATAATGCATGGAAAGCCCAGTTTATGTCAGGTTTAATGATGCCTGTAATGCAGTTTATTGGGAATTTTGGCTATGTGGCCATCTGTGTAGTCGGTGCAGTACTTGTAACAAACGATATGATTAGTATCGGTACGATTGTTGCTTTTATGGTCTATATTCGTCTATTTACACAGCCACTTTCACAATTGGCGCAAGCAGCAACCAATTTACAATCTACTGCTGCTGCAAGTGAACGGATTTTTGAGTTTTTAGCAGAAGAAGAATTAGAGGATGAAAGTGAAAAAACGTTGAAAGCTCAAGATGTACAAGGGGATGTAGAATTTAAAAATGTCCAATTTGGCTATAATGAAGATCGATTAATTATTAAAAACTTTAATGCAAAAGCAAAGGCAGGCCAGAAAATTGCCATTGTCGGTCCAACTGGTGCAGGAAAAACGACACTCGTCAATTTACTGATGAGATTCTACGATTTGAACAGTGGTGAAATCTGCATTGATGGCACTCCAATTCATCAGTTAACACGTGAAAATGTCCATGATTTGTTCTGTATGGTGCTGCAGGATACATGGCTTTTCGAAGGAACGATTCGTGAGAACATTGTTTTTTCAAAAGAAAACGTCAAGGATAAAGAAGTGGAGGCTGCCTGTAAAGCAGTGGGACTGCACCACTTTATTCAAACATTACCGAATGGTTATAATACCGTATTAAATGACAAAGCCAATCTGTCAGCAGGGCAAAAGCAATTAATTACCATTGCCCGTGCGATGATTGACAATGCTCCACTTTTGATTTTGGATGAAGCAACTAGCTCCGTTGATACTCGTACGGATTTATTGATCCAACAAGCAATGGACAGATTAACTGTTGGTAAAACATCCTTTGTAATTGCCCATCGTTTGTCAACAATCAAGAATGCGGATTTAATTCTCGTAATGAAAGACGGCGATATTATTGAAACAGGTAATCATCAGGAACTTTTAACAAAAGGCGGCTTCTATGCAGAGCTTTACAACAGTCAGTTTGAGGAAGTTTCTTGACCATAGAGAAAAACTTTTGGCTAGGTCATTCATGAAAATTAATACTATGTATATAGAAGTGACAAGAAGGTGCTTAATTTCAAGAGAATTAAGTGCCTTTTTTGTGCGCAAATTTTGGGTTTTGGCTGCCTAAAGAGGCATAGGCAACCGGGTGTGCAGCGTATGGATACTCCCGAAGAAGAAAAGGAAAAATGTAAAGGAGCAGTTGACTGCTGAATCATTAAGTGAACGGCTCAGAATAGTTGAATAACAATCGGGTAAGATACCTTTAAAGAAGAGTAGGTGGACTTTAATGAAGAAAAAATGGTACGTCCTTATTTGTATCCTATTTCTCATGAATAATACCGTAGTTTTTGCAAAGCAAGAAGTGCCTAATCGTCATTTTTTATTTATTTCAGCTAGTCAAATGGCTGGAACAACGAAGAATATTGAGCAGCCGTTTTTGGATCATTTGATGATGCATTCATTAGTTTATAATGATGTCCAAAATATTAAAGTTGAACATAGTTCGGGACTTCAGCGTGAATTTAGTATTAATGACGGTTATCAAGAACGTGTCCTCAGAAAAGTAGTTTACTGGCTGAATAACGCTGAACGAGTGAATGGAACAATTGACGTATCTTTAGATAAACCATCCAATAAATTGACATTCAACATGGTAAATGATGAAGTAATGACGATAGAACCCGCTTATACATGTGTAGTTGACAATAATCTTAAAACTTGTACGGCTAAAGAAGGGGAAATAATCGTATCGGAAAATCAGCAAAAAGTGAGATTGAAATCAGAAGCTCTATATGATTGGCTTTTGGTAGGCTGGAAAAAAGAAGTGGAAGGATTAACTAAAGAAGCGTTGCTTGAAGAAGCGCTGTTTTCCCGTTATTTATATTATTTGGGCCCATCATATTCGGAATTTTTCATGTGTGCAAAAATCAATATTGAGCCCATTGATGGTAGTCCTAGGAGACACCTCATTTATGGCAGTGCATTAAACTATTCAGGTCATCATGGAGGCGATTACGATAAACTTACTTTTACTATAAGTGATTCTAACCTAACGGGGTTACAAGTGACAAATGTAAAAATAACGAAACATATTTCGCAAGAAGAAAGCGAAAAACAGTGCAGAACGTTTGATTAAATATGCTTTAAAAAGGGAATAGTTCCTTTTGACAAAAATGGCATTTCTCATTATGATTAGGTTAAATGAGAATGGTTATCATATAGATGGAGGATGAAAGATTTAGATGAAAAACAATTGACCAATGTCAAAGAGAAAGAGTTGTAGATGGCTTTTAAGAAGAATCAAAATAGTAATAGAAGCATGATAAATATTTAATACAGGGTTTGATAAGGTATGCAGTCTCAAATTCTAAGTCGAATACCACTAAAAAACCTAATGGATTTAAAGATTGATTTTGCTTTTAAACGGCTTTTTGGTAGTGAACGTAATAAATCACTGACGATAGTATTTCTCAATGCACTATTACAGCGTACAGGTAGAAATACAATCAAAGAAGTGACGTTTATTAACCATGAAGTCGGTGGGGAGTATAAAGAAGATAAACAATCACGGTTAGATGTTGTTGTGCAAACTCAAAATGAAGACTATATTAATATCGAAATACAATTAGCGAATAAAAATGATATGTTTAAACGAACATTATTTTATTGGTCAAGACTCTACAATTCGCAGTTACATAGGGGGAATGGTTATCATACATTGAACCCAACGATTACCATTAATATTTGTGATTTTACCTTATTTAAAGAGCATGCGCATTATCATAGTACCTATCGTTTATATGAAGAAACGACTCTACAGCGTGTACAACAATCCGATGACGTATTAGAAATTCATTTTATCGAAATGGATAAATTTTTAAAGGTATGGCTAATGGGAGAACTAAATCCAATTGAAGATATGCTTGCCAAATGGTTACTATTGCTTGGGATGGTTGATCGACGTAAACAAAAAGTCTATGAAGATATCTATAAAGTATTGGGGGAATTAGCGATGAAAGACATCAAGTTACAACAAGCATTTGAAGCGTGGCAAGAACTAAGTCAAGATCCGGAATCTATTATTGCGTTCGAATCGCGAGTGAAATTTTTAATTGATCAAACGGCGTTTATCGACGATGCTAAATATCATGGTGAACAAGCAGGGATTGAAAAAGGAAGGAAAGAGGGCTTCCAAAAGGGGATGCAAGAGGGAATTGAGAAAGGGATTCAAAAAGGGATGCAAGAAGGAATGCAAAAAGGTATCCAAGAAGGAATAAAAGCCATTGTAAAAAAGATGATTGGTAAAGGAAATAGCGATGATGAGATTATGGAGTTAACAAACTTAACGGTAGAGGAAATTCAAGCATTAAGACAAGAGGTAGATTAAAAATAAATGAAGCTCAACTAACTTAAATAGTTAGTTGAGTTTTTTTATTATAGTAACGACACTTCTTCTTATAATGAATAAGAAGCCCGAAGCTCAGAATACAAGCTCACTCAGTTAGGGATTGCGCTAGCGCAACCAATCTTTTAATCCCTTCCTTTATTTGTTTTTCATTTGCATAAGAATAACTTAAACGAATCCACGACGATGATTGCTTTAACGGATCACAAACTGGACCTGGTACAAAGGAGATAGACTGTTCTATACATTTTGTAAATAATAAGTCAGGTGGTAGATTTTCAGGGAGCTGCACCCATAAATTTAAACCACCATTTGGACTTGTCCATTGCCAACCTGTTGCTGCTAGCTCTTCCTCCATAATTTCCTTTCGTATTTGGAGGGCGATACGAATTTTCTCCAAATGTTGCTGTAACCTTAAAGAAGAAAAGTAATGGAGGAAAATTTTTTGATTGAGTAGTGGGGAACCATTATCTGCAAGTGACTTTTCGGTTAAAAGTAAATTCATTAAGGAAGATTGACAAATAACGGCCGCAATTCTTAAACCTGGTGAAATATATTTGCAAAAGCTTCGAATATAAATAACTGTTCCCGCAGTGTCGTATGTGTAAATGGGTGGTGGGGGGGCACAGTCAAAATAGATATCGTGATAGGCATCGTCTTCAATAATTAGGCAACGATAATGTTCAGCCAATTCCACTAATTTTTTGCGCTGCTCGCTAGGTACAGTAAAACCAGTCGGATTGTGAAATGTTGGATTGACATAAAATAACCGTGGTTTGTATTGTTTCATATAGTATTCAACCTGCTGTAAATCATACCCATCTGGATGGATATCAACCGTGACAATGTGAGCTCCTTGTGCTTTAAAAATATCAATGGCAGCACTATAACTTGGGCGTTCAAATAAAACGACGTCTCTTGGCTTTATAAAAGTTTGAGCGACTAAGTAAATCGCTTGCTGAGAGCCAGATGTAATGAATAGCTCATTTGCAGTGAGGTGCGTTTTAAAGTGATTAATAAAATATTGACTAAGTGCCTCACGTAGCTCTAAATCACCTTGCACCGTTGAGTAAGTTGCAAGTACTTTTGGATAGAGGTCAAACACTTTTTTAACGTAATCTGAAAAGTAATGATTAGGTAAAAGATTTGGATCAATTAATGCCTGTGAAAAATGATAGGCAACAGCTGATTGATGAATTGCGGATAAACGATTTTCAGGGACATAAGCTGCAATCATTAGGTTTTCTTGGTCTTTAAAATTGTAATTTTCGGATAATTTAACTTGCACAAAATAGCCTACTTTATCTTTTACATAAATCTTATTGTGTTGTTTGAGTAATCGATAAGCCTTTAATACGGTTAATCGATGAATATTCATTTCAGTTGCTAATTGTCGGACGGAAGGAATCTTTTCATGCTCTTTCCATTCGTTACGTTCTATTCGGTGCAGTACATAATCATATACTTTTTCAAAAAGAAAATCTCCATGTTGAAACGCTTTGCTCACATTGATTCCTCCTATTCAACATGATTGTACCATGACTTATGGCAAACTGTTCTATCTTTTTCAGTCTGTTCTATGTTCTTCCTCTTATGATTAAAAAAGAGGAGGAATCTAATATGATTGTGATGAATTACTTTTTCATGTGTTTAATTTTTGGTACGACATTTTTAGCGATTAAAATCGGTGTAGATGCAGGAGTACCGCCCTTTTTTTCAGCTGGACTGCGCTTTTGCATTGCTGGTTTGCTGCTCTTTAGTTATATGGTATGGAGAAAAAAAGCGACAATCAGTTTATTATTTCGAAAGGAGATGTTATTTACAGGAGTAGGTTTAACCTTCGGGACGTTTGCCGCATTATACTGGGCAGAACAGTATGTGACATCAGGTATAGCAGCTGTTTTATCTGCTACAGGTCCGATGCTGATTATCGTTATTCAGACATTGATTTTAAAGCAAAAAGGACATCGAAATGCATTTATTGGTTGTGTTGTTGGAATGATAGGTGTCATGTTGTTGATCTTACCGAGTTTTTCGATTGAGGTTAGTCCTCTATGGATGGTCGGTTGTATCGCCATTATTATTGGAGAAGTTTTTTACGCATCTGGCACGATTTATACGAAACATGTAATCAAAAAATATAGTACTACATCACCGATTGCTTTAAATGCAGCGCAAATGATGCATGGTGGTATGCTATTACTCATTTTATCTTTCTTTATCGAGAAGATTGAGCTTGACTATTTTATAAGCCCATCTTCAATTGGCTCTCTTCTTTATTTAACGATTGTTGGTTCGATGATTGGTCATAGTATTTATTATTGGCTTGTGTCACGAACTAATCCTGTTTTTCCGTCTACATGGCTGTATATCTCACCATTAATCGCTGTTATTCTAGGTGTACTCTTTTATCAAGAATATATTTCTTGGCTAACAGGCATAGGTACTATGACGATAATTGCAGGTACGATTTTAGTGAATTTTGAAACGTTGCGTACATTATTTTGGCGCAAACAGTCAGTTTTACAGGATGTGAAAACAAATAGTAAAGGAGAACAAAGTTATGGAAGTTTCAAAGGGAGTAGCGAATCTGGAACTTGATTTTAATGGACATCTCATCTACCCAACGCTTATATGGGACCAGGAAATGGCAGTTTTAATTGACACTGGATTCCCAGGACAAATGAAAGATTTACTTGTAGCCATGGATAAACATGGAGTGTCATGCGAGAAACTAAAAGTTTTGATTTTAACACATCAGGATATAGACCATATTGGTAGCCTCCCTGAACTAGTGCAGCATTATGATGACAACATTAAAGTTTACGCCCATAAACTAGATATGCCTTATATCGAGGGACATTTACCTTTATTGAAGGACGGCCACATTGCGAATCCACCGAAGGGAAAGGTAGATGAACTCTTGATCGACAATCAAGAATTGCCCTATTGTGGAGGCATCCGTGTGATTCATACGCCAGGGCATACCCCAGGTCATATCAGCTTATATTTAAAGCAAAGTAAAATACTTGTTGCCGGAGATTAGATGTATAGCGAAAATGGGACATTGCAAGGAATTCATATTCCAACGACGCTAGATATAGAGCTTGCACAACAAACTTTAAAGAAATATGTAGATTTAGACATTGCGTCCGTGATTTGTTATCACGGTGGTGTAAGTAACGAAAATATTAATGAGCAAATTAATAAAATTTTAGCAAATGAGTAGTTTTAAAAAGCTTCCAGCGATATTCCTTCTTTAGCACGGAGGATATGTTGACCCCAGAGTTGCCTATGCAGCTCTTTTTTTATTGAATGAATGGTGTAACGTAAAATGAAAATGTTCTATGATAAAATAAAAATGATTTGGAGGGGATTGGGTGCGAAAGGTAGAGATAAGGTCATACAGTGAGAATTGGATTCACATGTTTATGGAAGAGGCTGAAAAACTGAAACTTATTTTTAAACATGAAATGATAGCTATTGATCACATAGGTAGTACGTCTGTTCCAGGGTTAAAAGCGAAACCAATAATCGACATTATGGCAGTTGTTAAAGATATTAACAATGTCGATAAGTACAATTTAGAAATGCGAAAGATCGGTTATGTCCCTAAAGGTGAAAATGGAATTGTTCAACGTAGATACTTTCAAAAAGGTGGGGACAATCGCACACATCATGTTCACATTTTTCAAATTGGGAGTAGTGAGATAACAAGGCATCTGGCTTTTCGAGACTATTTAATAGCCCATCCAGATGAAATGAAGAAGTATGGAACTTTAAAGCAAAATTTAGCGCACAAATTCCCGCTTAACATGAATTCATACATAAATGGCAAAGATACTTTTGTGAAAGATATGGAATTAAAAGCACTTGAATGGTATAAGGATACTGTGAATTGAACCCGAATAATGGCTACTTTAAAAAGTTGCAATTTTTGGTTATTTTAATCTTTATAATAAAAGTAAACGGTTTTCTACAACAGCACTAACTATTAACTATAAATTACCTTTTAATTATGTAGTAATTATTGATACAATAATTTTTTTAGGAAAGTGAAAAGTACAAACATTTATTATATACGAATAGAAAAGTGAGACGATTCTTAGAGAGTAAAAGAAGAGTAGATAAGCTATTAATCGATGATAAAAAAAGAAAAAAACCGTTAGATTTATTGGAGAGTCAATTTAATGAATAGCATAAATTTTTCTTTCGCAGATTCTTTATTCACAGGAATACAATAAATGATTTTTCATTGAAAAAATACAAATATATATTAATGGAAGATAAAAAATATGAGAATATATAAAATTTCTTTATACCCAATATTTATTTTGTCCTTTGCGGGTACTTCAATAATATTATTATTATTCTATTCAGCTTTAAATGATTTTGTTTCCAATCTATTTCTTTTTGTATTTGGTTTATTATGTTCATCGCTATTTATTATACTTGCTATATCTCTTTTGAGAAAAAGAAGTGATGGGAAGGGATATTTTTGGGATGACGAAGGGATAGTAATTAACTTAAAAGGAAATAAGATTTATTGGAATGAGATTGAAAAAATTAAATATTCCAATGTGAGGGGAATTAAATCCACTGTGATTTATCCGTACTATACAAATCACGAAACGATAAGAATCCGTATGAAGAAGGCAATGCCAACAACTGCTCATTCAATTGATTGGTTTATAGTTGAAAAACCGAAAGAATTTCATCGAGAATTAATGAAGTGCTTCGATGGAAAAAGTCATTAAAACAAATGTTTAGAAAACCTCCAAAGTAAATTTATTGGAGGTTTTGAAGTTGCATAATAAACAAGTATTGTAATAAATTTCAAACGGAAGAAATGAGTTGAGCTTTTTGATATCTTTCAGTATAGGCTTATTAGTTATAGGGTTTATAATGGCAGTAATATGTAGAAGTATATATCCTTTCATTGAAGTACTTATCTATGCAAGTGTTGCATTATTATTTGATTTATTTCAGTTAATTCTCCGCTTTTTAGGGAATAATTGGGTATATCATCTTGCTATTCCTGTTATAGTAACTTTAACAGCATTCTATATTGCAAACAGAGTAATTAAAAAAATAGATTGGCAGTATTAGTAAAGTGTCTTTTCAAATATCTACTATTGCCAAACATAATCTTTTTAGGTGAAATTAGTGCAGAAGGCTCCTTGTATTTAACAAAGGAGCTTTTTTATTTTGACAAAATGTGCTTTTCTCATTATGATAAGATAAATGAGAATGATTATCATATAAAAGGAAGCTGAAAGATGTTAAACAAAGCAATCCCATTACACGACCAATTTAGTAATGGAGTGAGAAAAAATGATGAATAAAATGGATCTATCAGCATTATCATGTGAAAAAATGCAAGATGGCACATTGGCTGTGAAAATGACAGAGTCCATGATGCTGTTGACGCAAAGTCGCTATAAGGAATTAGTGCATATTGAAGAATTGTTCAATGCGATGCATATCGATTTAGATGAAAAACAAGGTGTGTTGGAGCAAGAGCGAAAAAATTTAAAAAAACTAAACACAAAGCTTACAGAAGACATGCAAAAAATGAAACAACAAAATGCAGTGTTACAAAAAAAGCTAACTGAATATAATTGTGTCGTCGACGAGCTGAAAGAGCTTCGCCGTCAAAATACTGACTTGCTGATTGAGCTTAGTAAATACACGGCACTATCTAGAGAATCCCTTTCAGGCCCTTTAAAATCGATGATTCGAGATCTGCGTGAGCAGGGGGTAGGCATAAAAGAAATTCATATTCGCATTAAACGTCAAATAAACCCAGATATTAGTTATAGTATGGTACGAAAATATATTTCTGAGCTTGAAAGCGAAAATAAAGAGTAATATCAGGTTTTTTAGTAGAAAACATTATGCTCATAGTAAAATTGTGCATTTACAGTTGCCATTCTAAGTCCTATAATTAGTCTATTCTTTCACATTATGATTGAATGTTATACTTGTGAAATTGCGAGAAAGTCGTAATTGATTTAAGAAGAGTAGGAGAATTAAAGACAATGTCAAATGAGAAAAAAGGGGTATGGGCAGCGTTTATAGCCTATGCTATCTGGGGAGCATTCCCACTTTATTGGAAACTGCTTGAACATGTACCGAGTATGGAAATTTTATTGGGACGTGTTATCTGGTCCTTCGCCTTTACAGTTCTTGCAGTCATTATTTTCGGTATGCGTAAAGATTTACTAGCAGATTTAAAATATTTATGGACGCATCAAAAAAGCTTTTGGCAGTTAGCTTGTGCTTCTTTTGTCATTTCAATGAACTGGTATTTATATATTTGGGCAGTAACGCATGAACATTTAATCGAGACAAGCCTTGGCTATTATATTAATCCATTATTGTCGGTTATTTTTGGCGTTGTATTCTTTAAAGAGACTTTGAGTCGCGCTCAATGGGTTGCAACAGCTATCGCATTTATAGCGGTCATTATATTAACTGTAAACTATGGAACAGTTCCGTGGGTGGCAATTCTAATTGCCCTAACATTCGCTATATATGGGGTACTGAAAAAGAAAATTACATTAGATGCAACAAGAGGATTAGCGATTGAAACCATGTTTATTCTTCCATTTGCGTTAGGGTATTACGTCTATTTATTTTCAACAAACCAAGCTTCTTTTTTACATGTAAATATTCATACAGATGTATTAATGATTGTCAGTGGGTTAGTGACGGCTGTGCCATTAGTTTTATTTGCTAAAGGTGCTCAAAATATTCCGCTTTACCTGTTGGGCTTTATACAATATGTAGCACCGACAATTGTATTAATTTTGGGCGTGGTGCTTTATAAAGAACCATTTAGTCAAGTAGAGCTATTGGCATTCAGTATTATTTGGGTAGCCTTAATATTGTTCTCTGGATCAAAAATTTTAGAAATAAGAAAAGCACATCATAAATCTGCGTAACGAAAAGGACTTGTAGAATTTTCTACAAGTCCTTTTATCTATTGCCTAGAATCAATTTGTGCTTTAATCGCAAAATAGGTTTCCTCAATTTTTTTCTTATACGGCAGGTCAATTAAATCAATGGAATCCATGTAGGCTTGTTTAGCAAGTTCGTAAGCAGTTGTAAGTTCACCAAAATGTGCGTAGCAAAGCGCTTTATAGGATAAGCATTCATTCATACTCAGCAAATCATAAGGGTGCGTAACTAAAATAGGGATCTCTGTAAATTGCTTAAATACATTGTGTGCATCCGTATAACGACCAAGTAGATATAAAGCTTTTCCTTTTTCAGCGTAATAAAAGTTCTTATCAAGCTTAGCTGAATCAGTAAGGGTATTGAAATGTTCAATTGCAACTAATGCTTGTTCATAATTTTTTTTATAATTGTTATAATAATGGGCCTTTAAGACGTATATAAAGGCATCTACATCAGCCTGTTCAACAAAAATACGATACTGCTCTAGCTTCATCATCATATGGTCAGCCTGCTGGAAATCACCATCTATCATGGCGCAATAGGCACCAATACGGTATAAATCATCAATATGAGAAAATATTTGATTTTGATGGGCATGTTCAATCGTTTCGTTAATTAATTTTTTACCCGCTTCATGCTCACCAATGGCTAGCTGAAAGATACTGATGTAATAAGCCACTTTCCCTTTGTCACGTGAATCGAGCTGATAGTTTTCTCGTTCAATTTCTTCTTTCACCTGTACAATACAGTGATAAGCTTCGTTGTATCGACGATTTTCCGAAAAAATACCAAGCTGGAGTATAAAGGTTTTAAACCAATGGCTCCACAAATTGATTTCTTTAAAAATTTGCCGTGCTTGTTGGAGCGGTTGTTCCCATGTTGTGAAGCCGACCACATACTGCGCATAAGCATAAATATATAACAAACGTCCTGCTTCATAGCTAAGAGCTAAATCGTCTATGTACGGCTGAATAACATCAACGATTTGCTGGTGGCTGTCCACGTCTCCAAGATTTGCCTTGTTAAACATGTTTTCAACTTGCTCCAACAGATGGCGTATATCAGATGATGCTACTTGTTCCAGTAATTCACTTGCTTTCACACCAAGACGTTCCGCAATATAGTCAAGGCTTTCCATCGAAGGTTTCGCTTTATCATTTTCTATTTGACTTAGCATTCCTTTTGTTAGACGATCGGCAGCAAGCGCCTCTAATGTTAATTTTCGATGTTTTCGTAGTTTGCGTATCCGTGCTCCTAAAGAGTCCACTGCCTCGCCTCCTTTCTTTCACTACTAACAATAATAACTAAACTTCGTAAAGTCCATACATTTTCTCAAAACAATGATACATCACTTTGTTTAATTATATTAAACTTTTTCTTGCGTGGGAAGTGGAAGCTGTGGTATATTTTGTTTAATAAAATTAAACTTTTAAATTTAATTAAAAAGTGAGGGGTTTTTTAATGAATGAAGCGGCGAAATATAAAAAGGCGACCTATCATTTATGGACTTTTACAGCGAGTAAAATGATTGCTATGTTAGGGTCCCAAGTGTTGTCTTTTGGGATTAGCTTGTACATTTTAGCGATGACAGGGTCTGCAACAAGCTTTGCAACCAACATGATTTGCTCTATATTACCTCGTGCCCTTGTTGCACCATTAGCAGGTTATGTAGCAGATAATTATTCGAAGAAGCGCACGATATTATTAGCGCAAGCTGGCACAATTTTGACGATGGCAGGCTTACTGTTGTATACAGAGACCGTTGGAATGTCAGTTAATGCAATTTATGTGACAACAGTATTTTATACACTCTGTTCTGCATTTTCGGGGGTAACATTTACGTCAGCTATTGCAACACTTGTTAATCCAGAACGTTTACAGCGGGCAATGTCATTTAATCAAATGTCAATGTCTGTAGCAGCAGTAGGTGGACCGGTTATTGGTGGCATGATGTACGGCTTTTTCTCAATGGAAGTATTTTTAATGGTCCATATGGTGGCCTATACAATTGCCTTTTGCTTAGAGGCAACGATGAATTTTAACTTATACAGTACACGAGCGGAAAATGCGAAAACCGAAAAAATATGGCAAGGGCTTATTGGGGGTTTTCGTTATATTAAAAAACATAAGGTCATTAAAGTGGTCATGTGGCTGTCCTTGTGGATAAATTTATTTTTCTCAGCCATCGTAGTTGGAGGAACATATATCATTATTGAAGTACTGAAGGTCAAGGCTAATCATTTTGGCTTTATTGAAGCGTCAGGTGCGCTCGGCATGCTAGTAGCTTCCATCTATTTTGCAACAAGGGCAGAAATTAAAGTGCCGCTTCGTTTTTCTAAAATAAGCTTATTGTTGCTATCTAGTAGCTTAGTATTTGCGGTTATACCTTTAGTGACCAATCTTTCGTATACAATGATTGTTGCTTTTTATATTGGCTTATTTTTCATATTTGCTATTTTTGAGATTGGCGTTAATATGCCTCTAGGTGTTTTTATGCAAAAACTGATTTCCGAGGAGTATCGCGGGCGAGTATTTGGGCTAATGGAAACAATGGCGATGTCGATGATGCCAATTGGTATGCTTGTATATGGCATACTTTATGATATGTTCCCAGCCACAGGTATTTTAGTTGTAACAAGTGCCATTATCGTCGTTATAACGCTGGTCTTACTGCGCACATCGGTCTTAAAAGAAGCTCATCCAGAACATTACAATGCAAAGCAGACAGCACAGAGTAGCGAACTTATTACAGATAGGTAGTATGCTAGCCGTGTAGGGGGGCTAATAGCATTAACGAGAGATTTAGTGGCTCAACTGAAGAGGTTCGTGGCGATTTCAATGGATTTAGTGGCGTTTTCTAGATTTTGAACAGCAAATAAACAGGCATGCATCGGTTCTTTGCGCATGCCTGTTTTTTAAATTTTATTGATCTTCGATGACAATATAAGTTGCTTTAATTGGACCATGGACACCAACGATAAGAATCATTTCGATATCTGCAGAATTACTTGGGCCAGTAATAAAATTAATGCAGGAAGCAATGTGTTCTCCGTTTTGAACCTTTTGGCTAATCCACCGAGCCGCCTGTGTGATACGTGGGACGATTGTACTTTTAGGAATTAAAATAATCGACTTTTCGGGTAAAAAGCTAACTGATCTCCCTTTATGCTTGTCGCTGAAGAGAACGGCCGTACCAGATTCAGCTAATGTCATTTCACTGATCGTAATGCCAATGTTTGCTTTTTCGGCTTGTCGGATATTTTCTGCTGGCTGTGTTTCATCCCATACATAAAGTTCAATATCTTCTTGTGGCCATTTTGTATGCATCAAGGGAGATAAACCATAATTATCATAGCGTTTGTCTTGCCATGTAATGACAGAGCGACCACCGTATTGCTCTACGACTTTTTGTAAATCGGTTCCAAGATTTGCTGTAGTAGTAACAATCATATTTGTATTAATGTTTTTACATTGCTGCTCTAACACAGCCACGAGTTCATCTTTCGTAGCATCTTTTAACACACGGTCCTGCGGCTGGTATTGCCAAACTGGTTTTGTCAGTTGTGTTTTTGGTTCCCGTCCAAGTTGCTTCGCAATATTGGATAAAAATGACTCTCTATTTACAATGCTTCCTGCCATCATTCAGAACCTCCTTTAGTACGGCTGTTAAACCAGCTTCGGAAATTTTCTTTATTCGGAGCTGGGAAATCTCTTGCTTCTGTCCATGCTTTTAAAGGACCTGGACCGTTTGATATTTTATTATCCTTTGTAAATGGTGCCATGGCTGGTGATGCCATTTTCGTTGCCATTTTATATAAAGTAGGGGAGGAAGCACCTAAGCCGAATGCCTTCATCAGTAGTTTTTCAGACACTGGTGCTTTTCCTTCATTTTCAACGATGACTTGGCGATGTCGATGAATCAGTTGATGTAATGGAATTTTGACAGGACAAGCATCTGTGCAGGCACCACACAAAGTAGAGGCATATGGCAACTCCTTGAAATCATCATAACCTCCTAACAAAGGTGACAACACAACTCCGACAGGGCCTGAGTAAATCGAACCGTAAGTATGACCACCTACATGACGGTAAACAGGACAGGCGTTAACACATGCTGCACAGCGAATGCATTGCAAAATAGGTTGGAATTCACCACCTAAAATATCTGAACGTCCATTGTCGACAATGACTAAATGGAATTCTTCCGGTCCATCTGTATCGCCTTCATCTTTTACACCAGTTAATGTTGTAATATAGCTTGTCAATTTTTGTCCAACGGCACTTCTTGTTAGCAAACTTACAAGCACTTCCATTTCTTCAAACGTTGGAACAATTCGTTCCATACCCATTACGGTAATTTGTGTTTTAGGCAAAGCGGTTACTAAATCTGCATTTCCTTCATTAGTCACGAGTGTAATGGAGCCACTTTCTGCGATGGCAAAGTTACAACCGGTAATGCCAATATCAGCTGTTAAGTATTCGTTACGTAGTTTTTCACGAACATAAAGGGCTAGTTCTTCCGGCTTCTCAGTTTTGTCATAGCCTTGTTTTTCTTTAAAGACATCGCGAATTTGCTCTTTATTTTTATGCAAAGCTGGCACGACGATATGCGAAGGGGGTTCATGATCGTCTACTTGCAAAATGTATTCCCCAAGATCTGTTTCAATCACTTCGCAACCGAGTTGTTCAAGCGCAGGATTTAAATTAATTTCTTCTGTGACCATCGATTTGGATTTGACAATTTTTTTTGCTTGCTTTTCTTGTGCAATTTGTTGAATATAGCTCGTTGCTTCTTGAGCAGTTTTGGCGAAATAGACATGACCGCCACGATTTGCCACATTTTCACTAAGTTGGTATAAGTAATAATCTAAATTGGCAAGGACATGTTGTCGAATTTCCTCACCATGAGAACGCCATTCTTCCCAATTGCCAAGCTCATCAGCTTGTTGTAAACGGCGCGTTTGAAAGCGTTCTTGGGCACTTGATACTGCCCCTCGCATAAAGGTATTTTCTAGCTCTTTCGTTACACGCTTGTTAAACCTATCATCGCTTGTTTTCATTGCCATTCGATTATCCTCCTCTAAAAGCAAATTAACGGCAGTTAAGCACTTCCGCAATATGCATCACTTTAATTGGTTTTCCTTGTCGCTCAATTCGACCACCAATATTGATTAAACAACCAGCATCAGCACCAATTAAAATATCAGCTTCTGTTTCTTCCACATTTTGTACTTTTTCATTAACCATTTCTCCAGAAATATTGCCCATTTTTACTGAAAAAGTGCCCCCAAATCCACAACAACGCTCTTTTCCTGGCAGTTCCACGTATTGTAAACCTTTTACATGACTTAATAATTTGATAGGTGCTTCTTTTACGCCTAGTAATCTCGTCATATGGCAAGAGGTGTGAAACGTAGCTTTCCCTTGTAAATGAGCCCCAACATCTTCAACTTGTAAAACTTCTACAATAAATTCAGTGAATTCGTATGTTTTATCAGCTAATGCTTGCGCTTTCGGTTCCCAAATAGCATCACCTTTAAATACTTCAGGATATTCTTTAAACATGTAGGCACATGAGCCGGAAGGGGAGACGACATATTCCGCATGTTCAAAAGCGGTAATCATTTTTTTCATTGCATTTTTCGATTCGTTTACGTAGCCACTATTGTAAGCAGGTTGACCACAGCAAATTTGATTTTCCGGAAAGTCGATATCGCAGCCAAGTCTCTCTAATACTTCGACAACTGCTTTACCTACCTCACCTTGAAACATATCGACTAAACAAGTCGCAAACAGTGTAACTTTCACGCTCATCGCTCCTTTTGTGATTATACATAGTTGAACAATTATTCAACCGGTCATCAGATGACTTTATATGTAGATTGCTTTTATAATACTACAACCTTTTACAATGTTGAAAGTGTTAATTTACAATTTTCAAAAAATAGTAGCTGCCCATCGAAGGCAGCTACAGGACTTTTATCGATCAGTTGTTTCAAAATATTGCATCAAAACGTCTTCCACATTGCTTAAATGAGAGGACATCGCGTGTTTTGCTAGTTCCTCATTTTGTTGCTTAATGGCAAGAAAGATTTGCATATGTTCATCATATAATTTTTCACTTGTTGTCTTTTTTGAATATAGCCAAATTCGGCGTGTTTCTTTCATTGTTTCTATCATTAAACCGGATACTTGGTCTAAAATTGTTGCTAGTAGCGGATTTTGAGAAGCTGCTGATATTGCTGCGTGAAATTGGAAATCGGCTTTTTCGCCTAGTTCGCCATCACCTTGTGCAAGTTTCATATCATCTAGAATTCGAAGCATCTCTTGTAAATCATCTTCTGTTCGATGAATAGCAGCGCTAGCAGCCGCACCCACTTCAATAATTTTTCGTACTTTTAATAAATGTGAAACGTCTTTTTTATTCGTTAACGATAGTGTTGAAAGTGGGAAATCCAGTGGTTTAGATGGAGTGTTCTTAACAAAAGTCCCGGAACCTTGTTTGATTTCAATTAACCCCATTGCTTTTAGCGCGGATAGGGCTTCTCTAATAGCAGACCTGCTAACTTGTAATTGTTCAGCAAGTTGCTCTACAGAATCAAGACGATCGCCAGGCTTTAGGTCACCTGCACGTATTTTTTCATAGAGCATTTCCGATACTTCTTCATATATTTTTTTCTGTTTAATTTTCTTTAATTCCAAGATGCTACACCTCATTCATCTCAATCAATTGCTCTACATTCATAATTTTATTATACATGATGAATGAAAATTTACCTCATTGTTTAAAATGCATACTTAAAATTGACATAAAGGAAAGCAAAGTATATAGGCAGTAGTGAACGCAAAAATTATTTTTTGTAGACAAAAAATATTGAATTTTTAAATTATAGTTTCTATAATTTTAACATATAGTCATCAGATGACCTAATCTTTTTAGAGTGGGGGGCGTTATAGCAAATTAAATGGGTGTAACAATTGAGTAGGTGTTAGTTAAAGGATAACTTCATTTGTAGTTTCTACAAAAGTTTGACGAAGGTAAAGGGAGCGATAGGGGTGAGGAATAGCAGTAGCTATTAACTCACACCAACCATGATTCAATAGTTGCTAATACCTACTGTCATGTATTTGCAAGAAATCATAATTTGGGGGTATGTAATTTGACATTTACACAAAATTTTACAGCTGTTGGGAGTAGTTTAACTTGGTCGGCAATAGTCGCAGTTATCCCTATTCTTTATTTTTTCTGGGCATTAGCAATTAAAAAAATGAAAGGTTATATGGCGGGATTAACGACTTTACTTGTATCTTTAATTTTGGCTACCATTGCTTTTAAAGTGCCAATCGGAACAGCGATAATGTCCGCTACACAGGGGGCTGTTTATGGGCTCTTACCAATAGGCTGGATCATTATCACTTCCGTTTTCTTATACAATATCACCGTAAAAACAGGGAATTTTCATATAATACGTCATTCAGTTTTGTCTATTACGGAAGACCGGCGCATACAAGCATTATTGGTAGCGTTCTCATTTGGGGCGTTTTTAGAAGGAGCTGCAGGCTTCGGTGCACCGGTTGCCATTTCTGCCGCGCTATTAGTAGGGCTTGGTTTTAACCCACTGTATGCAGCAGGTCTTTGTTTAATAGCCAATACGGCGCCCGTTGCATTTGGTGCCATTGGGGTTCCAATAACGGCAATGGAAGGGCCAACAGGTATTGCGGCATTAGAAATATCAAAAATGGTCGGACGGCAATTACCGTTTTTAGCCGTATTTATTCCTTTCTTTTTAGTTTTAATCATGACAGGTTTGAAAAAGGCTTTGGAAGTAATGCCAGCCATTTTAGTGTCAGGTATATCATTTGCTGTCACACAATTTGTAAGCTCGAATTTTTTAGGTCCAGAATTACCGGACGTTTTATCTGCATTAGTATCGCTCTTTGCATTAGCTGTGTTTATGAGGTTTTGGCAGCCAAAGACGATTTATCGGTTTGCTTCCGAGCGTGAAGTGACAACTGATATAAACGCAGCAAAAGAGGAGTCCTATAGCGGGGGGACAATACTTAAAGCGTGGTCACCATTTATCATTTTGACAGCTTTTATTTCATGTTGGGGAATTCCGGTTATCAAAAGTGCTTTAACGGGCAATTATGATGGTGCAAATATTATTTTAAAAGGTGTAAATGTTTTAGGCCAAGCTGTGACCTTTACAGTGGAAGTACCATTTTTACATAATCAAGTATTGAGTGGCGCAACAGGGGAGCCAATCGCGGCGTTTTACAAGCTAGAATTGTTAGGTGCTGCAGGTACAGCCATATTATTGGCGGCCATCGTTTCAAAATTTATTTTTAACGTTTCTTGGCACGATTGGGGCAAAACATTATTTGAAACGTTGAATGAGATTAAATTTCCACTCATTACGATTTGTAGTGTCGTGGCGTACGCCTATGTTACAAATACAGCTGGTATGATGACAACGCTGGCATTGGTTTTAGCGAAAACAGGTGTTTTATTCCCGTTCTTCTCACCAGTACTAGGTTGGCTTGGTGTATTCATTACAGGATCAGACACGTCTTCAAATGTATTGTTTGCTAAGCTACAGCAAGTTACAGCTGAATCTGTTGGGATGGAGCCAGTGTTAGCACTTGCTGCAAATGCATCTGGTGGCGTCACAGGGAAAATGATTTCACCACAGTCTATTGCAGTAGCTGCAGCGGCGGTAGGACTTGTCGGTAGAGAATCAGAATTGCTTCGCTTTGCTTTAAAATATAGTGTGATGCTACTGTTATTTATTTGTATTTTAACGTTTTTACAAAGTACGGTCCTTGCTTGGATGATACCATAAAAAGATAAGGGATTTTTTCACTTGCCATCATTCATAATTAAAAGCTAATTGAACTTCAATAGCATAACAGAAAGTGTTAGATTAATTGCAGTTAATCTAACACTTTTCTTTAATTAGCAGTGAATTTCGTTGACAGAAAAACGATGCGAGCGCATAATTCAGATGTACTTTTGAAAACTGAGCGATTTTCATGAAACGTTCACAAGCTTAAAGGGCGCAATTTCCATTATTTTTTGGTACGATGGAGGCAGTAACTGTAAGGAGAGAATGTAAAATATGGAAACTGACATTAACGTATTTTTAGCGTTTGGAGCAGGTTTTTTAAGCTTCATTTCACCATGTACACTCCCACTGTATCCTGCCTTTTTATCATACATAACGGGGATGACTTTAGATGAGCTAAAATCTGAACGCGGCATGCTACAAAAACGTGCTATTTTGCATACGCTATTCTTTTTACTAGGATTTTCAATTATTTTTATAATGATTGGTCTTGGTGCATCGTTAGCTAGAGAGTTTTTCCTCAATTATCAAACATTATTGCGTCAAGTTGGTGCTATATTAATTGTTATTTTTGGTTTAATGATTGTAGGACTACTACAAATTGATTTTTTAATGAAAGATCGCAAGTTTCAATTTAAAAATCGACCGTCCGGCTATATAGGTTCGATTTTAATCGGTATTGCATTTGCAGCGGGGTGGACACCGTGTACCGGTCCAATATTGATGTCCATTATTTCGTTAGCTGGAGCAAATCCTTCTTCAGGATTTAGTTATATGTTTGCTTATTATTTAGGTTTTGCAATACCATTCTTTGTGTTATCGTTCTTTATTTCACGGATGAATTGGATTCGCAAACATAGCCAAAAAATCGTAAAGGTCGGCGGCTATATTATGATTGCCGTAGGGATATTGTTATTCTTTGATGGATTAACATATATCACACGACTATTACAGCCTATTTTCGGTGGATTTATTGGCTTCTAATCTGCTAAACTAAAGGGCATACCGTACTTTAACGTGGAGGGAGATGAATACGTGCCTACAGTTTTAGTAGTGGATGATACGCTATTTATGCGTGTAACTATTAGTAATATGTTTAATGAGTGGGGTTATGAAGTAGTCGGCAATGCAGTGAATGGGAAAGAAGCTGTAGAAATGTATCGAGAGCTACAACCAGATCTTGTAACGATGGATGTTACGATGCCTGTCATGACAGGGATAGCCGCTGTAAAAAGAATCATCCCCGAATTCCCTAAAGCAAAAATTGTTATGATCACAGCTTTAGGACAACAAAAACTAATCGTAGAAGCGCTTGAAAGTGGAGCGAAGGATTTTATTACGAAACCTTTCGAGCCTGAAAGATTAAGGGCTATTGCAGACCAATTAGTTGGTCAAAATTGTTAATTTAACATCAGGGGAGGATTTTTTATGTTAAGCAATATCCCTTCTCACTATTATGTTATAGGTTCGACTATAATGGCCATTTTAATGGGTAGCTTCGTCATGGTAGTTCGTATGAGAGCTTCCAAAAAACCTACAAATGAGAAGAAAATTATTATTCCACCTATTGCAATGTCTTCAGGTGCATTAATGTTTTTATTTCCACAATTTCGAGTACCACCGATGCAAATTTTAGAAGCAGCTGCTGTTGGCGTGGTATTCTCGACAATTTTAATAGCCACTTCTAAATTTGAAGTAAAAGGTCAAGATATTTATTTAAAACGTTCAAAAGCGTTTGTATTTATTTTAGTCGGACTATTAATATTCCGTGTTGTAGCGAAAATGATATTAAGTAGCTCCATCGATGTTGGCGAGTTAGCAGGAATGTTTTGGATATTAGCATTTGCTATGCTGGTACCATGGCGCATTGTAATGCTCTTGCAATTTAAAAAAATCAAAAAAACAATACCACTAAAAAATATGTAATCTAAAAGAAACTACACTAGCACATGTGCTGTTGTAGTTTTTTCACGTTTAAAAAGTCTTAAATAAATTTGTAATCGATCCAACACCTACATTTCGTCACGTATCGTGGTATACTAGGAAACACGTTAAAAATTGAGGAGTTTAGGACATGAAATATTTTAAACCACAGATGCAACAGCTAGTAAAGGAAAACCGTGAATTACATGATCGACTAAAAGAGCTGATGGCGGATATGGATTTGCAAAAAAATTACGCATTAAAGGCGCTGTATCATGCAGAAGTAGCAGACGGTGGGCGTTACCAACAAGACTATCAAGCATTAGATCATTTATTTAAATAATATCAAAAGCCGCACTTTTTACAGAGTGCGGCTTTCTTAAATAAATATAGTTGCTACTGCCATTGATTTCCGTTACAGGCGGACGCTATCCGCGGGCACATCGTAAGCCGCAACCCTCGCTAACGCGCGGTTAGTAACGTCTTACTATGCGTGCGTTCCCGCTGGAGTTGCCGCCCTCCACTACAATCAGTTTATGTGCAGCTTTTACTTTGCAAACAATTATTCAAAAAGATGCTCGTACGGGGAGACATCTATTTGCAGTTGATCTAATTTTTTGCGTAAAAATTTATGATCACGTTTGGGCGTAGCTTGTATGTAGCCACGAATAATTAAATCATGGTCGATCGCTTTAGCTTTCTCTTCTAATGCAAGTTCCCCAATTTTACCCGCAATTTTTTCTTTCGCGACTTGTCTAAATAACTCAGGTACTGGGCTCACAAGCTCATAAAGAAGTTCCTTCTCAGGTTGTCCCCATAGATGAATCGTTTTATCTAAATAAAATTCCTGCCAATCTAAATCGGACTTCCCATCCTGTTTTGGTAAAGCCTTTAAAAATTTGCGGAACATAAAAAATCCGCCAATTGCCATTAATGAAATAAGGACGACTACCCAAAATAAAATAAACCATAAAAACCAACCATCTAACAAATCGTTCACCTCTTTGTCTTCTCTCCTTCTATTATAAAAGCAAGCTTAAAAAAATTCATCCTTATTGTGGTTATTTTTACAATAAGTTTGAGATGTTTCGTCATATTGTTGCGGATTTTGCTAAATTAATTGGAGAATAAAGAAAATGAGTTTTAATAAAGTCCAACTTTCATGGTATAAGATATTTTCTCTTCTTTATTACCATACTTATATCAAAAGTGTGATATAGTTTATTATCCGAAATCTACAACAAGAATCTTTTGGAGAAGGCAGAGGAAGATCCATGAAGATAGCCTTAATTTTTAGGGGCAGAATATGTAAGATATTAAAATAATCACGTTGAATGGCTATAGTGATAATAATAAAGAGGTATTTTAAATGAATTTAGAATTAGAGTTTTCCATTATGTTTGATAAAAAAGCTGTGAACTTTAATGTGATAAAAACAACTATTAAAGATTTTTTAAAAAAGCAAAAGATACAAAATTATTTTGAGCAAAATGATAAAGAGGTATTTTGGTTAAATTTTTTCACTACTAAAGAAATATTCACCAATTTAGAAAATGAAATAAATGATTTATTTGATATTTTGCTTTCAAACATGACGAATATAAATTATCCACACTATCATCTAACAAGATATAGAGATGATACGGATGATTTTGAAATCATTCATGAAAGTATTGCAATTAATCTAAAGCAAGGATATTGGGAAGTTTATTATCAAGATGGAAACCTGCAAAAAATCAACAAACAGCGCGGTACTTTAAAAGACTATGGTGTATTTCTTTTTAATGTCACGCTAAAAGAAGAGGATGACATCGTAACATCTTTAGATAACGCGTTTGATACTTGGCTACTTCAAGAGGGAAATCGGTAGAAAAAGATACTTGAATTCGTAGGATTTACAGTAGATCACTTTAAACCACTATATCCAAAACTAAATCTCCAAAACCCCGCGAACACCTTTCTCTAAATTCCTCTTCAACATTAGGCTATTTAAAGAATAAAAGGGGTGTATAGGTTAAAAAAGGGTTTTTTCATTTTTTTATTGAATATTTACTTACAGTAGAAAAATGGAATTATAAGGAGAATACTATTGAGATTACAGTTTACTGATTTTTTACAAGAAGAGTTAACAATTAGTGAAATTCAAATGGCTATGGAAAATGGAGAAATAACTTCAAAAGAGCTGGTCATGTATTACTTACATAGAATTGCGAAGTATGACCAAGATGGACCGAAAATAAATTCGATTCTTGAAATAAACCCTGATGCAATCTTTATTGCGGAAGCATTAGATTATGAAAGAGAAACAAAGGGTGTTAGAGGTCCTCTACACGGTATACCAGTTGTACTTAAAGATAATATAGAAACAAATGATTCAATGCATACGAGTGCAGGAACACTTGCATTAGAAAATCATATTAGTAGTCATGATGCATTTCTTGTTGAAAAGCTTCGGGAAGCAGGTGCAGTCATTTTAGGCAAAGCAAATATGACAGAACTTTCTAATGGAATGTCAAACACAATGTGGGCAGGCTATAGTGCTAGAGGTGGGCAAGTATTAAATCCATATGGTGATGCTGAACTTTTTGTGGGTGGATCAAGTTCGGGTTCTGCTGTTGCAGTAGCTGCGAATTTTACCGTCTTAGCTGTCGGCACAGAAACAGATGCTTCTATTTTAAGTCCAGCAATTACAAACTCAGTAGTAGGTATAAAACCTACAGTGGGATTGATTAGTCGTACAGGTATCATTCCATTCACATATTCACAAGATACAGCGGGACCAATGGCGCGGACGGTTACAGATGCATCCATTTTATTAGGTGCACTAGTAGGGGTTGATAAATATGATGCCGCAACCTGTAAAAGTGAAGGCAGACTAAAACAAAATTACTCAATTTATTTAGAAGCTAATGGTTTAAAAGGTGCTAAAATTGGAGTGTTTAAAAATGCCTCCCAAAAGTTTTACCTATCTGATGAATATGATGAAAAATTATTTATGAATGCTCTTCACACTTTATGTGAGGAGGGAGCTATAGTCATTGAAGACATAGAAATCCCCTCCTTTCATAGAGATTGGAATAGGGCTGTGTTAATGTCTGAATTAAAACATAGCTTGGAAAATTATCTAGTCAAACTCCCATCTCATCTACCTGTACACTCTATTACTGAATTAATTCAGTTTAATAAGCGTTTGGCAGATAAAGCATTGAAATACGGACAGAATAAGTTAGAAGAAATGGTGTTGTTACCAAATACATTAAGGCATTCTGAATATTTGAATGCAAAGCTGGATGATTTATATTTTTCTCAAATAGGTATTGATGGTGCTTTAAAAAAGTATGACCTTGATGCAATTCTTTTCCCTTCGTATATAGGTTCAACGATTTGTGCTAAGGCGGGCTATCCATCCATCGCGATACCAGCCGGTTACAAGGAAAGTGGAAGACCGTTTGGTATAACTTTTGCAAGTACAGCCTATAAATGCGTGAAGGATTTTGATATAAGTAATTAAATAGATGATATTCCTTTGGTAAAAATACAATTTTTTCGGAACGATAGGTTACGTAATAATCGGTTTTGGAAAACTGAATCTTGTCCATTCCTTCACCTCAACAAAATGGGATATATTTATAGTTCATTTTAACAGATGGGTTATATTAAGCCTAATTACTAATCAAAAAGAATGCTCGTCATAACAGCATGGCTGATGGCGAGCTTTAGATAATTGCTATTCTTCTCTCAATGGAGCAGCATCTGTTAAAGCAGCGTCTATAAATCTCTTCGTAATGGGCATAAAGTAATTAAGTATTAGCCCACCTAAACTAACGGTTAACAAAGTGCCAACGCCAATTGGCCCCTTAAAAAGCATTGCTAATAGTAAAAACAGCAAGTAAATCGTTGTTCGTGCAAAAAATATATTTTTTCTTGTTAATTGTTGGACGATTAATGTTAATCGATCGACAGGAATCGGTGCGAAATTCGTTTGTAAATAAGTGGCCGTACCTAAGCCGATAATCATTAAACCAATGCCAAAACAAATGGCTTTGCTAAACCATAGTTCAGGAGTTAATAAATTATGTAATAAAAATAACCAGATATCAATCCCGATGCCTGTAATCAAGGCTGTGATTAAACCTAAAAACTCTGGTCTTTGTTTTGCTAAAAGGGCATTGCAGCATATTAACAGTATAGCAATAATCACTTCCCAACTCCCAACTGTCAGTCCTACATTGCTAGATAGTCCTACCAACAGTGCATCAAAAGGGGACGTTCCAAGATCTGATTGAATCGTGAATGCAATACCTAGCGTTAATAGTAAAATTCCTAATACATAGAAGCTATATTTCACTTTAGTTGACCTCCCTACTGTTATTTTTTTGTTGTATTTGCAACAAAAATAGATTAAATTTAATATATATTCTTTTTGTTGCATTTGCAATAAAAAAACGGAGGAGTTTATTTATGGAGGATATTCTTCGTGAAATAGGCATGATTGCAAGAGCGTTAGATTCAATCAGTAATATTGAATTTAAAGAATATGACCTGACAAAAGGGCAGTATTTATATCTTGTACGAATTTGTGAAAATCCAGGCATCATACAAGAAAAAGTAGCCGAGATGATAAAAGTAGATCGAACAACTGCAGCTCGTGCGATAAAAAAACTGGAGATGAATGGCTTTATTGAAAAGAAAGAGGATGACCAGAACAAAAAAATAAAAAAACTTTTTCCAACTGAAAAAGGCAAAACGGTTTTTCCAATTATAAAGAGAGAAAATAATCATTCAAATCGTGTTGCATTAGCAGGATTTTCTGAAAGTGAAGCGGAAACGATTTTTCAGCTTCTTCAACAAGTTCGAAAAAATGTAGAGGTAGACTGGGAATTTGTGAAAAAGGGCAATAAACGAGAATATTAATAAAAGGGGCTGTAAGTAAATGACTGTAAAAATCACGAAGTGCAATATGGAGAATGTACAAGTGCTCCAAGAAATAAGTATTGAAACGTTCAATGATACTTTTAGCAATCAAAATTCACCTGACAATATGAAAGTCTATATGGATAGAGCATTTACTATGAAACAACTGGAGTCAGAACTAGCCAATCGTTCATCCCAATTTTATTTTATTTCGTTCGATAAGGAAGTTGCAGGCTATTTAAAAGTAAATGTAGACGATGCCCAATCCGAAACAATGGGGGATGACTTCCTTGAAATTGAGCGAATTTATATCAGAAGTAAATTTCAAAAAAAGGGGCTTGGAAAATACTTAATGGATCAAGCGATAGAAATTGCCAGAGAACAAAACAAGAACAACATTTGGTTAGGCGTTTGGGAGAAGAATGAAAATGCCATTCGCTTTTATAAAAAATTAGGTTTTGTCCAAACAGGTACGCATTCATTTTATATGGGTGATGAAGAACAAATTGATTTCATCATGACTAAAAAGCTTAATTAAAGGGGAGGTTCATCATGTATATTCCTAAATACTATAAAGTCACGGATGTTAATGAAATTGAAGATTTTATTCATGCTAATTCTTTTGCTACACTTGTCACAACAAAACAAGGTATACCAATTGCAACGCACTTACCTTTAATGTTCCATAAAAAAGGCGAGGATACTTATCTGACAGGGCATATGGCATATGGCAATCCGCAGTGGAAAACATTCGAAACTTGTGGAGATGTGCTCGTTATGTTTCAAGGCCCACATGCGTATATATCATCTTCTTGGTATGCGCACGAAAATGTTCCAACATGGAATTATCAGGCTGTCCACATCTATGGCCAAGCAACTATTTTAGAAAAAGAAGAGTTAGTGGAAGATTTAACAATGCTATTAGAAAAATATGAGAAAAATAGAGAGAAACCTGTATTGTGGGATAATCTTTCACCTGAGCTGTTAGAGAAGGAAATGAAAGGTATTGTTGGATTTAAGATAAAGATAGATAAAATTCAGGCTGCCTATAAACTTAGCCAGAACCGAAATGAAGTAGATTGTAGTAACATCATTGATCAATTAAAAAATGAAGAAACGCCAAATTCACAACAAATGGCAGATTTAATGGAACAGAGATGTAAAAAGTAACTAGAGAGAAATCTTTATTTATCCAGATAGTGATAGATATATGTTATTATTAGAAAAATAAATTTGTTTTGAAGGAGATTTATCAGTGGAAAATTTACAAACGATTGAGCAATTTGAAGAACTTAAAAAAGGAGAACGTACACTATTTGTTTTTTCAGCTGATTGGTGTGGGGATTGCCGATTTATTGATCCGATAATGCCTGAAATTGAAGAGAAGTATAATACTTTTAATTTTGTAAAAATTGATCGTGATCAATTTATCGATCAATGTATTGAATTAGATGTATTTGGTATTCCAAGCTTTGTAGCTTTCCATAAAGGCAATGAAGTTGGCCGATTTGTTAGTAAGGACCGTAAAACACAGCAAGAGATTGAAGCTTTTATTGATGGCTTAACATTATAATAAGAAGTTCCACACTTTAAGTGGATAATTCTTGTATTTTATTCAATTAGATTGCCTTTTAATGAAAACGAGCGCTGATTCTTAAATAGTCTATTTACTATAAAGGGAGAGCCCCAAATAGGCTCTCCCTTATTTTAACTTCACCCGTTTATATATTTGATAACAGCCATTTCCTTTCCAAATCGGTCACCATTATCAATAAATCCTAAACTTGCATATAAGTGATGTGCTTCCTGATTTTCCGGATGATAACCAACAACAATCTTTTCTGCATCTGGCAACCTACTCATCTCTGAAATCATTAATTTTGTCGCAGCTTTCCCTATACCCTTACCTTGGAAATTTTCATCAATCATTATCCTAAATACCCAATATCCATCAAGTTCCTCTTTTTCAGTGTTAAACATAAGGAAACCTACTACTTTATCTTCATAGTATATTGCAAAAGCTTTTAATGACGGTTCAAACTTTGATTGGGCAATTGATATGGCATTTGACTCCAAATACTCTGTTTGTTTCTCGGATAATTTTAATTCACAACATTCATACCAGTTCTCTTTGTTCAATTCTTCGATTTTCACATTACTTGTAGGCATTTATTTTCCCCTTTCAAATTTCGGGGAAACGCTAAGTAAACTTTGTTAGTTAGGCGTTATCCCCATTAAGTTCTTCAGTAAAAAAGTGTTTTTGTTTGTCATAATGAACGCCTCCTATATAAATAATGTCTAAAAAATGTTTATATGGAAATATTTAGACGTTGTAATTATACCATATTCTGTTCCACAATATAGTCGATTTGGGGGGATTATGAACTATTCTTTTCGATCTTTTTTCAAAATAGATTCTTCTTATGTATCGTAAAATAAGGATTTATGAGATTTTTTCCTCAAACTTTATGTCAAAGATACAGTTGTTGTAGCAAATTTGTAGTACAAAAAAGGATAGAATGAGCAATACCTAATATGCTCATCTATCCCTTATTTTTTTCCTATAAAATATCTTACATCAATTTTTGCCTATTTATTTTCGTACCAAGGATTTAAGTGAACAAGAACTTCTTCAACATTATCGTGTTTATCCATTATCGTTTTCTTTATTTTGCGGATAATATCATGACCTTCTTGAATGGTTAAAGTACCAGGTACACCTATACGGAGATCTACCAATACATAATGACCGTGCTCTCTTGCTCGTAGACGATCTATACGTTTCACTTCTGGAATAGTAAGAATTAACGTTTCGAAATTATCTAGCGTATCCCGACTTACACTTTTTTCCATAAGTGTGTCGATAGCTTCTAATAACATCCCGTAAGCAAGTTTGAAAACTAAGATTGTCACAATGATACCGGCAACTGGATCCCCATATGTAAGGATTTGAATATGATAAAATTCCCCGATGAGTGCAAGGCCAATGCCTAGTACAGCCGCAATTGAAGCGTACACATCTGCCAAATGATCATATGCAGTTGCAATTAAGCCTTTACTATTTGTTCTTTTGCCAATCTTAATTGTATAGATGTATAAAATAAGCTTCCAAACGAGTGAAATAATTGCTGTAATAAAAGCAATTAAGCTTGCTTTTTCTGGTTCTTGAAAAAATGCCTTGATCGATTCATAAGCAATATAAAATGCTGCAATTATTAAAATTATCCCTACAATAGCTGAACTAATTACTTCAGCTTTTCCATGTCCGTACGGATGATCTTCGTCGGCAGGGCGTTTCGAAATACGCATCGATGTTAAAGCGGCACCACTTGCGATAACATCACCAGCATTATGATAGCCATCTGCTAGCAAAACAGGACTGTGGAAGAGCGTACCAACTACAATTTTCAAAATAGTTAATACGATGTTGCTTATTAAACTAATCCATCCTGCAACAATTGAAGCATCGGAATTTGTGCGTTGATTCATAAATGTATACCTCCAATAAAAATCTTTCCTAAAAGCAACAAAAACCTTTGACTCATTTTAAGTCAAAGGTTTTTTTAAAAAAAATATAGGCTATGTGAACTCTTGAAATTTCAATCATTTTCCTCACTCCTATATAGGCGTCCACTGAGTGTACCACATTCTATTCATCGGTTCAATAATCGACTGTCTCATTTCTATTTCTTTTTCCCTGCGGTTTTTTGCCGATATTATAATATATGTTGGTCTTTCATTTATGTTGTTTGCTAAACAGTTAACGATGGCTTAATAAAACTTTGCTACTTGCCCTGTAGAGGTTACAAATTCATTACACCACAAAAAGCCAGGCCTCAATGTTACTCGAGAACCTGGTCGATGACTTAAAATTAATAAATGATTATTTTGCTTTGTGATACCATATTATTACAGGAACTAGCAATAATGATAAAAGACCGCCAGTTAAAGATAAAACTGCATAGCTTGTATTCGCTACAATTACTCCCGAAAGAGCTCCTCCTGTCGCACCAGCTAGCGCAATAAAAACGTCAATTGATCCTTGAATTTTAGCGCGTGTAGAAGGTTCTGTGGAATCAACAATTTGAGCAGTTCCGCTAATTAAGCCGAAATTCCATCCTAACCCTAATAAAGAGAGCGCTAATATGAGCATAAACATTGAATCACTTGGAGCATACGCAGCGACTAAACCGGCAAGTAGTAAAGTCACACCAGCAGCAATGCTCATAGCTGTTCTACCAATCTTGTCTACAAGAATGCCTGTTACGAGAGAAGGGAGATACATTGATCCAACATGAAAACCAATGACAATTCCTACTGCACTTAAACTATGTCCATGATGTTGCATATGAATGGGTGTCATTGTCATAATTGCTACCATGACGATTTGAGTAAGAATCATGACAACTGCTCCTACAACAATCCCATTTTTATTAGTTAGAGGAGTAGATTGATTGGTTACTTCCTCTGAGCCTTGTTGTTTATGAGCTTCTATTGACTTAGCTAGCAGTAAAGGGTCGGGACGAAGCATGATGAAAAGTACTAATCCTGCCATTAGAAATGCGACTGCAGATAATATAAAAGGGCCAGCTAATGAAGGAATACCGATAGACAGTGCAAATTTCCCCATAACATCCACTAAATTTGGTCCAGCTACGGCACCAAATGTCGTCATCACCATCGTAGTACTAATAGCTTTTGCTCGTTGTTTTTTATCTGCTAAATCTGTTCCTGCGTAACGAGCCTGTAGATTTGTAGCTGTACCTGCACCATATACGAGTAGGGCAGCAAATAATAAGAAAACACTATTGATTAAAGCTGCAACAACGACCCCAATCGCCCCAAGTCCACCAGTAATAAAACCTGCAGTTAGACCTATACGACGTCCATAGCGTTGTGAAAGCTTGCCAACGATAAATGCAGCGATTGCAGAACCTAAAGTAAAGAGGGCTGAAGGTAAACCCGCAATGGCGTCTGTACCAAGCATCTGTTGTGCTAACAGGGCACCGACAGTAATGCCTGCTGCAAGACCTGCGCCACCAAAAATTTGTGATAAACTCACCACAATTAAAACTTTTTTATACATCTTTTTTAGTTTTTCGGGAGAATGAACAATACGCCCGATTGCATGATTGTCAGTTTCCAACTGTATGTAGCACCAACTTTCTAGCCATTTTGAAATATAAAATACAACTTTATTAGACTACTTACCAAGCTTAACATAACCATACAATTGTAGAAATATTACAAGTTGTAAAGTATCCGTCAGGGGACTCCTTATTCAATTTCAGGAGAATCATATTGCCTCTTCAGCAAATACTTTTTTGTAAACTCCAAAGGATGGCTTTTACATATATGTGCTTTTTGGGATATAATCGACATACTCACATGTGGTATTATTCTCCATTTAGAAGGTGTCACGAAGCATTTTATTATGATAAAAAAATATTTTAGTATCTGTCTAAATACTATAGTTGAAAGGATGTAGCATAATGAAACAAATTATTGCGCTTGGTGGAGGCGGATTTTCGATGGAGCCAGAAAATCCTTTATTGGATCAATACATTTTAAAGCAAGCTAAAAAAACAACGCCGAAAATCTGTTTTCTAGCAACAGCCAGTGGTGATTCGGAAAATTATATATCTCGATTTTATCAATTCTTTGAAAAACAGGATTGTCAGCCATCCCATTTGTCATTATTTAACCCTCCTACAAGAGATTTAGAACGTTTTTTCTTAGAAAAAGATATTATTTATGTTGGGGGAGGGAATACGAAAAATTTATTGATATTATGGCAGGAGTGGGGCATCGATACGATTATCCGAAAAGCTTGGGAACAAGGAATCGTATTAGCTGGTATCAGTGCGGGTTCCATTTGTTGGTTCGAAGAAGGGGTTACAGATTCTTATGGAGATGGACTAGAACCATTAAAATGTTTAGGTTTACTCAAAGGGAGTAATTGTCCCCATTACGATGGCGAATCAGACAGAAGACCTGCCTATCAACAACTGATTGCCGATAAGCGCATTACACCTGGTGTTGCAACCGATGACGGTGTGGCGCTTCATTTTATTGACCAAGAACTTAGTCATATTGTTAGTTCAAGGCCGAATGCGAAAGCTTATAAAGTTAATGACGATCAGAACATAACGGAAATAGCATTAGAGACGAAATATTTAGGTTCTTAAATAGGAGAAAACGATGAAAAGTAAGAAACGAATCGTATTAATAGTAATTCTACTATTAATAATTGTTATAACGAATTTACAAACGCAACAAGAGGAAGGAGAAATAAATAAACTTCAGACAGAAAAAATAGCATCGCTTCCGATTATTAATTCTAACGGCAACTATATTCGGTACGAAAATTTTGATACATTAAAGCAACATTCAGAACTAATCATTATAGCCAAAGCGACAGAGGAATTTGAACATCGCGAACATGTGAATACATTTCATGAAACGCCTGAAGATAAATATCAACCTAAATTTTTAATTGATGGCATCACTAAAACGAACGTACATATTAAAAAAATCCTTCAACAACCCGAAGATGCGCATTTTAACGAAGGTGATTTGCTAAGTGTAATTGAACCGATCACCATTTTTGAAGATGTCGATAACATAAAGAAAATCAAGACGATAAGTAATTACCAAGCCATTGGCATGGAGGATACCATACTTTTCTTAACAAAGAGTTCATTTGGTGATTACGGTGTCATCAATATGAATAATGGTCATTATAGTGTAACGACATCTGAGGAGCTTGCTACAACAAGAAAGCTATCTGCAAGCGAGGCAAGAGAACAAACTGAAGATTTTAAGCTACATCAAAAAATAAAAGAGACGATTTTAAAAACATATCATACGGAAATCAATGAGGTACAAAATCCATCTTAATTTTTGAGGCAGCAATAGGAATTTCACGGTATAGATAAAAGGATGTGGCACATGCTTAAAAAACTAATCAAAGTAATTTTTGTAGTCTTTTTATTATTGTTTTTCTATTATGAGTATATATATTTTACATTTGATTTTATGTATAAGGGAGACTTGAAGGACGGCAAGCCGGTTGTCTCACCAAATGGGGATTATTCAGCGCAAATCTATTATGAAAATTACGGTGGTGCTGCAGGAGGCGTTAATCTAATTGTCAATATAATCAATCAAAAATCGAATAAAGAACAAACGATTTACTTTAGTGATGCAAAAGGTAATGTTATTTTAAACTGGAAAGGCCCCAATGTCCTGTCTGTTACGAACTATGACCAATATGAAAATCGCAATGTGGATTTAATCGTTGGCAAAGAAATATACGATGAAAACGGCGGCGCTTGTCAACATTATAAGATTAAAAAACAATATGTTTGTAAAGACAAAGACTCTATTTAATTTACAGTTGTGGAAAGGGAGATGCTAATGAAAGCATCTCTTTATTAATTGGCGCATGTGAATATGAGTAGTTAGACGGGGGATATGGAAATGCCACTAATAGAAATCACTGAAATACCAATTGAAATCAAAGAATATCTTCACACAATAAATGCAATAAAGTATCCTCGACAAGGCCATAGCTCTGATGTGGCAATTATTGAAAGTAATCAGGGCGTTTTTGCATTGAAAAGGACAAATGGGAAATTATTTTGCTCTTGGTTAAAGAGAGAAATAGCGGTGTTAAACTGTCTAGCAAAACAAACAACATTACCCGTTCCAGCAGTGAAGAAATTTGTTGAACAACAAAACCAAAACAATAATTGGGCACTGCTTGAATGTTTAGAAGGGGAAACATTAAGGACGGCTTTATGTACGGAAACAAATAAAGGGAAGCGGCAAGAAATGCTCTTTCATTTTGGTACGATCCTGTCTCAAATCCATGCTACCCCTTGTCCTAAAGAGCTACAATATGAACAGAAATGGCTCGACCACATGTTAGATCAAGCTGAATACAACTTCAAAAATTATAAAGTTTAAGGCAATCAGCGATTATTAGAAAAGATTAAACTAACGCAACCTGACGACTATCAACAAACATTGATTCATGGAGATTTTACAATTGATAATGTGTTAGTCTCAAACGGAGTCATTACCGGTGTGATTGATTGGGGAAGTGGAGCTTGTGGCGATCCAAGATATGACGTATCACTGGCAATACGCCCAAAACCGAATGCTTTTGAAAATAATATCGATAAAGAAATTTTCTTTGAAGGATACGGCGCAAAGATTATAGATGATAACGTCTATAATTATTATGTAAAGGGATTATATGAATTTTTTTAAAATCTTTAATCGACTACAAAAAGCGATGATGAAATTTTGTGCAGTTATATGAATATCAAATGAAATCCGATATACTATCAAAGTAATAAAATGAACGATGGGGTTTAGATTTAATGAAAATTGAAATTAGTGACATTTCACAACAGCAATTTGAACAATTTTTTCAATATAAAGGGATAGGAAGACCTGATGCTATATTTGATATTTACTTTCCTGACGTGATGGATATGGAAACGATTTCGCTTTGGATGGAGAAAATCGATGCATTCCCAATATATCTTTGCCTTCAAATTTCCGATAATTTTACAAGTGATTTTGAATTATTATGTAATAAAAAATATTTCGCGTTTCAATATATCGGCGAATTTGATGGTTCAAAGGTAGCGATTCTAGATATTTTAAATAGAGCATCATTTGCTGCTATTATTCCATTAATCGATGTAATTAGTAGTATGGAAGATTTCGTTTTATGGTCATTTAAGAAGAATACCTTTTCAGTTGACCCGCAAATCCGTCAAAGGGGCTTATTTGACCTTATTCCTATAAATATAAATTTCGATGCCGGAACAACTGTTTTTAGTTTAATTCAATCGGGTCTTTTGTTGCAGATTTATTCAAACCATTCTTCCTTATGTACATATGATCATATAATTAATTCCTTACCCGATTTCTTAGTACCGATTAGGGTGGAAGAATAATACCAATTATTAGCGAAATAATCTAAGGAGTAATACATATGGAGCCACTTGTTTATAATGGTTTTTTTCTTGTTACAGAAACGGAAACGGATGATTTTACCTACGGTGAAATAACAGACCATTTTTATTTTAATAATGAGGAGGAAGATAGTTGCATATCAGGGGATGGCTTTGTTCAAGCACCCGATGGCTCTTGAGCAGAGATTATATGGGGGATTGAAAAGCATCCTTCTTTATCTGTTTGTTTGGAACCAGAAGAGGATCGATGGGGCATTTACAATGTAGGCTTTGTAAGGCCGATAAAAACCAATCCGTACTACCATTACTAAAAGAAGCATTCCATACTGCTAAGTCAAAGGTGTAGCTTGTTTAGCTATGATAATGCCCATTTCTACAAGCCGAAATCTAAATAAAAAGACGATGACCGAAAACGAGTCATCGTCTTTTTTATGCGCTGACAACGAAAAAGTTTTAGATGGTTATGACACGGGTATAGACATTTTGTTGTTTGACAAAAGTAACAACCTGTTGTTAAAATCAAGTTGTTACTTTTGGTGATGTAGTAAAATTATATAAATAAAGTCTTTCATTGGAAAAGGCGGAGAGACGCAAAATGGTCTCTATTAATGAAGGGGGAAGGAAAATGAACAACTTGAAGACGATCGGACTCACTGTCGGTTTAGCCGTTTCATTACTATTAACGGGGTGTGGTAGTGACGATAGCAAACAAAATAATGGCGATTCAACAAGCAATAAGGAAAGTATTGGTGAGCAAGTAGATTATAAGATTATAGGAATTGAACCAGGGGCGGGGTTGACGGATCTTTCAGAAAAGACATTAGAAGAATATGATAATTTAAAAGGTTGGGAGCTAGAAGAAAGTTCTACTCCGGGGATGCTAAGTTCATTAGAGCAGGCTATTCGAAATGAAGAACCCATTATTATTACAGGCTGGACACCACATTGGATGTTTTCATCCTACGATTTGAAATTTTTAGATGATCCTCAAGGTACATTAGGTGGAACGGAAAATATTAATACCCTTGTCCGTAAAGATTTGGAAAAAGATATGCCGGATGCGTATACAATTCTTGATCGATTTTATTGGGAACCAGAAGATATGGAAGCTGTCATGTTTGAGGCACAGACTACTTCTTTTGAAGATGCCGCAGACAAATGGATAAAAGAAAATGAAGACAAAGTTAGCGAATGGACTAAAGATGTGAAAGAAGTAAAAGGGACGGATATTGAACTTGCTTCTACGCCATGGGATTCAGAACGAGCTTCAAGTAGTGTATTAAAAGCAGTATTTGAACAATTGGGTTACACTGTGACAATAACACCAGTAGACCCAGCTATTATGTTTCAGGCAATCGCGACAGGGGTAGCAGATGCAACTGTTGCTGCTTGGATGCCATCCACACATGGTTCGTTTTATGAAAAATATAAGAAAGATTTAGTTGATTTAGGGGAAAATTTAAAAGGTACAAAAAATGGTTTTGTTGTTCCTGAATATATGGATATCGATTCAATTGAGGATTTACAGCCAAAAAAATAATAATTCAGCAAAGGGGAGTTTCCTTCACTTAGAGGGGAATTCCTTTTTATGTTGATGCTTTCAGAAGTAGCTTTACAAATGAATAATCTGATAAAATGGTAAAAATATGGAATTTTGTTATTTGTAGTATAAATAGTTTTTAGAATGTTAGGGCATGAATGCATTGAAAATAACGAACTGAGGAGAGAATGATGGATAAATGGAAAAGATTGAAATCAGACTATATACATAAAAGTCCATTCGGCAATATTCGAAAAGATCGTTGCCAACTTCCGAATGGTTTAATCATTGAAGATTATTTTGTTCATGAATACGCTGATTGGCTAAATGCCGTTGTTGTAACAAAAGAAAATCAGATTGTGCTCGTTGAACAATTTCGTTATGCAGGGGAAGGTTTTTTCTTAGAGGTACCTGCGGGTAAAAAAGAAGACAATGAGTCGAACGAAGAAGGAATACTGAGAGAAGTCAAAGAAGAGACGGGGTACATTTCGTCAAAAAGACCGATTTTTTTAGGTGAATTTATGGTGAACCCTGCAACACAAAATAACAAAGTAAAAACATTTCTTATATTGGAAGCATACAAAGCACACGAACAAAATTTAGATGCTACTGAAGAAATAACAATTAAATTATGTGATTTTAATGATTTTGGCAAACAAATGATGACCAATACCATTCAAACACAGCTATTTACAGCCAATGCTTATTTTATGGCAAAAAACTATATGGCAGAAAATTTAATGAGGTGAACTGAAATTATATTCACTAGTTGCAGATAGCGCATTACCTCCTTGAAAAGCGAGAAAAAGAACAGTACATACGTGTCGCTTTTATTTAAAGCTTATGGATCAGAGAGTGAAGTGATTGAAATGATAAGAAGGGCTGTAGGTGCCATTGTTTTTCAAGGTAATAAATTTTTAATTGTCCATAAAACGACCATCAATACGTTGGACGGAAAACAAAAAAGGAAAGGAGAGTGGGATTTTATAAAAGGAGGCGTAGAAGAGAATGACCATGATATACACCCTGCACTCTTACGTGAATTACAAGAAGAGATAGGTTCGATAGCGTATAAAGTTGTCAAAGCATTTCCTGATAAGATTTGCTTTGACTTTCCAGGTGAAATAAAAGCACTAATTGGCTTTGCAAAGCAAGAAACAACAATGTTTCTTGTAGAATTTTTAGGTGATATCCATTTACTTAAACCGAATGATAGTGAAATAAGCGGTTTAAAATGGGTAAATAAAGATAATGTAGTTGAAATACTTACACATCAAGAGACAAAAGATTATTTTAGAAGAGTAATAGTTGAATAAACAATATAATCCCTGCTTTCAATTGAAATTGACAAGAAGGGATTATAGCTTAGGATTTCTTTGCAAGCTCAGGGCACTTACTAATTAATTTGAAGGTTTCTCTGATTCAATTTTAATCGTAGTCGTTGAGGTAGATTCTTCGTGGGAAAAGCCTATTTTAAAATCAATTATTTCATTCGTAGCAATTTTACGAATAGAGGTCGATACGACACCATTTCCGATATAGGTTAACTTGCTATCATCAGCGATTTCATACGTTTGAACACCTGCTACTTCATTGACAGCAAAGCATATTTCTCTACTGTTATGATCGTAAAGAAAAGCCAAATTACTACTGTTATTAATTTCCTTATCGACGTACGAAATAACTGCCTGTAGCTTTGGTATGGCATGATCTTCTACTAGGACAACATCAGAAATCTCGTAGTTATGATTATCGTTATCTGCCCAAAACGTTTGAATGGCAAGCTCTTTCGTATAGTTCTTGTCGATAGATGGTTGTGGCTTAACAATAGAATCTGGATTAGTCAAAGTGTTTTGATCTTCCTCGGAACAACCAACTAAGCATACAATACCGAATAACAATAAAAATAAATAATGTTTCATAAGCTCCTTCCTCTCTATTCAATTTTAAGAACAGTATAGGGGGCACGACATTGACTTTAAAAAGCAAGTCAATTACATTACCACCTTTAAGTTATTACATAAGCAAGACAACGTTCCACATATTCCAACACTTCTTCTGAAATCGGGTAGAGCCCTGTTTCCTCTGTAGGCAATTTTCTAACTTCCCAGAATTTATCCATTAACGTCGTATCGCCTTGAAAGGTATCATTTGATAATTCGATTATTTTAGATGCAATTTGAACACCTTCGTCTGATTCAGCTTGAATATTGTGTTGAATACACCATTCGATTCGTCGAAGTAATGTAATATATTGCTGTGTCGCCTTATCATTGTTACTGAGGCTTGGTATAGTTTCCTGTAAAATTGTTAGTTCGTCATCTTGGAAATAGTCAATCCATTTTTTTGAACTTTGTTGTGAATGTTGCACTAGCTCAGTGACATGTTCCCAAGATAAAGAATCGTCTAAATCTATCATATTAATTAATGAAGTCGTATTAGCAATGTTTATTTGCAGTTTGGACAGTTGTTCTTGTAAATAGTTATGATGTGAAATCAAAATTTGTTTATAGGAAAGTTTATCTAATAGCTCACGAATATTGTCGAGTGGGAGAGATAATGATTTTAGAATAATGATTTTCTCCAATTTAAACAAATCTTGTTCTGAATAGTATCGCCGTCCATTATCAGCTTTAAAACTTGGTGTAAGGAGATGAATCTGATCATAATAACGAAGTGTGCGTATGGAAATATTCCTTTGTTTCGCTACTTCGCCAGAGGTCCATTGTTTCATTTTATTTCCTCCTAAAAAAAGATTGCAAGTGACGTAACGTCATCTATTACACTTGGATTATACCATATATAGGAAGAGGGATAATGGGTGGAAATTAAACAACTGAACTGGAAAGATTACGATAGTTGGAGCTTGAAAGAATTTATATGCTTAATGCTACTTGAGTTTGTGTTTGTTATAGGTTGTATTAAATTTGTTGTTAAACCAATTTTTGTGCATTTATTTAATAACGAATTGTATGCTGGAACATTAACGGGGTTAACGATAGCGATTACGCTTCTTTTAGGTGTTTATTTAATAGCACTCCGTCCTAAAAAACTTTCTTGGCGTGAAGTAGGACTACAATCGTTCGCTGTGAAGGATTGGAAAGTTATTGTTCTATATTCTGTTGTGTTAATGGTTGGTGCTGTGATGATTGTAGTACTTACTAGTTTTATTGGGGTCTCGGTAGAAAACAGCAAAACAGAGGCAATGCAGCAAAATATCACTTTTTTTACAGTTCTTATTGCCTTTATTTCGGCAGCTGTTATTTCGCCTATATACGAGGAAATCTTTTATCGGGGCTTTTTATATCGCTGGCTCCGTACACGCATAGGCTTTATTGGAGCCGTCGTACTTAGTTCATTCATTTTTACAATTGTTCATATACCGACATATAATGTTATGCCCGTCAATTTCTTTAGTGGTATCATTTTTGCTTTAGCCTATGAACGAACAAATTCCATTTGGCCCTCAGTGCTTATACACGGCATAACGAATGGGATGATGGTTTTGCTGACAAGTTTGGGCTAAAATATGGATAGCAATAGTTGATGATTGAATTCGAAATATTTAATGAAAATATATGAATAAATAGGGAGGACTTTTATGAAACTTAGTGAGAAGCGTGGCAAGAGGATAATAGACGACTTAGAAATTGATGGGCAAATCGAAAAAGGAAATTTTTGCTCATTATGTAACGGTAATTTAGTTTACTGCGATGATTTTGATACGTATTATTGTCCGCAATGTAATCGTTGGACTGAACCAACATGCCATGATCCTCATTGTACATATTGTAGAAATCGACCAGAAACACCTTTGTGTCGCGAACGTAACGAAAAGTAAAAAGTATACTAGAAAGAAGCAGTTCCTTATGTCAATTTAAAGGGGGAGATGGATTTGTTTTTCTTTAATCAAGAAGAAATTTATAGCGGATACTCATTAGAAGAATTATCAAAGGTTAAAGCGGCTTTAAATAGTGAAGGTATTAAATATAACTATAAAGTAGTCGACCCTTCAGGACAATGGCTGGGAGCTGGTACAAAGAGGGGGAACTTTGGAAGTTTCGGCATGAACACCAAATACGAAAAACAATATATTGTTTCGGTAAAGAAAAAAGATGCAGAGAGCGCAAAATATTTTGTTCACAATGCTTTACGTTCATAATTTTTATTTAACGAAAGGTGCTTTAATCGAAGAATGCCTAAAGGGATTTGGTTTTTGTTCTAGGCTAATTGAACTTGCGTGAGATAATAATGCTCGATGCCCAATGAAGTGCCATAACCAGAGTACATCATGTAAGCCTTAAGAGACAATTTTCTTAAGGCTTTTTCTGTGTCATTTTATGTTTATTAATAGCAATTGCTTCAATCCAAGATTTTCCATGTTCAAAATATCTTCTAAAAGCTTCTTCCTCTGTAAGTAGTCCCTTCTCAAATTGCAGTAAATCTTTTTAAAATCGATTTCAATATGCTCTAATTTTAATTGTTGTTGTGGTAATGTAATGTGCTGTTGGAAATATGGTAATGTATCAAAAAGCATGTCAGCAATTTGTGCGAAAATTAGGATTAGTGCCCAGATTTCAGCATTTCCGTTTGCTCTTAGCCAAGCACCGATGGCTGAAATGGAGGCGAACGCTACGATGACTTTTAACCAAAACTTCAAATTTATGTCCCTCTCGATGACAAATAGACGTATATATTGTGCAGAAAGGGGGTGTTACGAATGGCACAAACACAATTTCTAGGTGCGGCGCTTCGCTTAAAGTATTTGGCAGGACATAATGAAAAAAATGAGCCGAAGTTTGCAATCAAAACATACCGGCATGTAAATGATACGCATACAGCAAGTGCGTTAGTAACAGTAGCGAAAGCGATTGCAAGTCTTTCATCACAACCACTGGAAAGCATGATGAAGCAAGAGACAACAGAATTATCGTAACGACAGGAAACGCAAGGGAGTGATTATGATGGCAAAAGTATTAGAATTACAGTTTGAAACAGAAACAGGGAAAACAGCGACAATTGCGATTGATGCACCGAAGCCAAATGTTACGTCTACGGATATTCAACAAGTGATGCAAACAATTATTACGAGTAACTGGCGCATTTGTGGGTATAAAAGGTGCTCGCATTGTTGATCGTCAAGTTTCACACTTTGAATTAGGTATGAATTAATGCTTGAAATGGTCTTTGCGACTTAGTGCAAAGACCATTTATATGTTGAAAGGAGGAGGAGGTATGGAACAATGGCTTACGATGTTATCCGATATTGGCTTTCCTATCCTAATATCATTTTATTTATTGCACCGAGTGGAAGTTAAGCTTGATGCGATTCATGATGTGCTCGTATCGCTAAAATGAAGATGATTTTATCAAGATGTCTCGTTACTTTATTTTTGAGGCAATACGCCAGCATTCTTTTCCACTGCAAAAAAGAGTCTTCATATATTATGAAGACTCTTTTTGTACAATAACTATATTTTGTTATTCAGGCTCTTTAATGCTCCTTCATGTTTGAATATAGCTATTATAAAATACTTTATATGTAAACTATATTATGTTACTATTAAATGGAAGGAAAAATAGCCCTTATATAAGGGGAACACATGGGAGAGCTTACATATGAAAAAATTAGAAGGAAAAGTGGCAGTTGTTACAGGAGGCGCGTCTGGTATTGGATTAGGTACCGTACAACGTTTGGTAGAAGATGGCGCTGCGGTAGTTGTAGCCGATGTAAATTATGAAGCTGCACAACAAGTTGTAGAAGATATCATGAAAGACGGCGGCCAAGCAATTGCTGTAAAAGTAGATGTTTCAGAAGAAGCTGAAGTAAAAGCTATGATCGAAACAGCTGTAACAAACTTTGGTAGACTAGATATCTTACATAATAATGCTGCTTGGGGTCCAATTGATGACAAGAGCATTCCTAACATGGATGTAGAGATGTGGGATCGAGTGATGGCCATCAACTTACGTGGTCCGATGTTAGGTTGTAAATACGCAATTCCAGAGATGGTAAAAGTAGGCGGTGGTTCTATCATTAATACTGCTTCAGCAAATGGTAAAGTAGGAGATTATGAGCGTACGGCTTATTCTGCTTCTAAAGCTGGTTTAATGTCTCTAACACGTTCTGTTGCTACTCAGCACGGAAAAGAAAACATTCGCTGTAATTCAATTTTGCCAGGTCTTATCCTTACACCTGCAACTAAAAGAAAGTTCTCAAAAGAATTAATGGAATTAATGGAAGAAGGAAACTTACTGCCATCAATTGGTGAACCAGAGGATATCGCTGCATTAGTCTCTTTCCTTGCATCTGATGATGGTAAATATATTACAGGTCAAGAAATTAATTGTGATGGTGGGGTACTTGTTCGTGCTGGTGCTGGTGCAATCATGAAATATGTACGTGATCGTCAAAACTAAATAGCATTTTCTTATTTATATGTACCAGATACAGAACATGTTGTTTGTTCTGTATCTGGTTTTATTTGTATGGCCTTTAGCAACTTTTTGAAAGTAGCAAAGAAGGAATCCATGATGTGTTTGTATCACATCGTGAAGATGATTTCACAAAGATGTACGAAAGCTGTCACGACAGGTAGTTGTCAACGCTTACATCATTGGATAAGATGAGGGTAATGTTGGTAGGGAGTGTGTTGAGATGAAAAATAAAGGGATTGTGTTGTTGATATTATTGGCGTTAGTGACAGTACTGAGTGCATGTGGCAATGTGAAATTTAAAGCGGATTATAGTTATGGAATTCAAGATTTCGAACATGTCAATCAACGCGGGGAGAATGTTTCACTTGAAAGTTTAAAAGGCAAGCCATGGTTAGGCATGTATATTTTCACCAATTGTACGTCCGTTTGTCCTCCGATGACATTTAATATGGCTCAAGTCCAAGAAAAGTTAAAGAACAAAGGGATAGAGGATTATAACATTGTTGCATTTTCAGTTGATCCTGAAGTTGATACACCGGAAGTGCTAGCGGATTATTTAGCACGATACACAGTGCCTGATGAATCGAAATGGCATCTCCTTACGGGTTATTCTCAGTCATATATTGAGCAATTTGCTGTTAAATCAACAAAGCTACTCGTCAAAGATGATCCGAATTCCAATCAAGTTATCCATGGTATTCAATTTTTCTTAGTCGATAAAGATGGCATTCTTGTCAAACAATATGATGGTTATGCGCAGTATGCAACGGAGGTACCAATCGATACAATTGTCGGTGATTTAGAAACCTATATCGATGAAAACTTATAAGGATAAAGCTAGTGGTCTACTAAAAGAGCACTAGCTTTTTTGTATAGGTGAGGTTTATAGAGGAATTTGCATTTTTATGACCGTTCCCCAGCCTGTTTTACTTAAAATAGTGAGTCCACCATGATCACCAAAGGCTACGAGCAATCGTTTATGGGTGTTACTTAAACCAATATGGTTGTATTGTTCGTTTTGTTGAAGTTGATTTCGCACCTTTTGTAACTGTTGACGTTGCATTCCTTGTCCATTATCGATGACCACTAATGTCATTAATTTGCCGTGAACAGTCATTTTTATTTTAATGAGACACAGTTGCTTTTTTTGTTTTCCATGCTGCAGAGCATTTTCAATTAATGGTTGAATGGTCAGCTTTTTCACGTTAAACGGCATAATATCATCGTCATATTCCCAAATGACGTCAAATTGATTTTGATGACGTGCTTTCAAAATATCAATATAGTGCTTCGTATATTTAATTTCCTCCATTATCGGCACCATACTTGATTCATCATCTAATGAATAGCGCAGAATAATTGCTAAATTATCAATCATATCATTTAATTCATTCGGTTTTCCCGTTAATGAAATCGCGCGCCAGTTTAATGTTTCCAGCGTGTTAAATAAGAAATGCGGATTCAGTTGGGATTGAAGAGCAGCTAGCTCTAATGTTTGCTCTTTATATTTTTTCTCTGCTAGTTTTCTTTTTAATGTATTTTGTTCTGTAAAATTTAGTAATACTTTATGTGTAATTAGACTATAAACATCGTTTACGGGAATGGAGATATCGGGTAGTACACCACCTTGTTCAGCAGATTGGAAAATAGCTAATATTTTTCGCATATGAACAGTTGCTTTTCTAGTTACCCAATAAGCATAAATAACACTGCCTATAATGCAAATCGCTGAAAGAAATAAGACAAGTTGCAACAGTTTTTTTGGTACTTGGTAAAGACTCGTTTTAGGATTGATGGATATAAATGTCCAGTCATATTTGGCTGACTCCATTTTCGATATAACATATGGTTTATTATCGATTGTCATATTAAAAAATGTGTTCGGATTCGATGTCAGTCTTTGTATTGTACGGTTCGCGAGTGCATAGTTTTGTTCATTAAAAATAATGTTATTTTTATTGTCGACAATGACTAAATTGCGTCCAACTGTCGTTGATAAAGAGGCGAGTTGCTGTTGTATATAGTCAGCTTTAATATTTAACACTAGGACACCATTATTTTTTGGTATTGTCCGATACATCGTAATAATATTTAAAGGTGTATCCAGTTGGTTATTCGTTATGCGTTTGATTGTTCTGGATTCAGCCCAAGTTTCCTCATAGCCAAGATGTGTGACAAAGCTATGATACCAATTGAAATCGAGTGTATTTCTTAATTCCAGTAAACCCGTTGTTGTTGTTGATAAATATTTTCCAGAGTCATTGTTGACGTAAATATAGATTGAATGGATATAATCTCTCGCTTCTTTTGGTGCATCGATAAAATTTTTATATGTCACAAGATCTTTATAGTCTTGATGGGTAAGTGATGGTTTATCCATCAGCTGTTGCAAGTTGTCAAATTGATTGGTGCTAGAAATAATATAGCTATTTAACGAATCGAGCTCATAAAAAATAAGCTCGATATTTTCTTTTGTTTGCGTTAACAAATCGGTATTGCGGTCAATGATGTCTTGTAATACATATTGTTGAATTAAAAAAATGGATAATGCGCCTAATACAATGAGTGGAATCAACATTGGGATTAATAAGCTAATCAAATTTTTAAAAAAGTAAGTGCGTATGTAATGATTAGTCAATGTGCAGGCCACACTCCTCGTTACGATATTCGCGAGGCGTTTTACCGTAATATTTACGGAATGTTCGAGTGAAATTTTTAGCATTGCTATAACCTGTTAATTCACTGATTTCATATATTTTAAAGTCAGGGTTTTTTAAGAAAATCGCGGCTTTTTCCATTTTGACTTCGACGACAAAATCAGAAAAGTTGCGTCCTGTTTTTTCTTTGAAATATTTACTAATGTAGACAGGATTTAAATGAACGAGCTGTGAAGCGCCTTCAAGAGATGCTTGCTGATAGTGCTCGTAAACATAAGTGAATATCGTATCAATAACCTTATCATGATTAAAGTCTGTTTTAATCGTGACATATTTTTCATCGAGTTGATCTTTAATCTTTGTAAATACGGTAACAAGTTCACTGTATTTGGTTGGTTTGGTTATATAGTTTTTCACGCCATATTGGATGGCTTGCTGTGCATAGTCAAAGTCTTTATAGCCACTTAAAAACACGACATGGATGGGGGATTTTTGTTCATCAAGCTGTTTCGCAACTTCAATGCCTGATAGCTCGGACATCCGTATATCTGTGAGCAGCACGTCGACATGATGCGTGTTGATAAACGATAAAGCCTCATACCCATTTTCGACAATACCCGCGATTTCAAAGCCAATTTCTTCCCATGGAAAATAGCTACTTAAGCCATTACGAATTTCAAACTCATCGTCTGCAATTAATAATTTATACATCGTCAATCATCACCTTCAAATAATTAGAAATATTAAAATAATTACTTTTCATCATACTCTATTTACAAAGTTTATGAATACTAATGTTGAAAATTGATACTTTAAATAAAAGGAAGCGACTAACGTATTAAATAAAGATACTTTTTTGTCTAATAAAAGCCCTTTTTTCAACAATATTATTGCTGTTTAATTAAAAGTGTATTAATTATTTGTCAATTTAGTAATTTCAGATAATTGATATACTGCAAGGGGATTATGGAATGAGGGGAGTTTTTTAGTTAATTGATATAGTCAACATATAGATAAACGAAGTAGTTCGAAATGATGAAAGAGATCGAAGTAGTTGCAGGAAGGATGACAACGATGATACAAGTGAACAATTTAAAGAAATCCTTTGGCTCCTTACAAGTGTTAAAAGGGGTAGATTTACAAGTACAGCAGGGGGACGTTGTTGTATTAATTGGAGCTAGTGGTTCTGGTAAGAGCACGTTATTACGCTGTTTAAACTTTTTAGAGTTTTATGATGAAGGACAAATAATGATTGAGGGGCAGACCGTACACGCAAATAAAACAGATTTAAATAGTATTCGGGCAGATGTAGGGATGGTGTTCCAGCATTTTAATCTTTTTCCTCACCGGACAGTACTTGAAAACATAATCGAAGCGCCCATCTATGTAAAAAAGCAGTCAAAAGAACAAGCTACTGCTTATGCATATGATTTACTTGAAAAAGTAGGGTTACGTGATAAAGCAGCCATGTATCCTGATAGTTTATCGGGTGGTCAAAAGCAACGAGTAGCGATTGCACGTGCATTAGCGATGGAGCCAAAAGTTATGCTATTTGATGAACCAACGTCTGCACTAGATCCAGAGTTAGTAGGGGAAGTACTACAAGTGATGAAACAGCTTGCCAATGATGGCATGACGATGGTTATTGTCACACATGAAATGGGTTTTGCTCGTGAAGTAGGGAATCATATCGTCTTTTTGGAAGGTGGACAAATTTTAGAAGAAGGTCATCCGCACACGTTTTTTGATCATCCTAAAAATGAGCGAACAAAGCAATTTTTAACTAGAATTTTACACATGGGGGGTAATAAACATGAAACAATTCAAGCTTAAGGCACTATTAGCAACGTTAACATTAGGGGTAGGATTATTAGTGGGCTGTAGCTCTAATGATAAGCCAACAAAAGCCTCCTCTTCAGACTCTGAACAACAGGAATTTGTCTATGCGATGAGTGGCATTTATAAGCCATTTAACTATAAGGAGAATGGTAAGTTAGTAGGATTTGACGTAGAGCTTGGCGAAGCGTTAGCAGAAAAAATGGACATGAAACCTGTGCCAATGACTTTCCCATTTGAATCCATTATTCAAGGTCTTTTAGACGATAAGTTTGATGCGATTTTAGGCAGTATGACGGTTACCGATGAACGCTTAAAAGTAGTTAGTTTCACAGATACTTACTATCGTTCAGGCTCACAACTATTTGTAGCTGAAAACAATACGGAAATTCAATCCGGTGCAGATGCGAAGGGCAAAATCATTGGGGCTGTACCTGCCACAAATTATGAAACAGATGCATTAAAATTAACAGCCAAAGAAAATGTCATTACGTATCCGCAAGGTGATGTTGCAGCATTGATGGATATTAAAACAGGTCGTTTAGATGCAGTTGTGGCGGATAATATTTTCGCACAGCTAGCGATCGATGAAGCAAAAATACCAGTAAAAGCAGTTGGCGATTTAATAGCAGTAAATGAACAAGCCATTGCAGTGAATAAAGATAATGTGGAATTAAAAGAAAAGTTAAATAAAGCATTAGCACAACTAATTGAGGACGGGACATATGCAAAAATTAGTGAAAAATGGTTTGGTTTTAACTTAATGGACGAAAAAGTGGATAAATAAGTAACGGTAGAATTCGTTCTTTGTTACTACACAACAATGATGATACAGAGTGGGTGAATAGATGTTAGAGATTTTTCAATCGAATTATAAAATGCTTTTTGATGCACTATGGGTAACACTGTCAGTAACTGTTTGTTCATTAGTTTTAGGTAGTATTGTTGGGTTAATTATCGCGTTTTTTAATATGTCCAAAATAAAAGTGCTTAATTATTTTGCAGTGGTCTATTTAGCCATTATCCGCGGTACACCAATGATCGTACAAATTTTTATTTTATATTTTGGGATATCTTCATTTTTAACACTGCCTTCTTTTTGGGCAGGTGTATTAGCATTAGCTGTCCATAATGGCGCGTATATTTCAGAAATTTTCCGCGGTGCCATTCAGTCGATTGATCGTGGTCAAATGGAGGCTGCACGTTCATTAGGGATGTCACAGTCGTTGGGTATGCGTCGTGTCATTTTACCTCAAGCGTTGCGCAGAGCGATTCCGCCACTAGGCAATCAATTTATCATATTATTGAAGGAATCTGCACTTGTTGCTTATATCGGTATGTCAGATTTATGGAGCACAACGTTAGCGATTGCTGGTGCAAATTATCGCCCGTTAGAAACGTATATGGTGACTGGTGCCTTTTATTTAGTTCTTGTTTTAGCATTTACGTTTATATTTAATAGAATGGAAAAGCGTTTAAACTTACAGACGCGTCATTAAAGGAAAACTGTAGCAACGTTCTGTTTGCTACAGTTTTTTTGAGGTCAAGCGAAATTGTGTGAGAATTGTGTGAGTGCCTGTCACTTTCGAGGAGTCTATGCGTCTTTGGTTTTTCGAAAATTCATAATTGTTTCGGTGCCTGTCACTAACTATAATTAAGGTTGAACGATTAGGGTTCCTAATAAGGGGAGGTTGCTGCATGAGCTTAGGTAAAACCTATTTAAACGTAGTACAAGAAAGATTTAAACTTGTCAAAGCTGATGGTGATAAAACGCTCGCACAATTAGATATTGAGCAATTGCACTGGGCTTTTAATGAGGAATCGAATTGTATTGCCGTAATTGTCAAACATGTAAGTGGTAATATGATTTCAAGGTGGACTGACATTTTCACAACGGACGGTGAGAAAAAGACGAGGAATCGCGATGATGAATTTCTTGACAGTATAGCTTCAAAAGAAGAGCTAATCGCAACGTGGGAAAAGGGTTGGGCCATGTTTTTAAACACTTTAGATAACCTAACAGAAGAGGATCTGTTAAACAATATAACAATTAGAGGTCAGCAACATTCCGTAATCGATGCGATTGAAAGACAGATGGCACATTATGCTTCACATGTTGGACAAATAATTTATGTAGCAAAGCAAATAAAAGGAGACTCTTGGAAAACATTGAGTATTCCAAGAGGGCAGTCACTGGCCTATACAGATGCAATAAGAAAAAAGGATAATGGGATATTTTAGTAAAAGAGAAGCGCGATAAAACAAATAAAAAAATCCACTTCGCTTTCCGCTCAACACACCATAAGCCGCAACCCCTGCATTGAAGAGGATAGTTGCGCCAGACTTTGTGTGCTTAAGTGCAAGTCTAAGTGGATTTTTTATATTTTAAATATCTGAAAATTTAAAATTGTTTTAGTGCCAGGCACTTAACGTTCATCTTCCCAGCAATCTGTATTTTTTAATCCTGGGATGGATTTAGCGTAAAACACAGGGTTTTTACCGGTTTTACGTTGCGCCGTAAAATCATCTAAGACACGGAAGGCTATTTTACCAAGTATCATAATCACCGTAATATTGATCAGTGCCATTAACCCCATAAATAGATCGGCTAAGTTCCAAACAAGTTGCACTTGCGCGACTGAACCGAACATGACCATAGCAAGCACTAATAGTCGATAAACCGACATCCAACCTTTGTGTGCATTGATAAATTCAATATTGGATTCACCATAATAATAATTACCAATAACAGAGCTGAATGCGAAAAAGATAATACTAATCGCGATAAAGTAAGGAGCCCAGTCGCCTACATGTACCGCTAATGAATTTTGTGTTAAGACGATACCATTACTTTCACCAGTTTCGTATAAGCCTGCCAAAATAATGATAAAAGCAGTAGCTGAACAAATCATGATCGTATCAAAAAATACACCTAAGCTTTGTACAAGTCCTTGCTTTGCAGGGTGTGATGTATTGGCTGTTGCTGCCGCATTGGGCACACTACCCATACCAGCTTCGTTTGAAAATAAGCCTCGACGAACACCTTGCATGATGGCTATCCCAATTGCACCGCCAGCCGCTTCTCGTAGTCCAAATGCTTGAGAGAAAATCAGCTTGAACACTGCCGGAATTTCTGCAAAATTCGTTACAATTACATATAGTGCAACGAGTAAATAAAATACGGCCATTACAGGTACAATTACTTGTGTAAATTTAACAATTCTATGTACACCACCGAAAATAATCATAGCCGTTAACACAACTAAAACAATGCCGATTATATATGGTTTAATATGAAATGCTTCACCTACAGAAGTTGCAATCGTATTGGACTGTACAGCGTTAAAAATAAAGCCAAAGCTTAATGTTAACAAAATACTAAAAACAATCCCTAATTTACGTTGTCCTAATGCCTTTTCAATATAGTAGGCAGGACCACCACGAAACGTATCGCCGTCTTTTACTTTATAAACTTGAGCTAGTGTACTTTCTATAAAAGCTGTAGCCATCCCAAGTATCGCGATAATCCACATCCAAAATACGGCGCCAGGTCCACCAACACCAATAGCAAGGGCAACACCTGTTATATTACCAGTACCTACACGCGACGCTGCGCTAATCGTGAATGCCTGGAACGGAGAAACACCTGACTCACCATCTCTTTTTTCAGTTATTAAACGGAACATTTCTGGGAAAAGACGTATTTGCACAAACTTAGAGCCGAATGAAAAATATAATCCAGCCGCTAATAATAGAATGATTAAAAGATACGTCCATAAAATATTATTTGTACTATCTACAATATTCGATATCCATTCCATTTGTATGCCTCCTTTTTTTTCAATAAGTTTTAGTCTACACTTTTTTTTTAGTAAATATCAAATTTTTAAAAATTCATAATAATAAAATGATATTTTCGTGGATAGTTTTTTTATTTTGCGAATATTTAAACAGTGGTATTATAGAAGAGAAAGGATATTGCAGATGTTGTGCTAACAATTCTGTACCTCTTTAGTATTAATCTTGGTATTGCTTTTATACCTTTTAATAATAGAGATAAAACGTTTATTTTTTAATATAGAGCATCATTCTTTACCTATATTAAGTGGGTCATTTTACTTCTATTTTATTAAAAAATGAACATTATTTCACGGGAATTCATTATATTGTAGCGATATACATTACATAGCAAAGGGAGCTGATTTTATGAAGACGATGGGATTAATAGGTGGAATGAGCTGGGAATCTTCAGCTTTGTATTACCGACTTATCAATGAAAAAGTTAAGCAGCAATTGGGAGGGCTTCATTCGGCAAAATGCATATTGTTTAGTGTCGATTTTCAAGAAATAGAGCACTATCAAGCGAACGGACAATGGCAAAATGCGGGGCAAATTTTAGGTGAAGCGGCATTATCATTACAAAAAGCGGGTGCAGATTTCATTGTTATTTGTACAAATACGATGCATAAAGTCATTGATTTGATTGAAGCACGTATTACGATTCCAATTTTACATATTGCTGATGCAACAGCATTGCAAATTCAACAGGCTGGTATTCAATCCATTGCATTGCTAGGTACAAAATATACGATGGAGCAAGATTTTTATAAAAAGAGAATAGAACAGTTTGGTATTGACGTTATCGTGCCAAACGAGGAAGAACGAACAGTTGTCAATCGTATTATTTACGAGGAATTATGTTTAGGTCGGATTGAAGCGGCTTCAAAAGAACGCTATTTACAAGTGATTGACAACCTTATGAAAGCTGGTGCACAAGGCATTATTCTAGGTTGTACGGAGATTGGTTTGTTAATCAAACAAGATGATGTGCCAATTCCTGTTTTCGACACGACCGTTATTCATGCATTGGCGGCAGTAGACAAGGCACTCGCATAAAGAAGGAGCGATAAAATGACAAAAAAAGTGCGGGATATGGGCATGATAATTGGCATGTTACCTGTTGGAGAAAAAAATTGTATTACAGACGTAATAGGTGTGCAAGTGGGCCATGTTACGCTCGATGAAGTGATAAATGATAAGGGAGCATATGCGTGTACAGGGGTGACGGCCATCTTACCGCATGGTGGTAATTTATTTCAACAAAAAGTAACAGGTGCAAGTTATGTGTTAAACGGTTTTGGCAAAACGACAGGACTTGTTCAAGTAAATGAGCTAGGTGTTATTGAATCGCCAATTATGCTGACGAATACGTTTGGTGTTCCTGCTGTCACACAAGGCACTTTGCAATATATGTTAAATACCAATTTAGAAATTGGTGAGACGACAGGGACGATTAATCTTGTTGTTGGAGAATGTAATGATAGTTATTTAAATTCTATTCGAGCATGTCCAATCACACCTCAGCACGCAATAGAAGCAATTCATAATGCTTCAGAAAATAGTGCGCAAGAAGGTGCTGTTGGGGCAGGAAAAGGTATGGTTTGTTTTGGCTATAAAGGCGGAATAGGGTCTTCATCGCGCATCGTAACTGTAGCGCATGAAGAAATCCAATATACCGTTGGCTGTCTAGTACTAACTAATTTCGGCCAGCGTACGGAGTTTTTTACGGAGCGTTTTCAAGTTGAAAGTTCCGAAAATAAATCTGTCGTATCTCCTACCGACGGCTCTATTATTATTGTGCTAGCAACGGATGCGCCGCTCAGTAACCGCCAACTTACACGTGTGATTAAACGCTGCGGTATAGGGCTAGGACGGACAGGTAGTCATTTTTCGCATGGAAGTGGTGATATTGTCATTGGTTTTACGACGGCACATCGCATTGCACATCATTCAGACAGCTATTTAGAAACACGTAAACAACTACGTGAAGATCACCCGATTATGAATCAGCTATTTACAGCCGCTGCAGAGGCAACAGAGGAAGCTATTTTAAACTCACTATCACAAGCACAAACAACAACTGGTCGAGATGGCCATGTAGTAGAAGCCTATAATTTTCATAATTAAATGAAGAGCTATTGAACATGATGGTGTTTCAATAGCTTTTCTTTACTTCTTTTCCGTACACCCCATTCAAAACCTCGTTTTAGTCTAGATTCTACAATGTTCAAAAATCAAATATCGCTCAATTCCTTTAAAATCGTACTCTTTCGACCAGATGTTTTAAATTTTGACCCCTACATCGTGTAATTTGTGTGATTTTTAGATAATTACTAGTATTTTGTAATAATTCTTTTTTTAACTAGTCAACATGTATATCGTGTGTTACTATTCAATGAAAATACTGAATAATCTAATAATTAAGTGCATTCTCTCCATAATGAGGTGGGTTATAATGCAAGAAATGTTTTCTAAACCGATTGATGATGTCAGCCAAATGCCAATGAAGCAACTAACTCCAAATATTCAAAAAGTCTCCGAGCCATTGATTAAAATAGACAACCAACATCCAAGAATTTTTACGCAGCCTATCTATTACCAACAACAAATTGCTAATAGCTTACAATCGATTTATGTGCGTCAAAACGTATTGGCGCAATTACAGCATGCTGTAGTAAGTTTGCCTGCTAATTATAGTTTGATTGTCTATGATGGCTTCAGGCCATTACAGGTGCAACAATATTTATTTACACACTTTGCTGAACAAATTAAAAATCAACAACCTGGATTGACAGATAACGCTATTTTTAACGAGACGTTAAAGTATGTGGCTTTTCCTAGGGCAGGGCAAGAGCATCTTTTGCCACATCTAACAGGAGGGGCGATTGATATAACACTAGCTGATGACAAAGGCAATGCACTAGATCTCGGAAGTGCCTTTGATGAACCTAGTGAAAAATCAGCGACGCGCTATTTTGAACAGCACCCCGATGAAAATAGAGCAGCACTTGTTCATCGTCGACTTTTGTATCATTGTTTGACAGCAGTTGGTTTTACGAATTATGCGGAGGAATGGTGGCATTATGATTTTCACAATAGTGCTTGGGCAAGAAGGATGAACGCCAACGAAGCGAAATATGGTGCTATTGAGGCAAAACTTGAAAACCATTTGATAAAGGAGTATCGATATTTATGAAAATTTATATTAGTGCAGATATTGAAGGTATTACGGGCACAACAGCCTGGAGCGAGACAGAACTGAATTCCCCAGAATATTCTTTTTTTCAAAAGCAAATGACACAAGAAGTAGAGGCTGCAATTGTAGGCGCTATGTATGGGGGCGCAACGGAAATTTTACTAAAAGATGCCCACGACTCTGCTCGCAATCTAGATATATCGAACTTACCCATCAATTGTAAAGTGATCCGTGGTTGGACATATGACCCGATGTGCATGGTAGCAGGTCTCGATAATAGCTTTGATCGGGCAATTTTTATCGGCTATCACAGTAAAGGTGGGAGCGAACGCAATCCATTAGCACACACGCTTAGTACAACGGCTGATATTAAAATCAACGGCGAATATGCGAGTGAATTTCTTATTAATACGTACGCTGCTGCATTACATGGCGTGCCAGTATCTTTTGTCAGTGGCGATGTCGGTTTAATAGAAGAGATTCATGCAATCAATCCTAACATCGTAACATTTGCTACAAAGGAAGGGCTAGGCAATGCCACAATTAATGTCAGCCCCCACTTGGCCATTGCCGAAACAAAACGACTTGTAGAGACTTCGATGAAGGTATCTCGCAACGATTTACATGTGACATTGCCCGAGCGTTTTGTAGTAGAAATTATTTATCGAGACCATACACGTGCCTACCGAAATTCATTTTATCCGAATGCAACGTTTAAACCGCATAATACGGTTGAATTTGTTACCGATGATTATTTTGAAGTGCTTCGTATATTACAGTTCTTAACATAAGAATAGACTATAGGTGAATAGATAACGGCTGAAGTGCCAGCCATTGTGTCATAACAAAACCGCATGAAACCAAGTTTAAGTATGAAAAATGCTATTGCAAGAGGTTCCATTGGGGCCACTTGCAATAGGATGTTCATGATAAAAAAAGCTTAGGGGGATGCTCAATATGAAAAAGAAGTGGTTTCTTTTAGTATGTCTAGTCGCCTTACTGTGTGCAGCCTGCAGTGATGGTGCTTCGGATGACAAAAAGTCCGAGTATCGGGTCGTTTATTCAGGAGAAATTAAAACATTAAATTATTTAAAAACATCTGAAACGAATGAATTTGCGGTTGCGGCAAATTTAGTGGACGGGCTCATTGAATATGATAAGTATGGGGTCGTACAACCAGGCATAGCGCAAGAATGGTCGTCAAATGAAGATGCAACTGTTTGGACATTTAAGCTGCGCGATGATGTGAAATGGGTTACACATGAGGGCAAGGAATATGCAGATGTGGTGGCACAAGACTTTGTCGATGGCTTACAGTATGTACTCGATGCAAAAAATGAATCTTCGACAGTTTGGAGTGCAACGGTTGTAAAAAATGGTGAAGCATTCTACAACGGGGAGTTAACGGATTTTTCAAAGGTAGGCATTAAAGCGCTTGATAAAAAGACTGTTGAATATACGTTAGAGGCACCTACACCATATTTCCTTTCGATGTTGAACTATGTTTGTTTCTTCCCAGTGAATGGTAAGTTTTTAACTGAAACAGGGGAGAAGTTCGGCACGACACGTGAAAATTTCCTTTATAACGGCGCTTATATTTTAGAGAAATTTGAGCCGCAAAATGAACGACTACTAGTGAAAAATGACACGTATTGGGATAAGGGTAATGTTCTGATTGAACGAATTCGTTATAAATATAACAAAGAAGCGGCAACAGTAGCACCAGAGTTATTTTTACGTGGTGAAGTAGATACAGCGGAAATTCCAACTTCCATTATTGATGAATGGTTTAATGATGAGAAGAAAAAATCACAAGTTCGCCAAACGCAAAACAATTTTTATTCCTATTTCTATGCGTTAAACTTTGATCCTCAATTTGATGCAGAATATGAACCAGAAAATTGGAAGGTTGCTGTTAATAATAAAGATTTTAGAAAATCGCTATTCCATGCACTCGATCGTGTATCAGCGATGTTAACAGTCGAACCCTATAATCCGCAAGATTTACTAAGCAATACAATCACACCCAAAAACTTTGTCGATGTGGAAGGGGTTGACTATACACAGCTAGAGCCACTAGCTGCGATTACAAGCAATGATTCCTTTAACAAAGATTTAGCATTACAGTTCAAGGAAAAAGCTATGGCTGCGCTGGAAGGGAAAGCGACGTTCCCAGTAAAAGTAGTAATGCCATACAATTCAGGGATGCCGGATTGGGCAAATCGCACACAAGTCATTGAACAACAATTAGAAAAATTATTAGGTGTGGACTATGTAGATATTATCGTAGAAGCGGGCCCTTCGACTGGCTTCTTATCAGAAGTTCGACGTCCTGGTAAGTTTGCATTAATCGAAGCAAACTGGGGTCCAGATTATGCAGATCCGTCAACATATACCGAGCCATTTAGTGTGGATGGTACCTACAATAAGCCGGAATTAGCAGAAGGCTATAAAGAAGCAAATGGTAAAACAACGTATTTAAATTTATTGGATAAGGCGAAGGCAACAATTGAGACGACACAACGCTATAATCTATTTGCTCAAGCTGAAGCCTTCCTAATTGAAGAAGCATTTGTCATTCCATATTCAGTGGGGGGTAGCGGCTATGTTGCTTCAAAATTAAATCCATTTGAAGCACAATATTCGCCATTTGGTGTGACAGCAGAGAAGTTTAAAGGGCAAAAAGTGTTAGACAAACCAATGAGCAATGATGAGTTTAAGGAAGCTTTAGCACAGTGGGAGCAAGAACGTGCGAATGCATTAACCAATGCCACAAAATAATATAGAGGAATAATCATTGCCAAGCTTCAATCAGTAGGCAACTAGTGGTGATTTTTCAAGATGAGGAGATGACCGAAAATGCTGATTCGGCATCTCCTTCGTACTTTTACAGCGATTTGGAGGGAGGGCGCTTGTATGCTGTGGTATGTCGGTAAGCGTTTAGTACAATCTGTTATGACACTGTTCATTATTATTACGATCGTGTTTTCGTTATTACGATTAATGCCTGAAGAAGGCTATTTAGGGGCAGCGGCAGAGAAAATGTCACCAGCTCAAAAGGAAGTGTATTTAACGAGTTTAGGGTTACGTGATCCTTTGCCTGTGCAATTAGGGAATTTTTATGCGGATTTATTGCAAGGCGATTTGGGCAAATCCGTTACATATCGTACGGATGTGCCTGTTGTGACAATTATTGCAGATAAAATAATGTATTCACTGTTATTTGGATTAGGGGCGGTTGCTTTATCATTGTTAATCGGCGTGCCACTTGGGATTATGATGGCGCAAATGAAGGGGCGCTGGCTGGATCGGCTTGGGACTGGCTACATCGTTTTTGTCGTAGCCGTCCCAGCAGCCGTGTATTACTTAGTTATTCAAATGTATATTACCGATATTTTTCATTTACCTATGCTCTTTGATGAATATAGACCGATTACTTGGCTATTACCGCTTACGTCAATGGCGCTAGCACCGACTGCTTCTTATGCGATGTGGATGCGCAGGTACATGGTCGATGAACTAAACAAAGATTATATTAAGCTAGCACGTGCAAAAGGTGTAAAAGAGCGCACGTTGATGTTTAGTCATGTGTTGCGCAATGCTTTTATTCCTATGGCGCAATATTTGCCGGCCACCATCCTCTTTACCATTACTGGCTCTATTTATATTGAGTCATTGTACTCTATTCCAGGCATGGGTGGATTGCTCGTGGATGCAATTCAACGACAGGATAATACCATTGTTCAAGGTTTAGTGCTTGTCTTTTCGTCACTAGGCATTATGGGATTGATTTTAGGTGATATTGCCATGGCACTCGTTGATCCACGCATTAAATTAGGGAAAGGGGAGAGTGTGCGCTAATGGGCCTTTATACAGAGGAAATTGATAATATTTCAGATAAGTCTCGTGCCGAACTATTTGAATTTTTTGAAACAAGTGATCGTCAGGCCGAAGAAACAGCCTATTCTAATTATTCTTATTGGCGCTCTACTTGGCAATCTTTCTTAAAAAATCGCATGGCGGTTTTGTTGTTAGCGCTCGTTTTTATCGTAGTTGCATTCACCATTTTCCAGCCATATTTACCTGCCCAAAAATCTCCGACCGAAATCTATCTCGATGACCAAACGGGATTACAAGCTCGCAATATTGCCCCGAACGCTGAATTTTGGTTTGGTACAAACTCCATTGGCCAAGATTTATGGTCTCGAATTTGGGCTGGTACTAGAACATCATTAATGATTGGCTGCGTTGTCGCACTTGTAGAAGCAGTTGTCGGCATTACAATCGGCACACTATGGGGATTTTCTCGTAAGCTAGAATTGCCCATTACACAGCTTTATAATGTCGTAGATAATATTCCCACAACGATTGTTCTTATTTTAATGTCCTATATATTACGTCCAAGTATTTCGACCATCATTATTGCCATGTGTATTACGGGTTGGGTAGAAATGGCACGTTTTATCCGTAATCAAATTGTGATTTTACGGGATCGTGAATACAATTTAGCTTCTAAATGTTTGGGCACGCCAGACTATCGAATAATTATGAAAAATCTACTACCTTATTTAATCTCTGTCATCATGCTTCGGATGAGTTTAGCAATTCCATTTGCCATTGGGGCAGAAGTGTTTTTAACGTATATCGGTTTAGGGCTACCGATTAGTGAGCCATCATTAGGGAATTTAATTAATGAAGGTCGTGTGCTCATGATGTCACCAGATTTAAGGTATCAGCTAATTTTCCCAAGTATTGTACTAAGTGTTATTACAATCGCATTTTATATTATTGGTAATGCATTTGCAGATGCAGCAGATCCGAAAAATCATGTGTAAAGGGGGATGACAATGGTTGTGAAAAAAACTCAATCCCGTATTTTAGCCATTCAAAACTTAGTTATACAATTTACACTACGGGGTCAAATACTAACAGCAATTCGAGGTATCTCTCTTGATCTTTATCAAGGTGAAAGTCTTGCTATCGTTGGAGAATCAGGTTCAGGAAAGTCAGTGCTGATGAAATCCATTATGGGCTTGCTCGATAAAAACGGTACGATTGAACAAGGACAAATTTTATACAACAATATGGATCTAGCACAGTTCACAACAGAACAACAGTGGTTGAACATCCGAGGCAAAGAAATCGCCATTGTGACGCAAGACCCGATGACTTCATTGAATCCATTAAAAACAATCGGCAAGCAAATTGAGGAGTGTGTCGTGTTACATCAAGGACTAAAGGGCATAACCGCCTATCAAGAAACATTAAAATTATTAACGGACGTCGGTATTGATAATGTAAAGAAGCGCTATAAGCAATATCCTCACGAATTTTCAGGGGGCATGCGACAGCGAATTGTTATTGCCATTGCACTTGCCTGTAAACCGAAAATATTAATTTGTGATGAGCCAACGACAGCACTTGACGTAACGATTCAAGCACAAATTTTACAGCTATTAAAAACACTTCAACAAAAATATGGCTTAACAACCGTTTATATTACACATGATTTAGGGGTTGTTGCAAAAGTAGCGGATCGGGTCGCCGTGATGTATGCAGGAGATGTCATTGAAGTCGGGGGCACACATGAAATATTTTTTAACGGCAAGCATCCGTATACATGGGCACTTCTGTCGTCCTTACCACAGCTCGGCACAAAAGGGGAACAGCTCTATGCGATTAAAGGTACTCCGCCCAACCTTTTTAAAGAAATAAAAGGAGATGCGTTTGCTCCCCGTAATCCTTTTGCTTTAAAGATAGATTACGAGCTACGCCCTCCCTTTTTTCAAGTTAGTGAGACACATTATGCACGTACATGGCTACTCGATCCACGTGCCCCAAAAGTTGAGCCTCCCGCAGCGTTACAAGCCTTTTTTGAAGAAGGGAGATTGTATGCCAATGAATGATAAAGAAGTATTAGTCGAAGTAAAAAACTTGAACATTACTTTTGGCAAAGGGAAAAATAAATTTGTGGCCATTAACAATGTTAGCTTTGATATTTATAAAGGAGAAACTTTTGGCTTAGTAGGTGAATCGGGCTCGGGGAAAACGACCATTGGGCGCGCCATAATGCGCATCAATGAAGTAACAGATGGTCAAATTTACTATCATGGCAAGAAAATTAACGGCAAAATTACTAAAGCTTGGGATCGTGAAATTACGCAAAAAATTCAAATGATTTTTCAAGACCCGATGGCATCATTGAACGAACGCGCAAAGGTCGACTATATTATTGCAGAAGGACTTATCAATACGAAAAATTTAAAAGATGTGGCTGACCGTCAGCGAAAAGTACAAAATGCGCTTTTAAATGTTGGCCTATTGCCTGAATTTGCTAGTCGCTTTCCGCATGAATTTTCTGGCGGGCAACGTCAACGTATAGGCATTGCGCGCGCATTGGTGATGGAGCCTGAATTTATTATTGCGGATGAGCCAATTTCCGCACTAGACGTCTCCATTCGGGCGCAAGTGTTGAATTTGCTAACAAACATTCAAGAAAAAAATAACTTAACTTTTTTATTTATTGCGCATGATTTATCGATTGTACGATTTATTACGGATCGTACTGCAGTTATTTACAAAGGACAAATTGTTGAATTAGCAGAAACAGAAACGCTTTTTAGCAATCCAATCCATCCTTATACGAAGGCGTTATTATCGGCTGTCCCTGAACCAAATCCGTATAAGGAGAGCCAGAAGGTTGTGGAAATTTATAACCCGTTACAGCATCAATATGATATCGCACCTCCTTCATTTGTGGAAATAGAGCAAGGGCATTTTGTTTTAGCAAATGAAGAGGAAGTGACGAATTATCGAGCAGCACAAAAAGTGGAGGTGAACGAATGATTCGACCGAAAGCTTTGTCAAAAGGGGATACAATCGGGCTTATTAGTGCATCAGGTGCAACGCCACCAGAAAAGCTCAACGTTGCAATCGACAGTATTGAAAAGCTCGGGTTTAACGTTATTGTAGGCGAGACATGTCGTGCAAGGCATGGTTATTTAGCTGGTTCGGATGCACTTCGTGCGCAAGATGTGAATGACATGTTCCGGAATCCACAAGTAGATGGGATCTTCTGTATACGAGGAGGGTACGGGGCAACGAAAATTTTACCTAGACTTGATTACGACATGATACAAGCGAATCCAAAGGTATTTGCAGGCTATAGCGATGTGACGGCATTACATATTGCCTTTAATCAAAAATGTAAGTTTGTCACATATCATACGCCAATGCCTTCCACAGAATTTATTACGCAAAACATGGATCAATATACGTGGGATTCATTCCGCAAGCAGGTAATGGCAACCGATAACAACGATTTACTATTGAATCCTGCACAGCAACCAATGACCACACTCGTGTCGGGAAAAGCGACAGGCCAACTGATAGGAGGCAATTTAACGCTTGTCACAGCATCTCTTGGCACACCTTATGAAATTGACACAAAAGGTAAGATTTTATTTTTGGAGGATATAGATGAGAGCGAACAGCGTGTTGACCGCATGCTAACACAGCTAAAACTAGCAGGAAAGCTCGATGATGCTGCAGGGTTACTATTAGGGGGGTGGACCAATTGTGGGCCTGAAAATCCACAGCATCCAGAACATAGCTTATCATTGAAGACGATTTTTGAGGAAATTTTAAAACCATTGCACAAACCAATTTTAATGGATCTTGCTTGTGGTCACTGTTTACCAACAATGTCCCTACCTTTAGGTCGAACAATTATCGTGCACGCAGAAACACAAAAAATTAAAGTTGTAGGGTAGGTGCGCTATGCAACAAACAATTCAACATATCATCCAACACGCTCCATACAAAGTGCATATGTTTGTCAAAGACTTTAAGACGAATCAGTTCATTATACAGGAGCGCTTTGATGAGCCATTTTCTAGTGCGAGCCTCATTAAAGTACCTATACTTATTGCTGTATTAGATTATATAGAACAACACAATACATCATTACATCAAGTTTTGACGATAAGACCTGAAGACTGGGTTGACTTTAGTGTGATAAGCGAACAACGAGTAACGACAAGTTCAATCTATGAGCTTTTAGTATGGATGATTACGACAAGTGACAATACAGCAACCAATGTGATGATCGATTTTATCGGCATAGAGACTCTCAATACGTACTTTTGGAACATTGGACTTACACAAACACGAATACAAAGAAAAATGATGGACTTTGAACGGTTGGCAAAAGGCATGGATAATCTAACAAGTGCTCGTGATATGGCACATCTTTTTAGCCGGATATACGAACAAAACCTTTTAACACCAACGTTTAATCAGCTTGTTATCGATATATTGTGCCGCCAGCGCTTCCACGACTGCTTACGTCGTTATATAGCCGACGATATAAAATTAGCCCATAAAACAGGCAGCCTTGATAGCGTTGACCACGATGTAGGGATACTTTACAATAACGCGCACGATTATTGTATTGGTGTATTTATTACAGAAGTTACCCAAAACGAAATCGCTCGCCAATTAATTGGTCGTCTTTCAAAAGTTATTTATGATAATAGAATAATATTGAAAGGAGAGGCGACATGAATGCGATTGTTACCGCAATGATTGCCAATTTACATGCAGCACCAAACAGTACTTCTGAGTTGATTGATGAAGTGCTTTACGGCATGCCTGTTCAAATTGTTGAAGAGCTAGAAAACAACTGGGTATATGTTCGAACTGCCTATCGTTATGAAGGGTACTGTCTAAAAAATCAATTACTAGTTGATGCAAGTAAAACAAGTGCTTGGTTATTAAGTGCCCAACATGTGATTAGTCAACGTTTTGCAGATGTTTTACAACAACCAAAAATTCAAAGTACGAAATTAAAGACATTAGTAAAAGGTTCTATTGTGCAAAACGTACTGTTGGAGGGGCCACTCAATACGCAATGGGTAACTGTTCAATTGGCTACGGGGGAAATCGGCTATTTACGCCAACAATGGCTTCAACAAAAAGTTGCGGAAAATAGTCTTACAGAATCTTTGTTCAGAGAGAAAGTCGTCGCAACGGCGCTTAGCTATGTAGCAACCCCTTATCGCTGGGGAGGGAAGTCACCGCTCGGCATTGATTGCTCGGGCTTGTGCTCGATGGCCTATATGCTTAATGGCGTAACAATTTTCCGTGATGCTAAAATTGAAACAGGTTTTCCAATCAAGGAAATAGCCATTGAGCGTATGCAAAAAGGAGATTTATTGTTTTTTCCTGGCCATGTAGCGATGTATATAGAGGACACGCTTTATGTCCATTCATCGCTCGATGGGAACGAAGTTAATATCAATAGTCTTGATGAACAACATCCGCTATATCGGAAAGATTTAGCAACGACTATTACCGCCATTGGCAGTATATTTTAAGCTTGTTAAAGACAAAACGAGGTATTCAACGGCTGAACCATTGAATACCTCGTATGTTGCCTATCATTTGCACTTTGTTTATGTAGCATTTGCTCGTTCAATATTGATAGATATTTAATTGTTGCCCTGCTTCAAGTGCATCTGATCGCAGTTGGTTCCATTGCTTAATGGATGTAACTTTGACCTTATGCATCTGTGCGATTTGCGTTAGCGAGTCACCATTTGCTACTGTAATTGTTTTTTTATTTTTCACGGGGTTGTCGTATTGTTGTAGGTCATACTTGACGATTAATTGATTCAGCTTTTCATTGTATGTTGAATCAGTTGCGTAGGAGCCCGTTAAAAATTTAGTCGCATCTGCATAGGATTTTGTATTACGTTTAAAAACCCCTGTATAGAAGTTTTTATTCCAAGAGACGCCGTTGCGCAGTAAATTGGCATAGTCCTTCATCGATTCCTTATAAGAAGGATATTTGCGGAATTCAGCCATCACGGTTGTCAAATTACCAGCGCCATCATCCTCCACGGTTTCAAGTGTGACAGATTCATTTTGATATTGGCCTTTCATACCAAATAAATTGTTATTAGGTGCAGAACCTAGACCACTTTGGCCATGCTTGCTCTCTAAAATGGCTTGTGCAATCATCACAGAGGCGTATAAGTCATATTCTGCACCGAGCTGTCTTGCAGTTTCGGCAATCGAGCCTATGAATTCTTCTACACTTGGGCCTTCATCTACATATGGCTGTACGGCGATGTCTGTCGGCTTAAATACTTGAATCAACATATAAGTACAAATACAGATAACAGAAGCTACGATAATCATTGCAATGAATAGTTGTTTTAATAATCTCATAATGTTAAACGATGTTGAGTCTTTGCAACACCTTCCTCCTTTCCTTACCATTCAAAATAGTAGTCACGCTTAAAATTGTAAAACATTTAGATAAATAATGGCATCGTTTTTTTTTAGAAATCCTCAATATTAAAACGAATAATTACAAGAAAAAGTTGCGTCCACAAGCCAGCATCTATCATTATTTAGAAGGGATAATTAAATAAATATAGAAATATATGTAATGCAAAATTTACTTTTGGAAGTTTATCATCTTCAACATGTGGAAAGATATATGGGTGAGCCCAACAATAACCTGTCAATTGAACAACATGACTGAAAACTTTTTAAGAACAAGGAGCTTAGACGATGATTGCATTTGAGAATGTTACAAAAAAATATGCTAACAACCAAGTGGCAGTAAATGCCATCAACCTTGAAATAAAAAAGGGGGAATTTTTTGTCATCATCGGTCCTAGTGGGTGTGGAAAAACAACTTTACTAAAAATGATTAATCGCTTAATTGCTTTATCAGACGGCACGATACGCATTAATGGTAAACGAATTAGTGATTATAACATCCATGAACTACGTTGGAATATAGGCTATGTACTGCAACAAATTGCACTTTTCCCACATATGACAATTGCAGAGAATATAGCAGTTGTACCCGAAATGAAAAAATGGAGTGCTTCGCAAATTCAACAACGCGTTCAAGATTTATTAGATATGGTAGGGCTGGAACCCGATATATATAGTATGCGTAAGCCAAAAGAATTGTCTGGTGGTGAACAACAACGAGTCGGTGTTGTTCGTGCCTTGGCGGCAGATCCCGAAATTATCTTAATGGATGAGCCATTTAGTGCACTCGATCCAATTAGTCGTACAAAATTACAAGATGACCTGCTTGAGTTACAACGAGCGATACAAAAAACCATTGTCTTTGTGTCGCATGATATGCAAGAAGCGCTAAAATTAGGCGATCGCATATGTATAATGAAAGAGGGGGAAATTGTTCAGGTTGGTACGCCGCAAGATCTTATTCATCATCCAGTTAATGACTTTGTACAACAATTTATTGGCATAAAGGATTATCCAGGTAATGTATTTAATATTCAACAAGTGATAGAACCGCTTGAGGAAGGACAACATCTACATGCTCTTAAATATAGTGTTACGACGAATGATTCGTTACCGTTTATTTTACAACAATTGGCACAACATGAATGTGTTGTAGTAAAAAATGAGACAGACATTATCGGGATCATCACAAGGCAATCGATGTTGCAGTTTTTAGCCGCCGAACGAGGTGATTCAAATGACTAGTTTTGTTGATGTTTTCATCGAACGGAAAGGTCAGCTACTTGCATCATTAATTGAGCATATGCAAATTTCGTTTATTGCGCTATTTTTTGCTGTCATCATTGCAATACCTCTTGGCATCTACTTGACGAATAAAAAGAACTTGGCGGAAAGTATTATTGGGATTAGTGCGGTTTTACAAACCATTCCGTCGCTCGCTTTATTAGGTTTGTTAATTCCGTTGCTTGGTATTGGGAAAACACCTGCCATCATTGCCCTTGTTGTCTATGCGTTACTGCCCATTTTACGTAATACATATACAGGCATAAACGAAGTCGACCTATCCTTAAAGGAAGCAGCTATGGCAATGGGGATGAATACGACAAGAAGATTAGTGAAGGTCGAACTGCCACTTGCCATGCCTGTTATCATGGCGGGTATTCGGACAGCGATGGTCTTAATAGTTGGAACAGCTACACTCGCAGCCTTAATTGGTGCCGGTGGTTTAGGGGATATTATTTTACTAGGGATAGACCGCAATAATACATCACTCATTATATTAGGGGCTGTACCGGCAGCCATTTTAGCACTCGTGTTTGATACCCTATTGAAAAAACTAGAATTACTGTCGTTCAAAAAAACCGTTACCGTATTAAGTGCGATTAGTGTAGCAGCCATCTTGTTAATTGTTTTGCCATTGCTAAACTTCAATGACAAAGAGGATATCGTAATTGCTGGAAAACTTGGCTCTGAGCCAGAAATACTTATTAATATGTACAAATTACTGATAGAAAATGATACAGATTTACATGTGCAATTAAAACCTGGACTTGGCAAGACGTCTTTTGTCTTTAATGCACTGAAATCAGGTAGTATCGATATTTATCCAGAATTTACAGGTACGGCAATCGCAGAATTTTTAAAAGAGCAAGCTGTAAACAATGACCAAGAAGATGTTTATCAACAGGCGAAAGATGGTATGTTGGAAAAATTCGATATGGTGATGCTCAAACCGATGCGGTACAACAATACGTATGCATTAGCTGTTTCAAAACAACTGGCTGAAAACTATCATTTACAAACAATTTCCGATATTAAAGCCATTCAAGACAAGATAAAAGCAGGGTTTACGTTGGAATTTAATGATCGTGAAGATGGCTATGTAGGCATACAAAAGCGTTATAATATTGATATTGCTTCTGTTACGACAATGGAACCAAAGTTAAGATACCAGGCTATTCAATCGGGCGATATCGATTTATTAGATGCGTATTCAACAGATAGTGAGTTACGTCAATATGATTTAACTGTGCTACAAGATGATCAGCAATTATTCCCCCCATATCAAGGCGCACCATTGTTAAGAAAGGAAACACTTGCAAAATATCCTGAGCTTGAAAAGGTATTAGGCAAGCTTGCCAATCAGATAACGGATGACGATATGCGTGACATGAATTATCAAGTCAATGTGGAAGGAAAAAATATTGAAGATGTAGCAAGAGCCTATTTAGAACAGGCCGGATTGCTGTAAATAGAGCAGTAGCTGGAGGATAAACATTTCCTTCAGCTATTTTTTATGCGGAAAAAGATATTTTGTATTAATCAATAATTATTTAATGATAAACATTAAAAATTTGTTGAAAAAGGTAAAGATTGCTGTATAATAAATCGAGAGGAAGGGGATGGAATAAATGGAACAAAATATCCAAAGTAAGGAATTTCAATTTTTAACGAAAGGATTGCGTACCATTTTTTCAATTATCATGATGTGCTTTATCATTGTTCTTTTTGTGATGGGAGCACTCATTATAGGAATGGCTTTTATATCAGAAAATACAGTGAATAGTTTCCTTGAAAACGTTAATATTTCGACAGCTCTTACAATAGAGGGCATCGAAATCCAACTGGCAGACTTAGTAGCCAATAATATAAACTATGAAAAAATGCCCATGATATCTTTAATTGCGCTTGCTATGATTTATGTAGGAATATTATTATTTGTTGTGTGGCAAATAAGAAATTTATTAGGTAATTTAAGTAAAGGTGTTATTTTTACGATGGCCAATAGTAAAAGAATAGAGCGTGTTGCTTATTGTGTGGTTGTGTTAAGCTTGACAATAGGGGCGTTTCGCACGTACATTGCCTATACAGTGATTCAACAATTGCAGTTAAGTACACTGATAGCAGGCACAGATTGGATAACAGGTATTCAGTATCATTTTTCAAGTATTAATTGGACACTGCTATTTTGCGGTCTGGTAATTTGGGCATTAGCAAGGGTCTTCCGCTACGGTGGTTTTTTACAAGAAGAATATGATGCGACAGCTTAGGGAAGTGATGGAATGACAATTATTATACGGTTAGATCGAATGTTAGCTGACCGCAAAATGCAGTTAAGTGAATTGGCAGAAAAGGTAGATGTATCGATTGTTAATCTATCCAATTTAAAAACGGGTAAAGTAAAAGCAGTGCGCTTTTCAACTTTGAATGCTATATGTAAAGCATTAAATTGTCAGCCTGGCGATATTTTAGAGTATGTAGAGGATGAACAATAGGCTGCTGGGAAAACTTTAAATGATAGCAGAGTTAGCTGCAAGTTAAATGAAGTTTTAGCTCATCACACTTTGCAATACATGACAAAGTAGAAGAAAACGCTCGCTTGTTGGTAGCGAAGGCGGTGAATCCTGCTTATAAAGTTCGCAACGTAAGATGAGGGCACGTCACACTCAAGTAAAGGGTTGCGGTTTACTGTGCTGAGTGGAAAGCAACGGCGTAGCAATAAAATGTTAGATTGACTGTGATTGCAGTCAATTTAACATTTTTGCTCTTTTGTGCATACGCCCATCTTTATTGACGCCATTCATTTACGTGCTGTACAATAAAAAAGACCGTCCAGACGGTTTTTTTTATTGAGATTTTTTAAGGAGGGGTACGATGTTAACGAAAGCGGATTTAAAACGCGCCCACATTATTCAAACGGCCATTCACTATTTGAACGAACATGAGTTACATACGTTAACGTTGGATAAAGTTGCTCAAAAGGCAAGTATTAGTAAGGGGGGGCTCCTCTATCATTTCAATACAAAGGATGAGCTTTTATTGGCCATTGCACACACCATAATGGCTGAATTTGTAGATTCTTTTGAAGCACTTTCAAAGCGGGAGCATGGTATTGGTAAACGCACAAGGGGATTCATTTTAGCTTCACAGAAAGATTTTGAAGCGGGAGCTTGGATTAATATTGCGATTCAAATTAACCAACATGACAATCAAGCCATTTCCATAGCTTACGAGCAATTACTAGAAAGTCTATTGCATGATGGACTTGAGCCATCCATTGTCCATATGATTCGTTTAACGATCGATGGTTTATATTATTCAAAGTTATTAAATATTGCACCTGTATCAAAAGAAGTATCAGATAGCGTTTTTCAACAATTATTGCAGATGACAAGAAAGGGTGATGAAACTTGAGTGCTTTTGGTTTTTTATTGATTGCCATCGCTTCTGAAGTTTTTGCAAGTTCGATGTTAAAACAAACTGCTGGCTTTAAGCGACTTTTACCGACCTTTGGAGTTGTTATAGGATATGGATTAGCCTTTTACTTTTTATCCTTAACATTACAGTCATTACAAATTGGCACAGCCTATGCAATATGGGCAGGTTTAGGGACAGCGTTAACGGCCGTTGTCGGCGTTATTTTTTATAAAGAATACTTTAATGTGAAAAAGTTTGTAGGCATTGTATTGATTATTGGCGGTGTAGTCATATTAAATCTCGCCGGCGGTAGTCATTAGGGGGAACGTAACAATGAAAGGGTATTTATTTTTAGCAATTTCAATTGTCTGTGAAGTATTTGCGACTACTATGCTCAAGTTATCTGAAGGTTTTACGGTAATCGGCCCATCCATCGCAGTGGCATTAGGTTATGGTATTTCGTTTTATAGCTTGTCCTTATGTTTAAAAACGTTACCATTAAGTTTAGCCTATGCGATATGGTCTGGAGTAGGGACAGCTCTAACGGTTGTTTTAGGTATTGTGATTTGGGAAGATATTTTTAATCTATATACAGCAATTGGTATTTTATTAATAATTGGTGGCGTATTTGTGCTCAATCAAGGCAATGAGCATCAAGTGCATGAATAGCTATTGGCGGAAAATTCACCTGTTTCGCGGAATTAAAGTAAAGCATCGCGGAATTAATGCAATGAATCGCGGAAAAACTGCTTCGAATCGCGGAAAAACTACGATACTTCCGGAAAATTGCACATGGAATTTTGTAGGATGCTAGGTGAAGGCTTAGCATTCTTTTTTTGTCAAAGCCGTTATTTTTTCATAGGACTAGTAAATCATGGCGTCATATTTCGATATTGTACATATTATAACAAGATAGGATAAATAAATGATGGACTATCGGTCGAGTAAGGATGCATTGGGAAAACGGAATAAGAAGGGGCTGGGGGACATTGGATGTGGAAAAAGGAAGGAAGCACTTTGTATGTGAAGCGCTAGGAGATATAAAAGCAGCTCAGGATGTGATGACAGAATTTCACTCGAAATATTATGGTCAGCTTCTTGTGAAAATAGTTGGTAGTGATACCATTCCCTTTTTTTTAATAACGCACAATGGCACACATTTAAAATTAATAGACACAGTGAAACAGTTTGAAACAGAGTATTTTCGTATTGAATCGATTGATATAGCTCGTTGCAGAGGAACCATCTCACTATTACGCGCCTATGATTATGAAGACAATGAAACGAATTCAATTGCAGATGTTGTGAGATTAGAAAGAACATCGACGGAAAAATCGATTGAATTAGGCAGTATATCGGCAATTCAGCTATTAAATCCTGATTTATTAAAAAAGAAATTCATTATTGAGCCTAAGTGGTAAGAAAAGAGTTTAGGGAAAACTACTAAAATAATTGCAAAACTAGAGCATCTGTCCATATGCAAGCTGCGTTATCTGAATTTAATAGAAAGAATCTATAGAAAGGAAGATTAACGCATGACAATTATCGGAATGTTGCATCATCGTCTCGATCCTAAAACTGTTCTTAAGTCATATGCATATGCAGCAGTTGCGAAAGCGGAAGGCGTAGAGTTTTTTTATTTTACACCGAGAAAGGTTAATTTTGACACCCGTACAATCAATGGGAAAGTATTAGAAGATGGACAATGGCAAGAAAGAGTGATGCCCTTTCCAGATGTTATTTATAATGCTGGCAGTCCTGAAAAATTAGCGGTATCAAAAGAAATCATTACAAAATTGAAAAAAGAGATTCCGTTTACAACACACTCTATAGGGAATAAATGGAATGTTATGGAGCGCCTAAAAGAAGCAAAAGAGTTTGATCAATACATTATTCCTACAGAAATTGTAAAAACCATCGATGTTTTTCATAGTTATATTGCGCATCATAAAAAAATCGTCTTTAAACCGATTGATGGACGGAAGGGAAAAGGCATTTATTTCATTATAAAAGTAGGAGACAATTTTGAAGTAAAGCAAAATAGTGATACTCGTATGTATTCAAAGCCGCAGTTAAATGCCTTAATACAAGAACTACTTGCAACTGGGACATTTATTATGCAACCTTATATTCAATCGAAAATGAAATCGGGTCAAGTATATGATTTTCGTCTCCATGTGCAAAAAGACGGTGAGGGCAAATGGGTGGTGACGACTGTCTATCCACGAATTGCGCCTCATGGTTCAATTATTCCTAATATTAACAATGGCGGCTATACAAATTATTTAGATCCATTTTTAGAGCAAGAATTTCAGGAAGAAGCTTATAATATTCGTCGTATGTTGGAGCATTTCTCATTATCTTTGGCACGCCATTTAGATGAAATCCAAATGACGAAATTTGGAGAAGTCATTGATGAAATTGGCATAGATGTGGGACTGGATGCTCAACAAAGAATTTGGGTTTACGAGGTAAACTGGCGTCCGGGCTGTCCACCTGCCTTTTATTTAGAATTGGATGTCGTGATTCATTCGATTCGCTATGCTAAATACTTAGCCGAAAACAAACAACTTATGAAAAAAGCAAAGGTGAAACAAAAAGCACAACCTATAGAGCCACAACAGAAGCCAGTTGAAGTCAAAGCAAAACCGGTAGAACCACAAGCAAAGTATGTCGATTCAAAATTCAACATACCGATCATCGCGATTACGGGAAGTGCAGGCAAAACAACATCCAAAGCGTTTTTAGGCTCTATTTTATCAAAAAAATGGAATGTTTTTGAGTCAAAAGATTATTGGAATACGACAGAACATACGAAAAAACATGCTGAAGAAATTAACGCATCACATCAAGCGGTCGTTCTAGAGTACGGCATGGCGTATCCCGGAATTATTACAAATCACTGTAGCATCATTCAACCAAATATTAGTATTGTTACGAATATCGGTCTTGCCCATGTAGGTAATTTTGACGGGGATGTTCGACTCGTGGCAAAAGCTAAATCGGAATTGATTCAAGGTATGGACCAACAAGGATTACTTATTTTAAATAAAGATGATGATAATTCGAAATATTTATTAACCGACGAATTTAAAGGTACGATATTGACAACGGGTATTAAAACAGATGCAGACTATAGAGCCTACGACATACAATATAAAGAAACGGGCATGTCCTTTAAAATGCAACTGCAAGGGCAAGAAATCCAAATGTATATTCCAATATTAGGAGAACATCATGTATATAATGCCCTCAATGCGATTGCGGTAGCCGATACTTTAGGATTTACGCCACAAGAAATAAAAGCAGGATTACATTTTAAAAAACCACCGCGCAGGCTGACGGTCTATAATTGTCGCGATCATATTACGGTCATTGATGATACAGTTCATTCCCATCCGCAAGGTGTAAGAGCAGCTCTTAATGTACTGACAAATGTAGCAAAGAAAAGGCGTATTGCCATTATTGGTCAAATGCGAGAACTAGGCGATTTAAGAGAAGAAGAATATCGTAAATTGGGAGAATTTATTGTTGAACAAGGAATAGATCTGTTAATTACTTATGGATTCCGTACAGAAGAAATAGGTGCAGCAGCAATGGCTAAAGGGATGAAACAAGAGAAAATTCATCATTTTACAAACAAAGATCATCTACATGCTTTGTTGAAGAAAATAATAGAGCCGGATGACACGATTCTTGTAAAAGGTGCTAGTAAAACGAATATGTTTGAAACGGTAAAATTTTTAGACGAAACATTTAAAGCATAACTTTGAAAAACCGAGCAGCTGCCCATTATATAGGCGACTACTCGGTTTTTTGTAAATAATTATTGCTCAAAGGAAAGCGGATGATGCACAAAAATGCACATCCGCAAAATGTTACCGTACTTTTAATAGAAATTGTATTTCTTTGGCCGCCGTTATGGCATTATTTTTTGCTTGGGTTAAGGATTTCCCCTCAGCAATAACATAAGCATAACGATGCCCCATCGATAATGGTGGCGTTAAAAAGGTTCCTTTTCTCGGTTTTACATAAACATCTACAACACCTGGTGACTTTGTAGCCCTCGTTCTACCTATGACTCTTTCTAACACACCTTTACTTTCTACTATTACATATTTGGTGAAAATAAACTTTCGATGCCTTGGTTTGACATTCGGCTGTTCACCTAAAAATAATTTCAATGTTTCTTCGACTAAACTAAACCCGAACGCCGCCAGTAGCATATTATTCATGGCGCCCCCTGAAATTCTAGGATTGATTTCAATCAGCTTCCAACCGTGTGCTGTTAAACGAAGTTCAAGGTGCAACGTACCATTTTCAATATCAAAAACATTGACGATTGAGTGAAGCACTTCTTCTATCCCTTTTTGAATATCTTGTGGTACTTCTGCGAGTACACCATAACCGGTAATAATAAATCGTTTTCCTTGTGTAATCTCTTGTTCAATAATGCCGATTGTATGAACTTGTCGTCGATAGACCATTGCTTCAACTAAGTATTGTGGGCCATCAATATATTCCTCAATCATAATGGTTTCACCAGGACTTTTGTTTTGGAGAAAGGTAAGATGTGCATCGAGTTGGTTTTTATCTGTTGCCAACAGTACGTCTTTAGAACCTGTAGATTTAGGAGATTTAACGATTAGTGGGAATACCATATTATTTGAAAATGATTCATGAGGTTTTTTAAGAAAAAACTTTGGGGAATAAGGCTGATCTTTTAACATATTCCTTGTTTTTTCTTTATCTTCCATCATTTCAATAGCTGTTGAAGACGTATAGTTATGACAAAATTCATCACATAAAATAGAGGCAATATGGACAAATGGGTCTACAAAACTAACAATTGACTTAATTTCTAATCCGGTTTCAAGCAAATCATGAATTTCTTCTATCATATCTTCTATATTGGAAGTGTCGATGTAAATCATTTTATGAATATCGGGGTAGGCTTTTCTCTGTTGTAGCTGTTTTTCATTGTGAGTAAACAGTATTGTAAAGTAACCCAATTTCTCTGCTGCTTTTATTGCTTCACGACTAGACCCTGATTTGTTTGTACCGATAAATATAATTGCCTTCAGTATAATCACTCCTTCAATTGGCACTTGGATTATTAATATACATTTTATATATATGCTGTGAAATAGTTTTCCTCTAGTTATGTATCATGTTTACATCCAAGCAACTTTTATGATGATTCATATAATAGAAAAGAAAGGAGTGAGAAATGATATGAAGCCTCTATCGGTGAAGAATTTAACAGCGATTACTGCAGGTAAACTGTTGCAAGGGTCTGATGAGGTGCTGATTCATTATGGCGCATATCGACTAAAACAAGTTAAAAAACCGTATACGGCCCTTTTTACAAACAAGCGCATTGTTAACTGGAAAATTCTCGAATCTCTTTTGCCAATAGTGCTTGTCACAGATAGGGTCTATAGTCAGCCTGATATCCCTCAAAACGTCATCATCATCCAAGTAGGGAATGCAGATGAGGCGTACTGGAAATTTGTTCATTATTACCGTAGCCAATTTGACATCCCCGTTATTGCCATTACCGGAACCTCTGGAAAAACAACAACAAAAGAAATGATTAAACACATTCTTTCTGCGGAAAAAGAAGTTGCGGCAACGATGTTAAGCAGTAATTCCAGAACAGCTTCATTACAATATTTACTAAGTATTGACGATGAAACAGAAGTTGCTGTTTTTGAAACAGCAGTTGGATCACCTGGAGATGTAACAAAAGCTGGAGCATATTTCAAGCCGACGATTGGTATTATTACCAATATTGGCGCACACCATTTAAATTACTGTAAAACGTTAGAAGGCTATATACAGGCGAAAGGTGAAATGGTTGAAATTGTGAACCCACATGGTGCATTAATTCTCAACGCAGAAGATGCTAATATACGGAAAATTGATTTATCGAAATTTAAAGGACGCATTATTTACATCGGTCAGCAAGCAAGAAGTGATTTTAAAGCCAGTGATATTCGCTATGTTGAAAACGGTATGCGGTTTAAATTGCATCATCAAAAGAAAACATATGATGTGTTTGTCCCGGGTTTTGGAGAGCACCAAGTATATAATGCACTAGCTGCCATTGCTGCCATTAGTGAATTGCAAGTACCGATTCCTGTCGCGATTAAGCAGTTAGCGACATTCAAGAAAGTGAAAAAGCAACTACAACTTTTTGAAGGGATTAATGACTCACTGTTAATAGATGATACTTGGAGTTTAACAACGACTTCATTAGAAGCAGCATTAAAGGTCTTAAATTCACTAGGAGAGGGCAAGAAAAAAGTAGCGGTTATAGGAACAATTACGGATTTAGGTTCCTGGGGTTATATTATCCATGAGCAAGCAGGAGAATTAATTCATCGTATTGGTGTAGATGTCCTCATTACAATCGGCGAGCATGCACGAATTATGGCAGATCAGGCTGTGAAGTTAGGATTTAATAAACCTGTTTATACATTTAATAATAATATACTTGTTTATAAGTTATTACACGAAATTGTAGATGACAATACAATCGTACTGATAAAAGGGGATATGTACAGTAAGCAAATTTCCCAATTAGCAGTGGATTTAAAGATTAAAACAACGTTCCAACCAAAAACAGATACGGAGCAATAGAGCCTACTATCGTATTAGGATAAATACAGTGTCACAGGCAGTAATTCCATAATATTGTATAGTAATCTACTAGAAAGGAGTGCTCTAAATAAAAGATAAAGCACGTCAACCAATACGAGTCATTGCTAGGAATAGGGTTGGAATGTACCTCTTAACCCAAACTTCTAGAGAGCAAATTTCATACTATAATGAGAGGGGGGAGGAGTGAACGTGCAAAATATTAGTGTAACTGTTATTCGAAAATTACTTCAAGCAGAGTTAGTAAGCGGTTCTGAGCGTTGGCTTGTCAAACATGCCATTTATTATAATCGCCATGATTTGACTCGAAAAAATAGCCTCATGTTTGTCAATCGAAGCGAGACCATTAATTGGGAAGAAATCGATAAAAAGGGACCATCCCTCGTCATTTCAGATAAGCCTTTACAAGAACTGAAACAGGCACTAGCAAATACCACTGTCATTCGAGTAAAAAGTACATTACAAGCCTACTGGAAGTTTATTGAATATTACAGAGGACTATTTGACATACCGGTAGTTGCATTAACCGGTACATGTGGGAAAACAACAACGAAAGAAATGATTAAACATATTGCGAGTAAAGACTGGAATGTGCAGGCATCTATTAGTAGTAAAAATGAACCTCGACAATCGTTACCATATTTAATAGGCATCGATCAAACAACAAAAGCAGCTGTATTTGAGTTAGGCTTAGGGAATACAGGTAATATCAAACATCAATGCATGATCTACCAACCAACGATTGGTATTATTACTAATATCGGTGTGCATCATTTAGATGGATGTAAAAATCTTGAAGGCTATATTAAAGCGAAGTCCGAAATTGTAGAGGGGATTTCACAAGATGGCACGTTAATTATCAATGCAGATGATGAAAATACAAAAAAAGTTCCCTTGCATATGTTCAAGGGCAAAATTATTACGATAGGGGTACATGGAAAAGCCGATTACAAAGCATCGAACATTGAATTTACCAACAATGGCATGAAGTTTACCTTGCAAGAATCCAATGATCAATTTACGGTATTTGTACCTGGTTACGGCGAACATCAAGTATATAATGCGTTAGCGGCTATCGCAGCTATAAAAGAAATGGGCCTATCTATCCATCAGGCAATCTCTCGATTAAAAACATTTAAACCGATGGCAAGGCATCTTGAATTTTCAACAGGTATCGGTGAAAGTACCATTGTCGATGATACGTGGACGAATAACCCAACATCGGTTGAAGCAGCCTTGAAAGTGTTAGATACGATAGGAAAAGATAAAAAAATAATCCTTATATTAGGTGATATAAAGCGATTGGGTCTTTTCGAAGAAAAGTATCATCGTGAGATTGGTTCAATGGTGGCCGAGCGAAATATTGACACGCTCATTACAATTGGAAAAAGGGCAGAAGATATAGCAGCACAGGCAAAAAAAGATGGCACAAGCGCAGAGGTACACATGTTTAAAGAAGTCACAGGTATTTTAGAAATACTCAAACCAAAACTTGATAAAGACACGATAGTTCTAATAAAGGGACCGATGTCTAGTAAATCAATGATTGAATTTGCCAATAAATTAAAGGCACTATAAAAGCTAATTGGCAATTTTTGCGGTGAAAATTCGATTGCGATTCATTTTTAGCAACTTAACATATAGAACAAAACATAGCATACAAAGCGGTGAACGTCACTGCTCGTATGCTATGTTTTTTACTTTATTAGATAACTCGATAAGCAAAATAAGGTGAATTTGTATCATCTCATAAGCTAAAGTTGTACCTTTTCTTAAAATACTCGTTTAGCAGTTAAATAATGCTCTTTATAGTAATCAACAAAAAGTACTCTAGTCGTTACGCCACTTGATGTTGGAATAATGATGCGTTGATCACCAGCATAGATACCGACAAGAGAAGGATTTTTTGACCCTTTTACGCTATTAAAGAACACTAAGTCGCCTTTTTTTAGATTAGCACGAGATACGGTCGTGCCTTTAGCCATTAGTTGTTTTACATTTGTTGTCCCAAGTTTTACACCGCTTTTACGGTACACATATTCTACGAAACCTGGAGCTGTAAAACGTAAGCTTTGCTCATTAATTGTTGAACTTATCGTTGCTTTATTTTTATAAGTAATCGCATTTTCAACAACTTTATCGCCTTTCGTTGCAGGATTAGCTGACATTAATGTTGGTAATACTCGTCGTGCTCCAACATAGTAGTTTGTATAATAAGATTTACTATTTAAATCAGAAATAATGATATTTTGCTTAGAATCAGCCATATGAATAATTTTGTTATTGCCGATGTACATGCCTACATGATCGGGATCTGTACCAGTTTTTTTACTTTTAAAGAACACTAAATCGCCTTTTTGCAATTGGCTTTTTGCAACGGCAGTCCCTTGTTGAATCATATAGTTTTCATTATATGTCCCAAGATCTACACCATTCTTCTCAAAAATATACATAATGAATGAAGCACAAGAAAACTTGTATGGATATGTAGCCTTGTACACTGAATTACTATATGTCGCCTTACCAATTAAGCTTTTTCCTGTTTGAATAAGTTGATCCGCTTTTGCTGCAACCGCCGCGTCATTATGTTGGGCGTTTGTTGTTGCTGCCTCGACTTTAATTGGTTCAATGCTTGCTTGAACGATACCGAAAGAGCTAAAGCCAATCGTTAGTGCTAATGTTGTAGTTAAAAATTGTTTTTTCATGCTGTTTTTTACCTCCTGTAAGCGAGCAGTAAGTTTCTGTTTGCTTGCCATTGCAATAATCGTAGCATGAAAAAGTAGGAGTTCCGGGAGGTAATTGTTTCCACGGGTAGCATAGCCTTCGCCAGAAACGTTGATATAAAAGGCCTGAACGCTTGAATTTACAGTTTCATTACAAATGTTTCAGTTTGTTAAAGAAGTGTAGTATAAACACGAACAAACAGGGACAACTAAGCTATTGCTATAAAATTATAGTGAAAAATAAATTATAGCGCATTATAGAGAAAAAACGTATACATTATGCAAATAGAGAAATCAAAATAAGGATAAGTAATGATATAAAAATAACTTTATGAATCGAACTGTACTGAGAAAAGCACGTATAGCCCACATTTTTTTGCTTAAAGGAAAGCTAGAAATACATAGTTCGAGTCATGGGTATTATAGGAAAATTATGTTATATTTAGGTGGAAATAAATTGTGGTTTACTCACAAATGGTGGCGAAAATTGTAGTTTATTTTAATAGTAGTACGATCGAAAGGGGAAAATGGTATGTTGCAAAAACTTAGGTTCAAAACAATTCGCGCAAAAATTTTAAGTGCATTTTTTATTGTAGTATTTTTCATCGCTTGTTTTAACACCTATAGCTTTTTCGCCAATAAACGTGTCATTACTGCAGGAGAAGAAATTGTCAATAAAGAATTGCAGATCTTAACTGCCAGTGAAAAATTAGCATCAACTATCAGTGTTCGTACAACTGCTGCTAAAAGCTATGTTCTCACAGGAGACCAAAAATATAAACAGGAATTCAATGAATATATTAAAATAGCAGAGGCCAATACTACAATCGTAAATAATTTATCGACTGATGAAAGCTTAACAAAAATAGTGGAAAAAGCAAGAGAGTGGCGGAGCTTTGTACAATCGAAAGTGTTTGATGAATATGATAAAGGAAACATTGAATTGGCTATTCAAAATTTAAATTCCGTCGATCGTCTCGCAGTAGAAATTAGAGAGGGATACGAGGAGCTAGCAAGTGCAAGAGAAGCTTCTATAAATCAGCTAGGGCAGGATATGATTGTGCAATCAAAGCAAACGATGAATATAGGATTATTCATCGGCGTTATTACAACAGTGATTGGAATTGTAACCGCATACATTTCGGCGCGATTGATTGCCGATCCAATTAAAGCCGTAATCGAAAAAATAACGCATATGGCTAATGGCGATATTAGTCAACCGGCTTTGCCTGAAAGAATGAAAGATGAAATCGGTTTGCTTGTGCAATCCACGAATACATTAAATAAGAAACTGCATGAAATTATTGGTTCCATCCATGGTGTGTCAGGTAATGTGGCTGCAAGCAGTGAACAACTAGCGCAATCTTCACTAGAAGTCAAAACAGGTGCGCAACAAATTGCACTTACTATGCTTGAATTAGCAGGTGGCTCTGAATCGCAAGCCCATAATGCCAGTGACTTAGCGCAAATAATGGACGCATTTAAATTAAATGTCCAGCAAGCAAATGGACAAGGGAAAGATTTACAAGGATATTCGAGTGAAGTCTTGCAACTTACAGCAAGTGGCCAACATTTAATGAACACTTCGACACAGCAAATGTTTGCAATCGATAAAATGGTCCAAGAGGCAGTTGCCAATGTAGAAGGTTTAAATAAACAATCTCAAGAAATTTCTAAATTAGTGTCGGTTATTGATGATATTGCCAATCAAACGAACTTACTAGCATTGAATGCGGCCATTGAAGCGGCACGGGCAGGAGAGCAAGGGAAAGGTTTTGCGGTCGTCGCCGATGAAGTGCGTAAGCTTGCTGAACAAGTTTCATATTCTGTGACGGATATTTCGTCTATTGTGACACGAATTCAAAATGAAACGGTCGGAGTCACTGCATCCCTTCGGATAGGTTATGAAGAAGTAAAAAGAGGCACAGAGCAAATTACGACGACCAATACAACCTTTGAACAAATAGCAACTGCGGTCAACAGTATGTTTAACAATATACAAGGCATAACAGAAAACTTACAAGGCATTTCAACAACTACTGAGCAAATCAATCATTCTATCGATGAAATTGCCGCTATTTCGCAACAGTCAGCCGCAGGTGTCGAGGAAACGACCGCGACAATTGACCAAACCGTCGCAACGATGGATGAAATCTCAAAAAATACAGATCATTTAGCATCGATGGCAGAGAATTTAAACCAAGAGGTTCAGCACTTTACATTGTAAAGAAAAAGGGGCCATGAGAGAAGTGAAAAAGTGTTAGATTGACTACGATCAATCTAACACTTTTTGCATTTTCTAAGTAGGAGTCGGCACCTTCGCTAGTATCAACTTTACTCTATAGTAAAAAATAGAATGGCTCCTGATTATGTCCTAGCATCTTTTTTAAAGTTTACATTGGTTGAATCATTTCTACCCGATTACCGAATGGGTCTCTAAATTCAAAGCGCTCAAATTGTGGAATGGGCACAGAATCTAATATTTCGATCTGATGCGCTGTTAATACTTTTCTCCAAGAGGCGACATCCTCTACTTGATAGGCAATATGCGCCTTCGTCGTAAGTCGATCAAAACCGTCCTCTGTCCCAACATGTACCTCTTGGTGGCCAACTTGTAACCAAAAACCTCCACGCCCTTGAAGGGATTCTGGTTTCTCGATTTCTTTTAAGCCGAGTACATGACAATAAAATGCTCTCCCTTGCTCTTCAGTCCCTTTTGGAATTGTCAGTTGTACGTGATGTAATCCGATAATCATAGATATCCTCCTCTGTAAAGCTTGTGATAACTATATATTTCTATAAATTACTTAAAATACCTTTTTATTTGTAGGATTTTGTTTGAATATGCCTAACTTTGCCTTGCCGTCCCTAGTAAGAAAATGCTCAGTAGATTTTTTTTAGTAATTTTATTTTAATAAGTAAACTAATTTAATAAAAAATTATTATAAAACTAGTATTACAGCATTAAAAAAATAAAAATATCTGGGAAGTTTATTGTGAGGTAATGAAAATTTTTAATATTTATTTATGATAATTTAACAAAAAAAGAATAAAAAAATATTATTTTATTTTTTCTAAAAATTTAGTATTATGATGGCAATCAAATATATCTTTATTTATATTAGCGGAAAATTTGCGAGCAAGACGTAAATTAATTGTCAGAATGGAGGGTAAGACATGTGTTAAAAAAAGGTTGTTTTTTGTCGTTCTATTCGTTTGTATTATGCCTATTGTGTATTTTTCTTTTTGTAATCATGAAGAAAAAGACACTGTAAATCTATTAGATGCCATCGACAGTAAAAATATTGAGCAAAAACGCATAATAAAAATTGCCATTATCGACAGCGGGATCAATGATTGTGATGAACTAGATGGCAAAGTAGTAAAAAGCTTTAATGTCATCCATGATTCTAGTAAAACATTTGATGGATACAATCACGGAACACCAATTGCCGGTATTATTGCTGGAAATACTTTAGGTGTTAACCCGAACGTAGCGCTATACGATGTTCAATTTTTAAGCGAGGATGGCAATGGAGATTTAGAACATTTGGTAAAGGGGATTGAGTGGGCAATTGACGAAGATGTCGATATTTTAAATTTAAGTTTTGGTTTTCAGAAATCAAATGCAATTTTAGAAGAAGTGATAACAAGAGCAAACAAGGAAAATATTCTGGTTATTGCTGCGGCGGGTAATACATTTGGGTTTGGGGTTGATTATCCGGCAAAGCTTCCAAATGTTATTTCTATAGGATCAGTCAATGATAATCTATCCAAAGCTTATTTTTCTGGAGAAGGAAAAATAGACTTTGTCACGGTAGGTAGTAACTTAAAATCAATTACGAATAAAGGAGATGTTGCTTATTTTGATGGGACTTCTTTTTCAGCCGCTTATTTTACAGGTGTTGTCTCATTGTTGATTTCTGAATTATCAAACAAAAAAGAAGCTTATAAGTTCATTAACAATCAATTAAAAAATTTTGCTCATGATTTAGGTGACAAAGGATTCGATAACAAATATGGTAACGGTCTAATCCTTTTAATTGAATAATCCCCTCTAATTCTATTATTCATAAAGGAGTTAAGGGAATATGAGAAAAATAATGAGTTTGTACATTGCACTAGCGTTAATCATTTCTAATCTATCAGTGTTACCAAGTAGCGTTGCTGCTGCCAACAACTATGATGCAGATGAAGAATATCCGGAATCGATTGAGCAATTACTTAGTGAATTTTTTACATCTGAAGAATATATAGAATCGATTACGCAAACTTCAGACATACCAGCAGAAATTTTGGCTAATAGTCATGTTGTAGAGGAACTAGTCGCAGGATCGGAACTTGTGCAAGAACTATTAGCACAAGCTGTAGTTGTTAATTCAATCGCAGAACGTTCGAGTTTAGTTAGTGAAATATTAAAAGACAAAGCAGTTTCCAATACAATTGCGGAAGACCGTACTTTAGTAAACAAAATAATACAAAGCGATGGCGTAGCTCGTATACTTGCGGAAGATGCCAATTTAGTCAATGATCTTTTTGCAAATGACAGTATCATCCAGGCGATTGCCCAAGACAACATTTTAGTAAGCGAAATGTTGAACAGTGAAGCTCTTGTACGTGCAATTGCTGAAAATGCTACATTAGTAAAGAAACTATTTGAAAATGACAATATTATCAAAACTATTGTAGAAGACCCTCTGCTAATAAACGAAATATTAGCCTATGATCATATAGTGCATTCTTATTTACATGATGAGAAAATAGTTGATTTAATTTCTTTGAATCACCCGACTTTACATATTTTACTCCATGATGGTGAATTGCTAGATAGCTTGTTAACGGAACCTGAAATTGTAGAAGAAATTAAGTCCGATTTACTCACAAGTTTCAATGATGAAATGACAGCTCTTTTAGGGGACGATGCACAAAAAATAAAGACGTCTATTGCAAACTTAGACAGTCATGGCATTGCCTTTCAATTAGATATTTCGACAGATGAATATACATCAACTTTAATAATTGCTTCAACCTTAGATGGTAATAGCATGACCGTTAGCTCTGAAATAGCTTATGGTGATAAAGTTGAAAAAGCTGATTACGAAGTCGAAATAGTTGAAAATACGACAGAGCAATTTAAAGTTCTTTTAGTCGACAGAACTACTGCAAAACAAATAACGCTATCAGAAAATGATGCCCACGCATCTGTAGTAAGTGTAGTTGTTCGTCTAATTGGCGGTGCAATTAAATTTATTTCCAAAAGATCAGGTAAAGAAATAACAAAATCTGCCGCAAAACATGCAAAAAAATCTTTTAGTAGTGGTACGGCTGCGGAGAAATATTAGAAACTTTGGTGAAAGTAAAAGGTAGCCAAGTACCAAAAAAAACTGATTTAGGTAGAAGAATTATAGATGTGCTTGATACTTCAGGTATAGCCCATGAGTCTAAAGTTGGTTACGTTACGCTAACTAAATTTGTAAAAAAACAGATTGATAAGGATTATCTTTTGATTATAGGTACGACTGGGGATGCAAAGGAAATTAAAGGGGCGAAATGGCATTTCTTTAAAAGTGATCAAACAGGTAAAGTAGGTGCAAGTAAAGCGGTGTTAAAGTATTTGAAAACGAAAGGAATTCCTTATAAAATTTATGATTAAAAATAAATGTTGTAATAGAATTTAGTATATTTTTCGATTATATATAGTTCAAATAACCAAAATTGGAGGGAATACAGATTATGACTTTATCCAATAGTCGTCTAATTATGATAAAGGCATTAAAAAAACTAGTAGTACCTTATTTAAGAGAACATGATTTTAAAGGCTCGTTTCCACATTTCAGAAGACAAAATGAAGAGAATATAGACTTAGTAACATTTCAATTTAATCGTTATGGTGGCTCTTTTGTTGTTGAACTTGCTGTTTGTGGAAAAAATGGAACAACGATGAGTTGGGGAGAAGAAGTACCACCAAACAAAGTGACTGCCCATGATGTAAGTTTTGATGACCGTTTTAGACTAAGAGAAGATATATATGGAACAGATGACAATGATTGTTGGTTTCATTATGAGGAAGCAAAGACAGATGAGGACTTTGAGGTAGTTGCATTAAAAATACTGGAGTGCATACAGGATGTATCTGATCGCAGTTGGATAAAAAAACTAGTTGCCATGAATGAATGGCGGTGGCTTTCATAAATGAGTACGATGTTGCACCGTACTCATCTTAAATTAATTTGGAGGAATACAGATTATGACTTTATCCAATAGTCGTCTATTAATGATTAAAGCATTGAAAAAATTGGTAGTGCCTTATTTAAGAGAACATGGTTTTAAAGGTTCATTTCCACATTTCAGAAGACGGAATGGGGATGATATGGAATTAATTGCTTTTCAATTTAATCGTTATGGAGGATCTTTTGTGGTAGAAGTTGGTGTTTGTGGGAAGGATGGTTTAACGACGAGTTGGGGGAAAGAAATTCCCGCAAACAAAGTAACTGTGTATGATCTAGATTATGGTCATCGTTTTAGACTCAGAGAAAATATTTATGGAACCGATGATGCTGAGTGTTGGTTTCATTATGAGGAAGCGAAGACAGATGAAGACTTTAACGTAGTTGCATCAAAATTATTTAAGTGCATTAAAGATGTTTCAAATCGCAATTGGATAAAAAAACTAGTTTCCTTGAACAAGGATTGGGAATAAGCTGAAGAAAACGCACTATTGCGTTATTCATGTGCTTTCAAAAATGAGTTCGGTGGAACGCCGGACTCATTTTTAATTTGACTTTCTCTTGTATAGCTTTAGATTTCTCTCTCACTTGAAATACCAAAAAATTTCGTTGGAGGGATACAAATTATGAGCTTATCCGATAGTCGTCTAATAATGATAAAAGCATTAAAAAAACTAGTAGTTCCTTACTTAAGAGAACATGGTTTTAAAGGCTCGTTTCCACATTTCAGAAGACAAAATAAAGAGAATATAGATTTAGTAACATTTCAATTTAATCGTTATGGTGGCTCTTTTTTGGTAGAATTAGCTACTTGTGGAAAAGATGGTGTAACAATGAGTTGGGGAGAAGAGGTTCCTCCAAACAAAGTAACGGCACATGATACAAATCTTAATGACCGTTTTAGATTAAAAGAAGAGATTGATCCTAGAGAGTGTTGGTTTTATTATGAGGAAGCAATGACAGATGGAGATTTTAAAGATGTTGCATTAGAGGTACTGAAGCGCATTCAACAAGTTTCGGATCGCAATTGGATAAAACAACAATTAATTAATAAGGATTTAGAAAAATCCTAAAGAAAATTCATCTAAAAGGAGAACTTCAAATATCCATTACTTTATTTGGTGCTTTCATAAATGAGTTCGGTGGAGCACCGGACTCATTTTTAATTTCGTTTGGCGTTGGATTTCTCTCGAAGTACCAAAAAATTTCGTTGGAGGGATACAGATTATGAGATTATCCGATAGTCGTCTATTAATGATAAAAGCATTAAAAAAGCTAGTAGTTCTTTATTTAAGAGAACATGGATTTAAAGGAGCTTTTCCACATTTTAGAAGACTGAATGAAGAGGATATCGACTTAATTACTTTTCAATTTGATCGTTATGGTGGCTCTTTTATAGTGGAATTAACTTTTTGTGGAAAAGATGGAGTAGTAACAAGTTGGGGAAAAGAAATTCCAGCAAACAAAGTAAGAACGTATAATGTAAATAATCGTTTTAGATTGCGAGAAAATATATATGGAACAGATGACAATGAGTGTTGGTTTCATTATGAGGAAGCAAAGACAGACGAAGACTTTGAATTAGTTGCATTACAAGTACTGAAGTGCATACAAGATGTATCAGATCCTAATTGGATAAAAAAACTAGTTTAATTAAACGAAGATTGGGAATAATCGCAAAAGAAAACGTCACTATTGTGTTATTCAGTTGCTTTCATAAATGAGATCGTTGGAGGGATACAGATTATGAGCTTATCCGATAGTCGTCTATTAATGATTAAAGCATTGAAAAAACTGGTAGTGCCTTATTTAAGAGAACATGGTTTTAAAGGTTCGTTTCCACATTTCAGAAGACAAAATGAAGAGAATATAGACTTAGTAACATTTCAATTTAATCGTTATGGTGGCTCCTTTGTTTTTGAACTAGCTGTTTGTGGAAAAAATGGAACAACGATGAGTTGGGGAGAAGTAGTACCACCAAACAAAGTGACTGCCCATGATGTAGGGGATCGCTTTAGGCTGAGAGAAACACGGAACCGATGATGCTGAGTGTTGGTTTCATTATGAGGAAGCCAAGACAGATGAAGACTTTGATGTAGTTGCATTAAAAGTACGGAAATGCATACAGGATGTTTCAGATCGCGGTTGGATAATGAAACTCGTTGCCATGAATGAATGGCGGTGGCTTTCATAATATTTCATAAGAAATGTATATAAAATAACAAGCTAGTCTGAGTGTTTCAGACTAGCTTGTTAATTCCTTTTTCAGCATAAAAAATAACAAGAGTACACCGATTTCTACGATTAGCGGAACAAAAAGTATATTTAAATGGAAGAAAAGGATACTGATTAAAATAGCCAGACAAATAAAAATTGAGCTATATTGATAATTCTTTGATTGATAAAAGAAAGAATAGGGTAATAAATGAGCTCCGTAAATAATGGCGTAAGCAGGTAAAACCCACATAGGCGCTTTTATTAATAGTAGAATACAAATAATTAAGTATAAAATTTGATTATTTGTTGCAATTAATAGTCCATTAATCAAAGGATTTTCTTTATAAAATAAATCAACTTTTAAGATTTTGGCACAACCTATTGAAACAGGAAATAGCAATGCACCACAAGATAAAATGCCGATATTTTTAATCATTACATCTAAAGGTAGCAATGTGATGGTTGTAATCACTCCCCATATAAATATGGATGCCATAATGAAAGGTAGCCCCTTCTTTTGTTTGAGCGCAATATCATGTAATAGTACTTGTAAGCTAGTGTCGAGGTTCATTTTTCCGTCTCCTTACTGTTCTAGAGAGCTATTCAAACTAGCCGCTATTTTTTTATTTTCATATTTTGAGAAAAAATAAAATCCGATAATATGACCGATTAACGTGATGACTAAAATCACCAACAAATAAGGTTTGATAAATTCAAATACTTTCAGTGATAAAAGATAGATACTGCTTACGCTGCAGCAAAAGTTCAATAAAGTACTAATTGTTATTTTAGAAGTTACTTTTAATGTAGAGTAGTTCCACAAATATGGATAAGCGATACCAAACACAATCCCCATTAGTACGCTAATACCAATTAAATTCCAAATGTATAAGAAGTTGACCATTTCATGGTGGAGATTAAAAATGGTCATTAAAAAGACAATCAAAATTAACCCCCAAAATGTAGTCGATAAAAAGCTATTTTTTAAGTCTTTTATCATTTCAATTTCTCCTTAATGGATTTTGCATAATGTCTACTGACAATATACTTATGTTGTTGTTTCGTGATTACTTCCAACCTTGCATGACTGCCCGAAGCAAATGACTGGATTTGCTTCAAATTCAAAATGATCGAATTGTTGATTCTAACTAAATGAAATGATTCCAAGTACGCTAATTCCTTTAAGATTTTATTCAGCAAAAGCTCTGTCCCGTCTAGTAAATAGACTTTCGTAAAATGACCTGATGCTTCTATCGCTTCGATCTGATTGAGGTCAATCATCACTTGCCGATTTGTTTTAAGATCAGTTGCGTTTATTGTAATAGGTTGTGAAACTTGCTGTTCCAATGTTGAAAGCCATTCTTTATTTGATGGGTTACTAATAATATCGATTTCCGAAGTGGAGTGATTGTTGTTCCAAATATAGTTGAATTTCATTTGTTCTCCTTCCTGATTTTATCGTAGCAACACTTGTTAGAACTTACGATGATTTTTTGTTTTGTTGCAAAAAAAATAGACTTTGTTGCAACTTGATTTGATAACAGTTAGGTATTTCTTTAAAATGTATTTATTGGAAAATAAATGGCGTTACATTAAATATTAGTAATCTATGAGGAGAGTGTCAATGTACACAAACAACTATGGTATAATAATAAAAACGGAATAATAAGATAGAGGTACAAATCGGCATTTCGATTTGTTTAAAAGGGAAGATCGGTGTAAAGCCGACGCTGTCCCGCAACTGTAAATGGGAGCACATTTCAGATTACCACTGTTATGAGAATCATAATGGGAAGGTGAAACGTGTGATGAACATAAGCCAGGAGACCTGCCTTTATCTAGTACAACCAAAAAACCTACGAGGATAGGGGGTGTTGAGTGTGACTAGAGAATTTTTTCTGCATGCTCATAGTACGACGATTGTCAAAAGGGTAGCTTCTATTAATAGCAAGCTTTTTCCGCTTTGGCCATCGACGTATTATGTCGTGTATTTGTCATAGTAGGCATCTTTCTAAAAAGTGAAAGATGTTTTTTTATGCTAAAAATGAAGGAGTGTACACATGAATCCACAAATTATCGAGTACTATGAAAATCTTTTTAAATATGAAATTATGCAAAAGCAATTTGACGGGGCTAGAAAAACATTAAAGGAACTTGTTGAATATTTTTTTGGGCAGGATGAAGCGCATCAGTCAGACATTTATACTGCTTATTGCAATGTTAGAAAAGAATTAATCGGTTAAAATAACGGAAGGCTACTTCAGGCATCTTATGTAAAGGGATGTGGACGTAGCTTTTTTTATTTTTTTATTAAAATTTTGCTAGGACTTCATTCTTATTTCACTTTTGTTTTATATAATAAACTAGCTTTTATACTAATAGATTGGGGAACAAGAAATGAAAAATGCAACCTATTCAAGTTTTTGGCGAATGCATTTTTATGCTGCTTTATTTATTACACCACTGCTCATTACATTGACATTAAGTGGTATAGGGTATTTGTTTTATACAAATGTAGAAAATCATTTATATGAAGACTATTTCTTTGGGGATAGTGGAAAAACGGAAAAATTAACAATTGATGAAGGTGTGCAACAAGCAGAAGCTGGGTTTGCAGGCTATTCGACGACGAAAATTATTGAATTAGAAGAACCTTACAATACTCGATTAACGATGACAAATGCTGAAGGGGTTCAACGATATTTATTTTTAGACCAGAACAATCAAATTGTTGGACATCAAGATCCGACCTACACATATGCCAATGCGATTAGAAGTTTGCACAGCTCCTTATTTTTAGGCGGCACTGTTGTGAACTATTTAGTAGAATTAGCTGCTTGTTGGGCAATCTTTTTACTGCTATCTGGTCTATATATGACTTTTAAAGGAAAAGTATTAAAAAAAGCAAAGCAAGCGAATAAGCGACAAAAAAATAGAAGATGGCATGCACTAATTGGTACAATCATTACCATTCCGATGATTGTCATTATTTTTACGGGATTACCTTGGTCTGCATTTATGGGGAATATCATATTAAATGCATCTCAAGAACATCCATCATTTGGTACGCCTCTATTACAACAACAACCGCCAACATCTGATGTAAGCGAAATTCCTTGGGCGACGCGTAAAGAAGAAGCGCCTTCTTCATCTAAACATGCGCATCACGGAATGGGCGTCACAACGATAAGCAGAAATCCAAATCAAGTCAATGTGGCAAGTCTTGAACAACAAATTGAGGCAAATGGCATTACAAAACCATATTCTATTATTTATCCGACAAGTGATGACGGTGTATTTACGGTTGCTAAATCAAGTAATACCGGTGTAACGGGTCTAGATGTTAGTCCATATGACGAAGCGACGATGTACTTTGATCAATATAGCGGTGAATTTATATCTCAAGTGAACTATGACGACTATGGCATTTTAGCTAAATGGTTTACATGGGGCATTCCATTGCATGAAGGTCATTTATTTGGCTGGCCTAACAAATTATTAAACTTACTAGTTTGTGTCGCATTTCTAGGCGTCATTTTTTGGGGATTCCGCACGTGGTTGTTGCGCAAGAAAAAAGGTTTACTGTCTGCACCACCGCAACTATCACCAAAAATCTCGATTCCTTTTATCGTCATTATTATACTTTTAGGTGTTATAATGCCGTTATTTGGTCTGTCATTGATCGTAGTTGTATTAATTGAAATCGTGCTAAAAATAATAAAAAGAAATAAACTTGAAATGAACTAAATAGCACTAAATCGATAGTATGCTTGGGATTATCCTTGCATACTATTTTTCTATTTCTAGATAAAGGCCACTCAATGGGACAAGGGTAGGTAAGTATAACAATGATACGGCATGGGCAAGAATGGTTATGGAGGAACGACTAATACTTGAAGGGGGAGTTATCCAAATGACAAAAAAATGGCGTATCATCACACTCATTTTGTTAACAGCTATGTTAACACTATCGGGTTGTAATTTTTTTAATAAACAGACGGAGACAAAGCAAGGGCAAACGCAGCAAGTGACTAAAAATGATAGTAAAAAAGCGGTTCAAATTACTGAAATAAAACCTTTAAACATTATGACGTTGCAAGTAACGTTTTCTGAACCATTATCCGAAGAAGGCGTGAAAGTAGAAAATTTAGAAACAATCAAAAAAGATTTTTCGTTCGATCATGATTTAACGATCGTCAATGTGCCGCGCTTAAAAATAGGGGCTAAAAGTACGTATATCGTACCTGTTACAATGCAGAAGGCTGGTACTACTTATACACTAAGATACAAAGACGGAGAAACGAAAGCCTTTGATGGTAGTGATGAAAAAATAAATATTAGTCAAGCGAAACAAGTGGCCAATGATACATTTGAATTAGAGTCATTGAAAGAGCAAGGTGTAACGGATTATGCAAATATTATTGAAGCATATAAAGAGGCAAGGGGAGACTTGTCGTTTCAAGTAAATGATGACAATAAAGACGACAAAGGCAAGCATTATCAAGTTATCTCTTCGTTACGAGACCGTGTGGTGACATTGACGGCAGAAAATGGCGAGAAGTTACAAGCAGACTACGTGCTGTTTACACAAGCGGCAGATGGCAGACAGGCACCGAAATTCCGCTTACCTGAAGGAAAAGTGATGAAGGCAGGAACGAAATATACGGTGACGGCAGACTGGGCAACAATTAAAAATTCAACATTTACGGCAACGGATATGGCGCCTTTAATAATTAAGTCAGTAGAGCCAATCGATGCAACATCATTCCAAGTAACGCTTGATAAAGATCCTGGAATGGAGTTATTTGCTGGACGTGCTGTGGAATTACAAGCGGAAGATGGCTCGACATTACAAGCGCAATATCGCTATTCTTCACGTAAAGGAGCGGTCGGTATTTTTGATGTAATTGATGAGACATTGAAGTCCCATGGCACATATAAAGTCCAACCAATCAACAATTGGGCAACTGCCGATCATATGACATTGACGGCGAAGTAGAAGATGGAAAAGTCAGTGGTGAATGATTCGCTACTGACTTTTTTTATTAGTATTTCTTCATTTTTTTTACATAGTCAAATAAAATGAATGACTCTGAGATGCGATGTTCTCCAACCTTTACATAGCCGAGTTTCTCATAAAAGTGATGGTTTCTTGTATTTAAATGTGGCGTGTCCAAATGCCATTCAAGTGCAGAAGGAAACTGATTTTCAATCCATTGCATTAGATGACTGCCGAATCCTTTATTTTGATACGCGTTTGCTAAAAAGATTCTATGTAAACGGAAATGATTATTTTTTAACTCTCGAATATCAATACCACCAATGATTTCATCATGAAGCCAAATTGTATAATGGGTAAAGTTTTGAATTTTTGTCATAAGCCTTGCAAGCGATTCGTTAGCTGGGTTCGTTGCTTGATCGTTATAACGCTTTAAATCATCCAGAAATGCTTCTTTTTGAATGGCTAATAGAACAGTTGCATCCTTTTCAGTTGTTCTCATTATCGTAACGTCCATTATTATTTCACCCTCCAATAAATATTATATTCGATTACGCGAACAAAAAAACCTTTTTATTCCATATTAAATGCAGTGCTAAAACAAATTAGTTGTCTTGCCCTTTTTCGTTAGCGTAAGATAATGCTACATTCACATAGCAAGGGGTTAAATAAATGAAAGCATTAGTTTTTGAAACATTTGGGGGTCCTGAAGTTTTACAATACAAAGAAATCGCAGATCCGAGCATAACGGACGATGAATTATTAGTACACACGAAAGCAGTTGGATTAAATTTTGCGGATATTTATCGACGTAAAGGCAATTACCATTTAGCAGGTCAGCCTCCTTTTATTTTGGGCTATGAGGGCGCTGGGGTCGTGGAAAAGGTTGGCGCAAATATCGATCATATTCAAGTGGGTGATCGCATTGCCTTTGCTGATGTACCGTTTGCCAATGCGGAATTGGTCGTAGTGCCACACGATAAAGTGATTGTATTACCAGCTGAAATTTCATTTGAAACGGCAGCTGCGATTTTATTACAAGGCTTAACGGCACAATATTTAGTAACGGATAGCTATGCCATCCAACCAGGTGATACAGTGTTAATTCATGCCGCAGCAGGTGGAGTTGGTCAAAACTTAATCCAAATGGCGAAGTTAAAAGGGGCCAATGTTATTGGGCTGACATCTTCAAAAGAGAAGGCGCAAGTAGCGACTACTATCGGCGCGGATCATGTTTTTTTATATGAAGAGCATTGGGTGCAAAAAGTGAAGGAAACGACAGGTGGTCTAGGAGTGCACGTTGTGTATGAATCGGTAGGCTCTACACTGCAAGATAGTTTTGAGGCAACTAAAGTCGGTGGAACGGTTGTGTTTTTCGGCATGTCGGGAGGAGATCCCGTTGCGGTCGATCCACGCCTGTTAATGGATACTTCCAAAACAATAACAGGGGGAGACCTTTGGAATGTTTTAACGTCATTTGAGGAAAGAAAAATCCGTGCACAACAATTATTTGATTGGCTTATAGAAGGCATGATAACAATGCAAGAACCGACTATTTTTGCTCTTGAAGATGGGGCAAAGGCACATGCATTACTGGAAAGTCGTAAAAGTATCGGGAAAATCGTTTTACAACCATAAGCGATGCAGATGGGGGTGATTAAACGCCTCCGCTGCATTTTTTTATTGAAATAGGATGATTTAATAGTAGCATCTTTATCCAATGCTCTTTTAATGATACGATAAAAAAGAATATAAACTATTGAGGTGAATACAATCTCATGTTTCTAGATAAATTGAAGCAACAGTTACAACAAAATCAATCTTTATTTATAGGTGAGGAAACAGCATTTCGTTCTGCAGTGTTAATACCATTAGTAGAAGTGGACGGAAAGTGGCACATTCTTTTTGAAGTACGGTCAATGACAATGAGAAAACAGCCTGGTGACATTAGTTTTCCAGGTGGTCGAATTGACGCCGACGATGCATCACCATTAGCTGCTGCATTACGAGAAACACATGAAGAATTAGGCATTGATCCGAATACAGTACAAGTTATTGGGCAATTAAGTCCTTATATAGCATCATCTTCATTTGTTACTTATCCATTTGTGGCAGTCGTTGATTACATGCAAATTATTGATGGTTACAACAAGCAAGAAGTAGAAGAAGTATTTACAGTACCACTTGACTGGTTATTACAGTATGAGCCTTATATGCATTTAGTTTCGATTGAACCAGTACCTTCATTAGATTTTCCTTTTGACAAAATTGTAAACGGTGCACAGTACCAATGGAGAACTCGTTCAATGGAAGAATGGTTTTATGATTATGAGCAGTATACCATTTGGGGTTTAACTGCTAGAATATTAAAACATTTTATAGCAAAAATAAAGTAATATTTCATATTTATCCTCATTTACCCTCTAATATACAGAAGCGTATGATTTCTACTACAAACATTGATGCGCAGTGAAAAATCATACGCTACTAAACTATTTCGTACAATAGTAAATTCGATAGTCCAATATCCCATCATATTTGTTATTCATAGCAATATGTTGGTCCATCACTTGATACAGCTCCGGTTCGATATTTTGTGAAACGTTCAATTCAGGTGCTGAAGAAATAGATTTATTTTTGCGAATATGAATCGTTTGGAATCCCGCATTTTTAAATAGAGCAACCCAATCTTTTTTCATTAATAAACGATCAAAGCCATAAAATTGTTGAATGTCCTCTTTACTTTTTGTATCCAGCAATTGTTTAATTGTAAACTCAATGGCAATCAGTTTACCACCGTATTGCAATACACGGTAAATTTCATCAAGCGCTTGAGACTTGTTGTTGACAAAGGACAGGACAGATTCAGAAATAATCAAATCAAATTGCTTATTTGCTAACGGTATTTGTTCGATGGAAGCTTGGAGTATTTGCACGGGGAGGCGGTGTTTTGTCATTCTGTTTTGCGCTTTCGCAATCATGATGGAATTATTATCGATGCCCGTCACATTGGCTTGATAGTTGGACGCTAAATAGGCAGCTGTTTGGCCTGTACCACAGCCTACATCTAATATTTGCAGCTTATTATCAATGTTCTCAATCTTTAATAGTTCCTTCGTTAATGCTAGACCACCTGGATGTGCGCCACTAACACCAAATTGGGACAAAAAATCGAGATATTTGGAATTTGAAATGACAAACACCTTCTTTATTGTTGTTGTTTGTATAGTATGAAAATAAAAATAGTATGGTTCCTAAATTTGGATTGGGATGGACTATATGATAAAAAGTAAATCAAATGAAGCATTTCTATTATTTATTTTTCTACACCGTCTCCTAATGTCTAAACATAAAAAAAAACGAGACGTATACTATATAAAACGATTTTTGTATAGGAGGTGAATTGATGCCATATTATTCGCAAAATCCTAGAAGAAGGCCAGTGCCACGAAGATATAGACAAGGTTTTGATCCGATGATGCAAAATATGCGTCCGCAACCTAGCTCGTTTAATAATCAACAACCCCGAAATTCTCGGTTTGGAAGTTTAGCAAATAATCTAAGTACCATGAAGGGGCACGCAGACACGATAACGAGTGGCGTGAATATGCTGAGGCAAATGGGATCATTATTGAGTCTATTTAGAACCTAGTTAAAGATGCACCGTACTTATTTAATAAGGCTACTTTTGGGCGGTTTCAATTAAGTATACAGAGTACGCAAAAAGTAAATCGTTGATAGAGGATAAAATAATATTTTACCCTCTATTTTTTTTGAGCAAAATAGTAGTGGTTTTTTGTTATAATGAAAAAGTAAAATTTACTATATTTTGGAGGTATTCATGACTAATATTCATTTTGCAGACCGTGTTTGCGCTGCTATACAACAAAAAAAATCCCATGCAGTAGTAGGGTTGGATCCAGTAATTACACGTATGCCAACAATTATTCTAAATGAAGCAGAAGAGAAATATGGAAAAAATGATCATGGTGCAGCGTATGCATTGTTTACGTTTAATAAATTAATTATTGATGCTATTTTCGAGGACGTAGCCATTGTAAAGCCACAACTTGCCTATTATGAAGAGTATGGTGCACCTGGCATAGCAGCTTTTTGGAAAACGGTTGAATATGCGCAACAAAAAGGGCTTATCGTCATTGCGGATGCAAAGAGAGGCGATATCGATTCAACTGCTACAGCGTATGCTACATCTTTTTTTGGCAATTTACAAAATGACTGGAAAACACCTAAAAAAGTAGATTCGGTAACTATCAATCCATATTTAGGAAGCGATAGTTTAGAGCCGTTCGTTCAACAAGCTATAGACAAGCAGAAGGGTTTGTTTATATTAGTTAAAACGAGCAATCCCGCTTCGGGTGATTTCCAAGAATTATTGACTGAAAATGGAACGATTGCAGAAAATGTTGCTGCATTAGTCGAGGAATATGGACAACGGGATATTGGTACATATGGTTATTCATCAGTTGGTGCTGTAGTTGGTGCAACGTATCCAGAAGCACAAGCCAGTTATCGCAAAAAAATGCCTCAATCACTATTTTTAGTACCAGGTTATGGGACACAAGGTGGTAATGGAAAAGATATTACAAATGCTTTTAATGACGATGGCTTCGGTGCATTAATTAGTGCATCAAGAAGTATAATTTTTGCCTATGAAAATGGATATGAGCAGTCCAAACAAGCGATTCAAGAGGCAACACGCGCTGCCCTACAACACATGAACAGGGATATTAATACAGCGTTAAAAGATGTAGGGAAATTAAATTGGTAATAGCTGATTACGACTGTTGCTAGACAACATCCCGATGCATGTCTTATTATTAATCAATTGGAATAGGAAATGATGATTAAGGGGTGTTCGTTTATGACAATAATGAAAACTAATCCTAAAGTAGATGACTTTATTAGTAAAGCAAAAACGTGGCAAGAAGAATATATAGCGTTAAGAAATATTGTTTTGGACTGTGGGCTGACAGAAGACTACAAGTGGATGCACCCTTGCTATACATTAGACAATAAGAACGTCGTATTAATTCATGGATTTAAAAATTACTGTGCCCTGCTGTTTCATAAAGGTGCGTTGTTAAAGGATCCAAAAGGCATTCTAATTCAACAAACAGAAAATGTACAAGCTGCACGCCAAATTCGTTTTACAAGTGTCCAAGAAATTATGGCAATGGAAAGCGACTTAAAAGCGTATATTCAACAAGCTATTGAAGTAGAAAAAGCAGGACTAGTAGTGGCGTTAAAAACAAATGAGGATTACGATATGCCCGAAGAACTGCAAGCGAAATTCAATGAACTCCATGCTTTAAAGGTAGCATTTGAAGCCTTAACACCTGGTCGCCAAAGAGCCTACATTTTTTACTTTTCTCAGGCGAAGCAAGCGAAAACGCGGGTCTCTAGAATTGAAAAATATACACAGCAAATTCTTGATGGGAAAGGTTTAAATGATTAAAGTAGGTATTTTGTGATAAATCGCCGATAGAAGTCTGCGAATCGCCGATAAACCGTAGGAAATCGCTGATAGAATCTCACGAATCGCCGGTAGGTTAGGACAAAACCCCGCCAAAGCAGGACACCAACGTTCACATAAAAAAGTGTTAGATTGCTGGAGTCAATCTAACACTTTTTCCGTTTTAGCTATCTCAACAAGCTGTTTTCAATAATAGAGCGGTTTTTTTCTTTAAAGGCGTCGTTATGGGAAGAAACCACTGCGTTTCGATGAGCGCTTGGTTCTAAATAAGTTTTAATTGAGTTTACTGCGTTCGCCGCATCTTGGAATGTTCCGAGTAGAAGATGAATTTTGCCTTCAAACGATAATATATCGCCTGCCGCGAATATGCCTGGTTGGGCCGTTTCACCAGTCGCTTTGCCTTCAAAATAATAGTCATCCTTTTTAGGAATCGAAATGGCTTCGTCAAATGTTAAAGATGCTTCGCGGTTATAGCCATGACTAACAATGACTTCATCAATTTGTCGTGTATAGCTTTGTTTAGTTTGCGAATTTTCACATGTCACAAATTCAATAGCTGTTTTATCGTTATTTGCTGAAAGCTTAGTAATCGTTGTGTTACATTCGATTTGTACGCCAGCATCCAGCGCTTCTTGAATCGTTGCTTCATGGGCTGAAAGGTTATCTTTACGATAAACAACAGTAACATTTTTAGCAATTGGGCTAAGCTCCACTGCCCAGTCAATTGCAGCATTGCCACCACCTGATATTATGATTTCCTTATCAACAAAACGTTTATAGGACTGGACTGTATAGTGTAAATTAGACATTTCGTATTTCTCAGCACCTTCTAGCGTCAGTTTTTGCGGGTGAATAATGCCTCCACCAATCGCTAAAAGAATCGTTTTCGTGTAATGTTTTTCACCTAGTGCTGTATGTAAAACAAAAAGTTCACCTAGACGTTCGATAAAGTCGACCTTTGTACCTGTTAAAATTGTTGGATCGAATGTTTTGGCTTGTGCAATCAGTTGTTTAACAAATTGCTCACCTAAAATAGGGGGGTGACCGCCAATATCCCAAATTAATTTTTCAGGATAAAGTAACACCTTTCCACCTAATTGCTCCTGGCTTTCTATCAATTTTGTTTTTAGGCCTCGTAACCCACTATAAAAGGCACTATATAAGCCTGCAGGCCCACCACCAATAATCGTAACATCGTATATATCTTGCACTTGTATCGCCACATCCTTAAAAAATTATTAAAAAAGTATTTGACAAATACTTATGGGAAAACTAGACTATCTGTAGTGATAATGATTATCAATATCGCTTTGTTGCTATCATATCATGTGGATGAGTAAAAAGAAAGTGAGGGTATGTTTTGCGTTTACAAATTGAATCGATTCGTGTTGGCTATGACAATAAAACCATTGTGCATGATTTATCATTGCAAATTCCAGATGGGAAAATTACAACTATTATTGGTTCCAATGGCTGTGGCAAGTCTACGCTGTTAAAGGCCATAACTAGAATTTTGAAGCATGACAGTGGACAGGTTATTTTAGACGGTCAAAATATTGCGAAAATGCATACGAAAGAATTAGCTAAAGAGCTAGCTATTTTGCCACAAAGTCCTGAAAGTGCGCATGGTTTAACAGTTGAAGAACTAGTATCCTACGGTCGATTTCCATATCAAAAAGGGTTCGGTAATTTATCGCAAAAAGATAAAGATGTGATTGATTGGTCTTTACAGGTTACTAAAACAGATGCCTTTCGTCAGCACACTGTGGATGCCTTGTCTGGTGGGCAACGACAACGTGTTTGGATTGCGATGGCTTTAGCGCAAGAAACCGATATTATTTTTTTAGATGAGCCAACGACTTATTTAGATATGGCCCATCAATTAGAAGTTTTAGAATTATTAAGCAGGCTTAATGAAGAAGAAGGGCGCACAATTGTAATGGTGCTCCATGATTTAAATCAAGCAGCGCGTTTTTCTGATTATATTGTGGCGCTGTCGCAAGGAGAGCTTGTGAAATTTGGTACAGCTGAAGAAGTCATTGTACCTGAAGTATTACAAAAAGTGTTTCATATTGATGCAGTCATTGGAAAAGATCCACGAACAGACAAACCAATGTGCATTACATACAACTTATTACAAACAACTTAAAAGGAGATATTCAAATGAAAAAGTGGCTTTTACCAATGTTTATGGTTGTCGTTCTTGTACTAGCAGCATGCGGCAACAAAGAAGATAGTGCGAAGAAAGAAGATGAGGGTAATGCGTCTTCAACAGCGGAAACGATTACGTATCAATCTGAAACAGGTCCAATCGAAGTGCCAGCAAATCCTCAACGCGTAGTCGTGTTATCATCATTTGTTGGAGATTTAATACAACTTGGTGTGGATGTAGTAGGTGTAGATTCATGGGCTGCAGATAATCCAAACTTCAAAGAGGCTATTAAAGATGCAGTGGTAGTAGAAAATACGGATATTGAAAAAATCATTGAGCTTGATCCAGATTTAATCATTGGTTTAAATGGTATTGAAAATGCCGATAAATTAGCGGAAATTGCACCGACAGTGTTATTTACTTATGGTCAAGTCGATTATTTACAACAATTTATTGAGATTGGTAAAGTCGTAAACAAAGAAGATGAAGCAACAAAATGGGTAGCGGATTTTAAGAAACGCGCTGCTGAAGCAGGATCAGAAATTAAAGCAAAAATTGGGGAAGATGCAACGGTGACGGTTGCTGAAATGTTTAACAAACAAATGTATGTCTATGGTGATAATTGGGGTCGTGGCACAGAAATTTTATATCAAGAAATGGGCTTAAACATGCCTGAAAAAGTAAAGCAGGATGCGCTTAAACCAGGTTATTTCGCTATATCTAGTGAAGTATTAAATGAATACGCGGGCGACTATGTCATTTTTAGTACGTTTAATGGTGAAGAGTCTTCTATTGCAGATGCTCCTTGGTATAAAGATTTAGAAGCTGTAAAGAATGGTCATTTATTTGCAATCAATGGTAACGCATTTTACTTTAATGACCCAATCACATTAGAATACCAACTAAAATTCTTTAAAGAGAAGTTTTTACAATAATTTCGGTAGAGAGTAGCGAAGGCAAATGACAAAGTTTCGGCATTTCCCGTTTTGGCTTCAAGTGCTACTATCATTGCTCGTGTTAGCAGTCATAGTAGCACTCTCACTTTGTATTGGTGCTGCGAATACAAGTTTACAAGACGTATATCAAGCAATTAGTGGCCAAGAAGGTGGCAAGCATTATGCAATATTACGTGAAATTCGATTTCCTCGTATTATCGCAGCTATTTTTGTTGGTAGTGCACTGGCAGTAGCAGGTGCTATTATGCAGGGCGTTACGAGAAATCCTTTAGCAGACCCGGGGCTACTTGGTTTAACAGCAGGTGCCAATGCAGCGTTAGCGTTAATGCTGGCATTACTCCCGAAATCTTCGTATTATATGCTGATTTTGGCATGTTTTATCGGAGCGGGTATAGGGATGATCATTGTATATAGTATCGGTGCATCGACAAAAGGAGGATTTTCTCCATTGAAGCTTGTGTTAGCTGGGGCAGCTGTTTCGGCTCTTTTACAAGCAGTGGCTGAAGGGACGGGCATATTATTTAAAATTGCAAAAGATGTATCGATGTGGACTAGCGGTGGTTTAGTAGGGACAACATGGCATGTGTTAATCATCGTGCCGTTTATTATCATCGGCTTAGTCATTGCGTTTATTTTCAGTCGTCAGCTGACCATTTTAAGTTTAAATGAAGAGGTAGCGGTCGGCTTAGGTCAAAATACAACTTTGATTAAAGTGATAATGATGGTTGTTGTGGTCATACTGGCGGGCTCCGCTGTAGCGCTTGTAGGTAATCTGGCATTTATTGGATTAATGGTACCGCATATTGTCCGTGCATTAGTTGGGACGGATTATCGTTTTGTTTTGCCAATGAGTGCAATTATAGGTGGCTTGTTAATGGTCGCTGCAGATTTGCTTGCTCGCATCGTAAATGCGCCGTATGAAACACCTGTAGTTGCGATTATTTCAATACTTGGCCTTCCGTTCTTCTTACTGCTTGTACGTAAGGGAGGTCGTCAATTTGTTTAAAATGGCACAAAAGAAACAACGAACTTGGCTTATTGTTTGGCTCGTGCTCACATTGCTTATTTTTGTAATGGGCATGTCGCTAGGCGCCGCCTCTGTGTCCATCGATCGCATTCTACCTATCTTGTTTGGAGATGGTAGTTTTAAAGAGTCCTTTGTATTGTTTTCTGTCCGCTTGCCTAGGTTATTTGTGCTTGCGGCAGCAGGTATGGCTTTAGCAATGGCAGGAGCAGTATTACAAGGGGTTACACGTAATGATTTAGCTGACCCTGGTATCATTGGCATTAATGCTGGTGCAGGTGTGGGGATTACGATTTTTTATTTATGTGTAAACGGTGATTTACCACACTTTGCGTATATATTACCTTTGGTCGGCTTTTTAAGTGCTGTACTAACGGCTCTTAGTATTTACTTTTTTTCATATAAGCGCAATCAAGGCGTGCAACCTGTGCAACTTGTTTTAATTGGGGTAGGTGTAGCAGCTGCATTATCAGGTGTCATGATGCTACTAATTTCTTCGGCTGAACGTTCAGATGTGCAGTTTATTGCACAATGGCTTGCGGGAAGTGTATGGGGAACAGATTGGCCATTTCTTTGGGCATTAGTGCCATGGCTTGTAATCTGCATTCCATTTATCTTTTATAAAGCGAATGTCTTAAATGTGTTAGCAATGACTGAGCAAACCGCAATTGGCTTAGGCATAAATATCGCCAAAGAGCGACTGCTATTATTACTGGTGGCGGTTGCTCTTGCGGCCGCAGCCGTTTCTGTAACGGGTGGCATTGCCTTTATCGGCTTAATGGCACCGCATATTGCAAAGCAACTTGTAGGCCCTCGTTACCAATTGTTTTTACCTATCACATTATGTATTGGCGCTAGTTTATTAATGTTAGCTGATACTATTGGACGCGTGGTTATTTCGAGTGCTACTGTGCCTGCAGGAATTGTTGTTGCATGTATCGGTGCCCCATACTTTTTATATTTATTACGAAAAAACGACTGAATGGCTTGCGCTGTTCAGTTGTTTTTTGTTGTAACAGCATGTGCAAACCACACAATCAATAACAAGCAACTATCTAGACAAATGGCGTTATTTGATATATAGTTAGCTAGGCTAACTATTTAAGGAGTGATTTTTTTGACGATTGAACAGCAATTTTTTAATGAATTTCGCTTAATGTACCGACCGTTTACAAATCAACTCAACAGGCAATTGGAACCATATCAGCTTTATAGTTCCCAGTGGGCTGTTTTACGCTTTTTAATTGATAAAGGTCCGCATTCGTTAGTTGAAATCGCAAACTTTATGTCCATTGAAAAGCCGAGTGTAACGAGGCTTGTACAAAAGCTAGTAGATCTTCGTTATGTAGAGACAGTAGCAGGGAAAGATAAACGAGCTAAAGTTGTCCAATTAACGCCATATGGTAAAAAAATTGTGGACGAAATCCAAGAGCATATAAAGCCATTATTAGAAAAAGCTTTAGCTGGTGTTTCAAAACAAGATATTGAAATTGCTTCTCGGGTTTTAGCAAACATAAGTAAAAACATTCATCAGTAGGAGAGGAAACAAGTGGAAGTATCTAGACAGAAATTATGGACAAAAGACTTTTTAATCGTATCACTTATTAATTTTACGATTACTCTAATTTTTTATTTATTAATGGTCACTATAGCAGGCTATGCGGTAGAAAATTTTCACGCTTCTACTAGTACAGCAGGGCTAGTATCGAGTATTTTTATTATCGGGACGCTATTTGGACGTCTGGGTACAGGACGTATTATCGGTGATTGGGGCAGTAAAAAAACATTATTTTGTGGCTTATTACTATTTATGTTATCGACAATGTCTTATTTTATCGCCTTCAATTTACCATTACTCATTCTAAATCGTTTAATACAGGGCATTGGGCTTGGTATAGCGAGTACGGCAACAGGTACAATTATTGCACAAATTTTACCAGCTGAACGCCGTGGTGAAGGAATTGGTTATTATAGCTTAAGTGCCATTTTAGCAACTGCAATTGGACCTTTTATCGGCATCTTATTAACTCAATTATTTGAAGACTATCGCATGATTTTTGCGGTCGATTCAGTATTAGCAATTATTTGCTTTATGATGTATTTTATCGTGAAAGTTCCAGATGCACCGAAAAAAGCGAAAAATATGGCGGACAAAGCGGGCTTCAAGCTCTCTAACTTTATCGAGATGCGTGCTTTACCGATTGCCTTTGTAGCACTGGTTATCGGCTTTGCATATTCAGGTGTAATGTCGTTTATGACGTTTTATGCAAAAGAGCTTCATTTAGTAACAGCAGGCAGTTATTTCTTTATCATCTATGCACTTGTCATTTTAGCTAGTCGACCTTTTACGGGGAAATTGCTTGATGCTAGAGGCGCTAATATTATTATTTATCCATGTCTTGTATTATTCGCAATTGGTATGTATGCGTTTAGTTCCGCTACAAGCACTGGTGTATTTTTAATAGCTGGGGCTTTAATTGGTATTGGCTACGGCAATTTCAACTCAGTTGCACAAGCAATAGCTATTAAAGTTACACCTAATGAACGATTAGGACTGGCGACATCAACCTATTTCATTTTATATGATTTAGGGCTAGGTGTTGGACCTTATTTCTTAGGATTTTTTGTACCGGCGATGGGATATAGTGCCATCTTCTTAGCGATGGTTGCCGTTATTTTCCTTTCAATCGTACTTTATTATTTCTTATATGGAAAAAATGAAAAGATGAAACAAGTCAATATTTAGTAGATTAGAATCATTATATTGTAGAAAAAACGTTATTTTGCTTGTTGTAAAGAAATTTCAACTGCGAAATGACGTTTTTTTCTTAATTTAAAAATACTTCTTGCAATCAAATATGATAATGATTATCATTCACGTTAGAGACTAATTCGGGAAGTAGGTATTTAGCATGAAAAACAAATCATTATTGTCAGTATTAGTAGCAGGTGGCATCCTTATGGCTGGTTGCGGAAATGCAGAAGAAGGTAAAAAAGAAGAAAAACCAGCAACAGAGCAAGCAGCACAAACGACAGCGGTAGATTTAACTACTGAACTAGCAGCCTATCAACAATTTGCATTAGAGCAAATGGATCAATTTTTGCTAAGTACAGAAAAATTTGTCAACCTGTTTAAAGCGGGAGATATCGAAGGGGCAAAAGCAGCATATGCGCCAGCACGTATGTATTTTGAGCGTTCAGAACCAATTGCTGAAAGCTTCGGCGACCTTGACCCTCGTATCGATGGTCGTTTAGCCGATATCGAAGAAGAAGGAAAAGGCAAAGAGGAGTGGACTGGCTACCATAAGCTTGAACATGCACTGTGGGTAGAAAATACAACAGCGGGCTATGAAGCAGTGGCAGACCAGCTACTAGCAGATGCGAAAGAATTACATGCCCTCGTTCAAACAGTAGAAGTAACGCCTGATCTAATGATTACAGGGGCGGTCGATTTACTAAATGAAGTATCCACATCAAAAATAACAGGTGAAGAAGAAATATACTCACATACAGACCTTTACGATTTCAAAGCCAATATTGAAGGGGCAGAAAAAATCTTTGACATTCTTCGTCCAAAATTAGAAGCAAAAGATAAAGAATTAGTTGCGACATTAGATGAAAAATTTAAAGCAGTAGATGATTTATTAGCACAACATGCAACAGCTGATGGGGGCTATATTTCTTACGAAGAATTAACAGCAGACAATACAAAGGCACTTGCAGCTGCGGTGAACCAGTTAGGTGAACCTTTAAGTCAAATGGGCATTATTTTGGAGTGATAACGAATGACAGCGTCAAATGAAGAAAAATGGATTGATAAAAAAATATCGCGTCGTGAGATGTTAAAGCTTACGGGCATGGGTGTAGCTGGAATTGCGATTGGTGCTTCAGGCTTTGGTGGTGTCATGAAAGCGATGGGTTATGATGTGTTCGAGCCTGTCGAGGATAGCACAACGGCAAAGAACAAAGTGAATTTTTACGGTAAACATCAGTCCGGTATTAGTACGCCTGTTCAAAAAAACATTTATTTTGCTTCTTTAACGGTGTTAGTAACATCGAAGGAGGAGTTACAAGCGTTGTTTAAAACATGGACGCCACTGATGGTTCGCTTAATGAATGGTGAATCAATGGTAGATTTAACTACTAATACAAGAGTACCGACTGGCGATACAGGAGAAGCAGAAGGATTAAATGCTTCCAATTTATCGATTACTGTAGGTGTCGGTCCTTCTTTATTTGATAAGCTTGGTATGGCCCATTTAAAACCTGCTGAATTAGCCGATTTACCACATTTTCCAAAAGATCAGTTGCAAAAGGAATATACAGGCGGTGATCTTTGTATTCAAGCATGTGCAGACGATCCGCAAGTGGCGTTCCATGCTGTTCGTAATCTAGTGCGCGCTGCTTCTGGAAAAGTGGAGATTAAATGGTCTCAAGCGGGCTTTAACTCTTTCCCAGCTGAAGGTGGCACACCACGTAATTTATTCGCCTTTAAGGATGGCACAGTCAATCCTTCTATTAAAGATGAACAAGACTTAAATAAAGTTGTATGGGTCGATAAAGGTTGGCTAAAGGGTGGCTCCTATTTAGTTGCTCGCAAAGTGCAAATGCATCTTGAAACTTGGGATCGTACATCTTTAAAAGATCAGGAAGCAACATTTGGTCGTCATCGTGATAGTGGTGCCCCTTTAGGTAAAACGAAGGAATTTGATGATTTCGATATAGAAGAAAAAGATAGCAAGGGCGAGTATATTATGCCTGATACTTCACATGTCCATTTAGCACGTAAATCAGGTGCACGTATTTTGCGACGCTCGTATTCGTACGCATCAGGTGTCATGTCCAATACAGGGGCTCATGATGCAGGGCTTATCTTTATCTCATTCCAAAAAGATCCAGCACAATTTATTACTGTTCAAAACAGTTTAGGACGACTGGATAAAATGAATGAATATATTACCCATCGAGGCAGTGCGGTGTTCGCTTGCTTCCCTGGTGTACAAAAGGGGAGTTATTTAGGTGAAGCACTTTTTAATGCGCTGTAGCATAATCGTTTGCTTGTTATTGGCACTTGCTGTTCCAGTGCAGGCAGCAGAATCTTACAGTCACTTATACATTTCCATTAGTGATGCGCTGATGAATACAAAGCAAGACAAGGATGCGGATGCAAAACGTGCACTAGAACAATTTGCTACAGACTGGTCCGCTGTCTCATCAGAACAAACAAAAGCTAAAAAAGAAGTCGATCAAATACTCGACAAAGCTGTAAATGCTTCGTCAAAGGAAGATCGTTTAACGGCATTGTCAGCACTATCCAATGCTTTACGTGCTTTAGAAAAGCTTGAAAACCCTGTCGATGAATCTAAACAACGGGCTGACTTTGGTACAAAAATGAAACCAATTATGGCAGCGTTTGAAGAAGCGCTAGCAAGTGGAGATATTGCGACCATTGACGCTGCGTACAAAGATTTTAATATCAAGTGGAATAAAAATGAAAGACCTGTTCGTGAACAAAGTATCGCGATGTACGGTCAAATCGAAACGCAAATGGCCTTTTTACGCATCACCATTTCTTCAGAAGAGCCAGATGTAGCTTTGATGCAAACGCAATATGCAGAATTAAAGAAAACAATCGGAAATTTTGTAGCGGGTAAGGATACAGCCGAAGTTGTAGAGGGCGAATATTCTTTAGCTTCATTAATTGCTTATATAGATGAGGCCAATGATTTCATTGATGAAGGCAATTACAAAGCAGCATCCGATAAAATTCGTGAATTCATTACGATTTGGCCAAGCGTAGAAATCGAAATTTCTACGCGTAATGGCAGTCTTTATACAAAAATTGAAAGTGATATGCCGATTTTAGTAAGTGACTTATTAAAATCTCACGTCGATGTTAAAGGCATTAAAAGTAAGCTTGAGCAATTCCGAACTGAAATTGAATTAATTCAAGGCAATTCAGATTATACCATTTGGGATTCAGCATTAATTTTACTGCGTGAGGGTTTAGAGGCATTACTTATTATTTTGGCATTAGTGTCATTTTTAAATAAATCAGGGCAAAATGCTCTACGTAAATGGATTTATGTAGGGGCGTTTGCTGGGATAGTATTATCAGCAGTAGCGGCTGTAGTTATGTCTACGATTTTCAATTCCGCAACAGTGGATACAAACCGTGAAATGATGGAAGGTTATGTAGGGCTTGTTGCTGCGGCGATGATGATTGGCGTCGGCATTTGGCTTCATAGCAAATCGAGTGTCGCAAGTTGGAATCGTTATATTTCAAAACAAATGGGCAATGCAATTTCAAGTGGATCGGTCTTTGCGATGGCATCTGTCAGCTTCTTATCGGTGTTCCGTGAAGGCGCAGAAACACTTGTATTCTATGCCGGAATTGCCCCGAAAATGGCGACGTCTCAATTTATCCTTGGTATCATTCTTGCACTTGCTATTCTTACGGTCATTGCGATTGTACTATTTAAAGCAAGTGGCAAAATTGCTATTCATAAGCTTTTTGCTGTGGCAACGGTGTTAATTTATGTATTGGCCTTTAAGATTATCGGTGTTAGCTTGCATACATTGCAGCTGCGAGATAGTGTATCGACGACTATTGTCGATGGTTTACCAGTTATTAGCTTTATCGGCTTCTATCCAACTATTGAAACGATCATTGGGCAAGCCATTTTACTTGTGCTAGTGATTGCGACCGTTATTTATAAAAAGAAACAAGCGAAATAATTACAAGGGACAGATGGAAGGGTGCGATTCTTCTAATCTGTCCTTTATTTTCGTTTCCAATGGGGCGGCATTTTTAAATAATAGGGTAGTTTCGTTTCGCTATTTCCTAACGCTGAATTGATTTGCATTTGCGTTAGAAACATCGCAGTAGAAAGATTTGCACCACGTATATTCGCATCACGTAAATCCGCACCGATAAAATCTACCTCTCTTAAATCTGCATTTTCTAAATTGGCTGCAATTAAAAAGGCGCCTCTTAAATCGGTTGCGCTTAAATCTTTGCCCCTTAAATGTTTGCCCATCCAATCGGCACCTCGATAACTAATCTTACGTCTATTGTTCAATACTTTTTTCTGGCGGATTTGTTCACTTGTCTTTACCAATAGGACGTTAATAGGTAGTCGAATATGAAGGATGTCAATCGTTAGCAGTGTTTTTGCGTCTAAATTAGTTAGATGTTGCAATTTTTCTAACTGTTCATGTAATTGATCGTATAAGTGCTGTGAGATTTCATAGGACATTGCCTCCGCTACATAAGCAATCATTTCATATAACTGCTCCATCATCGGGAATACCTGGAACATAGCATTAGCTATTTCAGCGTTACCACGCCAATCTTGTCCATGAAATGTCGTTTGTGATACCCATTGACCTGCCCCTAAGCAATCATAAACGGTACATCCCTTAAAGCCTTTGTTTCTTAGCTCATGATGGATTTGACAGCTAAAGTTAGCTTGCAAATTGGGACATGGTGTGCCAGCTGGTTTATAAATAGCAAAATCGCTCGATGCGGCAATATTTAGTGCGGTACAGCATAAGCCAAAACAGTTTTGACAATCCGCTTGCATGCTTTTACGTACATCCTTAGCTAAGAGATTCGTATTTTCTGACATGGTCATCCCCCTCATACAATTTAAAGCGTATCTAATTTTAGCATGATATATCCTTTTTATGGATAAATTATCTCCTGTTATTTGTAAATTTTACAGCGTTATCATTAAGAGGCAGACATACTGTAAATATAAATTCATGAAAAATGTCTATTTTTGAAATATTATGTCGAATGTGATACCCTTTTTCATAAGGTATCTTCAGTTAAGATGCCAATATAGTTTAATAGTATACAAATTTTTAACGAAGTAGTGGTGAAGAAATATGGGGGTAACGGTAAATGATTTGCTGCAATTACCATCCTTTAGAGGAGCAGAAGTATTAACAGGTCGCAATAATGTTAGTCGAACGGTTTCCTCGTTATCTGTTTTAGAAGTTTCTGATGGAGACTTTTGTTCAAAAATTGTCCAAACAGTGCAAGAAGAGTGGTATGCGGAAGAACTCGTCATTAGCTCTTTTTACTCGATTCGAAATAGTGTTGAAAAACAATGTGAAACCATTCGATATTTACATGACCTAGGTGAATTAGGTTTAATTTTATATTATGTTGGTATTGTTTTACCAGACATCCCAAAAGAAGTGCTATATCTTGCAGAAGAGCTAGATTTTCTAATTATTTGTATGCCTAAAAATGATTATTCTCTTAGGTATAATGAAATCATTTATGAAGTGATGGAAACCATTATACGTAATCAAGCCGTCAATGACCATTTTGTAAAGGAAACATTAGAAAAGGTGTCATTGCTACCAGAGCATTTAAGAAGTGTTGAAATTACGCTAAAAATGTTAGCTGATCGACTGAAAGCAAATATTGTTTTAACCAATACCAATTTTGAGATTGTCAACCAAGTGATGTGGCCTAGAAACTCTTCATTAGAAGTATCGAAAATCATCTTGGAAGTTTCACGTAATTTACACAATCGAAATAAAGGTGAATTGGAGCTATTCAATAATGAGATAGCTTGTGTAATTGAATATAAAAGTGTCCAACAAAAAAATGGCGAGCTACTTTACTTGTTCCTAATTAAAGAAAATACGAGATTGCCTATGAGGACGATTGAAAAAATTAGTGAAGTAGTACAAGTGGCCATTAATCTTTGGGGAGACAAGCATGATGATGTAAGTGAGTATGCGTTAGTCAAAGCGATTATTAATGATGAAAGTGATAAAATGCGACGATTGGCGAATATCCTCCATATAGACGTTTCGGCTGTGCAAATGATGTGGTTAGTGACCATTAATGATTTAACAAAAGAGAAATGTATTCGAGATGAATTGGATGAACAACTTTCAAAATATTACAAAACAAGAGTGATACAATGCATTGATCATTGCATCATTGTGTTGTTAGGGAATTGTTTATATAAATATAATGAATTTGAAATGGCGAGTGAATTTATTCAGACGACAAATTTCGACACTTATATTGATGAACTTATTTACTCGCCAAAAATGAAAAATACGAAAGCTGTTCGACAAATGTATCAATTAGTAAATCATGTTGGCCAAAAAGTTCATGCCATTTTACCATTGCGCAAATTGTATACGGCAGCAGAAATAAGGTCTATAAAAAGGGCGATAGATTTAAGTAAACAAGGGGAAGAAATAATCGAAGAATCCTTGTCAGTCATTGAACCTATATTGGATGATAAAGAATTGTTGAAAACATTGATGGCCTTTCTATTGGATGCTAATGGAAATTTTGACGACTGTAGCAAGATTTTATTTATTCATAAAAATACAGTTAAATATCGCATTAAAAAAATTAGTGAATTAATCGGTAATGATGTGACGATTTACTCGGAGTTTTACGATGTCTATATGGCTTGCATGCTTTATCGCTTAATTAACGATTAGAAAAATCTGAAATTTTGTTCAAATTGACAAAATTTCAGATTCTTTTTTTTATTTATGAAAAAGACGAACCTTGACCGTGTCTCTTATAATTAGATTCATTCAAGAAACAAGGTAGTAAAAGGAGGGCGTATTATGAAAAACGAAGGCAACGAGCAGTCCTGGTATAGTTTAGGCATTATTTGGGCTGGCGCGATGATTTGTATACCGAGTTTACTAGTAGGGAACACACTTATTTCGAGTATGACTTTACCGATGGCACTTGCGGTAGCGTTAGTTGGCTATGCCATTGTCGTTATCATCATGGTTTTGCAAGGTATGCAAAGCAGTGATTTAGGAAAGCCAACCGTCCATATTGCAGGACAAGTATTTGGCAAAACAGGATCGCGTACAATCTTATCCATTATTTTAGCGATTGCCTGCTTAGGCTGGTTTGGTATTCAGGCAAATGTTTGTGGGGTAGCGTTAGCAAATTTATTAGCGCATTTTAATGTCAATATACCTACACCATTCGCTTCGTTCCTGAGTGGGTTAGTAATGGTTATTTCAGCGATTTATGGCATGAAAGTGTTACGTGTATTAAGTTATATTGCGGTGCCATTATTAGTAGTCATTTGTGCATTTGGTTTAGTCCAAACATTAACAGGAGATCATCTACAAATGATTTTGGATTACAAACCGCAACAAACAATGAGCTTTATGGATGGTTTAGCCGTTACAATCGGTTCATTTGCCTTAGGAGCCGTAATAGCGGGTGACTATTCGCAATTTTCCAAAAAGCGCGGCGATGTAGTAAAAGCGGCTACTTTCGGCATTATTCCAGCTGGTATTTTAATGATTGGCGTTGGAGCTGTATTAACAATCGCTTATCAAACAAGTGATATTACGGCAGTCTTTTTAAATATTGCGACACCATTTATTGGTGGGGTTGCGTTAATTTTAGCGACATGGAAAACAAATTTGGTCAATGCGATTTCCGGAGGGATTGCTTTAATTAATGTGTTTAATGTGACCAAGGAAAAAGAAAAACTGGCAATCGCCATTTCGGGGACTGTCGGCACAATACTAGCCGTTGTGGGTATTCTTAATTACTTTACACCGATCATGTCGGTCTTATCAGCAATGATTCCACCTGTTGCAGGTGTCATGATTGCATCTTATTGGGTGCTGCATAAAGGCGATAAAAATAGTTGGCATGAAGTAGAGGGCGTGAATCGTTTAGGTGTCTTTTCATGGTTAGCTGGAGCAGTTATTGCTAGTGCACCAGTTATTTGTTCCTTATTCCCTGCATTACCGCAAATACCGAATCAGCCATTAATCGGCATTGTGATTTCATTTGTTATTTATTATGTAGGACATCGTTTAGCTGGACAAAAATCAATACTATTGGAGGAAAATAGATGAGATATTTAGATAAAGAAGCAATTGAAAATATTGCAATTGGCGCAGCATTTTTAGGCACTGGCGGAGGCGGAGATCCTTACATTGGAAAGCTGATGGCGCTTTCTGCTATTGAAAAAAATGGACCGGTCCAATTGTATTCAGTTGAGGAAATCGCAGATGAGGACTTTTTTATTCCTGCTGCAATGATGGGAGCACCTTCTGTTTTAGTGGAGAAGTTTCCACGTGGTGATGAATTCGTAAAAGTTTTCCAAAAGCTTGCACAGTATTTAGGAAAAGACAAAATTGCAGGTACGTACCCGATGGAAGCGGGTGGCGTGAACTCTATGATTCCGATTGTCGTAGCTGCACAATTAGGGTTACCATTGATTGATTGTGATGGTATGGGTCGTGCCTTTCCGGAATTGCAAATGGTGACATTCCATTTAGATGGGATTTCAGCAACGCCGATGGCCATTACTGATGAAAAAGGTAATATCGGTATTTTTGAAACAATTGATAATAAATGGACAGAACGTTTAGCACGAACTGCGACAGTCGAAATGGGCGCAAGTGCTTTAGTGAGCTTATATCCTACAACGGGTGCACAAATGAAGCAAAGTGGTGTGCATCACATTATTACACTTTCTGAAAAAATAGGAGAAATTATTGCATCTAAAAATAAAGAAGTGAAAGACAAGCTCCAAGAACTTTTAAACCTTGTGTCAGGCTTTGAATTATTCCAAGGTAAAATTGTCGATGTTATTCGTGAAACAAAAGGTGGCTTTAACCTCGGAAAAATGAACTTAGAAGGCATCGATGCCAATAAAGAAGAGCAAATGAAAGTCCATTTCCAAAATGAAAATCTTATTGCAGAAAAAAATGACCAAGTCATTGCCATGACACCTGATTTAATTTGTTTAGTAGATTATGAAACATTACTACCTGTCACAACAGAAAGTTTAAAATACGGTAAACGTGTGCGTGTCATCGGCTTGCCTGCTAATGATAAATGGCGTACAGCAAAAGGTATTGAAACAGCAGGTCCAAAATATTTTGGCTATGATTATGACTATGAGCCAATTGAAGAAATCGTCAAAAAGGAGGTAGCAAAACATGTATAAGATTGGAATTGATGTAGGGGGCACCAATACAGATGCCATTCTATTAGATAATAATAATCAGTTGATTCATAGTGTGAAATCACCAACAAGCTTAGATATTAAAACAGGGATTGAAACATCTTTACGCAATTTATTGCAAGATTTAGCGATTGATAAATCACAAATTAGCCATGCGATGTTAGGGACAACACAATGTACCAATGCCATTGTTGAACGGAAAAAACTAGCGAAAGTCGGCGTCATTCGTCTTGGCTATCCTGCAACGGCATCAGTATTACCGTATACTGCTTGGCCGCAAGATATGGTTGAAAACCTTTCAGGCAATTATGCATTAGTGCATGGGGGTTACGAATATGATGGGCAAGTTTTAAGTCAGCTTGACGAAGATGAAATTCGTTCGCTATTAGAAGGCTGGCGACACCAGGTAGAATCGATTGCCATCGTTGGGGTCTTTTCATCGATTAAAAATGATCAAGAATTGAAAGTGTGTGAGATGATACAGCAAGTGTATGGTGAGGATTTCCCCATTTCTTGTTCGTCATTAATTGGTTCTGTCGGCTTAATTGAACGTGAAAATGCAACCATTTTAAATGCAGCTCTTTGCAAAGTCATTGAAACGACAACACAAGGCTTTGTTCATGCATTGCAAGCTGAGGGAATTAGTAATGTAGAAGTGTATTTATGTCAAAACGATGGTACGTTGATGTCGATTGATTATGCAAAACAATTCCCTATTTTAACAATTGCATGTGGACCGACAAACAGTATTCGTGGTGCTTCCTATTTATCACAAATTAAAAATACGATGGTATTGGATGTTGGCGGCACAACTTCTGATATTGGCGTTTTACAAGATGGATTTCCACGTGAATCGTCTGTCGCTGTAGAAGTAGGGGATATCCGTACAAACTTTAGAATGCCTGATATTATTTCAGTTGGACTAGGTGGAGGTAGTATCGTTCGTGTCAACGATGGCAAGATTACAGTTGGTCCTGATAGTGTAGGTTATAAAATTAGCCAAGAAGCACTTGTTTTTGGAGGAAACACACTAACAGCAACCGATATTGCCGTTCGTTTAGGCCTTGCAGATGTAGGAGATCGCAGTTTAGTAGCCCATCTTGATGAAGCATTTGCTAAAGAAGTGCAAAAAGTTATGGCAGCTTTACTTGAGCAAGCCATTGATAAAATGAAAACTTCATCAGAAGATGTACAACTCGTGTTAGTTGGCGGTGGTGGTGTGATTGTACCTGAAACGTTACGAGGGGTAGCGAATATTATTAAAAATGAACATGGCAGTGTGGCCAATGCAATTGGCGCATCCATTGCGCAAATTAGTGGCCAGTATGAACAAATATATATTTATGCAAAAGAACCACGTGAAGAATCGCTAAAAGATGCACAACATAAAGCAGTGAAGCAAGCGGTATTAGCTGGTGCGCTTGCAGAGACAATTGAATTAGTAGAAGTGGAAGAAACACCACTTGCTTATCATCCAGAAAATGCTACAAGATTAAAAGTAAAAGTTGTTGGCAAAATGGCATAAAGAAGGAAGTTCCTTTTAATAGGCTCTTGGCAGACTATAGACAAACTCGCAAAGTACGAGATTGTCTATAGTCTTTTTTATGTAGTCGTTGAATGCAGTAATCGCGGGTAAACCCGGGGAAATCGCTGATAAACTTAGCAGAACCTCTAGAATAAGAATGCAAGGCCGCGAAATAACACTCGAAAATAAATAAGAAAGTCTCCGCTGATTGCGGTAAACTAAAAGGAACAATAGAGTGAAAGAGTGATCGCATGCTACAAGTAAATGTGGAGGATTCAAGTTTAATATTGGAAGGTGGAACGTTTCGTACATTGTTTACATCTGGTGTACTCGATGCTTTTTTAGAGCATGATATTATGATGCCCTATGTTGTAGGCATTTCAGCAGGTGCTATCAATGCCTGTTCGTATGTGTCACAGCAAAAGGAGCGTTCCTTACGTGTTTTAATGGATTACCGCCATGATAAACGTTATATGGGCTGGAAAAATTTCTTGAAAGAAAAAAGCTTATTTGGCTTAGATTTTGCCTATAATGTGATTCCGAATGAGCTAGATATTTTTGATTGGGCTACATATAAACAATACGAAGGGCAATTACTTTTTGGCGTAACGAATGCGGCAACAGGGCAAGTTGAATATATGGATGCAAAAGACATGGATCGCCACTGTATGATGTTGCGTGCTACTTGTGCCATCCCCATCCTATTCCCTGAAATAAAATTGAATAATACGCCCTATTACGATGGTGGTTTAGCCGAGCCTATTCCGATACTTCATAGTGTCGAACAAGGATTTAACAAGCATGTGCTTGTATTAACAAGACCTCTAGGCTATCGTAAACAACTGGATCGCCAAAGCAAGTGGGCGATGAAACTGTTAGCAAAACGCTACCCTAATTTAGTGAAAAGTATGCAAAAGCGTGCAGAACACTATAATGCCTCACTAGAGTATTGCGAAAAGCTAGAGGCTCAAGGACAAGCATTTATTTTTCGCCCAACACAAGCACTGAATAGCTTTGAGAAAAATCCAGAGCAAATGCGCAAAAATTACGATATGGGCTATGAGCAAGCGATGCAACAAATAGAGGCTTTAAAGCAATTTTTAAACACATAGATATCGCAATATAGAAGGGGAGGGTACGCTAATTACAAGCTCTCTCCTTTGTGATGCAACAAAATGGTTTTAAGTTCCAATGCAATTTCGTTATACTAAATGAAAAATAGAAGAGGCATAGTCTATGGAAACAGAATGGTTACGCACGTTTATAGCTGCTGCAAAAACAGAAAATTTTCGAGAGGCTGCTGAAAGTCGCTTTATTACACAATCAACGGTCTCCAAACATATCCAGCATTTAGAAAAGGCATTACAAACATCACTTTTTGAACGACATGCCAAACATGTAAAATTAAATCATTTAGGGGCCCACTTTTTACGGCAAGCTGAAAAAATAGTGGCTACCGTGGATGAAGCATTACAAAGTACACAGTCACTGAAAAGCGGTTTTACATCACAATTAACGATTGGTGTAGCACCTCAAATTGCCAATTCTACATTACCTGCAATCATTGAGCGCTTTCAGCAACAAAAACCTGCTATTCAACTTTCCATAGAACTGCTAAAATCCAATGAAATCGGAGAAGCGGTTTATGCAGGAGCTGTCGATATCGGATTATCGAAACTAACGTCTACACGTGACGTTCAAACGAAAATACTTGCCAAAGAGCCACTGCAACTCATCGTACCGATAGGCAAAAAAAATATTGATCCTATGATGCTTTTACAGCAAGAAACGATTTTAACCCATGAATATGCGCCGTATTGGCAAGAAGTACAAGAAGTGCTACAACAATTACCAAGCTATAAAAGTATGCAATTAAATCAAACAGAAGTGATTAAAAATTTTGTCAAGCAAGGTTTGGGTATTGCCTTTTTACCTCAAAGCGTTATTGAATCTGTATATCATGAGCAATTGCTGCATAGTTATTCGGTAAAAGCGTTTTCACATATTGTGTCTAATACTTATTTTTTAAGTAAATATGTAACTGCAAATAGCGAAGCATTTTTGGCAGTATGTACGGCCATTTATAAAAATAGGTGATAAGAAGGTGTGCGTGTGTATCGTTTCATGTCAGATATTAGTCAAATTATCAGTGGACCTATCACTTTATTTTTAAATTCCTATGAACATTCTCCACTTATCATTGCATTACTACTAGGATTAGTTGGCGCACTGGCACCTTGTCAATTAACCGGTAATTTGAGTGCCATTACGTTCTATGGGAATCGAACAATTCAAATGAAAGACAATTTCGGAGAAGTATTATTTTTTATAATTGGTAAAGTCGTTGTCTTTAGTGTTATTGGTTTATGTGCGTGGCTATTTGGACAATCATTTGAAACGACCATGACTAGCTATTTTCCGATTTTTCGCAAGGCAATTGGGCCAATGATGTTTTTGACCGGACTTGTTTTATTGGGCCTATTGAAATTAAAATGGCTAAACCAACTATCGACGCGTATCCCATTTGTATTGAAAGAAGGGAAGCTTGGTTCATTTATGATGGGGGCTGGTTTTGCTATTGCCTTTTGCCCAACGATGTTTGTGCTATTTTTCGTTTGGCTTATGCCTACAGTCGTTACAACGCCATATGGGTTTATTTTGCCGGCAATCTTTGGCATTGCTACGTCAGTGCCCCTCATTGTGATGCTCACACTACTCCATTTGTTTGATGCAAAACGTTTCATTATGAAATCTAGCATGAAAATGGCAAGAGTGATACAAGTCGTTGCGGGTGTTTTATTACTAATGATCGGCGTCACAGACACACTTACATATTGGGGACCCTAACAGTGGGTCATTGTCTTTTTTTGAAGTCTAAAAAATTTTATAGGGAGAAAAATGAAAGAATGATTTACGCAACTATTTTATTTATTATAGCAGGCATTGGCGAAATTGGAGGAGGCTATTTAATTTGGCTTTGGCTTAGAGAAGGTAAACCATTTTATTGGGGCATTTTGGGTGGTGTTGCATTAGCATTATATGGGGTCGTAGCAACATTTCAATCATTCCCAACGTTTGGTAGAGTCTATGCAGCATATGGAGGGGTCTTTATTGTGCTCTCCGTATTGTGGGGTTGGGGAATAGATAAGCAAAAGCCAGATTTGTTAGATGTAGTAGGTGCAGGCATTTGTATAATAGGGGTTATCGTCATGTTATGGCCCCGTTCATAAGATAGAAACGCAAAAGTGTTAGATTGATTACGATCAATCTAACACTTTTTTGCTATGAACGTTATGGTCGGCTACGGTGGGAACTTGCTAAACGTTTTGTGGCGATTACACCTAATTTAATGGCGATACATGGACATTTTCTGGCCATTAATGACACTAGCGTTATGTCCTAGCTCGTTTAGCTATTTCGTCGCCACAAAACGTAAACGCCAATAATCAGCAATCCATTGCTTATTTTGATAATTGGTTGTTTTTAACAGTTCTTCACATTTCGCATATACTAGCTCCTTGTCATCGTCACTTAAATGTTGGAGGATGTTGTTGGAAAACATGACTAACCAATTACGTAATCCATCGTCACCTTGAAGCGGGGTCGGACGCTCATATAATGTCATCATTTGCACAGTAAAGCCCGCATTTTCGAGCATTGCTTGATAATCCTCAGCAGCTGGAAAAAACCACGGAAAATATTGCTCTTTATATGGTAGCTGCAGCTCTTTCATACTTTGTCGAAGTGCTCCAACGATGGAAGCGATATTTCCTTGTCCGCCCATTTCTGCAACAAAACGGCCATGAGGTTTTAGTGCGCGATAAATATTAGCAATCACTTTATCTTGTTGTTTCATCCAATGAAGAGCGGCGTTGGAAAAGACTGCGTCAAATTGATTGGAGTAGTCCATTGTAGCGGCATCCTGTGTTTCGAACGCAAGCGTCGGATATTTTTGCTGTGCGCTTCCAATCATTTCTTTTGATGCATCAATTCCTCTGACGAAAGCACCTGAACGAGCAATTTCATTGGCTAAATCACCTGTGCCACAGCCCACATCTAAAATTTGTTCCTGTTTTTGTGGTGCAAGGACATCCACTAAATTTGCTCCGAATTTTGACACAAAGTCGTGCTTTTGATCGTAAAGACTGGCATTCCATTGGGTTGTCATGAGTAGTCATCTCCTTTGTTTTTAGCATAACAAAGGACTTGATAGAACGAAAATGCGAAAAAATGGTTGTTTTGATTCCAATTTGGAATGATAAAAATAAAAAAGAATCTACTAGCATCACAATAATCGTAGTATGCTAGTAGATTCAATAAAGTACAGCTTATTTTTCAAGTTTTGTTAACGTCTTACCACTCCAACCAAACACTATCGTTAAAATTGGGCCGAGTAAACAGAAGAAGGTAAAAGGTAAATACGTTGTCGTTGGAATATCTAGTACACTAGCGATAAAAATACCACACACGCTCCAAGGTACTAGCGGATTGACAACAGTCCCAGCATCCTCCATTACACGAGATAGGTTTTTCGGTGCAAGTCCAACTTTTGCAAACTGCGCTTTAAATGCTTCCCCGGTAAGTAAAATAGATAAATATTGTTCGCCGATTAGTGTATTGACGCCAATACCTGTAAGCGCGGCACCTGTAATAACAGAGCCTGCACTCGTAAATAAGCTTTCAATTTTTGCTAATATACTTTGGATAATACCGAGCGTAAATAATAGACCACCCATTGTTAATGCAAGTAAAACAAGCGCAATAGTAAAGAGCATACTATTTAAGCCGCCTCGCGTAAGCAGTGCATCCACATCCTTATATCCTGTATCGGACACATAGCCATTAAAAAGCATGTCAAATACATGGGAAAGGGCAAGTGGTTCTTGAATGTAGGCAAGCCCAACACCGACAATTGAAACAACTGCAAGTGTAATCAGTGCGGGTGCTTTATAGAGTGTCATAATGACAAGCACAACGATCGGTAGCAATGTATACCAATGAATAAGACCTGTAGAAAGTAATCCTGTTTTAAATTGTTCAACTGTTTCAAAAGATGTATTGCTGTCAGCTGGTGATAATACGGCGTACAAGACAAATGAGATTATAAAGGCAGGGATTGTTGTCCAACCCATATTTTTAATATGTTCAAAAAGATCTACACCTACTGTACCAGATGCTAGATTCGTTGTATCGGATAGGGGTGACATCTTATCGCCAAAAAAGGCACCTGATACAATAGCACCTGCAGTGATAGCTAATGAAATATCCATTGCACCCGCGATTCCCATAAAGGCAACGCCAACAGTAGCAACAGTTGTTAGTGAACTACCAACAGAGACGCCAACTATGCTACAAATAAGAAATACAATAGCAAAGAAAAAGCTAGGTGAAACAGTTAAAAAGCCGTAGTAAATGAGTGTTGGAATTGTACCACCCATTATCCAACTGGAAATTAATAATCCGATAAAGAAGAAAATAAAGACAGCACCTAAACCGGCACTAGCCCCAGCAATCATCCCGGATTCTAGCTCACGAAATGGAACTTTTTTTAATAATCCATAGGCAATTAAAATTGAAATAACAAGAATTATTGGTATATGGGGCGTTGCCTGTAAATAGCCAATACTAATTGCCATAGTGGCAATAATTAATAGTGTAATGAAGCAAGCCTCTAGAAATCGAGGGTTACTTTTAGCTTCTATGCGAAACATATGATTCCTCCTAACAAATACTTTTGCGCTTCAATGCGGTGAAGCCCAAAAGTATTATAGCACGCTAACAACCAATGTCAATTGATTGAAAATTCAATTAAATAAAAAGACAGCGAAAACAATCGCTGCCGTTTTATTTAATGTGAACCGAAATAATCCCAAGCATTTTTTACTATCAATACACAAGTCATCCCAATAAATATCATACGCATTAATTTTGTACCACGTGTTAATGCAAATTTAGATCCTAAAAGGGCGCCAAAAATCATTACGAAGCCCATCGGTAAACCGTACATAAAATTAACTTGTCCTAATACTAAAAACATACTAAGAGCAGCTAAATTCGATGTGAAATTAAAGGCTTTGGCATTGCCTGCGGCTTGTAAAAAGTCATTGCCCATCATTAATAATATGAAAATGAAAAAAGAGCCTGTTCCTGGGCCAAAAAATCCATCGTAAAAGCCAATTGCAGCAAAAGCACAAAGGAAGCCAAGCTTTTTGCCAGCACTTAAAATGCGCTCTGTAGCATTTTGTCCCCAATCTTTTTTTAAAACGGTATAAGTTGCTACGAGTACGAGCATAACAAGCATAAGTGGTTTTAAAATAGATGGCGACACAAGATGTACGGTGTAAGCACCAATTAATGAGCCAATAAAAATAAAGGGTAAAATTTTCCCGATCTGTTTAAAGTCTACTTTACCTGCTCTTAAAAATGTGAGCATACTCGTTCCGTTACTAATCGTATTGGCAAGCTTATTTGTGGCAATGGCTGTACTTGGTGGTAATCCAACCGCCATTAAAGCAGGTAATGAAATCAACCCTCCGCCACCGACAATGGCATTCAAAAAGGATGCGATAAAGCCAAATACTAATAATGTTGCTAGTGACAGTAAATTTATATCCATTTAAGGTGACCCACATCCTATTATATTATTGCTTTGATGTAAGCCTACTGTGAATGGCTAAAAATAACAATGGTGTTTCCTTATTTTTTTTGAAATTGACGTTTACAATTCCTTTACAATGTTAAATTAGAAGAAAAAAATTATTTCAAGTATTTTTATAAAAATAAAAGAAAAAACGTTACATTTTACAGCAAAAATGATGTTTTTAATAGAAGATTTCCAACGTTTGTAACATGTTAAAGATTGCTGCGAAGAATTGTGACGATTTTTATATTACATTATTGTAAATTCAATTTATTTATCTTTAAAGTTATGTAGAATTATGTAAAGGTTTTGTTATGATAATTGCAGCAATCGACAATATTTAATCAACAGGAGGAACATCATGTTCAACTCAAGTAAGCAAGATCCATTTTTCCAAGCATTATTAAAAATCTCCGAAAATGTGAAAGAGGGCATTTACTACGCACACAATGCGCGTATTCAAGATAATATTGATGCTTTGAAAGAAATTGCCGATACAATGAAACAGTATGAAACTAGTGGTGATAAATTAATTCATGAGTTAATTGTTATGCTTAATAAATCATTTATGACACCGATTGAACGTGAAGATATTTTAGCACTTGCCAATAAATTAGATGATGTCATCGATGGTATGGAAGGCTGTATTGCTCACTTTAATATGTATAACTTAACAGAAGTAACGGAGCCGATGCGCCAATTCCTTACGTATATTGCAAAAAGTACAGATGAAATGGTACAAGCAATGAAGCTGCTAAATAGTAAAAAGCTTGTTGAAATGCGTAAACATGCCATTCAAATTAAAGACTATGAGCGTGAATGTGATGAAATTTTCCGTTCTTCTATGAAGCAATTATTTATTCAAGAAAAAGATCCAATGCGCATTATCGTTTTCAAAGATATTTACGAACAATTTGAAGATATTGCAGATTGCTGCCAAACTGTAGCAAATACAATTGAAACAATAATTATGCGAAATGCGTAAGATGGAGTGTACTAAATGGATACGATATTACTAATAACAATATTAGTCGTTATTTTCGCGCTAATATTCGACTTTATTAACGGCTTCCATGATACAGCCAATGCGATTGCAACATCTGTATCAACTCGTGCATTAAAGCCTCGTACGGCTGTCTATATGGCTGCGGTCATGAACTTTATTGGAGCGATTACGTTCGTTGGTGTTGCGAAAGCATTAACGAAAGATATTGTTGACCCGTTTACATTAAATTCCTATGACGGTGATATTACTGGCTCTGTCGTAATTTTAGCAGCATTACTTTCCGCGATTACGTGGAACTTACTAACGTGGTATTTTGGGATACCATCTAGTTCCTCTCATACTTTAATCGGCTCGGTTGCAGGAGCGGCAATTGCTGCAGCAGGCTTTGGTGTACTAAACTACGGAGGCTTTATTAAAATACTTCAAGCGCTTATTTTCTCACCATTACTAGCGTTTGCTGCTGGTTTTTTAATGATGTCACTCTTTAAAGTCATTTTTAAAGATATGAATTTATATCGGACGAATAAAGGCTTCCGAACGATGCAAATCGGTACAGCCGCCCTGCAATCATTTACACATGGTACGAACGATGCGCAAAAGGCAATGGGGATTATTACACTTGCCTTAATCGCAGGAGGATTGCACCAAGGCGATGATATTCCATTCTGGGTACGTTTTGCAGCTGCCTGTGCGATGGGTCTTGGAACATCGGTAGGTGGTTACAAAATTATTAAAACTGTCGGCGGTAAAATCATGAAAATCCGCCCTGTTAATGGTGTGGCCGCAGACTTAGCATCGGCTTCGATTATTTTCGGTGCCACATTAATCCATTTACCTGTATCCACAACACACGTTATTTCATCTTCTATAATGGGTGTAGGGACAGCACACCGTGTGAAAGGTGTAAAATGGGGCATGGCACGTAAAATTGTGACGACTTGGGTTATTACAATGCCAATCTCAGCTGTGATGGCTGCTACAATTTACTTTATCTTAAGCTTATTTTTTTAAAATAGATTGAAGGAATGCACAACATTAGTTGTGCATTCTTTTTTTGTTCTTGTTTTATTGAAAGTAAAGTGTCTAATCATCCAACAAGTATTGCTGGTATATTAATAATATGAATATATATAAAATATTTACAAAAAATGAAACGGTCTTCTATTGGTAATCGTTAATAAGGTAACAGAGGAGGTGGACGGCATTCTGGAAAAAATTATTGACGATCATGCAGAGCATTTGCTGCGCCTCGCTTATTTTTATGTGAAAAATCAGCATGTAGCAGAGGATATTGTGCAAGAAGTGTTTATCAAATTTTCGGAGCATGCCTATGAGGAACGTGGGCAGTTACGTGCGTACTTATCGACGCTGACGATTAATAAAAGCAAAGACTATTTAAAAAGCTGGCATTATAAAAAATGCCTTTTACAAGAAAAACTATTTCTAACACAAGCGAAAAAGCAGCGAGATGCTTTAATCGAAGCGGAGGAAAGGTCACAAATTGGCGCTGCCATACTAAACCTGCCGCTAACATATAGAGAGCCGATACTACTATATTACTATGAAGAAATGAAGATTGCGGACATTGCGCAAGTGCTTGCATTACCCGAAAATACCGTCAAAACAAGACTCAAAAGGGCTCGTGAAGCATTGAAGCCTCATTTACGTGAGGAATGGGAGGTGTTACTTCATGAATGATGTCAAAAAAGAGCTAATAAAAATGACAGGGGATATGTCAAAAAATAAAGAACGCGTCAAAAAACGCCTTTTCCAGCACCGTGAAGTCAAACCTAAAAAGTTCATACGCTTAAAGGTTTTAACGGCCATTGTTACACTTTGCTTAGTAGGGTTTGTTATCCAGTTTTTAGATAGTGATAAAAAACAATCGGCTCAAATATTTAATCAGACTGGGCTTACTTATTATATGGATATTGCAGAACGATTCTCTCTTGATAAGGGAAGGGAATTAGAAGAGGCTTATAGGCGCTATGAAAAACGTGTGGCCTCCTATTATTTTGCGCAGTCTCTCGGTATTGATAGTACAAAAGAGGAACGTAAGGCTGAAGGGCAGCAGCGTCTCGAAGAGTTGAAAATGCTACAAGAATCTTTACCAGATTATGCGGAACTTTTAAAAAAACAAGGTCTAGATAAATATTTTACAAAGAATATTGAGCCATTATTACCAATGATGGTCGCTGAGAAAAAATTGGAAGCTTTATACGTAGAAAAATACCCAATGTTTCCAACTGGGTTTGTCAGCGATATTGCTACATTGGATGCAATTCGCTACTTTAATGCCCATTTTGCAGAGCAAGCGAAAGCTTTTCAGGAGGAAATAGGACTTGAAAATTATACAAATATACGTCATGGTAATGTTCATATTGGAACCGTTGTAGCAATCCAAGATAATGCTTTCTTACTTGTTGAAGGGGCAGTACCAGAAGAGCTAGTTAGTATGTCGCAAGCACAAATTATTGATAAATATCAAAATGAAACATGGTATCCAATCATTTATGGACTGTCCTTACAAAAAGGAGACTATGTAAAGCTTCAGTCAAATGGTGGCGGTACTACCGAAGAAGATGATAAAGTAAAGCAATTTAGATTAGTAGAGACACTAGAAATTATCGAGCCGACAGTCACAACAAACCTAACGCTTGACAATGTTGATGAAGTAAGAGCATTTCTAAATCCAATAAATTGGAGAATGAAAGAAAAAACCTTTGAAACACCACCAAATTATGCTTTCGTATTAGATGGAGTGCGCGTGGACATTTGGGAAGGTTATGGTCATTCACTTTGGTTACAAGCACAGGAATATGGTGAACTGCAACTAAGTCAAGAAAGGGCAAAGCAATTGAAAGCCCTTTTAAAAATGGAAGAATCTTAGCAAGTCTCTTGATAAAGAGGCTTGTTTTTTTATTAAAGTACATCGCTTCTACATATCCCTATGTAAAATTATGACTGTAGTTAACATGCAAATTTTAGCACTAGATTAGAAAAATTAGAGCCAAAATGACACCAAGTAGTAAATGAGCAAGATGTTTTAGGTTAAATTACTCATTAATTGGAAAATAAATAAGGAGAAAGAATTGTAATATTTTATAAGCAAATGTAGTATTAAGGAAGTAGGAGATGAAAAAGGAGGGTGCGGTGTGGATTTACAAGAATTTGAAGAACTATGGATTACACTAAATGAATTATATAGTGCAAATCGCTATTTAGAATATATCGAGTTAAGTAGTGTTGCTATTGAAAGTGCTACTGCACTTGCATTGTATGATAAGGCAATGCATTTATTGCGCTACAGCTGTATCAGCTATTTTCAAGTAGGGGATCTACAAATTTCCATCAATTTACTAGAAAAATACCGCGAACTGACCTTTTTATATGGAAATGATATTGATGTTATTCAGTATTATTCACTCGCCTCCATTTATTGGGGAACTTTTGGGCATTTGAAAAAATCGGTAGAGCTTTTAATGAAAGGACTTGAGATTGCAGAACGTATACAACATATCGAAAGTTTAGGAAAAATCTATAATAATTTAAGTGGTATTGAGGTTGAGCTTGGCCAATATGCAAAGGCAAAAAGCCTAGCATTAAAGAGCTTATATTATGCCAATGAATTTGAAACCCAACATGAGCACCCTTATAAAAGTATTATACATCCTAAAACCAACTTAGCGATTGCGCATATTTGGTTGGGGGACTTTGAGCAAGCGGATGTCCTGATACAGGAATTACTCATGAAAATTAAAGATCCACCTTATAATAAGGCGCAATTAGAAGTGTTCAATGCCCAAGCACTGTTATTTGAAAAACAAGGGCATCTTGGTCAAGCCATAGATATGTATCAAAAATCAAAGCATTATGCATTGCAAAACAATGACCTTTCATTGTTACAAACGATTTACAATTCGTTGGTAAATCTGATCGAAGAGCAAGGCAATAAAATTATTTTGTGCGCCGTGCAAAAGGAATATATAAATATTTTATTAGAAATGCAACGAGAAAATTATACGCAAGAGTTATTCGAGATGGAATATAACGATCAGAAAAAACAGTTTGAGCGAACTTCCTATATCGATCCGCTTACGAATATTTATAATCGCCGCTATTTTGATGAGAACGCAAAAGACATGGTGAAGTGTGCTGCTCATCATCAATTAGCTTTACTAATGATTGATTTAGATCATTTTAAATCGATTAATGATTCAAATGGCCATTTATTTGGTGATGATGCTTTAACGATAACAGCCACCACGTTGCAACAATTTTTTCAACCGTACGAATCCATTGTCGCTCGTTTTGGTGGAGATGAATTTATTGTGCTTATCCAGTTAAAACAAGAAGAATCAATCTCAACCATAGCTCAACATTTATACGATACATTAACCTCACTTGCGTTAACCGTCAACGATGCGATTGTCCAGTTAGAGTTTAGTATAGGTGTCAGTACGAATGAGGATGGTCCCATTACGAGAGTCGAGCAATTAATTCATTATGCTGATGAAGCACTTTATACATCCAAACGTAATGGTCGTAACCAAATAACGTTCTATAACCAATATAGTAATGCGGGAAATAGTAAATAAAGGAATTAAAAGATGCTGCTGCATCTACCAATTATCCGTAACCTTATGAAGGACATTGACAATGCAAGTTCTTAACTGCCAATGTCCAATCAAAGGAAGCGGATTTTTTGTACATAAAAATAAGGCGCCGGGCAAAAAAATATAGATAAATTTCATAAAAATGAATCGGAACTAAATTTCGTAACGTCTGTAGTTTAGAAAGAAGGTGAGGCAGCAATGGAGATTGAACAAATTATTGCAGAGCACGGGGATTATTTACTCAAAGTTGCTTACTTATACGTAAAAAATGAAGCAACAGCAGAAGATATTGTCCAAGATGTGTTTATTGCCTTTTATCAAAAGCAGCAGCAATTTCGCCAAGAATCATCTTTACGTACATATTTGGTCAAAATGACGGTCAATCGCAGTCACGATTATTTACGCAGCTGGAAAAGAAAAAGGCTGTCATTATTGGATAAAATAACAGGACGCTCAACGACCATTACCCCGGAAAAAGCAATGCTTGCGAAATCCACCAAACAGGAGTTAGTAGAAGCGTTATTTACGCTATCCGTGCAATACAGAGAGGTTTTAATACTCTATTATTTTGAGGACATGACAACAGTAGAGATTGCCAAGCTTATTCGCTGTCCAGAGGCAACAGTAAGAACGAGATTACAGCTGGCGAGAAAACAACTAGCAACGATAATCGCTGACGATGACTGGGAGGTGCTACGCTATGAATCAATTTAAAGAAAACGTCTTACATGAGCTACAACATGTAAAGCTAACGGATGAAAAAAAGCAGCGGATTGCGCAAAAAGTGAGAAATAGAAATAAACATAGAAGTACTAGCCAACGAACCTACCGAATCGTCCTTGCGACTTTTACGCTACTTGCAATTGGTTTTAGTGCTCTTATCGCACTCAATTCGCAACAGCGCACAGCGACGATGCAAGGAGCCACATTACAGCAAGATACAGTACAATGGAGCTTTTGGTCGTACTTAGCAAATGATTGGGTGAAAGGGATGCTACTTCTCAGCTGTTTTGTCATGATTGCCATGATAATCAAGCATATATTGCGTAAAAAAGGCTATGGCTTGCCTGTATGTATTGCTTGTGGAGAAATTTGGTCTGCTAAGCAAGCACGTAAACTTTATTGGAAAAATGGACAGAAAATTACCTGCCCACATTGTAGTAAAAAGCTCTATCGCACGCAAAAGTCAGCACAATTAGCTGGCATGCTCAATATGCCTATACCATTTATGGTGATTGTGCTTCAAGCTTTTGATCAGTTTTTGATTGGTCTTATATTTTATATGCTAAGCAGCGTAATTTTTATATATTTATTAATACCTGATATAGTAAAATTACAAGAAAATGATCCTAGTAAGGAACCTCTTTGGTAGCATATTTGGCGACTCTAAAAATCTCTTTTTATCTTAATTTGTCAAAATCGATTGACATCTGTTTTTATTTGCTTTATCTTTTGGTTAACTTATTTTAAAAATAGGTTAACTAAAAGGGGGATTTTCAATTGAAGAAAAGTAATACGTACAATTATGTATTAGCGGCGTTCGGAGCGGCTATTATCGCTGTTCTTGCACAGGTCACAATACCGCTACCATTGATTCCAATTACAGGTCAAACTTTAGCAGTAGGTTTAATTGTCACAATATTAGGTACAAAACTTGGTACACTTTCTGTACTTGTTTATATTTTACTTGGAACAGCAGGTCTTCCCGTATTTAGCGGCATGTCAGGTGGCTATGGTATTATCATCGGACCTACAGGGGGTTATATTGTAGGCTTCCTTGCAGCGGCTGTTATAATGGGTTTATACTTAGATAAATTTGGCATTACCGTTGTACAAGCAGTTATCGCCAACATAATCGGTATGGTCGTAACATTGGCATTCGGTACAGCTTGGTTAAAAGTTGTTGGCGATTTAACGTGGACTGCCGCATTTATGGGTGGTGCAGCGCCATTTATCATTGTTGGGATTTTAAAAGCAGTTCTTGCGGCATGGCTTGGTGTCATCGTACGTAGACGCTTAGAAAGTGCACATTTAATTGAAGCAGTAGCATAGGGGGAAAATGGATGGCAACACTTTGGACAGGTGGAATAATTTATACGATGGAGCGAGCGGGCGAAACTGTCGAAGCTGTTCTTGAAAAAGATGGACAAATCGTGGCGGTAGGCTCTGCGGAAAGTTTATTATCACAAGCAACCGAGGTCAGAGATTTACAAGGGAATGTGATGTACCCAGGTTTTGTCGATAGTCATTTACATATTATTGGCTATGGAGAAAAATTAATGCATATTGATGTTTCCAACGTTACGAGTAAGGAAGAATTGTTACATATTATTGGTGAACGTATGGAAGGGGTTCCTTCAGAGCAATGGGTAGTGGCAATCGGTATGAATGAAACGGGTTATACAGAGCCGATTTTTCCAACTTTGTCGGAGCTCGATGCACTTGGTGAAGCCCATCTGATTATAAAAAGAAGTTGCCATCATTTAATTTTAGCGAATTCGAAGGCACTGGCATTTGCAAACATTACAAATGATACACCTTCACCAGAAGGTGGCATTATTGAAAAGAAGAATGGCCAATTAACAGGTGTGTTAAAAGACACAGCATTATATTTAATCGTTAACCATATGCCTTATTATACACCTGACTATATTGAAGAAGCGCTTCAAAAGTCTGTCGCATCGCTTCAAACTTACGGCTTAGTAGGAGGTCATTCAGAAGATTTAAGTTATTTCGGACCACCTAGTCAACCGATTAATGCCTATCGAAAAATAGTGGATGCACAACAATCCTTTAAAGTGCATTTATTACAACACCATACAGTTTTTGAGGAAGTTGCTTTGTTAAATGAACAATCAACACGCTATGTACAATTTGGAGCAATGAAAATTTTTGTTGATGGTGCTTTCGGAGGGCGTACTGCGGCATTACGTGAGCCATATTGTGATGACCCAGAAAATAGTGGTATTCTCGTTCATTCAACAACGCAATTAGAGCACTATGTGCAATTGGCACGGCGCTATGGGCAAACAGTTGCTGTCCATGCTATAGGGGATTTAGCAATTGATACGATTTTAAATATTTTTGCGGCAAATCCACCACAAGAAGGACAATTGGACCGTTTAATTCATTGTAGCTTAGTTGATGAAGCGATTTTAGAGAAGTTAGCGGCATTACCGATTGCTGTTGATATGCAACCACAGTTTGTACAAGGGGAGTATTTAGCAGAACTTGTTAAGTTAGGTGAGCAACGTTCACAAGGCTTACATCCGCTAAAATCGCTATTAGACCGCGGATTAATTGTAGCAGGTGGGAGCGATGCGCCTATTGAAGTACCAAATCCTTTATTCGGTATTTATGCCGCAGTGACAAGAAGAAATTTTGGAGAAAGTCATGAAGGTTTTGGCCCACAGGAGAAAATTTCACGCTTTGATGCAGTGCGCCTGTATACTGTAGGATCTGCTGAAATCATTGGGCAAGAGCATACAAGAGGTAAAATAAAAGAAGGATTTAGTGCTGATTTCACAGTGTTCGAAGAGGATATTTTCGCTGTAGATATTGAAAAAGTACCACATATTCAAGTCGCTTATACAGTTGTGGATGGTCGTATTGTTTATGAAAAGACAAAAAATCGTTGTGAGGCTTAGCCTTACAACGATTTTTTTTTGCTAGCAGGAATGTCAATAAGCTAACGACGTTCAGATAGTTCTCGCACTTGTTTCTCCAAATAGTTCACACGCATTGATAGTTCATCTACCTGTTGTTGTAGCGTTTCTGGAGGAAGCGGAAGTGGCGTAGACCTTACTTTTTTAATCATCTTTATCAGAAAGTAAAACATAGCGATAAAAATAACAAGCATAAACAAAGTACTAATAATATCATCGATGTTAAATTGCAACAAAGTTCCCTCCTTATGTTGATGATAGTACTTAATTTACTGGTGGCGTTCGTAAAAAGTTTCAAATAATTTAATGCAGTGCTCGAAGTCATTTATCTTCTCACAAAAGCAAGCATAAGCTAATGGGATATTTCTCATTTGCTTAACTTGAATAAAAGGTCGTCGCTTCTTAAATGACGCGTTCAACTTGGCAGTAGTCTCGAAAAAATTAGGATAACCACTGCGCTGAGGCAAAATAGAGGATATTTTCTATTTTCAAGATAACTTGAAATGCAATAATTATCATACGTTATAAGAAGAAATAGTGGAAACGGGCTAGTACGCGACAGGGGTGAGATAATGAAAAAAGAACAGCACATACTGCGACAAGCAATCTATAACATTTATAAGTATCGCAACGACTATGTACGTGTTTTCATCTTGATAAGAATATTGCAGTTTTTATTAGTAAAACTGGTGTCAACACTACTTTGGAGCATTATGCTCAACGTAACAGGTTATACCCGTATTACTGAACAAAATTTTCAAAGTTTTTTTGCGCACCCCTTTGTCCTAGTTATAATGTTAATTGTACTAATGGTCGTATTGCTCTTTACTTATTATGAGATGGGTTTCCTATTTATCATGGCTTATCACCAGCAAAGAGGTATTCGCTATCGATTCTTAACAGTTTGGCAACAACTCAATCGTAAGCTTATCTCTTTTTTTAGCTTACAGGTCTTATATTTCATTGTTTATCTTGTCCTATTGTTGCCGTTCGCATCGCTATTACTTCCTCTTCCAATAACACAAGGGATACCTTTGCTTCACTTTATGACAAATGACATCATGAGTACACGCTTAGGAACAATATTATACGCTGCAGTAGTTAGTAGTGTAGTATTTATTAGCTTCCGCAGTTTTTTGACATTACCGATATTTACAATACAGCCGAAAATTTCAATTGGCCAATCGTTTTTACAGAGCTGGCACTTTTCAAAATGGGGGTTAATGAAGTTACTCTTTTTACTGGCGCTTATTTTAACCGGTTATTTAGCGCTTTTATTGATGATTACTGTTGTTTGCATGCCACCTCTATTTTTAATAGAGCGATGGATGCCAAATGGCGCACTTGCAACAGCAGGGCTCACGTTCGCATTTTTAGAATTAGTTTTTATCGGATTATTTAGTTTGTTGCAATCGATGTTTGCGCAAGTAATGGTTGCCTTTACGTATTATAGCCGTAATTTAGCAATGCCCAACTATACGTATAAGAGCAAACGCTTTAACGCTTTACCTATCGTGCTTGGTATTATTTTTTCTATATTCAGCATGATCAATATAAACACGTTAGATAAAACTGTTTATGCGCCAGATACAAAAATTATTGCGCATCGAGGTTATACAGCAGGAAATATAGAAAACACGCTTAGTGGACTAGTTAGTGCGGCCAATGCAGGGGCCGACATCGTGGAAATAGATATTCAGCAAACAGTAGATGGAGAGTTTGTCGTTTATCATGATCGGACATTAAGGCGCTTAGCTGGGAAAAATGGCGTTATTGCAAACATGACGCTTCGTGACTTAAAAACAATCCCGATTTATGACAAGGGCATGACTGATAAAATTTCATCTTTAGATGACTTTATTGAAATCGCGAAGGCACTTGATGTTACGTTGCTTATTGAATTAAAATCCCACGGAAACGAAAGGGAGGACTTATTGCCTCGATTAGTAGAAAAATTACGATATTACAAAGTGTTAGATACGTACTATGTGCAATCGGCCAATGCGCAATTGATGACACAATTAAAGACCATTACGCCTAATTTGCGCGTAGGTATTGTCTATGCTCTTAATATTGAAGCCACCGATGTTTTAAATGTCGATTTTATTGCTCTAGAAGAATCATGGGTCAATGAGCGTATAATTACTGAGCTAAAGAGACAGCATAAGGAATTATTTGTTTGGACTTTAAATAAAGATCGCTCATTACAGGATTTTATTGAAAAAAATGTTTCCGGCGTAATTACCGATCATCCAGATATCGCATTAGAGATAAGGTCAAAACAAAGCGAACACAAATATTTTTTACAACGGGTAGTGGATCGACTTTCATTTATTTTTTAGCTCGTAAATGAATAAATATTGTCGATTATGAAAAATATAAAAATAAATTGGTAATTATGTAACCTTTTTCTTTCAACATCGACTACTTCTATGAATTCGTGAAATGAAGGAGATGTATTTTTTATGAAAATGACGAAGGTCGTACCATTTGCAATGTCAGCATTATTATTAGGGAGTGTTGCCATTGCGCCAACAGCATCAGCAAATGAAGGAGAGGCAGTTGTGACAAATGCTACGCAACAAGAACAACAAAACCCACAAGTACAGCCGATTTTTGTAAAAGTAGCTGGTACAGTTGAAAATGTGGAAGAACGCAATAATGCAACTTATTACACAACGAAAGATGGAGAAAATACAAACGTTTTTGTCGTAAATAAGGACACGCTTATTTTTGATAATACAGGGAAAGAAGCAAAGCTACAAAAAGGTGATAAAGTAACAGCATATACGCACGCGAATAAGCCAATGCTGATGATCTATCCTCCACAATATAACACGGATGTCATTATTGTAGAAACGGAGGAAATGGGCAGCGCTACTGTGGACTTTTTCGACAAAGATTTAGTGAATACGGATAACTCGTTAAAATTAAATGTAGGGAAAGAAACAAATGTTGAAAGCCAATCAGGTAAAGAAGTAACAGCTGAAGATTTAGCAGAGCAACATTTACTTGTGTTCTATACAATTACAACAAGAAGTATTCCAGCACAAACACCACCTACAAAAGTAATTGTTTTAGATGCAACAGCTGAAGAGCAAGCGGAAGAAGCACAACCAGCTTCATTTGATTCAGCTATTGAAGAAATTATTAAAAATGATTCTTATGATATGAATGGTACAACAATGGTGCCATTACGACTTATCGCAGAGCAACTTGGCTTTAAAGTAGAATCAACAGGAACTGGCGCTATTCTTTCAAAAGGTGTGGTATCTTATACTATTACACGTGGTGAAAAAGCATACGGCTACAATAAAGCGTTACGCTACTTTGAAGAAGCACCTGCATTATTAGAACCAACAAAAACATATGTACCTGTCGAATTTTTCGAAGAATTAATGCAATAACATGTCAAAACCCCTCCAAAAGTACGCTGGAGGGGTTTTTTATTGTAGATAAAAATCTGAAATTTCCAAATTGTTTTAGTGCCTGGCACTTAAAAAATCTATTGTGTTTTTTATCAGTAAGGTAATTGTTACGATAATAAACAGTTTTCGTACAAAGGTACCGCCTTTTTTGATTGCAAATTTTGTTCCTACAATGGCGCCAAAAATTTGAGCAAAACCCATAATGAATCCATATACAAAATGAATTTCATTCAAATAGACAAACATAAGAAGTGCTGCAAAATTACTTCCTAAATTAAGGAATTTTGCATTCCCAGCCGCCTTTAAAAAATCATAGCCAAGCATTAAAAAGGTAAAGATAAAAAAGGAACCTGTGCCGGGCCCTAAAAACCCGTCATAAAAACCAATTGCGAAAAGTAAAACGATTAATCCTAAAATACGAACGAGTGAGAGTTGTTTTATTGTCGTGCTGCCTCCCCAATCCTTCTTGAAAATCGTATAAACGCCCACTGAAGCAAGCATGATTAGCATAATCGGTTTTAATATTTCGGGACTAATTAATGTAACTGTCCAAGCTCCGACAAGTGAACCAACAAATGCGATTGGAAAATATTTGACAACGGATTTGAAATCGAGTTTTCCAGAACGATAAAAAGAAATTACAGAAGTGAATGAACCCATTGTACCTGCGAGTTTATTTGTCGCAACAGCAGTCGTTGGATTCAACCCGACAAATAAAAGAGCGGGTAGTGCGATTAAACCACCACCTCCGACAACAGAATCAATAAAAGCGGCTAGAAAGCCAAGTAATATAAGAATAGTAATAACCTGTGGATCTAAATCAACTATCATATTGTCACCTTTTCTTTTAGTTACTACTGCAATAGTAACTAAAAAAATACGCAAGTAAAGACTATTTTTATTCGCAATTTGTTGCATAGATTTACTATAATGAAACAAATGGAGGTAATGGATGATGGAGTTAATTTCCCAATTGAAGCAATTAGGGTATACAGAATATGAAGCGAAAGCATACATAGCGCTTGTACAAAATAATAATGTGACGGCTTATCAAGTAAGTAAAGATTCTAAAGTTCCACGAGCACGTGTATATGATACGCTTAATCAATTGGTAGAAAAAGGTCTTGTAACGAAGGCGGAGACACCTGAACAAACAACCTATTCAGCTATACCAATTTCTATTTTTGTACAAAAAACAGAACAGCAATGGCAATCGAATTTCATGTCCATTACTGATCAATTAAAAGTTTTGGAACAAAAAAAGAAAGAAGAAGAAAATCAAATATTAATCATTCGAGATAAGGAAACAATCCTTAGTTTCTGTACGGCAATGTTAAAACGAGCAAAAAGGAAAGTGCTAATTTCAATGTGGGATGACGTCTATAATATATTACGTGATGACTTAGAGGACATTGCAAAAAAAGTGCCCATCCATGGCATTACAATAAATGTAAATAACCCTTTAGACACAGTAGATCAACATCGCACAACAAACTATATTAAAGCACAATCAACTGCACATTGGTTTATCCTAGCAATTGATGGAAATGAAATGATTTATGGTCCTTCACCTTTTCGAAAAGATTTAGCCTTCTATACGGATGATGCTTTCCATATTAACTTTTTAGAAGATTATATTTGGCATGATGTGCTCGTCAACCGGTTAGTAAAAAGAAGTGATGATCAATTAGATGATTGGATTACTAAAGAAAGAAGTTCATTTTTTTTAGAAAACAAAGTGGAAGATTGACAGACAAAGTTTTCATTCAGATTAAACAAAACACAATGCTATTTTGCCACCAAGTTTCGCTATTGAAATGACGCTAGGTGGCTTTTTTTATTGAGAAAAAATAGAAAAACACAAGAAATCTTCAGGATTCTTAAGAATTTTCGGCATGTCCTCTTAAGGTTTGATTTATAAGGTAAGGTTATGAATTCAAACTAAGAGGTGAATATTAGTGAAAAAGCTTTCTTTCTTATTTCAATTTATGGAGAATCCTAAAACAATAGGTGCCATTCTTCCAAGCTCAAGTTTTTTAGGTGATAAAATGATAGAAAAAATCGATTTTACAGAAGCAAAATATATAGTTGAATATGGCCCAGGTACAGGTGTTTTTACAGATAAATTGCTTTCCAAAAGAAATGGTAAGACAATTGTTTTATTAGTAGAAAATAATATGAAATTTTATGCAATGCTTAAAGAGCGCTATAAAGGACAAGATAATATATACATTAAATGTGGATCTGCTGAAAATATTGAAACTTATTTGCAAGAGTATCATATTCCTTATGCTGATTACGTTATTTCTGGGCTCCCATTTTCGAGTTTACCCGAAAAGTTATCAAGCGAGATTTTAGCCAACACTACAAAAATTTTAAAACACAATGGATTGTTCATTACATTTCAATATACAAAATTGAAAAAGACATTTATTAAGCAGTTTTTTGCCAAATTAGACATCACTAGAGAGTATAGAAATTGGCCACCTGCTTACATCTTTAGCTGTTCAGTACCACAAAAACAGGCGGAGGAAATTAGACATGTCAAGAATACTAATTGTTGATGATGATAAAGAGATAAGAAATCTCATTGCGGTATATTTAGAAAATGAGGGGATGGAAATAGCAAAGGCAGAAGATGCATTGGAAGCATTAAAAATGCTTGAAAAAAAAGAGTTTGATCTAATAATTCTAGATATTATGATGCCGCAAATGGATGGTATCGAAGCATGCTTGAAAATTCGGGAGGAGCGCAGCATGCCGATTATTATGCTTTCAGCAAAATCAGAGGATATGGATAAAATTAAAGGCCTTGCTGCTGGAGCTGATGATTATTTATCTAAACCATTTAATCCATTAGAGTTAATCGCTAGGGTAAAATCTCAATTAAGAAGGTATACAAAGTACAATACGGAAACAACTTTTGAAAAAAGTGTCATTGAGATAGGGGATCTAACCATCAATACAGATACCCGTCAAGTTTGGATACAAAAACAAGAAATTCGATTAACGCCAAAAGAGTTCGATATTTTAGAACTTCTAGCTCGAAACAAAGGGATGGTCTTAAGTATCGCTAAAATTTATGAGGCAGTTTGGAAGAATGACTTTTATAAATCTGATAATACGGTAATGGTGCACATTACAAAAATTAGAGACAAAATCGAGGACGATCCAAAACATCCAATTTATATTAAGACGATTTGGGGTGTAGGCTATAAAATATGAGAACGATTAAGTTTCGTAATAAACTTTCTTTTCAAATCCTAATGATGATTGTAATCAGCTTATTCGGCGCTATTTTTATGATGAGCATTATATCTAGACCTTTATTTGAATTAATTAATATGAGTATGAACAATAAGGATCTTATTGTCGTTCAAGCAAGTGTGGCCTTTATTGGTTGGTTTTCTACTGCTATCGTAACTTTTGTTTTGATTTTTATTATGCTAATAAGGAAAAAAATAATGTATTTGAAGTTAATCTCCGATACCGTTCAACATATTGCAAGTGGAGAACTAGGACAAACAATTGAGATTAAAGGGAAGGACGAACTATCTCAATTAGCGATGAACATTAATTATATGTCGCAAGAGTTAGAACAGAAATTTATACATGAAAGACTAATGGAAAAAGAGAAAAATGAGCTAATTACAAATATATCGCATGATTTACGTACACCATTGACGTCAATTATTGGCTATTTGAAATTATTAAAGGATGGGCAATATAAACATAAAGAACAGCTTCAGGAATACTTTGAAACGATTTATTCAAAATCATTAAGATTGAAACATCTAATTGATGAACTATTTGAATTTTCCCGTTTATCAAGCCCTGATGTAAAGTTAAATTTGAGCAATGTGGATATGGTGAGTTTACTACAGCAAATCGTAGGAGAGTATATTCCAATATTCGAAGAGGAACAATTGACTGTTCAAAATCTAATCACTGAGGAAGATATACATGTCGTAATTGATATTGAAAAAATGGTGCGTGTATATGAAAACCTTTTTATAAACGCGATAAAATACAGCCAAAAACCATCCGAATTACTTATATCGTTTGAGGCTGAAGAAAATTCTGCCGTTTTAAAACTATCAAACCAAGTGGAAGTCCCTCCGCTAGACAATATCAATAAAATGTTTGAACGGTTTTTTAGGGGAGATAAAGCGAGAATGGATGCACAAGGTAGTGGTCTTGGGCTTTCCATTTCTAAAAGAATTATGGAGCTGCATCAAGGCGATATTTATGCAGATTATAAAAATGGTTGGATTACTTTTACGGTCGTACTTCCTGTTACAAACAATTAATTTAAAAACAATGACTAGAGATGTGTCTGGAACTAACGATACATTCTCTTTTTTTGTTCGATTTAATCGATAAGCACTGTATAACGCCTTTTATCATACATTGACATATGTATCAACATTGATCATCTTAAGAATCCTTAATGATTTTACGGTGTATTTCTTAATGTTTCATTTTTATTATGTGTTTACCGATAGTGTAAAGGAGCGTGAGGAAATGAGAAAGAAATGGACTATAATCGTCATTTGGATTTTAATCGTTTATATAGTAAAGCATTTTGATATCCTTCCACTGAATATGGCTACGTTACATGATGTAGTTTCTAGCCATAAAGATTATGCATTCTTGCTGTTTATTGGACTATGGCTAATTAGACTGATTGTACTTATTCCTGGTACAACTTTAATGATCTTAGGTGGACTGTGCTTTTCTCCAATGGAAGCCTTTTGTTTATCGACCGCCGGACTGCTATTAAGTGAGACAGTGGTTTATCGTGTTTCAAAAAGTTTCGCTGGAGAAAAGGTGCATCAATATTTAAAAAATAGATACCCCGACTTGATTGATTTATTACAAACTTACAATTATAAATTTTTAGCAATCGGAGTTATTTGTCCGATAGCGCCCGCAGATGTTATTTGTTTTTTATCAGCATCTGTACGAATAAAATTTACAACGTACCTTTTGACAATTTTGATTGCAAGTACGCCCTTAAGGATATTGTATAGTTATATCGGAAATAACCTACATGATTATTCAATTGGCCTAGTATTCGTCATCGTATCATTTCTACTGCTATTTGTAACATCGATAAAAATTTGGAATACGTTAAAACAAAAACATATAGAGTTGCAACAATACTCTCGATAATTATTTTCCAAAAGCCTTGCTGAAAGTTATATAGTAAGGCTTTTATGTCTATAATTGGAATTACCTTTTTGTTACAATTAAATTGAATTGGCAAGGGGGAGTAATATGCTAACGACTATAATAATGATCAGACACGCACAATCGCCATTTGTCTTGGGTGAAGAAAGGACAAGACCTCTATCATTAAAAGGCGAAATGGACGCACATAAGATTACAGCTTTAATGGAAAATGTAAAGATTGATGCAATCATTTCAAGTCCTTATAAAAGAGCTATTCAAACGATAGAGGACATTGCAAAACATCATCATTTAGAAGTACAAGTGATGGAAGAGTTAAAGGAAAGAACATTAAAGGGGAATTATCGATTATCAGAAGAAGAAATTAAACAAGCCATTGAAAGCTCCTTTGAAGATGCTGACTTTTCTTTACAGGAGGGTGAATCAGTAAACGATGTCCAAAATCGAGCGATTCCGGTTATTCATCATCTTATTAAAAAGCATGAAGGTAAGACAATAATCATTGGGACACATGGAAATGTTATGACGATCATCTTGAACTATTATAATAAAAAGTATGGTTACGATTTTTGGCAAAGCACTACAAAGCCAGATATTTATAAACTAATTTTTTCAAGTGCGAAGCTTGTAGATGTCCAAAGATTATGGCAAGTATAGACTATTTGAGGAAGTGGCTGGCAAAAGCAATTCAGGATAGAGTACTATTTTTGATAATTTTTTGACACTTCTCGCATCTGTTGGTAAAATATTACGGAATTAGTAGAATTGTATAAAGGTAACTAGGAGGAGAATCGTGAAAAAACTTTTTATTGTGTTACTTGCAGTTTTTGTAATACTAGTAGGAAATCCACCAACATCCAAAGCAAAAGTGATATATGATGGCGTAGAAATTGTCAAAGGACAAACAGGGAAGTTAACGTTTTCTAAAGATGTAAAAGTGTATAAGAAAAATGCCAATGGCCAGTTTGAATCGATGTTAGTCAAAAAGGGGAACTACTTCCGCGTTTATAATATCGAGAAATATAGTGGGCAAACATATTATTGGATGAGCTCAGGATATCGTGTACAAGCAAGTAATTTAACAGTATTTAAGGCAATTCCATTTGAACAACGTGTACAATTTTATAAAAATCCCGCCTATATGTGGATCAATAGAGATAAACCGTTTTACTCATTTTATAATGAGAGTGATAGTTTGGCAACGCATGCCCACTCCTATTATACCTATTTAAATAAATGGGGTAATTTTATTATTGAACAAGGGGAGCTTGTCAATACGTATGATATGAGTTTTGTAGGTGGCGGTATTGAAAAGCGAACAATTGATCCAACGGATATTCAACTAATCGAACCGCAAGTTGTAAATAAGGAAACATTATTTATAGTCACAAAAGATACTGTACAACATATCAAACCATATTTAATTAACAATAACGATTACTATCAAAGACTTGCACGTCCATTGACAGCCGGTACTGTTCTGAAAAGTGCAGGTTTTAAAATTGGTAACTATTACGCGGTGACATTTAATAGTGAATCTGACTTTTACAGCACATTTTTCGTTCCTGCAAGCTATATAGTTGAAAAGGCGAATTAAATCGCAGGTAGAATCAAAGTAATCGCCGATAAAACAGCGTAAATCGCTGGTAGACTTAAAGCAATCGCCGATAAAACAGCGTAAATCGCGGATAGACTCAAAGTAATCGCTGGTAAACAACCACGAACAGATAATAGGGTTGGAATTCATGCACACTGCGATATTAGCTGGCTAACGCGACCACCAAAAACATAAAAAGGCACCAAGAGTTCTAAACTTCTTGGTGCCTTTTGTATTTATGCATTCGGATAAATCATTGTAGCTGGGTTAACATATTCATCGAACTGTTCTTCAGTTAATAAGCCTGAAGAAATGGCTGCTTCTTTTAACGTTGTACCTTCCTTATGTGCTTTTTTCGCAATTTTTGCGGCATTTTCATAGCCGATATAAGGATTTAATGCAGTTACAAGCATTAAGGAGTTTTGCAAGTTATGATCAAGCACCTCTTTATTTGGCTCAATGCCAATTGCGCAGTTGTCATTAAATGATTTCATCGTATCGGCTAGTAGACGAGTTGATTGTAAGAAATTATAAATGATGACTGGTTTAAAGACGTTTAGTTCAAAATTCCCTTGCGAAGCGGCAAAGGCAATCGTTGCATCATTCCCAACTACTTGCGTCACGACCATCGTCATCGCTTCACTTTGCGTTGGATTTACTTTACCTGGCATAATGGATGAGCCTGGTTCATTTTCTGGAATGGTAATTTCACCGATACCAGAACGAGGGCCACTTGCTAACCAGCGTACATCATTGGCAATTTTCATCAAGTCTGCAGCAAGTGCTTTTAACGCACCATGTGCTACAACTGCTTCATCATGACTTGTTAGTGCATGAAACTTGTTAAAGGCTGATGTGAACTGTTTGCCTGTGAGTTCACTAATTTCAGCTGCTACTCGGTCACCAAATTCAGGGTGCGCATTAATACCAGTACCGACTGCCGTACCGCCGATTGCAAGCTCCTTCATATAGTCTACATTATGTTTAATCATTTGCTCAGCTTTACCTAGCATGGCGGACCACCCACTAATTTCTTGACCTAAAGTGAGTGGCGTTGCATCTTGTAAATGGGTACGGCCAATTTTAATAATATCTTTAAATTGCTCAGCCTTGTCATCAAATGTTGCTTTTAATAAGCGAAGGCGAGGAAGTAAATAATCTTCTACTTTTAGTACAGCAGCAATGTGCAATGCAGTTGGAAACGTATCGTTGGAGCTTTGTGATTTATTGACATCATCATTTGGATGAATGCGCTCAGCTTCACCAGCATCCTGTAAAATTTGGTTTGCACGGTGCGCAATCACCTCGTTGACATTCATATTGGATTGCGTACCACTACCTGTTTGCCACACAACTAGTGGGAATTGATCATCCCATTGACCATTTAATATTTCATCTGCAGCTTGCACAATGGCATTTGCCTTAATATCCGAAAGCTTTCCTAGTTTGTTATTCGCAAGGGCTGCACTTTTCTTTAAAATCGCCATTGCTTGAATAAGCTCGATTGGCATGTGTTCCGTGCCAATTTGGAAATTTTCTTTACTGCGTTGCGTTTGAGCGCCCCATATTTTATGCGCAGGTACTTTAATTTCACCCATTGTGTCTTTTTCGATACGATAATCCATTTAGAACAGCTCCTTCAGTGTATGTAATGAAAAAACGGATACTCTTAGTCTGATGTAAGAATATCCGTTTAATGCATGTTTATTTCAAAAAATAAGGGGGGATTCTGAAATAAACGAATAAGAAACAATCTATATGATAATGATAATTGTTATCATTTAAAAAGTCAATCAATCTGCTTACCATATTAGAATTAAATGAGAATAAGTCGCAATATGTTCACAAAAAATTATTCACACGTTTTATTTACCCTTCCAGTCAGTAAATAAACTTATGTTTGAAGAGGGAAGAAACTATCGTTTTTTCTTCCCAAGATCTTTCGTTAAAGGTTGTTTTTTTACAATTTTTTCGAAAAGCACGTTGACATGATAATGACGTTCATCCAGCTGAATAATGTCAATCACTTTTGCTTTTCGTCCTTTAAGTTGAATGTTTTCGTCAACAGTAGGAATTCGTATTAATAATTGATTTAAAATGGCGGTCTTATTTTCATAAAAATGAACAACATGCATAGGCTCAAATCTCCTTATTCTGTATTTGAGTCAATTTATGAGGCGTAG
>Ga0153921_1000016_pt1 | contig 222706 bp, 206 predicted proteins | sample TSNJ005MetaG_FD_104691 | JGI IMG/M metagenome (GOLD analysis project Ga0153921, IMG submission 104691) | Attine ant fungus gardens microbial communities from New Jersey, USA - TSNJ005 MetaG | ecosystem: Host-associated > Fungi > Mycelium > Unclassified | place: USA: New Jersey, Brendon T.... | reverse complement strand
GCCCTTGAAATCCATCTGCCATAGATCGTTGGGATGCGCGTGTTCGAATCGCTGCCAGCGCGAGGCATCGGCGCTGGCCTCGGCCGTGATCAGGCCATGCCGATGCAGGATACGCGTCACGGTACTGGGCGAAGGCGTCTGGACACACCCTACATCGCTCAGGCGGCGGGCAATCTTGGCCGCGCCCCACGCGGGATGCGCCTCACGCATGTCGACCACCTTCGCTTCAAGCTCGGTCGCCGTGCGCGCCGGACTGCTGCGGGGACGTCGGGACTGATCGGCCAAGGCGGTATCGCCCTGCTCGAAGCGTCGGATCCACTTGTAACCGGTCTTCGCGCTGATGCCGTACTGGCGGCACAAGGCGCGCCGATTGGCGCCTTGCTGCGTCGCGAACTGCACGACTTCAAGCCGCAATTCCATGGTGTTCTTGCTATCCCAGGACATGCTCGACTCCGGACGAACCATTCGTCTGGAGTGTTACCTATGTCCTGGAACAGGTGTTACCCATGTCTTCGGTCTATACACAGCAGCAAAGAAAGTGACCCCCGCCCCGGGGAGGGGCGCACTAATAGACCGACACGAATACAAGCTCAGCGCAACAAGAAACGCCCTGTGCGAACCACAAAGACCAACCAGCGTACACTAACCCGAACGCAGGGAAAGCGGAGCCACCAGCATGTACGCGTACGCGCTGAACCCCAACGACAAACTCGACGTTGCGCCGGTCCTGATTGTCGGCGCGGGCCCGACCGGTCTCGCCGCCGCAATGAGCCTCACACGGGCGCACATCCCGGTGCGCATCATCGACAAGGCGCGTCAGCCTTCGCCCTATTCACGCGCCATCGGCATCCAGGCCCGCACGCTCGAACTGTTCGAACAGCATCGCATCGTCAACGGATTCCTCGAAGCCGGACACCGCGCCCGCGTCGCCAATCTGTACTCCAACGGTCAGCGCCTCGCGCGGCTCGACTTCGATCCGCTCCAGACACGCTATCCCTATCTGCTCTTTCTCGCGCAATCGGAAACCGAACGCCTCCTCGCCGAACATCTGCACGAAGCCGGCGTGAACATCGAACGCGGTATCGAACTGACCGACTTCACGCAGGGCTCCGCCGGCATACAAGCGACGCTGCGGCATCCCAACGGCCGCGACGAAACCCTGCGCCCCTCGTACATGATCGCAGCCGACGGCGCGCACAGTTCCGTGCGGCACCGGCTCGACGTCGGCTTCGATGGCAAGACCTTCGATCAAACCTTTCTGCTCGCCGACCTGCAAGCCGATTCCGACTGGCCCGACGACGAATTCCACATCTTCGCGTCCGGCGAAGGCCTCGCCGCGCTCTTTCCGATGGGCGATGGCCGCGCACGCCTGATCGCGGACCTGCCCGCCGCCGGCGTCGCAACGAAAGCCGATGAACTGAAGCCCGGTCCGACACTCGACGAATGCCGGGCGCTCGTCGAGCGGCGCGTGCATCATCGCGTGATGCTCTCGAGTCTCACGTGGTCATCGACATTTCACGTGAACAGCCGCATGGTCGACCGCCTGCGCGTCGAACGGATCTTCCTCGCGGGCGATGCCGCGCATGTCCACAGCCCCGCAGGCGCGCAGGGCATGAACACGGGCATTCAGGAAGCGCTCAACCTCGGCTGGAAAATCGCGCGCGCGCTGGCCGGCGGCGCGTCCGAGCGTCTGCTCGACACCTACCACGCCGAGCGGTATCCGATCGAACGCGACGTGCTGCGCCAGACCAGCATCCTGACGCAGATGGCCGAAGCCGAGCACGGTCCGATGAAGCTGATGCGCGACCACGTAATGCCCGCGCTCGCGGCAATCGGACCCTTGCGAGACGCGATGCGGCGCACCGTCAGCGAACTGTCGATCAACTATCGCAAGAGCCCGCTCACGCTGGAGCGTCTGCTCGATGGCGGCCCGCGCGCCGGCGAGCGCGCGCCCGATGCGCGCGTGCATGTCGTCGATGGGCCGCTCGGCCGCTTGCCCGGCGTCGGCTGCCTCTACGATCTGCACGATCCCGGCTGCTTCTCGCTGTTCCTGCTCGTGAATCCGACCGGTGACGACGACATCGCGCTCGTTCCCGCGACGCTCACTCCGGCCCACGCGATGCACGATCCCGACCTCGACGGCCTCGCGCAATCCATCGAAGCGATCCTGCCGAACGCGGTGCGCATCTGGCGCATCACCGATACGAGCGGCGACGATGCGCACTCGCTCACCGACAACTACGGCCGCACGCGCCCCGCGTTCTATCTGGTGCGCCCGGACGGCTACATCGCCGCACGCGGACGCGTGCCGTCCGATGTCAACGCGCTGCTGCGTCATTGCGAAACATGGTTCGGACAGGAGCGCCCGAGCAGCCCGCAACGCAGCGTGAGCGAGTATCCCGAAGACTGAGGCGTCCCCGCTCAGGCCGTGGCGACTTTCGGTTGCAGATCGGCCCGGTGCAGCGTTAGCGCCTCGCGCAGGATCGGCTCCATCGTTGCGCTCGCCCGTTCGTCATCGAGCGCCGCGAGAATCGCAAGCCGCATGCGCGGCTCCCAGAAGCGGCGGATGTGATCGGCGATGCTATCGACGGCTTCGGCGCGATCCGGCATCGAATCGAAAAACTGTCCGATGCGGTTCGCCATCTCGATTAGGTTATCGACGTCCATGGATCACTTCCCCGAAGTAGTCGCAACGTCGCGCATGTTGAGCAGTTCGAGCTGCTGCGTGTTGAAGCGCGAATAATCCTTCTGCCATTGCGACGGCTGTTCCACCGGCATGACCTGCACGGCCGTCACCTTGTACTCCGGACAATTGGTGGCCCAGTCGGACGAGTCCGTCGTGATCACGTTCGCGCCCGATTCCGGGAAATGGAATGTCGTGTAGACCACGCCCGGCTGCATGCGCTCGGTGATCTTCGCGCGCAGCACGGTCTGCCCCGCACGCGATTCGATGCCGACCCAGTCGCCCGTCCGGATGCCGCGCTCTTCCGCGTCGTGCGGATGGATCTCCAGCCGGTCCTCGTCGTGCCAGCGCGAGTTCTCCGTGCGCCGTGTCTGCGCGCCGACGTTGTATTGCGACAGGATGCGCCCCGTCGTCAGCAGGAGCGGATACTTGCGCGTGACCTTTTCCGGCGTCGCGACGAACTTCGTGATGACGAAGCGTCCCTTGCCGCGCACGAATTCGTCGATGTGCATCGTCGGCGTGCCGTCGGGCGCCTTCTCGTTGCACGGCCACTGGATGCTGCCGAGTTCGTCGAGCTTCTCGAATGAGACGCCGTGGAAGGTCGGCGTGAGACGCGCGATCTCGTCCATGATTTCGGACGGATGCGTGTAGTTCATCTCGTAACCGAGCGCGTGAGAAAGCTTGATCGTCACTTCCCAGTCGGCGTAGCCGGCAAGCGGCGGCATCACCTTGCGCACGCGCGAAATGCGGCGCTCGGCGTTCGTGAACGTGCCGTCCTTCTCGAGGAAGGTCGAGCCCGGCAGCAACACGTGCGCGTACTTCGCCGTCTCGTTCAGGAAGATGTCCTGCACGACGATGCATTCCATCGCCGACAGCGCGCCCGCGACATGCTGCGTATTCGGGTCTGACTGAACGATGTCCTCGCCCTGGCAATAGAGGCCCATGAAGGTGCCGTGCGTGGCGGCATCGAACATGTTCGGAATGCGCAGGCCCGGCTCCGGCTGCAGCTTCACGTCCCACGCTTCTTCGAAGAGGGCGCGCGTCGCGGCGTCGCCGATATGGCGATACCCCGGCAACTCGTGCGGGAACGAGCCCATGTCGCACGAGCCCTGCACGTTGTTCTGCCCGCGCAGCGGATTCACGCCGACGCCTTCGCGGCCGACGTTGGCCGTCGCCATCGCGAGGTTCGCGATGCCCATCACCATCGTCGAGCCCTGCGCGTGCTCGGTCACGCCGAGGCCGTAGTAGATTGCCGCATTGCCGCCCGTCGCGTAGATGCGCGCGGCTTCGCGGACCAGGTGCGCGGGCACGCCGGTGATCGCTTCCATCGCTTCCGGCGAGTTGTCCGCTTGCGAAACGAAGTCGCGCCATTGCTGGAACGCTCGCGGCTCGCATCGGTCGGCGACGAACTGTTCGTCGACGAGGCCCTCGGTCACGATCACATGCGCGAGCGCATTGATCATCGCGACGTTCGTGCCGGGCCGCAGCGCCAGATGATGCGACGCCTTCACGTGCGGCGTATCGACGATATCGATGCGGCGCGGATCGATCACGATCAGCGTCGCGCCTTCGCGCACGCGGCGCTTCAGGCGTGATGCGAAGACCGGGTGGCCGTCCGTCGGATTCGCGCCGATCACGACGATGACATCCGCTTGCTCGACCGATGCGAACGTCTGCGTGCCCGCCGATTCGCCGAGCGTCGCCTTCAGGCCGTAGCCGGTCGGCGAATGGCAGACGCGGGCGCACGTGTCCACGTTGTTGTTGCCGAACGCGGCGCGCACGAGCTTCTGCACGAGATAGGTTTCCTCGTTCGTGCAGCGCGACGACGTAATGCCGCCGATCGAGTCGCGTCCGTACTTGTGCTGAATGCGGCGGAATTCGCTCGCCGCATAGTTGATCGCTTCGTCCCACGACACTTCGCGCCACGGATCGGTGATCTTCGCGCGGATCATCGGTTTGGTGATGCGGTCCTTGTGCGTCGCATAGCCCCATGCGAAGCGGCCCTTTACGCACGCATGGCCTTCGTTCGCCTGGCCGTTCTTGTTCGGCACCATGCGCACGACGGTGTTGCCCTTCATCTCGGCCTTCAGCGAGCAGCCGACGCCGCAGTACGCGCACGTCGTCACGACCGAATGCTCCGGCTGGCCGAGCATGATGACGCTCTTTTCCTGCAGCGTCGCGGTCGGGCACGCGGCGACGCACGCGCCGCACGACACGCACTCCGATTCCATGAACGGCACGCTTTCGCTCGCCGCCACACGCGATTCGAAGCCGCGCCCGGTGATGGTCAGCGCGAACGTGCCTTGCGTTTCCTCGCAGGCGCGCACGCAGCGATTGCAGACGATGCACTTCGACGGATCGTAAGTGAAGTACGGATTCGACTCGTCCTTCTTGTCCTTCAGATGGTTCGCGCCTTCGTAGCCGTAACGCACTTCGCGCAGGCCCACGACGCCCGCCATGTCCTGCAATTCGCAGTCGCCGTTGGCGGGGCAGGTGAGGCAGTCGAGCGGGTGATCGGAGATATAAAGCTCCATCACGTTGCGGCGCAGGGATTGCAGCTTGTCGCTTTGCGTGCGTACCTTCATGCCCGCTTCGACGGGCGTCGTGCACGATGCCGGATAGCCGCGCTTGCCTTCGATCTCGACGAGGCACAGACGGCACGAGCCCCACGGTTCGAGCGAATCGGTGGCACAGAGCTTCGGCACGTTGACGCCGGCTTCGATCGCCGCGCGCATCACCGAAGTGCCCGCCGGCACAGTCACGTTTTGCCCGTCGATTTCGACCGTGACGTCGACATCGGCGTGACGTAGCGGCGTGCCGTAGTCGGTTTCGTCGAAGGGATCGCGGCGCTGCACGGAAGCCGCGCTCTTGCAGGCGCAATTGCCGGAGCCGCAGCCGTTGATGGTGTTGGACATAGCGTTATCCTCAGGCAGCTTTTTGCGCCGGCGTACGCGGCAGGCCAAAGTCTTCGGGGAAATGATCGAGCGCGGACAGCACCGGGAACGGGGTCATGCCGCCCATCGCGCAGAGCGAGCCTGCGACCATCGTGTCGCAGAGTTCGCGCAGCAGCGTGATCTGTCTCACCGATGTATCGCCGTCACGAATCTTCGCAATGACTTCCTCGCCGCGCGTCGAACCGATGCGGCAGGGCGTGCACTTGCCGCACGATTCGATGGCGCAGAAGTGCATCGCGTATTGCGCGAGTTCGGCGAGGTTCGAGGTGTCGTCGTGGATCACCAGACCGCCGTGGCCCACCACCGCGCCGACCTTCGCGTAGGCTTCGTAGTCGAGCGGAATGTCCCACTGGCTTTGCGGCAGATATGTGCCGAGCGGACCGCCCACCTGCACCGCGCGCGCGGGACGGCCGCTTGCCGTGCCGCCGCCGTAGTCGTAGATGAGTTTGCGCAGCGTCACGCCGAACGCGAGTTCGACGAGACCGCCTTGCTTCACGTTGCCCGCGAGCTGGAACGGCAGCGTGCCGCGCGAACGGCCCATGCCGTAATCGCGATAGAAGGCCGCGCCCTTCGCGAAGATGATCGGAACCGTCGCGAGCGTAATGACGTTGTTGATGACCGTCGGCTTGCCGTACAAACCGACGAGCGCCGGCACCGGCGGCTTCGCGCGCACGATGCCGCGCTTGCCCTCGAGCGATTCGAGCAGCGCGGTTTCCTCGCCGCATACATACGAGCCCGCGCCTTTCGCCACGTACAGATCGAACGCGTGCGACGTGCCGAGGACGCTCGCGCCGAGCCATCCCGCTTCGCGCGCCTTGTCGATCGCACGATTGAGCGTCGTGATCGAATGCGGATACTCGCTGCGCACGTAGATATAGCCTTTGGTCGCACCCGTCGCCACGCCCGCGATGATCATGCCTTCGATCAGCATGTACGGATCGCTCTCCATCACGAGGCGGTCGGAGAACGTGCCGGAGTCGCCTTCATCCGCGTTGCAGACGATGTACTTCTGATCCGCCAGCGCCGCGCGCACGGTCTTCCACTTGATGCCCGCCGGAAACGCCGCGCCGCCGCGCCCGCGCAGGCCCGAGTCGACGAGCGCTTCGCAGACGGCGTCGCCGTTCATGTCGAGCACGTTGCGCAAGCCTTGCAGGCCGCCGAGCGCGGTGTAGTCGTCGATCGAAAGCGGGTCCGTAATGCCGATGCGCGCGAACGTCAGACGCTGCTGGTTCTTCAGATACGGAATCTCGTCGACGATGCCGACGTTCTTCGCATGGGCCGCGCCTTCGTGAAAGCGTGCATCGAAGAGGGCGGCGATCTCGTCTTCATCGACGTTCGCGTATCCGACGCGTCCCTGCTCGGTTTTCACTTCGACGAGCGGCTCCAGATAGAACAGCCCGCGCGATCCGTTACGCACGATCTGCACGTCGATGCCGCGCGTCTGCGCTTCATTCGCGATTGCCTGCGCGATGCGATCGGCGCCGAGCGCGAGCGCGGCGGAATCGCAGGGGACGTAGATGCGCGTCATGCCGTCACCTCGTTCTTGTCCTTGGCCGCGCTGAACAGGCGATCGAATTTCTGCGGCGTCATTCTGGCGTGAATCTCGCCGTTGATCGTCATCGACGGCGACAGCGCGCACTGACCGAGGCAGTAGACCGATTCGAGTTCGGTGTCTTCGGCGTGACCGCTATCGAAGCGGCAGCCCGTATGGCCTTCGATGTGATCCTTCAGCGCCTCGGTGCCCATGCTGCGGCACGCCTCGGCGCGGCACAATTGCACGGTGACGCGCGCGGGCGGCTCGGAACGGAAGTGGTGGTAGTACGTGATCGTGCCGTGAACTTCGGCGCGCGACAGCGACAAGGCACGCGCGAGCGGCTCGACGGTCTCCGGCGGCACGAAGCCGGTTTCGTCCTGGATGGCGTGCAGGATGGACATCAGGGTCGCGCCTTGCACGGCATGGCGACGCACGAGTTCCTCTGCGGCGACGGCGGATAGCGGTTGTCTCATGGGGCTCCTCCACACTCGGCATATGTTTTCTTGATGCATATTTCGATCATATAATCAGGGTCGCCGAGCCTGTGAAAGAACAATAGGCGTCGTGATATATCTTGGCAATAGGAAGGGGCAATGCATATGGTCGACATCGAATGCCGCGCCGAGCTCATCTTGCGGGACGTCGATGGCCGGGAAACCAGTCTCAGCGCGGTTGTGCCGCTTTTGCAGCTCGTCGCGCAGACAGGAAGCATTGCCAATGCGGCGAGCGCTAGGGGTTTGTCCTATCGTCATGCGTGGGGCCTGCTGCGCGAAATCGAGGCGCGGCTGGGCGGCGCGTTGATCACGAAGTCGCGCGGCCGCGGGTCCGTGCTGTCGGAACTGGGCGAATCAGTGCTGCGTGCGCAGCGCATGTGCGGCGACCGGCTCGAAGCGCCATTGCAGGCGGTCGCTAACGAAGTCGCCAAGGAACTGAACCGGCGGCTCGCGGGCGAGGTATCGGAGGTGCGCATTCACGCATCGCACGGCTATGCGGTCGCGACGCTCGTGCGCGCGCTCGGCGAGCGGCGCGTGCCGGTGGACATCAAGTATCGGGAAAGCGCGGAGGCGGTTAGGGCGCTGGCGCGCAGCGAGTGCGAGCTGGCCGGTTTCCATCTGCCGATCGGCGAATTCCGCTCGGTCTGCGCGGATATCTACCGGCCTTATCTGGATACCAGGAAGCATCAGTTGATTCGCCTCACCCGGCGCACGCAGGGCCTCTTTCTCGCGAAGGGCAATCCGAAGCGCGTCTCCGGCCTGCGCGATCTCGCGCGCGACGACGTGCGCTTCGTGAACCGTCAGCCGGGCTCGGGCACGCGCATGCTGCTCGATCTGGCGCTGCGCGGCGTCGGCGTCGATCCGGACCAGATCAACGGCTATGCGTCGACCGAGCTCACGCACTCGGCGATCGCCGCATTTGTCGCGAGCGGCATGGCGGATCTCGGCTTCGGCGTGCAGCCGGCCGCGCAGCATTTCGGGCTCGATTTCATTCCGATCATCGACGAGGATTATTTCTTCGCATGCGAGCGTGCGCGGCTCGACGAAGCGCGTCTCTCGACCGTGCTCGGCGTGTTGCGCAGCGAGGCGTTCAACCGCAGCGTCGCGCATCTCGGAGGCTACGATCCCGAGCAATGCGGCACGCTCGTCGATATCGACGAAGGCTTGCGCGGCTGAACGCGAAACGATCCGTAAGAGGAACGCGGGCAGCAAAGCGGGCTTGCGGCGGCGAATTGGGTTAACCTAACGGCTTGCTGTCGAGTTCCACTTTGTTGAGACGCGCGTTGCCGCGCGAATACCGCCATGAAATTCTCGTTGCTCGCTTCATTGTCGGCGTCGCTCGTCGCCGGCGCCATCTGTCTCGCGCCCGTTGCTTTTGCTCAGAATTCGCCGGGTCTGCCGGGCGGCGTGCTGCAGGAACAGTTCCGCCTCAACGAGCATCCGCAGATGCCGTTTGCCGCGTCCGCGCCGTCGGACAAGTATCAGCAAGGCACGTCCGCGATGCGTCGACGCGCCGATAACGGCGACCCCAACGGCTGCAACCTGAAGTGCCCGAAAGACGGCACGAACTAAAGCCCGGATGAATCGCGGCGCGTGCAATGCGCGCCGTCATCGGCTTCCATTCTTTCCCCTCGCTTTCTCCCGTTCCGTATGGCCATCCGCACGCAGCGTGTGCGCGTCCCCGCATTGCGCGCGCAATGATTCAGGCGCGGACCGAAAAGCACTACGAGATGGCGGACGTGCGGCATGGCCTCGGCAGTACCTTAATCCGGGCGTGTCATTGCGGCTTTTGGCGGTGCGCGCGGTCGTTTTTCTTGCCGTCGAAAAATCACAAAAACACGAGTGCGCCGGCTGCCCGAAGACGCGGATATCGCGCGCGGGCGAGGCACGGGGGACGCGATGCCTTGGGCACGGCGCGTGGCTTCGAGCGCACTACGGACCATCCGAGGGACTGCAACCATGCGAATTCTGCAGGTCATACTTGCGCCCCGCCTGTCGGGGGCGGAGGTTCTTGCAAAGGGCGTCGCGATCGGGCATCAGCGCGACGGACACGATGTCTCCATCGCCTCGCTGATGCCGGAGCACGATGACTTCGCGCACATCAGCGCCGAGCTTCGCGCGCACGGCGTGTCGTGCATTTTCCCGGACAAGACGCCGGGCAAGCTGGGCCGCCTGCTCTTTCTTCATCGGGCGATCCGCACGTTCCGGCCGGACATCATCTTCGCGCACGCGACGATTCCCGCGCTCTACGTGCGTGCCTTGCCGACGCGCGTGCCGATCGTGTGGGTCATGCACTCCGGTGCAAACGACTTCGCCAACGCCGCGCTGATGCGTGCCGAGCGATTGCTGTCGAATCGGGCGAAGGCGGTGATCGGCGTGTCGCAGAAGAATATCGACGAGTACGTGAAGGAGATCGGCCTGCATCCGTCGATGATCGTCGTGCCCAACGGCGTCGACGTCTCCCGCTTCGCCGACGATGCCGGTCCGCGCGTGCCGGTCGCGTACAAGCAGATCGTGCAGGTGGGCCGCTACATTCCCGAGAAGAACCAGTTGCAGACGGTCGAAGCGTTCGCCCGCGTCGCGCGCGCCGATCCCGATGCGCGGCTCCTGCTGTGCGGCGTGATCGAGAACCTCGACTATCACAAGGCGGTCGTCGAACGCGTCGCGCAACTCGGACTGAACGATCGCGTGACGATCGACGGGCCGCAGACGAACGTCGCGCAGATTCTGCGTGCATCGGCCGTCTTCGCGATGCCTTCGAGCTTCGAGGCGCACAGTATCGGCTTTCTGGAGGCGCTCGCGTCCGGGATTCCGGTGGTGGGCAACGAGATCGCGTCGTTCGCATTCGCGGGCGGTTTCCCCGGCGTGCAACTGCTCGATACGAACGATGCGGACGCTTACGGCCGGGCGCTGCTGCATGCACTGACGCAGCCGCGCGCCAAGCGTCCGCTGCAAGGATTGACGTTGCAGAGCACCGCCGACCGTTACCTCGCGATTGCCCGCGATGTGCTGAACATGCGGGTGGGACTGAGTTAAACAGCGAGAGCTGGAAAGCCTGAACGCCGCCTTGATCGGGCGGCGTTTTGCTTTAGCGGCTCCAGTAAGCGAGTGTCTTCGTCCAGAGCGATTCCGAGAACAAGCCCGGCAGGTCGCCCCAGATTTGCACCGGCCCGAGACGGAACGACGTGTCGATGTCGTAGCCCGCCAGGCTCGGCGCGCCGCCCGTGTAATAGAACTCCTTAAGCAGCGCGTTTGCACGCCGGAACAGCATCAGCGTGGCGTGATTGTCGTGCTCGTTGCGGCGGATCAACGCGGGCATCGAATCGGCGTAGGACGTGTCGCGCAGCGTCGCCGTTTTCTGCGCGGGGCCGAAAACGCGACCGCCCTTGATCGTGAAGACGCGCGTACCCGAGGCATCGCCGCGCGGTTCGAGCACGGCGAGATCGTCGATGCCGTCGCCGTCGATATCGCCCGCCGCGACTTTCACCGATGCCGCGCGCAACTGCGGATACACATTCGTGCGATAGCGTGCGGTGAACGCGCTTCCCGTGCTCGCGAGCGGCGAGAGCGCGAGCGCGCCATCGACGTTTTCCATCGCGATGAGGCCCGCTTTCGGCGAGCCCGCCACGCGCGCCGGAAGAAAGCGCGCGCCGGCATCGAGTTCGCGGGCTTCGAGCCATAGCGCCGGCGGCGCGGTGGAATCGAGCATCCAGAGATCGAGGCCCGCGTCCTTGCGCTTCTGCGCGATGACGACATCGGCGCGGCCGTCGCCGTTGAAATCCCCCGCGATGTATTGCTGCGCGATGTCGGGCGTCCATGCGGCGCTCGTCTGCCGCCACAGGCACGGCGCTTCGAAGTGCGTGCCCGCGCTTCGCAAGAGCCAGAACGCGGTGCCGCCATTGCGCGGCGTGACGATCATCAGATCGGCGCGGCCGTCGCCATCGAAATCGGCGAGCAGGAAGCGGGCGCTGTCGAAGCACAGCGTATCGCCCTGGCACGTTGGCGCGGTCGCTCTGGGATCGAAGGGCACGGCATTCAAATACCAGGGCGCGGCCTGATCGATGCGCGACATCTCCGCCACCCACACGTTGAAGCCGGGGCCGTCCTTGCGGCGCTGGACGTAGACGGTGCTGTCGCGGCCCGCGCCGCGCACGTCGCCATAGAGCGCGCCTTCCTGACGCGTATCGGTCCACACGGTCTGCGGCGACGGCGACCAGCGGTATTCGGCGGTCAGGAGCGAGCATCGGCCCGCAGTGAGCGCGCCGTTCTTCTCGCCGAGGCAATGATTGAGCGGCGTGTAGACGAAGCCGAAGTCCCACGGCGTCCATCGTTGCGCTGCGCTTTTTGCGTCGCATGCTTCTTCGACAAGCCCCGAGTCGCGCTCCGCGATGCACGCGCGCGTCGATGCGTTGATGAGCAGCGCATCGTTCTTTTCGCCGGGCGTCGCGGGCAATTGCTTCCAGAACCAGTTCTGCGATGCATCGCCCGAACATGCGACAAGGCGCGGCGCGTTGCCCGGGCCGCCGGACGCGAGGCATCGGCTGGAATACTCGTTGACGAGCTGGAACGGGCGCAACTGAAAGTCGGGGCCTGCGTCGCTGGTACGGGCGGCGCTCCAGTAGCGGCGCGCGACCCAGTTGCCGTCCCACATGTATTCACCGAAGACGTGGCCCGCGTCGTTGCCATCGACGGCGAAATAGCTGCCGACGACATCGCGCTTGCGCAGCGTGTCCGCGGCGTCGAGATTCTTCGGCAGGCCGCCGGTCGGATAGGTCACGTGGTAGCCGATCGGCAGGCTGCGCTTGAGGCCCTGCGCCGCCGTGCGGGTCATGCGCGCGGCGTAGATGTGGTCCGGATGCTCCATGAACGCGACGGTGTCGGGATTCAGCGTGTAGATCTCCGTGGCGTCGGCGAGGATCGCGCGCAGCGTCGCCGTGAGCGATGCGCGGTCGTAGGTGGTCGGGGCGGTGCCCTCCGCGTTCAGCGGGTAGGTGGTGAGCGTCTGGCCGCGATCCCATAGCAGGCCGAGCGGCACCTTGCCGCCGCGCACGCCGCCGCCCGGCAGGCGCAATTCGAGCAGCTTGACGCGCGGTTGCTGTGCAAGCACGAGTTGATGCACGGGCTTGCCGGCGAACGTGACCGTCGATTCACGCCATTCGTCGGGAACGCCGGCCATGCGCGCATAGGCCAGTTTGGTGCCGGTCTCGCGCAGCAGAACGTAGTCGAACTTCGCGCCATTCGCGCCGCCGACGATGTGAACCGTCGTGATGCACCAGCCGGCGTCGAGCTTGTCGCTGATGCCGGGGTCCACGAAGAGGAGGTCGTCGTCGAGATGCGCGACCACGGTGATGAGCGTGCCGGCGTGGCAATCCGGCGATGCCGCTGCGGCGTGGGCCTGCGCAGGAAACAAGAGGCTGAAGAAGGCGCACATCAACGACAAGCACGCCGATTCTAACCATGTAGTCCTGATGCCTCTGCGCATGCTTTCCCCGTGTTTGCGCGACCGCGCAAGCTAATGTGAACGATAAAGCAGAAGATTGCCGCGCCGTGGCCGATCGGGTCGGTGCCCGAGCGAACATGTATGAAGGATGCGCGGCTTGATCGACGGGCGGCGCGACGGGCGAAAAAAAGCCTCGCCCGTAGGCGAGGCCAAGTACTTGGAATGACTCTTCGTCCGCAAAAGGTCAAAGGGTTAGCCGCTCAGCGGACGAACAGCGAGGGAAGGGTAGGCGAGATGCCGGAGCGCGGATGTAGGATTCATCCGATAGATCCGTTATCAGCCAGAGATGATTGACTGCGGTCAACAGAAAATGTTGGCGTCCGCTCGACCGAACGCGAAAGCAGATAGTTGGCAGAAGGCAATTATCGGATCGGTCTGATTCGAGCGACGCGCCGGAGCCTCTATTCTCTTGCCGTATTTCACGTCGTCTCTGCCGTGACTATATCTCTCAAGGATGTTTGCCCCGCCCGGTGCGGGGCTTTTTTTCGCGCCTTGCAAACGTACGGTCCACAGCAGTGCAGGACGACAAAAAGAAAAACCCGCGACGCTTGCGCTGTCGCGGGCTTTTGAAACGGGGTGGTGGAGGCGGCGGGAATCGAACCCGCGTCCAGAAGCGATCTACGACCAGTTCTACATACTTAGTTCTGTCTTTTGATTTAGCCGCAACGACGCGGACGAACACGCTGCGTTACGGCGATTCACTAAATTTTCGACTTTGGCGTCGTGACGCCACCAAAGCTTAACTGACGTATATGACCTCTCGCGGTATTGCTACCCTAGCCCGTCAGTGAACTAGTGAGAGGACGGCGGCCCTTAGGCTGCCAGTGCGAACGTATCGTCGTTTGCAGTTACGATTTTCCCATTGATTAACGAGGTGACGGGTCCTCGGTATGCCCTGACCGCTTCACAACCCCTGTCGAAACCAGGTCGCCCCCAAAACGGAACTTTCATTATCCCACGAAAAGCCATATGAGGCGAACGGCCTCGTTTTCAAGAGGCCGCCGAGCCCACGCTACGCGATGTCGCGCAACAGATGCTGCAACTCCGCAGGGGTATCGACGACATGGTTCGCGTGCCACCGGCGCGGTGGGATATCGTCGCCGCAATAGCCGTAGGCGGCCGCCACCGTGATCATTCCCGCCGCGAAACCCGCCTGTACGTCGCGCAGGTCATCGCCCACATAGACGATGCGTTCCGGCGCGACATCCAGCAGCTCGGCTGCATGCAGCAGCGGCGCGGGATGCGGCTTGGAATGCGGCGTCGTGTCCCCGCAGACGAGGCAGGCCGCCCGCGTGTCCAGACCCAGCAGTGCGACGAGCGGCGCCGCGAGCCGCGTCACCTTGTTCGTCACGATGCCCCAGCGCACGCCGCGCGCGTCGAGCTGATCCAGCAATTCCGCGATACCCGGAAACAGCGTCGTTTCGATGCACAGATCGGCTTCGTAGTTAGCGAGAAACTCCTCGCGCATCGATGGAAACTCGTGATGTTCCGGCCCGATATCGAACGCGCCGCCGAGCAGCCCGCGCGCGCCCGCCGACGCATACGGCCTCAGCATTTCCAGCGGACGCATTTCCAGTCCGCGGTCGTGGCGCATCTTGTTGACCGCCGCCACGAGGTCGGGGGCGGTATCGGCGATGGTGCCGTCGAGATCGAACAGCACCGCCTGGCAAAGACCGAGCGAGTTGCCTTCGGCGGCGCGCTGGGGCAGGGGAGTCGGATCGTCGGGCAAGGGCTTCGTCTGCACGACGCCCGTTTCATCCTGGTCTTCTTGATTCATCGTGTCACGCTTCCCGGCGGCAAGCCATCATGTAGTTGATGCTCGTGTCGTTCGACAGGCCAAAGTGCCTCGAGATCGGCCGGTAGGTGATGCCCTTGATGTCGACGGGCAAGAGCGAAGCCATGCGCGCGTACGACGCCAGTTCGGACGGCTTGATGAAGCGCGCGTAATCGTGCGTGCCGCGCGGCAGCATCCGCGCAATGTATTCCGCGCCGATCACCGCGAACAGATACGCCTTCGCGTTGCGGTTGAGGGTGGAGAAGAACACCCAGCCGCCCGGCTTGACCAGCGCCGCGCACGCGGCAACGGTGCCCGCCGGATTCGGTACGTGCTCGAGCATTTCCATGCAGGTCACGACGTCATACGAGGCCGGCTCGCGCGCCGCCAGCGCTTCGGCGGAAATCTCTTCGTAGGCGACTTCGACGCCGCTCTCCAGACTGTGCAAGTCCGCGACGCCCAATGCGTTCGACGACAGATCGATGCCCTTTACCGTCGCGCCGCGCGTGGCCATCGACTCCGACAGGATGCCGCCCCCACAACCGATGTCCAGGACACGCTTGCCCATGAGGTGCGCGTGATCGTCGATCCACGCGAGCCGCACCGGGTTGAGTTCGTGCAGCGGTTTGAACTCCGCGTTCGGGTCCCACCAGCGATGCGCCAGCTCGCTGAATTTCTGTAGTTCGTGGGGATCGACATTGGTCATGAGAGAAAACCCTTGCTAAGTCGTGAATCAGTTAGACCGAGTATATAGGCGCTCATTGAGGCGGGCAAAAAGCGCAACGGGCAACGCGACCGGCATTCGGCAACAAAGCGCGTCAATCGCGGCGATTCAGGCATAAAAAAACCCCCGCCGAGGCGGGGGTTCGATCTGCGGCAATCCGACAGCTTACTGCTGCGGCTGACGCGTCGTGCCAACAACTTCGACTTCCACGCGACGATCCGGTGCGAGGCAGGCGATGAGTTGCTTGCGATTCTTCTGGTTGCACGAACCCTTCGTGACCGGGTCGCGCTTGCCCTTGCCTTCCGTGTAGATACGGTTGGCTTCGATGCCCTTGCTGACCAGGTAAGCCTTCACAGCTTGCGCACGGCGCAGCGACAGACGATCGTTGTACTTGTCCGAACCGATGCGGTCGGTGTAGCCGGTAGCGACCACGACTTCCAGGTTCAGCGCGCCGATCTTCGATGCGAGATCGTCCAGCGCGGTCTTGCCAGCCGGCTTCAGAACTGCCTTGTCGAAGTCGAACAGAGCGTCGGCCTGATACGTGACCTTCTGCGTCGTGATTTGCGGAGCCGGTGCGACCGGCGGAGCGACTGCCGGAGCCGGCGCTTGCGCGACCAGTGCACCGTCGCACTTTGCGTTAGCCGTTGCCGGCGTCCAGAACGCATCGCGCCAGCACAGCTCGTTCGTGCCGTTCATCCACACATACTCGCCCGTGCCATTCACCCAGTTGTCATTGACGGCTTGTCGCGAGGCCGGCACCGACTGTGCCGAGGCCGATGCAGCCATAACTGCGGTAGCTGCAATGAACGCGAGCTTTGAAAGTTTATTCATATTTCTCCTCTCGAAATTGAGATTACCGCAGGTTTACTGCGAGCCTGTAGACGAAGACAAGTCATACATTGCTCGAAGTATAACATTCCCCGCGGAGCCAAACGCTGTGTGTAGACTTCGAGCAGTGTCTAACTTTGTGCGTTGGCATTTTGCCATATCGTTCCCTTGCAACGATAAAAATATCCCCGCACCCAGCCCGCTCGCAACCTTATGTGGTGCCTCCGCAACAAGAAAGGGACAGGGAGCTGCAGCCATCGGAGAAGGCGCTGCGGTTGCGCATTCGGCGTGCCCGAAACGCGTTTTCCATACCCCGTCGTTGCGGCTGATTCTGCAGGCAAAAACAGTTGAGGCGGCATGATAGCCCGCGCGCGTGGCGAAATGACTGAAAACGTTCCCCGGTTTTTGTAAGTAATTGGTACGAAGCGGCGCACCTTTCGTTCAGGAGCAGGGCGCTGCCGGGCAACTGTATGTATATGCGACGCGCCGGGTGCGAATTTCCCGCATGGTAGAATCTGCTGATGCGCTGCGTTCGCGGCGCCGCAGCGTGCGTCGGCTGCGCGCCTGCCCGGCGTGCGCCGCGCGGCCGGCGGATGGGTGTCGTGAGGTCGACGAGCGCGCTGCCGTGTTGCTGCTGCACAGTTCAAGACACGGATAATGGATCAATTCGCCAAAGAGACTCTGCCAATCTCCCTCGAGGAGGAAATGCGCCGTTCGTATCTCGATTACGCGATGAGCGTAATCGTCGGGCGTGCGCTTCCCGATGTCCGCGATGGCCTGAAACCGGTGCATCGCCGGGCGCTGTACTCGATGCACGAACTGAACAACGACTGGAATCGCCCGTACAAGAAGTCGGCGCGTATCGTCGGGGACGTGATCGGTAAGTACCATCCCCACGGCGACGCCTCGGTCTACGAGACGATCGTTCGCATGGCGCAGCCGTTCTCGCTGCGCTACATGCTGGTGGATGGTCAGGGCAACTTCGGTTCCGTCGACGGCGACAACGCCGCGGCCATGCGTTACACCGAAATCCGCATGGCGAAGATCGGCCACGAACTGCTGGCCGACATCGACAAGGAAACCGTCGACTTCGGCCCGAACTACGACGGCAGCGAAAGCGAGCCGCTCGTCATGCCGGCGCGTATTCCCAACCTGCTCATCAATGGCTCGGCTGGTATCGCGGTCGGCATGGCGACGAACATTCCGCCGCACAATCTGCGCGAAATCGTCGATGCCTGCCTGCATCTGCTGAACACCCCTGACGCGACAGTCGACGAACTGATCGAAATCGTCCCCGCGCCGGACTTTCCGACGGCCGGCATCATTTATGGCGTCGCCGGCGTGCGCGACGGCTATCGCACCGGGCGCGGGCGCGTCGTCATGCGCGCGGCCACGCACTTCGAAGAGATCGATCGCGGGCAGCGCATGGCGATCATCGTCGACGAGATTCCGTATCAGGTGAACAAGCGCACGCTGCTCGAGCGCATCGCCGAACTCGTCAACGAGAAGAAGATCGAGGGCATCTCCGACATTCGCGACGAATCCGACAAGAGCGGCATGCGCGTCGTGATCGAGCTGAAGCGCGGGGAAGTGCCGGAAGTCGTGCTGAACAATCTGTACAAGCAGACGCAGCTTCAGGACACGTTCGGCATGAATCTGGTCGCGCTCGTCGACGGCCAGCCCAAGCTGCTGAACCTGAAGGAAATGCTGGAGTGCTTCCTGTCGCACCGGCGGGAAGTGCTAACGCGGCGCACCGTGTTCGAACTGCGCAAGGCGCGCGACCGCGGGCACGTGCTCGAAGGTCTGGCCGTGGCGCTTGCGAACATCGACGAATTCATCGCGATCATCAAGGCCGCGCCGACGCCGCCTATCGCCAAGCAGGAATTGATGAACCGTCCGTGGGACTCGTCGCTCGTGCGCGAGATGCTCACGCGTTCGGAAACCGAGGCTTCGGGCGGGCGTATCGCGTATCGGCCGGAAGGGCTGAATCCGGCGTACGGTCTGCAGGAAGACGGTCTCTACAAGCTGTCGGACGTCCAGGCGCAGGAAATTTTGCAGATGCGTCTGCAACGCCTGACCGGTCTCGAACAGGACAAGATCGTCGGCGAGTATCGCGACGTGATGGCGCAGATCGCCGACCTGCTCGACATCCTCGCGCGGCCTGAGCGTATCCGTCAGATGATCGTCGACGAACTCGGCCAGATCCGCACGGAATTCGGCGACGAACGCCGCTCGCGTATCGAGATGAACGCGACCGAGCTGAACACCGAAGACCTGATCACGCCGCAGGAAATGGTCGTGACCATGTCGCACGCGGGCTACGTGAAGTCGCAGCCGCTTTCCGAATATCGCGCGCAAAAACGCGGCGGTCGCGGCAAGCAGGCTACGCAGATGAAGGAAGACGATCTGATCGACACGCTGTTTATCGCGAACACGCACGATCACATGCTGTGCTTCTCGAACCGTGGCCGCGTCTACTGGATCAAGGTCTACGAAGTGCCGCAGGGTTCGCGCAACTCGCGCGGCCGGCCGATCGTCAACATGTTCCCGCTGCAGGACGGCGAGAAGATCAACGTCGTGCTGCCGATCAAGGAATTCTCGGCGGACAAGTACGTGTTCATGGCGACGTCGCTCGGCACCGTCAAGAAGACGCCGCTCGAAGCGTTCAGCCGTCCGTTGAAGAAGGGCATCATTGCGGTCGATCTGGACGAGGGCGATTACCTCGTCGGTGCAGCGATCACCGATGGCGCGCATGACGTCATGCTGTTCTCGGATGCGGGCAAGGCCGTCCGCTTCGACGAAAACGATGTCCGTGCGATGGGTCGCGGCGCGCGCGGCGTGCGCGGCATGCAGCTCGAGGACGGGCAGCAGGTTATCGCGCTGCTGGTCGCGGGCGGCGAAACGCAGTCGGTGCTGACCGCAACGGAGAACGGCTTCGGCAAGCGCACGCCGATTCACGAGTACACGCGCCATGGCCGCGGCACGAAGGGCATGATCGCGATCCAGACTTCCGAGCGCAACGGCAAGGTCGTCGCGGCGACGCTCGTCGAACCGGAAAGCGAGATCATGCTGATCACCACGGCGGGGGTTCTCATCCGCACGCGCGTGTCCGAGATCCGCGAAATGGGCCGCGCAACCCAAGGTGTTACACTCATCAGCCTTGACGAAGGGACGAAGTTGTCGGGACTGCAGCATATCGCCGAGGCCGAAGCTGATGCCGAACTCGACGAAGCCGATGCAGCCGCGAACGGCTCCACGCCCACGCCGGACGATGCGGAAAACGGAGAAGGCGGCGAAAGTGGCGAAAGCGCCTGATATTTTTTGTGTCGCCGGTTCCTCGTTATCGCTTTTGAAAGCCTGAATTGGTTAAGCTGCGCGACGTGAGCTTCATGCCGGCGCTGCGCTTCGTTTCTTTTCGAAGCCAGCGCCGCGCGCATAGGGATGTGCAAAGCTCGTCGCCGGTGCTGAACTGAATATTTTTTACAGGGAGTAATGATGCAAGGACGTTTCAAGCAGTGGATGTTGCTGGCCGCTTTCGTGCCGACTTTCGCGATGGCTCAGTCGCTTCAGAACCAGGCGCCGAACCAGACGGCGGCGCCGGCTGCCGCAGCAGCACCGGTTGATCCGGCCAAGCAAGCCGCGATCAAGGAGCTGCTCGACGCAATCGACGCACAGAAGCTCGTCGGCGCGATCGGCAACAGCGCGCAAATGCAGGCAAAGCAACTGGTTCCGGCGATCCTGTCGGACGCACTGTCGGAAAACAAGTCGCTGAACGACAAGCAGAAGCAAGCTGCTGTTCCGACGCTGCAGAAGAACGCAGTGCCGAAGCTGGTTGATTCGGCAGGTCAGGTTTTCGCAACGGATAGCTTCCGCCAGGACGCCATGAAGGCTCAGTACGACGCGTACGCGAAGTACTACTCGACGGACGAGATCAAGGACCTGACGAACTTCTACAAGAGCACGACGGGCCGCAAGTTCATCCAGGTGCAGGATCAAGTTGGCCGCGACGTGGTCAACGGCCTGATGCAGAAGTACATGCCGCAAGCGATCAAGGCAACGCGTACGCAAGCCGATTCGGAAGTGGCAAGCGTCAAGCCCGCCAAGTAAGCACGGGCACGCAGTCCGCATAGATTCGCCAGCGAGGCATGCCGCCTCGCGCGTTGGCGGGTTTTCAGGACAATGCGATAATGGCTGTTTGCGTGAGAGCGCAAGCAGCCATTTCTTTTTCAGGCGCGACGAACGAGACCACGTCTCTTCGCCAGTCCGTATTCTCGGCAGCGCCTGCCAATCGGGACTCTCAGATGCGCGTGTTCAATTTCTCCGCCGGCCCGGCCGCGATGCCAGAAGAAGTGTTGAGGCAAGCCGCCGACGAAATGCTCGACTGGCAAGGCAGCGGCATGAGCGTGATGGAAATGAGCCACCGTGGCGCCGAATTCATGTCGATTCACGAGGCGGCGCTCACTGACCTGCGTGAGTTGCTGAACGTGCCGGCCTCGCATCGCATTCTGTTTCTGCAGGGCGGCGGCATTGGCGAAAACGCCATCGTGCCGATGAACATGCTTGGCGCTAAGAAGACCGCCGACTTCATCGTGACCGGTTCGTGGTCGACGAAATCGCTCAAGGAAGCGCACAAGTACTGCACGCCTCACATGGCCGCCACCGGCAAGACGGAGCAGGGCTTCACGCGCGTGCCGGGCATCGACGAATGGAAGCTGTCGGACGATCCCGCCTACGTGCATCTCTGCACGAACGAAACCATCGATGGCGTCGAAGCGTTCGATATCCCCGATCTCGGCGATATCCCGCTCGTCGCGGATGCATCGTCGCATATTCTCTCGCGCCCGATGGACGTCGCCAAATACGGCGTGTTGTTCGGCGGCGCGCAGAAGAACATCGGCATGGCGGGGGTGACGGTGGTCATCGTGCGCGAGGACCTGCTGGACCGCGCGCTGGCCATCTGCCCGTCCGCCTTCGAATGGAAGACGGTCGCCGAAAACAATTCGATGTACAACACGCCGCCCACGTATGCGATCTACATCGCCGGGCTCGTCTTCAAGTGGCTGAAGAAGCAGGGCGGCTTGCAGACGATCGAAGCGCGCAACGTCGAAAAGGCGAAGCTGCTCTACGACACCATCGATTCCAGCGATTTCTACGTCAACAAAGTCGAGCGGCAGAACCGTTCGCGCATGAATGTGCCGTTCTTCCTCGCCGATGAATCGCGCAACACAGACTTCCTGGCCGGCGCAAAGGCGCGCGGCCTTCTGCAACTGAAGGGCCACAAGTCCGTCGGCGGCATGCGGGCATCGATCTACAACGCGGTGCCGGTCGAGGGCGTACGGGCTCTCGTCGAATACATGAAGGAATTCGAGCGCGAATGCGCTTAACCCGCATCCGGACATCACAGCACCGCATGGACGACGACCTCAATACAAGACTCAAGCCACTGCGCGAGCGCATCGACGCGCTCGACGCGCAACTCATCGCTTTGCTGAATCAGCGCGCTTCGGTGGCGCTCGAAGTCGGCGAGGTGAAAAAGCATTTCAACGCGCCGGTGTTTCGTCCCGAGCGCGAGATGCAAGTGATCGCGCGGCTTCAGGAGATGAGCGACGGGCCGCTCGCGGCCGAGCACATCAGCGCCATCTGGCGCGAGATCATGGCGGCGAGCCGCTCGCTCGAGCAGACCATCCGCGCCGCCTTCCTCGGACCGATCGGCACCTATAGCGAACAGGCGATGTTCGAGTACTTCGGTCATTCGATCGAAGGCTTGGCGTGTCCGTCGATCGACGAAGTGTTCCGCGCGGTCGAAGCGGGCGCGGCGCAGTACGGCGTGGTGCCGGTCGAGAATTCGGCGGAAGGCGCGGTGTCGCGCACGCTCGACTTGTTGCTGCAAACGCAATTGATGATCGGCGGCGAACTCGCGCTGCCGATCCATCACAACCTGCTGACCGCGTCCGGTACGCTCGACGGCGTGACGCGCGTCTGCGCGCATCCGCAGGCGATCGCGCAATGCCAGCGCTGGCTGTCGACAAACGCGCCGCGTCTTGAGCGGCAAGCCGTGTCGAGCAACGCGGAAGCGGCGCGCATCGCGGTGAATGATCCGACCGTCGCGGCCATCGCCGGCGATCGCGCGGCTACGCATTACGGGCTCGGCGTCGTCGCTCCGATGATCCAGGACGATCCGCACAATCGCACGCGCTTCGTCATCATCGGCAAGCAGCCGACCGATTCGAGCGGTCACGATCAGACTTCGCTCATCGTGTCGGTGGCGAACGAACCGGGCGCGGTGTTCAAGCTGCTCGAACCGCTCGCAAAGCACGGCGTCTCGATGACGCGCTTCGAGTCGCGGCCCGCGCGCATTGGCACGTGGGAGTATTACTTCTATATCGATGTCGAAGGTCATCGCGACGATACCGCCGTGGCTGCCGCGCTCGATGAACTCGGACGCAAGGCTGCGTTCCTGAAGATTCTCGGGTCCTATCCGCGCGCCCGGTAAAATCCGCGCTTTCAGCCGTCCGATTGTCCAGCGTCCCCGCGACGCGTTTTCTCCGGTGTTCCGTGACCGAGTTCGCTTTCAACAAACTGGTTATCTTCGGTGTCGGCCTGATCGGCGGCTCGCTCGCGCGCGCGCTGCGTGAACGGGCGGGGCTTCACGGGCGCATCGTCGGCGTCGGGCGCTCGGCGCAGTCTGTCGCGCGCGCGCTCGAACTGGGCGTAATCGATGAAGCCGCCGCCTGCGACGACGACGCCGCGCTCGCCCGCGCCCTCGAAGGCGCAGACGTCGTCTTGCTTGCCGCGCCCGTCGCGCAGACGGAGCCGCTGCTCGCGCGCATCGCACCGTTTCTCGACGCGCGGACCATCGTGACGGACGCCGGCAGCACGAAAAGCGATGTCGTCGCCGCGGCGCGCTCGGCGCTCGGCGCACGCGTCGCGCAATTCGTTCCGGGTCATCCAATCGCCGGACGGGAGTCGAGCGGTGTCGATGCCGCGCTGCCCGAGCTTTACGTCGATCGCAATGTCGTGCTTTGTCCGCTCGATGAGAACGCGCCGGAAGCGGTCGAACGGATTGGGGCGATGTGGCGCGCGACCGGCGCCGCCGTGCATCGGATGAGCGAGGCCCAGCACGATCGCGTGTTCGCATCGGTGAGCCATCTCCCGCATGTGCTGTCGTTTGCGCTGGTCGAGCAGATTCTCGAAGCGCCGGACGCGCAGTTGAAGTTTTCGTTCGCGGCGGGCGGCTTCCGCGATTTCACGCGTATCGCGGCGTCCAGCCCCGAAATGTGGCGCGACGTCTGCATCGCCAACCGCACCGCACTGCTTGCCGAACTGGATGCCTATACCGATGTCCTTGCGCGTTTTCGGGCGGCCATCGACGCATCGGATGGCGCCGCGCTCGAAGCGGCGTTCGCGCGCTCGCGCGTCGCGCGCCAGGAATGGCAGGAACGCGGCGGCACGCGGCTTCCCGGCGATCCCGCGGCAAAGTAAGCACATAGCAATCACACAGCAACGACATAGCGGCACACCCAGGACACACCATGGAACATCTCGACCTCGGACCTTTCGCTCGCGCGTCTGGCACGGTGCGGCTGCCCGGCTCGAAGAGCATTTCGAACCGCGTGCTGCTGCTGGCGGCACTGTCGGCGGGCGACACCACGATCACCAATCTGCTCGATTCCGACGACACGCGCGTGATGCTCGCCGCGCTGGAGGCGCTCGGCGTCGTGCTGAAGCGCGATGGCGACCGCGTCATCGTGACCGGCACGGGCGGCGCGTTCCCGTCGAAGTCGGCGGAGCTGTTCCTCGGCAACGCGGGCACGGCGGTGCGCCCGCTCACGGCGGCGCTGGCGGTCAACGGCGGCGAATATCGCGTGCACGGCGTGCCGCGCATGCACGAGCGGCCCATCGGCGATCTCGTCGACGGCTTGCGTCAGATAGGCGCGTCGATCGACTACGAGCAGAACGACGGCTTTCCGCCGCTCAAGATTCACGCGTCGAAGATTGCCGTCGACAAGCCGATCCGCGTGCGCGGCGACGTATCGAGCCAGTTCCTCACCGCGCTTTTGATGAGCCTGCCCGTGATCGAAGGCCGCAGCGGGCCGGTCACCATCGAAGTGGAAGGCGAACTGATTTCGAAGCCGTACATCGACATCACGATCCGGCTGATGGAACGCTTCGGCGTGGCGGTCGAACGCGACGGCTGGGCGCGCTTCACCGTGCCGGCCGGCGCCGGCTACCGGTCGCCGGGCGCGATCATGGTCGAAGGCGATGCGTCGTCGGCGTCGTACTTTCTGGCGGCGGGCGCGATCGGGCACGGGCCGGTGCGCGTCGAAGGCGTGGGACGGTCCAGCATTCAGGGCGACGTCGGGTTTGCGGATGCGCTCAATCGCATGGGCGCGAACGTGATGATGGGCGACGACTGGATCGAAGTGCGCGGCGTCGAATCGGAAGACGGCAAGCTCGCGCCCATCGACATGGACTTCAACCTGATCCCCGATGCGGCGATGACCATCGCGGTGGCCGCGCTGTTCGCGAGCGGCACGACGACGCTGCGCAACATCGCAAGCTGGCGCGTGAAGGAAACGGACCGCATCGCCGCGATGGCGACGGAGTTGCGCAAGGTCGGCGCGACGGTCGAAGAGGGCGCGGATTACCTCGTCGTCACGCCGCCCGCACGGCTCACGCCGAACGCCGCGATCGACACCTACGACGATCACCGCATGGCGATGTGCTTCTCGCTGGTCAGCCTCGGCGGCGTGCCCGTGCGGATCTACGATCCGAAGTGCGTCAACAAGACCTTCCCCGACTATTTCGACCGTTTCGCGACGCTCACCCGGACGTGAGCCGCGCAATGCATTCGACTCACTCCGCAACGACCGGCCGCAACGGCCACACGCAATGAAACCGACTCGCCCATTCGACCCCACTCCAGTTATCACCATCGACGGGCCGACGGCGTCGGGCAAAGGCACCGTCGCGGCGCTCGTCGCGGCCACGCTCGGCTTCCACCTGCTCGACAGCGGCGCGCTTTACCGGCTCGCCGCGCTGGCGAGCATCCGTTATGGCATCGACCAGAGCGACGCCGCCGCGCTTGCAAAACTGGTCGACGACCTGCATATCACTTTCCGCGAGGGCTGCGCACAGCTCGACGGCGTCGACGTATCGAGCGAAATCCGGGCGGAAGCGGTCGGCAATCGCGCGTCCGCGATCGCGGTTCATCCCGAAGTGCGGCAGGCGCTCGTCTCGCGCCAGCGGGCCTTCCGCAAGCGTCCCGGCCTCGTCGCGGACGGCCGGGACATGGGCACCGTGATCTTCCCGGACGGCACGCTGAAGGTCTTTCTTACCGCGAGCGTCGAGGCACGCGCGGCCAGGCGCTATAAGCAATTGATGCAAAAAGGCTTTTCTGCTAATATGGATGACTTGCTGCGCGATTTGCGCGAACGCGACGCCCGGGACACCAACCGTGCGGCCGCGCCGCTCAAGCCCGCAGCGGACGCGAAGACGCTGGATACGTCGAGTCTCTCCATCGACCAGGCGGTCGAGCAGATCATCGGCTGGTACAGCGAAGTTCGCGTCTGATGGTGTCGTAGTGAATCAGCAGTAACCGGTGGCGGGCAACGGCTGCCGGATAGCAAGGTGTTTCGCCGTGAGGCGGAGCGTGTGTTAACCCCTTAACCCCGTGCGGCTTCGCGCACTTACCGGTCTAGTGTCCGGCTTTTCCGGGCCATTCAGGACCACCGCGCCAAGGCTGTGCAAATTCCGATTTTTATGTCCGACCTGCAAACCTCCACCCCGAATACCGAATCTTTCGCGGCTCTGTTCGAAGAGTCGCTGACCAAGCAGGACATGCGCGCCGGCGAAGTGATCTCCGCCGAAGTCGTGCGTGTCGACCACAACTTCGTGGTCGTCAACGCTGGTCTCAAGTCCGAAGCCTATATTCCGCTCGAAGAATTCCTGAACGACGCGGGTGAAGTGGAAGTGCAGGCGGGCGACTTCGTTTCCGTCGCGATCGACGCGCTGGAAAACGGCTATGGCGACACCATCCTGTCGCGCGACAAGGCGAAGCGCCTCGCTTCGTGGCTGTCGCTGGAAAAGGCGCTGGACAACAACGAACTCGTCACCGGCACCATCACCGGCAAGGTGAAGGGCGGCATGACCGTGATGGTCAACGGCATCCGCGCGTTCCTGCCGGGTTCGCTCGTCGACACGCGTCCGGTCAAGGACACGACGCCGTACGAAGGCAAGACGCTCGAATTCCGCGTCATCAAGCTCGACCGCAAGCGTAACAACGTCGTGCTGTCGCGCCGCGCCGTGATCGAAGCTACCCAAGGCGAAGAGCGCGCAAAGCTGCTCGAAACGCTGAAGGAAGGCGCGATCGTCGAAGGCGTGGTCAAGAACATCACCGACTACGGCGCGTTCGTGGACCTCGGCGGCATCGACGGCCTGCTGCACATCACCGACATCGCATGGCGTCGCGTGCGTCACCCGTCGGAAGTGCTGTCGGTCGGCCAGGAAGTCACGGCCAAGATCCTCAAGTTCGACCAAGAGAAGAACCGCGTTTCGCTCGGCATCAAGCAACTGGGCGACGATCCGTGGGAAGGCATTTCGCGCCGTTACCCGTCGGGCACGCGCCTGTTCGGCAAGGTCACGAACATCACCGACTACGGCGCATTCGTCGAAGTGGAATCGGGCATCGAAGGCCTTGTCCACGTGTCGGAAATGGACTGGACCAACAAGAACGTTGCGCCGTCGAAGGTCGTTCAGCTCGGTGACGAAGTCGAAGTCATGGTTCTCGAAATCGACGAAGACCGCCGCCGTATCTCCCTCGGCATGAAGCAGTGCAAGCCGAATCCGTGGGATGACTTCAGCCGCAACTTCAAGAAGGGCGACAAGATCAGCGGCGCCATCAAGTCGATCACCGACTTCGGCGTGTTCATCGGTCTGCCTGGCGGCATCGACGGTCTGGTTCACCTGTCGGACCTGTCGTGGTCGGAAACCGGCGAAGAAGCCGTGCGCAAGTACAAGAAGGGCGACGAAGTCGAAGCCGTGGTTCTGGGCATCGACGTCGAGAAGGAACGCATCTCGCTCGGCATCAAGCAGCTCGAAGGCGATCCGTTCAGCAACTTCGTCGCGATCAACGACAAGGGCGCTATCGTCGACGGCGTCGTGAAGTCGGTCGATCCGAAGGGTGCGGTCGTTACGCTGTCCGGCGAAATCGAGGGCTACCTGCGCGCTTCGGAAATCGCACAGGACCGCGTGGAAGATGCGCGCAACGTGCTGAAGGAAGGCGACAAGGTCAACGCGATGATCATCAACATCGATCGCAAGTCGCGCGGCATCAACCTGTCGATCAAGGCGAAGGATTCGGCGGAGCAGCAGGAAGCCATACGCGGCCTGCAGTCTTCGGATTCGAACGCCGCCGCGACCGGCACGACCAACCTCGGCGCGCTGCTCAAGGCCAAGCTCGACGGCCAGAACAGCTAAGCCTTAAAGGCATTGCTGCAGTATGACCAAAAGTGAATTGGTCGCCCAGTTGGCGCTGCGATTTCCGCAACTTGTCCTCAAGGACGCGGATTTCGCAGTGAAGACGATGCTCGATGCGATGTCGGAGGCGCTTGCCAACGGTCATCGCATTGAGATTCGCGGCTTCGGCAGCTTCGGGCTCAACCGTCGTCCGTCGCGCGTCGGGCGCAATCCCAAGTCGGGTGAAAAAGTGCTGGTGCCGGAGAAATTCGTGCCGCACTTCAAGCCGGGCAAGGAATTGCGCGAACGCGTCGATGGCCGTGCGGGCGAGCCGCTGAAGGCGTCGAATGACGACGATGCGGACGATCTCTGATCGGCGCGCATCGGCGCCGGCCGGCTCCCGCCATGCGGGCAGACCGGTCGTCGCGACGTCCGGCCATGAGGCAATCGACCAGAAAAGCACCCCTCGGGGTGCTTTTTTTGCGCCTGAGCAAGCGAGCGCGTGTGTGACACTGTCCGGACGTTCGGTAGCGCACACAGATGCTTACATTCCTACTAAAGCCTTGCCCGTGCTTCGGTGTCCCCGGCCAGATGCATCCATTACAATACCGGTCACTTTGACTCGGGTAATCACGTAGGCCGACCACGACGGGAAGGCTGCGGGATGCGACCGCTTTTGCGAGACCGTACATGAAATTCATCGTCTGGCTGATCCGCGTTCTGGTCTTCGTGCTGCTGCTCGTGCTGGCGCTCGCCAATACCCAGACGGCCACGCTGAATTTCCTTGCAGGCTACGCCTGGGACGCGCCGCTGATTCTCATCGGTCTGGCGTTCTTCGTCGTCGGCCTGCTGGCAGGACTGGTGTCGGCCGTTCCGGCGATGCTGCGCGTGCGGATGGAAAACGGGCGTCTCAAGCGGGAACTGCGCGTTGCGCGCGAAACGCCGGTCGTCAAGGAAGAACCGCCGATGCCGCCGCTCATCTGAGCGCACCTGTCGCTGCGATACGTGGCGGGACCCCGCAACAGCAGACACCTAACCGACTCAACCACACATTCGCATGGATCTAGACTTCTGGTGGCTGCTCGTGATTCCCGTAGCCTTCGCGCTCGGATGGATGGCGTCGCGCTACGATCTCAAAACGCTGCTGTCCGAGAATGCGAATCTCCCACGCTCCTATTTTCGCGGCCTAAACTTCCTGCTCAACGAGCAACACGACAAGGCGATCGACGCGTTCGTCGAAGTCGCCAAACTGGACCCCGAAACCATCGAATTGCACTTCGCGCTCGGCAACCTGTTTCGCCGGCGCGGGGAAACGGATCGCGCGATCCGCGTGCATCAGAATCTGTTGAGCCGGGCCGATTTGCCCGTCGCCGAACGCGATCACGCGCTGTATGAACTGGGTCAGGACTTTCTGAAAGCCGGCCTGCTCGACCGCGCCGAAGAAACCTTCCGCTCGCTAGAAGCAGGCGAATACTCGCTTGGCGCACAGCGCGCGCTGCTGACCATCTACGAGATCGAGAAGGACTGGCCGAAGTCGATCGTGACGGCGGAACGCATCGAGAAGATGGGCGCGCCGTCGCTGCACATGGAAATTGCGCACTTTCATTGCGAACTCGCGCAGGAAGCGTTGCAACGCAAGAATCTCGACGAGGCACGCGCCGAACTGAAACTCGCGCTGGCATCGAACCCGGACAACGTGCGCGCGACGATCCTCGCGGGCGATGTCGAAGCTGCCGCCGGCAACGTCGAAGCTGCGATTGCCGTGTGGAAGCGCGTCGAAGCGCAGAACGAGGCGTATCTGCCGCTCGTCGCCGAGAAGCTGATGAAGGCGTACGCCGCGCTCGGGCGCAAGGACGAGGGCGTCGATCTGCTGACCGATTACGCAAGCCGCTATCCGTCGAACGACCTGCTCGATGTCGCGTACAAGCATGTTCAGGAACTGCGCGGCCTCGATGCAGCGCACGCGCTCGCACGCAAGCAGATGCAGATCGCGCCGAATCTTGCCGGCATGACGCGCCTGCTAGAAGCGCAGGAAGCGACCGCCGAGGAGCCGCGCCGCGGCGAACTGGAACTCATGCGCACGCTCGTCAAGCAGCGCACCAAGAATCTGCCGCGCTACACGTGCCAAACGTGTGGATTCCGCGCCCGTCTTTTTTATTGGCAATGCCCCGGATGCAGCGGCTGGGAAACTTACGCGCCGCGACGCGTCGAACCCATCACGAGCTCGGCCTGATTGCAGCACGGCGGGCGTGTTCACTCGAACGCCCGCCACGGCCGGCACCTTTGAAACCAACGGAGCGTTATGAAAGTTACTATCGTGGGTACGGGTTATGTCGGTCTGGTGACCGGCGCATGTCTCGCTGAAATCGGCAATGACGTATTTTGTGTCGACGTCGATGCGCGCAAGATCGATATCCTGAATAGTGGCGGCGTACCGATTCACGAGCCCGGCCTGCAGGAAATGCTCCGGCGCTGCCGCGCAGCAGGGCGCATCCAGTTCTCCACCGACGTCAAGGCGAGCGTGGAGCACGGCGACATTCAATTCATCGCGGTCGGCACGCCGCCCGACGAAGACGGCTCCGCAGACCTGCAATACGTGCTCGCGGCGGCGCGCAACATCGGACGCTATTCGAACGGCTTCAAGGTGATCGTCGATAAGTCGACGGTGCCGGTCGGCACGGCGCTGCAAGTGAAGCGCGTCGTCGACGAAGAGCTGAAAGCGCGCGGGCTCGAAGGCGCGGACAAGCACGGCTTCTCGGTCGTGTCGAACCCCGAGTTCCTGAAGGAAGGCGCGGCGGTGGACGACTTCATGCGTCCGGACCGCATCGTGATCGGCATCGACGACGATCAGGCCGGCAATCGCGCGCGCGAAATGATGAAGCGCCTCTACGCGCCGTTCAACCGCAACCACGAACGCACGCTGTACATGGATGTGCGCTCCGCCGAGTTCACGAAATACGCGGCCAACGCGATGCTCGCGACGCGCATCTCGTTCATGAACGACCTCTCGAATCTCGCCGATGTCGTCAACGCCGACATTGAATCGGTGCGGCGCGGCATTGGCTCGGACCCGCGCATCGGCTATCACTTCCTGTATGCGGGCTGCGGTTACGGCGGCTCCTGTTTCCCGAAGGACGTGCAGGCGCTCGTGCAGACGGCGCGCGAGAACGGGCATCGGCTGCGGATTCTGGAAGCCGTGGAAGAGGTCAACGACGCGCAGAAGGAAGTGCTCGTCAACAAGATCGTCAAGCGCATGGGCGAAGACCTGCGTGGCCGCACGTTTGCCGTGTGGGGACTCGCATTCAAGCCGAACACGGACGACATGCGCGAGGCGTCGAGCCGTCGTCTTATTGCGTCGCTGCTCGAACGCGGCGCGACCGTGCGCGCGTATGATCCGGTAGCGATGCAGGAAGCGCAGCGCGTGTTCGCACTCGATCTGGCCGATCGCAAGAGCGACATGGGCCGTCTCCATTTCGTGAACACGCAGCAGGAAGCGTTGACGGGCTCGGATGCGCTCGTCATCGTGACGGAATGGAAGGAATTCAAGAGCCCCGACTTCGGGCATTTGAAAAGCGAGCTGAAGATGCCGGTCATCTTCGATGGCCGCAATCTGTATGAACCGGAAACGATGGCTGAACTAGGCATCGATTATTTTGCAATAGGACGTCCCCATGTCGAACTCGACGGCAATGGCAGCCGGCAGTAAGCCGGCAAATATCCCTGTGGTGTCGCGCGCCCGCATTTCGGCGGCGCGCGTGCTGGTGGTCGGCGATGTCATGCTCGACCGGTACTGGTTCGGCGATGTGAACCGCATATCGCCGGAAGCGCCCGTGCCGGTCGTGCATGTGCAGAAGAAGGAAGATCGCCTGGGCGGCGCGGCGAACGTCGCACGCAACGCCGCGGCGCTCGGCGCACAGGCGGGCCTGCTCTGCGTCGTGGGGCATGACGAACCGGGCGAGCGCATCGTCGAACTGCTCGGCGAAAGCCGGGTGACGGGACATCTCGCCCGCGATGCCGAACTGCTCACGACCATCAAGCTGCGCGTGTTGTCGCGCCAGCAACAACTGCTGCGCGTCGACTTCGAGAACACGCCGAATCACGAAGTGCTGCGTGCATGCCTCGCACGCTTCACCGAACTGCTGCCGCAGCACGACGTCATCCTGATGTCCGATTACGCGAAGGGCGGCCTCACGCACGTCACGCAGATGATCAGCGACGCGCGCGCCGCCGGCAAACCCGTGCTCGTCGATCCAAAGGGCGACGACTGGGAACGCTATCGCGGCGCAACGCTGATCACGCCGAATCGCGCGGAGCTGCGCGAAGTGATCGGCCAGTGGAAGTCGGAAGAAGACCTGCACGAGCGCGTGACGAAACTGCGCGCCGACCTCGACCTGAGCGCGCTGCTCCTGACGCGTTCGGAAGAAGGCATGACGCTCTTCACCGAGAACGAAGTGCTCCACAATTCGGCCGAAGCGCGCGAAGTGTATGATGTATCGGGCGCGGGCGACACCGTCATTGCAACGGTTGCGACGATGCTCGGCGCGGGCGTGCCCCTCGTCGACTCCATCGTCTATGCGAATCGCGCGGCGGGCATCGTCGTCGGCAAGCTCGGCACGGCGACCGTCGATTACAACGAACTCTTCGCCTGATCCTACCTGATTACTTCGCCATGACCTTTATCGTTACCGGGGCGGCCGGCTTCATCGGCAGCAACATCGTCAAGGCGCTCAACGAGCGCGGCGAAAACCGCGTGATTGCGGTCGACAATCTCACGCGCGCGGACAAGTTCAAGAATTTAGTCGACTGCGAGATCGACGATTACCTCGACAAGACCGAATTCGTCGAGCGTTTTCGCCGTGGCGATTTCGGCCGGGTGCGTGCGGTGTTCCATGAAGGCGCGTGCTCCGACACGATGGAAACCGACGGCCGCTACATGATGGACAACAACTTCCGCTATAGCCGGGACGTGATGGACATCTGTCTCGAGCAGGGCGCGCAGTTTCTGTATGCATCGTCGGCGGCGACCTATGGCGGTTCGAGCCGCTTTGTCGAAGAGCGCGAAGTCGAGAAGCCGCTCAACGTCTACGGCTACTCCAAGTTCCTGTTCGACCAGGTCGTGCGTCAGGTCTTGCCGAAGGCGGGCAGTCAGATCGTCGGCTTCCGGTACTTCAACGTGTACGGCCCGCGTGAGACGCACAAGGGCCGCATGGCGTCGGTTGCGTTCCACAACTTCAACCAGTTCCGCTCCGAGGGCAAGGTCAAGCTCTTCGGCGAGTACAACGGCTACGGCGCGGGCGAGCAGACGCGCGACTTCGTGTCCGTCGAAGACGTGGTGAAGGTCAATCTGCACTTCCTCGATCACCCGGAGAAGTCGGGCATCTTCAACCTCGGCACGGGACGCGCGCAGCCGTTCAACGACATCGCGTCGACGGTGGTGAATTCGCTGCGGTCGATGAACGGCGAAGCGCCGCTCTCGCTCGCGGAGCTGGTGCAGCGGGGGCTGATCGAGTACATTCCGTTCCCCGACGCCCTGCGCGGCAAGTACCAGTGCTTCACGCAAGCCGACCAGACGCGCCTGCGCGCTGCCGGCTACGACGCGCCGTTCCTCACGGTTCAGGAAGGCGTCGATCGCTACGTGCGTTGGCTATTCGGCCAGCTATAAACGCCTTTCAAGTCTCTCTACACTGGGTCTCGCGGTCGGCACTGTTCGCCGGCCGGTTCTTCTGGAGACCAGTATGTTCAAGCAAGCACTCTCAACGATCTTCGCCCTGGCGCTGACCCTTTCCATCGGTTCGGCGTTCGCGGCGGTCGATGTCAACACCGCCAATACCGATGCGCTGCGCGGCATCAAGGGCATTGGTCCGGCAAAGGCGAAAGCCATTCTCGACGAGCGACAGGCGCACGGCCCGTTCAAGGACGCGGCCGATCTCAGTTCGCGCGTGAAGGGCATGGGCGGCAAGACGGTGCAGCGTCTGGAGGCGGAGGGCCTGAGCATCGGCAACGCGCCCAAGACAGTTGCCGCCAGCGCAGGCGGCGCGAATCATGTCAGCGCGACGCCGGTGGCTTCGTCGGCGGGCTCGAAGCCTGTCGTCGTGAAGAAGTAAGCAGCGCGGCGTGCCGGCGGAGCCTCGCCGCCGGTGTACCGAATGGGTCACGCTCCTTCAGCCTTCGGATGTTTTGGGCTCCCCGCGGTTTGCCTCACCGCGGGTTTTTTGCGTGAGCGAGGAAGCCATTGGCGCATGAGGGGCGCGACGCATCGGAAAGACCGGTGGGCTACAATCGTTTCATTCCCTCATCACAATCCCTGAACGCGGTCCAAGCATTTGCCGCGGGATTCGACATCCGGTTCGCTATGGCTTACATGACTATCGAAGACACGATCGGCAACACGCCGCTCGTGCAACTCGTCCGCGTCGTGGACGATGAAATCCGCAGCCGCAACAACGTCGTGTTGGGCAAGCTCGAAGGCAACAACCCGGCGGGCTCGGTGAAAGACCGGCCAGCTTTGTCGATGATCAGGAAAGCTGAAGAGCGCGGCCGCATCAAGCCGGGCGACACGCTGATTGAAGCGACGAGCGGCAACACGGGCATCGCGCTCGCGATGGCCGCCGCCGTGCGCGGCTACAAGATGGTGCTGATCCTGCCGGAGGATCTGTCGATCGAGCGCCGTCAGAGCATGGGCGCGTACGGAGCGCAGATCATTCTGACGCCGGTGACGGGCGGCATGGAATACGCCCGCGATCTCGCGGACCAGATGCAGCGCGACGGCAAGGGCATCATCCTCGACCAGTTCGCCAATCCGGACAATCCGCTCGCGCACTACGAGACCACCGGCCCGGAACTCTGGCAGCAGACCGAAGGCCGCATTACGCATTTCGTCTCGTCGATGGGCACGACGGGCACGATCATGGGCGTGTCGCGGTATCTGAAAGAGAAGAACGAAAAGATCGAGATCGTCGGGGCGCAGCCGGAAGAAGGCTCGCGTATTCCGGGCATCCGTAAATGGCCGGAAGCGTATATGCCGAAGATTTTCGATCGCAGCCGCGTCGATCGCGTGGAGAATGTGAGTCAGGCCGCGTCGGAAGCGATGGCCCGCCGGCTCGCATCGGTCGAAGGCATCTTCGCCGGCATTTCGTCCGGCGGCGCGTGTGAAGTGGCGCTGCGTGTCGCGCGTCAGGTCGAGAACGCGACCATCGTGTTCGTCGTTTGCGATCGCGGCGATCGCTATCTGTCGACGGGCGTGTTTCCTGCCTGACCGATGACGACGCGCGGCCCAACCGCGCGTCGCATTTGCGCTTACTGGTCGGCGCCCGTCGCCGCCATGCGCGCCTTCACTGCCTCGCCGAGCTGATACACGGCGAGTGCATAGAAGAAGCTGCGGTTATAGCGCGTGAGCACATAGAAGTTCTTCAGTCCGAGCGTGTACTCGGTGGCACGGCCGGGCGTCGGCAGATCGACGACGGTCAGCGGCGTCGCCGCCTCCGCCGCAACATTCAGCCCCGGCTCGGCCATCAGCATGCCGGCCTTCGTCAGTTGCGCGAGCGACCAGTGCGGCTCCGCCTGTCCATCGGCGGCGGCTTGCGCGATGCCCTGGCTGCCTTCATCTCCCGCGATGCGCCACACGACCGGACGGCCCGGTTCCCAGCCGTTCTGCTTCAGATAATTCGCGACGCTGCCGATCGCATCGGCCTGGCTCGTGCGCAGATCGATGCGGCTGTTGCCGTCGAAATCGACCGCGTATTGCACGATGCTGCTCGGCAGGAACTGCGGAATGCCGATCGCGCCGGTGTACGAACCGAGCACGGTGGTCGGATCGATCTGCGAATCGCGCGTCCACACCAGCAGGTCTTCCAGATTCTTGCGGAACGTCGCCTGACGTTCGAGCCGGTTCGGCGTATTCGGATAGTCGAACGCGAGCGTGGTCAGCGCGTCGAGTGCGCGGAAGTTGCCCATGTATCGCCCGTAGATGGTTTCCACGCCGATGATCCCGACGATCACCTCGGGCGGCACGCCGAACTGCGCGGATGCGCGCTGCAGCGTCGCCTGATTCGCGCGCCAGAATTTCACGCCCGCGTCGATGCGAATCGGCTCGATGAAGCGCGACTGGTACACACGCCAGTTTTTCGTCGATGGCGTCGGCGAGGGCAGCACGAGCTTCACCGCGGTCGCGGAATAACTGACGCGATTGAACAGGTCGTGCAGCTTCGCGGCATCGAAGTCGTAACGCGCGACCATGTCGTTAATGAAAGCATCGACATTCGCGTTGTTCGCATAACGCTGCGGCACGATCTCTTCTTCGAACACTTGCCCTTGCGCGGTGTTCTGCGGCTGCTGCGATTGCGCGACGGCACTGTTGCCGGACATGACGCCGATCGCGCAGAAAAGAGATGCGATGAACGCGCGCGTCAGCGGCCTGAAGGTGGAGTCGAGCGGGGCAAACTGAAAAGTCATAGTGTGCGTGAGGAGGCGATATGGGGCGATGCCGGATGTTCGAGCGCGCTTGGAGCGACGCGTCGCTATTCCCGATGCAAGAATGCTCAACCGGACGCAACGTCCTGCGACGAACCATCGACGATGCTTGCCTGTCGAGGCGTCGGGGCAGTATAACCGACGCCCCTTGCGCGCAAGGCCGATGCCCGCCCGGAAGGCGGCCGTTGGAAACGGTGTGGTAACTTAACGCCAAATACGCGGCGCGGGAATCGCGTATGACGAAAAAACACGAGACGAGAGCCGACGACAACGGCACTGCGAGACATCATGGCCACCGGCTTCTATACCCATCCCGACTGCCTCCAGCATGACAACGGCCAGTGGCATCCCGAGTGCCCGGCGCGGCTGCAGGCCATCGAAGACCAGCTCATCGCGAGCCGGATCGATTCCCTGATCGAGCGCGAGGAAGCGCCGCTCGCCGAGGAAACCGACCTCGCGCGCGTGCATACGCAGGCGCATATCGACTACATCAAGAGCCGCACGCCGGAGCAGGGACGAAGCGAACTGGACCCCGATACGTCGATGTGTCCGGCTTCCTACCGCGCGGCGTTGCGTGCTGCGGGCGCGGCCATCGCGGCCACCGACGCCGTCATGGAAGGGCGATACGACAACGCATTCTGCAGCGTGCGTCCGCCGGGGCACCACGCGGAGCCCGCCCGCGCGATGGGCTTCTGCCTCTTCAACAACGTCGCCATCGCGGCGCGTCACGCGCTCGAAGTGCATGGCCTGGAGCGCGTCGCAGTCATCGATTTCGACGTGCATCACGGCAACGGCACCGAGGCCGCCTTCACCGGCGATCCGCGCGTGCTGATGTGCAGCTTTTTCCAGCATCCGTTTTATCCGTTCAGTGGCGCGGACAATCACGCATCGAACATGGTGAACGTGCCGCTGCCGGCGCGCACCAAGGGCATGGCCGTGCGCGAAGTCGTCGATCTCATGTGGCTGCCGCGTCTGAACGAATTCAAGCCGCAAATGCTGTTCGTCTCCGCCGGCTTCGACGCGCATCGCGAAGACGATCTGGGTAACATGGGCCTCGTCGAGGACGACTACGCGTGGATCACCGAGCAGATTCGCGCCGTGGCGAAGCGGCACGCGCAAGGGCGCATCGTCAGTTGTCTCGAAGGCGGCTATAACCTGTCGGCGCTCGGCCGCAGCGTCGTCGCGCACTTGCGGGCGCTGGCCGAGATTTAAGCCCGGCGGCTGCGCGCATAGTCGGCGCGCACGAGCGTCCAGTCGATCAGTGCGCGAATCACGCGGTCGCGATCCAGATCGTTGAGCGTCTCGTGATAACTGCCTTCGTGGATCGCGAGGGTGGCGTCGGTCGAACCGGCGCTGGCTTCGAATTCGCGGCTGCCCGCGGGATCGCAGATCGCGTCGGCGCCGCCGTGGAAGATCAGGTAGGGCACCGTGATGTTCGCGCGCTTCGCCGCAATGCGTTCCATCGCTGCAAGAATCTGCGCAGCGGTGCGCGCGGCTACGGGTCCGTGATGCACGAGCGGGTCGCGCCGATAAGCCTCCACGACGCCGGGCGCACGCGATAGCAACGCGGCATCGATTTCGAAAGCGCGCCAGCGTGGCAACACCGTGCCGATGATTCGCGCCAGCTTCGCCTTCCAGCCCGGCATGTCCTTGCCGGACCGAAGCGCGGGGCTCGACAGGATCATGCCCGCAAGCGTCCCTTCTTCCGCCCGCTCGGCCGCATGCAATGCGGCGATGGTGCCGCCCATGCTGTGACCCATGAGGAAAAGCGGCGTATCGGCGGGAGGCGTGGCGGCGCATGCTTCGAGCAGAACGGCGGCATCGCTCAGATAGTCGTCGAAAACGCGCACATACGCGCGCTCGCCCGACGACTTGCCGTGGCCGCGCAAGTCCAGCGCGATCACTTCGATGCCGGCCGCATTCAACGTCTGTGCGAGCGCGTCATAGCGTCCGGCATGCTCGCCCAGTCCGTGCAGCAGCGCGATGCGCGCCTGCGGCTCCATAGGAGGCGACGGCTGCCAGCGGTGCAGAAACAGTTCGACGCCCTGTCGCGTCGTGATGGTGCTCGTCGAATAGACGTTTCGTGCCATGAGCGCTTAAATATCCAGCGGTAATTAGTCGATCGGAATTCATTATTAAACAGAATGATGTGCGTCCTGTAAAATCGCTTCTCTCATAAAACAGCAGAAAACCAGCGGCGGCCGGCTGCGCGGGTGCGTTCACCCGGCGAAGCCTTCCGCCGTTTGTGTTTTCATGACCGGCGCATGATCGAAATACGTAACCTCTCGCAGCGCTTTGCGGGACCCCGGGGCTGGGTGGAAGCGCTGCATAACGTCAATCTGGCGATCCCCGCCGGCGAGATCTTCGGCATCATTGGACGCAGCGGGGCCGGCAAGAGCACGCTGGTGCGCACCATCAACCTGCTGACGCGGCCGAGCGAAGGCAGCGTCGTCGTCGATGGGCGCGACCTCACCATGCTCGGCAAGGATGACCTGCGTGCCGCGCGCCGCGACATCGGCATGATCTTCCAGCACTTCAACCTGCTGTCGTCGCGCACGGTGTTCGGCAACGTCGCGCTGCCGCTCGAACTCGCGGGCAAGACGCGCGCACAGATCGAAGAGACGGTGCTGCCGCTGCTCGAACTCGTCGGCCTCACGCAGCACAAGGACAAGTATCCGGCGCAGATCAGCGGCGGACAGAAGCAGCGCGTGGGCATCGCGCGGGCGCTCGCGAGCAAGCCGAGCGTGCTGCTCTCCGACGAAGCCACGTCCGCGCTCGATCCCGAAACCACGCGCGCCATTCTGGACCTGCTGCGCAAGATCAATCGCGAGCTGGGGCTGACCATCGTGCTCATCACGCACCAGATGGAAGTGATCAAGCAGGTCTGCGATCGCGTGGCCGTGCTCGATGCCGGGCGCGTCGTCGAAGAAGGCAAGGTGGTCGATGTCTTCATGCAGCCGCGTCACGAAGTCACGCGCGCGCTGATCGGCGACGTCATCGCGCACGAGTTGCCGCCCGCGTTGAAGGCGCGCGTCGCCGAGCGTCTTTCGACCGGCAGCGGGCACTTGCTGCGGCTCGCGTTCACGGGCTCGGGCGTCGATCAGCCGATTCTCTCGGAGACGATTCGCCGCTACGAACTCGATTTCAACATCCTGCATGGCCAGATCGACGAGATTCAGGGCCAGGCGTTCGGCTCGCTCGCGGTGCTCGCGGGCGGACAGCCGGTAAAGGTCGCGGAAGCGATCGCTTATTTGCGCTCGCAAGGCGTCGTGGTGGAGGAGCTTTCCCATGTTGAGTGAAATGTTCGACATGTTCGTGCAGTCGTTCTGGGAGACGCTGGTCATGGTCGGCATCTCGGGACTCATCGGCGCGGCGCTCGGCCTGCCGCTCGGCGTGCTGCTCTATCTGACCGATCGCGACGGCGTGCTGCAGAACATCGGTGTGAATCGCGTGCTCGGCGGCGTCGTCAATGCGGTGCGCTCGACGCCCTTCATCATCCTGCTCGTCGCGGTGATTCCGTTTACGCGGCTCGTCGTCGGATCGTCGATCGGCACGGCGGCCGCGGTCGTGCCGCTGACCATCGCGTCGGCGCCGTTCATCGCGCGTCTCGTCGAAACGGCGCTGCGCGAAGTCGATCGCGGCCTAATCGAAGCCGCCCAGGCGATGGGCGCGACCACGAGCCAGATCGTGTTCAAGGTGCTGCTGCCGGAATCGCTGCCGGGCGTCGTCGCGGGACTGACGATCACGTTCGTGTCGCTCGTCGGCTATTCGGCGATGGCGGGCGCGATCGGCGGCGGCGGCCTCGGGGATCTCGGCATCCGCTACGGCTATCAACGCTTTCTCCCTGAAGTGATGCTCACGGTCGTCGTGATCCTGATCGTGTTCGTGCAGCTCGTGCAGTCGTTCGGCGACTGGCTCGTGCGCCGTCTAAGCCATAAATAACCACATCGAAAAGAAAGGTCAGCACATGCAACGTCGATTCATTCTGAAGTTCGCCGCCGCTCTGGGTGCGGCATCGCTGTTCAGCGCAGCGCACGCGGATGACAACGCGATCAAGGTCGGCGTGACGGGCGGCCCGCACGCGCAGATGATGGAAGTGGTGAAGCAGGTCGCCGCGAAGAACGGGCTCAAGATCACGGTGATCGAATTCTCGGATTACGTGCAGCCGAACGCCGCGCTCGCCGCCGGCGATCTCGACGCGAACAGCTATCAGCATCAGCCGTATCTGGACGCGCAGGTGCGCGATCGCGGCTACAAGCTCATCAAGGTGGCCGATACCGTCACGTTCCCGATGGGCATTTATTCGAAAAAGCTGAAGTCGCTCGCGCAGTTGCAGAACGGCGCGCGCATCGCGGTTCCGAACGATCCGACCAACGGCGGCCGTGCGTTGCTGCTCCTGCAGAAGCAGGGCTTGCTGAAACTGCGCGCCGACGCCGGTCTGAAGGCCACGCCGCTCGATATCGTCGAGAATCCGAAGAAGCTGAAGATCGTCGAACTGGACGCGGCGCAGATTCCGCGCTCGCTCGCCGACGTCGACGCCGCCGCGATCAACACCAACTTCGCGATGGAAGCGGGCCTGAAGCCCAAGTCCGATGCGATCGCGATTGAAGATCCGCACGGCCCGTACGCGAACATCATCGCGATCCGCGCAGCCGACAAGGACAAGCCGTGGGTCGGGAAACTGGTCGCCGCGTATCACTCGGCCGAAGTGAAGCAGTTCATCGAAGGCAAGTATGCAGGCGCGGTGATCGCAGCCTGGTAAGCCTTGGCGACGGTCGTCCGGGTTTTTCGGGATGGAAAACGAACGACCGTTCCATAAAAATGGGCGCAAAGCTCGAAATCCCTATCCAATCTGATGCACGCTAACCCGGCCCTCCCGTCTGGAGGGGGAAAACGCGATCGTGTCGCTCGTATAATGAGCCTGGGTTGACGTAATCGTAACTTTGGAGCGTGTGCATGAAAATTCTGGTGCCAGTCAAGCGCGTGGTCGACTACAACGTCAAGGTGCGCGTGAAGTCGGACAACACGGGCGTCGATATCGCTAACGTGAAGATGTCGATGAACCCGTTCGATGAAATCGCCGTGGAAGAGGCGGTTCGTCTGAAGGAAGCAGGCGTGGCGACCGAAGTGATCGCCGTTTCGTGCGGCGTGACGCAGTGTCAGGAAACGCTGCGCACGGCGCTGGCAATCGGTGCAGATCGTGCGATTCTGGTCGAGTCCACGGAAGACCTGCAGCCGCTCGCGGTCGCCAAGATCCTAAAGGCCCTGGTCGATCAGGAAAAGCCTGAGCTGGTCATTCTCGGCAAGCAGGCCATCGACGATGATTCGAATCAGACCGGCCAGATGCTCGCTGCACTGGCGGGGCTGCCGCAAGCGACGTTCGCATCGAAAGTGACGATCGCGGATGGCAAGGCCACGGTGTCGCGCGAAGTCGATGGCGGCGCGGAAACGCTGTCGCTGAAGCTGCCGGCGGTGGTCACCACCGACCTGCGCCTGAACGAGCCGCGTTACGTGACGCTGCCGAACATCATGAAGGCGAAGAAGAAGCCGCTGACGACGGTGAAGCCCGCCGACCTCGGCGTGGACGTGACGCCGCGTCTGAAGACGCTGAAGGTCGTCGAGCCGCCGAAGCGCAGTGCGGGCGTCATGGTGCCCGACGTGAAGACGCTGGTCGAGAAGCTGAAGACCGAAGCCAAGGTGCTGTGAGGGAGACGCGAGAAAATGACGATTCTGGTTATTGCAGAGCATGACAACGCGTCGATCAAGGCGGCGACGTTGAACACGGTCGCGGCAGCGGCCAAGATGGGCGGCGACGTACACGTGCTGGTCGCGGGCTCGAACGCGCAAGGCGCGGCAGATGCGGCGGCAAAGATCGCGGGCGTGAGCAAGGTGCTGCTCGCCGATGCGCCGCAACTGGCCGAAGGCCTCGCTGAGAACGTCGAAGGTACGGTGCTGAATATCGCGAAGGATTACTCGCATATCGTTGCGCCCGCTACCGCATACGGCAAGAACGTGGCCCCGCGCATCGCGGCGCATCTCGATGTCGCGCAAATCAGCGACATCACCGCTGTCGTCAGCGCCGATACCTTCGAGCGCCCGATCTACGCCGGCAACGCGGTCGCGACGGTGCAGTCGAGCGATCCGATCAAGGTCATCACGGTGCGCGGCACCGGCTTCGACGCGGTCGCGGCGGAAGGCGGCAGCGCGTCGGTCGAGAAAATCGACGCGGCGGCGGATGCCGGCATCTCGCAGTTCGTAAGCCGTGAGATCACGAAGCTGGATCGCCCGGAACTGACGAGCGCGCAGACCATCGTGTCGGGCGGTCGCGGTCTCGGCAGCGGCGAGAACTACACGCACGTGCTCGAACCGCTCGCGGACAAGCTCGGCGCGGCGCTGGGCGCATCGCGTGCGGCGGTCGATGCCGGCTATGTGCCGAACGATTATCAGGTCGGCCAGACGGGCAAGATCGTCGCGCCGCAGCTGTACGTGGCGGTCGGCATCTCGGGTGCAATTCAGCATCTGGCCGGCATGAAGGACAGCAAGGTCATCGTCGCGATCAACAAGGACGCCGAAGCGCCGATCTTCAGCGTGGCCGACTACGGCCTCGTCGGCGATCTGTTCTCGGTCGTGCCGGAGCTGGTCAAGGAACTCGGCTGAAACGCGCGGCGGTAATCGCTGCACGAAGAGCGAAAGGGCGCGACGACCGTTGCGCCCTTTTTTGTATCCGCTGGACGAGAGAATCATCACAGGAGGAGACACGACAATGAGCTACCGCGCCCCCGTCAAGGACATGCTGTTCGTGATGAAGGAACTGGCGGACCTGGACAGCATCGCCGCGTTGCCCGGCTTCGAAGACGGCAACTTCGATACCGCGCAGGCCGTCCTCGACGAGGCCGCGCGCTTCTGCGGCGAAGTGATTGCGCCGCTGAACGTCGCCGGCGACCGCGATCCGAGTGCATGGTCGGACGGCGAAGTGCGGACGACGCCGGGCTTCAAGGACGCGTTCCGCCAGTTCGGGCAAGGCGGGTGGCAAGGCGTCGTGCATCCGTCGGAGTTCGGCGGACAGAACTTGCCGAAGCTAATCGCGACGGCGTGCATGGAAATGCTCAACTCGGCGAATCTCTCGTTTGCGTTGTGCCCGCTGCTGACCGACGGCGCGATCGAAGCGCTCCTCACGGCCGGCACCGACGAACAAAAGGCGCGCTATCTGCCGAAGTTCATCGCCGGCGAATGGACCGGCACGATGAACCTCACCGAGCCGCAGGCCGGTTCCGATCTCGCGCTGGTGCGTACGCGCGCCGAACCGCAGGGCGACGGCACGTACAAGCTCTTCGGCACGAAGATATTTATCACGTATGGCGAGCACGATATGGCCGAGAACATCGTGCATCTCGTGCTCGCGCGCACGCCCGATGCGCCCGAAGGCGTGAAGGGCATTTCGCTCTTTATCGTGCCCAAGTTTCTCGTCAACGATGACGGTTCACTCGGCACGCGCAACGACGTGCATTGCGTGTCGATCGAGCACAAGCTCGGCATCAAGGCGAGCCCGACGGCGGTGCTGCAGTTCGGCGATCACGGCGGCGCGGTCGGTTATCTGATCGGCGAGGAGAATCACGGCCTGGAGTACATGTTCATCATGATGAACGCGGCGCGCTTCGCGGTGGGGATGCAGGGCGTCGGCGTATCGGAGCGCGCGTATCAACAGGCGGTCGCGTACGCGAAAGAGCGCGTGCAAAGCCGTCCCGTCGATGGCAGCGCGAGGGAAGCGGTAACGATCATCCATCATCCCGACGTGCGCCGCATGCTCGCGACGATGCGCGCCTATACCGAGGGCGCGCGCGCACTGGCCTATGTCGCCGCCGCGCACAGCGATGTCGCGCACGCGCATCCGGACGAAGCACAGCGCAAGAAACATCAAGCGGTGTACGAGTATCTCGTGCCGATCGTCAAAGGCTTCAGCACCGAGATTGCCGTCGATGTCGCGAGCATCGGCGTGCAGGTTCACGGCGGCATGGGTTTCATCGAGGAGACGGGCGCGGCGCAGTACTACCGCGATGCGCGCATTCTGCCGATTTACGAAGGCACGACCGCGATCCAGGCGAACGATCTGATCGGCCGCAAGACCGTGCGCGACGGCGGCGCGGCGGCGCAACTGCTGCTCGCACACATCGATCAGACGATCGCCGCGCTCGCCGAAGTCGACGGCCAGCCGTTCAAGTCGATGCATCGGCATCTGAGCGCGGGCAGTTTGTCGCTTGGGCGGTCGGTGGAGTTCATCGTCGCCAGGATCAAGACCGATCCGAACGCGGTGTTCCTGGGGAGCGTGCCGTATCTGCGGCTGGCGGGCATCGTGCTGTGCGGATGGCAAATGGCGCGAGCGATGCTGGTTTCGCACGCAAGACGCGCGGAGGACGAGCCGTTCCACACGGCGAAGATCGCGACGGCGCAGTTCTATGCGGAGCACATTCTGTCGCTCGCACCAGGACTCGAGGCCGCGATCGTCAGCGCGAACGGCAGCGAAGGCGTGCTCGCGCTCAGCGAAGATCAGTTCTGAAACCACAACGGCGCCTTTCTTTCGAGAGGCGCCGTTGTGTTATGCGTACTCAGATCAGACTTTGACGTAAGCCGGTCGCGTATTCACGCCGACATCGCCGAAGTAGCGATGCACCGACAAGTCGTCCGAGCGGATCGCCGGCTGCTTGCCGGACATCAGATCGGCGAGCAACTGACCGGAGCCGCACGACATCGTCCAGCCCAGCGTGCCGTGCCCCGTGTTGAGGAACAGGTTCGGCACCGGCGTGCGGCCAACGATTGGCGTGCCGTCCGGCGTCATCGGGCGCAGGCCGGTCCAGAACGTGGCGCTCGTGGTATCGCCGCCGCCGGGGAACAGGTCGTTCACGCACATTTCGAGCGTCTCGCGGCGGGCCTTCTTTAGCGTCTTGTCGTAGCCGACGATTTCCGCCATGCCGCCCACGCGGATGCGATCGTTGAAGCGCGTGATCGCGATTTTGTACGTCTCGTCGAGCACCGTCGACACCGGCGCGCGGTTCGCATCGACGATCGGCGCGGTGATCGAATAGCCCTTCAGCGGATACACCGGAATCTTGATGAGATCGCCCAGCAGCTTCGGCGAGTACGAGCCGAGCGCGACGACATAGGAATCGCCCGTCACGAGTTCATCGCCGCATTTCACGCCCGCGATGCGGCCGTTGCTGACGGCGAGTGCATCGATCGGCGTGTTGTAGCGGAACTTGACGCCCAGCGATTCGGCCATCGCGGCGAGGCGCGTGGTGAACATCTGGCAGTCGCCGGTTTCGTCGTTCGGCAGACGAAGCCCGCCCGTCAGCTTGTGCGAAACGGCGGCCAGCGCCGGTTCCGCCTGCGCCAGTTCCGCCGACGACAACAGCTCGAACGGCACGTTCGCTTCCTTCAGCACGCCGATGTCCTTTGCCGCGCCGTCAAGCTGCTGCTGCGTGCGGAAAAGCTGGAGCGTGCCGCCCGTACGGCCTTCGTACTGAATGCCGGTGTCGGCACGCAGCGCCTGCAGGCAATCGCGGCTGTATTCGGCGAGGCGCACCATGCGGCCCTTGTTCACCGTGTAGCGATCCTGCGTGCAGTTGCGCAGCATTTGCCACATCCACTGCAACTGGTTCATCGTGCCGTCGAGCCGGATCGCGAGCGGGGCGTGCTTTTCGAACATCCATTTGACGGCCTTCAGCGGCACGCCCGGTGCGGCCCATGGCGACGCGTAGCCCGGGGAGATCTGCCCCGCGTTGGCGAAACTCGTTTCGAGAGCAGGGCCGGCTTCGCGGTCGATGACCGTCACTTCGTGCCCGGCGCGCGCCAGATAGTACGCACTCGTCACGCCGACCACGCCGCTTCCGAGAATAACGATTCGCATGAAATCTCCAGTTTTTCGATCCGGCCGGACACTGTCGCTTCGCATGAACCGCGGCGGATTGTCCGTCTAGTGTTATCGCCTATACTATTGAGATCAAGGCAGTTTTAGTTAATGTATTTGGCGGATTTTTAGCAAAAAACACATGAGAACGCAGCGAAATCCGGTCCGGGCGCTCGACAAGCTCGATCACAAGATCCTGAACATCCTTCAGCAGGACGGGCGCATTGCGATGAAGGATCTTGCGGAGCGCGTCGGGCTCTCGGTGACGCCGTGCATCGAGCGCGTGAAGCGCATGGAGCGCGATGGCGTCATCACGGGCTACTACGCCCGCGTGAACCCGACGCAACTGGGCGCGGCGCTGCTGGTTTTCGTCGAAATCACGCTCGATCACAAGAGCGGGAACATGTTCGAGCAGTTTCGTCGTGAGGTGCAGCGCATTCCCGAAGTGCTCGAATGCCATCTCGTTTCGGGCGACTTCGACTATCTGATCAAGGCGCGCATCGGCGAAATGGCCGATTACCGGAAGCTGCTCGGCGACATCCTTCTGCAACTGCCGGGGGCGGTGCAATCGAAGAGCTACGTCGTGATGGAGGAGATCAAGGAGACGCTGACGATCCCCGTCGATGTGTGAAATTTCCGCTTGCGGCGACGCGACGATACTGTATATTTATACAGGTATCTCGACGACAAGCTCTCACCGAAATGCCCACGCCGGACCGCGAATTTTCTGTTGCACCACCTTCGCCGCTTAAGGGGCGAGGCGCGGTCACGAACATTCAGGGGCGATACGAGCGGGACGAGCGCGAGTCCGTCGATGACGGCTGGGTGCACGAATCGGCTGAAGACGAAGGCGCGTCCGTGCTGCGCACGCAGGTGTTCGAGGAGCGCGCCAAAAGCATCCTCACCCGCAACAACTCGCCGGACATTCCTTTCACCGTTTCGCTCAATCCGTACCGCGGATGCGAGCACGGCTGTATCTACTGCTTCGCGCGGCCGACGCACAGCTATCTGGGGCTGTCGCCGGGGCTCGATTTCGAAAGCCGCATCTATGCGAAGGTCAATGCCGGCGACTTGCTCGAACGGGAGCTTGCCAAGCCGAACTATCAGCCGGATCCCATCGCGCTGGGCGTCAATACCGACGCGTATCAGCCGGTCGAGCGCGACCTGAAGCTCACGCGGCGCGTGACCGAAGTCCTGCACGACTGCGGGCATCCGTTTGCGGCGATCACGAAGTCATCGCTGATCGAGCGGGACATCGACTTGCTCGCGCCGATGGCCGAGCGCGGACAGTTCATGGCCGCGATCACCGTGACGACGCTCGATGCCGACATCGCCCGCACACTGGAACCACGCGCCGCCACGCCGTCGCGCCGGCTGCGCACGATCCGCACGCTTGCCGACGCCGGAATTCCGGTGGGCGTCAGCATCGCGCCGGTGATCCCGTTCGTCACCGAGCCGGATCTCGAGCGCGTGCTGGAAGCGTGCGCGGAGGCGGGCGCGACGGCGGCGAGCTACATCGTGCTGCGCTTGCCGTGGGAAGTCGCGCCGCTTTTCAAGGATTGGCTGACCGCGCACTTTCCGGCGCGGGCGGACCGCGTGATGAGCCGCGTGCGCGACATGCGCGGCGGCAAGGACTACGACTCCGACTTCGCCACGCGCATGAAGGGCGAAGGTCTATGGGCCGATATGCTGAAACAGCGCTTTCACCAGGCGACGAAGCGGCTCGGGCTGAACCAGCGCAATCGCGGCATCCTGGATATGTCGGATTTCAAGCGCCCGGCGCTTACGCGGACGCCGCCGCGCACGGGTCAACTCGATCTGTTCTGAGCGCGGCGCTCACTGGGACAAGGCCTTCGCGGCCTCGACCTGGCCTTCGAAGTAAGTCTGGAACGTCAGCGCGAGTCCCGTCAGGAGCAGGAACGCGCCGATCAGCAGCGAAAAGATCACGACGAAGATCACGGTCCAGCCGGAGTCGCTCTCGCGATTCGTGTGGGCATTGAACTGCGCGTCCCACTTTGCGTCCGGGCGCAAGCCGTACACGATCGCAGAAAGAAACGCCGCCAGCAACGAGACCGCGCCCGGAAAGGCGAGCGCCCAGCCGAGCACGGAGGTGCGCTCGCTCGCCGCGAGCATCAGATAGCCGAACGCGCCCATCACGATCCCGACGATATGCGCCCAGCCGTACTTGTCGCGCATGCCATACAGATAGAAGCGGTGCAAACCAATGCTGCCGAACAGAAAGGCGAGCGCCGCAGTCAGCGTCTTCGAGCGAAAGTAGGTCGGGGCGGACTTCGGAGCAGCGGGCGTGGCGACGGACGGCGAGGTCATCAGCGAAAGCAGTGGTAAGGTGTTGGCGCGCCCGTGCGATAGCAGCGCAATCCGTTATTTTACGATGCGCCCGGCGCGCGCAACAGAACGCTGCAAGCGCGGGTTCCAGCGATCGCACACAGGTCAAAATTCTTCCGAAGCACGCGCTGCTCGCGAAAAATGCGTTAAGTGTTTGTTCGTGCTTTGGATTCCCGCTATAATCGCGTGTTCTGGTAGTTCCGAACCCCGGTTTTCAAGGATTTCAGCATGGTCATCATCCGTCTGGCTCGTGGCGGCTCGAAGAAGCGCCCGTTCTACAACATCGTCGCAACCGATTCGCGTAGCCGCCGTGACGGCCGCTTCATCGAGCGCGTGGGTTTCTACAACCCGGTCGCTACGAAGGGCGAATCGCTGCGTATCTCGCAAGACCGCCTGACCTACTGGCAAGGCGTTGGCGCGCAACTGTCGCCGACCGTCGAGCGTCTGGTCAAGCAGTCGCAACAAGCTCAGCCGGCTGCTTAAGCCGTCTGATCGATTAAAGCGATGGAAACGATTGTGCGCGCCGCGAGGCGCGGCTCAGTCGCCGAATCGTTCGAAATTTGCCCAAAGGTTCGCTGATGCCCGCGCGTGATCCCAGAAACGGCCACGAATCCGGCGCTGTCAGTCAACGGAAGCCGGGGCAGGAAGAAGGCGCCGCCACGTTTGGCGCGTTCGTCCGCAAGCCGGGCACGCGCCGCGTGGCGGCCGGCGCTTCTGCGGCAGTCAAGCCGGAAGAGCAGGCGGGCGGTATCGAGCCCGTCGAGCAAATGCCGGAAGACGCGGTGGAAGTCGGTTTCATCGCGGATGCCTACGGCCTGAAGGGCTGGGTCAAGGTCACGCCGCATGCAAACGGCAAGTCGGGCGGCGATGCATTGCTCGCGGCCAAGCGTTGGTGGCTCGTCAAGAATCGCGACCGCAAACTCGCGCGTTGTATCCAGTCGAAGGTGCACAGCGATTCCATCGTCGCGCGCCTGTCGGGCTGCGACGACCGCGACGCCGCGCTCGCGCTGAAAGGCCACACGGTGCATATTGCCCGCAGCGACTTTCCGAAGCTCGACGACGAAGACGAGTTCTACTGGGTCGACCTGATCGGCATGGCAGTCGAAAACGAGGCGGGCGTCGCGCTCGGCCACGTCGCCGACATGATCGACAACGGCGCGCATTCCATCCTGCGGATCGAGTATCCGAGCGAAACGAAGGATGGCAAGCCCGTCACCGGCGAGCGGCTCGTTCCGTTCGTCGGCGTGTATGTGAAGACGGTGGATCGGGCGGCGAAGCGCATCATCGTCGACTGGGACGCCGACTATTAACCCGGTGCTCTCGTCAGCAACACGCGACACCGGCAGAATACGGAGAGGGCGATGCAGTTCGATGTCGTGACGCTCTTTCCAGAGATGTTTCGCGCACTGACCGACTGGGGCATTACCAGCCGGGCGGTGAAACAGGGGCGCTTCGGTCTGCGCACGTGGAATCCGCGCGATTTCACCACGGACAACTATCGCACCGTGGATGATCGGCCTTACGGCGGCGGTCCCGGCATGGTCATGCTGGCGCGTCCGCTGGAAGACGCGATCGCCGCGGCGAAAGCGACGCAGCGCGAGCAGGGCATCGAAGGCACGCGCGTCGTGATGATGTCCCCTCAAGGCGCCAAGCTCGACCACGATCGCGTCATGCGTTACGCGCAGGAGCCCGGCCTCGTGCTGTTGTGCGGCCGTTATGAAGCGATCGACCAGCGTTTGATCGATCGCGTCGTGGACGAGGAAGTCAGCCTCGGCGACTTCGTACTGTCCGGCGGCGAATTGCCCGCGATGGCGCTGATGGACGCCGTGGTGCGCCATCTTCCCGGCGTGCTGAACGACGCGCAGTCGGCGGTGCAGGACAGTTTCGTCGATGTATTGCTCGATTGCCCGCACTACACGCGCCCCGAGGAATACGAAGGCGTGCGCGTGCCGGACGTGCTGCTCGGCGGGCATCACAAGGAAATCGACGCCTGGCGCAGGCGCGAAGCATTACGCAACACCCTATTCAAGCGGCCCGATCTGATCGCACGGGCGCGCAAGCAGAAGATGTTGAGCCGCGCCGATGAAGCGTGGCTCGCAGAACTCGCAAAGGGCGCGTCGAAGTCTGAATAGACCGGCGCGAACGAGCGGGACAAGGGGGCGTCGTGAAAACGGCGTCTGAAGCAAACCCATCCTCTACCGGGGCCTCATCGACAGCAGTGCGAGGCACGCAACTTCGGCAAGATGGCACAAGGAGTCAGTAATGAATCTGATTGAACAACTCGAGAAGGAAGAGATCGCACGCGTGCTGGGCGAGAAGACCATCCCCGACTTCGGTCCGGGCGACACGGTCATCGTCAACGTGAACGTCGTCGAAGGTACGCGTAAGCGCGTTCAGGCTTACGAAGGCGTCGTGATCGCAAAGCGCAATCGTGGCCTGAACTCGAACTTCATCGTCCGCAAGATTTCGTCGGGCGAAGGCGTCGAGCGTACGTTCCAGACCTACTCGCCGCTGCTCGCGAGCATCGTCGTGAAGCGCCGCGGTGACGTTCGTCGCGCGAAGCTCTACTACCTGCGCGAGCGTTCGGGCAAGTCGGCTCGAATCAAGGAAAAGCTGGTCTCGAAGGACCGCGCTGCTTCCGCCGCCGAGTAAGTGGCTCAGTAGTTCGTTGCACCGGAAAAAGCACCCCTCGCGGGTGCTTTTTTCTTTGATGTGTTCCAATCGTATCTTCGACATTCAGGCTTGAGACCGTGTCCACTGGCAAGACATCGACTCCGCGCATTCTCGAACCCGAACTCATGCCGGTTTTTTCGACCGGCGAAAACATGCCGCCGATCCCGCCCGAGCGCCTGACGCCGGACGGACTCCGCGCGCATTTCGCGAAGGAACTCGAATGGACGCAGGAGCCGCCTGAGCAACGCATCAAGGCAATTGGCGGCGATCCGCGTGTCGCCTCCGTGCTCGTGCCGCTCGTGGTGCGCGAAGGCGGGCTGACCGTGCTGCTGACTCAGCGCGCGGATCATCTGTCGGACCATGCCGGTCAGATCAGCTTCCCTGGCGGGCGGCGCGAGCCCGAAGACATCGACGCCGCCGCGACCGCGCTGCGTGAAGCGCACGAGGAGGTGGGCCTGAGCGCGGAGCATTGCGAAGTAATCGGCGCGATGCCCGATTATCTGACCGGCACCGGTTTTCGTGTGACGCCGGTCGTCGCGCTGGTGTATCCGCCGTTTTCGCTGCAGGCGGATACGCGCGAAGTCGCCGATATCTTCGAAGTGCCGCTCGCGTGGCTCATGAATCCGGCGCATCACGAAGTCCGCGTATTTCGATGGGAAGGCGGCGAGCGCCGTTTCTTCGCGATGCCCTACACGCCGGCCGCCGGCAAAGCGCCGTACTTCATCTGGGGCGCAACAGCCGGCATGTTGCGCAATTTCTATCGCTTCCTCGCCGCGTGAGCGGGACGGCGCAAGCACCATGCGTGATGCGCGCGCGCCACGCGCCCGGCCGGGGTGATGCACGCACGAGGTGCTGTGCTATCGTTACGCGAAACTCGAATTAACCGACTGTTTCGGCGCCTCGCATGACTTTTTTCTCCGTATTGCTGGCTCTCATCATCGAGCAAGTGCGCGCGCTCACGCCGCACAATCCCGTTTCGGCGCTGCTTCACTATCATGCGGAATCCACCGCGCATGGCTTCGACGCCGGCAAGCAGAAGCACGGCATCGTCGCGTGGCTCGTCGTCGTGCTGCCATGGACGCTGGCAGTCGGACTCGTCTATTACGTGCTGTATCGCATCAACTTCGCTCTGGCGTTTCTCTGGAACGTGGTGGTCGTCTACTTCACGCTTGGCTTCCGCCAGTTCAGCCACTATTTCACCGATATCCACCTCGCCCTGAACAACGACGACGTGCCGCGTGCGCGCGAATTGCTCGCGCAGTGGACCGGGCTCGACACCATCGACATGCCCGTCAGCGAAATCGTGCGTCATACGCTGGTTCACGCGGTGATCGCGTCGCATCGGCACGTGTTCGGCGTGTTCTTCTGGTTCCTGATCCCGATCGGTCCGGCGGGCGCGGTGTTCTATCGCATCGCGGAGTATCTGGCGCGTGCGTGGGCCGTGCCGAGCCCTGAACGCACGGCCGAGTTCTCGTCGTTCGCGCAGCGTGCGTTCTTCTTCATCGACTGGATTCCGACGCGCCTCACCGCGATGGGCTTCGCGATCGTCGGCAACTTCGAGGACGCGATCTACGCGTGGCGCAATCATGCGCGCCAGTGGCCCGATGCGAATCAGGGCGTGCTGCTCGCGGCGGGCAGCGGCGCACTTGGCGCGCGTCTGGCCGGACCGCTCGCCGAGCCGTTGAGCGTGGAGGCGCTGGCCGTCGGCGATGCGAGCCCGCTGCCTGTCGGCGACGACTGCACGCCGCGCACGCTGCAATCGGCGGTGGGTCTCGTGTGGCGCGCGGTCATCCTGTGGATGTTGCTGCTGCTGATGCTGACCATCGCCGTCTGGCTGGCTTGAGGCGAATCAATCGTCGAGCGGATCGCGCTCCGTCTGACACTTCCAGCATACGGTGAACTGCGGTTCGAGCCATTCGCCGCAATGCTTGCACTTCCAGGGCCGGGCGTCGACGTCCGGCCCTCTTTGCGCGCGGTCGAGAAGACGCTGCGCCAGCGTCTCGTCACGGTCATCGACGATCCAGATTTCCGGCGCGCACTGATCCGCCGGAATTTCGCCCATTGCGCCGTTCAGATAGCGGTTATGGAGTTCGCACGGCACGCCCGCGGTCTTCAGCACGTTCACCCAATGATGGGCGGTGATGAGATTGGGCGCGCGCGTGAGCCGTTTCATCGCACGATCTGGCTGGCTTCGTGAACCAGTTGCGCATAGAGCGCGTGGCGCTCTGGCCGGATCTTGCCGGCCTCGACCGCTTCCAGCACCGCGCAGCCCGGCTCGTGCAAGTGATGACAGTTATAGAACCGGCAATGCCCGAGATAGGGCCGGAAATCTGCGAACGCGCGCTCGAGCTGGCCTTCGGACAAGTGATGAAGGCCGAACTCCTGAAAGCCGGGTGAATCGATCAGCGAACCGCCGCCCGGCAGCGCGTAAAGGCGCGTGAACGTCGTCGTGTGCCGGCCGCTGTTGAGCGCGGACGAGATCTCGCGGGTGGCGGCGTCGGCATCGGGGACGAGCAGGTTCACGAGCGTCGACTTGCCCATGCCGGACTGACCGAGCAGGATGGTCGAGCGATCTTTCAGATGGGCGTCGAGTTGAGGATGCACGTCGCCCGGCTGCGTTTTCGCGGATAGCTCGATCACCGTGTAACCGAGCTTGCGATACGGCGCGAGCCGCTCGCGCGCCAGCGTCAACGCGCCTTCGACGTCGATCTTGTTGAGCACGATCAGCGATTCCAGCCCATGCGCTTCGGCCGCGATCAGCGCGCGCCCGAGCAGGTCTTCGCTGAAATGAGGCTCGGTGGCGAGCACGACGAGCAGTTGATCGAGGTTCGCGGCGAACAGCTTCGACTTGAACTGGTCGGATCGATACAGCAGATTGCGCCGCTCCCCGATCTCGACGATCACTCCCTGATCCGCCGACGACTGCTCGTACACCACATGATCGCCGACAGCGACTTCGCTGCGCTTGCCGCGCGGAAAGCACTGGAGCATCGCGCCGCCATCGCTCGGCCTGACGAGATAATGCCGACCATGCGCGGCGATCACCGTGCCCGTGAGCCGTCCGGCCGCCGCGGCGCCACCCTTGCGCGTCGAACGCGCGGTCATGCGGCGTGCTGCATCAGACGATCGATGCGTTGCGATGCCGGCGGATGCGAGTAATAAAACGCGGTGTAGAGCGGATCGGGTGTGAGCGTCGATGCGTTGTCTTCGTAGAGCTTGACGAGCGCGTTGACGAGGTCCTTCGGATCGGTCTGGCTGGCTGCGAAGGCATCCGCTTCGAATTCGTTCTTGCGCGATGTCAGGCTGCCCAGCGGCGTGATGAAGAACATGAACACGGGCAGCACCAGCATGAAGAGCACGAGCGCGAGCCCGTTATTGCTGCCGGCGAGCGAAGGCCGCACGCCGAGTCCTTCGTAGAACCACACGGTCTGTGCGAGCCAGCCGAGCAGCGCGAGCATGACGAGGCTGATGCCGAACATCACGAGCATCAGCTTCAGCACGTGACGGCGCTTGAAGTGGCCGAGTTCGTGCGCGAGCACGGCTTCGATCTCGCTGCCCGACAGGCGCGCGAGGAGCGTATCGAAGAAAACGATGCGCTTGGTCGCGCCGAAACCGGTGAAATACGCGTTGCCGTGTGCCGAGCGGCGGCTGCCGTCCATCACGAAGAGGCCCTTCGCCGCGAAGCCCGTGCGCGACATCAGGTTTTGGATGCGCGCGACCAGCGCCTCGTCCTTCAGCGGCTCGAACTTGTTGAAAAGCGGGGCGATGAAGGTGGGATAGATGATCATCGCGAGCAGCTGGAACGCCACCCAGACCATCCACGTCCAGAGCCACCAGTAGGCGCCCGCGCGATCCATCAGCCACAGCGTCAACAGCAGAAGCGGCGCGCCGACGAGCACGCCGATCAGCGTGCCCTTCACGAGGTCCGCGAAGAACAGCTTCTTCGTCATGCGATTGAAGCCGAACTTCTCTTCGATCACGAACTGGCGGAAGTAGTCGAATGGCAAGTCGATGATGCTCGTGATCGCCACCACCGACGCCACCAGCGCGATCTGCCCGAGATAGCCGCGCCCGAGCCACGCGGTGATCGCGTTGTCGAGCGCCTGCACGCCGCCGAGCAGCGTCAGCGCGACGAGCACGACGGCGCTCGTCACCACTTCGATCATCGTGAGCCGCGTGCGCTCGACGGTGTAATCCGCCGCGCGTTGATGCGCGGTCAGCGGGATCGTGCCGGTGAACTGCGGCGGCACGCCATTGCGATGCGCGGCGACGTGCCGGATCTGGCGTGACGCCAGCCACAGCTTGGTCGAAACCATCGCGACCAGTGCAACGACGAAGATCGTCGAGAAAGCGAGAGTGAGGTTGGTCATCCGGGAATTCCGATTGAACTATGCGAGAATTATAGGTTCTTGGCTCTGCCGCCGTTGTCACATCATGCCATTGCCAACCGGCGCGCACGCGGCCTCACTTCTTCCTCAGGCATCGTCCATGACCGACTCTTCCAACGTTCCCGGCGTCGAACCCGTGCTCGCGCGCAGCGACATGAACCTCGTGTGGCTCGACATGGAGATGACCGGGCTCGATCCCGACAATGACCGCATCATCGAGATTGCGGTGGTCGTGACGAACTCGACGCTCGACAAGATGGTGGAAGGCCCCGTCCTCGCGATTCATCAATCGGAAGAGGCGCTCGGACGCATGGACGAGTGGAACCGCAATACGCACGGGCGCTCGGGGCTGACCGAGCGCGTGAAGGCGTCGACGGTGAATGAAGCCGATGCCACGCGGCAAATTCGTGAGTTTCTCGGCCAGTACGTGCCGCCCGGCAAATCACCGATGTGCGGCAACTCCATTTGCCAGGACCGCCGCTTCATGGCGCGCTGGATGCCGGAACTGGAGACGTTCTTCCACTACCGCAATCTCGACGTGAGCACGCTGAAGGAGTTGTGCCGCCGCTGGCAGCCGGCCATCTACAAGGGCTTTCAGAAGCGCGCGATGCACACGGCGCTCGCGGATATTCACGAATCCATCGACGAGCTCAAGTACTACCGCGAGCATTTCCTCATTCCGTCGGCGGCCGCAGACGCGTCTTAATCCTTCGGCGGGCGAATCGCGCTCTTCGGGCGGAACGCGGCGACTACTTCGGCCTGCGTTTCGATGTACGGCCCGCCGATCAGGTCGATGCAGTACGGCACCGCCGCGAAGATGCCCGGCACGGCGGTCTTGCCCTCGGCGTCCTTCACCCCTTCCAGCGTTTCACGGATCGACTTCGGCTGTCCCGGCAGATTGATGACGAGCGCGGCATGGCCGTTCGTCTCGCGGATGACCGCGACTTGCCGCGACAGGATCGCGGTCGGCACGAAGTTGAGGCTGATCTGGCGCATCTGCTCCCCGAAGCCCGGCATCTCCTTGGTCGCGACGGCGAGCGTGGCTTCCGGCGTCACGTCGCGGCGCGCGGGGCCGGTGCCGCCCGTCGTGAGGACGAGATCGCAGCCGAAGGTATCGACGAGTTCGACGAGCGTCGCGGAGATGGTCGCGGCGTCGTCCTGAATCAGCCGCGTCTCGGCGCGCCACGGCGATTCCAGCGCCTCGCCGAGCCAGGCCTGCAGCGCCGGCAAGCCCTTGTCCTCATACACGCCTTGCGATGCGCGATCGCTGATCGAAACGAGCCCGACGATCAGCTCGTCGGGATGATTACGCTTCGGAATCATCGCCTTCCCCGGTATCGGCGGAATCGTCGTCGTCTTCGACGCCCGCCGCGTTCTTGATCCACTGGAACAGCTCGCGATAGTAGCGGGGCGGTTTCTGCTGCTCGCGCTCCTTACGGGCGTTGCGAATCAGCGTGCGGCCTTCCTGCGCATCGACGCCCGGATGCTGACGGATGAACTCGGTCAGCGCGGCGTCGTCGGCGAGCAGCTTTTCGCGCGTGCGCTCGATCCAGTGCATCCGCGCCGTTTCCGCCTTGTTCACGCCGCGATAGGTGTCGAGTGCGGTACGCAGCGCGGCGATCTGTTCTTCTTCCAGCGAGCGCATGACGCGCCCGACGTACTGCAACTGGCGGCGCTTGCCTTCGTGATCGGTGATGCGGCGTGCTTCGCGCACGGCGTCGTCGAGGCTTTCGGGCATCGGCATGCGCTTGAGCGCGTCTTTCGGCAGCGCGATCAGCGCCTCGCCCAGTTCCTGCAGCGCGTGCATTTCGCGCTTCAGTTGCGATTTGCTGGGGCGATCGTAGCCATGATCGTCGGCCTCGCCGTCGTTGCGGCCGGCTTCGATCGGTTGAATGCGGGTTTTACGGTTCATGGCGTCATTGTAGCTTGCGCCTGCCGGGGACCGGGCGCGGCAGGCGCGTGATGGCGGGTGAATGCACGCGGTCCTTGCTATGATCGCGTGACGGGCTGATGCGGCACGCGAGCGTTTCGTGCATCGGCCGGCATCGGCACTGAATGACCAGAAGGAGCGCGTCGCGCTCGGCTTTTGCAGTCAACGAAACCAAGGCAACGACAAATGGCAGCAGACATCGACGTCAAGCAACGCTTTTTCCCGCATACGCAAGACGAACTGAAGGAGATCGCCTCCGACATCCTGCGCTACGCGAAGGAGTTGGGCGCGAGCGATGCCGCCACCGAAATCTCCGAAGGCGATGGCCTCTCGGTGAGCGTGCGGCGCGGCGAAGTGGAAACCATCGAGCACAACCGCGACAAGATGGTCGGCGTGACGGTGTTCATCGGCAAGAAGCGCGGCAACGCGAGCACCGCCGACTTCACGCGCGAGGCGCTGCGCGACACGGTCGCGGCGGCGTACAACATCGCCCGCTTCACGGCGGAAGACAGCGCGGCGGGGCTCGCCGAAGAGGACCTGCTCGAGAAGACGCCGCAGGATCTCGACCTCTATCACCCGTGGGAACTGGACGCCGACGAAGCCGCCGACATCGCGCGGCGCGCCGAGGACGCGGCCTTCGCCGTCGACAAGCGCATCACCAACTCGGAAGGCGCGAGCGTGTCCGCGCAGCATTCGCAGTTCGTGCTCGCGACGTCGCGCGGCTTCATGGCCGGCTATCCGTATTCGCGGCATTACATTGCGTGCGCGCCGATCGCGCAAAGCGGCCGCGACATGCAGCGCGACGACTGGTACACGTCGAGGCGCGCCGCATCGGAACTGGCCGATCCCGAAGCGGTCGGCCGTTATGCGGCCCAGCGCGCGCTCGCACGCCTGAACGCGCGCAGCCTCGACACGCGCAAATGCCGCGTGCTGTTCGAAGCGCCGCTCGCGGCGGGCATTCTCGGTGCGTTCGTGCAGTCGGTGAGCGGCGGTGCGCTGTATCGCAAGACCACGTTTCTCGTCGACAGCCTCGGCAAGCCGGTGTTCGCGCCGCACATTCAGATCGTCGAAGATCCGCACGTTAGGGGCGGCATGGGCAGCGCGCCGTTCGACGAGGAAGGCGTGCGCACGCAGAAACGCAACGTGGTCGAAGACGGCGTCGTGCAGGGCTATTTCCTGTCGACGTATTCGGCGCGCAAGCTCGGCATGCAGACGACCGGCAACGCGGGCGGCTCGCACAATCTGACGATGAAGAGCACGCAGACGAAGCCCGAGGACGATTTCGAAGCGATGCTGAAGAAGCTCGGCACCGGCCTGTTGCTGACCGAACTGATGGGGCAGGGCGTGAACTACGTGACGGGCGACTATTCGCGCGGCGCGTCCGGCTTCTGGGTCGAGAACGGCCAGATTCAGTACGCGGTCGAGGAAATCACGGTGGCGAGCACGCTGCAGGAGATGTTCCGTCACATCGAGGCGATCGGCGCGGATACGGTCGTGCGCGGCACCAAGGCAATCGGCTCGGTGCTGATCGAGCGCATGACGGTCGCGGGGCAATAAGACCGCAGGGCGGATAAAAGGCCCCGGACGGTTGCGACCGTCCGGGGCCTTTGTCATTCATGCGCGCCGTTCGTAGGTCACGAAGGCGAAGCCGAAATCGTTTGGCGGCGCGGCGCGATGCGGCTCGCGAGACACTTCCCGCCACTGCGACGCATCCGGCGCTTCGAAGCGCGTGTTGCCGTCGAAGTCCGCGTCGATTTCAGTGACGATCATCTTGTGCGCACGGCCGATCGCGTCGCCGTATAGCTGCGCCCCGCCGATCACGAAAGCTTCTGCGGCGCCATCGGCGGCGGCGAGGGATAGGGCGTCGTCGATGCTTGTCACCGTATCGCAACCTTCGAAGCGTAGCGTCGAATCGCGCGTCACGACGATATTGCGCCGCCCCGGCAACGGCCGGCCGATCGATTCATGCGTCTTGCGGCCCATGATGATGGGCGCGCCCATCGTCGTGCGTTTGAAAAAGGCGAGGTCTTCGGGCAGGCGCCACGGCAGTTGGTTATCGCGCCCGATCACGCCATTGCGCGCGCGGGCGACGATCAGAGTCAGCGTCGTCATGTGCAGTAGGATTCAGGCCGCGAAAGGCGGGGGCACGATTCTACCCCGCGCACGCGGTCGGGCGTTCCGGCGGCAATTGTCAGGCGTCGGGGAAGTCGTCCGCGGGATTGGCTTTCGTGCTCCGCGTTTCAGGTGCGATTTCGTCCCAGAGCGTAACGCTGGGCTTTGCACTTCTCGGACGTTCGCAAGCGTTCCAGCTGAAACCGTCGACGGCTGCAGCGTCGTTTGCTTCAGGCAATTGCGCCTCGGCCAGTGAATCGCGCGGTAAAAAGTTATCGAGAGCCATCTTTGACCACGAAAATGCCAGCAATTTATTCCGGGATCGCATTCCGGGAATAAGGTTATTGGACGCCCGGTATGGAAGACAATGCGGGAAATGATTTCGGCGTTATGCGCGGGCGCGCAAAAAAGTCCGTCGCCAGATAAAGTCGAAAGCCAAATGCGTGCCATTTGCGTTTGTGCCTTGCGGTGCAAGGCACTGCGAAAGCCGCACTCAGGAAGCCGGCTTTGCTAGGCGCGAAAACGTTTCACCGGTGAAACGCCGCACCGGAAAAGCGTGAGTGCCCGCGCGATTCGGGTTAGGCTTCAGTGCAATAGAGACGGTCATGCGACGATTTAATAAATCGGCGTTATTACCTGCCGACGCACAGCCAGCAAGGACTCTGGGCTAATTCGGCGGCCGTTCGGCATATCTGTTTTCGCCGTTTCTGGGTTATAGTAGTCACTCGACTGCGGCGCAGAATCATACAAAAAGGGTTTCGCGGAAGGGGCGCAGGTGTTACCTGCACCGTGTTCCCGGGGGCAACGTATTGAAATTGCAAGTCCGTTCGCAGCACGTGCGAGGACAACGAAGTCTGCATGTAGCGCGAGCCTGAACTACGCGACCTTTTCAACGAACGTTGAACCAAGGATCTGAATAATGGACGTCGCTCGGCGGCAACTCATCTATGTAACTCGCGATCCAAGCGAGACGCTATGCGCGCGATTCGAGGAACGCGGCTGGCAAATCGAAATCGTGGCGAGCGCGCGCGACACGCGTAAAGCCTTGCGCAGCGATCTGGCAATGGGCGGGCTGCTCGACCTGTCGAGTCATTTCGAATCACACGAACTGGCGGCGTTCGAATCGTCGCTGACCATGACCAATGTCGGCTGGGTCGCCGCGACCGTCTCCGGCCAACTCGAAGACGCCGCCGTGCGCCGGCTGATCCGCGACTATTGCTTCGATTACGTGACGCTGCCGACGTCGAATGACCGCATCGTCGATTCCGTCGGCCACGCTTATGGCATGGTCGCCCTGCACGACGCAGCGTCGAACGATCCGCGCACCGAAGGCCGCGCCGAGGGCGAAATGGTCGGCTCGTGCGACGCGATGCTCGCGCTGTTCCGCTCCATCCGCAAGGTCGCGATGACGGACGCGCCCGTGTTCATCTCGGGCGAATCGGGCACCGGCAAGGAACTGACGGCGGTCGCCATTCACGAGCGCTCGGCACGCCGGGATCAGCCGTTCGTCGCGATCAACTGCGGCGCGATTCCCGCGCATCTGCTGCAATCGGAACTTTTCGGCTACGAACGCGGCGCGTTCACGGGCGCAAATCAGCGCAAGATCGGGCGCGTCGAAGCCGCGAACGGCGGCACCTTGTTCCTCGATGAAATCGGCGACTTGCCGCTCGAAAGCCAGGCGAGCCTGCTGCGCTTCCTGCAGGAACGCAAGGTCGAGCGCCTCGGCGGACACGGCTCCACGCCGGTCGACGTTCGCATCATCTCGGCGACGCACGTCGACATGCAGACCGCGATGATCGAAGGACGCTTCCGCGCGGACTTGTATCACCGCCTGTGCGTGTTGCAGATCGACGAGCCGCCGCTGCGGGCGCGCGGCAAGGACATCGAACTGCTCGCGAAGCACATGCTCGACCGCTTCAAGAAAGACGCGAGCCGTCGCCTGCGCGGTTTTTCGCCGTGCGCGATCGCCGCGATCCACAACTACGGCTGGCCGGGCAACGTGCGCGAGCTCATTAACCGCGTGCGGCGCGCCATCGTAATGTCCGAGGGCCGTCAGATCACCGCGCGTGATCTCGAACTCGGCGAGTACGTCGAAGTCGCGCCGGTGTCGCTCGCGCAGGCGCGGGAAGCGGCGGAGCGGCAGGCCATCGAACTCGCGCTGCTGCGCCATCGCGGACGGCTCGGCGATGCCGCGCATGAACTCGGCATTTCGCGCGTCACGCTGTATCGGCTGCTGAGCGCGCATGGGATGCGTCATATCGAAGTCGACGCCCCGCCGGAGCATGCCACGCGCGGCTGACGCACGCTTCATCGCTGCACGAAACGGGCGCCGCAAGGCGCCCGTTGTCTTTTACGCGACGCAAAGCAGCGCATTGTCCCGCTTGGTAAAATTGGTCTCTTAGCGCGGCTCGTGCCGGCATCCAAGGAACATCAATGAAACAGTATCTCGAGCTCGTCCAGACGATCCTCGATACCGGCACCTGGCAGGAAAACCGCACCGGCATCCGCACGATCAGCATGCCGGGCGCGATGTTGCGCTTCGACTTGCAGCAAAGCTTTCCCGCCGTGACGACGAAGAAGCTCGCGTTCAAATCCGCGATCGGCGAAATGGTGGGCTTCCTGCGCGCGTCGCGCAGCGCCGCGGACTTCCGCGCGCTCGGCTGCAAGGTCTGGGACGCGAACGCGAACGAAAATCCGCAGTGGCTCGAGAATCCGTATCGCCAGGGAACGGACGATCTCGGCGATGTGTACGGCGTGCAATGGCGCCAATGGCCCGCCTACAAGCTGATCGACGCGAGCGCAGGCGACCAGATCGCCGATGCGACCAATCGCGGCTATGAACTGGTGACGAGTTTCGTCGAAAGCGGGCGCGAGAAGGTGTTGCTGTACAAGGCGATCGACCAGTTGCGCCAGTGTCTCGATACGATCATCGAACGCCCGACCGACCGGCGCATTCTGTTTCATGCCTGGAATCCCGCCAAGCTCGACGAGATCGCGCTGCCCGCGTGTCACCTGCTGTATCAGTTCCTTCCGAACGTGACGAAGCGCGAAATCTCGCTGTGCCTGTATATCCGCAGCAACGACGTCGGGCTCGGCACGCCGTTCAATCTGACCGAAGGCGCGGCGCTCCTGCATCTGATCGGGCGGCTGACGGGTTACACGCCGCGCTGGTTCACGTACTTCATCGGCGATGCGCACATCTACGAGAATCAACTCGATATGCTGGGCGAGCAGTTGAAGCGCGAGCCGTATCCCGCGCCGCAGCTCATCATCTCCGACCGCGTGCCGGACTACGCGGTCACGAAGAAATACGAACCGGAGTGGCTGGAAAAGGTGGAGCCGACGGACTTCGCGCTCGAAGGGTATCGGCATCACGACCCGATCAGCGCGCCAATGGCGGTCTGATCCGGCGTTGGGCGATGTCACGAAGCGCGGCCACGGCCGCGCTTTTTTACGCCTGTCGCCCGGTGAAGAAGTCGTCGAAATGCCGCTGTCCGGCGGGCGTCACGCGCAGCACGCGACGCTTCGCCGTGCGCTCGATCCAGCCGTGTTCCTCGCACGCATGAAGCAGCGCCGCGCCCAAAGCGCCGCCCAGATGGGGACGGCGCTCGCTCCAGTCGATGCACGTGCATGCAAAGCGCCGGCGCCGCGCCCGCTGCGCCTTCATGTCGATGCCCAGTTCGGCGAACGCCTGTATGCCGTCGGGTGTGGCGTCGAGCGTGCCGGGGCCGTGCATCGCCGCTGCGAGCCAGTTGCGCGCGATCATGCCGTCGAAGATCCGCACCGCCAGTTCGCCCGCAAGATGGTCGTAGCAGGTGCGGGCGTAGCGCATGTCGAGCGGCACCGCGCTCGGGCGATGCTCCGGCGCGCGTTGCGGCGCGCTCGCGCGAGCCAGATTCGCGAGCGCTTCGATGGCCGCCGCGATATCAGCCGTCGCGATCCTGTAATAGCGATGCCTTCCGCTGACTTCGAGCGCCAGCAGCCCGCCCTCGGTCAGACGCGCGAGATGCCCGCTCGCGGCGGACGGCGAGACGCCCGCGATCATCGTCAGTTCGCCGGCGGGGCGCGCCGCGCCGTCCATCAGCGACCACAGCATGGCGGCGCGGCCCGGATCGGCGAGCAACGCGCCGATGCGCGAGAGGCCGGGAAAATGGCGGGCGCGTGAGTCGTCGTCGTTCATGTCGCTGCTGCCACGAAGGATAGGGGCTTCCATCGTAGCTCGCGCCGGCAACCGACGTTTCACTCCCGCATGAAACGTCGATGCAGCCGCCCCGGCGCTAGAATGGCCGCATTGCCTCGAATGCACGTCGAAAGGGGATTCGCATGTCCAAGCTCATCATCGCCGCCGCGCTCGGCGTTCTGGTTCTCTGCGCGGGATGCGCGGGCGGACCGTCGTCATCGTCGGCGGGGTCGGGCGGCAGCATCACGATGTACGGCACCATCGATCAGGGCATCACCGTTCACGACTAGCCGCACTTTTTGCGGCCCTATAATCGGCGCTTCGTCCATCCGCTTTGCTTCCCGCCATGAACTCGCCGATCCAGCCTTCCGCATCCCCATTGCCGTCCGCCGTGCGCGAGGGCCGCGCCGAAACCACGTTCCGTTTTCTCGCCGAGCCGACATCGGTCAACTTCGGCGGCAAGGTGCACGGCGGCGCGCTGATGAAATGGATCGACGAAACCGCCTATGCGTGCGCCGCGATGTGGTCGGGGCGCTATGCGGTCACGGTGAGCGTCGGCAATATCCGTTTCAGGCGGCCCATTCTGGTCGGCAATCTCGTGGAACTGCGCGCGCGCGTGGTGACGACGGGCCGCACCAGCATGCACATCCACATTTCCGTCCATGCAGGCGATCCGAAAGTCGGCGAGCTCGCGCAGACCACGGATTGCCTGATGGTCTTTGTCGCCGTCGATGAATCCGGCCAGCCGACGCCCGTGCCCGCATTCGTGCCGGAGTCGGACGAAGAAAAGCGCCTCGCGCGTTACGCGATGGACGTCAAGGACGCGCTCGACGCGATCGTCGAGCTGAAGCCGGAAGAGGTGGCGGCCGGCAAGGTCTGACGGCCGCTCCTTCGGGCAGGAAGCCGCTTACTTGCTGCCGACCATGTCCTGCGGCTTCACCCACTCGTCGAACTGCTGCTCGGTCACATACCCGAGCGCGAGCGCGGCGGCTTTCAGCGTCGTGCCTTCCTTGTGCGCTTTCTTCGCGATCTGCGCGGCCTTGTCGTAGCCGATGTGCGGATTGAGCGCCGTCACCAGCATCAGCGATTCGTTCAGCAGGCTTTCGATGCGCGACTCGTTCGCCTCGATGCCCACAGCGCAGTTGTCGTTGAAGCTCCGCGCGCCGTCCGCGAGCAGGCGCACGGACTGCAGCACGTTGTGCGCGATCATCGGGCGGAACACGTTCAGTTCGAAATTGCCGCTCGCCCCGCCGATATTCACCGCCACGTCGTTGCCGAAAACCTGACAGCAGAGCATCGTCACGGCTTCGGACTGCGTCGGGTTGACCTTGCCCGGCATGATGGAACTGCCCGGCTCGTTTTCCGGAATCGACAATTCGCCAAGCCCGCAGCGCGGCCCGCTCGCGAGCCAGCGGATATCGTTGGCGATCTTCATCAGGCTCGCGGCGACGGTTTTCAATGCGCCGTGCGCGGCGACGAGCGCATCGGCGGCGGCCATCACTTCGAACTTGTTGGGCGCGGTCTCGAAGGGCAGGCCCGTGAGCTTGGAAATCGCCTGCGCCACTTTCACCGCGAATTGCGGATGCGCGTTCAGGCCCGTGCCGACCGCCGTGCCGCCCTGCGCGAGCTGGTAGAGATGCGGCAGCGTCGCTTCGACGTGACGGACGCCCTGATCCAGTTGCGCGACATAGCCCGAGAACTCCTGCCCGAGCGTGAGCGGCGTCGCGTCCTGCAAGTGCGTGCGGCCGATTTTCACGATATTGGCGAACTGCTTCGACTTCTTGTCGAGCGTATCGCGCAGCGTTTTCAGCGACGGCACCAGATGCTTGACGATCCCGTAAGCGGCGGCGACGTGCATCGCGGTCGGGAACACGTCGTTCGATGACTGGCCACGGTTCACGTCGTCGTTCGGATGCACGAGGCGCTCTTCGCCGCGCGGGCCGCCGAGAATCTCGCTCGCGCGATTGGCGATCACCTCGTTCAGATTCATGTTGGTCTGCGTGCCGGAACCCGTCTGCCAGACCGCGAGCGGAAATTCGTCGGGATGCTTGCCGTCGATGATCTCGTCGGCGGCCTGCATGATCGCCTGGGCCTTCTTGGCGTCGAGCTGTTTGAGTTCCGCGTTCACTTCGGCCGCGGCGCGCTTGACGATCGCGAGCGCCGTGATCAGCTCGGGCGACTGCTTCTCCGTCGAAATCTTGAAGTTCTGCAAGGAGCGCTGCGTCTGCGCGCCCCATAGCTTGTCGTTCGGCACGGCGATCTCGCCGAACGTGTCCTTCTCCATGCGTACATCGCCCTGCGCGTTCTGTGTCATGGCCTGAATTTCCGAAAGAGGTTGATCAAAGCTGCTTGTCGACGGGCAGCATCATGAAGAGGCCCGTCATCAGATTGCGATACAGGCCGGCCTCCGGATCGTAGTAATAGGTGACCGTCCCGGTGTCTTCTTGCGTCGTCCACACGAGGCCGGATTGCGGCGAGCCCGTGCGGCGCAGTTCCGCCATCACCGCCGCGCTCGCGAGTTCGACGCGATAGCTCGCTTGCGGCGAGATTCCGCGGTCGAACAGGCCGGCGGCTTCTTCGGCGATTGGCTTGCTGTGAACCACGAGCGCCAGTTCGGTGTTGAGCTGCGCCGAGCGCGGATCGAGATTCATCGAACCGATCACGAGGATACTCCGATCGATCACATACGCCTTCGCGTGCAGGCTCGCGCGCGACTTCGATCCGAACAGTCCGGCGGTCGGCCGGCCTTCGCCTTCGGCCTGCATCGGCTTGAATTCGTACAGTTCGACGCCGTTTTGCAGCAGCGGAACGCGATACGGCGCGTAGCCGGCCTGCACCGCGACGGCGTCGGTGGCGGCGAGCGAGTTGGTCAGCACCGCGACGCGAACGTGCCGCCGCGTGAGATCGCCGAGCGCCTTCACGCCGGCGTCGTGCGGCACGAAGTACGGCGACAGGATCAGAAACTCCTCCTGCGCGTTCTTGAGCAGATCGGCAAGGCGCGTCAGCGGCGGGCTTTTGTAGTCGTCACTCGGATGCTCGATCTTCGACGGCGAATCGACATGGAATTCAGTCGGCGCCCAGAAAAGGCCCATCTGCTCGCGTGCGATCTGCTGGTCGAGCGGCGTCGCGTTGAGCGGTTTGGCGTTGAGCGGATCCGCATTGGCGCGCCAGTGTGCGCGGAGCTCTTCGCGGGTCTTGTCGAGATCGGCGGGATCGAATTTTTGCTTGTTCAGCACGCCCAGCGGGTAGGAGACCGTGCTGTTCCAGTAATCGTCGAAGCTCGCGGATATCTGCTGCGTGACGGGGCCGGCGACGAACGCGTCGAGGTCGCGGAACTGCAACGTCGGACTGGCGCTGAAGTATTCGTCGCCAAGATTTCGCCCGCCGACGATGGCGATCTGGTTGTCCGCGATCATCGCCTTGTTGTGCATGCGGCGCGTGAAGTGATCGAGGTTCGTGAAGAAGTTGCGCGTGCGCTCGGAGAAGCTCCGCTGCGCGCTGCCATACGGATTGAAGACGCGGATTTCGATGTTGTGATGCGAATCGAGCGCCGCCATGATGCGGTCGATATCCTTGAAGTTCAGATCGTCGACGAGCATACGCACGCGCACGCCGCGATCGGCGGCATGAAGCGCGGCGCCCAGCAACAGCTTCCCGGTGTTGTCTTCCTCGGCGATGTAGTACTGCATGTCGAGGGTTTTCGACGCTGCCCGGGCGAGCGCGACGCGGGCCTGCAGCGCATCGGTGCCGGTCGGCAGGAGGCGGACGGCAGATTCGCCGGGGTGCTGCTTTTCGAGCGGCGCCAGTGCGCTGGCCAGCGGCGTCGCTGTGGTTGCGGCCAGCGCGTGCGTCTGCGGACGATCGAAAGCCGTCGCGGGCGGGCGGGTCGCACAGGCGTTGAGAGTGGCAGTAAGGGCCAGCGCGGCTAACGCCGCGACTGATTTTGCCCGTGTATTTCGCGTTTTAACGTGCGCCGCTTCTGATGCGGCTTTCGACATTCCCCGGCTTTCCGACACTTAGCGTCCTCTCTTTTGATTGTTTAGAGGCGGCTCGGCTGGTTGCGAGCGCATTGGTGGTGTCCTGATGGTAGAGCAAGAAATGTGCGCGGTGAGAATTTGCTTTCGGAGAAGCAGCTTGGCGGACGTCCATCGACGAACTGCCGTCCAGCCCCGGCATCACTTCGACTTTGGCCTCATGTGCGCGCCTGGCCGCTGCAAGGACGACGTGCTCGGACGGGCGGCGGACAAGCTCGACAGCGCATCGCGTTTCTCGGTGCCGCAACGCGTCGCCCGATCCTGCTGGCGGAAGCGGATGAGAACGAGGGCAAGCAATCGGTTGGCGCGCGCCAGGCGGACATCGCGGATTCGCCCGGCGTCACGCGCGAGGCAGTCGCCGCAGCCTTGAGGCGATTCAGGGATGCGGGACTGGTCGAAACGCGCTATCGCAGGATCGACGTGTTGAACATCGAGGCATTGCGTTCGATTGTCGGCTCGCGCTGAAAGGTCGAGATGCGCATTGGACGCAGCGGGCGGCTCCATCGACGCTTTCGATCGCTTGCTGTCGGTTGCCAGTGTCGTAGCCGGCAGCCGACCTTAAAGCTTCTTTCGCAAGCTCATCGCAGTGAAAAGACGAAAAAAAGCCCGCTCGGCAGAGCGGGCCTATAACCCCTGTTACTGGAGTCTCAAGGAGGAGACGCGTTCATCTTAACGACGACGCCCGCGCGCCCCAACCAAGCATTCCTGCTTTGCATATGCGCAGGCGACCGCAAACCTAAGCCGCGCGACGCGGCGCCGTCTCGACGCCATCGGACCTGAGACTCGCATCGACGAGCCGCTCGCTGATGCGATGAAACCGCAGCGTCATCAACACGGCGACGCTCGCGAGCCCTGCCGCGAGGCCCCACCACAAGCCCTTCGCGCCCAGCCCGAAGTGAAACGCGAGCACATAGCCCGTCGGGAAACCCACGCCCCAGTAACCGAACGCGGCCGCGAGCATCGGCACGCGCGTGTCCTTGAGTCCGCGCAGACAGCCCGAGCCGACCGTCTGCATCCCGTCGACGATCTGAAACACCGCCGCCACGCCCAGCAGCGACGCCGCGAGCGAAACGGTACGCGCGTTGGCGGGATCGTCCAGATGCAGATACAGCCCGACGATCGCGTGCGGCGCGACGATCAGCACGAGGCCCGAGCACATCATGAAGCCGACGCCGAGCGCCAGCGCGACGAAGCCCGCGTGACGCGCCGCCACCGGCACGCCCGCGCCGATCCAGTAGCCGACGCGCACGTTCGCCGCCTGTCCGATCGCGAGCGGCACCATGAACGCCACCGACGCCACGTTGAGCGCGATCTGATGCGCTGCGAGCGGCGATTCCCCGAGCAGGCCGACCATCATGCCGGTCGCGAGAAAGAGCGTCGATTCGACGCCATAGGTGATCGCCACCGGCCAGCCGATGCCGAACAGTTCGCCGAGAAGCGGCAGATGCGGACGCGCGGCCAGCACGAAATGCCGATAGCGCGGCCGCAGATGCAGCAGCGCCACGAGAGCGAACGCCGTCAGCCAGACCGTGATGGTCGTCGCCGCCGCCGAACCGACGAAGCCTTCGCGCGGCAGACCGTACGCGCCGTGAATCAATCCATAGTTGAGAAAGCCGTTGACGAACACGCCGCCGATCGATACCCACAGAAGCCGCTTCGCCGCACCGATCGCCGGCAGAAACGCGCGCATCATCCCGATGCCGATCAGGCTGCCCGGCGTTCCCCAGCGCAGCATCGCGCAATATTCGCCGACGTTGCGCGCGAGTGTCGCCGGTTCGTGGAACGCGAGCAGGATCTCCTCGGCGTAGCTCAACAGCGCGAACGCGGGCACGGCGAGCAGCACGGAAAGCAGCAGCCCCGTCCAGTAGATGCGAGGCACGCGGTCTTCCGCGTTCGCGCCGCGCGCATGCGCCACCGACACGCTCACCGACGTCAGCACGCCTTGCAGCAGCGTCACGACGACGAAGAACAGGTTCGCGCCGAGCCCGCCCGCAGCGAGCGCGTCGGGGCCGAGCGAGCCGAGGAGAATGGTGTCGGTGACGCCCATCGCCATTTGAGAAAGCTGCGCGATGGCGAGCGGCGCGGCGAGGCGCGCCGTGTCGACGGCATGGCGGGACAGCGTCGGCGGTCCCTGATACGGGTTCGTGGCGCGCGTGGTGGGCGATGGCATGGTCGAAGGAAACGGAACGGAACTGGCCGCAACGCAAACGCGCGGTCAGGCGGTGAACAGCGCAAAGGACCGACGCTGAAACCAGAACGAAAGACGACTAGCTTATTGCCTCGCGCACGGCATGTCGATGCCGCGCTCCGTTATGGCCGGGTTTTGGCAATCCGGCGGCGCGCCGGCGCAAACCCGACGCGACGGATCAGGCAGGCGCGCGCACGCGGATCTTCTGGCCGTCGATCATCACGACCTGACCCGCGCGGATCTTGCACGTCTTGCGCAGTTCCACTTTGCCGTCGACGGTGACATCGCCCATGGCGACGCGCGCCTTCGCGGCGCCGCCGCTATCGGCAAGGCCCATCAGCTTGAGCAGGTTGTGAAGTTCGACGTGATCGCCCGTGAGGGTGAACTGGAGCTGCGGCATGGCGGGCGGAAGAGTGGAAGGTGCGAAGGAAGCCATCATAAGGCATCGGGTACGCCTCGTGCTCTGTCAACGTCGACCGCGAACGATCGGACGCAAAACGCTTCATGGCCGATCGTCGGCGAACTCGGCGGCAAATGTAGCCAAGTGAAACGGACGGTAACAGTGACTGATTTCGCGAAACTCCATCGCCGATCGCCAGGTCTGTTAGTTTGATCGATGCAGCTTCGGTCATCTTCTAAACGCCAACGCGTCGCGCACAGCGCTTTCAGAGCGCCAAGCCGCCGGCGCCACTAAAAAGAGGACTAGCTCATGACTAAGGCTCGAATTTTGATGATCGGCACCGCATTCGCCGCCCTCGCAGCCACCGGCGCGCAAGCGCAAACCGCCCAGCCGATGCAGCCCGCACCGGGCGCGGACACTCAGGCGCAACTCGCGCCGCCGCCGCAGAACCTTGTCGCGCCGGCACCGGCCGATCCGCTGGTGCAGAAGCGCAACGCCGACGCGCAGGCGAACGCGGAATACCGCGCGTCGAAGAAGGCGTCGAAGGCCGAGTTGAAGGCCGCCGACAAGGAAGCGAAGGCGCAGTACAAGCAGGAAGTGCGCAACGCGAAGATCAACAAGAAGGCCGACAAGCAGGCTGCCAAGGATGATCTGAACGCCGCGGCCGACCGCACGCCGAAGGATCAGGGCGAACAGCACTAAACGGGTCGCCCCGACGCCCGCAAGAGGGCGTCGCGAGGCGTTACGCAACCACACCGGGAGAACACCATGACAAGACGTACGAATGCGTTGCTGGCGGCGCTCGTCGCGGGCGCGTTGACGAGCGTGAGCGCGGTATCGATCGCGCAAACGAGCGATGCGCCGATGACGCACGCCGACAAGAAAGCCGCGAAGAAGCAGGCTGAAGCCGACAAGGACGCGGCCGTCGCGCAGGCGAAGGCCGACAAGAAGAAGACGGAGTCGCAATCGGAGGCGAACGAAGCCGCAGCCGATGCCAAGCTGAAGAACGCGAAGAAAGCCGACTAGGGCATCTTCGTCCGTCGATACCGCCCGCGCCTTTCGCGCGGGCCGTTGTCGTTTTAGGGCCAAAAGGCTAGCGTCGACAAAGGCTTGCACGCGCGGGTTGTATGGATATACAGTGTCGCGTCACTTCTATCCGCCGCTCAAGTCCTCGTGCTCACGCTTCCCGACACCGCCGCCGATTCATCCCGCACGCAAGATCAGGCCGCAGCTGCGTATCTCGCGAAACTGAACGACGCGCAACGCCGCGCCGTCGAATTCGGCGTGGACGAACCGGGCCGGACCAGCGGGCCGCTGCTCGTCATCGCGGGCGCGGGATCGGGCAAGACCAACACGCTTGCGCATCGCGTCGCGCATCTGCTGGTGAAGGGCGCGGACCCGCATCGCATTCTGCTCTTGACGTTTTCCCGCCGCGCGGCGCTCGAAATGACGCGGCGCGTCTCGCGCATCGCGACGAACGCGCTCGGTAACCGCAGCGCCATCGCGCAAGGTCTCACGTGGTCGGGCACGTTTCACGGCGTCGGCGCGCGGCTGCTGCGCGATTACGCCGATATCGTCGGGCTTGCGCCGTCGTTCACCATCAACGACCGCGAAGACTCCGCCGATCTCATGAACCTCGTGCGGCACGAACTCGGGCTGTCGTCGAAGGAAAAGCGCTTCCCGGCCAAGTCGACGTGCTTCGCGATCTACTCACGCGTGGTCAACACCGGCGCGTCGCTCGCGACGGTGCTCGACCAGTCGTTTCCGTGGTGCCGCGAGTGGGAAGCCGATCTGAAGCGCCTGTTCGCCGCCTATGTCAGCGCGAAGCAATCGCAAAGCGTGCTCGACTACGACGACCTCCTGCTCTACTGGTCGCATCTCGCGGCGGAGCCGGCGATTGCCGCCGATTTGTCGAGCCGCTTCGATCACGTGCTCGTCGACGAGTACCAGGACACCAATCGCCTGCAGGCGAGCATTCTTCTCGCGATGAAACCGGACGGGCGCGGCCTCACCGTCGTCGGCGACGACGCCCAGTCGATCTATTCGTTCCGCGGCGCGACCGTGCGCAATATCCTCGATTTCCCGCAACACTTCGATCCGCCCGCCGCGACCGTCACGCTCGATCGCAATTACCGCTCGACGCAGCCGATTCTCGAAGCGTCGAACGCAGTCATCGGGCTCGCCGCCGAGCGCTACACGAAGGACTTGTGGACCGACAAGGCATCGGCGCAGAAGCCGCGCGTCGTCTCCGTCGCCGACGAGGCCGACCAGGCGCGCTATGTCGTCGAGAAAGTGCTGGAGGCGCGCGAGGGCGGCATGAAGCTCAAGTCGCAGGCCGTGCTGTTTCGCGCGGCGCATCACAGCGCGACGCTCGAAATCGAGTTGACGCGCAAGAACATCCCGTTCGTGAAGTTCGGCGGGCTCAAGTTTCTGGATTCGGTGCACGTGAAGGACGTGCTCGCGGTGCTGCGCTGGGCCGAGAATCCGCGCGACCGCGTCGCGGGCTTCCGGGTCGCGCAACTGCTGCCGGGCGTCGGGCCGGCGATCGCGGGACGGCTGCTCGACGGCGTCGCCCAGAACGCGCGCGCAGCCGATGCCATCGCAGCCTTCAGCGCGCCCGCACGCGCGAGCGAAGACTGGCCGCGCTTCGTCGCCCTGATGGCCAGGCTTTGCGGACGGGAATCGGGCTGGCCCGCCGAGTTCGAAATGATCCGCCGATGGTACGAGCCGCACCTCGAGCGCAATCACGAGGACGCGGCCATCCGCATCGGCGATGTGATGCAGATGGAAAGCATCGCGTCGACGTATCCGACGCGCGAGCGCTTTCTCACCGAACTGACGCTCGATCCGCCCGACGCGACAAGCGATGAATCGGGCGTGCCGCTCATCGACGAGGATTATCTGATTCTCTCGACCATCCATTCCGCGAAGGGACAGGAGTGGCGCAACGTGTTCGTGCTCAATGGCGTCGACGGTTGCATTCCGTCCGATCTCGGCACGGGCAGCGAAGAGGAACTCGACGAAGAGCGCCGCCTGCTGTATGTCGCGATGACGCGGGCGAAGGAAGACCTGCACGTCATCACGCCGCAGCGGTTCTACGTGTACAACCAGACGAACCTCGGCGACAGGCACGTGTGGGCCCAGCGCACGCGCTTCATTCCACCGCATCTGATGCCGCACTTCGAGGCCGCCGCATGGCCGCCCGTGCCGGTCGCCGCCGCGCCGACGGCGGCAGGACTCGCGGCGGCCGCGAAAGCGAAGATCGATATCGCCGCGCGGCTCAAGGGAATGTGGGAGTAGGGCGCGCCCTCGTTAGCGCGAGGCCCGCGTCGCGCCCGCTGCTCGCGGCGCGTGGCCGAAGATGCTGCGCAGCCACGCCGCGAACCGCGTGAAGCCGTCGTACGGCTCTTCGACGAACAATTCCGGCCGCAGCGAGCGCAGATATTCGAGCAACTGCTGCGCTTCCTGCTTCTGCACCGAACCATAAAAGATGCTGAGGCGCAGCAGCGCGCGCAGTTCACCGAGCTTTTCGCGCGCCGTCGAGCCGACGTTGGTTTCCACGGCGACCTTCGCGTCATGAACACGCTGACGAAGCGAATCGGCGAGCCGCCAGGCCGGCGTCTGCATCTTTTCCTCGACCGTGCGGATATCCGCCGCCGCGGACTTGATCTGTGAGGCGAGCACATCGACTTGCGATACATCGCCCTTCGCCTCGGTGACGATCGCCGCCGCCCATTCGCGCGATGCCTTCAGCAGATCTTCCGCGCTCCAGTCCGAACGAATCGCGAACGCGAAACCGTGCTCCGCCGCCTGACGAATCAGGATTTCGACGACATCCGGAAACTCCTTGTCGAGCGCGCGCTTCGCCCAGGCGTACTGGCCGTGCGTGAGCATGCGCTGCACGGCCTGCTCGGTGAGCGGCGTGGGGTTGTCGAGCAGCTTCGCGCGGAGGAAGTCCTCGAACGACGGCGTGACGAACTGGGGGTCGAGCTTCAGCGAGAGACGCAAGAACGCTTCGAAGTCGCGTTGCAGCGAAGCGATCGTCTCGTCGCGAAGCGAAAGGGTGATTTGCGGCATGTCGGTTTCCGGTTCCGCGCTCGGGGCAGCCCGATGGCCCACTCGCGGGAGATGCTGTCGGCCCTCCGGCAGAACGGAGGCCATTCGATTCTGATATCGGCGCGGGAGCCGGAAACTTGAGTGGCTTCTGTAAGGCGCGCGCTGCGCAACGCCTAACGCAACACGACCAGTTGCCAGAAGAAGAACACCGCGAGCGACACGGCGATCGTCAAAAGCGTGCGCCTCGTCGACGCGCACACGACGACGGCGACCACCGCCGCGACGAGCTGTGGATTGCGCCAGGTCAGCTCCGCGCCGTTGCCGTGCGGCGACACGGTCATCGGCACGATGATCGCGGTCAGCACCGTCACCGGGACGAAGCCGAGCGCGGTACGCACGACGGGCGCAAACGTGAGCCGCTCGCCGAGCACGAACACGGCGGCGCGGATCACATAGGTGACGAGCGCCATTCCGAAGATCAGCAGCACGTAGTTCATCGCACGCGCTCCTTGTCGAGTCCCGCTTTGGCGTCGGTCATCGTCAGCAGCATGCCGACGACGACGCCCACGAGCACCGCCGCGAGCAGACCGAGCTTGTACGGCCAGCCTTGCCACGCGAACGACAGCACGCCCGACGCCAGCGCCGCCGCCACGAAGCGCGCCGCGACGAGTTGCGGCACGATGATCGCGATGAACGTCGCGACCATCGCGAAGTCGAGTCCGAGTGATTTGAGGCCCGGAAACGCCGCGCCGAAGAACAGGCCGATGAGCGTCCACGCTTGCCAGTTCAGGTACATCGCGACGCCGGAGCCGAAGAAATAATGCGGCCCGATTTCGCCCGCTGCGCGCTTCTGATAATGCGCGTAGGCCACGGCGAAAACTTCGTCGGTCATGAGGCCGGCCAGCGCCCAGCGCCAGCGCGCGGGCAGATGAGCGACGTAGGGCGCGAGCGTCGCCGAATACAGGATGTGCCGCAGATTGACGACGAAAGTCGTCGCCCAGATGACGGCGAAGCTCGCGTTCCCCGCGATCATGCCGGCCGCGATGAACTGCGCAGAGCCGGCGAACACCACGAGCGACATGAGCTGGCCGTGCCACAACGCGAGCGGACTAGCGGTGACGAGCGTGCCGAAGATGACGCCGAAAGGCGCGGCGCCGATCATCATCGGGATGGTGTCGCGCGCGCCGGCGGCGAATTCGCTCAGCGCGTGGGTGGATGATGATGCGGTCAAGGTGGTCCTCCCTCCAGTACGACATGTGCCTGTTGCCAGCTTGCGGAGGATAACCAGTCGTGCCCTGGCCGGCTTGTACGTTCTTGCGGTCGCGAGGCGGAAACGGCGAACTCAGCGCCAGCGTCCCGGCGCAACGCCGAACGCGCGCTTGAAGTGCCGCGTGAAATGACTCTGATCGGTGAACCCGCTGGCCGCCGCGACGTGCGCGATCGACGCCCCCGCGCGCAACGCCGGCAACGCCCGCGCGATGCGCAATTGATTGCGCCACGCATGCGGCGCAAGACCCGTTTCGCGGGTAAAGAGCCGCGCCGCATGGAACATCGACAGCCCGACCGTGCGTGCGAGTTCCGCGAGCGTGACGGGTTCGAGAAGATCGTCGGCGAGGCGGGCTTTCATCGTCGCGACGCGGACGGCATCGGCGGCGAGCGGGGCGGGCGATGGCCGTTCGAGCGCATGGCGCGCGAGCAGCGTGCTGACGGCATCGACGAGGGCGGTTTCGGCGGCGAGCGGGTCCGCGCTGGCCGCTTGTCCGGCGCGCTCCAGCGCCCGATGCGCGGCCACGAGCCGCCTGGCCAGATCGGTATCGCGGATGATGCCTGCGGCGAACCACGGCGACGCCGCCGCACGCCCCGACATCTCGCGCGCCAGATTTTCGACGAACGGCACCGGCAGATAAAACACGCGATAGCGCCAGCCGGCATCGACGGCCCGCGCGCCGGTATGCAGCTCGCCGGGATTGATCACCGGCACCGAGCCCGCTTCGGCCACGTACCGCGAGCCGCGATAGTCATAGCACTCCGCGCCCGCTTCGATGACCGGCACCGTGTACGCGTCGTGCCAGTGCGGCGCGAATTCGTGGTCGTAGTACTCGGCGGTGACCATGTCCGCGTCCGGCACGAGCGGCGAGCGCCAGTAGCGTGCGGCGTTGGAGAAACGTGGCGCGTTCATTGAGCGGATCGTTCGAAGGCGAATCGGTCAGTTTACAACTTCGCCGGTCCGCGAGCCGTGCTCACTTCACCGGAATCGCCGTTCCCTGCGGCACCGGCACGGCCGTCACGCTGTTCTTCGCGCTGCCGCTCGCGATACGGTCGCTATACGTCAGATACACGAGCGTGTTGCGTTTCGCATCGACGATCCGCACGACATGCAGCGTCTTGAAGATGAACGACATGCGATCCGTGAACACATCGCTCTTCTGCCTGAGCGGTTCCTTGAACGCAACCGGCCCGACCTGGCGGCACGCGATCGACGCTTCCGTCGGATCTTCGGCGATGCCGAGCGTGCCTTTCACGCCGCCCGTGCGCGCCCGCGACACATAGCAGGTCACGCCGCCGACGAGCGGATCGTCATAGGCCTCGACGCTCACGCGGTCCGAGCCAGTGAAGCGGAAGTTCGTGTTGACGCTCGCGATTTCCTCCGCGTGCGCGGCAGTCGCGCCAAGCAGAAAAACGAGCGATGCGGTCGAAGTCAGACGGGCGGCGCGGTTCATCACGATCCTTCGGAAAAAAGAAAAGGGCGCCGTATTGTAACGACGCCCTTCGGTGCTTTTGCTGCAGTCTGTTGCTGCCGGTTCAATGGAAGATCAGATACAGAATCACGAGCACGATAACCGGCACGCCGAGCAGCCATCCGAGTAGATAAGGCATTTTGTCCTCCTTGCGCATGTTGTTGACGACGGTTTCAGTATCGCGAGTTCGTTCGTCGCGCGTTAGCCGTGTGTGTCCGAAATGCGTGTAGGCGAAGTCCTATCGAATCTTACGAGCACGTTACGAATTCGTCATGTCATCGTGAGAAACGCGGCTGCGCGCCTTCCTCTTTGCGCCGTCGCGATAGAGCGCGCGCACGTAGTCGAGATGCGCGCCCGCGCACTCCCGGGCGCGCGCCGGATCGCGGGCGATGATGGCGTCGAGCATCGCGCGATGCTGAACGAGCAGGTCCGCTTCGACTTCGTCGTCGTAATCGACGAGACGGTGGGAAGTCAGCATCGATTCGCGCACGAGTTCGTTGAGCCCGTGCATCACGTGGGCAAGCGCGACGTTGTGGGTCGCATCCGCGATGGCGAGGTGAAACGCCGCGTCCTTTTCCGCGATGCGCGCGCTTTTCTGAGCGACGGCGGCTTCGAGCGCATCGAACGCAGCGCGGATTCGCGCGAGATCGGCTTCGGTCGCGCGCTCGGCGGCGTAAGCCGTGGCGAGCGTTTCGAGGCCGTGACGCAGTTCGAGCACGTCGCCGCTCGCGTCCGGCTGCTGTTGCAGCAACGCTGCGAGCGGCAGCGAAACCAGCGGCGCGGTCACGTCCGACACGACGAAGCCGCCGCGCGCCACCGCGCGAATGAAGCCATCGGATTCGAGGCGAATCAGCGCTTCGCGCAGCGACGGCCGCGACACGTTCAACTGCTCGGCCAGATCGCGCTCGGCGGGCAGGCGCTGGCCGGGCAGCAGCGTGCCGTTCGAAATCAGTTCCCGAATCTGCCCGGACACGACATCGGACAGGCGCACGCGGGCGTAGGAATGCGGGTGGACGGGCTGGAAGGTCATCGGTCGAATGAAAGGCACAGGCAAAGACGCTGGATTAACCTAGTTTGACACGAAAGCGACGGATCCTTAAAGTCTTGGTCAGACCAAGCTGACCAGACACGCGATTTCCTCCCACGATACGCCATGAAAGTTGCCCTGTTCGTCCCCTGTTTCATCGATGCGTTTTATCCGCAGGTCGGCATCGCCACGCTCGAATTGCTGGAGCGCCTGGGCGTCGATGTCGACTATCCGCAAGACCAGACCTGCTGCGGCCAGCCGATGGCCAACAGCGGCGCGCACAAGGAAGCCGCCGGCGCCGAGCGTGTGTTCGCGCGCAACTTCGCGGACTACGACTACGTGGTCGGACCATCGGCGAGTTGCACGCATCATGTGCGCGAGCACTTCACCGCCATCGAGCAGACGAGCGACGTGCAGAAGGTGCGCCGCAATACCTTCGAACTGGTCGAATTCCTGCACGACGTGCTGAACGTCCGCGAGTTTCCGTGGGCCGAGTTTCCGCATCGCGTCGGGCTGCATAACAGTTGCAGCGCGGTGCGGCATCTTCGTGAGACATCGAATTCGGAAGTCGCCGGTGTTAGATATTCGAAGCCGCGTGCATTGCTCGAGGGCGTGAAGGGCATCGAGTTCGTCTCGCCCGCGCGCCCCGATGAATGCTGCGGCTTCGGCGGCACGTTTTCGGTGACGGAGGAAGCGGTGTCCGTGCGCATGGGTCAGGACAAGGTGCGCGACCACATCGGTGCGGGGGCGGAGTACATCGTCTCGGGCGACATGTCCTGCCTCATGCATCAGCAAGGCTGCGCGGAACGCATGAAGCTCGACGCGCGGTTCATCCACATCGCGCAGGTCCTGAACGGAGCGCGGGCATGAGCAAGACCGTACGAATCGATCACGCGAAGGCGGCCGGCGCGTTCCTGCAGAAGACCGATCACGTCGCGTTCCACGACAAGCGCCTGTGGGATTTGCGCAGCAAGCGCGACGCGCAGGCGCACGGCATCCCTGAATGGGAAGCGATGCGCGAGCTGGCTTCGGGCATCAAGGAGCACACGCTGTCGAATCTCGCGGACTACATCGCGCAGTTCGTCGATCAGGCGGAGAAGAACGGCGTCGTCGTGCATTTCGCGGCGAACGCGGAAGAGCACAACGCGCTCGTTCACCAGCTGATGAGCGAACGCGGCATGACGACGCTCGTGAAAAGCAAGTCGATGCTCACCGACGAGTGCTACATGCGCGACTATCTGGAGCCGCGCGGCATCACGGTGATGGAGACCGATCTCGGCGAGCGCATTCAGCAGCTCGATCATCAGGACCCGAGCCATATGGTCGTGCCGGCAGTTCACAAGCTGCGCGCGGATGTGGCCGAACTGTTTGGCCGCACGATCGGCACCGATCCCGCCAACAGCGACATTCACTATCTCGCCGAAAGCCAGCGCATGCACACGCGGCCGTACTTCGTGCGCGAGAAGACGGCGGGCATGACGGGCTGCAACTTCGCGGTAGCCGAAACGGGAACGGTCGTGGTCTGCACGAACGAAGGCAACGCCGATCTGTCCGCGAACGTGCCGCCGCTGCATATCGCGTCGATCGGCATCGAAAAGATCATTCCGACGATCGCCGATCTCGGCGTCTTCGTGCGCATGCTGTCGAGAAGCGCGCTCGGCTCGCCGATCACGCAGTACACGTCGCACTTTCGCGCGCCGCGGCCGGGCACGGAGATGCACTACATCCTCGTTGACAACGGACGCTCGGAGCGGCTCGCGCTCGACGACTTCTGGTATTCGCTGAAGTGCATCCGCTGCGGCGCGTGCATGAACACGTGTCCGGTGTATCGGCGAAGCGGGGGACTGTCGTATGGCGGCACGTATTCCGGGCCGATCGGCGCGATCATCAACCCGACGCACGACCTCAAACGCTACAGCAGCCTGCCGTTCGCCTCGACGATGAACGGCAGTTGCACCAACGTGTGTCCGACGAAGGTCAATATCCACGAGCAGATTTACAAGTGGCGCGAGGTGATCGCAGAGCGCCACGAAGTGCCGTTCGTGAAGAAGGAAGTGCTCAGGATGGCGGGGCGACTGCTCGCGAGTCCGACGCTTTATCGCGCGACGGTCGCCTCGCTTGGCGGCGCGTTGAAGCGGCTGCCCAACTTCGTGCTGTACAACCCGCTCAACATCTGGGGACGCCAGCGCGACCTGCCCGAAGCGCCCGTCCAGACTTTTCACGAGTGGTACAAGAAGAACCGGAAGCAAGCCAAATGACGACTCGCGAAGCATTTCTTTCGAAGATTCGCGCGGCGCAACCCGCGTCGCGCCCGCGCCCCGATCTGCCGGTTTTCCCCTCGCCCGAAGGCGATCTGATGACGCGCTTCATCACCGCGCTCACCACGATGGGCGGAACCTGCGCCCATGCTCACACTCTCGCCGATGTCGACGCGATGATCGCCGCGCGCTTCGGCGAAGGCGCGGTAGTGGCGTCGGCGGTGGAGGGCGTCGCGGCCACGCGCAAGCTGTCGCCGGATACGGTGCCCGCGTCGCTGCAGGATGTCGATGTGGGCGTCGTGCGCGGACGCTTCGGCGTTGCGGAAACGGGTTCGGTGTGGTTCAGCGAGAAGGAATACGTCGTCAATTCGATCGGCTATCTCGCGCAGCATCTGGTCGTGTTGCTCGATCCCGCGCAACTCGTCGACGGTTTGCAGCAGGTTTATCGACGGCCCGATTTTCAGTCCGCGCGTTATGCGGTGCTGGTCACGGGGCCATCCGCGACGGCGGATATCGAAGGCGTGCTGATTCGCGGCGCGCAGGGCGTGAGATCGCTGACGGTTGTATGGATGGCGCAGGGGTGAGGGCGGGGCCTGCGCGCCGACAAAGACGGGCGGGCGTGTTGGCTGACAGAAGGGTATGAACCGAGCCGGAAACGCTGGATCGCGCCGCGCGAATGGAAACGTCGCCCTGTCGCATTGCGTAATGCATCGCGCAAAAACAAAAAGCCCAGTCGAATGACTGGGCTTTTTGATAATGTATTTTGGCTCCCCGACCTGGGCTCGAACCAGGGACCTACGGATTAACAGTCCGGCGCTCTACCAACTGAGCTATCGGGGAACATCTACCACATGAAACTGATTAAAAAGCCCAGCAATCCGACTGGGCTTTTTGGAAACTGCGTGCTGGAGTTTTTTGGCTCCCCGACCTGGGCTCGAACCAGGGACCTACGGATTAACAGTCCGGCGCTCTACCAACTGAGCTATCGGGGAACATCTACAGCAGAGAAGCGGAATTATAGGGAGCGTCTGCTACCCTGTCAACGGCCAATCTTCACTCGATACGACTTGTTTCATTGCGTCGAACTTCTCCCAAGACCATTCCCTAGGCCGACGCACAAGCCCTCAACGCTCGAGCAGATTCAGCTTGTCTTTCACGTCCTTGAACTCTTCGGCTTCGGGCAGCGGCGCCTTCGTTTTGGTGATGCTCGGCCAGTTGCGCGCAAGTTCGGCGTTCAGTTCGGTGAAGTGCTGCTGGTCGCCCGGCACGTCTTCCTCGGCGTAGATGGCATTCACCGGGCATTCGGCCACGCACACGGCGCAGTCGATGCACTCGTCCGGATCGATCGCGAGAAAGTTGGGACCTTCACGGAAGCAATCCACCGGGCACACATCCACACAATCGGTGTAGCGGCACTTGATGCAGCTTTCGGTCACAACGTGAGTCATTCAGGCTCCTGCATGCGAAATTCGTGGGGGCGGCGCCGGGCGGGCTGCATAGGCGCGCCGGGTCGTTCGCCGAAACGCATATTGTAGCGTAACGGTAAAAAGCGGCGCGAGGGCCACGGGGTATGGCTTATATCGATTCGCAATGTATGTATGCCCGGTTCATAAAAAGGGCGCGCATTCGGGTAACATGGACCAAAGGCCCGCGGCGCGTCGTCGCGCGGTCTGCTCGCTTCGATGTGTCCTAGTCAGAACCATGATCATCAATTCGCTGCTCGATACCGACCTCTACAAGTTCACGATGATGCAGGTCGTGCTGCATCACTTCCCGGCCGCGCATGTCGAGTATCGCTTTCGCTGCCGTACGCCCGAGGCCGACCTCGTGCCGTATATCGACGAGATCCGCGATGAAGTGCGCCAGCTCTGCAGCTTGCGCTTCAAGGAAGAAGAGCTCGACTATCTGCGGCGCATGCGCTTCATGAAGAGCGATTTCATCGACTTCCTCGCGCTCTTTCATCTCAACGAGAAGTCCATCCGTATCTCGCCGTCGCCGAAGAACAATGGCGAGATCGACATCATGATCGAAGGGCCGTGGCTGCATACGATTCTCTTCGAGATTCCGGTGCTCGCGATCGTCAACGAAGTGTACTTCCGCAACACGCAGCGCAAGCCGGAGTACGAAACCGGGCGCGAGCGCCTGCGCGACAAGATCAAGCTGCTCGCCACGCCGCCCGAATACTCCGATTGCAAGATCGCCGATTACGGCACCCGCCGCCGCTTCTCGAAGCAGTGGCACGAGGAAGTCGTGCTGACGCTGAAAGAGCGGCTCGGCGAGCAGTTTGCCGGCACGAGCAACGTCTTCTATGCGATGAAACACGGCCTGCGCCCGCTCGGCACGATGGCGCACGAATATCTGCAGGCGTGTCAGGCGCTCGGCCCGCGCCTGCGCGATTCGCAAATCTTCGGCTTCGAGATGTGGGCGAAGGAGTATCGCGGGGATCTGGGTATCGCGCTGTCGGACGTGTACGGCATGAAGGCGTTTCTGCGCGACTTCGACATGTACTTCTGCAAGCTCTTCGACGGCGCGCGCCACGATTCGGGCGATCCGTTCGACTGGGGCGAGCGCCTCATCAAGCACTACGAGGAAAATCGCTGCGATCCGCGCACGAAGGTACTCGTGTTCTCGGACGCGCTCGATATCCCCAAAGTGCTGCAACTGTACGAACGCTTTCGCGGGCGCTGCCAGCTTGCGTTCGGCGTCGGCACGAATCTCACGAACGATCTGGGTTATCAGCCGCTGCAGATCGTCATCAAGATGGTTCGCTGCAACGGGCAGCCGGTCGCCAAGCTCTCCGATTCGCCGGGCAAGAACATGTGCGACGACAAGGCGTATCTTGCCTATCTGCGTCAGGTGTTCGGCATCGAGCAGCCCGTCGGGGAAGGCTGACTCGCACGCGGCCTATGCCGTTCGGCCGAGGTCCGCGCGCGCGGACCGGTCGATATAATCGGCTCCTCATCGTGGATTCATCGCCGCGAACGTTTCCCGCACGCAACATGAGGACGGCACCATGGATACATCGGCCGCGCGCCGCAACATTCTCGCGCGCATTCGCAGCGCGCAGGGCAGGAAAGGCGCGCCGACGGATGCCGAACGCGCCGCCGCCGACGACTACGTGCAGCGGCATCCCGCCGGTCCCCGTCCGCCGCTTCCCGCTACCCGCGACGAACTGATTGCGCGTTTTACTCTGGAGGCCGAACGGCTTGCGACGACCGTCGCCGAAGTCGGCACGCTCGACGAAGCACCGGCCGAAGCGGCGCGCTATCTCCACGCGCTCGATCTTTCCCGCGATGCCGTCGCGTGGCCCGCGCTTGGCGGTTTGCCCTGGGCGCAGGCGGGCATCGCGGCGTCGCTGCGCAAGCCGGCGGACGCGGACCTCGTCGGCATCACCGGATGCTTTTGCGCGACCGCCGAAACCGGCTCGCTCGTGTTGCTTTCGGGAGCCGACACGCCCGCATCCGGCGCGTTGCTGCCGCAGACGCATATCGCCATCGTCCCGGCATCGCGCATCGTCGCATCGCACGAAGATGCGTTCGCGCTGATCCGCGCGGAGCGGGGCGAACTGCCGCGCGCCGTCAACTTCGTGTCCGGACCGTCGCGCACGGGCGATATCGAGCAGACCATCGTGCTTGGCGCGCATGGGCCGTATCGCGTGCATGTGATCGTCGTGCGGGGAGCGTGAGCGGCATGCGGCGTTTCGTTTTTGGCTTGCTGTCGCCGTTGCTCGGGATGTCCGGCGCATCGGCGGCCGCGCTCGATGGCGCGTCGCTGTCGGCGGCGTGGGGCATTCCGTTCACCGGCATTCTGCTTTCGATCGCTGTATTTCCGCTCGTCGCGCACCGGTTCTGGCATCACCATTTCGGCAAGATCGCGGCCGCGTGGGCGCTTCTGCTGCTCGTGCCGTTCGCGTTCGCATTCGGCGCCGGCGCGGCGTTCGGCTTGCTCGTCCACGCGATGCTCGAGGAGTACGCGCCGTTCATCATCCTGCTCGCGTCGCTTTATACGGTGGCGGGCGGCGTCTGCGTGCGCGGCAACCTGCACGGCTCGGCGCGCGTCAATACGGCGCTGCTTGCGCTCGGCACCGCGCTCGCGAGCGTCATGGGAACGACGGGCGCGGCCATGCTGCTCATCCGTCCGCTTCTGCGCGCGAACGACAATCGCAAGCACGTGGTGCACGTCGTCGTGTTCTTCATCTTTCTGGTGGCGAACGCGGGAGGCTCACTGTCGCCGCTCGGTGATCCGCCGCTCTTTCTCGGCTTTCTCAACGGTGTCGGCTTCTTCTGGACGACGCTGCATCTCGCCCTGCCGATGCTCTTCATCTGCGGCATTCTGCTCGCGCTCTTCTACGCGCTGGATAGCTATTACTGGCGCAAGAAGGAGGAAACGCGATCCGGCTTTCTCGATCCGACGCCCGATACGCGCGGCTTCAGCATCGACGGCAAGGTCAACTTCGTGCTGCTCGCGGCGGTCGTCGCGCTCGTGCTGATGAGCGGCGTGTGGAAGCCGGGCGTCGAATTCAGCGTGTTCGGCGCGCACGTCGCGCTGCAGAACATCGTGCGTGATGCGGCGCTGGCCGCCGTGCTGGTTGCATCGCTCATGCTGACCCCTCGAAGCGCGCGCGCAGGCAACGCGTTCGACTGGGCGCCGATCCAGGAAGTCGCCAAGCTGTTCGCCGCCATCTTCGTGACGATCGCCCCGGTCATCACCATCCTGCGCGCGGGCGAGGCGGGTGCGCTCGCGGGCATCGCGCACGCGGTATCGGATGCGAACGGCAAGCCGATCGACCTCGCGTACTTCTGGGCGACCGGCCTCTTGTCCTCGTTTCTCGACAACGCGCCGACGTATCTCGTGTTCTTCAATCTCGCCGGCGGCGACGCGCAGACGCTGATGACTTCCGGCGCCACGACGCTCGCCGCGATATCGGCGGGTGCGGTCTTCATGGGCGCGAACACGTATATCGGCAATGCGCCGAATTTCATGGTGAAGGCGATCGCGGAATCGCGCGGCATCCACATGCCGGGTTTCTTCGGCTATATGGGCTGGTCGTGCGTCGTCCTGTTGCCGCTCTTTGCTGTTTCCGGCTGGCTATTTTTCTAGGAGCAATCGATGAAGAAGGTACTTGTCGCACGTCCCACCTTTCCCGATGTGATCGAGCGCCTGAAGCAGTATTTCGAAGTCGATCTGAACCCGGGCGACGTGCTTGCGCAGGACGAGTTCGCGCGGCGTCTTGCCGACAAGGACGGCGCGTTCACGGCCGGCGAGATGGTCGGCGAGAAGGAACTGGCGGGCGCGCCGAAGCTGAAAGTGGTCGCCAACATGGCGGTCGGCTACAACAATTTCGACATGCAGGCGTTCGACGCGCACAAGGTGCTCGGCACCAACACGCCGAACGTGCTGAACGAAACCACGGCCGACTTCGGCTGGGCGCTGATGATGGCGGCGGCTCGCCGCATCACCGAGTCCGAGCACTTTCTGCGCGCGGGCAAGTGGCAGAAGTGGTCGTTCGACTCCTTCCTCGGCGCGGACGTCTACGGCTCGACGCTCGGCGTAATCGGCATGGGACGCATCGGGCAGGCGCTCGCGCGGCGGGCAAGCGGCTTCAACATGCGCGTGATCTATCACAACCGCTCGCGCGTCGCGCCGGAGATCGAGGCCGAGCTGAACGCCGAGTATGCGTCGAAGGAAGACCTGCTGAAGCGCGCGGATCATGTCGTGCTCGTCGTGCCGTATTCGAAGGAAAGCCATCACACGATCGGCGCGGCCGAACTCGCGCTGATGAAGCCGTCGGCGACGCTGACGAACATCGCACGCGGCGGCATCGTCGATGATGCCGCGCTAATCGAAGCCCTGCGTGAAAAGCGCATCGCGGCGGCGGGCATCGACGTGTTCGAAGGCGAGCCGAATCTGCATCCCGGTTTCCTCGCGCTGGAGAACGTCGTGCTGACGCCGCATATCGCGAGCGCGACCGAATCGACGCGCCGCGCGATGGCCAATCTCGCCGCCGACAACCTGATCGCCGCATTGGGCGAAGGGCCGCGCGCCGGCAATCCGCCGAATCCGATCAACCCTGGTGTGCTCGCGAAATGATCGAAGTGCTGTATGGCGCGGTCGCCGTCCTGGCGGTGGCGCTGGTCATCGTGCTGTTCGCGCTGCTATCGATGATGCGGCGCGGATCGAACGTCGATATCGAAGAGGAGTTCGCCGCGCTCACCGATCGCGTCAACGACATGGGCGAAGCGCACACGCGCGCGCAGGAACGGCTCGAACGCGGCTTACGCGGCGACATTGCGGAGAGCGCGCGCGTGTCGCGGATGGAATCGCAGGGCGGCTTCGCGCAGTTCCATCAGACGCTGGCGACGCAACTGGCGAGCACGTCGAGCGTGCAGAACGCGCAGTTCGACGCGCTCGCGCAGCAACTCGCCCAGCAGAGCCAGCAGGCGCGCGAGGATCAGGGTAACGCGCTCAAACGCTTCGCCGATTCGATGACGCTGCATCTCGCGCAAATGTCCGAGACGAACGATCGCCGGCTCGCCGAAGTTCGCGCGACGCTCGAATCGCGTCTCAAGGACATCGAAGCGAACAACGCCGCGAAGCTCGACGAAATGCGCCGCACCGTCGACGAAAAGCTGCACGCGACGCTTGAGCAGCGGCTGGGCGAATCGTTCAGGCTGGTGTCGGAGCGGCTGGAGCAGGTGCATCGCGGACTTGGCGAGATGCAATCGCTGGCAGCGGGCGTCGGCGACCTCAAAAAGGTGCTCACCAACGTCAAGACGCGCGGCATCTGGGGTGAAGTGCAACTTGAATCGTTGCTGGAGCAGTTGCTGACGCCCGACCAGTACGCGAAGAATGTCGCGACGATTCCGAACAGCACCGAGCGCGTCGAGTTTGCGATCAAGCTGCCGGGCCGGCACGACGCGCCCGGTGTAGCGGGTTCATCGGGCGATGTCGCCACGCCCGTGTGGCTGCCGATCGACGCGAAATTTCCGCGGGAGGATTACGAGCGCCTCATCGATGCACAGGAGCGCGCGGACCCGGTTGCGGTGGAAGAGGCGTCGCGTGCGCTGGAAGGGCGCTTGCGCGCCGAGGCGAAAGTCATCGCGCAGAAGTATGTCGCGCCGCCGCATACGACCGACTTCGCCTTGCTCTTCCTGCCGACCGAGGGTCTGTACGCGGAAGTGCTGCGTCGCCCGGGGCTGAGCGACTTTCTGCAGCGCGAGCATCGCGTGACGATCGCCGGTCCGACGACGCTGACCGCGTTGCTCAACAGTCTGCAGATGGGCTTCAGGACGCTTGCCATCGAGAAGCGCTCGAGCGAGGTGTGGCAAGTGCTCGGCGCGGTCAAGACGGAATTCGGCAAGTTCGGCGACGTGCTGGCGAAAACGAAGGCGCAGCTGGAAACCGTCACGCGGTCGATCGAGGCGGCGCAGACGCGCACGCGTCAGATGGGCAAGCGCCTGCGCGACGTCGAAGCGTTGCCGCACGAACAGGCGGCGGGGCTGCTTGGGGATGCGTCGTCGCCCGAAAGCGACGACGAAGTGTGAGCGGCGTTCAGTCCGCTGCGTTGGCGAGGCGATTCAGTGAATCGCCCGTCACGCGCACGACGCGCCAGTCGGGCAGCACGGTCGCGCCCATCTTCTCGTAGAAGTCGATCGCGTTCTGATTCCAGTCGAGCACCGACCACTCGAATCGTCCGCACTGCCGTTCGACCGCGAGGGCGGCGAGCTTCTTCAGCAGCTTCGTGCCGAGGCCGCTGCCGCGCAGCGCGGGGCGCACGTACAGGTCTTCCAGATAGAGGCCGCGCTTCGCGAGGAAGGTAGAGAAATTGTGGAAGAAAAGCGCATAGCCGACGACTTCGCCGGCCTGTTCCGCAACGAGCGCTTCCGCTGCGGGCCGGGCGCCGAAGAGCGCATCGTGCAGGCTGCTTTCGGTCGCGACGAACAGATGCGTGAGCTTCTCGAATTCGGCCAGTTCGTACATCAGCGCGAAGACCGCGCCGACATCGGCGGGCGTGGCCGCGCGGATCGACGCGGCGCTCACGCTTCCTCCGGCGCGTCGGACAACACGATCTCGATGCCGCCGAAGCGCGACGCCACCCAGTTGTACGCGTGGCACGCGATCCACAGCAGGATGAAGCCGAGAATGGCGTTCAGCAGCAGGGCGCTCGTGACCGTGCTGAATTCGACGGAGCCGTATCGCACGAACGCGACCACCACGCCGAGCAGCACGATCGGCACGCTGAACGTGAGGTACACGAGGATCAGCGCCTTCGCGGTCTGCCCCGGCGCGATGAAAGAAATCTGCTTTTTCATGAAAGGAAAGCCCCGTCTGTCGATGATTGGGAGTGAGTGCCGCGGCGGCGCGTGCCAGTCTTGCCCGCCGTCAGATGAGTCCGTCGAAGGGAACGATGTTCACTTCGTCGCCGGCGTCGACGTCGGCGCGGTCGTGTTCGAGCACGATGAAGCAGTTTGCTTCGCTCATCGAACTGAGCACGCCCGACCCTTGCGGGCCGGTGGTGACGACGCGCCAGAGGCCGGCGTCGTCACGCGTCGCGATGCCGCGCTGAAATTCGGTGCGGCCTGAGCGTTTTTTGAGCGGCTCGTCCGAGCGCGCGCGGATCGTCGTCAGCGTTTGCTGCGTCGCGCCCGACATCGCGAGCAGCGCCTCGCGAACGATGAAGTAGAACGTCGCCATGACCGCGACCGGATTGCCCGGCAGTCCGAAGAACAGCGCCGGCTTGCCCGCACCCGCGCGCTCGCCCGACCACAGGCGGCCGAACGCGAGCGGCCGTCCGGGGCGCATCGCGATCTTCCAGAACGCGACGTCGCCGAGCGAATTCATCAACTCGCGCGTGAAGTCCGCATCCCCGACCGATACGCCGCCCGAACTGATGACGACATCCGCCGCTTCCGTCGCACGGCGCAGCGCGCTTTCGAGCGACGCACGATCGTCGTGGACGATGCCGAGGTCGACCGTCTCGATGCCGAGGCGGCGGAGCATCGCAAAGAGCGTGTAGCGGTTGCTGTCGTAGAGGCTGCCTGGCGTCAGCGGTTCGCCGACCGAGCGCAACTCATTGCCGGTCGAAAAAAACGCGACGACGACGCGCTTCTTCACCGCTACATCCGCGATGCCAAGCGATGCGAGCAAGCCGAGATCCGATGCGCGCACGATGCGGCCCGCGCGCAACGCCGGTTTGCCGCGGGCGAGATCCTCTCCCGACAGCCGCCGGTTCTGGCCCGCGCGCACGGCGGCGGCGGTAAAGCGGATGGAATCGCCTTCGCGCGTGACGAGTTCCTGCTGGATGACCGTGTCGCAACCGGGCGGCATCAGCGCGCCCGTCATGATGCGCACGCATTGACCGTCGGCGGGTTGCGCGGTGAAGGGTTGCCCGGCGAACGCGGCGCCCGCGACATTCAGTTCGACGGTCTCTCCCGCGGACGCCAGCGCCGCGCCGGAGAACGCGTAACCGTCCATCGCGGAGTTGTCGAAGGCGGGGACATCGATGGGCGAAATCACGTCTTCCGCAAGCACGCGGTCCAGCGCATCGAACAGGCTGACCCGCTCCACGCGCCCTTCGTGCGCAAGCGGCAACGCCCATTGACGCACGATTTCCTGCGCTGCTTCGACGGGCAACGCGTTCGGATCGTAATGAGCGACGCAACCGGAAAGTGGCTTCAACGTGATCATGAATCGGAGAGAGGCGCGACGAACGCGGGCGAGGACCGGTTGCGAAGATGCCGGGGCAAGCGGGACAAGCGGGCGCCGATGTCTTCGACTAGCGGCGCTCCAGCTCCGCTAGCTGGCGCAGATCATTGATATTGTAAAACGCACGGTCATCGTCAAATGGCACTTGCACCGCCTTGTGGCGTGCGTACCACGCGCGCACTTTGCGCTCGCCGGATGAGAGCCAGGCGTCGAGATCGTCGGCGAGGGACGCGCGCACGAGCGCGAAAACCGGATGCGCGATGCGCTCGCCCGAAGGCTCCGTCGTCGCGGCATAGGCGATGTCGACTTGCGCTTCGTCGAGTGCGCGTGCGAGCAAAAGGCCGAGGCGCTCATCGACGAAAGGCGCATCGCACGGAGCGGTCAGCACGAACTCCGTCTGCGCGGCGCGCAAGCCCGCCGCGATGCCCGCGAGCGGGCCGGGATAGTCGCCGAGCGTATCGGCGATCACGCGGGCATCGAACGGTGCAACCAGCCGCTCGTACGCCTCGATGTTGCGGTTCGCGTTTACGAGAATCGCGCCGGCTTGCGGCGCGAGCCTGCGCAGCGCGTGCAGCGCGAGCGGCTCATCGCGATACAACTGCATGCCCTTGTCGACGCCGCCCATGCGCGAGCCTCGTCCGCCCGCGAGCAAGAGACCGGTGATGTCGGAGCGGGAAGTGCGGACACTCACGAGCGGCGCGTCCGTTCAGCCGCCGATATACGACATTTCGACGCGCGGCCCGTCTTCGCGCACCGCCGCCGAAGCGCTGCCGCGCAACTGCGAGTAGCGGTCGCCGCGCGCTTCCCAGACGCGCGCGATAGCGGTCGCGACGGTCTCGTCGCTTGCGCCGCCGCGGATAAGTCCGCGCAGATCGTGGCCGGCCGTCGCGAAGAGGCAGAGGTACAGCTTGCCTTCGGTCGACAGCCGCGCGCGCGTGCACGAGCCGCAAAACGCACGCGTCACGCTCGAAATGACGCCGATTTCGCCGCCGCCATCGCGATAACCCCAGCGCTGCGCCGTTTCAGCGGCTGTGTGTGCTTCGAGCGGCACGAGCGGAAAATGCTCCGCGATCCGCTCGACGACCTGCGCCGACGCCAGCACTTCGCTCATATTCCAGCCGTTCGACGCGCCGACATCCATGTATTCGATGTACCGCAGAATCGCGCCGCTTCCCTTGAAGTGCCGCGCCATCGGGACGATTTCCTGATCGTTCGTGCCGCGCTTCACGACCATGTTGACCTTCACAGGCGCGAGTCCCACCGCTTGCGCGGCCGCGATGCCGTCGAGCACGTCGGCGACGGCGAAATCGGCGTCGTTCATGCGGCGAAATAGCGCATCGTCGAGCGCGTCGAGACTGACAGTGACGCGCGACAAGCCCGCATCCTTGAGCGACTGAGCCTTGCGCGCGAGCAGCGAACCGTTGGTGGTCAGCGTGATGTCGAGCGGGCGGCCTTCGGGCGTGTGCAGGAGCGCCAGGCGTTCGATCAGGAATTCAAGGTTCTTGCGCAGCAGCGGTTCGCCGCCCGTGAGCCGGATTTTCTCGACGCCATGCGCGACGAACACCCGCGCGAGCCGCTCGATTTCCTCGAACGACAGCAGCGCCGAATGCGGGAGAAACTGGTAATCCTTGTCGAATACTTCGCGCGGCATGCAGTAGACGCAGCGAAAGTTGCACCGGTCCGTCACCGATATGCGCAAGTCGCGCAAGGGGCGCGCGAGCGTGTCCGTCAGCAGCCCGGAAGGCGACGATGCATCGCCGGAGTAATCCGGAATCGCGCTGACATCGGCGAGAGGGATGATGCGTCGGGACATAAGGCGTTGGAACTCGGTGGGAACGATGCGGAATTGTTTCATTTTAGCGGAAGCGCGCCTGCCGGGTCGGCGCCGCCCGCGACGCGTCGGCTCGGGCTTTCCACTATCGCTGCGCAATAAAAAACGCCATCGACCGAAATCGATGGCGTTTTCGTTACTGCTCACACAGCCAGCGTTGCTGGCGGCGTGATTGCGCTCAGTGCGCGTCCTTGCCGGTTTCCACTTGCTGCATCGGCGCGGAGTCGAGCGGCGGGAGCGGCTTGCGCTCGCGCGGCACGCGCGCCGGCTGCGGCTCGCTCGCGGCTGCGGCGCTTGCTTCGCGCAGCTTGTTCGCGTCCGTGCCGACCCACACGAGGCCAGCGGTTTCGAGCATCGGCTTCAGGGCGTCCGTTCCCGTCGACGTTGCCGGCGCTGCCGGCTTTTCCGTCGGCGCGGGCGTTGCAGCCGTTGCAGCTGATACCGCCGTGGCCGCCGGCGTCGGTTCGACCGCTTCGGTTTTCACCGGCTGGGCTTCGATCGCCACGGGTTCCGCGCGCTCCGTCTCTGCCGCTGCCGGTTCGGCCTTGATCGGCTCGACTGCGGTCGCTTCCGGCGTGCTGGCGATGGCCGCCGGCTTCAGCGGTTGCGACAGCTCCGCAGCTTCCGGTTCGGCTTCGGCGGCTGCCTGAGCAGGCACGGACGCTTCCGCGGGAGCGGAGGCGAACGGGTCGGCGGGCTTCGTTTCCGACACGTGCGGCGTCGGACCGAACGGGTTCTCGACTGCCACAGCGGGCGCGGGCTTCGCGAAGATGTCCACCGTCGACGCGACGGCTTGCGGCGCTTGCGCCGGTTCCGGCTTCGTCTCAGGCGTCGTTTCGGCGTTTGCCTCAGCCGCAGCGTCGGCCTGTGCGGGCGGCACTTCGGCGATGACCGGCTCGGATTCCACCGGCTTCACGTCGCGGCTTTCCGTAACCGGCTTGTCGGCGGCGGCGGGACGCGGTTCGCGGCGAGCGGACGCTTCCTGCGCGGCTTCTGCGTCGAACACGCCGGCTTGCGCGGACATGCTGTCGGCTGCGCCTTCGGCTTCCGCGACATCGGCGGCGTGATTCACCGTCGTGCCTTCTTCGTCACGATCGCGGCGGCCGCCACGACGGCCACGGCGACGACGGCGGCGCTCTTCGCCATCGCGTGCGGCGGCCTGATCGGCGAACGCGTCGACGCCTTGCTCGGGATCGGCGTTGAATTGCGCTGCATCGACGATATCGGAATCAATCGGCTCCGACGGCGTCAGCGCCTCGACGGCTGCTTCGGGCTGAGGCTTGCGGCGCTCGCCGCGCTCCGGACGCTCGGCGCGCTCAGGGCGTTGCGCGCGCTCGGCTCCTTCGGTGCGCTCGGCTCGTTCCGTCCGCTCCGCGCGTTCCGTACGTTCGACGCGCTCACCGCGTTCCGCACGCTCCGCACGCTCCGCACGCTCACGGCGTTCCGGACGCTCGGCGGCTTCCGGACGCGCTGCGCGTTCGGCGTTGCGATCCTGTCCGCGTTCGCGGGTTTCACGCGGCTCGCGCGCCTCACGCGGTTCGCGGGCCTCGCGCGGTTCACGCACTTCGCGCGGCTCACGTGCTTCACGCGGTTCACGAGCCTCGCGTGCTTCGCGCGGCTCACGCACTTCACGCAGCTCGCGGCCTTCGCGTCCGCTGCGCACTTCGCGGTCTTCACGACGCGCGCCTTGACGGCCAGCGCCATTGCCGCCGGTCGCGGCGCCAGCGGCGCCCGCCGCCGCACCTTCGCGTGCGGCGCCGCCACGGCGATTGCGATTGCGGTCGCCGCCGCCCGTGCGCTCGCCACGCTCACCGCGTTCCGTGCGTTCACGTTGCGGACGCGTCGCCGGTTGAGCTTCGACGGGCGCCGGAGCCGGCTTCGCTTCCGGCTGAATGCCGAACAGGTTCTTGATCCAGCCGATGAAACCGCCGCTCGCCGCAACCGGGGCTGGCGCAGGCGCGGGGGCCACGGCTTCGACGGGCGCGGGCTTCACCGGCGCGCTCGGCGCCGGCTTTTCGGGCGTGATGCCCTTGACCGCCGCTTCCTGCTTCGGCTTCACTTCCTCACTGCGCTTGCTGTAGCCGGTTTCCGACTCGAGTTCGCTCGCCGCTTCGACGGCCATCTTCCACGACGAGCGCGGCTCGTCGAGGCGGGCATCGTCGTGACGCAGACGTTCCAGCTTGTAATGCGGCGTCTCCAGATGCTTGTTCGGGATCAGCACGACATTGACCTTGAAGCGCGACTCGATCTTGTTGATCTCCGAGCGCTTCTCGTTGAGCAGGAAGGCGGTCACTTCGACCGGCACCTGGCAGTGAATTGCCGCGGTGTTTTCCTTCATCGCTTCTTCCTGAATGATCCGCAGCACTTGCAGCGCGGACGATTCGGTATCGCGGATGTGGCCCGTTCCGTTGCAGCGCGGGCAGGTCACGTGGCTGCCTTCCGACAGCGCCGGACGCAGGCGCTGGCGCGACAGTTCCATCAGGCCGAAGCGCGAAATCTTGCCCATCTGCACGCGTGCGCGGTCGTGCTTCAGCGCGTCTTTCAGGCGCTGCTCGACTTCGCGCTGGCTCTTCGCCGACTCCATGTCGATGAAGTCGATCACGATCAGACCGCCGAGGTCGCGCAGGCGCAACTGGCGCGCGACTTCGTCGGCGGCTTCGAGATTGGTGCGCGTGGCGGTTTCTTCGATGTCCGCGCCCTTGGTCGCGCGGGCCGAGTTCACGTCGATGGCGACGAGCGCCTCGGTGTGATCGATCACGATCGCGCCGCCCGACGGCAGCGGCACCGTGCGCGAGTACGCCGTTTCGATCTGATGCTCGATCTGGAAGCGCGAGAAGAGCGGCACGTCGTCGTGATAGCGCTTCACCTTCGAGAGGTTGTCGGGCATCACGATGTCCATGAAGGCGCGCGCCTGGTCATGGATTTCGGTCGTGTCGATGAGAATTTCGCCGATGTCCGGCTGGAAGTAATCGCGAATCGCGCGGATGACGAGGCTCGATTCGAGGTAAATCAGCATCGGCTGGCCGGCGACGCCGCTCTGCGACGCGGCTTCGATCGCACGCCACAGCTGCATCAGGTAGTTCAGGTCCCACTGGAGCTCTTCCGCCGAACGGCCGATACCCGCCGTGCGCGCGATGATGCTCATGCCTTCCGGCAAGTCGAGCTGCGCCATGGTTTCGCGCAGTTCCTGCCTCTCGTCGCCTTCGATCCGGCGCGACACGCCGCCGCCGCGCGGATTGTTGGGCATCAGGACGAGGTAACGGCCGGCCAGCGAAATGAACGTGGTCAGCGCCGCGCCCTTGTTGCCGCGCTCTTCCTTTTCGACCTGAACGATGAGTTCCTGGCCTTCGCGCAGCGCGTCCTGGATGCGCGCGGAGCGCATGTCGACGCCATCGCGGAAATACTGGCGGGCGACTTCCTTGAACGGCAGAAAGCCGTGGCGATCCTCGCCGTAGTTGACGAAGCAGGCTTCGAGCGACGGCTCGATGCGGGTGACGACTCCCTTGTAGATGTTGCCTTTGCGCTGTTCGCGCCCGGCGGTTTCGATATCGATATCGATGAGCTTCTGCCCATCGACGATGGCGACGCGGAGTTCTTCCTGCTGCGTCGCATTGAACAGCATGCGTTTCATTGAACGGCTCCAGAGCAGCTCTGCCGTCCCTCGTCTTGCGAATCGCCGCCGGTGAGTCGACATCGGGCGCGCGAAGCGGGAGGGCGTGCATGCCACGCTTTTTGTGTGTTGTCACAAAGCACGCTGGAGCGGAATTTCTGGCGGGAGAATTGCCGAAAGCTGGCTGCGGCGCCGGAAAGCGGCGGCGAAGCCATGGGGCACATGCGACAACAGAGGCGCCGAGGGCGATGCAGCCCGCGCGAGGATGACGGCGGCGCGGAGGTTCCGCGTCTCAAAATGGACGCGCCGAACCCGCTGCGCTCTTGATACAGAGCCTTTCTTCCTCCCGACGGCGGCCACGATGCAAAGAGCGGCCGAGGCAGTCCCGCGCAACCGGCGCGATGCTTCGTTGCCCATCTTCACCATCGCGGCCATGCCGCGCCGGCCGCCGCAGGCCAGGTGCTCCCGGCGGCGTGCCGTGTCTCGCCTCATGCGACGCTTATTTCGCCTCTCGCGCTTCGCCGGAATCAGCGCAGCAGCGGGTTGCGTCGTCAGTTGTTCGCAAATCGGCGAGCCGCGATGTGCCGTTTTCGCCCCATGCGCGATGGCAGGGCTGAATCGGGCGGGCATCCGGGTGTACGTCCGGACGCCAATCGCTTCTCGCCGATGAAATTCTTTTTGACCAGAAATCCGTTACCGTCGGCGATCGACACGACCGAACGCGCCTGTGGGCTCCGTCCCTGCCGGTGATATCGCCGTGCGTGCAACTCGTCGCTCTATTTTCCGGGCGAGCAACCGACCCTGGGCACAAGTAAAATAATGATTTATTGCTTGCACCGGAACAGTCTGAACAATCTCGATTGCGGTATTCGTCTACCGCGCCCGTTTCAGGCTGCTCGCAAATTATATTCAGAATGAATGAGTTAGGCAAAAAATCCCATAAACCGGTCGCAAGTGAGCAGGTGTCGATGATCGAAATCGACGAAAACGCCGCCGGTCAGCGCATCGATAACTTCCTTTTACGCGTCTGCAAAGGCGTCCCGAAAAGCCATATTTATCGCATTCTTCGCAGCGGCGAGGTGCGGGTGAACAAAGGCCGCATCGACGCCGCGTACCGCCTGGAACTGGGCGATCTCGTGCGCGTGCCGCCGATCCGCGTCGCGCAAGCCGACGAAGCGCCGGTGTCGTCCAATGCGCCCGCCGCCGAATTTCCGATTCTTTTCGAAGACGACCATATGATCGTCATCGACAAACCGTCGGGCGTGGCGGTGCACGGCGGCAGCGGCGTCGCGTTCGGCGTCATCGAACAATTACGGAATGCGCGGCCGCACGCGAAGTTTCTGGAACTCGTGCATCGGCTGGACCGGGAAACGTCCGGCGTGCTGATGCTCGCGAAAAAGCGCGCGGCGCTCGTCAATCTGCACGAGCAGATTCGCGAAAATCGCATGGACAAGCGTTATTACGCGCTCGGGCACGGCGACTGGCCGAGCGACTGGGGACGGCGGCGCATCGTGAAGGCGCCGCTGCACAAGTACGTCGCGGCCGACGGCGAGCGGCGCGTGCGCGTCCAGGAAAACGGATTGCCGTCGCACACGGTCTTCAACCTGATCGAGCGATGGGACGATTACGCGTGGGTCGAGGCCGAACTCAAGACCGGGCGCACGCATCAGATTCGCGTGCACATGGCGAGCATCGGGCTGCCGATCGCGGGCGACGCCAAATACGGCGACTTTCCGCTCAACAAGGAACTCGCGCGGCCGAGCGCGAATCCGTCGCTCAAGCGCATGTTTCTGCACGCGTATCGCCTGAAAATCACGCATCCGGCGACGGGTGCGCCGCTGCAATTCGAGGCGCCGCTTCCGGCGGAGTGCCGGCGCTTTATCGAACAACTCAAAAATCGAGAGACATAAATGGCGCGGCAGCAATTCGATCTGATCGTATTCGACTGGGACGGCACGCTGATGGATTCGACCGTCCACATCACGCGCAGCATTCAGGCGGCCTGCCGCGACCTGGGGCTGCCGGTTCCGGCCGATGAGTCCGCGAGCTATGTCATCGGCCTCGGGCTTAAGGACGCGCTGCAAATCTGCGCGCCGACGCTTGATCCGAAGGACTATCCGCGTCTCGCCGAGCGTTACCGCTTTCACTTTCTGACGACCGGCCAGCAAACCGAGTTGTTCAGGGGCGTGCGTGAACTGCTGCAGGAATTGCGCGACGAGGGCTATTTTCTCGCCGTCGCGACGGGCAAGAGCCGCGTCGGTCTGAACCGCGCGCTGGATCAGTCGCGGCTGACGAGCCTGTTCGACGGCACGCGCTGCGCCGACGAAACCTTCTCGAAGCCGCATCCCGCGATGCTCCACGAACTTACGCGCGAACTCGGGCAGGACTTGTCGCGCACGGTGATGATCGGCGACACGACTCACGACCTGCAAATGGCGATCAACGCGGGGGCGGCGGGCGTGGGCGTCGCGTATGGCGCGCACCCGGCGAATTCGCTCACGGCGTTGCAGCCGCGTTTTTGTGCGGATAGCGTCGCGTCGCTGGCGGGCTGGCTGCGGGAGCACGCATGACCGAATCCCAGCAGCCTGGACATGAAGCGGTGCGCGTCTGCGCATCGGACGAGCTCGCCGATGGCGGCGCGGGCGTGCGCGTGGCGGCCACGGAAGCGAGCGGCGAGGCCGTGGTCTTCTTCGTGCGCTACGACGGCAAGCCGTACGGCTATCTCAATCGTTGCGCGCACGTGCCGATGGAACTCGACTGGAACGAGGGCCAGTTCTTCGAAAGCTCGGGCCTATACTTGATGTGCGCGACGCACGGCGCCATCTACGAGCCCGACAGCGGCAAATGCGTCGGCGGACCGTGTCGCGGCGCGCGCCTTCGGCCCGTGAGCGTGGAAGAGCGCGAAACGCCGGAAGGCCGCGCGGTCTTTTGGCTGCCCGATGACACGCTTCGCCCCGCCTGATTTCCTTCTCTCTTTTTTGACGCGGCTGCACGCCCGGAAGACCACGCATGTCCGATAACCTTTCTCCCAACCCGCGCGGCAACGACCACTGGGAGCGCGACGCGCTCGAGCGAATCGCGCTCGCCGCCATCCGCGAGCAGCGCGCGGCGCGTCGCTGGCGCATCTTTTTTCGCTTCGTGTTTCTCGCGGTCGTTCTGTTCATCGCGTGGGGCGTGTTCGACTTCACCGGCGATCACGTGTCGAAAACCGCGAAGCACACGGCGCTGATCGACCTGCAAGGCGAAATTTCCGCCAACAGCGACGCCAGCGCCGACAACATTGGCGCGGCGCTCGAAAGCGCATTCGAGGACGAAGGCACGGCCGGCGTGATCCTGCGCATCAATAGCCCGGGCGGCAGTCCGGTGCAGGCGGGCATCGTCAATCGCGAGATCGGGCGGCTGCGCGCGAAATATCCGAAGACGCCGCTTTACGTCGTTGTCGACGACATGTGCGCGTCGGGCGGTTACTTCATCGCGGCGGCGGCCGATCGCATTTATGTCGATCGCGCGAGCATCGTCGGGTCGATCGGCGTGCTGATGGACGGCTTCGGCTTCACCGGCCTGATGGACAAGCTGGGCGTCGAGCGCCGCATGCATACGTCGGGCGCGAACAAGGGTGCGTTCGATCCTTTCTCGCCCGAGACGCCGCAGATGACCGCGCACGCGCAGGACATGCTGAACGCGATCCACAAACAGTTCATCGACGCCGTGAAGCAGGGCCGCGGCAAGCGTCTGAAGGACGATCCGGAGCTCTTCTCCGGCATGTTCTGGACGGGCGAGAAGAGCGTGGAACTCGGTCTCGCCGATGGTTTCGGCGACGCGAATTACGTCGCGCGGGAAGTCATCAAGCAACCGGATATCGTCGATTACACGCAGAAGGAAAGCATCGGCGAACGCGTGGTGCGGCGCTTCGGGGCTTCGGTCGGCGATGCCGCCGTGCGCGCGCTGACGCTCGGCGGCAAACTGCAACTGCGCTAAGAGTTACGAAGCCAGCAGCAGGAAGATCGCCGGGCGCTTGTGCAGATCGGGCGCGGCGGCTTTCTTCCAGTCCGCCGCCGTGCGCGTGACGATGGTTTCGCCCGGCAGCGTCAGATCGACCGCCACGGATATCAGCGTCGACGGCGCGCAGGTCGCAATCAGCGTGTCGAGCATCGCGCGATTGCGGTAAGGCGTCTCGATGAAAATTTGCGTCTGGTTCGCCTTGCGCGACAGTTGCTCGAGTTCGCGCAGGCGCTTGCCGCGCTCGCTTGCATCGACCGGCAAGTAGCCGTTGAACGCGAAGCTCTGGCCGTTCATGCCCGATGCCATCAGCGCGAGCAGAATCGAACTCGGGCCGACGAACGGCACGACCTTCACGCCACGCTGATGCGCGCGCCGCACGAGCAGCGCGCCGGGATCGGCGATAGCGGGGCAGCCCGCTTCCGAGACGAGGCCGGCGTCCGCGCCCGCGAGAATCGGCGCGAGCAGCTTGTCGATTTCGGCGGGCGGCGTGTTCACATTCAGCTCGCGGATTTCGATTTCCTGAATCGGCCGCTGGGTGCCGACTTTTTTCAGAAAGGCGCGCGTTGTCTTTGCGTTCTCGCCGATGTAATAGCCAAGCGCAGCGGCGCGCGCACGCACCGGCTCCGGCAAGACTTGCGCGAGCGCGTCGGCGTCGCCTTCGCCCAGGGTGTTGGGGATCAAATAGAGGACGCCGCTCATGCCGCCTCCAGCGGTGAGAAACCGGCGGCGCGCAGCATCTTCGTCAGCGCGATGAGCGGCAAGCCGATGAGCGCGGTCGGGTCGTCGGACTCGATCGCATCGAGCAGCGCGATGCCCAGTCCCTCCGATTTCGCGCTTCCCGCGCAGTCGTATGGCGTTTCGGCCCGCAGATAGGCTTCGATCTCATCGTCGGTGTAGTCGCGAAAGCGCACGCGCGTCACGATGTCGGCGGATTGCACGCCGCCCGTGCGCACGTCGAAAACGCAAAGCGCGCTGTGGAAATCGACGGTGCGTGCGCGCATCGCCTGAAGCTGTGCGACGGCGTTCTCGTGCGTGCCGGGCTTGCCGATCTGGCGGCCGTCGAACGTCGCCACCTGATCGGAACCGATCACGATGGCGTCGCGCGTATCGCCGATGCGATCCGCCGCCGCACGCGCCTTCGCGATGGACAGCCGCACGGCCGTCGCCTCGGGCGTTTCGCCGGGAAGCGGCGTTTCGTCGATATCGGGCGATATGACGTCGAAGGGGACTCGAAGGCGTTCGAGCAACTCCCGCCGGTAGGGCGAGCTGGACGCGAGAACGAGGCGCACGGGACGCTTCGGTGAAAGGGGCGGTGAATCGGTAGCCGGCATGAGCGAAATCAGCAAGAAGTCAGCGGGAGTGGGAGAAAAAGCGGCGGGGCGCTGGTGCAACAGTCGCGTACCCTTAAGTGTTTGACTCGAAAGAACAAAGCCTATATGATTTTGGGCTTTTCATCGGCTGGCGGTTAGTCATCGCTCGATGAAGCGTGCCGGACAGGCCAAAGCAGGCCAAAGCAGGTTCAAGCAGCCCGGAGCGCACAGCGGAAACGTCATGCGAGCCTCGCGTTGCCTATCCGGGCAAGCCAGGCCTGCCTTCCGGCTGCGGACGGTGCCATACTGAACGCTACGGCATGTCCGGCGCACCGGACGCGCAGAAAACGTACGAACCCACGCAAGATTAACGAACGGCATAAGCAGGAGCGCACATGACTCAGAATCCTGGCAAACCTGCGAGCCCCGCCGATCTGCGCGCGCTCGACCTTTACGACTTTGCCGAGAACAAACGGCAGGCGGCGGGCGCGCTGCGCGTTGCGCAATTGCCGCGCATGTTAGCCGAAGTCCCGGCGGATGCGCCAGATCGCGACACGGTGTTCACCTGGCAGGGCGAGGGTTCGACCCAGCCGGAATTGCAGGACGACGGCACGGAAGCGCCGCAGCCGTACGTGCGCCTCGCGGTGCACGGTTCGGTGTGGCTCATGTGCCAGCGCTGTCTTTCTCCGTATTCGCAGCATCTCGACGTCGATGCGACGTATCGGATCGTCGCGACGGAAGAAGAAGCGGACGAATATCCGCTCGAGGACGATGAAGTCGAAGTGATCGTGGGCTCGCGCCAGTTCGATCTCGTCGACTTGATCGAAGAGGAGTTGTTGTTGTCGTTGCCGCTCGTGCCAAAGCACAACGTCTGTCCCAAGGTGCACGAGAGCCTGCTCTCGGGCGGCGAAGAGGACGAGGCGGCCGAGGGCGGCGAGAACGACGTCGAGAAACCGAATCCGTTTGCCGTGCTGGAGAAGCTCAAGAAGAGCGATCCGGACGACAAGAAGCATTGATGTGGCGGTGTGGCCAGGCAATGGCCGCACGGCGACCTCCCGCTTCAGGCGGTTGGCCAGACGGCCCGGCAGTTCCTTCGCGAACGCGAAATTGGGCCTGTGTTAGAATTCGCAAAATTTTTCTGGAGTAATCATGGCAGTTCAGCAAAACAAGAAGTCGCCGTCGAAGCGCGGCATGCATCGTTCCCACGACTTCCTCCCGTCGGCTCCGCTGGGTGTCGAGCCGAGCACGGGTGAAGTGCATCTGCGTCACCACGTGAGCCCGAACGGCTACTATCGTGGCAAGAAAGTCGTCAAGACGAAGAACGACTAAGCGTTCGTTCTGCGCATTGCTGCAGGCGCGCTGCCGGTCTTCGGCCGTGCGCGCCTGGCACGCTTTGACACTTTCCCGGTACGACAAGAAGGCGGCATTTCACTGCCGCTTTTTTGTGCCTGAAATTCGTCGCTTTCCATGACCGTAAAGATAACCATTGACTGCATGGGAGGCGACCACGGTCCGGCCGTGACCGTTCCCGCCGCCGTCAATTTCGTGCGCTCGCATCCCGACGCGCATCTGATGCTCGTCGGCATCGAGCAAGCAATCCGCGCCCAGCTGAAAAAAGCGAAGGCGGTCGACGAGCCGCGGCTGACGGTCGTTTCCGCGACGGAAGTGGTCGCCATGGACGATCCCGTCGAAGTCGCGCTGCGCAAGAAGAAAGATTCATCGATGCGCGTCGCGTTGAACCTCGTGAAGGACGGCGAGGCGCAGACCTGCATCTCCGCCGGAAATACCGGCGCGCTCATGGCCGTATCGCGCTACGTGCTCAAGACGCTGTCGGGCATCGAGCGCCCGGCCATCGCGTTTGCCATGCCGAGCCAGAAGGGCTACACCACCGTGCTCGATCTCGGCGCGAACGTCGATTGCGAGCCGGAGCATCTGCTGCAATTCGCGGAGATGGGGCACGCACTCGTGTCGGCGATCGAAGGGCGCGAGCGGCCGACCATCGGGCTGCTCAATATCGGCGAAGAAGTCATCAAGGGCAATGAGACGATCAAGCGCGCCGGCGAGCTGCTGCGCGCGAGCACGCTCAACTTCTACGGCAACGTGGAAGGCAACGACATCTATAAAGGCACCACGGATGTCGTCGTCTGCGACGGTTTCGTCGGCAATGTCGCGCTGAAGACCTCCGAAGGTCTCGCGAAGATGCTCTCCGACATGATCAAGGAAGAGTTCACGCGCTCGCTGTCCAGCAAGCTGATGGCGCTCGTCGCGATGCCGGTGCTCAAGCGTTTCAGAAAACGCGTCGATCCCGCGCAATACAACGGCGCGGCGCTGCTCGGCTTGCGCGGCCTCGTCATCAAGAGTCACGGTTCGGCGGAAGCCTACGGTTTTGAGTGGGCGATCAAACGCGGGTATGATGCGGTAAAAAATGGCGTGCTCGAACGCCTGGTGCGCGCGATGGAAGAGAATGCTCAGCCCGCGCGCGACGCCGGCGCGAGCACAACGGCTGCCCATGCCGCCAGCCCCGCCGATTCAGCGGGCGCCGCCGCGGCGTCTCAGCCAAACTCCCTGCCAAACCCGCCGGACACGTCCGGCACCGCGCTACCCACGAAGGCATAATGGCTCACTCCAATCTTTACGCTCGCGTGCTGGGCACCGGCAGCTATCTGCCGTCCGAGCGCATCACGAATCAGGCATTGGCGGACCGTCTCGCGACGCAAGGTGTCGAGACCAGCGATGAATGGATCGTCGCACGCACCGGCATCCATGCGCGCCATTTCGCGGCGCCCGACCAGACGACGAGCGATCTCGCGCTCATCGCATCGCAGAAAGCGATTGAGGCCGCAGGCATCGATCCTCAGTCGATCGACCTGATCATCGTCGCGACTTCCACGCCCGATTTCGTGTTTCCGAGCACTGCCTGCCTGCTGCAGAACAAGCTCGGCATCAAGAACAACGGCGCGGCGTTCGACGTGCAGGCCGTTTGCTCCGGCTTCGCGTACGGCATGGCGACGGCGGACAGCTTCATCCGCAGCGGGATGCACCGCACGGCGCTGGTCGTCGGCGCGGAAACCTTCTCGCGCATTCTCGATTTCAAGGACCGCACTACCTGCGTGTTGTTCGGCGACGGCGCGGGTGCGGTCGTGCTGCAGGCATCGGAAGAGCCGGGCGTGCTGGCGAGCGCGTTGCATGCGGACGGCAGTTACGCGGACATTCTCTGCACGCCGGGCAACGTGAACGGCGGCGTGGTCGCGGGCAGCGCGTTCCTGCACATGGACGGCCAGGCGGTGTTCAAGCTCGCGGTGAACGTGCTGGAGAAGGTTGCCATCGAGGCGCTGCAGAAGGCGCAACTGACGCCGCAGGACATCGACTGGCTGATTCCCCATCAAGCCAATATCCGCATCATGCAAAGTACTTGCCGCAAGCTGCATCTGCCGCAGGAGCGCATGGTGGTGACGGTCGGCGAGCACGGCAATACGTCGGCGGCGTCGATTCCGCTCGCGCTCGACGTCGCGGTGCGCGACGGCCGCATCAAGCGCGGACAGAACGTGCTGATCGAAGGCGTGGGCGGCGGCTTCACGTGGGGCGCGTCGATCTTCCGCTATTGATTCGTTTAGCCATCCCCTCTACTCATTCGTAACTGATCCCCTTCACGGCAGCCGCCGCGCGCCACACGAGCGCGCGGCCCGTGCGCAAGCCGGGTAGCCATACGGGATCATTCCAATTCAAACGAGGACGACATGAAATTTGCGTTCGTTTTTCCGGGCCAGGGCTCGCAATCGATCGGGATGCTCAACGCATTCGCCGATCACGCCGTGGTGCGCGAAACCGTTCAACAGGCATCCGACGCGCTTGGCCAGGACCTGGGCAAGCTGATCGCCGAAGGCCCGGCGGAAGAACTCAATCTCACGACCAACACGCAGCCCGTCATGCTGACCGCCGCCTACGCGATCTATCGCGTGTGGCAGACGGAAACGGGCCTCACGCCGGCGCTCGTCGCGGGTCATAGCCTCGGCGAATATACGGCCCTGGTGGCGGCGGGCGCGCTCGCTTTCGCCGATGCCGTGCCGCTCGTGCGCTTCCGCGCCCAGGCGATGCAGAACGCGGTGCCGGTCGGCGAAGGCGGCATGGCGGCGATCCTCGGTCTCGACGACGACACGGTGCGCGCGGTGTGCGCCGAAGCCTCGTCGGCGGGCGTGGTCGAAGCGGTCAACTTCAATGCGCCCGCGCAGGTCGTGATCGCCGGCTCGAAGGCCGCTGTCGAGAAAGCGTGCGAAGTGGCGAAGGCGAAGGGCGCGAAGCGTGCATTGCCGCTGCCCGTGTCCGCGCCGTTCCATTCGTCGCTGCTCAAGCCCGCGTCCGACCAGTTGCGCGAGTATCTCGCCAAGGTCGAAATCAGGACGCCGGCCATTCCGCTAATCAATAACGTCGATGTCGCGATCGTCTCCGATCCCGCCGCCATTAAGGACGCGCTCGTGCGTCAGGCTGCCGGTCCGGTGCGCTGGGTCGAATGCGTTCAGGCGATGGCGCGCGAAGGCGTCACGCACCTCATCGAATGCGGACCGGGCAAGGTGCTCGCCGGGCTGACGAAGCGTATCGACGGCAATCTGGTCGGCGGCTCGATCTTCGATCCGGCTTCGCTCGAGGAAACGCGCAAACTGATCGCTGGATAAGAGAGAGAACGACATGAACTTGGACAATCAGGTAGCGATCGTCACCGGCGCATCGCGTGGCATCGGACGCGCAATCGCGCTGGAACTGGCGCGGCAGGGCGCGACGGTGATCGGCACGGCCACGAGCGAAAGCGGCGCGAGGAGCATCAGCGACGCGCTGGCACAAGCGGGCGGCAAGGGCCGCGGCGCGGTGCTGAACGTGAACGACGCCGCCGCTGCCGATGCGTTCATCGACGCAACCGTGAAGGAATTCGGCGGACTCAACGTTCTGGTGAACAACGCGGGCATCACGAAAGATCAGCTCGCGATGCGCATGAAAGACGACGAGTTCGACGCCGTCATCGACACTAACCTGCGCGCCGTGTTCCGCCTGTCGCGCGCCGTGCTGCGTCCGATGATGAAGGCGCGCGGCGGCCGCATCATCAACATCACGTCGGTGGTCGGGTCGTCGGGCAATCCCGGTCAGGCCAACTACGCGGCGGCGAAAGCCGGCGTCGCGGGCATGACGCGCGCGCTCGCACGCGAGATCGGCAGCCGCGGCATCACGGTGAACTGCATCGCGCCGGGCTTCATCGATACCGACATGACCAAGGTCCTGCCGGAAGAGCAGCGCACCGCGCTGACCGCGCAGATTCCGCTCGGCCGGCTCGGCAGCCCGGACGATATCGCGCATGCGGTGGCCTTCCTGGCGTCGCCTTTCGCCGGTTACATCACGGGCACGACGCTGCACGTGAACGGCGGCATGTACATGTAATAGGCATTTCGCCGAAATTCGCTTAATATCCGCGCGGCAGACGGGCGCGCGAAATGCTCTGACCGCCATGCGCGCACGGTCGACAGCGTGACCGCAACAAACGATGCAACCCGCCGCAAGCGCCTTGATGAAGCGCAGCAGGCGGCGGAGCACGGAACAGAAGCGCCGTATTTTGCGGGACCAAACCTGATAAAATGCGCGCACTTGTATTTTTGAACTTTTATTCCCTCGGAGGGTTGCATGGACAACATCGAACAGCGCGTGAAGAAGATCGTCGCCGAACAACTGGGCGTGGCCGAAGCCGAAATCAAGAACGAAGCATCGTTCGTGAACGATCTGGGCGCTGACTCGCTCGATACCGTTGAACTGGTGATGGCGCTGGAAGACGAGTTCGGCATGGAAATTCCCGATGAAGAGGCCGAAAAGATCACCACGGTTCAGCAAGCGATCGACTACGCTCGCGCGAACGTCAAGGCCTAAGGCCGGACGCGCCGGCGACTTGTCGCTTTTCAAGCTTGAAGCACCGTCGCTGCGAAAACCGATTTAACAGCCACAGGGCACACAGGGCGGTTTCCTGTGGCCGCTGTGGCTTTTGCTTTTTGTCATTCTATGGATAAGGGGTTACCGTGAGCCGTCGTCGAGTTGTTGTTACAGGCCTTGGGCTCGTTTCGCCTGTCGGCAATACCGTTGCCGACGGCTGGGCCAATCTGGTGGCGGGCAAGTCCGGCATTGCCAATATCACGAAGTTCGATGCCACGAACTTCTCGACCCGTTTCGCGGGCGAGGTGAAGGGCTTCAACATCGAGGACTACATGCCCGCGAAAGAAGCGCGCCACATGGATACCTTTATCCATTACGGCTTCGCGGCGGGTGTCCAGGCCATGCAGGACAGCGGTCTCGAGATCACCGACGAGAACGCGGAGCGCGTGGGCGTCGTGGTCGGCTCGGGCATCGGCGGGCTGCCGATGATCGAAGTCACCCAGACGGAGCTGCTCAATCGCGGCCCGCGCCGCATTTCGCCGTTCTTCGTGCCCGCGTCGATCATCAACATGATCTCCGGCCATCTGTCGATTCGCTTCGGCCTCAAGGGCCCGAACCTGTCGATGGTCACGGCGTGCACGACGGGCCTGCACTGCATCGGCGAAGCGTCGCGTCTGATCGAATACGGCGACGCGGACGTCATGATCGCGGGCGGTGCGGAAGCGACGGTGTCGCCGCTCGGCATCGGCGGCTTCGCGGCGGCGCGTGCGCTCTCGCAGCGCAACGACGATCCCGCCACCGCCAGCCGCCCCTGGGACACGGACCGCGACGGCTTCGTGCTCGGCGAAGGCGCAGGCGTGATGGTGCTCGAAGAGTACGAACACGCGAAAGCGCGCGGCGCGAAGATTTACGCGGAAGTGCTGGGCTACGGCATGAGCGGCGACGCGTACCACATGACGGCGCCGCCCGAGGACGGCGACGGCGGCCGCCGCGCGATGGTCAACGCGCTCAAGAACGCGAAGGTCAACGCGGACGAGGTCAACTACGTGAACGCGCACGGCACGTCGACGCCGCTCGGCGACATCGCGGAGACCATCGGCATCAAGCGCGCCCTCGGCGACCATGCGAAGAACGCCGTCGTGAACTCGACCAAGTCGATGACCGGCCACCTGCTGGGCGGCGCGGGCGGCCTGGAGTCGGTGTTCACGGTGCTTGCCATTCACAACCAGATCTCGCCGCCGACTATCAACATCTTCAACCAGGACCCGCAATGCGACCTGGACTACTGCGCGAACACCGCCCGGGAAATGAAGATCGATGTCGCGGTGAAGAACTCGTTCGGCTTCGGCGGCACGAACGGCTCGCTCGTGTTCAAGCGTCACTGAGCGCAACGCGCTCGGCGGATCGGGGACCGTGATGACGGGCGCGCAGCAGCATCGGCCGCATCGGGAAGCAGGCAATCTGCCGCGCATCCCGATGCGGCCGTCTCGTTTCGTACTGGCCGCGCTCGTTGTGTTCATCGCGGTAGCGGGCGCGGCTGTTTTCGAGTGCATCGCGGGACATTTCGGCGCTTTCGATGGCACCGTCGCGGCGCTCGTCGTGGTCGCGCTGCTCGGGGTCGCAGCGTCGCGCTGGCGGCGTCGCCAGCCGGCGGCGATCGCGCTGCACGCGGACGGCCTGACCGTCTGGGACCGTGCGGGCGGTGCGCAGTATTTTTCCATCATCGGCTGCGCGCAATGGGGCGGGCGGCTGCTGGCGCTGACCTTGTCGTCGGGAAAAAACCGGCCGCGCACGCTGCTCGTCGCCGCCGATGCCGTCGATTCCGACACCTTCCGCCAGCTTGCAGTGCGCGCCCGCCGCGCCGCGAGCGCATACCTGTAACGACTGTAACGGCGCATGAGCATCGGGGATAACGCGAAGACGGTAACGCTACAATAGCCGTCCGCGAACAGCCCCCAAGTCAAACGGATTTCCAGGTGAGCGAAAAAGAAATCGACCAAGTCCTGGTCGAGCGCGTGCAGAAGGGCGACAAAGCCGCGTTCGAACTGCTGGTCGCCAAATACCACCGCAAGATCATTCGACTGATCTCTCGCCTCGTGCGCGACCCCGCCGAGGTCGAGGACGTCGCCCAGGACGCCTTCATCAAGGCTTACCGCGCGCTGCCGCAATTTCGGGGCGAATCCGCGTTCTACACCTGGCTGTACCGGATTGCCGTCAATACGGCAAAGAACTACCTTGCCACGCAGGGCCGCCGCGCTCCCACTTCTACCGAAGCAGATGCCGAAGAGGCGGAAACTTTCTCCGACGCCGACCAACTAAGGGATATCAACACGCCCGAGTCGATGTTGATGAGCAAGCAGATTGCCGAAACGGTCAATGCTGCGATGGCGCTGCTGCCGGAAGAACTGCGCACCGCCATCACGCTCCGGGAAATCGAAGGGTTGAGCTACGAAGAAATCGCCGAGATGATGAATTGCCCGATCGGCACCGTCAGATCAAGAATTTTCCGTGCTCGGGAAGCCATTGCGGCAAAATTGCGTCCGTTGTTGGACACTCCCGAAGGCAAGCGCTGGTAGGCGGCGAAAAACCACGGGACAGGGGCGCGATATCTGGGTTAGTTGGTGTCACTACGGGGTGGTATCACAGGATTGGGGAGCATCATGGGGTCGGTCTCGATGCAAGCGCACGGAAATTCGCAGTCACATTCTCAGGCTGGCACGCGCGGCGAGCGCTTGTCGGCGTTCGTCGACGGTGAGTCGCTCGACGAAATTCAGAACATCAGCCAGTTCCTTGCGGGACTGACGAGCCAGGACCGCGCGTCGTGGTCGGACTATCACCTGATCGGCGATGCCCTGCGCTCCGACGATCTCGTCGAAAGCCCGGGGCGCAGCAGCGCGTTCATGTCGGCGTTCTCCGTGCGCTTCGAAGCCGAAGCGCACGTGCTCGCTCCGGCGGCGCAGAAGGCGCGCGGCGGCATGCTGCGCCGGCGCGTCGTCCCGGCTTTCGCGGTGGCCGCCGCTGCCGCGACGCTGACGTGGATCGTCGTGCCGCAGTTGCAGGGCGTCGGCACCCAGCCGGTCGCGCAAGTGGCGAGCGTCGCGCAGACGGAGCCGGTGCAGCGCGTCGCGCTGGCGTCGGTGCCGGCGGTGAGCACGGCCGCGCCCGTCGTGGAGGCGAACATCATCCGCGACGCGAGTCTCGATCAATATCTCGAAGCGCATCAGCAGTTCTCGCAGCAACCTGCGATGCCCGGCTCGATGCCTCTGATTCGTGCGGCCGCGACTTCGCAGGGCCAATAACCGAGGGTAAGTGTGCGGTTGAATAAAACTAGAACCTGGGGGCGGCTGCCGGCATTCATGTTGTGCGCAGCCGCATTGTTGTCGGCGGCATCGAGTTCGTTTGCCGACACCACCGACGCCGCACAGCGCAAGACCGCGGCCAGCCTGCTCAATCGCATCCACGACGCGGCCCAGCAGCAGAACTACGAGGGCACGTTCGTCTATCAGCGCGGCACGACGGTGCAGTCGTCGCGCATCACGCACGTCGCGACGCGCGGCGACGGCGAATACGAATCGCTTGAAAGCCTCGACGGCGCGCCGCGCCGCATGCTGCGCCACGACGACGACATGGTCACGTTCGTCCCCGAGCGGCATTTGCTCGTGATGGAGCATAGGCAGAGCCGGGACTCGTTCCCGTCGCTACTCGCGACCAGCGGGGATCAGGTGCTGAATTACTACGAGCCGAAGCTGCTCGGTAACGACCGCGTGGCGGGCGTCGACAGCCAGGTCATCGAACTCGATCCGAAGGATACGTACCGCTTCGCCTACAAGCTCTGGGCGGACGCCAAGACCGGCCTTTTGCTGCGTGCACAGACGCTCGATCCGGACGGCGAGGTGCTGGAGCAGCTTTCGTTCTCGCAAGTGCGCATCGGCGGGGCGATCGACAAGACGTCGATTGCGAACGGCATGCGCAGCACGGCGGGCTGGACCATCGTGCGGCCGCCCGTGCAGCCGGTCGACATGGAAGCGCAGGGCTGGCAACTGAAGCCGAACATTCCCGGCTTCAAGAAGATTCGCGAGTTGCGCCGGCCGATGGCGTCGAGCCAGCAGGGCCAGGCGCCGATTCCCGTCGATCAGGCCGTATTCTCGGATGGCCTCGCCGCCATTTCCGTGTTCGTCGAGCCGGTCGAGAAAAGTTTGCGCAAGGAAGGCGCGGGCAACAGCGGCGCGACGCATGTGCTCGTGAAGCGCCGTGGGGATTTCTGGATTACCTTGCTCGGTGAAGTGCCGCAAAGCACGTTGCAGCAATTTGCCTCTACCATAGAATACAAGCCTTCCCGGTAATCGAATCCCTCGCCTCCAGCCTATGAGCTACTACTCGCTGCGCAAGTTCATCGCGGCCGCGGCGCTCGCCGTGTGCCTGCCGCTCCTCTCGCATACAGCAGCGGCGGCGGCGCCAGCGGTGAACCTGCCGGATTTCACCGTGCTCGTCGACCGAGTCGGGCCTTCGGTCGTCAATATCCGCACGACCTCGCGCGTCGGCACCGCCAACGACCTGCGCGGTCTGCCGCCCGGTCTCGATGACGGCGACATGTCCGAGTTCTTCCGCCGCTTCTTCGGCATTCCGATGCCCGGTCAGCCGGGCTCGCCGCGTGGCGGTGGCGGAGGAGGAGGTGGTGGTGGTGGCGGCGGCGGCGGCGATCAGGGCAAGGGCGGCAGCCGCAGCGCTCCCGATGACAACCAGGACAACTCGGAACAGAGCAGCGGCGTCGGCTCGGGATTCATCCTGTCGACGGACGGCTACGTGATGACGAACGCGCACGTCGTCGACGACGCCGACACCATCTACGTCACGCTGACCGACAAGCGCGAGTTCAAGGCGCGTCTCGTCGGCGTCGACGAACGCACGGACGTCGCGGTGGTCAAGATCAGCGCGTCGAGTCTGCCGGCGATCACCATCGGCGATTCGAACAAGGTGCGCGTCGGCGAATGGGTGCTTGCGATCGGCTCGCCGTTCGGCCTCGACAACACGGTGACCGCGGGCATCGTCAGCGCGAAGGGGCGCGATACGGGCGACTACCTGCCGTTCATCCAGACCGATGTCGCCGTCAACCCCGGCAACTCGGGCGGTCCGCTCATCAATATGGCGGGCGAAGTCATCGGCATCAACTCGCAGATTTATAGCCGCACCGGCGGTTTCATGGGCATCTCGTTTGCGATTCCGATCGACGAAGCCATGCGCGTCGCCGATCAACTGAAGACGTCGGGGAAGGTGGTGCGCGGCCGGATCGCGGTGGCGATCGGCGAAGTGACGAAGGACGTCGCCGATTCGCTCGGCTTGCCGAAGGCGCAGGGCGCTCTCGTCAGCAGCGTCGAGTCGGGCGGTCCGGCGGACAAGGCGGGGATTCAGCCGGGCGACATCATCCTGAAGTTCAACGGGACGAACGTCGAGACGGCGACTGATCTGCCGCGCATGGTCGGCGAAAGCAAGCCGGGCTCGAAGGCAACCGTCACGATCTGGCGCAAGGGTCAGTCGCGCGATCTGCCGATCACCATTGCCGAAATGCAGCCGGACAAGGTTGCGAAGGCCGAGCAGCGCCGCGCCCCGCAGCCCAAGGAACGTGCGAGTAACTCGCTCGGACTTGCCGTGAGCGATCTCTCCGCCGAACAGAAAAAGGCGCTGAAGCTGACGAGCGGCGTGCTGGTCGATGCGGTCGAAGGACCGGCCGCGCGCGCGGGCTTCCAGAAGGGCGACATCATCATGCGGATCGGCGATACGGACATCACGAGCGCCAAGCAGTTCGAAGCCATCGCGCAGAATCTCGATGCGAGCAAGATGGTCGCGGTTCTCGTGCGTCGCGGCGACAACACGCAGTTCGTGCCGTTGCGCCCGCGCGTGCCGTCGCAGAAGTGAGGTCCGGCGTTGAGTGACGCGAGCGGCGCGCCTTTCGTCCTGTACGGGCGCGCCTGGTGTCATCTGTGCGAAGACATGCGCGCGGCGCTGGAGCCGATCGCCGCGCGCTTCGGCGTGGCGATCGAATGGATCGACATCGACGAAGATGCGGATCTCGAAGCGCGCTACAACGAGCGCGTGCCGGTGCTGATGCTCGACGGCGTCGAGTTGTGCCATTACCGGCTGGATGAAAATGCCGTCCACGCGGCCTTAGAGAAACGCGGCCGTTGATCCGCCGGACGCCGAAAACGCCTGTACACCCCCTTTTCGGCTAAAATGCAGAAGTTTTCCCCAAATTTTCAAGGCGTGCTCCGCGTATGTGAGGGCGCGCCTTTTTCGCTTGATCGGCACTGAATGAATCATATTCGTAACTTCTCGATCATTGCGCACATCGATCACGGCAAGTCGACGCTCGCGGACCGCATCATCCAGTTGTGCGGCGGGCTCTCCGATCGTGAGATGGAAGCGCAGGTGCTCGATTCGATGGACCTGGAACGCGAGCGCGGCATCACGATCAAGGCGCAGACGGCGGCATTGACGTACAAGGCGCGCGACGGCCAGGTCTACAACCTCAATCTGATCGACACGCCCGGGCACGTCGACTTCTCCTACGAAGTCAGCCGCTCGCTGTCGGCATGCGAAGGCGCGCTGCTCGTCGTCGACGCCAGTCAGGGCGTCGAAGCGCAGACCGTCGCCAATTGCTACACGGCGATCGAACTCGGCGTCGAAGTCGTGCCGGTGCTGAACAAGATCGACCTTCCAGCTGCAAACCCGGACAACGCGATTTCCGAAATCGAAGACGTGATCGGCATCGACGCGACCGACGCCGTGCATTGCAGCGCGAAAACGGGGCTTGGCGTCGAGGACGTGCTGGAATCGCTGATCGCGAAAGTGCCGCCGCCCAAAGGCGACACGGAAGCGCCGCTGCAGGCGCTGATCATCGACTCGTGGTTCGACAATTACGTCGGCGTCGTGATGCTCGTGCGTATCGTCAACGGCACGCTGAAGCCCAAAGACAAGATCAAGATGATGGCGACCGGCGCGCAGTATCCGGTCGAGCATCTCGGCGTGTTCGCACCGAAGTCCACGAACCTCTCGCAGTTGTCGGCGGGGCAGGTGGGCTTCGTGATCGCGGGCATCAAGGAACTGACGGCCGCGAAGGTCGGTGATACCGTCACCGTCGCGAATCGTCCGGCGCAAGAGGCGTTGCCGGGCTTCAAGGAAGTCAAGCCGCAGGTGTTCGCGGGCCTTTATCCGGTCGAAGCGAACCAGTACGACGCGCTGCGTGAATCGCTCGAAAAGCTGAAACTGAACGACGCCTCGCTGCAATACGAGCCGGAAGTCTCGCAGGCGCTCGGCTTCGGCTTCCGTTGCGGCTTCCTCGGTCTGCTGCACATGGAAATCGTGCAGGAACGGCTCGAGCGCGAATTCGACATGGACCTCATCACCACGGCGCCAACGGTGATCTACGAGGTCCTGCAGCGCGACGGCACCACGATCACCGTCGAGAATCCGGCGAAGATGCCGGAGCCGCCGAAGATCGAGGAAGTGCGCGAACCGATCGTCACGGTGAACCTGTACATGCCGCAGGAGTACGTCGGCTCGGTCATCACGCTGTGTACGAACAAGCGCGGCCAGCAGATCAACATGCAGTATCACGGCCGCCAGGTGCAACTCACCTATGAAATCCCGATGGCGGAAATCGTGCTCGATTTCTTCGATCGACTGAAGTCGACGTCGCGCGGCTACGCGTCGATGGATTACGAGTTCAAGGAATATCGCGCGGCGGATGTCGTTAAAGTCGACATGCTCATCAACGGCGACAAGGTCGATGCGCTTTCGGTCATCGTGCACCGTTCGCAAAGCCAGCATCGGGGCCGCGAAGTGGCGTCCAAGATGCGCGAGCTGATTCCGCGCCAGATGTACGACGTGGCGATTCAGGCGACCATCGGTTCGAACATCATCGCTCGTGAAAACATCAAGGCGTTGCGCAAGAACGTGCTCGCGAAGTGTTACGGCGGCGACATTAGCCGCAAGAAAAAGCTGCTCGAAAAGCAGAAGGCGGGCAAGAAGCGCATGAAGCAGGTCGGATCGGTCGAGATTCCGCAGGAAGCCTTCCTCGCGATCCTCCGCGTGGACGAATGATGTCCGCGCCGCGAGGCGCAGAACAACAACAACCGACGATAACAACCGGAAGCGTTTGATGAATTTCGCACTGATTCTCTTGATCCTCGTCCTGGTGACGGGTATTGCATGGGTGCTCGACAAGCTGGTTTTTCTGCCGGGACGCCGCCGCGCGGCGGAAGTCGCGGTGGCCGACTTCGACCGCCAGCAGGAACGCGTCGGCGAGCGCTTCGCCGATGAAAACGCGGCCGAAACGCGCGCCCGTCTGCGTGACGAGCGGCTGCGCCAGCCGTGGTGGCTCGAATACACGGCCAGCTTCTTTCCGGTGATTCTCGCGGTGTTCGTGGTGCGTTCGTTCATCGTCGAGCCGTTCAAGATTCCGTCGGGCTCGATGGTGCCGACGCTGCTGGTCGGCGACTTCATCCTCGTGAACAAGTACGAATACGGCCTGCGCCTGCCGATCACCAACACCAAGCTGACCGAAGGCAAGCCGCTCACGCGCGGCGACGTCGTGGTGTTCCGCTATCCGAAGGACGAATCGGTCGACTACATCAAGCGCGTGATCGGCCTGCCGGGCGATACCGTCGCGTACGAGAACAAGCAGCTCACGATCAACGGCAAGCCCGTGCCGGAAGCGCCGCTGCCGGACTATTTCGACGACGAGCGCATCGGCTATGCGAAGCAGTTCATCGAAGATCTGGACGGCCGCAAAAACGCCATCCTCAACAATCCGCAAGTGCCGCCGTTCGTCGTCGGCGCGGACGATTTCCCGTACCGCGACAACTGCGTCTACAACGCGCAAGGCGTGACGTGCAAGGTGCCGCCGGGCCATTACTTCATGATGGGCGACAACCGCGACAACAGCGCCGACAGCCGCTACTGGGGCTTCGTGCCGGACAAGAACATCGTCGGACGCGCGTTCTTCATCTGGATGAACTTCAGCAACCTCAAGCGCATCGGCTCGTTCCAGTGATGCACTGCACGCGCTGCCGTCACACCGTCGGCGCGCGCTTCGAAACGGCGTGAAGAAGCGCGGCTAACACCGTCTCTCCACGCGTTTTCCCGGCCCGCCGGGCGGAATCAGCCGCCTTGGCGGGCGCGTTATACTCTGTCCATGCCCTCTTCTCCGTTGGAAAGCCGGCTGCGGTACGAATTTCGCAATGCGGAATTGCTGCGCCAGGCGATGACCCACCGCAGTCACAGCGCCACGCACAACGAACGGCTCGAATTTCTCGGCGATTCCGTTCTCAATTGCGTGGTGGCTGCCCTTTTGTTCCAGCGTTTCGGCAAGCTCGACGAAGGCGATCTGTCGCGCGTCCGGGCGAATCTGGTCAAGCAGCAATCGCTTTATGAAATCGCGCAGGCACTGAACGTCTCGGAAGAGCTGCGTCTCGGCGAAGGCGAATTGCGCAGCGGCGGTTTTCGCCGCCCGTCGATTCTCGCGGATACCCTCGAAGCCATCTTCGGGGCCATCTTCCTCGATGGCGGTTTCGACGCCGCTCATACCGTCATCAAGCGGCTGTACACGCCGGTGCTTGATCACATCGATCCGCGCACCATCGGCAAGGACGCGAAAACGCTGCTGCAGGAATATCTGCAAGGGCACAAGATCGCGCTGCCGACTTACACGGTCGTGGCGACGCATGGCGCTGCCCACAACCAGCAGTTCGAAGTCGAATGCTCGGTGCCGAAGCTCGACGTGAAAGTGTCGGGCTCGGGCGCGAGCCGTCGTGCGGCGGAACAGGCCGCGGCGAAAAAGGCGCTCGACGAGGTGGCCGCCGCGGCGCCGTCGCTCGGCGTGAAGCCGAAGCGCAAGGGCGCGCGGGCGGCGAAGCTCGCCCAGTCCGACATGATGCCGGACGGAATCGGCGTGCAGGCCGCGCTCGATTTACGCTCGCCGGACCGGCGCGAGCGGGATCGTCATCGGAGCCACGGGGCGGACGAATCGCACGAAACCGCGCCGCTCGCCGTGATCCGCGCGACGCACGTCGAACCGTCCGCGGGGGCTTTTGCCGCCGCCGACAAGCCCGAACGGCACGTGATTCATCGTCCGGAGAAGGCGGCGAAGGGCGAAGCGGCAGAGTCATCCACGGAGCGCGACGAGTCCGAAACGAATAGCGGCGCGAGTCCCGACGCACCGGCCAGCCGAGTCGTGCGCGCCGCCGACGCCGGCCACTGACGCGCGCACGCGCATTGCGTCTTTCGCTTAGACGCGCCAACGAATCCAGGCTGCACACACTATGAACGCTCCCACATCTTCCGGTTTCCGCTGCGGCATGGTCGCCATCGTCGGCCGGCCCAACGTCGGCAAATCGACGCTCATGAACGCGCTCGTCGGCCAGAAGGTGAGCATCACCTCGCGCAAGGCGCAGACGACGCGCCATCGCATCACCGGCATCAACACGATCGACGACGCGCAGTACATCTTCGTCGATACCCCCGGCTTCCAGACGCGCCACAGCGGCGCGCTCAACCGCTCGCTGAATCGCGCGGTGACGTCGACGCTGAGTTCGGTCGATGCGATTCTCTTCGTCATCGAAGCCGGCCGCTTCGGCCCCGACGATCAGCGGGTGCTCGACCTCATTCCGGCCGGCACGCCCACGCTCTTGATCGCGAACAAGCTCGACCGCGTCGGCGATAAAGATTCGCTCTTTCCGTTCATGCAGCAGATGTCGGCGTTGCGCGAGTTTCGCGAGATCGTGCCGCTGGCGGCGAAGCATCCGGAGGACATCAAGCGCCTGATGTCGGTAATCAAGCCGTATCTGCCGGAAGGCGAGCCGATCTACGGCGAAGACGACCTCACCGACCGCAGCGAGCGGTTCCTCGCCGCCGAAATCCTGCGCGAGAAAGTGTTCCGCTGGACCGGCGACGAGTTGCCGTACACGAGCACCGTGCTCATCGACAAATTCGAGACCGAAGGCCGCCTGCGCCGCGTGTTCGCGACGATTCTCGTCGACCGCGACGGCCACAAGGCGATGATCATCGGGCAGAAGGGCGCGAAACTGAAGCAGATCAGCACCGAGGCGCGGCTCGACATGGAGAAGCTCTTCGACGGCCCCGTGTATCTCGAAACCTTCGTCAAGGTGAAGAGCGGCTGGGCGGACAACGAAGCAGGCTTGCGCGCATACGGTTACGAATGACGCATGGACCGAAATCATGGACGCCGGCACCAGCGACGCGTGGATGACTCCGCCCGCCGACGGTCGTCCTGACGACGACTTCGACGCCACCGCGCAACCCGAGCGGCCCGCGCGGGCCGTGGCGAAGCGCCGCCGCGCGCCTTCGTCCACCACCGGCGGCGCGGACAAGCCGAAACCGCGCGCCGCGCCGCGCTCCGACTTTCGCGTCAACGAACAGCCGGGCTTCGTGCTGCATAGCTATCCCTATCGCGAGACGAGTCTCGTCATCGATGTCTTCTCGCGCGATCACGGGCGTATCGCGCTCGTCGCGAAGGGCGCGAAGCGTCCGCACTCCGCGCTGCGCGGCGTGCTGCAGACCTTCCAGCCGCTCGGGCTCTCGTGGACGGGCAAGGGCGAAGTCCGCACGCTGACCACGGCGGAATGGGTCGGCGGCATGCTGCCTTTGACCGGCGACGCGCTGCTCTGCGGCTTCTATGTCAACGAACTGCTCGTGAAGTTCTGCGCCCGCGAGGACGCGCATCCCGCGCTTTTCAATCACTATGTGCTCACGCTCTCGCGCCTCGCGCATGGCGAACCGGCGGTGCAGGTGCTGCGCTCGTTCGAGCGCGTGCTGCTGCGCGAAACCGGCTATGCGATGGCGCTCACGCGCACGGTCACGCGCGAGAGTGTGGTCGCGGAAGGCCGCTACACGTTCGATCCGGAACGCGGCGTGCGCGAAGCGTCCGACGATTTTCCTTCGCAATGGCCGGTCATCGCCGGGCAGACGCTGATCGACATGGAGCGCGACGACTACGGCAGCGCCCAGACCGCCGTGCAAAGCAAGACGCTGATGCGCTTCCTGCTGAACTATCACCTGGGCGGCGCGCCGCTCGCCACCCGTCAGATTCTGATCGACCTGCAAAATCTATGAGCTTCTTTCTCTCTTCGCCCGCGAGCGTGATCGATCTCGGCGTGAACATCGATCACGTCGCCACCTTGCGCAATGCACGCGGCACGTCTTATCCCGATCCGATCCGCGCCGCGCTCGCCGCCGAGGAAGCAGGCGCCGACGCGATCACGCTGCATCTGCGCGAGGATCGCCGTCATATCGTCGATGCCGATGTCCGCACGCTGCGACCGCTCCTCAAGACGCGGATGAACCTCGAATGCGCGGTGACGCGCGAGATGCTCGACATCGCGTGCGAGATCAAGCCGCACGATGTCTGCCTCGTGCCGGAGAAGCGCCAGGAGTTGACGACCGAAGGCGGCCTCGACGTCGCCGGCCAGTTCCAATCGGTGAAGGCCGCGTGCAAACAGTTGGCCGATGCGGGCATCCGCGTGTCGCTGTTCATCGATCCGGACGAGATGCAGATTCGCGCGGCGAAGGAAGCGCAGGCGCCGGTCATCGAACTGCATACGGGCCGCTACGCCGAAGCCCACGACGAAGCCGCGCAGCAGCGCGAATTCGAGCGCGTCGCGAAGAGCGTCGATTTCGGCAATTCGCTCGGGCTGAAGGTCAACGCGGGCCACGGACTGCACTATACGAACGTGCAGCCGATCGCCGCGCTCGATGGCATCGTCGAACTGAACATCGGCCATGCGATCGTCGCGCACGCGATCTTCGCCGGCTGGGACAACGCGGTGCGCGAGATGAAGGCGATCATGGTCGCATCGCGGCTCGCGTCGCAAACGAAACGCTGAGCACGGCATCATGGCGATCTACGGAATCGGCACGGACCTCGTGCAAGTAAGCCGCGTCGCGGCGGTCATGGAGCGCACGAAAGGGCGCTTCGCCGAGAAAGTGCTCGGCCCCGACGAACTGCGCATCTATCACGCACGCCGCGCCCGCTCGGAAGTGCGCGGTCTCGCGTTCCTCGCGACGCGCTTTTCCGCCAAGGAAGCGTTCTCGAAGGCGATCGGCCTCGGCATGCGCTGGCCGATGACATGGCGCGCGCTGCAAACGCTCAACGAGCCGAGCGGCAAGCCGGTCGTCGTGGCGTCGGGCGAACTGGCCGAATGGCTCGCGCAACGCGGCATCACCGCGCAAGTTACCGTCACCGACGAGCGTGACTACGCGGTGACCTTCGTCGTCGCGGAAGTCGCGGACAAGGCGTGACAGCACAACCCACCACCACAAGAAAACCAATTGAATCCGATGAAACGCACTCCCGGCCCCGTCATGCTCGACGTCGCCGGCACGACGCTCTCCGACGCGGATATCGAGCGCCTCACGCATCCGATGACGGGCGGCATCATCCTCTTCAAGCGCCATTTCGAGGACCGCGCGCAGCTGGTCGCGCTGACCGATGCGATCCGCGCGGTGCGCGATGACATTCTGATCGCCGTCGATCACGAAGGCGGGCGCGTGCAGCGCTTTCGCACCGATGGCTTCACGGTGCTGCCCGCGCCCGGCAAGCTCGGCGCGTTGTGGGACAAGGACGTGCTCGCAGCCACCAAAGCGGCGACTGCGTTCGGCTACGTGCTCGCGTCGGAGTTGCGCGCGTGCGGCATTGACATGAGCTTTACGCCGGTGCTCGATCTCGACTACGGCCAGTCGCAGGTCATCGGCGATCGCGCGCTGCACAGCGATCCGCGCGTCGTGACGATGCTCGCCAAGAGCCTGAATCACGGCCTCGCGCTCGCCGGCATGGCGAACTGCGGCAAGCACTTTCCGGGGCACGGCTTCGCATCGGCGGATTCGCATGTCGCGCTGCCGACCGACGATCGCCCGCTCGATGAAATCCTCGCCGCCGACGTGCGTCCCTACGACTGGCTCGGGCTGTCGCTTGCGTCGGTGATTCCGGCGCACGTGATCTACACGCAAGTCGACGAGAAGCCCGCCGGCTTTTCGCGCATCTGGCTGCAGGACATTCTGCGCAGCAAGCTGGGCTTCAACGGCGCAATCTTCAGCGATGATCTCTCGATGGAAGCCGCGCGCGCGGGCGGCACGCTTACCGAAGCCGCGACGGCCGCGCTGACGGCGGGCTGCGACATGGTGCTGATCTGCAATCAGCCGGAGGAGGCGGGCAAGGTGCTGGAGCAACTGCGCTTTACGCCGTCGAAGGCATCGCAGCAGCGCATCCGGCAGATGCGTCCGCGCGGCAAGGCGTTGCGCTGGAACAAGCTGCAGAATCAGCCGGAATATCGGGCGGCGCGGGATTTGATCGCGAGCGCGTTGGGCTAAAGTCCGTCGGATAGACACAAAAGAACGCCACGGCATGCAAACTGCCGTGGCGTTCTTTTTCGGCGGCTGTAAAGCCTACGGTTCCAGCTTCATCCGCTGCAGCTTGTTGTAGAGCGTCTTCGGGCTGATGCCGAGCAGCGTCGCCGCGCGATGCCGCGTCCCGCCGACCGCTTCGAGCGTCGCGCGAATCAGCATGTCTTCGACATCCGCGAGCGCCGTGCCGACGGTCACCTGCACGCTGCTGCCGTTGAGACCGCGCCCGCCCGGACCGCCTTGCTCGTCGGCGCGCAGCGTTTCGATCGTTTCGCCCGATGCGTGATACGCGCGCCGCACGCGATCCCGCATTTCGCGCACGTTGCCCGGCCAGTCATTCGCGATGCACTCGCGCAGGAACGACGGGCTGATGCGCTTCGGCGAGCCGCTCGTGATTCCGGCGATGTGATTCTCGCGATTGAGCTCATCGACGAATTGCTCGGCCATCAGCGCGATGTCGTCGTCGCGTTCGCGCAGCGGCGGCAGCACGATCGACGACGCGGACAGCCGCTGGAACAGGTCCTCGCGCAGCGCGCCGCTCGTCACGGCATCGCGCGCCGGCGTACGCGACGATGCGATCAGGCGGAAGTCGGTCATGATGCGATTGCTGCCGCCGACGCGCATGAACGTCTGCGAATCGAGCGCGCGCAACAGCGCTTCCTGCTGCGGGGCGGGCAATGAATCGATCTGGTCGAGGAACAGCGTGCCGCCGCCGGATTGCTCGAGTAGGCCCGGCTCGCGATTCTCCGCTCCCGCAAACGCATTGCGCTCGTGGCCGAAGAGAATGCTTTCCATCGAACGGTGCGTGCCGTCAGCGCGCGCAGTCGAGCAGTCGAAACTCACGAACGGTCCCTTGCGGCGGCGGCTCAACTGGTGAATGGTGCGCGCCGCCAGCTTCTTGCCCGTGCCCGGCTCGCCGCAGATCAGCACGGCGGCCTCGGTCGGCGCGGTGTGCTCGATCTGATCGTAGACCTGCTGCATCACTGCGCTGCGGCCGAGCATGTCGCCGAAATGGCCGAGCTCGCGCAGCGTCGAGCGCAGCGACTGCACTTCCTCGGTCAGCTCGTAGGGACGAGGAATCCGCGCGAGCAGGCTGCGCAAACGCGGGATGTTGACCGGCTTCAGCAAGTAATCCCAAATGCCGTGCCGCAGCCCTTCGATCGCGCTTTCGACCGTCGCGTTACCGGTCATCACGATGACGGGCAGCGCTCCGTCAGGCGGTTGCGACGGCAGGCTCGGCAGCAGATCGAGGCCGCTGCCGTCGGGCAGGTTGAGGTCGATCAGTACGACATCGGGGATGAAGCGCGTCAGCGCGGCGCGCGCCTCGGCGAGCGTGGTCGCGGTATCGACGGAAAAGCCGTCCGCCGACAGGATCGCGGACAGGCCGGACAGGCTGTTGGGATCGTCTTCGACAATCAGTGCGTGTGGCATGGCAGACACAACGTATCAAAAGAGACTGTAATTGCCGTTGCAGCATGCGTCGCCGGTCAAGGGCGATGCTTGGAACTCGGGCGCTCGTGGGCGGGCTGCGGCGCGTTGTCATGCATCGACTGCGCGGCGCGTTGGATCCCGCTGCGGTTTGTTCTTGTCCTGCGCTTGGGTATCGACTACTGCGTCATTGCGGCTTGATGTGCAGATCGTTGCTGATGGATTGCACGCCCGACACGCTGCGGGTTACGGCGACGGCCTTCTGAATCTGTTCCTCCGAATTCACGTTACCGGACAACTGAACGACACCGCGATAAGTCGCCACGCTGACCGCGAGCGATTTCAATCCCGGATCGGCAAGCAATGCCGCTTTCACGCGCGCGGTCACCGAGGCGTCCGATGCGTAATCTGCGGCCGGCTCGCCGGTCGCGGCGGACTGGCATCCCGCCGTCAACGCGAAAGCAGGCAGCGCAAGCGCCGCAACGATCGTCCATCGGCCAAAGCGGAAGCGCTGGAAGTGCATCTGGTGCCGTGTTTAGTCCCGATGCGCGGATAAAGCAGGAATTGTGCCAAATTGTAAAAACCAGCTTGCGCGGTAAGGTACGGCCATGTAGTTACAACAAAAACAGCAACATAGGCGAGGAAGAGGCCGGCTTGCTGCATCGAGACAATTGCTTTCAAGCGGTAAAGTTTGCCTGAATTTGTCAAAAAATTCATGCAAAAGAAAAAGCGCCCGCGATGGGGCGCTTTCATTGACAGCCTTGACCGGCGGTTCCGTCACCGCCGCCCGGCGCCGGGCGTGGCCGGCGTAAGGCTTACGCGATGCCGCTTCAGGCGCGGCTGCGGTATTCGTTCGTGCGCGTGTCGATTTCGATCTTGTCGCCGATGTTGCAGAAGAGCGGCACTTGCAGTTCGAAGCCGGTGTGCAGCTTCGCGGTCTTCAGCACCTTGCCCGACGACGTATCGCCCTTGACGGCCGGTTCCGTGTAGACGATTTCGCGAACCAGCGTGGTCGGCAGTTCGACCGAAATGGCCTTCTCGTTGTAGAACACGACTTCGCAAGCCATGCCGTCTTCGAGATAGTGGAGCGCGTCGCCCATCATTTCGGCTTCGACTTCATACTGGTTGTAGTCGGCGTCCATGAAGACGTACATCGGGTCCGCGAAGTACGAGTACGTCACTTCCTTGCGCTCGAGCACGACGACGTCGAACTTGTCGTCGGCCTTGTAGACCGTTTCCATGCCGGCGTTCGTCAGCAGGTTCTTGAACTTCATTTTCACGACCGCTGAGTTACGGCCGGACTTGTTGTATTCGGCACGTTGCACGACCATGGCATCGTTACCGATCATGACGACGTTGCCGACGCGGAGTTCTTGTGCGGTCTTCATAAAAACTGGGTCCTTACGATTGAATTTGGCTTCAGTGTTGCCGTGGATTGCTGATCTGCGGATTAGATCGATTCAGGTGGAGCGCCGTCCGCGGTAACAAAACTGCGGCCTGCGCTCGGATAACCGCTTATTTTAACTGAGTTTTTGCTGATTTGGCCAGCCGCCGGGCAGGCGCGCCCGTGTCAGCCGCCCATGCGCGCAGCCACGTGCGCGACGAGGTTGCCGGCCAGATCGCCGACGTCCGCGAGTTCGTCGGCCCACTGCGCCGCACGCGCCTCGAATTCCCCCCGATGCCGCCAGAAATCCGCCCAGTCCGGCGTGCCCGCACCGTTCCACGCATGCCAGAAGCGATTGATCGCATCGCGCGCCGAGGGCGAAAGTCCGCTGGCGTAATGGGCGAGGGCGGCATCGAGTTTCGGCAGATGCGCGTCGTCGGCTTGCGGGTAGATGTGCCACGCGAACGGCTTTTGCGCCCATTGCGCGCGCACGAACGAGTCTTCGCCGCGCACGAAGTTGAAATCGGCGGCCCAGAGCAGTTCGTCGAAACGCGGCTGCTCGACGAAACCCAGCGCATGCGCCTGCAGCGCGCCCGCACGCGCCGATGCTCCTGCAGCGAACTTCGGCAGGCCGAAGAAGCGCGCGACCGCGCCGGAAATGCGTCCCTCCGGCACCAGCAGCACGACGGAGGACGCGCCATCGCGCCACTGCGCGAGCAGCGCATCGACGGCGGGATTCTCGTACGCGAACAGCGAGATTACCGTCGATGCCTCGTCGGGCCGCTCAATGCCCACGCGCTCCCGCCACCACGTCGCGGCATCGAAGCGTTCGCGGGCGGCATCGAGGCCGCGCTCCTTCAGCACGCCGCCCGTGCCCGCGCCGAGGCCGGGGAAGAAGAAGCTCTTCTCGAGCGGATAACGCGGGTGCGGCGACGGCCGCAGGTGGAAATCGGCGACCCAGTCTTCGGCGCTCAGATACTCCAGATTGACCCATACGGGTTTCGGCTCGCGACGCGCCATCGCGGCGATGTACGCATGCGGGATCTCGCACGCGAACGCTTCGACGACGACATCGGCGATCTCGAGCGCGTCGCCCGCATGCGCCGGCTCGCGCCAGTGTTCGATGACGACGCCCGCCGCTTCCTGCCGCGCGAGCGACGTATCGACGGCGGGGCAGAGCGCGTGGAAGACGCCGAGATCGTCGACGAAGAGCCGCACGCGCCAGCCGTGCTCCGCGCGAAGCTGACGCGCGAGCCGCCAGCACACGCCGATATCGCCGAAGTTGTCGACGACCGCGCAGAAGATGTCGCAGGCGAGTTCCTGGCCTGCTTGATGCGACGGGGGCGTGGGCATGGCGGCATGAGCGGCGGCGAGACCGCGTCGTAATGTTCTAAACTGGCGATTCTAAGACACGGTGCGCCGCCTGCCTTGTCCCTTCCGCGCACCGTCACGATATTCGCTGCATGACTCAGACCGACGCCCCCGATCCGACTTTCGACCCGAAGAAGACGCTTGTGCAGTTGCCGCATCTGCCGGGCGTGTACCGCTATTACGACGGCGACGGCAACGTGCTCTACGTCGGCAAGGCTCGCAACCTGAAGAAACGCGTGTCGAGCTACTTCACGAAGACGCTGCATTCGCCGCGCATCGCGATGATGGTCACGCGCATCCGCAAGATCGAGACGACCGTCACGCGCTCCGAAGCCGAAGCGCTGCTGCTCGAAAACAACCTGATCAAGGCGCTCGCGCCGCGCTACAACATCCTCTTTCGCGACGACAAGTCGTACCCGTTCCTCAAGCTGACCGGGCACGCGTTTCCGCGCATGGCTTATTACCGCGGCGCGGTCGACAAGAAGAATCAGTATTTCGGGCCGTTTCCGAGCGCCTGGGCGGTGCGCGAGAGCATTCAAATTTTGCAGCGCGTGTTCCAGTTGCGCACGTGCGAGGACTCGGTGTTCAGCAACCGCACGCGTCCGTGTCTTCTGCATCAGATCGGGCGATGCACCGCGCCTTGTACCGGTCTCATCAGCAAGGAGGATTACGCACGCGATGTATCGAACGCGTCGCGCTTTCTGCTTGGCCGGCAGGGCGAAGTGATGAAAGAGCTGGAAGAAAAGATGCATGCGTTCGCAGCCGAGCTGAAGTTCGAGCAGGCGGCGGCGGTTCGCAATCAGATGAGCTCGCTGTCGACGGTGCTGCATCAGCAGGCCATTGAAGTCGGCGGCGAAAGCGATGTCGACATCCTCGCGGTCGTCGCGCTGGGCGGCAAGGTGTGCGTGAATCTGGCGATGGTGCGCGGCGGCCGCCATCTCGGCGACAAGGCGTATTTCCCGGCGCACGTGGAAAGCGCGATGCCGCTTCCCGAGGACGACGAAGCCGGCCTCGAAGACGACGAAGCGGGCCTTGAAGACGACGACGCCGTCGAAGCCGTCAACGCCGTCGAAGCGGACGCGACAGCACTCGTCGATGTTCCCGCGCCGGAGATAGAAGCGATCGCGAATGCCGCCCGAGACGAGGTGCAGGCGCAAGACGGCGTGCAGTTGACGACGGAAGGCGATGCGGACGCGGCCCGCGTCGAAGCTCAACTGGACGTCGAAGACCAGACCGAACCCGCCGCGCGCGAAGGCGCGCTCGAATCCGAAGTGCTGGAAGCGTTCATGGCGCAGCACTACATCGGCAATCGCGTGCCGCCGGTGCTCGTCGTGAGTCACGCTCCGGCGAGCCGTGAACTCGTCGATCTGCTGATCGAGCAGGCCGGGCACAAGGTCACGCTGCTGCGTCAGCCGCAAGGTCAGAAGCGCGTCTGGCTGTCGATGGCCGAACAGAACGCGAAACTCGCGCTCGCGCGTCTTTTGTCGGAGCAGGGCTCGCAGCAGGCGCGCACGCGCTCGCTCGCGGAAACGCTCGGGCTCGACATGGACGACCTCGCGCTGATGCGCATCGAGTGCTTCGACATCAGCCATACGATGGGCGAGGCGACGCAGGCGTCGTGCGTGGTGTATCACCATCACAAGATGCAGTCGGGCGAATATCGGCGCTACAACATCACGGGCATCACGCCCGGCGACGATTACGCCGCGATGCGCCAGGTGCTCACGCGCCGCTACGAGAAGATGGTCGCGCAGGCGGCGGCGAACGCGAACGAGGAAGCCACGACGATGCAGCCGGATGACGCCGCCGACCCCAACGTCACGCCCGACGCCGCGCCGGCCGTGGCCGCGGGCGGCACGCTGCCGAATATCGTGCTGATCGACGGCGGCAAGGGGCAGGTGGAAATCGCGCGGCAGGTGTTTTCGGAGCTTGGGCTCGACCACGGCATGCTGGTGGGCGTCGCGAAGGGCGAGGGCCGCAAGGTCGGCCTCGAAACGCTGATCTTCGCGGATGGCCGTCCCGCGCTCGAACTCGGCAAGGAAAGCGCGGCGCTGATGCTCGTTGCGCAAATCCGCGATGAAGCGCACCGCTTTGCGATTACCGGCATGCGGGCGAAGCGGGCGAAGACGCGCCAGACATCGCGGCTGGAAGAACTCGAAGGGGTAGGCGCGAAGCGGCGTCAGCGCCTGTTGTCGCGGTTTGGCGGCTTGCGTGGCGTGCAGGCGGCGAGCGTCGAGGACCTGGCGAGCGTCGAGGGCATATCGCTTGCGCTTGCACAGCAGATTTACCGGCAGTTGCATTGATGAGCGGCCCCGCTGCGCGCCGCTTCGGGACCTTCAGCCGCGCCTTGTGAGCGTCGGAGCGACGCGGCACAATGGCGCCTCCAACCCCTCACGCACTCGATCTCACTTTCGCCCATGCCGTTCAACCTACCGATCTTCCTGACGTGGCTGCGAATCGTGCTGATTCCGCTCGTCGTGGGCGTGTTCTATCTGCCGGACATGATGTTGAGCCTCGAGCATCGCAACCTGCTCGCGATGGTCATCTTCGTGCTCGCCGCGCTCACCGATTGGTTCGACGGCTTCCTCGCGCGCAAGCTCAATCAGACGTCGGCGTTCGGCGCATTTCTCGATCCGGTCGCCGACAAGCTGATGGTCACCGCCGCGCTGCTCGTGCTCGTGCAGAGCGCGCGGCTCAACGCGGTGATCGCGCTCGTGATCGTCGGACGCGAGATCACCATTTCGGCGCTGCGCGAATGGATGGCGCAGATCGGCGCATCGAAGAGCGTGGCGGTGAATTCGCTCGGCAAGTTCAAAACGGTCTGCCAGATGGTCGCCATTCCGATGCTGCTGTTCTACGGCCGCCTGAATATCCCGGGCACGCAGTGGGTGCTCGACTCGCGCGTGTGGGGCTTGTGGCTTATCAATGTGGCGGCGTTTCTCACCGTCTGGTCGATGTTCTACTACATGAAGCTGGCCTGGCCGCAAATTCGCGAGCGCGGCGGCATGCTTTGAAACAGTCGGCAGGCTAAGCGCAAAAAATTGCGTCGAAGCCGAAAAAACCGCAGACAAAACAGTTGACAGGTCTCTTTGGCTTCTACATAATCTCGTTTCTCTGATGCGCGACGCGGAGCAGCAACGAAGCGAAGCAGTCAGTTAAGCAGCAAATGCGGGAGTAGCTCAGTTGGTAGAGCGCAACCTTGCCAAGGTTGAGGTCGCGAGTTCGAGCCTCGTCTCCCGCTCCAGTTTGAAAGTTTCGGTGTGAGCAGCGCTCATCGGTTCGGTCGGCGAAGCGGCATCGGAAAGGCAGTAGCAGCGCAGGATATGCGGGAGTAGCTCAGTTGGTAGAGCGCAACCTTGCCAAGGTTGAGGTCGCGAGTTCGAGCCTCGTCTCCCGCTCCAGTCAAAGGGGAAGCAAAGCTTCCCTTTTTGTTTGGTAGACTGGCCGACTCAGATTGGCTGGCAAGCCACACCGCTTTTGGCGCGATAGCAAAGCGGTTATGCAGCGGCCTGCAAAGCCGTTTAGACCGGTTCGACTCCGGTTCGCGCCTCCACTTAAAAAGCCCTGACTCGTCAGGGCTTTTTCTTTTTCCGCGGCGTTTTGCTCCGGCTGCCTCGCGGCATAATTGCGGCACGCCGCAAGGCCTCCGATACCTACAACGATGACCACCCAACTCTCCGACCTCGAGTGGCGCTGGAAGCGCTTCGATGACCTGACCGCCGCCGAAGTCTACGACATGCTCGCCGCACGCAGCGCGGTGTTTGTCGTCGAGCAGAACTGCGTGTACGGCGATATCGACGGGCTCGATACCGACGCATGGCATCTGCTGGCGTACGGCAAAGGCGAGACGCGCCCGAAACTCGCCGGCTATCTGCGCGTGCTGTTGCCGGGTCATCCGGACGAAAACGAAAAGGACGTCCGTATCGGCCGCGTGCTGACGACCGCCGGCTTTCGCGGCATGAAGCTCGGCAACGCGATGCTGCAGCGCGCGCTCGAAGAAATCCTCAAGCAGTGGCCCGACCAGCCGATCAGCCTGCATGCGCAGGCGCATTTGCAGCGCTTTTACGGCGCGTTCGGGTTCGTCGCTTCGTCGGGGGTGCATGACGAAGATGGCATCCCGCATGTCTGGATGCGCCGTCCCGGCTTCGACTCCTGACGCAACCGCGCGCGCGCCGACAATCGCAGCCAGTGACGTAGCGCGATCAGCGCGCCGATCACGCTCATCATCGAGCCGGGAATCCAGAGCAACAGTCCGCCGATCTGCTGGTCGCGCATCGGCGTGATCCAGGTGAACGCGCGGCCGCAAATCGAATAGATCGGATACAGCTCGCGCGGCGTGAAGAAGATGAACGCGCCGAGCACGATCTGCGGCGGAATGGCGGCGATCACCACGAGAATGCGCCGGCCGGGCGCGAGCCGCGCGGGCGGCGCGGGACGCGGGTCGAGCACAAGCCACCAGAAAAGCAGGCCGTCGATCACCATGCTCCAGTTCATTACGCGATAGAGCCGGTAATCGAGCATCGCCTTGAAGTGAATCGGCGATAGCAGCCAGAAGTAGATCAGGCCGACGAACAGCGTCAGCGCGATAACCGGGTTGAACACGATATTGAACATCGTGCGTGCGACGCGAGTCTGCGATGCCGGATGCAGCCAGCGTCGCCGCCATTCGAACGGCACGCCTGCGCGCAGCGCCGCCCCCGGATACGACAGCGCAATCAGAAAGGGCCCGAGGTGATGCAGCACCAGATGCTGCAGCCGATGCATGAAAAACTCGTGCTCGAAAAAGTAATCGAGCCGCGTATGCAGCGCCACGTAGAGCGCGCTCAATCCGGCCCAGAACGCGATACGCCGCGATATCGATACGCGCGCATGCCGTGCGCCGCGCGCAAACAGCACGGCGGCGACGAGTATCGCGATCACGACCGTCGGCGACGGCTCCCACGGATCGAGCAAGTAGAGTAGCGTCGTCATCGTCAGGCGTCCTTCGCGTGGATGACGCGGCGCAGATCGGCGGCGATGGCGTCGATCGGATCCCGATCCGTGGCGAGCAGGCGCGCGTGGCCGTCGCGATCGAAGATATACACCGCCGAACTGTGCGTCACTTCGTATGCGCCGTCCGGATCGAGCTTTTCCATCTGATACGCCACGCGATACCGCTGCGCGATGGCTTCGATCGCGCGATCGGCGCCTGTCAGGCCGACGGCGTGCCGGTCGTCGAAGGCGCGGACATACGCGTGCAGGAGCGTGGGCGTATCGCGGGCGGGATCGACGGAAACGAATACGATGCGCGCCGCGTCGGCATCCGGCCCGAGTTGCTGAAGCACCTGCATGAGACGCGCCATCGTTTCCGGGCAGACATCGGGGCAATGCGTATAGCCGAAGTAGACGAGCGTCGCGCGGCCGGCGAAAGACCGGCCGGTGACGTGCGCGCCGGTGTCATCGGTGAGAGAGAAGTCGAGGTCGGGCAGATGCCCGGAGACGTCGGTCAGATGCCACGGCTCGGTCGGCCGCGAGCACGCGGCCAGCGCCCAAAAGAAAACGAGAGCGATGAACCGGCGCCAGCGCAGAACGCGCGAAACTGGCGAAACAGGGAACGAAGCGTGCATCGAAAAGGGTGAAAGCGGCGTGCGGCGGGGGTTTGATGGCATGAACATCTATCGCAAAATACACGTCTCCGAGGCCGGAGGTGGCGCATCATCTATCCTGCGGCCTATTTTTGAGACGATTTGCCGCATACTTCAGGTTCGCCGAAAGCCGGACGAGCGAATCCGTAAGTTGAGCGCGTTGGAAATCGAAAGCTGGCGCACGTAACATGCGCGCCTCCGGCTTCGGCTCGCGCCACACGAGGCAAACCACAGGCTAAAGATCGATGCAAATTCTTCCCGATTCCCTGTCTCTTGCCGAGACCGCGTTCTTCTTCGATTTCGACGGCACACTCGTCGAACTCGCTTCCACGCCCGACGGCATTTTCGTGCCGCGTTCGGTGCCCGACATCCTCGCGTCGCTGCGGCGCGCGACCAATAATGCGGTCGCGGTCGTGTCGGGACGCGGCATCGACAATATCGATTCGTTCCTGCAGATGCCCGATCTGCCCGTCGCCGGGATGCACGGCGCGGAGCGGCGCGACGCCAATGGCGACGTGCAGCGGATCGGCTTCCACGACGAGCGGCTCTTGCGCATGGAACACGTGCTCGAAGGCGTCGTCAGCGCGAATCCGGGCATGCTGCTCGAAATCAAGGGCGCGGCGCTCGCGCTGCATTACCGGAATGCGCCCGAGCGCGAGCCGGCCGCGCGCGCTGCCACGGAGCGTCTCGTCGCGGAATACGCCGACGCCTACGTGCTTCAGCCGGGCAAGATGGTGTACGAGATCAAGCCGAGGGGCGTCGATAAAGGCCGTGCGTTGCGCGCCTTCATGGCCGAGCCGCCGTTCACGGGCCGCAAGCCTGTCTTCATCGGCGACGATCTCACCGACGAGAAGGGCTTCGCCGTCGTCAACGAATTCGATGGCCTGTCGATCAAGATCGGCGCGGGCGATACCATCGCGCGGGCGCGCATCGAATCGGTCGAATTGCTGCTCGACTGGCTGCAAGTGATCGCGGGCACCGCCGGGAAGCACGCCTGATGGGCCGTCTGATCATCGTGTCGAACCGGGTTGCGCCGATTTCGGAAGGCGGCCCGGCGGCGGGCGGGCTCGCGGTCGGCGTGTACGACGCGCTCAAGGAGACCGGCGGCGTGTGGTTCGGCTGGAGCGGCGACGTGCTCACCGTGCCGCCCGAAGCGATAAAGCTGGAAGAGCAGGGGCCGGTGACGTTCGCGACCATCGGTCTCGTGCGCCGCGATTACGACCAGTACTACCGCGGCTTTTCGAACGCGACGCTGTGGCCCGCGTTTCACTATCGCCCGGATCTCATCGAATTCGATCGCGACGAGTACGACGGCTATTGCCGCGTGAATCGCTGGCTCGCCGCGCAACTTGCGCCGCTGCTCAGGCCCGATGATGTCATCTGGGTCCACGACTATCATCTGATTCCGTTCGCGCAGGCGCTGCGCGAGCTGGGCGTGACGAACCGCATCGGGTTCTTCCTGCATATCCCGTTTCCGGCGTCGCAGATTCTGCTGAGCGTGCCGCGTCATCGCGAACTCGTCGAGGCGCTGTGTGCGTTCGATCTGCTCGGCTTCCAGACGGAGCCTGATCTGCATGCGTTTTGCGATTACGTCGAAACCGAAGCGGGCGGCACGCTCACCCGGCACGCGGCGAAGCCCGTCGAGGTGCGCGCGTTCGGCAAGACGCTGAAGGCGGCGGCGTATCCGATCGGCGTGTATCCCGATGAAGTCCGCGCGCTCGCGAAAGACGGCGAAAGCGGCCGCGACGTGCAGACCGTCAAGGCGACGCTGCATCAGCGCAAGCTCGTGATGAGCGTCGATCGCCTGGATTATTCGAAGGGACTTGTCGAGCGTTTCCGCGCGTTCGAGCGCCTGATGGAGCACGATCCGCAGCAGCGCAACAACGTGTCGTTTCTGCAGATTGCACCGCCGACGCGCTCGGATGTCGACGCCTATCGCGATATCCGCTTGCAACTGGAAGCGGAATCGGGCCGCATCAACGGGCGATACGCCGAGCTCGACTGGACGCCGATCCGCTATATCCATCGCCAGTACGAGCGGCCGGTGCTTGCCGCGCTGTTTCGCGAGGCGCACGTCGGCTTCGTCACGCCGCTGCGCGATGGCATGAACCTCGTCGCCAAGGAATACGTGTCGGCGCAGGATCCGGACAATCCCGGCGTGCTCGTGCTGTCGCAGTTCGCGGGCGCGGCGCGTGAGCTGAAAGCGGCGTTGATCGTGAATCCGCTCGACATCGACGGCATGGCGGAAGCGCTCGCCACTGCGCTCGCAATGCCGCTGGAAGAGCGCCGCGCAAGGCATCGCGAGATGTATGCGCTGCTGCGGGATAACAACGTGTCGGTGTGGCGAGACAACTTCCTGCGCGATCTGAAGGCGCGCTAAGCGATAAAAAAGCCGCGTTTCTTTCGAGAACGCGGCTTGTTTTTTACGCCGGCTGCTTGTGCGGCGTCGCGACGATCGACGGCAGCTTACCGTGCTGTTTCGCCAGCAACTCGCGATACAGCCCCGGCCGCTCGCGCAGTTCTTGCGGCGAGCCGTCGTCGATGACCTTGCCCGCGCTCATCACGATGATGCGATCGAAGTTCTGCAGCGTCGACAGACGGTGCGCAATCGCGATCACCGTGCGGCCGACCATCAGCCGGTCGAGCGCCTGCTGGATCGCTTCTTCCGATGCGCTGTCGAGCGCGGAAGTCGCTTCGTCGAGCAGCAGGATCGGTGCGTTCTTCAGAATGGCGCGCGCAATCGCGATGCGCTGCCGCTGGCCGCCCGACAGCTTCACGCCGCGATCGCCGACGATCGTATCGAAACCTTCCGGCATCGCTTCGATGAAATCCGTGCAGCGCGCCTCGCGTGCCGCGGCGAGCACTTCCTCGCGGCTCGCTTCCGGACGCCCGTACGCGATGTTTTCGAACACCGTGCGATGGAACAGCGAAATGTCCTGCGGCACCAGCGCGATCGCGTGGCGCAGACTGTCCTGCGTGATCGTGGCGATATCCTGGCCGTCGATCTTGATGCTGCCTTTCTGCGGCTCGTAAAAGCGTTGCAGCAGCGCGAGCACGGTGGACTTGCCCGCGCCCGACTTGCCGATCAGACCGACGCGCTGGCCCGGCTCGATATGCAGATGGAAGTTGTCGAGAATCGGACGGCGGCGCGGATACGCGAACGTGACGCCTTCGAAGTCGACGCGCCCGCCTTGCGGCACGAGTTCCGTCGCGTCCGAGCGATCGGGCATGCCGTGCGGTTCGAGCAGCGTCTGCACGGCTTCGGCGAGACGCGCGACGTGCTGCGTCACATCGACGAGCGCGACGGCGAGATCGCGCGTGCCGTGGAGAATCGTGAAGCCGAGCGAGCTGACGAGCACGATATCGCCGGAAGTGGCGCGGCCTTCCGACCACAGCCACAGCGCCCAGCCGAGCAGCCCGGCGGAGAGGATCGCCGTGACGACCGCGTGGAACAGGCGCAGCTTTTCCAGATACAGCAGGCTCTGCTGGCGCGCGACCATTTCGGCCTTCACGGTCGAGCCGAAGCGCTTCTGCTCGTTGAAGGTCATGCCGAACGCGCGCACGAGCGACATATTGCCGATCACGTCGACGAGCTCGCCATCGACCGACGCCGCCTTCGACGCAAAGCTGTGATGCCGCGCGGACCCGCGTTTCGCGAGCCGGTACAGGATGAACGCGAGCACCAGCGAACAGCACATCAGCCCGGCCGCCATTAGCGGATTCACCGCGACGATCATCACGATCGCCCCCAGCACCGCGATGCACGGCGGCAGGACGTTCCACGCCATCACGTTTTCGGACGTGTAAATCGCATTCGAGGTCGCCGTGATCCGGCTCGCGAGCATCCCCGGCTGCTTCTCTGAGAAGTAAGTCGGCGAGTGACCGGAGAGATAGGAAAAGAGATCCTTGCGCAGATCGCCGGTGACGATCACGAACACATGAGCGCCGACCCAGCCGCCGACCCGCCAGAGCAGGTTGTCGGCGGCGATCAGGCCGACCAGGATCATGAACGCGCCCCAGAGCGGACCGGGATGGCCGCGCCCCTGGCTGAGCACGTCGATCAGATGCTTGATCGCATATTGCGATGCGAGCGCGCAACCGACGGCGGCGAACACGCTGGCGAGCACGATGGCATGCGCGACCGGATGCCGGCGGATATAGCGCATCAGGAACGCAAGCGGGCGATTCGCGTAGCTCGCGAGCTTCGCGTTGTGCGCGTTACGCTGGGAGACGGTGAGTTGGTCCAATGGTCTTTTTTGGTCGTAAAGCGGTTGAGCGTGTGCTGCGTCCTGGGGCGATGCCATTCACATTGCACGTCCTGCCCGATGCGTCCGCCGTCGCGGCGCGATCGCATCGAACCCGGCGACGACGCGCCGTCTTCACTGGCTGAATTGTAGCCAGTAACCGGAGAGGCGAACGTCGTTCAGGCAAATGATGCGCGGACTTACTTTCCGTCCGGCATCGAACCGTCGTTGTTTCAGCGAGCGAGGCTTCGTTGCTGCCCGCATGGAACCGACGCACACAGCTTTGGGCTTGGGCGCGCATTGTAAGCACAATGCGCGCTTTTTTGCGATGGAGCGCAGCCACGCGTACAAATAGTCCACAAGGGGCCGCGCTCGCAATCGGAGCGCCTGCACGACAGCGACCACGAAAGCACGCGCCGCGCCAGCATCGCCAGGCGCGCCGCAACGGTGTCGAAAGCGCGAAGCGGCTCCCGTGCGCCGTCGAAAGCACGTGCTCCAATGTAGAACAACCTTAATAAACAGGGGTTTCCAAAGTGTATCCCCCGTGTAACAAGGTAAATAAGTTGAAATGCCCCGCTTGCCGCCGCTAGCCCAGGCTTCATAATCCGCCCCGGCTCGACCTCTGCCTTTTTTGACAGCTTTCTGTAGGAAGCCGTCAACCTGCGGAGCAGAAGCGCGTTATTTCCATGCGCGGCGCTTTTTGAGATGTGGTCTCTGACTTGCTCGTTTTAGGTCGCGCCCAACAGTGATCGGCGACCCCGCTTTTTCACTCGAGCACCAGCTTTCACGCCGCGGCGAATGCGCGGCGGCCGCTTTCGCCCGAGGCGAGCGAATTGCTCCCGACGTAAACATGACAGCAGTACTTTGCCTGACCTTTCATTAGGAGTTTCACGACAATGCGAATCGCTCAAATCGCGCCCCTCCACGAGGCTGTTCCGCCGAAGCTGTATGGCGGTACGGAACGCGTGGTGTCATATCTGACCGAGGCACTCGTCGAGGCCGGACACGACGTCACGCTCTTCGCGAGCGGTGATTCGCAAACGTCCGCGAAGCTGGAAGCTTTCTGGCCGCAAGCGTTGCGTCTCGATCCGACGATCCGCGACACGATGGCTCCGCACATGCTGCTGCTCGAAGAAGTCCGCCGCCGCGCCGACGAATTCGACGTGCTGCATTTCCACATCGACTATTACCCGTTCTCGCTGTTCGCGCGCCAGCCGGTGCCGTTCCTGACGACGATGCACGGCCGCCTCGACCTGCCGGAACTGCAACCGATCTTCAACACGTTCAATGACGTGCCGGTCGTGTCGATCTCTGACAACCAGCGCCAGCCGCTGCCGCAGGCGAACTGGCTGTCGACGGTGTATCACGGCCTGCCGGAAAACCTGCTTACGCCGATCCCGAACGTGAAGCCGGGCTACCTGGCGTTCCTCGGCCGCATCTCGCCGGAAAAGCGCGTCGACCGGGCGATTCGCATCGCGCAGGCCGCGGGCATGAAGATCAAGATCGCGGCCAAGCTGGACAAGGCCGACCGTGCTTATTACGAAGACGAGATCAAGCCGCTCTTCGCGCTGCCGCACGTCGAGTACATCGGCGAAATCAGCGAATCGGAAAAGACCGAGTTCCTCGGCAACGCGCATGCACTGCTGTTCCCGATCGACTGGCCGGAGCCCTTCGGCCTCGTGATGATCGAAGCGATGGCCTGCGGCACGCCGGTGATCGCGTTCAATCGCGGCTCGGTGCCGGAAGTGATCGAGAACGGCGTATCGGGCTTCGTCGTGGAAGACGAGTTGTCGGCGATTGCCGCGGTGAAGCGTCTCGACACGCTGTCGCGCGCGAAGGTGCGCGAGACGTTCGAAACACGCTTCTCGTCGAAGGTGATGGCTGCGCGCTACGTCCAGAATTACGAGGAACTGCTGCGTCAGAAGCGCCGCACCGTTCTGCGCGAAGCCAGCGCCTGAGCGTCGTTGCATCGTTCGTGCTGCAGCGATGCGGCATGAAAACGCCCCGCGTGCCCCCAAGGTACGCGGGGCGTTGTGCTATCGGCACAGTAAAACGATGATTTCGAGTGCCGGGCCGCGTTGGCGTTGCGAAACCTCTGACGACATCCGTAATCTCCCTATAATGTTCGGGCTTCGCGATGCGAAGCGCACGGCCGCGCGACGGCGTGCAACTGTATCGATAGCAATCAATCGCATGGGACCGAGTGCGGCGTAAAAAGAGCGCCCGCTCCGGTCGAGAGGAGCGCACGTTTTGGCGAGAACCAGGCAAACCAGCGCGGCGCCCGCACCGGGCGCGGGCACCGTTTTCGCGCTGCGAGCGATCGGAGTGGTGCTCGCGGCGCGATGGGTGTTCGCCATGTCGCACACGGGCTATCTGTCCTCGCTGCGCGCGATGACGTTGTCGCCATGGGCGTGCCTGAACCTCGTGCTGTTTTTTCTGCTGATCGTCCTGCCGGGCGCCAAGGCGCGCATGGACCGGCCGCTGCATCCGTTGCCGCAGTGGCTCAGGCAAGCGTTGCGCTTCCTCGCGCTGCTCACTTTCGGATTCGCGGTGTTTTCGCTTGTCCCTTTCGTCTGGACGGCGGGCTGGCGGGGCTTCGTAGATGCGCTGGCGGCGACTAACGGCTGGCTCGTCGTCGGTCCGGCGCTCTATGCGGTCGTGATGTGGATCTGCCGGCCGCGCGCGCTATGGCGCACGAACATCGCGGCAAGGCGTTTCGCGATTGGCCGATACGCCATCTCCCTCGATCCCGTCACCCGCACCGCGATGGTCTGGGCCGAAAGCCGCAAGCTCGGCCAGTACGATGCGCGCGAGCTTTCAGTGAAATGGCCGACGCCGCCGGGCGCGGGCGCATCGTCCGCGACGATGCTGACGCCCGTGACGCAGCCGGCCGCATCGACACTGCAATCGAACGGCGCCACGCGGCGCAGCTGGTTCGCGCGCCGGCCCAAGGTCGAACTCATGTGGGATTCGCCGGCCGCCGCCGGGCACAACCGCACCACGGTGTTCCGTGCGCCGCTCGCCACGGAAGGCGATCGCAACACGGCCCGTGCGCTGGACGCCACTCTGCATCAGGTTTGAGCCGTTGTAGCGAGCAGGTCTTCCTTGTCGATGGTGGGGGAAACGATGCTGATACGCTGGTTGCTTGCCGCACTTCATCTGCTTGCTTTCGGCTTCGCGCTCGGTTCGGTGCTCGCGCGTGCGCGTGCGCTGCGAAGGCTCGACGCGGTGCAGTCGGTGCAAGCGAATGACACGCGTCTGCGCGACGTGTTCCGCTCCGACTCCGTGTGGGGCGTGACGGCCATCGTGCTGATCGTGACGGGCGTGATGCGCGCGTTCGGCGGCTTCGAGAAGGGCGGCGCGTACTATCTGCACGAGCCGCTTTTTCACTTGAAGATGACCGCGCTCGTGGCAATTCTGTTGATCGAAGTGTCGCCGATGCTCGCGCTGATCCGCTGGCGGATCGCGCTGGCGCAGGGCGGGGCGATCGACCTCACGCGCGCCCGGCGCTTCGCGTGGATGAGCGATGTGCAGGCGGCGCTCGTCATCGTGATGGTGATTGCGGCGAGCGGAATGGCGCGCGGCGTGTGGGCGCATTGAAGCGGAAGCGCCGGACAAATGAAAAAGGCCCAAGTCGTGAGACTTGGGCCTTTTGATCTTCGGTGTCTTGGCTTTACCAGCACCAGAATTCTGGTGGGTAGTACTGGGATCGAACCAGTGACCCCTGCCGTGTGAAGGCAGTGCTCTACCGCTGAGCTAACCACCCGAAGAGATTGAGATTATGTCAGGACTATCGCTCTTCGTAAAGCCATTCTTTAAGAAACTTCGAAAAATTATGCGGCAACTGCGTCAGGCTCGGTTTCGGCCGCTTCGATGCGCCATACGCTCGTGCCTTTGACCGCCTTGTCGAGATCGTTGAGCACGGCTTCGTGGGCAGCGAGTTCGTCGGCGGTGGCGGCGATCACCGGCAGATCGAGATCGTCGAGCGAAATGCGCGGTGCGTCGCCCGCGCCCTCGGACTGCGTCTCGCCGAGCATGTCGATGACGAGGCTTTCCTGACCGCGCGTCATCGCCAGATAGACTTCAGCGAGCAGCTCCGAGTCCAGCAGCGCGCCGTGCAGCGTGCGATGCGCATTGCTGATGCCGAAGCGGTCGCACAGCGCATCCAGCGAATTGCGCTTGCCGGGGAACATCTGCTTGGCGTTGACGAGCGTATCGATCACGCCGGCGCACATCTCGGTGGTCTTCGGCAGCCCGAGCAGCGCGAATTCCATGTCAAGGAACCCGATATCGAACGGCGCGTTGTGGATGATCAGCTCCGCGCCCGAAATGAAGTCGCGCAACTCGGGGGCAATCTCCGCGAACTTCGGCTTGTCACTGAGAAACTCGGTCGTGAGACCGTGCACCGCGAGTGCGCCGGGGTCGCTATCACGCTCCGGGTTCACGTAGAAGTGCAGGTTGTTGCCGGTCAGCCGGCGATTCACGAGTTCGACACAGCCGATTTCGATGATCCTGTCGCCCGTGCGAGCGTTCAGGCCGGTGGTTTCCGTGTCCAGTATCAGTTGGCGCATGAGATGTCTTTGTCGGTGCGTACGTTCAGCTATCGGCAAGCGATGTCACGCCGCGATTGGCGAGCGCATCGGCGCGTTCGTTCTCCGGATGGCCCGCGTGACCCTTCACCCAGCGCCATTCGATCTGGTGTTGGCCGACGAGCGCATCGAGCCGCTTCCACAGATCGGCGTTCTTGACAGGCGTTTTCGCGGCGGTCGTCCAGTTCTTTTTCTTCCAGCCGTGGATCCACTCGCTGATGCCTTTCTGCACGTATTGAGAATCGGTGTGGATCACGGCATGGCACGGCCGCTTGAGCGCTTCGAGCGCGGCGATCACGGCCATCAGTTCCATGCGGTTGTTGGTCGTGGCGGCTTCCCCGCCGAACAGCTCTTTTTCCATCGAGCCGAAGCGGAGCAGGGCGCCCCATCCGCCGGGGCCGGGATTGCCCTTGCAGGCGCCGTCCGTGTAGATGTCGATTACTTTCGTCGATGCGGATTCTTCAGTCATCAATGCTCGTTGCGGGTGTGCGGGGCGGCGACGGGCGCGAGGCCGGGCGCGAGCGCGGGTTTCTTCAGCTTGCGCGGACCGATCAGCCGCATGCCGCGTACGCGTTTCACGGCGGTGATCATGTAGGCCGCGCCGAAGATAGGCCACCAGCGGTCGCCGGCCGGCTCCATGAACTCGTAGCGCTGCAGCCATTTGTCGGTGAGTAGCGGCGGACGATAGCAGCCAAAACGCCCGCGTTCAAGATCGAATCCAAGCAGCTTGATCCAGTCCTTGATACGCGTGAACGCGATCATCTCGTGCGCGGCCGGCACGAACGGGCGTCCGGCGACCTTGCCGAGGGATTGCCGCGCGCCCCACAGACTCAACGAATTGAAGCCGAGGATGATCAGTTGGCCCTCCGGCACGAGAACGCGCTCGGCTTCACGCAGAAGCCGGTGCGGATCGCGCGAAAACTCGAGCGTATGCGGCAGCACGAGCAGATCGACGCTCTGCGCTTCGAACGGCAGATCCAGCAGATCGCACCAGACGGTGCTGCGACCGTCCGGCGCGCTCGCGGCGGGCAGCGCGCTCACGCCGTTGCCGGCCGCGTGCGGCAGCGTGTACGGGGCGCTCGCGCCGCTTTCCGAATCGAGCACGAGAGCGCGGCCCGTCATGCGATTTTCGCGCAGCGCATCGAGCTGGGGCATGCCGAGCTGGAGCGCGTGATAGCCGAAGATATCCGACACCACGCGATCGAGCTGCGCCTGCTCCCATTCGAGCACGTAGCGTCCGGGCGCGGAGTTCGTCCAGGCGGGCCAGTCTATAATCGCTCGGTCAGACATGTTCGGATGCCGCGTAGATGATCGCCATGGATTCACTTGCTGAAGATTCGTCCAAACGCACGCCCAAGCCGGCGCTGGAATACGTGCCGGTCCCGGCGTTCGAGGACAACTACATCTGGATCGTGTCGGATTCGCGCGATGCCGTCGTCATCGATCCGGGCGACGCCGCGCCGGTCGAAGCGTATCTCGCGAAACGCGGCTGGCGGCTGACCGCTATTTTACTCACGCACCATCATCACGACCACGTCGGCGGCGTGAAAGCGCTGCTCGATAGCCGAACGGCAGAGGGCGGCGTGCCCGTGTACGGCCCCGCTGGCGAGCGCATCGAGCATGTGACGACGCGGCTCGCCGGTGGGGATTCGGTAACCATCGCGCAGCCCGCGCTCGAATTCACGGTCATCGACGTTCCCGGTCACACGGCTGGCCACATCGCGTACTTCCAGGCGGGCGATGCGCGCGGCACGCCGCATCTCTTTTGCGGCGACACGCTGTTTGCAAGCGGCTGCGGGCGTCTGTTCGAAGGCACGCCGCAACAGATGCTCGCCTCGCTCGATTCGCTCGCCGCGCTTCCCGACGACACGCAGGTGCATTGCGCGCACGAGTACACGCTGTCGAACATCCGCTTTGCACGGGCTTGCGAGCCGGAGAGCGCCGCGCTCGTCCGCTGGAACGACGAAGCGCAGACCTTGCGCGCCGCCGGCGAGCCCACGTTGCCGACGACGATCGCGCACGAGAAGGCGGTCAATCCGTTCCTGCGCGTCGACGATCCTGCGATTCAGGCCAGGCTCGCCGCGCAGTTCGGCACGCCGATCGCGGACCGGCTGGACGCATTTCGCGTGATGCGCGGCTGGAAAGACACGTTCCGATAATCCCGAAACTTCGCGAGAAGTTCATCCGATACCTCGGAAACGGCGTTAGATACAAGATTTTGCAGGGGTTTTGCGCGCATTCTTATTGACGTCCTAGGTGCGGTTCCGTACTATCGGCTCCAAATTTCCAAGCCTCACTCTTTGGAAGCAGAGACGTTCATGCGACTAACACTGAGTGCGCTATCCGTCCTGATGCTGGCCGCCTGCGCCAGCCAAGGACCGACAGCGCCCGCCACGAGTACAACCTCCGCCACTCCTACCGCCGCCTCGCAGCAAGAAGTCGCTGACACGATTCGCCGCACCGCAGCCGCCAAGGAAACCATTAACGTCGACAAGACGCCTGTCACCTCGCTCGCGGGGTCGGCCGACTTGTGGAGCCGCATTCGTGGCGGCTTTCAGATTCCCGACCTGCAAAGCGACCTCGTCGACATGCAGGCGAACTGGTATGCGCAGCGCCCCGACTACGTCGAGCGCATGACGACGCGTTCGCAGAAATACCTGTATCACATCGTCGAAGAACTCGAGCAGCGCCATATGCCGACTGAGCTGGCCCTGCTGCCGTTCATCGAATCGGCGTTCAATCCGCAGGCGTTGTCGGTGGCGAAGGCGGCCGGCATGTGGCAGTTCGTGCCGGGCACCGGCCGCGACTACAACCTGAAGCAGAACATGTGGCAGGACGAGCGGCGCGATGTGCTTGCGTCGACGAGCGCCGCGCTGGACTACCTCTCGCGCCTGCACGACATGTTCGGCGACTGGCATCTCGCGCTCGCCGCATACAACTGGGGCGAGGGCAACGTGCAGCGCGCGATTGCGCGCAACGAAGCGGCCGGCTTGCCGACCGACTACGAAAGCCTGCGCATGCCCAACGAAACGCGCAACTACGTGCCGAAGTTGCAGGCAGTCAAGAACATCGTGGCGAATCCGCAGCAATATGGCCTCGCGCTGCCGGATATCCCGAATCACCCTTACTTCGTGACTGTCACGACCGCGCGCGACATCGACGTGACCATGGCCGCGAAGCTCGCCGGCATGAGCGTCGAGGAATTCCGCTCGCTGAATCCGTCGTTCGCCAAGCCGGTCATTCTCGGTGCGACGAACCCGCAGATCCTGCTGCCGTTCGACAACGCCGCCACCTTCCAGCGCAACCTCGGTTCGTACACGGGCGCGCTGTCGTCGTGGACCACGTACACGGTGACGGAGCGGGCGCGTCCTGCGGCCATCGCCGAGAAAATCGGTGTCGATGCGGACACGCTCATGTCGGTCAACCGCATTCCGGCAGGCATGCGCCTGAAGCCGGGCTCGACCATCGTCGTGCCGCGCACGGATGACGACGACGAAGACATCAGCGCCGACGTCGCCGCCAACGCGATTCTCGCCGTCGAACGCGACGTGCCGGACACGCGCAAGATGGCTATTCGCGTGCGCCGCAAGCAAAGCATTGCCACGCTGGCCGACCGGTACAACGTATCGGTGGCGCAAGTGAAGGCCTGGAACCGCACGAGCCGCGATATGTTCATGCCGGGTCAGGTCGTCGTCCTGCACGTGCCGTATGGGCGTCCGGTGCCGGCCGAGCCGGGTCCGGTGCGCGTTGAAACGGTGGCGGCGTCGAGCCGTTCGTCGGGCGGCGTGCGGAAGATCGGCACGCGCGTGACGGCGAAAACGCCTAGCGGCAAGGCGCCGGGCCATACGGTGACGCGCGTGTCGTCGTCGGCCAGCGCATCCAAGGCGGGCAGCAGTCACCCCGCCGCGCCGAAAACGACGAAGGCTGCCGCCACGCATGCCAGTAGCGCCAAGAGCAAGAAGAAGTAAGCGCGAGCGCTTCGCCTCATTGCGTTATCCACGCCGTCACCAAGGTGACGGCGTTTTCATTTGGCGGCACGGTTAAACTGGCGTTCCAGAAGAATTAAGCAGGCAATGAATCGCATGCCGTCCTCCGTTCGTCTCCGCGTCTTTCTGCTGTTCGCTGCCGGATACTTCGTGTCGTACGTTTTCCGGGGCGTCAACCTCGGCTTTGCTCCGCTCATTACGCACGATCTCGGCCTGTCCGCCGCCGATCTCGGTCTGCTCACGTCGCTGTACTTCATCGGCTTCGCCGTCGCGCAGATTCCCGTCGGCGTGATGCTCGACCATTTCGGGCCGCGCCCGGTCACCGCCGGAATGCTCTTGTTCGCGGCGACGGGCATCTGGGTGTTCGGGGCGTCGCACGGGCTGGCCGGCCTCATGGCGGGGCGCTTGTTGATTGGCGTCGGCGTTTCGGTGTGTCTGAGCGCGGCGTTCAAGGCGTCGGCGCAGCATTTCCCGGTCGCGCGGCTGCCGCTCATCAACGGCCTCACGATGGCGGTGGGCGGCCTGGGCGGCGTCGTGGTCGGATCGCCGCTTGCGTCGCTGCTGCATGTCGCGAGCTGGCGGCAAGTCTGTGTCGGGCTGGGTGTCTTCACGCTGCTTGTCGCGGCCGCGATCGCGCTGTTCGCGCCGCGCACTCGGGACACGCGTCATCAGGCGGATGTCATCACCCAGTTCCAGGGCACGTGGCACATTTTGATGAGCGGTGCGTTCTGGAAGATAGCGTCGTTTTCGGTCGTGTCGCAAGGCGTTTTCTATGCGATGCAATCGCTCTGGATACGCCCCTATCTGCTCGACGTAATGGGCCTCACGCCCGCGCATGCCGCGGCGCTCGTCTCCGTGCTCGGTTTCGCGATGATGTTCGGCTGCGTCGGTTTCGGTGCGGCGGCGCGCGGTATGGAGCGGCGGGGCGTCTCGGTGTACGCGTTCTGCGGCGCCGGAATGGCGCTCTATGTCGCCGTGCAATTGCTGATGGTGGTGCGGGTGCCGTTGCCGCCCGCCGCGCTGCTTGCGGCATACGGCATCTTCGGCGGCGCCGGTATTCTCAGCTACGCGGTGATGGCCGAACACTTTCCTGCGCATATGATCGGCCGCGCGAACACGACGCTCACGCTCGTGCTCTTCCTGCTGATCTTCGGCTTTCAGGTCGGCATCGGCGCGATGCTGTCGTTCTGGCCGGCCGAGGGCGGCCACTTTCCAGCGACGGCGCACCAGACCGTGTGGGTGACGTTGATCGCGTTGCAGGTGGCCAGCGCCGTCTGGTATGTGCTGCCGAGCCGGGCGCTTCAAAAGACGGAGCGCACTGCGTCATGAGCGATCGGCTTTGCGCATCGCCGCAAGCGGAAATTCCCCATGTATGGCCAAGTAGCCGACTTCGCGCTATAATTCGAAGGTTTGAGCATATCAACCCGCACCCTAGCGCCTACCTCCCATTCCCCGTCGTTCGCTGCGCCTGGCAGCGCGCGCCGCACGCCGCCGATCGTCCGCTTCGATACTCCGCTCGCCGCGCGCAAGCGGGCCGCTTCGAGCCACGATGCCCGCCTGTGAGCCGCCGCCATCGCGCTAAGGAAACCCGTGCTCCCGGAGCGCGGCCCCAAGCCTGAATTTCGGACAGACAGGTCGGTAACAGGGTGTTCCCCAAGGAGCTTCCCGTGTTGCCGTCATTCTCCCCCGCATTACTCGCACTTGCCGACGGCACGGTCTTTCGTGGTCAATCCATCGGCGCCGCCGGTTCGACGATCGGCGAAGTGGTGTTCAACACCGCCATCACCGGCTATCAGGAAATCCTGACCGACCCGAGCTATGCCCGCCAGATCGTCACGCTGACGTATCCGCATATCGGCAATGTCGGCGTGAATGCCGAAGACGTCGAAGCCACCAAGATCCATGCCGCCGGTCTCATCATTCGTGATCTGCCGGTGCTGGCCTCGAACTTCCGTTCGGAGCAAACCCTTTCCGATTATCTGAAGGCGCAAGGCGTCGTCGGCATTGCGGGCATCGACACGCGCAAGCTGACGCGCGTGCTGCGCGACAAGGGCGCGCAAAACGGCTGCATTCTCGCTGGCAGCGACGACGAAGCCGAAGCGCTGCGTCTCGCGCGCTCGTTCCCCGGACTCGCCGGCATGGACCTCGCGAAAGTCGTGTCCACGCAGGATCGCTACGAGTGGACGCAAACCGAATGGCGCCTCGGCAGCGGCTACGGCGAGCAGAAGTCGCCGAAATTCCGCGTCGTCGCCTTCGATTACGGCGTCAAGTACAACATTCTGCGCATGCTGGCCGAGCGCGGCTGCCACGTCACCGTGCTGCCGGCGCAGGCAAGTGCCGCCGATGCGCTCGCGCTCAATCCGGACGGCATCTTCCTGTCGAACGGTCCCGGCGATCCGGAACCGTGCGATTACGCGATCCGCGCGACGCGCGAATTCATCGAGCGCGGCATTCCGACGTTCGGCATCTGCCTCGGGCACCAGATCATGGGTCTCGCCGTCGGCGCGAAGACGACCAAGATGAAGACCGGCCACCACGGCGCGAATCATCCGGTGAAGGACATGGAAGACGGCCGCGTGGTCATCACGTCGCAGAATCACGGCTTTGCGGTCGATGCCGCCACGCTGCCAGCGAACGCGAAGGTCACGCATGTCTCGCTCTTCGACGGCACGCTGCAAGGCTTTGCGCTCACCGACAAGCCGGCGTTCTGCTTCCAGGGACACCCGGAAGCGTCGCCGGGGCCGCACGACATCGCTTATCTGTTCGACCGCTTCATCAAGCTGATGGAGTCGGCGAAGGTCGCCGCCTGATCACGAACAGAAACCGTACATAGACATCGAGAGCAGTTATGCCGAAGCGCACAGACATCAAGAGCATCCTCATCATCGGCGCGGGCCCGATCATCATCGGCCAGGCGTGCGAGTTCGACTATTCGGGCGCGCAGGCGTGCAAGGCGCTGCGTGAGGAAGGCTACAAGGTCATCCTCGTCAACAGCAATCCGGCGACGATCATGACCGACCCGAACACGGCGGACGTCACCTATATCGAGCCGATCTCGTGGGAAGTGGTCGAGCGCATCATCGCGAAAGAGCGCCCCGATGCGATCCTGCCGACGATGGGCGGCCAGACCGCGCTCAATTGCGCGCTCGACCTGTTCCATCACGGCGTGCTGGAGAAGTACAACGTCGAACTGATCGGCGCGTCGCCCGAAGCCATCGACAAGGCGGAAGACCGCCAGAAGTTCAAGGACGCGATGACGAAGATCGGCCTCGGTTCGGCCAAGTCGGGCATTGCGCATTCGATGGAAGAAGCGCTCGCCGTGCAGGCGCAGATCGCCGAAGTCACCGGCAGCGGCGGTTATCCGACCGTCATCCGCCCGTCGTTCACACTGGGCGGCTCGGGTGGCGGCATTGCGTACAACAAGGAAGAGTTCGAGGAAATCTGCCGCCGCGGTCTCGATCTTTCGCCGACGCGCGAACTGCTGATCGAGGAATCGCTGCTCGGCTGGAAAGAGTACGAGATGGAAGTCGTCCGCGACAAGAAGGACAACTGCATCATCGTGTGTTCGATCGAGAACCTCGACCCGATGGGCGTCCACACCGGCGATTCCATCACCGTCGCGCCCGCGCAGACGCTGACCGACAAGGAATATCAGGTCCTGCGTAACGCGTCGCTCGCGGTGTTGCGCGAAATCGGCGTGGACACGGGCGGCTCCAACGTGCAGTTCGCAATCAATCCGAAGGACGGCCGGATGGTCGTCATCGAAATGAATCCGCGCGTGTCGCGTTCGTCCGCGCTGGCGTCGAAGGCGACGGGCTTTCCGATCGCGAAGGTCGCGGCGAAGCTCGCCTGCGGCTATACGCTCGACGAACTGAAGAACGAGATTACCGGCGGCCAGACGCCGGCATCGTTCGAGCCGACCATCGACTATGTCGTGACGAAGGTGCCGCGTTTCGCGTTCGAAAAGTTCCGCGAGGCCGATTCACGCCTGACCACGCAGATGAAGTCGGTCGGCGAAGTGATGGCGATGGGCCGCACGTTCCAGGAGTCGTTCCAGAAGGCGCTGCGCGGTCTGGAAGTCGGCGTCGACGGGCTCGATGAAAAGACCACGAGCCGCGACGAAGTGATTCGCGAAATCGGCGAGCCGGGTCCGGACCGCATCTGGTATCTCGGCGACGCATTCCGCCTCGGTCTCTCGCAAGAGGAAATCTTCGAGGAAACGTCGATCGACCCGTGGTTCCTCGCGCAGATCGAGCAGATCATCCTGAAGGAAAAGGCGCTCGAAGGCCGCACCCTCGAAAGCCTGAGCCGCGACGAACTGCTGTATCTGAAGCGCAGCGGTTTCTCCGACCGGCGTCTGGCGAAACTGACCGGTTCGAATCAGGCCGATGTGCGCAAGAAGCGTCACGAACTGAAGGTGCGCCCGGTGTACAAGCGCGTCGACACCTGCGCGGCCGAGTTCGCGACGAAGACCGCGTACATGTACTCGACGTACGAAGAAGAGTGCGAAGCGAATCCGACGGACAAGAAGAAGATCATGGTGCTCGGCGGCGGGCCGAACCGGATCGGGCAGGGCATCGAGTTCGACTATTGCTGCGTGCATGCCGCGCTCGCGATGCGCGAAGACGGCTATGAAACCATCATGGTCAACTGCAATCCGGAAACGGTTTCCACCGACTACGACACGTCGGATCGCCTGTACTTCGAGTCGCTGACGCTGGAAGACGTGCTCGAAATCGTCGATCTGGAAAAGCCGGTCGGCGTGATCGTGCAGTACGGCGGCCAGACGCCGCTCAAGCTCGCGCTCGATCTCGAAGCGAACGGCGTGCCGATCATCGGCACGTCGCCGGACATGATCGACGCAGCCGAAGACCGCGAGCGCTTCCAGCAACTGCTGAAAGATCTCGATTTGCGCCAGCCGCCGAACCGCACGGCGCGCGCGGAAGAAGAAGCGCTCGCGCTGGCCGAGGAAATCGGTTATCCGCTGGTCGTGCGTCCGTCGTATGTGCTGGGCGGCCGCGCGATGGAAATCGTCCACGAGCCGCGCGATCTCGAGCGCTACATGCGCGAGGCCGTGAAGGTATCGAACGATTCGCCGGTGCTGCTCGACCGCTTCCTGAACGATGCGATCGAATGCGATGTCGACTGCATCTCGGACGGCGAGGCCGTGTTCATCGGCGGCGTGATGGAGCACATCGAACAGGCGGGCGTGCATTCGGGCGATTCGGCCTGCTCGTTGCCGCCGTATTCGCTGTCGAAGGAAACCGTCGACGAGCTGAAGCGCCAGACCGCCGCGATGGCAAAGGCGCTGAACGTGATCGGCCTGATGAACGTGCAGTTCGCGATCCAGCAGGTTCCGCAGGACGACGGCTCGAAGAAGGACATCATCTACGTACTCGAAGTGAACCCGCGCGCGTCGCGCACGGTTCCTTACGTGTCGAAGGCGACGAGCCTGCCGCTCGCGAAAATCGCCGCACGCGCGATGGTCGGCCAGACGCTGGCGCAGCAGGGCGTGACGAAGGAAGTCGTGCCGCCGTACTTCAGCGTGAAGGAAGCCGTGTTCCCGTTCATCAAGTTCCCGGCGGTCGATCCAGTGCTCGGGCCCGAAATGCGCTCGACCGGCGAAGTGATGGGCGTAGGCCGCACGTTCGGCGAAGCGCTCTTCAAGTCGCAACTGGCGGCGGGCTCGCGCCTGCCGGAGTCGGGCACGGTGCTGATCACCGTAATGGACGCCGACAAGCCGAAGGCCGTCGAAGTGGCGAGCATGCTGCACGAGCTCGGCTATCCGATCGTCGCGACCAAGGGCACGGCGGCGGCTATCGCAGCGGCGGGCGTGCCGGTGAAGGTCGTCAACAAGGTGAAAGACGGCCGGCCGCATATCGTCGACATGATCAAGAACGGCGAGATCGCGCTCGTCTTCACGACCGTCGACGAAACCCGCGCCGCCATCGCCGATTCGCGTTCCATCCGCATGAGCGCCCAGGCCAACAAGGTCACGTACTACACGACCATGTCGGGCGCGCGCGCGGCGGTGGAAGGCTTGCGTTACATGCGCGATTTGGAAGTCTATGATTTACAAGGCTTGCATGCTCGCCTAAACTAAGGCTTCGATTACTGGTCCAAGCATCACGAGCCGCGGTTAAGCGGCGTCTCCTCGTCTCGGGGAGATGCGCTTAACCGCGGTAATTTTTTTGACGTTTTTGTTTCTGGGTTGTCTATGAGCACGATTCCCTTGACGAAGCGCGGCGCGGAGTTGCTGCGCGACGAATTGCAACGCCTTAAGGCTGTCGAGCGTCCGGCGGTCATCAATGCGATCGCGGAAGCGCGCGCGCAGGGCGATCTGTCCGAAAATGCGGAATACGACGCCGCGAAGGAAAAGCAGGGCTTCATCGAGGGCCGCATCGCGGAGATCGAATCCAAGCTGGCCGCCGCGCAGGTGATCGACCCGACGACGGTCGACGCCGATGGCCGCGTCGTGTTCGGCGCGACGGTGGAACTGGAAGACCTCGAATCCGGCGATACGGTCACATACCAGATCGTCGGCGACGATGAAGCCGATATCGATCACGGCCTCATTTCGGTCAGTTCGCCGATCGCGCGGGCGCTGATTTCGAAGTCGCAAGGCGACGTGGCGTCGGTGCAAGCGCCAAGCGGCGCGCGCGAGTATGAAATCATCGCGGTTCGTTACGTCTGATGGCGCACCGGCTCTTTCGCTTCGTGACGATGATCTGGGTCGGCAGCCTGCTGACCCTCGGCCTCGTCGCCGCCCCCGTTCTCTTTTCGATGCTCGATCGCGCGGCCGCTGGATCGGTCGCCGCGCAATACTTCCGCATCGAAGCGTTCGTCGGCGTGGCGAGCGCGCTCATTCTGATTCTGATCGGCAATCGCTTCGTGAAAAGCGGCATCGCTGACTACAAGCGTGTGCGGTGGATTGTCGCGGTGATGCTCGGGTGCGTGCTCGCGGGCTACTTCGCGTTGCAGCCGTTCATGGAGTCGCTGCGCGTGGCCGCGCAGGAGTCGGGCGTCGCATTGGCCGATTCCCCGTACGCCAAGCGGTTCGGCATCCTGCACGGCATCTCGAGCGCCATCTATCTGGTTCAGTGCCTGTTCGGCATCGCGCTGGTGTGGCGCTTGCCGGGCAACGCGCCGACCGCCATCGTGCCGAAGAACAAATCGGCGAAAATGGCGGCCAAACGCGCAAGAAGCTGAGCGCTGTTGGCCGATACGGCGGGAGCGTCGTGTTTGACGCCGCGCCGTACGATTACTTCACTGCCTGGTGCTGACGCTTCGAACCCGCCTGACGCTTCTTCGCCCGCTTGACGTTGCCGCCCGCCGTGACGCGCTCGTTACCAAGCACCTTCAACGTCTGCTTGCGCGGCTTTTTGACTGCAGGCGCGTCACGCGTGATCTTCACGGCCTTGACGATGCGCGGTGCGCGGCCCTTGGCAGGACGCTCGGCCGCTTCAGCGGCGCTCGGCGGCATCGTGCTGCGCGTGCGTTCGCCGCGGGTCTTCGCGGGCGCGGCGCCTTCGGGCCTCCAGATCACGAGCAATTTGCCGATATGCTGGATCGGCGCGGCGTTCAGGCGATCGCAGATTTCGTCGTAAATTGCGACGCGGGCTTCGCGCTCGTCGCCGAACACGCGAATCTTGATGAGCTGATGCGCATCGAGGTGCACGCCGATTTCCTTCAGCACGGCGTCCGTCAGACCCTCCGCGCCGACGAGCACGACGGGCTTGAGCGCGTGGGCCTGGGAGCGCAGGTCGGAGCGTTGGGCAGGGGAGAGTTCAAGAGCTGGCATGAGAAATTTGGGACTCGACTAAAATGGGCGGCGCTTGGCGCCAGGCGGCATGCTGAAACGCGAGGGGCGAAAAGCCCGTACCGGAACGATCTGGCGCAGCGTGTTTTATCGCCGCACAAACGAAATAGGCCGGATACGCGATTGCCGGGCGCATGGAGCGCCCGCGGAAACGTTCCGGCCGACAAGACGCGTATTATCCGCTAAAAGCATCGCGCGTTGCAGCAAGATTACCGCGCAACCGTCACAGTACACGCATCCGCGCCACGTCCGGCGCGCAACAGCAACACACCCGCGAGCGCGCACGCGCGCAGCATGAGTTCAGTTTGAATGGCAAAAAATCGCTTCAATCATTCGTGGTTGCATGACCACATCAACGATCCCTACGTGAAGATGGCGCAGCGCGAGGGCTATCGCGCACGCGCTGCGTACAAGCTGAAGGAGATCGACGAGCAGGACAAGCTCATCAAGCCCGGTCAGGTGATCGTCGATCTCGGCTCGACGCCCGGAAGCTGGAGCCAGTACGCTCGCAACAGGCTCGCTCAGGGCTCGAAGCGCGATGCGCAGCGCGAAGGCGGCATCGACGGCACGATCATCGCGCTCGATATTCTGCCGATGGAGCCGATCGCGGACGTGACTTTTATTCAGGGCGACTTTCGCGATGATGCGGTGCTCGCCCAGCTAAATGAATTCGTCGGCGAGCGTCAGGTGGACCTTGTTATTTCGGACATGGCCCCAAACCTCTCAGGCGTGGCAAGTGCGGACGCGGCGCGGATCGAGCATCTTTGCGACCTGGCGCTCGAATTCGCGCAAAACCACCTGAAACCGGAAGGTGCGCTGCTAGTCAAATGTTTTCATGGCAGCGGTTATAGCCAGATCGTCGAGAAATTTAAGCACCAGTTCAAAGTGGTGGCGCCGCGCAAGCCCAAGGCCTCTCGGGACAAGTCGTCCGAGACTTTTATTCTCGGGCGGCGGCTCAAACATCCGGCTGCGGGACCCGTTTAGACTGCCTCGGCGAAAATCAGCGATATTTTCGCCGAATATGCCGAAAAAAGACCATCTGCCGCTATTTAGACGGTAGATAAACCTTATGGCAGGGGTTAGCGGTCTGGATTAGAATGCTTTGGTGGCGCTGCAAGGTTTATGTAGGCGCCCGTCTATGAGTGAGGAGTGGTGCTTTGAACAACAATATGTTCTCTAAAGCGGCAGTGTGGCTCGTGATCGCACTGGTGCTGTTTACGGTGTTCAAGCAGTTCGACAAGCCCCGCGTCCAGGAAGGCGTGTCGTATTCGCAGTTCATGGACGACGCGAAGAACGGCAAGGTCAAGAACGTTACCGTTCAGGGCCGCAATCTCACGGTCACTCCGAACGACGGCCAGAAATACCAGATCGTCTCTCCCGGCGACATCTGGATGGTCGGCGACCTGATGAAATACGGCGTTCAGGTCAGCGGCAAGGCTGACGATGAACCGAACGCGCTCGTTTCCGCGCTGTACTACCTCGGGCCGACCATTCTGATCATCGGCTTCTGGTTCTACATGATGAGGCAGATGCAGGGCGGCGGGAAAGGCGGGGCGTTCTCGTTCGGCAAGTCGCGGGCGCGGCTGATCGACGAAAACAACAACGCAATCAATTTCACGGACGTAGCTGGCTGCGACGAAGCGAAGGAAGAAGTTTCGGAACTAGTGGACTTCCTGCGCGATCCGCAGAAATTCCAGAAGCTGGGCGGACGCATTCCACGCGGCGTGCTGCTGGTTGGGCCTCCGGGCACGGGTAAGACGCTGCTGGCTCGCGCCATCGCCGGTGAGGCGAAGGTGCCGTTCTTCAGCATCTCGGGTTCGGACTTCGTGGAAATGTTCGTCGGCGTGGGCGCGGCCCGCGTGCGCGACATGTTCGAACAGGCGAAGAAGCATGCGCCGTGCATCGTGTTCATCGACGAAATCGACGCTGTCGGCCGTCATCGCGGCGCTGGCATGGGCGGCGGTAACGACGAGCGCGAGCAGACGCTGAATCAGATGCTCGTCGAAATGGACGGCTTCGAGGCGAATTCGGGCGTCATCGTGATCGCCGCGACGAACCGTTCCGACGTGCTGGACAAGGCGCTGCTGCGTCCGGGCCGTTTCGACCGCCAGGTGTACGTCGGTCTGCCGGACATCCGCGGTCGTGAACACATCATGAAGGTGCACCTGCGCAAGGTGCCGATTGCAAACGACGTCGATGCGTCGGTGATCGCACGCGGTACGCCGGGCTTCTCGGGTGCGGATCTCGCGAACCTCGTCAACGAAGCGGCGCTGTTTGCGGCGCGTCGGGGCAAGCGCATCGTCGAGATGCAGGATTTCGAAGACGCGAAGGACAAGATCTTCATGGGTCCGGAGCGCAAGTCGGCTGTCATGCGCGAGGAAGAGCGTCGCAACACGGCGTATCACGAGTCGGGTCACGCGGTGGTGGCGAAGCTGCTGCCGCACGCCGATCCGGTGCACAAGGTCACGATCATGCCGCGCGGCTGGGCTTTGGGCGTGACGTGGCAGTTGCCGGAGCATGACCGGGTCAACCTGTATCGCGACAAGATGCTGGAAGAAATCGCGATCCTGTTCGGCGGCCGGGCAGCGGAAGAAGTGTTCATGAACTCGATGTCGACCGGTGCTTCCAACGACTTCGAGCGCGCGACGAAGATGGCGCGTGACATGGTGACGCGTTACGGCATGTCGGACGTCCTCGGCACGATGGTGTACGTGGATACCGAAGAAAACGGCATGTTCGGCAAGATGGGCGCGAAGTCGGTATCGGAAGCCACGCAGCAGAAGGTCGACGCGGAAATCCGCCGTATCCTCGACGAGCAATACGCGCTCGCCCGCAAGCTGCTGGAAGACAACCGCGACAAGGTCGAAGCCATGACCAAGGCGCTGCTCGAATGGGAAACCATCGACGCAGACCAGATTAGCGACATCATGGCGAATCGTCCGCCGCGTCCGCCGAAGAACCTGCCGCCTCCGTCGGGCGACACGCCGTCGGGGGGCAATAGCGGCAACGAAGTCAAGCCGGGCAACGCCACAGCGCCGGCATAACTTCTCCGAGTCTGACAATGGGCCGGTGTGCACTGCACGCCGGCCCATTTTTGCTTTAAGGCTCGCGTTTCATCACTTGCTTTGCAGGCATCGCTTGACTACCTCCTTCGAACCTCTCGTTTTCGCGCAGCCGCTGCAATGCGGCCGTTTCACGCTCCGTTTCGATCGTCCGCTGGTGATGGGCATTCTCAACGTCACGCCGGATTCGTTCTCCGATGGCGGCCGCTTCCTGTCGCGCGACGCCGCGCTCGCTCGCGCCGAGCAGATAATCGCCGATGGCGCCGACATGATCGACATAGGCGGCGAGTCGACGCGTCCGGGTGCGCCGCCAGTGCCGCTCGACGAGGAACTGGCGCGCGTGGTGCCGATCGTCGAAGCGCTGCATGCGGTGCGTGTGCCGATTTCCGTCGACACCTACAAGCCCGCCGTCATGCGAGCTGTCCTCGATGCGGGCGCGGACATGATCAATGACATCTGGGGCTTCCGTCAGGAAGGTGCGATCGACGCCGTCGCCGGCAGACAATGCGGCTTGTGCGTGATGCACATGCTTGGCGAGCCACGCACGATGCAGCTCCACGAACCCGTCTACGACGACGTCGTCGCTTCGGTGCGCGATTTCTTCGTCGAACGCGTCGCCGCGCTGAACGCGGCCGGTGTGGCGGCGGACCGTATCAGTCTTGATCCCGGCTACGGTTTCGGCAAGACGATCGGGCATAATTACACGCTACTTGCCGAACTTCCGGCGACGTTGCCCCACGGCACGCATTTCCCGTTATTGGCGGGCATGTCGCGCAAATCGATGCTCGGCGGCGTGACCGGGCGCGGCGCGGGCGAGCGCTTGCCCGCGAGTCTCGCGGCGGCCGTATGCGCGGCGGAACGCGGCGCGGCGATCATCCGCGTTCACGATGTCGCCGAAACGGTCGACGCATTGAAAGTCTGGCAGGCCACCAAGGACGCAGCCCGTCGCAGGCATCATTGAAACCGGCTTTGAATCGGGCAGGACTGCCGCGCAGGCGCTCGCTGGCAGCGTAGTCAACAAACACCGCGGACCACAACAGGCGCCAAAAGTCCGCGAGGAGGGTCAAACAACGATGGCACGACGATACTTTGGAACAGACGGCATCCGTGGGCGCGTGGGCGCGGCCCCGATCACGCCGGACTTCGTCCTCAAGCTCGGCTACGCAGCCGGCAAGGTGCTCGCCGGCGCGGACCGGTCGCCGCAGAAGGGCAACCGGCCGACTGTGCTGATCGGCAAGGACACGCGCGTCTCGGGCTACATGCTCGAAGCGGCGCTCGAATCCGGCTTCTCGGCGGCAGGCGTCGACGTGATGCTGGCCGGCCCGATGCCGACGCCCGGCATCGCGTATCTGACGCGGGCGCTGCGGCTCTCGGCGGGCGTGGTGATTAGCGCGTCGCATAATCCGTACGACGACAACGGCATCAAGTTCTTCTCCGCCGACGGCAACAAGCTGCCCGACGAAGTCGAATTGGAAATCGAAGCGCAGCTCGAGCAGCCGATGGAATGCGCGCCGTCTGAGCGTCTCGGCAAGGCGCGCCGTCTCGACGACGCGGGCGGGCGCTACATCGAGTTCTGCAAGAGCACGTTCCCCGCGAGCTTCGATCTTCGCGGCATGAAGATCGTGCTGGACTGCGCACACGGCGCCGCTTATGACGTCGCGCCGCACGTGTTCCACGAACTGGGCGCGGAAGTCGTGCCGATCGGCGTGTCGCCGAATGGCTTCAATATCAACGACGGCGTCGGCGCAACCGCGCCCGATGCGCTCGTTCGCGCGGTCAAGGAGCACCACGCGGACATCGGCATCGCGCTGGATGGCGACGCGGATCGCGTGCAGATCGTCGATTCGACCGGCCGTCTCTATAACGGCGACGAGCTGCTCTATGTGCTGGTGAAGGACCGCATCGCGACGCACGGCAAGGTGGAAGGCGCGGTCGGCACGCTGATGACCAACATGGCGGTCGAGGTGGCGCTGAAAGAGGCGGGCGTGCAGTTCGTGCGCGCCGCGGTCGGCGACCGCTACGTGCTCGAAAAATTGCGCGAACACGGCTGGCAACTCGGCGCGGAAGGCTCGGGCCACATTCTGTCGCTCGACAGGCATTCGACCGGCGACGGCATCGTCTCCGCGCTGCTCGTGCTGGCGGCGATCAAGCGCAGCGGCAAGTCGATCGCCGAACTGCTCGACGGCGTGAGCCTCTTCCCGCAAAAGCTCATCAACGTGCGCATGAGTCCCGGCGCGGACTGGAAAAAGAGCGACGAAATCCGTCGCGCGGTCGAGCAGGCCGAGCGCGCGCTCGACTCGCATGGTCGTGTGCTGATCCGCGCATCGGGGACCGAGCCGGTGTTGCGCGTGATGGTGGAAGCCGCCGCGCAGCAAGACGCCGTTCGGCACGCGGAAACGATTGCGCAGGTCGTGAAAGAGGTGACTTCGTAGACGTTCGCGGAAACGCGCGTACTTCGCAAGAAAGCGGGCTTCGGCCCGCTTTTTTATGTCCGCAGCGGCTGACGAGTGATCGCCCGACCGGCTTTCGATTCGTAAGACCGCTGTCACGGAAGCATCACCAAACGTCATATTACTGTCACAGACTCCGCCTATATTTCGCCGTGACGTACACACGCTCACAACTCTGGAGGTCTCATGAAATTGATGCACACCGCGCTGGCTGCCGTGATTGGCGCAATGTTCGCCATCTCTGCGCAAGCGGCCGATATCACCGGCGCGGGCAGTACCTTCGCAGCTCCGATCTACACCAAGTGGGCAGACGCATATCAGAAAACCGGCGGCGGCAAGGTCAACTACCAGGGCATCGGTTCTTCGGGCGGCATCAAGCAGATCGTCGCAAAGACCGTCGATTTCGCGGGCTCGGACGCGCCGCTGAAGGACGACCAGCTTGCAAAGGACGGCCTCTTCCAGTTTCCGACGGTGGTCGGCGGCGTCGTGCCGGTGATCAACGTCCCCGGCGTGAAGGCGGGCGAAGTGATTCTGTCGGGTGAAGTGCTCGGCGACATCTATCTCGGCAAGATCAAGAAGTGGAACGACCCGGCGATCGCCGCGCTGAACCCGAAGGTCAAGCTGCCGGATACGGACATCGCTGTCGTGCGCCGCGCGGACGGCTCGGGCACGAGCTTCATCTGGACGAACTACCTGTCGAAGGTCAACACCGAGTGGAAGTCGAAGGTCGGCGAGGGTTCGACGGTCAACTGGCCGACCGGCACGGGCGGCAAGGGCAACGACGGCGTCGCGGCCTTCGTGCAGCGTCTGCCGGGCGCGATCGGCTACGTCGAATGGGCGTACGCGAAGCAGAACAAGATGACCTACGTCGGGATGAAGAACTCGGCGGGCACGGTCGTCGAGCCGGAAACGAAGACGTTCAAGGCAGCGGCTGCGGGCGCGGACTGGTCGAAGTCGTTCTACCAGATCCTGACGAACGAACAGGGCAAGGACGCATGGCCTATCGTCGGCGCGACCTTCGTGCTGTTGCATTCGACGCAGGACAAGGCGGCGCAGGGCGCGGAGACGCTGAAGTTCTTCGACTGGGCGTTCAAGAACGGCGGTCAGGCGGCGAGCGACCTGGACTACATCTCGCTGCCGGAATCGGTCGTGGCGGAGATCCGCTCGCAATGGAAGGCGAAGGTGAAGGACGCGTCGGGCAAGCCGGTCGCGGAGTAAGCAGTACGCGCAGTTTGAAACTGTCCTAAGCTGCACTGGCGGGACAGCAGCAACAACAAGCCGCGCGGCGCGCCAGAAGCCGCCGCGCGGTCTGACACGCAGCGTAACCAAGGCTCCCATGTCGGACACCAACCTCGCGTCGGCACCTCCGGCGGCGCACGCGCAGCGCGCCCCTGGCCGTATCGGCGACATCATCTTCGGCGGCATCACGCGGCTCGCGGCGGTGGTGACGCTGCTTCTGCTCGGCGGCATCATCGTTTCGCTGCTCGTCGCGTCGATGCCGACCATCGAAAAATTCGGGCTCAGCTTTCTGTGGCGCGCGGACTGGGATCCACCCAGCGACAGCTTCGGCGCGCTCGTGCCGATCTACGGCACGCTCGCGACGTCGATCATCGCGCTCATCATCGCGGTGCCGGTGAGCTTCGGCATCGCGCTCTTTCTGACGGAACTGTCGCCGGCTTGGCTGCGCCGTCCGCTCGGCGTCGCGATCGAACTGCTCGCGGCGATTCCGTCGATCGTCTACGGCATGTGGGGCCTGCTCGTGTTCGCGCCGATCTTCGCGAAGTACTTCGAGAAGCCGCTCGGCGCCTTGCTTGGCGGCGTGCCCGTGATCGGCGCGCTGTTTCAGGGGCCGCCCATCGGTATCGGCATTCTGTGCGCGGGCGTCATTCTCGCGATCATGATCATCCCGTACATCGCATCGGTGATGCGCGACGTGTTCGAAGTCACGCCCGTGCTGCTGAAGGAATCGGCATATGGCATCGGCTGCACGACCTGGGAAGTGATGTGGAAGATCGTGTTGCCGTACACGCGCGCCGGGGTGATCGGCGGCGTCATGCTCGGTCTCGGCCGCGCGCTCGGCGAGACGATGGCCGTGACCTTCGTGATCGGCAACACGAATCTGCTCGATAACGTGTCGCTGTTCTCGCCGGGCAACAGCATCACGTCCGCGCTCGCCAACGAGTTCGCGGAAGCGAGTCCCGGCCTGCATACATCGGCGTTGATGGAGCTTGGCCTGATTCTCTTCGTTATCACGTTCTTCGTGCTCGCGCTCTCCAAACTGATGCTCTTGCGCATGGAACGCGGGGAGGGTGTCAAGTGAACCGTCCCGCCACGTTCGATCAGGACCACGACCGCGTGCAAGCGACGCGCATGAAGCTGCAGCGCCGCCGCCGCGGCACCAATGCGATCGCGCTGACGCTGTCGCTCGCGGCGATGGCCTTCGGCCTGCTCTGGCTCGTGTGGATTCTCTTCACGACGCTGAAGCTCGGCGTTTCCGGCTTGTCGATGGAACTGTTCACGCAATCGACGCCCCCGCCGAACACCGATGGCGGCGGTCTCGCGAACGCGATCGTCGGCAGCCTGATGCTCGTCGTGCTCGCGACGTGCGTCGGCACGCCGCTCGGCATTCTCGCGGGCGTCTATCTCGCGGAATACGGGCAAAAGCGCTGGCTCGCGAACATCACGCGCTTCATCAACGACATTCTGCTGTCTGCACCGTCGATCATCGTCGGCTTGTTCGTGTATGCGCTCGTCGTCGCGAAGATGGGGCGTTTCTCCGGCTGGGCGGGCGTCATTGCGCTCGCGCTGCTGCAGATTCCGATCGTCATCCGCACCACGGAGAACATGCTGAAGCTCGTGCCGAACGCGCTGCGCGAAGCGGCGTTCGCGCTCGGCACGCCGAAGTGGAAGATGGTGATGTCGATCACGCTGAAAGCGTCGGTAGGCGGCATCGTCACCGGGGTGCTGCTCGCGGTTGCGCGCATCGCCGGGGAAACCGCGCCGCTCCTCTTCACGGCGTTGTCGAACCAGTTTTTCTCGCTGGACATGAATCAGCCGGTGGCCAACCTGCCGGTGACGATCTACAAGTTCGCGATGAGCCCGTTCCCGCAATGGCAAGTGCTCGCGTGGGCCGGTGTGTTCCTGATTACGCTCGGCGTGCTGGGTCTGAATATCCTGGCGCGTGCGATCTTCACGAAGAAATAAGGGCGGAGTGATTCCATGAATCTGGTCGAAAGTGGTGTCAACCACCTCGAATCGAAGGCCGGCAACGCGAGCATCGAACGCGGTCCGGTGCCCGGCAGCGTGCGCCCGACGCACGCCTCGCAGCCGGCCGATTCCATCAAGCCGAAGATCGAGGTCAACAACCTCAACTTCTTCTACAACAAGTATCACGCGCTGAAGAACATCAACCTGCGCATTCCCGAGAAGAAGGTGACGGCGTTCATCGGTCCGTCGGGATGCGGCAAGTCCACGCTTCTGCGCACGTTCAACAAGATGTACGCGCTCTATCCCGAGCAGCGCGCGGAAGGCGAAATCCTGATGGACGGCGCGAACCTGCTCGAGACGACGCGCGACATCTCGCTGCTGCGCGCGCGCATCGGCATGGTGTTTCAGAAGCCGACGCCGTTCCCGATGTCCATCTACGACAACATCGCGTTTGGCGTGAAGATGTTCGAGCAGTTGTCGCGCTCGGAGATGGACGACCGCGTCGAATGGGCGCTGACGAAGGCCGCGCTCTGGACCGAAGTAAAGGACAAGCTGCAGCAAAGCGGCTACGGTCTGTCGGGCGGCCAGCAGCAGCGCCTGTGCATCGCGCGCGGCATCGCGATCCGCCCGGAAGTGCTGTTGCTCGATGAACCTTGCTCCGCGCTCGACCCGATCTCGACGGGCCGCATCGAAGAACTGATTGCGGAGCTGAAGAACGACTACACCGTGGTGATCGTCACTCACAACATGCAGCAGGCGGCGCGCTGCTCGGACTACACTGCTTATATGTATCTTGGTGAATTGATCGAATTCGGCGATACCGAGAAGATCTTCATCAAGCCCGCCCGCAAGGAGACGGAAGACTACATCACGGGCCGGTTCGGCTGAAGCGCGCGCAGCCAATCGCACGAAAGGAACAGGAGCAGAATATGTCCGATAAACATCTGTCGAGTCAGTTCGACGCCGATCTCAACGCGGTGTCGTCGAAAGTGCTGGCAATGGGCGGTCTCGTGGAGTCGCAAATCGTCTCCGCGATGCACGCGCTCAACGAGTTCGATATCGAGGTTGCCGACCAGGTGATCGGCGCCGAAGCGCGTCTGAACATGATGGAAGTCGAGATCGACGAGGAGTGCAGCAACATCATCGCGCGCCGCCAGCCGGCCGCACGCGACCTGCGTCTTCTGATGGCGATCTCGAAGACCATCACGAATCTCGAACGCGCCGGCGACGAAGCCGAGAAGATCGCGAAGCGCGTAAAGCGCATCAACGAAGACGGCGCGGGACGCACCGTTAATATCGCGGAAATCAAGCTGTCGGGCGAAATGGCGGTGTCGATTCTGCGCCGCGCGCTCGATGCCTTCGCGCGTCTGGATACCGTTGCCGCCGCTCAGATCGTGCGCGACGACAAAGCCATCGACGAAGAATTCCGCGCCTTCGTGCGCAAGCTCGTCACGTACATGATGGAAGACCCGCGCACGATTTCGGCGGGCCTCGATTATTTGTTCATCGCGAAGGCGGTGGAGCGCATCGGCGATCACGCGAAGAACATTGCGGAGTTCATCATCTACATCGTGAAGGGGACCGACGTGCGCCATATCTCGCGCGACCAGCTCGAACGCGAAGCGCTCAGCTAATCCTCCTTTCACTTCAAGCAAAAGGTCAAAGAGGTGCCGATGCCCAGCAGTATCCTCGTCGTCGAAGACGAACCCGCGATCTCCGAACTCATTGCGGTGAACCTGCAACATGCGGGTCATTGCCCGATTCGCGCGTACAACGCGGAGCAGGCGCAGAACCTCATTAGCGACGTGCTGCCCGATCTCGTGCTGCTCGACTGGATGCTGCCGGGCAAGTCGGGCGTCACGTTCGCGCGCGAGCTGCGAAATCACGAGCGCACGAAGCATATTCCGATCATCATGCTGACCGCGCGTGGCGACGAGCAGGACAAGGTGCTCGGTCTCGAGATCGGGGCGGACGACTACGTCACCAAGCCCTTCTCGCCGAAGGAACTGATGGCGCGCATCAAGGCGGTGTTGCGCCGGCGCGCGCCGCAGCTGACCGAAGACGTCGTCGCGATCAACGGCCTGCGCCTCGATCCGGCGACGCATCGCGTGGCTGCGAGTCATTCGGGCAACGACATCAAGCTCGATCTCGGCCCGACCGAGTTCCGCCTGCTGCATTTCTTCATGACGCATCCGGAGCGCGTGCACAGCCGCACGCAGCTGCTCGATCAGGTCTGGGGCGATCACGTGTTCGTCGAAGAACGAACGGTCGATGTCCATATCAAGCGCCTGCGCGCCGCGCTCAAGCCCGCCGGTTGCGATGCTATGATCGAAACGGTGCGCGGCAGCGGTTATCGGCTGGCGAAGGGCGCGTGACGCCCGCGCATGCGTGGCGTGCAATCGCGCTCATCTGATCGATCGACAACATGAACATCATCTGGACGCGTTCCATCGTGTCCCTCGTCCTGCTCGCCGCGCTCAGCGCGGCGATCGGCGCGTTCGCCGGCGTGCCCGTCGCGCTCGGTTTCGCGGTGCTCATGCTCGTCGTGCAGACCTTCTTCAGCACGTTTCACACACAGCGCTTGTGGCGTCTGCTGGAAGCGCCGGTCTATGGCGAAGTGCCCAGCGCGCTCGGCATCTGGGGCGAAATCTACTACCGCCTGCACAAGCTCGCGAAGCGCTGGCACGCGCAAGTGCGCCAGGTCGAACAGCAGCATTCACGCTTTATCCAGGCAATACAGGCATCGCCCAACGGCGTCGCGATGCTCGACGATCACGATCAGATCGAGTGGTGCAACGCCATCGCCGAGACGCACTTCGGGCTCGATGCGAAGCGCGACTTACGGCAGCACATCACGCATCTCGTGCGTCAGCCGGACTTCATCCGCTACCTGAATTCGCATCATTACGAGCAGATGCTGATCATGCGCGGGATGGGCGAGAACCGGCAGCGGACCATCTCCGTGCAGGTCTTTCCTTATGGCGAACATCGCAAGCTGATCCTCACGCAGGACATCACCGAACTCGAACGCACCGACTCCATGCGCCGCGATTTCGTCGCGAACGTATCGCACGAACTGAAGACGCCGCTGACGGTGTTATCGGGATTTCTGGAAACCTTGCGCGACCTGCCGCTCGACGAAGCCGACCGCCGGCGCTATCTCGACATGATGGATCAACAGGCGACGCGCATGCAGAACATCGTGCGTGACCTGCTCGTGCTGGCGAATCTCGAAGGCGATATCCGTCCCCCGAGCGATGATCTGCTCGACATGCGCGCCGTGCTCCGTCATCTGGAAAACGATGCGAACAACCTGTCGGGCGGGCGGCATCGCATCGCCTTTCACGTGGACGACGCCGTGACGGTCGCGGGTGCGGAAACGGAAGTGGTGAGCGCGCTCGGCAATCTGGTGACGAACGCCGTGCGTTATACGCCCGAGGGCGGCGCAATCGATGTGACCTGGCAGCGCGAGAACGATCGCGCGATGTTCATCGTGCGCGACAGCGGGCCGGGGATCGCCGCTGAACATATTCCGCGGCTGACGGAGCGTTTCTATCGCATCGACCGCAGCCGTTCGCGCGACACCGGCGGCACGGGACTGGGTCTCGCCATCGTGAAGCATGTGCTGCAACGGCATCACGCCGAGCTGGATGTGAAGAGCGAAGTGGGGCGGGGCAGCACGTTCATCGTGCGCTTTCCCGCGTCGCGCACGGCGTTGAGGAAATCGCTGGCGGCGTGAGCCGCTTCATCGCTTCGGTGAAGCGTTACGAGCAGAACTTCGCGAGCAGGCCCAACTGCGCATTGCGAATGGCCTTGCCCGAACGGCGCTTGCGATAGTGTCCATCGCTTTGCATGACCCAGGCCGACTGATTGTCGCCGAGACACACGGACAATCCTTCGGCGATCACGCGGCGCTTGAGGCGCCGGTCGTGAATCGGGAATGCCACTTCCACGCGACGGAAGAAGTTGCGGTCCATCCAGTCGGCGCTCGACAGATACACGTCTTCCTTGCCATTCGCATAGAAATAGAAGATGCGATGGTGCTCGAGAAAGCGCCCGACGATCGACCTGACCGTGATGTTCTCCGACAGATCCTCGACGCCCGGCTTCAGCGAACACACGCCGCGCACGATCAGGTCGATCTTCACGCCCGCGTGCGACGCCTCGTAAAGCGCGGCGATGACGGTCGGCTCCAGCAGCGCGTTCATTTTCGCGACGATGCGCGCGCGGCGGCCCGCACGGGCGTGCTCGGCTTCGGCGCGGATCGCGTCGATGAGCTTTGCGTGCAGCGTGAACGGCGACTGCCACAACTGATTCAGCGTGAGTTCGCCGCCGATGCCGGTGAGCTGTTGAAAGACGTGATGCACGTCCTCGCACAATTGCTGATCGGCGGTCATCAGGCCGAAGTCGGTATAAAGACGCGCCGTGCGCGGATGATAATTGCCCGTGCCGAGATGCGCGTAACGCTTGAGGACGGTCTTGCCGTTCTGCGAGACGCGCCGCACGATCAGCATCATCTTCGCGTGGCACTTGTGGCCCACGACGCCATACACGACGTGTGCGCCCACTGCTTCGAGTTGCGACGCCCAGTTGATGTTCGTCTCTTCGTCGAAGCGCGCGAGCAGTTCGACGACCACCGTCACTTCCTTGCCGTTGCGCGCGGCCTGCATGAGCGCGTCCATTAGCGGCGAATCGGTGCCCGTGCGATAGATGGTCTGCTTGATCGCGACGACTTGCGGATCTTTAGCCGCCTGCAGCAGCAGTTCGAGCACCGGCTGAAAGCTCTCGTACGGATGGTGCAGCAGGATATCGCCCTGATCGATGACATCGAAGAGATGCGTTGCATTGGCGATCGTCTTCGGCACCGATGGAATGTGCGGCACGAACTTGAGGTCCGGACGGTCCACCATTTCGGGCAACTGCATGAGCCGCACGAGATTGACCGGGCCGCTCACGCGATAGCAATCGCGCGCGTTCAGCTGGCTTTCATCGAGCAGGCGGCGAATCAGATGCGGCGGCGTCTCGGCCGATACTTCGAGCCGCACCGCATTGCCGAGATGCCGCGCCGGCAATTCACCCTGCAGCGCGACGCGCAGATTCGTGATTTCGTCCTCATCGACGAAAAGCTCGCTGTTGCGCGTGATGCGAAACTGATTGCAGCTGCGCACGACGAGATGAGGGAACAGTTCGCTGACGAAGCGCTGCATGAACGAACTGAGCAGCACGAAGCCATGCGGATAACCCGACAGCGCCTCCGGCATGCGGACGAGGCGCGGCAGTGCGCGCGGCGCCTGCACGATGCCCATCATCGCCTGGCGGCCGAAAGCGTCCGTGCCTTCCAGTTCGACGACGAAGTTCAGGCTCTTGTTCAGTACGCGCGGGAACGGATGTGCGGGATCGAGGCCGATCGGCGTCAGCACCGGCAGCACTTCGTTCAGAAAATACTCGCGCGCCCACTCGGTCTGCTGCTCGCTCCAGCTTTCGACGCCATGAAAATAGATGCCTTCCATTTCGAGCGCGGGCAGCACGATGTCGTGCAGCATCGCGTATTGTTGATGCACGAGGCGTTGCGCGCGTTCGGACACGAGGTCGTAGACGTGTTGCAGCGACATGCCGTCCGGCGAAAGCGAGCCGGGGTTGTCGCGCATCTGTTCCTGAAGCCCGGCCATGCGGACTTCGAAAAATTCGTCGAGATTGCTGCTGGTGATGCAAAGAAAGCGCAGGCGTTCCAGCAAGGGCACCGAAGTATCGGCCGCTTGCGCGAGTACCCGCTCGTTGAAACCTAGAATGCCGAGTTCACGGTTAAACAGCGGATAGCGTATGGACATCGGCTGTGAGGAAGAAGTCTCGATTGGATGGGCACAAGAACGCTCAGATAATCTCACAGTAAGATGGCTTTTTTGTGACAGAACGATTGTCACAAATTCTACTCACATTGCGGATAGCGTCGCTAGCGCGAGGCGCGCGTCCCCGATCCGTTCCTCGCGCGGCATGGAATAGAATTCGTGCGCCGCGGCCGCCGCTGCGTTCCTTAATTCACGATTCCCGGATCTCCGATGGTCACTCATCCTCATCTCCTCGCCGCCGTCGACCTCGGATCGAACAGCTTCCGGCTGATCGTCGGACGCGTCGAGGAAACGCCCGCGGGCAGCCAGATCTATCAGGTCGACGCATTGCGCGAACCCGTGCGGCTCGCGGCGGGATTGTCGCGCGACAAGATGCTCGACCGTGCGTCGCAATTGCGCGGCTGGGAGGCGCTCAAGCGCTTCGGCGAGCGTCTGCGCGACTTCCATCCGGATCAGGTGCGCGCGGTCGCCACGAACACGCTGCGGGTCGCGAAGAACGCGCACGACTTTCTCCTCGAAGCCGAGAACGCGCTCGGGTTTCCGATCGAAGTGATCGCGGGCCGCGAGGAGGCGCGCCTCATCTATGCGGGCGCGGCGCATTCGGTGCCGGCGAGCGCGGGCAAGCGGCTCGTCGTTGATATCGGCGGGGGATCGACGGAATTCATCATCGGCTCGCATTACACGCCGATCCACATGGAAAGCCTGTATATCGGCTGCGTGAGCCACAGCCGCCAGTTTTTCCCGGCCGGCAACGTGGACGAATTCACGATGCGTCAGGCGGAACTCGCCGCCAAGCGCGAAATCCAGATCATCTCGCGCGAGTACAAGCAGACCGGCTGGGATCAGGCGATCGGTTCGTCCGGCACGGCGCGCGCGCTCGCCGAACTGGTCGAGGCGAACGGCTTCAACGATGCGCAATACACGCACGGCATTTCACGCGGCGGCCTCGAACGGTTGAAACGCGCGCTGATCAAGGCGGAGAACGTCAACCGCCTGAAGCTCGTCGCGCTGAAGCCCGACCGTATTCCGGTGCTGGCGGGCGGCTTGTCGATCATGCTGGGCGTGTTCGAGGAACTGGGCATCGATTACGTCGATACCACCGACGGCGCCTTGCGTCTCGGCGTGCTCTACGATCTGCTCGGCCGTTCGCAGCATCAGGACATGCGCACGGTGACGGTGGAAGGGTTCAAGCGCCGGTATGGCGTCGATGCCGCGCAGGCCGATCGCATCGGCGATCTCGCGATCAGCTTCTACGATCAGCTCGGCGAACCGGATGCCGAGCGCCGCCAGGAAAATCGCATGTTTCTCGCGTGGGCGGCGTCGCTGCACGAGATCGGCTTGTCGATTGCGCATAGCGCGTATCACAAGCATTCGGCCTACATCGCGAGCAACGCGGACATGCCCGGCTTCTCGCGCACGGATCAGGCGCGGCTCGCGGCGCTCGTGCTCGGCCACGCGGGCAAACTCGGCAAGCTCGCGCAGGCGAGAGACGTCGACTGGACGCTGCTCTTTTGCCTGCGCCTTGCGGCATTGCTGTCGCGGCGCCGGACGGACGTGGGGCTGCCCGGCATCGAGGTGAGGGCGGCGGCGGGCGGCTTCGAAGTGCGTCTGCCGAGCCAGTGGGTGACCAACAACCCGCTCACCGATTACAGCCTCGTCCAGGAAGCGATGGAATGGGAGAAGATCGGACGCCCGTATCGCGTGGTCTATACGGGCGAATGAGCGGTTGAGCGGTTGCGGCTTTCAGCGCGCGGTATCGCCGATGAAATGCCGCGCGTAACGCGCGTTGATCTCGGACAGGCGGAACAGCGTCAGAAAGTCCGCCGTGTTGAAATCGGGGTCCCAAGCGGGCGCGCCGCAAATCTTCGCGCCGAGGCGCAGATAGCCCTTGACGAGCGGCGGCGCGTTGACGGCCACGCCCGTTCGCAGGTCGTCGACGGGCAGCGGCGTGTGCGGGAAGGCGCGGTATTCCGGCGCGGCGAGCGCATCGGCGGATAACGAGTGATACAGATTCGCCGCGTAATGACCGCCGTCGTTCATGCCGACGCTCGCGCATCCGAGCATCGTCTCGTAGCCGTTTTGCATCATGTAGGCGGCGAGCCCGCCCCATAGCGACATGATGACCGCGCCGCTGCGATAGTCGGCGTGCACGCACGAGCGTCCCACTTCGACGAGTTTCGGACGAAGATGCGTAAGGCGCGAGACATCGAATTCGCTTTCCGCGTACAGCCGTCCGATGCGCGCGGCCTGATGCGGCGGCAGCACGCGATACGTGCCGACCACTTTCAGCGTGTCGAGATCGCGCACGAGCAGGTGATCGCAGTAGGCGTCGAATTCGTCGACATCGAGACCGGCGCGGCCGGACAGACGCGCGCCCATTTCATCCGAAAACACGCGATAGCGCAGTCGCTGGGCTTCGCGCAGCGCGTCGTCGGAACGCGCCCACGCAACTTGCAGACGGTGCTGGCTGGTGACGGTTTCCGCGGTGCGCGGAAGGTGACGGCGCGAATGGACGGGCGTCGGCAGGTCTTGCATGGGCGTTCCTCGGCAGGACGTGGCTTGAAGTCCCCGCCAATGTAGTAACGCCGGGTGACGCTCGCATGGCTTCGCAATGACGTTTCGATGAAACGACACACGCGCCGCGTGGTCCCCCTACAGCATGTCCGGATTCATCACCGCGCGCAGCACGATCTGCCCGTCGCCGCCGCGCGTGCGCCCCTGGAACCACCAGATGCCCGTCTTCTTGATCGGCCATTCCGCTTCGTGCCCGGTCAGGAGCAACGCGGCGACGCGCCCGAGCGTCGGCTGATGGCCGACGATCACGACCGTCCCGGCGGCGCCATCGGGCCAGCCTGCGGCATCGAGCGCGTGCTGGGCGGACTTGCCTGGCGCGAGGTCGTTGACGACGCGATAGCGGTCGCCGAACGCCTCGACGGTCTGGATGGTGCGCGTCGCGGGACTTGCGAGGAAGAGCGCGTCATCGTCGATACGCGCCTTCAGCCACTTCGCGATGCCTTGCGCCTGCTTGCGCCCGCGCGGCGTCAGTTGGCGCGCGAGGTCGCTCGACGCCTGATCTTCGGCTTCGGCGTGACGCCACAGAATGAGGTTCATCGATCGTCTCCGTGAGAGGGGTCTTGTGCCTTCGACCTTGCATAGAACGATACGCGCCAGGGCCGCATTGCGGTTATCAATCATCGACGCTACAATACGCGGCTTGTCGGAGCGTAGCGCAGCCTGGTAGCGCATCTGATTTGGGATCAGAGGGTCGAAGGTTCGAATCCTTTCGCTCCGACCACGAAACAAACGAAGGGGTTACAAGTCACGGCTTGTAACCCCTTTGTCTTTTCGACACTCGCCAAGAGGCCTCATGCCGCGTTACGTCCTGTCCCTCGCCGTCACCGCACTCGCCGCGCTCACGCTCTCCGCGTGCGCCGATTCTTCCGATCACCGCAAGCATCCGCCGCAGGATCCGCCCGATTATCACGGCGTGCCGACCGACACGCGTCCGCCGTCGATGCAGACCGCGCCGTCGCAACCGGAGTAACGGAAACGTTGCCCGCGATGACCGAATCGGTCATCGCTACTTGACGAAAGCCTCTAGCTGTCGCACAAGCGAAATATTTGCCACGCGGCTAATATCGGACACCTTGTTGCAAATCGGTGCCGTCATGAATTTGCTGTGGGTTTTTGCTGCCGTGGCCCCTGTCGCGCTCGCTTCGCTCGTTGCGTTCGCCGCGCATATCGATCCGTTGTCGGGGCGCTGGCGAGCGCGGGCGGGCAGGCGCCGCGACGGCGCGCCGTCGGAGGCATGAGCCTTCAGGCGTTACTGCTTGCAGCGAATCACCATCGAACGATTCTTGATGTTCGCACCGAAGATGCCCGCCACCGATCCGCCCGCAGTCGCGCCGCTGTCGGCGTCCTTCGAGATCACGTCGTAGCCGTACGCGCCGCATACTTCGCCCGCTTGCTTGTAGCAGGCCGCCCAACTGGTGCTGGCGTCGCCGCCGCTGCAGTTGATGGCGAAACCGGTATCGCCCGAGGGCAGGTAAGTCATCGTCGCGTTGTGGGCGCAGCCGCCCAGCGTCGCGATCGAGGCGGCAGCGGCCAATACCGCGAACATCGCGGCTGTGTTCATCTTCTTCGCCAATCTCATTCCTCTTCCTTAGAACGCCGTCACGCGTTCAGCGCGGCGGCAGATAACGCGACGGGTCCGTTGAACGGCCCATGTAGCGCACTTCGAAATGCAGCATCGTGCGATCGCTGTCCGTGTCGCCCATTTCGGCGATCTGCTGTCCCTTCTGCACGGTCTGGCCTTCCTTGACCAGCAGCGTCTTGTTGTGGGCGTAGGCGGTCAGATAGTCGTCGTTGTGCTTCACGATCAACATGTTCCCATAGCCGCGCAAGCCGTTGCCCGCGTAGACGACATTGCCGGCCGCCGCCGCGACGACCGGCGTGCCCGCCGCATTCGCGATGTCGATCCCCTTCGAGTTCTTGCCGTCGAAGCCGCGAATCACCGTGCCTTGCGCGGGCCAGGACATCGCCATGGCGGGAGCGGGTGTGCTGGATGTGCGCGCGTCGGCTGCGGCGTCGCTCCTGGCCGCGCTGGCACCGCTGGAACCGCCGGCACCGATCGAACCGCTGGAACGGCCCGCCGCTGCGGCGCTGCCGGCGGGCGGCTCGATGCGCAGCACTTGCCCCACTTCGATTGCATCCGGATTCGCGAGCCCGTTCCAGCGCGTGATGTTCTTGACCGACGTGCGATTGTCACGCGCGATCTTGAGCAGCGTATCGCCCCGCTGCACGCGGTAGAACCCCGGCGCGACCGGTCCGGAGCCGCAGGCGGTGAGCGCGGCGGTGAGCAACGCGCAGACGAACAGTCGACTTCTTTTACGCAAAACCTGACCTCGCAAAGCGCCGCCGGACAACCGTTGGCCCGGCGGATCGAAACGCAGGATTCTACCGTTTCGGGTTTCGTCCGACAGAACGCCGGCATGGCTTCGCGTGCGCGTTACGCCGTCGGGGTGACGACGAGCCTCAGCAACGCGGTCTCGGTCTTGCCGGGCGCAAGCCAGCGCAGCCCGCGCCCGTTATGGATGGCGTCGGGCAGGCCGGTCCACGGTTCGACGCAATAGAAGTCCGCCGTGTCGGATTCGGTCCACGTGGTGACGGCATGCCACGGCACCGAATCCGGCTGATGCAATTCGAAGCTGACGACGCGTTTGAGGCCGGGCGTCACGAGCCGCACCGGTTCGTCGGACGGTCCTGTGAGGCAATGAAAACAATCGATGATGCTGTCGTCGCTCAGCGCGTATCGCGGCGCGCCGGGTTCGGCTTCGGTGATCGAACCGTCCGCCCGTTGCCGCCGCCGTTCGGTACGCGGCAGCTCCACGCTGCTCTCGCCGCGCTGGGCGTGCGGCAGATGAAAGTAGAAGTGATGTCCCGTGTAGTACGGCAACGCGACTTCGCCGGGATTCGACGTGGTGAGTTCGACTTCGAGCGTGGTCGCATCGACGAGGCGGTACGCCGCTTCGAAGCGAAACGCGAACGGATAGCCTTCGCGGGTCGCATCGCTGTCGACGAGCGTCATGCGCAAGCCGTGTCCGTCGGCATCGCGCGTGGCGGAGAAGGGCAGGTTGCGCGCGAAGCCATGCGTCGGCAGCGAGTGGACGACGCCGTCCGCATCGCGCCATTTGCCGATTTCGCCATCGACGAAATGCCGCCCGAGGAAGGGGAACAGCAACGGATTGCCGCCGCGGATTTTGGCTGCGTTCGACCAGGCGGCGTCATCGAGCGGATCGGGCCAGTGGATGACCGGCTCGCCGCCGACGCGCCAGGTCATGAGCCGGCCGCCCGCGTGGGGGGCGAGCTGGATGACGGCGCCGTCGCGCTCGATTTCGATGATGTCTTTCTCGGATGACATGGTGGCAACGCACTCCGTCGAAGGGCGGCGCGCGGCTTGAGGATTGAGCCGGCGACTGGTTACGGGATCCGCCGATTCTGCCTCGCTTTTTCATGCGGAGAAACCCTCTGCGGGAAATTGCGACTTTCGAAGGGAAATGCAATGTGTTGTTATATCCTCCGAATGTTGGGAATCAGACGGACAGGAGTCGGTATGGATCTGGCGATGGCGATGGGCGTTGCGATGTTCGGCCTCTTCGGCGCGAGCACGGCAGTCTTCCTCTATAAACTCAAGGGCTGATTCAGATCGCGAGTCATTGCGATTCTTTCGTTTTCCTTTGTATTTGCTTGCAGGTATTTTTTCTTTTGCCGACGGTTTGCTGTCGGCGTCTTCTTGTGTGCGCATAGCGCTTGGCGGTCCATTTGCCCCTAGGCATAATCGGGTCCGGCTTGCGCGCTGCACCATTTCTTTAGCCCTTCCTCGACGCTTTTGAATCGGGAAGCGGCTGCGGCGCGTCCTCTCTCCTCTCCACGACAAGGACCGTCGCGTGACTCTCTGGTTTCTCGTTTTTCTCAGTGTGCTTCAGGGCGTGACCGAACTATTTCCGGTCAGCAGTCTGGGCCATACGTTGCTCGTCCCCGGCGTGATTGGCATGCATATCGACAAGCATGCGCCGCAGTTGCTGCCGTTTTTGGTCGCACTCCATCTCGGCACGGCGGTCGCACTGCTCTGGTATTTCCGCAAGCGCTGGATTGCGCTTATCGGCGGCTGGTTTGCATCGCTCGGCGGTCGCCGTAACGACGACGGCCATATGATGTGGGCGCTCATCATCGGCACGATCCCGACCGGCATCGTGGGCCTCGTGCTCGAAAAGCGGCTCGAGACGATCTTTCACGACTTGCGGATCGTTTCGGCGGCGTTGATCGTCAATGGCGTGCTGTTGTGGGTGGGCGATCGTTTGCAACGCAACCGTGCATCGCGTGCGCCGGAAAAGCTCACGTTCAAGCAGGCGTTTCTCGTCGGGCTGGCGCAGATTGGCGCGCTGGTTCCGGGCTTCTCGCGCAGCGGCCTGACGATGATCGCGGGCGTCGGCGCGGGCCTGACGGCGGAAGCAGCGGCGGAGTTCTCGTTTTTGCTCGGCACGCCGATCATTTTCGCGGCGGGCGTGCTTGAATTGCCGAAGCTCTTTCACGCGCCGGGGCAACTGTCCGATGCGTTGCTGGGCGGCGTGCTGACGGGCATTGCGGCTTATCTGAGCGTGCGGTTCCTGATGCGCTACTTCGAAGGTCACGGCAAGCTGGCGTCGTTCGGCGTGTATTGCGTGATCGCGGGCGTGTTCTTTCTTGGCTGGTTCATGACGCACGCCCAGCCGGTGTGACGACGGCTAGACGCGCGGCAGGGCGGATGAGGTAAAATCCCGGGTTCTCTGCTGCGCCATACCCGCCCTTAGCTCAGTTGGATAGAGCAACGGCCTTCTAAGCCGTAGGTCACACGTTCGAATCGTGTAGGGCGGGCCAAGGAATCAATCAGTTAGCCCAGTCCGTGTGACTGGGCTTTTTGTTTTCGGGGCTTCGTGCAGGCGCTGTGTAGGCAAATCGAATCGATGTTCGCCCGGTCCCTTTGAAGCAGAGCGCCACCATTGCAATTGATTCGAAGACTGGAAAATTTTGTTGCTTTCGGCTGAGACGACACGAACCGGTCATTCGAATGATGACCGGCAACACGTCGCGCCGGCTGCAATTGATCGAAGGTAGGCGGAACCATCGCTTGGATGATGCCTCTGCGAACGGATTCCTTAACTTCGGTCTCGACGTCGATTCCGGATCAGGAGAACACCGCCGAACACGAAGATCAACGCGCCGCCCAGCGCGCATTGAAGTGCTGTCATCAGGGCGCGAGCGCCGCACTCATCACCGCACGGTGTGGTCAAGTTCGGCAATGCGATGTACAAACTCGTCAATCCCGCGATGAGTGCGCCAACGAATAATCCGGTGTACATAAGCGCGCTCTTCATCTTATTGCCCAGAAATTGCGTTCGCCTGCGGCAGCTCAAAGTAGAGATTCGCAGGTCAATACCGCAGGCAGAGAGCGGGAGCAATGGCCCGCTGACAGCGGCCCGTACCAGCGTTAGCAACGCGACGCCTTGAAGCCGCCGACGATGGAAGCAAGGGCAGCCAGCACAAACCATATTGCAAAGAAACGATTTGCCGCGTCAGGGTTTGTGTCAAACAAACTTCCCGGGCCTCTCACCATGCCGAACAAATAAAGTCCGCCCCACGAAAGGATCGTCGCTGCAACTGCGCCGACAACCACGCCGCAAAGAATTCGGAAGAGCTTCATTTCACTGGAAAAAATAGAATGGTCTTGGAATCTCGGAAGTCGGACCATACTCCCGGAATGACAATGTTCCAGTCAACTCGGATACCGGTTCCAAATCCCGTCATCTTTGCGCCGTTCCACAGGTCGATGTGACCACCGCTTGCGTTGGCGTCGGACTCGCTGCCGCGCGTCCAATAGCCATCGAACATGATGATGCCCGTTCGGCCTTTTACGCGGGATAGCCAATCTGTACCGGTGATGTTCTCAGGTTGCCCGATTCCCGCAATTGGTTGAAGCTTGAGCCATTCACCAAGCTCATTCGCGCGGGTGGCGGTTGCTTTCCCGCTCAATATGATGCGACCGATATCTTTTTCCCCGGGCAGGGGCTTGAGCACCTTCTCCGAGAACGATTTCATCTCTATTCCAACCCGATGGAACGCCACGCTCATGCGAATTGCGCATTGGTTGTCGTAAGCGGGGTTGTCGTATGGGTTGCCGCTCGGATAGTTGTCCCACAGTTCTTTAAAGGTCACTGCTTTCAAGTGCACCGTCTTGACGGAGTTCGGCGTTAGATTGGTCAGCACTTTGGTTGGTTTATTTGGCATCGGTTAATTCTCGTTCGAATTTTCAAGGGCATCATCGCCCCAGTACACGGTGTATTCGCTTGCGTTGTCGCCGGTCATCATGCGGGGCAGCGCGCCGCCCGACTCGACGCAGCCAGAGAACATGCGACCGTCTGCCATTTCGATTAGGTACGGATAGCCTTCCAGACTTACGCTAGACGCACTGGCACGTATTTGTTCATCAAACCGCGCGTTACCTCTTGTTGACTCGGCCAAAACTTGATATCGGTGCGCTGCCGTTCTTCGTTGCACGCGTGCCGATGCTTCCGAGCGTCTCGGCCATGTCGTCATACCAAGCCTCACCTGCAAGCATGGCGAAGATGCGCGGATGCTCGGAGCATCCGCACACAACCACGTCGTCGTGCGCTGCAATTTCGCTGATGAAGAGATTCATGCGACGCGGCCCGCCGTCCTTGGCGATGTATCCGATCTTTTCGCAGACCGGGCAGTAAGCCTCGCCGCCGATGAGTGCGGCTTGATGTCCGTGAATGAGAAATTGCGGTCCTTCGTAAGAGCAAATTTCGCCATCGTTGTCGAGTTTGTCTCCGACAACCGCTATGCGACGCATCATGATCTATCCCCGCAATATGTTTCGTTATGCTTGAGTTTTGGCATGTATTTCGATCTCCTGTCTTCGATGCTTACCTGGTTTGCGTGGAATCGTCAGCATACGATCGGCGCGACTTTGCGCAACCGAGCACGGACGGAGACACGTCAGAATCCACAAATTTTTTCGACTTCGTAAAGCAGGACTTATTCACCCGCGACGCTCGCGCAATGCGAGCGAAGCGCTAGACCCCGCACGCCCTTCGACCACGGGCGCACGGTGCTTATGCTCGCCTATGGGCGTGACGTGGAGGGAACGCGCAAGGGTTGCCGGTTATCGTGTAAGCCCCGGTCCGCCAACCAGTTACTCCGGTCACAAGTAACTTGTGCACGCTCACTCTTGCATGGTGTGTCGAGCCACCGGCGCCGCGGTAGTGATGCACGCTGGATATCTCGTATCGTTTTCTCAGAGACGAGGCAAAGCGATTCGTTGCGACTACGTCGCCAGGGCGCGGCGATGACGAATCGTGCATTCCGACAACTGCGCGCCTTTTGGCCGAAGCGGGCACCCGATCCGAAGCCTACCGTCTACGGGGTCCGTAATGGCAAGCATTCACCGCTCGATGCGAACGGTGCCTTCGCCGATGACACGCCATACGTGTCCAGTCGGCTTGCAGCCAAAGCTGCTGTTAGCGCGGTCAGCAGCGGCGGGGCCAGCGGTAGCGGCGGCGTTTTCGACTGGCTCGGCACTGCGGAAGCAGTAGCCGGGGCCGTGCTCGGTGGCGCGAGTTCAAGCGACGATGTTGGCGGCGATTCGATGCTCAAGAACTTCGGAGATACTGACGGTGGCGAAGGCGGTTCGTTGCTCGGGGACGCGCAGCCGTTCGAGTATCAGCCGGACACGCTCAGTGATGAAGTTATAGAGCTTGCAGGTAGTCAAGGTACGCCCGGTAACAATCAGGCGCAGAACAAACAAACTAATAACATTGCTAGAGTTTTGCGCCTGACTCCCAGTCAATCTCGGCAGCTTCACGATGGAATTTCGGGCGAGGGTCTTGGCTATCACGAAATCATGGAGCGCGCGAAGGACATGTTTAATCTTTGGTAAAGCGCTCACGGGATAATTTGATGATTGATTCTGGAAAAGAGATCGAGCGGCGACTCTCGGTACTCCAAGGGTTAGAGTTGAGCAGCGTAAATCATGCTGCCGATATGCTCACCTTGGGATTCGGTGCGCTACGACCTGTGACTAACTTTCGAGGGGCCGTGAAATATGTCGGCGCGTGGGCACTTCATATCCAATGCGCATGGCGACTTGAAAAAGCTGGCCGCGTTGCTGCAACAGAGGATGATCTTCGAGGAGGAGATGAGAAGGCGAGCGCGACCACTGAGCGCATTCAACGGTTGTTACTCGGAGATGCCTTTGCAGCAACTGTTGAGTCTGTAACAGTGAACCAATCGAGTGGCTTATTGCTTTCTCTGTCGTGTGATTTGCGTCTCACAGTTATCCCCGATGTACCGCAGGAAGGGGAGGATTGGCGTTTTTTCGCGCCCGGAGTCAGCACAGCGCATTTGGTCATCACAGACGGCAAAATTGCCCCTGAGTCTTTCGATTGACACGGCATTACGCTTTGCTGAGGAAAGTCGATCACAACAAACCATCACGTCATCGTAAACATCTGCTTACGAGATCGTGTCGTATTCTGTGAAGTCCGGCGCGTGGTGTGCCAGGGACAGGTTTGACGGCCTGTAGCTATTTTTTAACCCGTGACCGCCTACGCAATGTAGGCGGCGCGCAATGCTGTACCCCGCGCGCCCTCCGACCAAGGGCGCTGTAGTGTTTTGGTTCGCCCGTGGGCGGGTCAGTCGCATTAAGGGGTCGCGATATCTAACCGTAGCCCTTCTCACTTCTCCGCGTCCTGCCATTGCGACGCACGGCAGTCAGATCGCGGTGGATTCGTTATCCCGACACGCCATAGTTGCCGCCGATCGCCTTTCTGACTAGCGCGTGGATCGCCGGACCGGAAGCACGCACGCCGCTGATTGTCGGCTTCGTCTGCACTCAAATTCCGGACTACCTACCGGCAACGCGCTGCCATTCATGTGCCCATGTTGCTCATCTTGAGAGCAACCGATGACCATGCGGCAAGCGTTTCATACCGCTCCCGACAATGGCGCCTGCCGCGCGAACCCGCGGTACCTGCCCCCACTGGCCCATTTCCTGCCACCACTTTCCCCATCGGCCCCTGCAGGGCGCAATCCACGCACACCCCGACCCAACCCGGTGCACTCATGCATCGCGATAAAGCGCCATGCACCGGACGCACCGTCGAAGGAGGGCGATTTTGAACAACCGGGCATACGAAACCAGTCCGGCGCAATGCTCGCTATGGAACCGCAAGCGGCTGCGCGTCGAACCCGATTCGCGTCGCGTGGTCGTCGCGCTCACCGAGCGCGCGCTCGGCGAATCGCTTGTCTCGCTCTTCGATCTGAAGGGCTTCCCTTCGCGATACGCGCCCGACGTGTCATCGCTGAAACGCAGCATCGGCGAATGGCGTCCGCATGCGGTGTTCGTCGATACGCGCATCGGCGGTTGCGGCAACTATGCGCTGGTGCGCGAGCTGCGCAGCCGCCACGATGACGACGCGAACCGCCTCGTCATCGCGATGAGCGCCTTTCTGCCCGAAGAACCGCTCGCGCATCTCAAGGAAGCAGGCTACGACGGACACTGCCGCCGGCCTTGTCCCGTATGGCAGATGACCGATATCCTCGACGCCTTCTTCACCACCCATCCGCCACGCTAACCCCACGCCAAAGCAAAACGGGCCGCATCTCAACGATAGCGGCCCGCCCCAAACTACGACCCTCTTACTGCGAGAAATCCAGCGCGCTCGTCAGATCGCCCATCGGCTTGGCGCCATTCGCGGTCAGCGCGGCGTCGCGGGCGGCGATACCCGGCAGCGTCGGCAGCGAATAGCGCTTCGTGATGAAGCGCAGGATCGACGTCGTATCGTACTGCGTATGATCGACGAATCCCTTCTTCGCGTACGGCGACACGATCAGCGCCGGAATGCGCGTGCCCGGACCCCAGCGGTCGCCCTTCGGCGGGGACACGTGATCCCAGAACCCGCCGTTTTCATCGTACGTCACGATGACGACCATGTTCTTCCACTGCGGACTCTTCTGCAGATGCGCGATGAGATCCGCAATGTGCTGATCGCCCGACGCGACATCCGTATAACCCGCGTGCTCGTTCAGGTTGCCCTGCGGTTTGTAGAACGACACTTGCGGCAGCGTGCCCGCGTCGATCGCCTTGATGAACTCCGAGCCGTTCGTGCCGCCATCGAGCAAATGCTGCGCGCGATTGGCCGTGCCCGGTGCAAGGTCCGCGAAGTAGTTGAACGGCTGATGATGCGTCTGGAAGTTCGGCATCGCATTCGGCGACCCGCCGATGACCGAACGATTCGCCAGCGCCGCGCCCCACGAGCCGCCGTACCACGCCCAGCTCACGCCCGCCTTGTTCAGCAGATCGCCGATGTGCGTCGACGTTTGCGGCGGCAGCGTCGTCGCGACGGACGGATCGGCGAGCGTCGCATCGCCGCCGGAAGCCGGTGCATTGCCGCTCGGCTGATACGGCGGCTGCATTGTGTTCACCGCGTAGAAGTCGGGCGTCAGGTTGCCCGAATTCACGTACTTCGGCGCGCCGCTGAGCGCGGACGCCGGACTATTCGATGCGAGCGTCAGCGATACGCCATCCGCATTGACGACCGAAATCGAGCCCTTGGCGACGCTCTTGTCCGCGTTGGGGTACGTCGGCGTGCACGCGCAGACGAGCCACTGGTGATTCAGGAACGAGCCGCCGAATGCGCCCATGAAGAAGTTGTCGGCGAGCGTGTATTGCTGCGCCACTTTCCAGAGCGGCAGTTTCGTGGGCGGCGTGCTGTAGTGGCCCATCACGAGACCGCCCGAGTCGGCCCATGCGGCGAACTTGTCGTTCTTGCCGCCATCGATCTGCATCTGGTTCTCGTAGAAGCGGTGATACAAGTCGCGCGTCGTGACGGAAAGCGGCGTGTTGAAGCCGTTCGGATCGTCGATCGCGAATGGCGCGTTCGGCAGGTTCGCCGTCATCGCTTCGCCGATCGCGGGCGTCACGCCCGTCGCGGTCAGGCCCGACCAGATCTTCGGCAAGGTCGCGAGAACGGTGCCGTCGCGATCGAGCTGCTGCGCGCTCGCGGCCGTCACGCTCTGCAGGCCATTCGCGCCGGGAAAGCTGCCATAGAGGTTGTCGAAGCTGCGGTTCTCCGCATAGATCACCACGACGTTCTTCACGGAGGCAATATCGTCGCTGCGATGATCGTCGCCGCCGCATGCGTTCAGTCCGAATGCGAGCGCCGCAGCGATCGGCACCGCGCAAACGAGTTTCTTGTTCATTAGGCTCTCTCTTGTGTTGGGGAGCCGGCGCATGACGTGAGTCCGTCGCATCGACGAGGCTTTTTGCCCGCCGGCGTGCGCAGTGTGCGGCCGCTCTTTTACGCCGGTATGTAATGGCGCTTTCGGCGATGTAATGTTCGCTTAACATTTCGCCGCTCACGCGCCGCATATGACGGAATTAAGGCTTGTCATAACGGAGCAACAAAGGCTGCATACCCTTCGCGTCTCTTCGGCTTCTCTTCTCCTCATTCATGCCTTCGATGCGTCTTCCGTTCGTTCTGTGTGCAATCGCGCTCGCTGCGTTGTCGGCGGCATTGAGCGGATGCGATTCGCGGGAGGCCAGTGCAGCAACGAGCCCGCCGACGCAAGGGCAATCGCGCGCCGAAGTCTTCGCGCATGTGAAGATGATGTCGTCCATCGGCGAGAAGCTCTTCTTCGATCCCGCGCTGTCCGGCTCGGGCAAGCTCGCGTGCGCGTCGTGCCATAGTCCGGGGCATGCGTTCGGCCCGCCTAACGCGCTGTCGGTGCAGCTCGGCGGCAGCGACATGCATCGCTCGGGCTTTCGGGCGGTGCCTTCGCTGAAGTATCTGCAATCGGTGCCGCAGTTCACCGAGCATTTCCACGACTCCGACGACGAAGGCGACGAAAGCGTCGATGCCGGCCCGACTGGCGGACTCACCTGGGATGGCCGCGTCGATCATGGCGCGGATCAGGCGCGCATTCCGTTGCTGTCGTCGTTCGAAATGGGCAGCACGCCGGCAAAGGTCGCGCAATCGGTGAAGGCGTCGCCGTATGCGGACGATTTCCGTCGTGCATTCGGCGCGAACGTCTTCGATAGCGACGACAACACGTTCAAGGCGGTGCTCGCCTCGCTCGAAGCGTTCGAGCAGACGCCGCAGAAGTTCTTCCCGTACACGAGCAAATTCGATGCGTTCCTCGCCGGCCGCGCGAAGCTCAACGATGCCGAACTGCACGGCCTGCAGCTTTTCAACGACGAGAAGAAGGGCAACTGTGCGGCCTGCCATATCAGCCAGCGCGCGAAAGACGGCTCGCCGCCGCAGTTCAGCGACTTCGGGCTGATCGCGATCGGCGTGCCGCGCAATCGCACGTTGCCGGTCAACGAGGACGCGAATTTCCACGATCTCGGCGCATGCGGTCCTGAGCGCACGGATCTCAAGGGCCGCGCTGAATTCTGCGGCCTGTTCCGCACGCCGTCGCTGCGCAACGTCGCGACTCGCAAGACGTTCTTTCATAACGGCATCTACCATTCGCTGGACGATGTCGTGCGCTTTTACGTGCAGCGCGATACGAACCCGGAGAAGTTCTATCCGGTATCGAAGAAGGGCGTTGTGCAGAAGTTCGATGACTTGCCGCGCCGCTATTGGGAAAACATCAACACCGAGCCGCCGTTCGATCGCAAGCGCGGCGACAAGCCCGCACTCGACGATGCCGAAATCAAGGATGTCGTCGCGTTTCTCGGCACGCTCACCGACGGCTACGATCCCGCCAGGGACAAGGACGCGCAAAAGGGCACGGCGGTGCAGGACATGAAGGCGTCCGCGAACTGACGCGACGCAGAGCGCGTCAACGCCTCATGCTATCCTCGTTGCGTTCCGGCGGGCCGCCGCCGGATCACCTTGCAACGAGGAGATTTTCCATGTCGATTCATCAACGAGCGCTTGCTCGAGCCTGCATCCGGACGATCGCGGCCGCCGCGCTCGCTGCGTCGAGCGCAGGCGCATTCGCCGCCAATCTCGGCTTCCTGAACAATACGCCGATCACCTATATGAAGCAGCGCGACCTGCAGGCCCTCAACAAGGCCGCTCAAGTCGCGCTCGACTCAAAGAAGCCCGGCGAATCGCTCGACTGGAACAACGAGGGCGCGGGCAACCCGGTGCCGGTCAATGGCACCGTGACGCCGCACGAAACCTTCGAAGCGGACGGCATGCAATGCCGGAAGGTCACGCTCGTCGCGAACGCGAAAGGGCAGACGCAGACCTGGACGCCCACGGCCTGCAAGCAGGCCGACGGCAAGTGGAAGCTCAGGAAGCAATGATCGCGGCCGGAGTTGACGCGCGATGACCGGCCGTACCGTATCGTGCGGCGTGGTCATCCTGAACGCACACGGCGATGTGCTGCTCTGCCACGCGACCGAGACCACGCATTGGGACGTGCCCAAGGGCCAGGCCGATCCCGGCGAAAGTCCGCGCGATGCCGCGTTGCGCGAACTCGTCGAGGAGACGGGCATCGTGCTGTCGCCGGACCGGCTCGCGCATCTGAAGGATCTGGGGCGCTTCGTCTATCGGCGGGACAAGGACCTGCACCTGTTCGCCGTGCGCGTGTCGGACGGCGAGGTGGACCTCGCGAAGTGCGTGTGCGAGTCCTATTTTCCACGCTACGGCGACGGCACGATGATCCCCGAAATGGATGCCTACCGCTGGGTCAGCCCGGACGACGTCGACCGCTTTGCGAGCCGCAGCCTCGCGCGCCTCTTTCAAAGCACGCTGTCGCTTGCCGAGCTGAACGAAGCGCTCGACTGAACGCCGGGACGGCGGATCAGTCGATTGTGCGGTCGTTGGGATTCGCGAAAAGCGCTTTCATCTCCGCCGTCATCGGGAATTGCAGGTTGATGCCGGCCGGCGGGATCGGCTGCATGAACCAGGCATCGTAGAGCTTCGTGGCTTCGCCGGAGCGCTGCATGTTCGCGATCACGTCGTCGACGATGCGCTTGAACACGGGATCGCCCTTGCGCATCATGCAGCCGTACGTCTCGTTCGCAAGCGATTCGCCCGTCACCATGTATTCATGGCGCGCCGCGCCTTGCTCGGCGATTTGCCCGTACAGCAGCGGATCGTCCATCACGAACGCGACGGCGCGATCGTTCTTCAGCGCGGCGAAGCCTTCGGCGTGATCGCGCGCGCTGATGATGCGCATGTTGAGCTTGCGCTCCATCGTCATTTGCCGAAGGATGCGCTCGTCGGATGTGCCCGCCGTCGTCGCGACAGTCTTGCCCGCGAGATCGGCGTAATCGCGAATGCCCGATTTGCGCTTCACCGCCATGCGGATGCCGTATCGAAAGAAGCTGTTCGAAAACGCGACGAGCGGATCGCGTTCCGCGAGATGCGCAGTCGAGCCGCATTCGAGATCGACCTGATTGTTGACCACGTACGAGATGCGGTTCGCGGACGTCACGACCACGTGCTTCACCGTGAGATTCGGCATCATGAGCCGGCGCTTGACCTCGTCGACGACCTTGAGCGCGATCGCATACGAGTAGCCCGTCGGCTGCTGCTTGACCATGTACGAAAACGGAATCGACGATTCCCGCGCGCCGAGCACGATCGCGCCGTTCTCCGCGATCTTGCGCAGCGTCGCCGATGGCGGCATGTGATCGACGAGCGCCTGCGCCGAGCTGATCTCGCTAGCGGTGGCGGCATGAACGGGAAGGGCCGCGAACGAGAGCGCGGCGGCAATCGCGCATGAAACGCGCTGCGCGCGCAGGCGGCGGGGCAAGGGGCAATGCGGCAGCTTCATGATGTCCTCGCTTGAAGCGGCGGGGTCTTGCTCGACTTCGTTGCGGCAGGCGGACGCCGCCCGCATGGCCGTGCGGCGTCCTTCAGGCGATGCGGCCGGCCTCAGGCCGGCTTGCCCCAGCTGTCGCGCAGGCTGACGATGCGGTTGAACACCGGCTTGCCCGGCTGCGAATCGACACGATCCGCGACGAAGTAGCCGTGCCGCTCGAACTGGAAGCGGTCTTCCGGCAACGCTTCGCGGGCGCTCGGTTCGAGATACGCGTTCACGACGCGCTTCGATGCCGGGTTGAGCGCATCCAGGAACTCCGCGCCGCCCGCGCCGGGTTGCGGTTCCTTGAACAGCCGGTCGTAGATGCGGACTTCGGCGGCATAGGCCGTGGCCGCGCTGACCCAGTGAATCGTGCCCTTCACCTTGTACGCGTTCGCGCCATCCGTGCCGGACTTGCTGTCGGGGAAGTAGTTGCAGTGGACGGCGATCACGTTGCCGTTTTCGTCCTTGTCCGCGCCGGTGCATTCCACGACGAAGCCGTATTTGAGGCGCACCTTGTTGCCGGGGAACAGGCGGAAGTAGCCCTTAGGCGGCGTTTCCTGGAAGTCTTCGCGCTCGATCCACAGCTCGCGCGAGAACGGGAAGGTGCGCGTGCCGCGATCCGCATGATGCGGATGCACCGGCGCGCTGCACTCGTCGGTCTGTCCTTCCGGATAGTTGTCGATGATGAGCTTCAGCGGATCGAGCACGGCGATCGCGCGGGGCGCTTTTTCGTCGAGATCGTCGCGCAGCGCGCCTTCGAGGATGCTCATGTCGATCCACGAATCGACCTTCGTCACGCCGACGCGCTCCACCATCAGCCGGATGCTTTCGGGCGTGAAGCCACGCCGCCGCACGCCGACGATGGTCGGCATGCGCGGATCGTCCCAGCCTTCGACGTGATTGTCCTGCACGAGCTGCAGCAGCTTGCGCTTGCTGGTGATCGCATACGTGAGGTTCAACCGCGAAAACTCGATTTGCTGCGGCAGCGGACGCGCGAACACGCCGTCATCGGCGAGCTGCGCAAGGAACCAGTCGTAAAGCGGCCGATGATCCTCGAATTCCAGCGTGCACAGCGAGTGCGTGATGTTCTCGAGCGCATCCGATACGCAGTGCGCGTAGTCGTACATCGGGTAGATGCACCACTTGTCGCCCGTGCGGTAATGATGCGCGAAGCGGATGCGGTAGATCACCGGATCGCGCATGTTGAAGTTCGGCGACGCCATGTCGATCTTCGCGCGCAGCACATGCTCGCCTTCCTTGAACTCGCCCGCCTTCATGCGGCGGAAGAGGTCGAGGTTTTCCTCGGGCGTGCGGCTGCGATACGGCGAGTTGATGCCGGCTTCGGTGGCCGAGCCGCGCGTCGCGCGCATCTCTTCGGCGGTCTGGCTGTCGACATACGCCTGGCCTTTTTCGATGAGCTTCTCGGCGAACTCATACAGCTTGTCGTAATAGTCGCTCGCGAAGTACTTGTGCTCGCGGCCGTCCTTGTTCCAGTCGAAACCGAGCCACTTCACGGCGTCGATGATGGAATCGACGTATTCGACGCTTTCCTTCTCGGGATTCGTATCGTCGAAACGCAGGTGACAGACGCCGCCATAGTCCGCGGCCAGCCCGAAGTTCACGCAGATGCTCTTCGCATGGCCGATGTGCAGGTAGCCGTTCGGCTCGGGCGGAAAGCGCGTCTCGACGCGCTGCGCCCATTTGCCGGAACGGTTGTCGTCTTCGATGATGTTGCGGATGAAATTGGATGGCGCCGGGGCGTCGTTGCGATCGGTGTTCATGCGGAGAAGAGTGCCAACGTGCTGCTGCGTGGGGAATCGGTTCGGGAAACGTTCGTCGCGGCTAGAACGCGTTCGAATCCATCGAATATCGGGACGATTCTACCTTACGCAACCGCGACGGGCGTGGTTCCGGCGTCAGGCGGCGGGATGGCGAGCGCGTCGATCGTAACGACGGTAACGGGACGTAAATCGGCTTGTGGGCGGCGTTCGGAGAATTTTAAGATCGCGTCGCCAAGTCCGATTCCGGCCGCTTTCGAGAGCGCCGTGATTCCGGACGCAGGACGGACAAGACATCACAACGACAACACAAGGATTTGGACCATGAAGAAGATCGCCATCACGACCATGAAGCTCGCGGCTGCCGCTGCACTCGTTTCCAGCCTTGCCGCGTGCTCGGGATTGTCACGCCAGCAGGCTCACGCGGCCATCGGCGCGGGCGCGGGCGGCGCGCTCGGCTACGTGTTGACGGGCGGGCCCGTGGGAACCATCGCGGGCGCGGCGGCGGGCGGCCTGATCGGGGCGGGGACGCGGTAACGGCGCGCTAAAGGGCGCATCAGGGCGATGCGCTCCGGCGCCGGCCGGCGGGAGCGCATCGCACCGAGCCTCAGATCACCTTCGCTTCCCGCAACTGCGCGATCCGCGCCTCGTCGTACCCCAGCACGTCCGACAGCACGCCGGCCGTATGCTCGCCCAGCATCGGCGGATGCGTGCGCGCTTCGGGCGGCGTCGCGCTCATCTTGATCGGATTGGCGACGAGCTTCACCGCGCCCGCTTCGGGATGCGGCAGATCGATCTGCATCTGACGGGCGATCACCTGAGGATCGTCGAAGACTTCGCCGAGATCGTTGATCGGCCCGCACGGCACGCCCGCCGCTTCGAGCGCCGCGAGCCATTCGTGCTTGCCGCGCGCACGCACCATGTCCGCGAGGATCGGCACGAGCACGTCGCGGTTGCGCACGCGCGACGGGTTGGCCGCGAAGCGCGCATCGTCGGCGAGTTCGGCGCGTCCGCCGGCTTCGACGAACTTGCGGAACTGGCCGTCGTTGCCGACGGCGACGATGATCCATCCATCGCTCGTCTGGAACGTCTGATACGGCACGATGTTCGGATGCGCGTTGCCCCAGCGCACCGGCGGCTTGCCGCTCGCCAGAAAATTCGTGTTCATGTTCGCGAGCATCGCGACCTGGACATCGAGCAGCGCCATGTCGATGTATTGCCCTTCGCCCGTCCGGTCGCGATGCGCCAGCGCCGCAAGCACGCCGACTGTCGCGTACATGCCGGTCATCAGATCGGCGATCGCGACGCCGGCCTTCTGCGGCCCGCCGCCCGGCTGGCCGTCACGCTCGCCGGTGATGCTCATGAAGCCGCCGATGCCCTGAATGATGAAGTCGTAGCCCGCGCGCTGCGCATACGGCCCGGTCTGCCCGAAGCCCGTCACCGAGCAATAGACGATGTCCGGCTTCACTGCTTTCAGCGACGCGTAATCGAGCCCGTACTTCTTCAACTGGCCGACCTTGTAGTTCTCCAGCACGACATCGCTCTGTGCGGCCAGTTCGCGCACGATCCGCTGGCCCTCGGGCGTGGCGATATCGACCGTCACCGAACGCTTGTTGCGGTTCGCCGCGAGGTAATAGGCGGCTTCGCGGGTGTCCGCGCCGTCGGCTGTCTTCAGGTACGGCGGACCCCAATGACGCGTGTCGTCGCCGGTTTGCGGCCGCTCGATCTTGATGACGTCCGCGCCGAGGTCGCTCAAGGTCTGGGCGCACCACGGCCCCGCCAGCACGCGGGTGAGGTCCAGTACGCGGATGTGGCTTAACGCTCCCACAGGCTTTGTCTCCGGTTTTTGTTCGGTTTCGACTGCTCAACGGTGGTTGAGCGGGCCAGGTGCAAGCTTAACGCAGCAGGGTTGACGGGCGCGGTGGCAACGGGCCAATCCCGTATAATCAAAAACTTACTTTTAGTCTTGCCGAAGCCCCGGTTCACGGGCTTCGAAAAGGCTTCGTCAGAAAACCAGCAGAAACGCAAAAAGCCCCGTACGCCATGAAAGCCGCCGAAATACGCGAGAAATTCCTGAAGTTTTTCGAATCGAAGGGTCACACGATCGTCCGCTCGTCGAGCCTCGTGCCCGGCAACGACCCGACGCTGCTTTTCACCAACTCGGGCATGGTCCAGTTCAAGGACGTGTTCCTCGGCGCGGAATCGCGGCCCTATTCGCGGGCGACCACCGCGCAGCGCAGCGTGCGCGCGGGCGGCAAGCATAACGATCTCGAGAACGTCGGCTATACCGCGCGTCATCACACGTTCTTCGAGATGCTCGGCAACTTCTCGTTCGGCGACTACTTCAAGCGCGACGCCATCCACTATTGCTGGGAGCTGTTGACCAAGGTCTACATGCTGCCGCCCGAAAAGCTCACCGTCACCGTCTATCAGGAAGACGACGAAGCATTCGACATCTGGGCGAAGGAAATCGGCGTGCCGGTCGAGCGCATCATTCGCATCGGCGACAACAAGGGCGCGCGCTACGCATCGGACAACTTCTGGCAGATGGCCGACACCGGCCCGTGCGGTCCGTGCTCCGAAGTGTTCTACGACCACGGCCCGGAAATCTGGGGCGGCCCGCCGGGATCGCCTGAGGAAGATGGCGACCGCTTCATCGAGATCTGGAATCTCGTGTTCATGCAGTTCAACCGCGACGCCCAAGGCAACATGACGCCGCTGCCCAAGCAGTGCGTGGATACCGGCATGGGCCTCGAACGTCTCGCAGCGGTGCTGCAGCACGTGCACAGCAACTACGAGATCGATCTCTTCCAGACGCTCATCAAGGCCGCCGCCCGCGAAACGAGCACCGCCGACCTCGAGAACAACTCGCTGAAGGTCATCGCCGACCATATCCGCGCGTGCTCGTTCCTGATCGTCGACGGCGTGATCCCCGGCAACGAAGGCCGCGGCTATGTGCTGCGCCGTATCGTGCGCCGCGCGATCCGCCACGGCTACAAGCTCGGCAAGAAGGGCGCGTTCTTCCACAAGCTCGTGGCCGATCTCGTCGCCGAGATGGGCGCGGCGTATCCGGAACTGAAGGATGCGCAGCAGCGCGTGACCGACGTGCTTCGCCAGGAAGAAGAGCGCTTCTTCGAGACGATCGAGCACGGCATGTCGATCCTCGAAGGCGAACTCGCCGAACTGGAAAAGAAGGGCGTCAAGCAACTGGACGGCGAACTCGCGTTCAAGCTGCACGACACCTACGGCTTCCCGCTCGATCTGACCGCGGACGTGTGCCGCGAGCGCGGCGTGACCGTCGACGAACCCGCGTTCGACGACGCAATGGCCCGCCAGCGCGATCAGGCCCGCGCGGCCGGCAAGTTCAAGCTCGCAGCGGGCCTGGAATACTCGGGCGCGAAGACCACCTTCCACGGCTACGAAAAGGACATCTTCGACGACGCGAAAATCGTCGCGATCTATGTCGAAGGCGCCTCGGTGAAGGAGGCGGCTCACGGCCAGCAGGCCGTCGTCGTGCTGGATCACACGCCGTTCTACGCGGAGTCCGGCGGTCAGGCGGGCGATCAGGGCGTGCTCGTGAACGCCGCCACGCGCTTCGAAGTGGCCGACACGCTGAAGGTGCAAGCCGATGTCGTCGGCCATCACGGCACGGTCGCACAAGGCACGCTGAAGGTCGGCGACGTGGTGAAGGCGCAGATCGACGCCATCCGCCGCGCCCGCACCGCGCGCAACCACTCGGCCACGCACCTGATGCACAAGGCGCTGCGTGAAGTGCTCGGCGGCCACGTGCAGCAGAAAGGCTCGCTCGTCGATGCCGATAAAACCCGCTTCGACTTCGCGCACAACGCGCCGATGACGGACGACGAAATCCGCCGCGTCGAGGAAATCGTCAATGCGGAAATCATCGCCAATGCGCCGGGCGTCGTGCGCGTGATGCCTTACGACGAAGCCGTGAAGGGCGGCGCAATGGCGCTCTTCGGCGAGAAATACGGCGACACCGTGCGCGTGCTCGACCTCGGCTTCTCGCGCGAACTGTGCGGCGGCACGCACGTGCAGCGCACCGGCGACATCGGCTTCTTCAAAATCGTGATGGAAGGCGGCGTGGCGGCGGGCATTCGCCGCGTCGAAGCCATCACCGGCGACAACGCCGTGCGCTACGTGCAGGAACTCGACGCGCGCATCAACGCCGCCGCGAACGTGCTGAAGGCGCAGCCCGCCGAACTCACGCAGCGCATCGTGCAGGTTCAGGAGCACGTGAAGTCGCTGGAGAAGGAACTGTCGGCGCTCAAGTCGAAGCTCGCATCGAGCCAGGGCGATGAGCTCGTCTCGCAAGCCGTCGAGGTGGCCGGCGTGCAGGTGCTCGCCGCGCAACTCGAAGGCGCCGACGTGAAGACGCTGCGCGAAACCGTCGACAAGCTGAAGGACAAGCTGAAGAGCGCGGCCATCGTGCTCGCTTCGGTCGATGGCGGCAAGGTCAGCCTGATCGCAGGCGTGACGCCGGATGCGTCGAAGAAGGTGAAGGCGGGCGAACTCGTCAACTTCGTCGCGCAGCAAGTGGGCGGCAAGGGCGGCGGACGTCCCGACATGGCGCAAGCGGGCGGCACCGAGCCGTCGAAGCTGCCGGCGGCGCTCGCCGGCGTGACGGGCTGGGTGCAGCAGCAGCTCTGAGCATCGCGGTAAAGCAGCAAGCAGGATGAAGCGGCCCGGTCGGCTCACGTCGACCGGGCCGTTTCGCATTACGGTTTGTCAGGCACAGCGCGTGCAAATGGTCGTTCATCCCAACGACGAAGGAGATGAATGATGAATCGCAAGTTCGCATCGATGCTGCTGGCCGCCACGATGATCACGGCGACCGGCGCCGTGCAGGCGAAGGGCTGTCTGGAAGGCGCGGCGGTAGGCGGCGTCGCGGGTCACGTGGCCGGCAAGCACGGCACGGCTGGCGCGGTCGGCGGCTGCGCGATCGGCCATCACGAAGCGAACAAGAAGGAGAAGAAGGCGCAGCAGGCCGCGGCGGCAAGCGCACCGGCAGCGAAGTAACACCCGGCAGGCCGCGCGGACCCATGCAGCGGGACCGCGCGGCCAACCGCTAAAATGGCCGGCAATTCGTGGCGCGAGCCTGGTACATGCGCCTGAGTCAACAGCCATCAAAGCGATCCCATGACAGCGCCCACGCATCTCACGCAACACTTCGCCTCCGACAACTACGCCGGCATCTGCCCCGAAGCGCTCGCCGCGCTCGTCGAGGCGAACACGAGCGGACACGAGCCCGCCTATGGCGACGATTCGTGGACCGCACGCGTCTGCGACCGCATCCGCGACCTGTTCCAAACCGACTGCGAAGTGTTCTTCGTCTTCAACGGCACGGCGGCCAATTCGCTCGCGCTGGCGTCGCTGTGTCAGTCGTATCACTCGGTCATTTGCCACGAGCTCGCGCATATCGAAACTGACGAATGCGGCGGCCCCGAGTTCTTCTCCGGCGGCTCCAAATTACTCACCGCGAAGGGTGAGAACGGCAAGCTCACGCCGGACGCCATCGAAGAGCTGGTGACGAAGCGCGCCGATATCCACTATCCGAAGCCCAAGGTCGTCGCGCTCACGCAGGCCACCGAAGTCGGCACGGTCTACACCGTCGAGGAAGTGCGCGCGATCGCGGCCATCGCGAAACGCCGGCATCTGAAAGTCCACATGGACGGCGCGCGTTTCGCGAATGCGGTCGCGACGCTGAACGTGCATCCGTCGGAGATCACGTGGCGCGCGGGCGTCGACGTGCTCTGCTTCGGCGGCACGAAGAACGGCTTGCCGGTGGGCGAGGCGGTCGTGTTCTTCGACAAGGCGCTCGCCGCGGATTTCGCGTATCGCCTGAAGCAGGCGGGGCAGCTCGCTTCGAAGATGCGCTTCATCTCGGCGCCGTGGCTCGGCCTGCTCGATAACGACGTCTGGCTGCGCAACGCCCCGCCATTCCAACGCGATGGCGCAACTGATGGCCGAGCGTCTCGCCGGTATCCCCGGCGTCAACGTGCTCTTCAAGCCGCAGTCGAACGCGGTGTTCGCGGAACTGCCGCCGCAGGTTTCGGCGGGGCTGCGCGCCAAGGGCTGGCGGTTCTACCAGTTCATCGGCTCGGGCGGCTGCCGCCTGATGTGCGCATGGGACACGGCGCAAGAGACCGTCGAGCGGTTCACGGACGAAGTGCGCGCGCTCGCCGCGCGTTGACCGGCTGCACGCCGATACCCGATTGACACGCGCGCCGCGCGGCTCCTAACATGGCCGCACTATCCACCCTGCGTTAGGAATCGTCGCCCGCCATGGCCTTCATCTTCTATCTGACGCATATCCATCTCGGCTATGACTCGCTCGCGATGCTGCATAGCGAATGCGAGCGCATCGGCATCAAGCGGCCGCTCGTCATCACGGACAAGGGCGTGGCGGCGGCGGGGCTGGCGGCGCGCGTCGTCGAAAGCGCGCAGCTCGGCGCGCTGCCCGTGTTCGACGAGACCCCGTCGAATCCGACCGAAGCGATGGTCATGCAAGCCGCCGATCAATACAAACGCGAAGGCTGCGACGGTCTGATCGCGGTGGGCGGCGGATCGTCGATCGATCTGGCGAAGGGCGTCGCCATCGCGGCGACGCACGACGAGCCGCTCACCACGTACGCGACCATCGAAGGCGGCAGCGGCAAGATCACCGAGCGCGCCGCGCCGCTGATCGCGGTGCCGACCACATCGGGGACGGGCAGCGAAGTGGCGCGCGGCGCGATCATCATCCTGAACGACGGGCGCAAGCTCGGCTTTCACTCGTGGCATCTGCTGCCGAAGTCCGCGATCTGCGATCCCGCGCTGACGCTCGGCCTGCCGCCCGGTCTGACGGCCGCGACCGGCATGGACGCGATCGCGCATTGCATCGAAACTTTTCTGGCGCCCGCGTTCAATCCGCCCGCCGATGGCATCGCGCTCGATGGCCTCGAGCGCGCCTGGGCCAACATCGAGCGCGCGACGCACGACGGTCAGGACCGCGACGCGCGTCTCAACATGATGTCCGCATCCATGCAGGGCGCGATGGCGTTTCAGAAGGGCCTCGGCTGCGTGCATTCGCTGTCGCATCCGCTGGGCGGCCTCGCGGTGAACGGGCGCACGTCGCTGCATCACGGCACGCTGAACGCGGTCGTGCTGCCGGCGGTGCTTCGCTTCAACGAAAGCGCGCCGACGGTGGTGGCCGAGCGGCGCTTTGCCCGCATGCGCCGCGTGATGAATCTCGCGGATGACGCCGATGTCGCGCAAGCCGTGCACGACATGACCGAGCGCCTCGGCCTGCCGACGCGTCTGTCGCAGATGGGCGTCGATGCGTCCATGTTCGACAAGGTCGTGAAGGGCGCGCTGGCGGATCACTGCCACAAGACGAATCCGCGCGAGGCGAGCGCCGAGGACTATCGGCGCATGCTGGCGGAGTCGCTCTGAACGATGAACAAGCCGGTACGGACCACGCGCGCGGACTATCCGCACTTCCTGTCGATCAGCACGCGCTGGTCCGATAACGACGTCTACGGGCATGTGAACAACGTCGTCTATTACAGCTACTTCGATACCGTGGTGAACGAGTATCTGCTGCGCGCCGGCGTGCTCGATTTCAGCGAAGGCGAGACGATCGGGCTCGTCGTCGAGACGCGCTGCAACTTCTTCGCATCGGTCGTGTTTCCGCAGCGTATCGATGCAGGCTTGCGCATCGAAAAGCTCGGCAACACGAGCGTGCGCTATGAAGTCGCGATCTTCGCCGAAGACTCCGAAGAAGCGGCGGCGCAAGGGCATTTCGTGCATGTGTACGTGAATCGCGTGACGCGCCGCCCGGTGCCGTTGCCCGCGCCGCTCGTCGCTGCGTTGAAGCCGCTCGTCCACGCTTGAGGGCTTCGTCTTGCTTCAGTGGTTCATCGTCAGCCTGCTCAACGGCGTGAGCGTCGGGCTGCTGCTTTTCATGCTGTCGGCGGGCCTTACGCTGATCTTTTCGATGCTCGGCGTGCTCAACTTCGCGCACGCGAGCGTCTACATGCTCGGCGCCTATGTGGCGCAGGCGCTCGCGGTTCATCTCGGTTACTGGGGCGCGCTCGTGATCGCGCCGGTCGTCGTGGGCGTGCTCGGCGCGGTCTTCGAGCGATACCTTCTCAGGCGCGTGCATCCGCGCGGCGCGCTCGCTGAACTGCTGCTGACTTTCGGCGCGGCGATGGTCATCGGCGAAGGCGTGAAGCTGATCTGGGGACTCGGCCCCGTGCCCGCGGCCGTTCCGCCTCTGCTCGATGGCCCGCTCTTCACGCTCTACGGCGCAGCGTTTCCGCGTTATCGCGTGTTCATGATGATGCTCTCGATTGCGATGCTCGCCGCGCTCGCCATTGCGCTGCGTATCTCGAAGACGGGCCTCATCGTGCGCGCGGCATTGACGCATCCCGCCACCGTCGAAACGCTCGGCCACGACGTGCCGCGCATCTTCACGACGGTCTTCGCCGGCGGCTGCGCGCTCGCCGCGCTCGCAGGCGTGATCGGCGCGCCGCTCGCCGTCGTCGAGCCCGCGATGGCCGACGCAATGGGGCCGATCGTGTTCGTCGTCGTCGTGATAGGCGGGATCGGATCGCTGGCGGGGGCGTTGATCGCATCGCTCGTGATCGGCTGCGTGCAGACGTTTTCGGTGGGATCGACGGCATCGGCGGGGAGCATCGCGGCCTCGTTCGGACTGAGCTTGCCCGATGCGTGGGCGGCGTTGACCGTGGCGCAACTCGCGCCGGTGCTGCCCTATGCGCTGCTCGTCGCGATGTTGGCCGCGCGGCCGCATGGCTTGCTTGGCGAACGTGCAAGCGATGCTTAAGTTCATCGCCCTCTTCGCGGTGCTCGCGCTGCCGCCGTTGTTCATCGATCAATCGTGGCTGCTGGCCTATCTCGCGCAGACGGCGACGCTCATCGTCTTCGCGCTCTCCTACAACCTCTTGCTCGGCGAAACCGGCCTGTTGTCGTTCGGCCATGCGGTCTATGCGGGACTCGGCGCGTTCGCCGCCGCGCACGCGTTCAATGCGTTCGGCGTGCCGTTGCCGCTGTTGCCTCTCGCCGGTGGCTGCGCGGCTGCGCTCGTCGCCTTGCCGATCGGTGCGATTTCGACGCCACGCGCCGGCACGCCGTTCGCGATGATCACGCTCGGCATCGGCGAACTCGTCGCGGCAAGCGTGTGGCTCGTGCCGGGCTGGTTCGGCGGCGAAGCAGGCGTGACGATCGATCGCGCGAGCGGCCCTTCGTTGTTTGCGTGGACCTTCGGGCCGCTGCGGCAGGCGTACGCGCTGATCGCGTGCTGGTGCGTGGTGTCGTCGATCGCGATGTTCGCGTTCTCGCGCACGCCGATGTGCCGCCTGGCCAACGCCGTGCGCGACAACCCGGCCCGCGCGGCGGCGATCGGCTTCGCGCCGCGCGGCGTGCGCTTCAGAATGCTCGTCGTATCGGCGTTCTTCGCGGGCGTTGCGGGCGTGCTGTCCCTGATCAATGTGGAACTGGTGTCGGCGGAAAGCGTCGGCCTCGCGCGTTCGACCAGTGTGCTCGTCGCGACGGTGATCGGCGGGACGGGATCGTTCTTCGGGCCGGTGATCGGCGCGGTGCTGCTGACGTTCGTGAGCGTGGCGGTTGCGAGCGTGTCCGCCGCATGGCCGATGTATCTCGGGCTTCTATTCATGTGGGTGGTCGTGGCGTCGCCGGATGGCGTCGCCGGCTGCTTCGCGGGCGATGCGCGCACAGTCGTGCTTCGGCTGATGAGTGCGCTTGCCTTCGGCGTGGCGGCGGTCGCCGTGATCGAGACGTTGTATGCGCGCGAAAACATGCCGCGCATGATGTGGCTCGTCGCGCTGCCGCTCGCGATGCTGGCCATGTGGCTCGCGCGACGGAGAACCGTACGATGACCGCCGCGCTCGACCTACGCGGCGTCGTCAAACGCTTCGGCGGGACCGACGTTCTGCGCGGCGTCGATCTGCGCGTGGCGCAGGGCGAGCGGCACGCGATCATCGGTCCGAACGGCGCGGGCAAATCGACGCTCTTCGACGTGATCTCCGGACGCACGCGGCCCGACGAAGGACGCATCGTCGCGCGAGGCGTCGACATTACCGGGAGGCCGCCGCAGCGCGTGAGCCGCATGCTCGCCCGCAGCTTTCAGACGACGAGCGTGTTCGGCGGTCTCTCGGTGCTCGACAACCTGCGTTGCGCGGCGCTGGGCGCGGGTTCGGCGCGCGTGCTGGATCGCTGGCTGCATTCCCGGGCGATCGATGATCGCGCTCGCGCGATGCTCGATGCGATCGGCTTGTCTTCTCGCGCCGACGATGCCGCCGCGCGCCTCGCCTATGCGGAGCAGCGCGCGCTGGATCTCGGCATCGCGCTCGCCACTGACGCGCCGCTGATCCTGCTCGACGAGCCGACTGCGGGCATGAATCGCGCGGAGGCTGCCCGCGCACTCGCGTTGATCCGCGCGACGACGGAAGGCCGCACGCTGCTCGTCGTCGAACACGATATGGACGCGGTGTTCGCGCTTGCGGATCGCATTTCGGTGCTGGTGCGAGGCCGCGTGATTGCCTCCGATACGCCCGCCGCGATACGCCTGAACGCTGACGTGCAGGAAGCCTATCTCGGGGCCGCGCCATGAGCGAACTGCTGCGCATCGACGGCTTGCGCGCGTGGTACGGCGCGGCGCAAGTGCTGCATGGCGTGCAACTTACGATACGCGAGGGCGAGGCGGTCGCGCTCGCCGGACGCAACGGATCGGGGCGTTCGACCCTCGCGAAGGCCATCATGGGCCTCGTGCGATGCGAGGGCGACATGCGGTTTCGCGGCGTGCCGCTCGTCGGCTTGCGTGCGTTTCGCATCGCACGGCTGGGTATCGGCTATGTGCCGGAAACGCGTGATGTCTTTCCGACGCTGAGCGTGCGCGAGAATCTCGCGCTAGGAGAAAGAAAGGGCGCGCGCTTCACGCTCGACGATGCATACGGACTCTTTCCGTCCTTGCTCGAACGCGCGACGGTGAAGGCCGGCGCGCTGTCGGGCGGCGAGCAGCAAATGCTCGCGCTGGCGCGCACGCTGATGGGTGATCCGGCGCTGATCGTCATCGACGAGCCGGGCGAAGGACTCGCGCCGCGTGTGATCGGACAGGTGGCGCAGGCGCTGTTGGCGCTGCGCTCGCGCGGTGTCGCGATGCTCCTGATCGAAGAACGCCTGACGATCGCGCGCATGCTCGATGCGCGCGTCGCCGTGATGGGGCATGGCGCGGTGCAGTTCGATGGCCCGCTCGCGGAACTGGCGCGTCGCGACGACGTGGTGCGCGAGTGGCTCGCCGTGGGCTGACGCTCACTCTTTGGCATCTTTCTCCACGATCCACTCATGCTTCGGATCGTTCTTGAAGTGCCACGTGCGCTTCTCTCCCGCCATCACGTTGAGGTAGTAATTGTCGTAGCCATAAGGCACGACGACCGGATGATAGCCGCGCGGCACCATCACCACGTCGCGGTCCTCGACCGACATCGTTTCATCGAGATCGCGTTCATCGGTATAAACGCGCTGGAACGCGAAGCCTTGCGGCGGGTCCAGACGATGGTAATACGTCTCTTCCAGCGCGCTCTCGGCCGGCACGTTGTCCCGGTCGTGCTTGTGCGGCGGATAACTCGAGGCATGCCCGCCCGGCGTTCTCACTTCCACCACGAGCAACGATTCGGCAGGCTCGGTCTGCGGAAGAATATCGCAGACGTAGCGCGTATTCGCGTGCTTGCCGCGCGTCGAGCGCGCCATTTGCGAGGGTGTGATGAGCCGCGGCGGATACACGCCCTTCGCCGGCGCGCTCGCCACGCCGATCTCCGATTCGCGCTCGGCCCGCACGATCGCGGCGAGCTTCGGCGGCACATAGACCGCATACGGCGCGGCATCCTCGAACACGCTGTCACGCGAGCCGATCGAGGGCCAATGCTCATCGCCCGCTTCGACGCTCACCGTGCCCGTCAACACGACGATGCAGCTTTCGCGGTCCGCGTCGTAGACATGAATGACGTCGCCCGCGTCGAGACGATACGCCGCGAAGCCGACGTGCTTCCAGCCCGCGGAATCCGGTGTGACGCGCGTGATGGTCTGCCCTTCACGCGATGCTTTCACTAGCAGGCTCATGCGGCCTCCTTCGAATTGTGCTGATGCGTTGCGTCGACGAGCCCGCGTAGCGTGCGGTATCCCTTTTCGGCATACGCACGGCTCGGCGCGATAACGGGGTCCTGCTCCGCTTCGACCACGAGCCAGCCGCGATAATCGTGCCTCGCCAGACACGCGACGATGCCCGCGTAATCCACTGCGCCATCGCCCGGCACCGTGAACGCGCCATTGATGACGGCATCGAGAAAGCTCCAGTTACGGTTGCGCGCGAGCTTCACGATCTCAGGGCGCACGTCCTTGCAATGCACATGGCACACGCGGGCGATATGCTTTTGCAGCGTCGTGACCGCATCGCCGCCGGCGAACGTAATGTGGCCCGCGTCGAAGAGGAGGCCGACGGCGTCGCTCGTCGAAGCCATCAGGCGGTCCACGTCCGCGGGCGTTTCGACATACGCCCCCATGTGATGATGATAGGCGACGCGCACGCCCTTGGACAGCGTGTATTCGGCGAAGCGGTCGAGCCGCTCGGCGTATTCCGACCATTGGGCATCGGAGAAGAAGCGGGGCCGTTGATACAGCGGACGCGGCGCGCCTTGAATGGAATCCGCGACTTCCCCGTACACCATGACGGTGGCGCCGTTTTGCGCGAGCAGGTCGAGATGCGGACCGGCGGCTTCGATCTCTTCCTGCGCGCTGCGTTGCGCAAGCCGGCCCGAGTACCAGCCTGAAACAAGGGCTAAATCGTATTGCGCGAGCAGCGCCTTCAACGCTTGCGGTTCGCGCGGAAACTTGTTGCCGAGTTCGAAGCCTTCATAGCCGATCTCGCGGCCTTCGGTCAGCGCGACGGATAACGGCGTTTCGCCGCCGAGCGAGGGAAGGTCGTCGTTCATCCACGACAAGGGATTGATTCCGATGCGGACTTGCAGGGGCATGGCGTGCGTCCTCGTCTAGTCGTCGTTGCCGTGGCGCGCACGGATCGCGCGTTCGTACTCGGCCCGCGCGGACATGACTGCATCGCGATCCGATACTTCCGGGACCGCGACTTCCCACCACCAGCCGCCTTCTTCTGTGATGCGGGCGGGATCGGTGTCGATGGAAATCAGATAGCTGCGGTCCGCCGCGCGCGCGCGTTTCATCGCCGCTTGCAGTTCGTCGATGCTGGCGACGTGCTCCGCCAGCGCGCCCATCGAACGGGCGTGCATCGCGAAGTCGATATTAGGTATGCCTAATGAACCGTGCTTGCAATCGTCGAGCAGGTTGTTGAACGGTGCGCCGCCGCAGGCCTGCTGCAAGCGATTGATGCAGCCATAGCCGCGATTGTCGAGCAGCACGACGATCAGCTTCGCACCCAGCATCACCGATGCGGCCAGCTCGCTGTTCATCATCAGATAGCTGCCGTCGCCGACGATCACGATGACTTCGCGTTCCGGCCGCGCGAGCTTGACGCCGACGCCGCCGGCGATTTCATAGCCCATGCACGAATAGCCGTATTCGACGTGATAGCCGCCCGGCGTGCTCGTGCGCCATAGCTTCTGCAGATCGGCGGGGAGCGTGCCCGCCGCACACACGACGATATCGTTCGCAGCCGACGCATCGTCCGAACGCTGTACGGCGCCGATGACATCCGCCTCGCGTGGCAAGGTTCCATCCGGCAGCGGCATGTTCGTCACATGCGCGACGGTCTCGCGCCAGTCGTTCGCCGCGCGATGCGCGCGCGTCGTCCACTGCGGCGATGCGCGCCAGTCGCCGAGCGCTTGCGACAGCGCATCGAGTGCGAGGCGCGCATCGGCTTCGATCGCGGCGGCGTGCTGCTTGAGCGCATCGAATGGATTCGCGTTGATTGCGACGAGGCGCGCCTGCGTGAATAGCGTGTTCGATCCGGTCGTGAAGTCCTGCAAGCGCGTGCCGACGGCGAGCACGCAATCGCTCTCATGTGCCAGTTCGTTGGCCGCCGATGAACCCGTCACGCCGATGCCGCCCACGTTCAACGCATCGTCCCACGCGAGTGCGCCTTTGCCCGCCTGCGTTTCGGCGACAGGCACGCCGTGCCGGTGCGCGAAGTCACGCAGCGCATCGCTGGCGAGGCCGTAAAGCACACCGCCGCCCGATACGATCAACGGCTCGCGCGATTCACGCAGCATGGCGGCGGCGCGTTCGATTTCACGCGGCAGCGCAGCGGGCGCATGAAAGTCGACCGTGCGCGGCTCGAAGAACGAAGCGGGATAATCGTAGGCCATCGCCTGCACGTCTTGCGGCAGCGCCAGCGTGACCGGACCGCACAGCGCGGCATCGGTCAGCACGCGAATCGCGCGCGGCAAGGCGCTCAGCAATTGCGCCGGATGCACGATGCGATCGAAGTATCGCGAGACCGCTTTCAGCGCATCGTTTACGGATGATCCGCCATCCTGACTATCTTCGACTTGCTGCAGGACAGGATCGGGCGCACGCGAGACGAAGATATCGCCGGGCAACAGCAGCACCGGCAGGCGGTTCACATGTGCAAGGGCCGCCGCCGTCACGAGATTGGTCGCGCCGGGGCCGATGGACGTCGTCACCGCCATCATGCGGCGTCGCATATGCGCCTTCGCATAAGCAATCGCGCTGTGCGCCATCGCCTGTTCATTGTGCGCGCGATACGTCGGCAATGCCTCGCGATGCCGATAAAGCGCCTCGCCCATGCCCGCGACATTGCCATGTCCAAAGATAGCGAACACGCCGCCGAATAGCGGCTCGCCGCTCTCCGTGCGCAACGCGGCGAGATAGCGCACGAGGGCTTGCGCAACGGTCAGTCTGACGACGTTCATGCGGCTTGCTCCTGAGTTCGTTCGATGGACGCCTGCGACGATGCCCGCGCGTCGCGCCATGCCGTAATCAGCGATTCGAATGTGCGGCGCACGCGTGCGATAAGTTCGTGATCGTCGATGCCGCCCGCGAGCCACGCCTGGCTCGGTTCATGGAAGATGGTGCGGCCGACGGTGAATCCCTTGCACGTTTTCGACGATGCCGCCGCGATGAAACCTTCGCGCAACTGCTCGACGCCCGCCGACAAGCCGAGCAGCACGACGCCGCGGCAATACGGATCGCGCTCGGCGATGAGCGCATCGATGGCCTGCCATTGCGTCGCGCTCATCGGTTCGAGCTTCCACCACTCGGGGCATATCCCGAGGTTATAGAGGCGCTTCAACGCGCGGTAGACGGTATCGTCCTCGACGGGCGGCCCATGCTTCGGCACGATCACTTCGAGCAGCAACTCGTGGCCGCTTGCCTGCACCGCGTCGTAGAGCGCGCGCAGTTGCGCTTCCTGTTCGAGCCGCACGTCATGCGGATGATCGGGGTGATAGTGAACGAGGCACTTCGCGACATGCTCGCGCGGCCATTCGATCAGCGTCGTGCCGACCGATCGTCCGTGGTCGAACACGAGCGGCATCGAACCCGGCAATTCGACCGGCCGGCCGATCCACCAGCCGCGTCCCGTCGCCGCGTTGAGCGCGTCCTGTCCGTAGCGGTCGTCGATCAACACGCCGATGCGGCCCGCCAGTCCGAGTTCGCTTTCCGTCTGCGCGACGGCATCGACGAACAAGCCCTTCAGCGTCGCGATGCGCGTTTCATCGACGCCCGCCTGCTGCGCAAGCTCGAAGAACTGGTTGCGATGATCGAACGCAAAACCCAGCACTTCGTCCCACTGTTTGCGCGCCGGACTCACGCGATGCAGCCGCGCGAGCGTTGCGTCCTTGTCGGGCCGGCGCATGCGCAGCGGATCTTCTTTTGCAGCAGCGAGGAAGTAATCGAGTTCGGCGGGCGTGGGCATCGCGGGCGCGCAGCCGTGTCGAGAGACAACGAGCGCACCGCATGCGTTCGCCGCACGCGCGCAGGCTTCGAGCGGGTCGTCCCGCAGCCAGCCGGAGAGGAAGCCTGAAGCGAACGCATCGCCTGCGCCGAGCACGTTCAGCACTTCCACTTCGACGCCGCCGTGAATCGGCGCATCGTCCATGGACGCCGGCGTCGGGCCTTCGATGATCGAGCAGCCGAGCGGCCCGCGTTTCACCACGAGCGTTGCGCTCGTCACCGCGCGGACCATCGCGAGGGCATCGATCAGACGATCCTTGCCGCCTGCAATGCGAAACTCTTCTTCGGTGCCGATCACGAGATCGAAGAGCGGCAGAATGCGCTGCAAATGCGCGGTCACGCCTTCGTTCGCCACGAAGCGGGTTTCGCCATCCGCCTTTCCGGTGAGGCCCCACAGCACGGGCCGATAGTCGATGTCGAGAATCGTGCGAACGTCATTGCGGCGCGCATGGTCTAGCGCGCGCCGGCTCGTGCGATTGACCTGCTCGGTCGAGAAGTGCGTGCCGGTGATGAGCAGGGCTTTCGATGAAGCGATATACGCTTCATCGAAGTCGCTTTCATCGACCGCCATATCCGCGCAGTTCTCACGATAGAACACGAGCGGGAAGGTATCGCGGTCCTCGATGCCGAGCAGCACGAGCGCCGTGAGCCTGTCCTGGTCGATGCGAACGTGGCTCACATCGCAGCCTTCGCGTTCGAGCGTCTCCGTGAGAAAGCGCCCCATGTGATCGTTGCCGACGCGCGCGAGCATCGACGATTGCAGCCCGAGCCGCGCGCATCCGAAGGCGATGTTCGCCGACGAGCCGCCCAGATACTTCGCGAACGTGGATACGTCTTCGAGCCGCGCGCCGACCTGCTGCGCGTACAGATCGACGGCAAGACGGCCGAGACACACGATGTCGCGCGTCCGGTTCGCTGCAAAGCGTGATGGAGAGTCTGTCGACATGGCTCGTGTCCTCATATCGTCGCGCCTTCGAGTTCGCTGATCATCGTCTGCATCTCCGCGCCGCCCGCCATCATGTCGAGCACTTCGTTCTTCGTGATGGTGTCCTTCGTGAACGTGCCCATCGAGCGGCCGCGATTGAGCAGCGTGAACGAATCACCAATCGGATAAGCGTGATGCACGTTGTGCGTAATGAAGATCACCGAGATGCCTTTCTGGCGCGCCTTGTGAATGAGCTTCAGCACGTTGAAACTCTGCTTCACGCCGAGCGCGGCGGTCGGTTCGTCGAGGATCAGCACGCGTGCGCCGAAGTGGATCGCGCGTGCAATCGCGAGACATTGCTTCTCGCCGCCGGACATCGTGCCGATGGGCTGATGCGGATCGCGCACGTTGATGCCCATTTCCGCGAGCTTGGCGCGCGACGTTTCGGCGGCAAGGTCCAGGTCCATCACGCTGAAAAGGCCGAAGCGCTTCTTCTGCGGTTCACGGCCCATGAAGAAGTTGCGCGCAACGGAAAGCAGCGGCACCAGTGCGAGATCCTGATACACGGTCGCGATGCCGAGATCGAGTGCTTCCTTCGGCGATTCGAAATGCACCGGCTTGCCATCGACGAGATATTCGCCGGAAGAGGGCGCATGCACGCCCGCCAGCGTCTTGATGAGCGTGGACTTGCCCGCGCCGTTATCGCCGAGCAGGCAGTGCACTTCGCCGCGCCGCAGGCGCAGCGTCACGCCGTTCAGTGCGATGACCTTGCCGAAGAACTTGCTGACGTTCTCCAGCGCGAGAATGTTGTCGTCGTTCATGGCGGTCGCCCTCATTGAGCCTGGGATACGCGACGGCGTACGTAGTGATTGAAGAGCACGGCAATCAGCAGCATCACGCCGAGGAACACGCGGAACCAGTCGGAACTCACGTTCGTATAGGTGATGCAGATCTGCACGACGCCAAAGATAAGCGCACCAAAACATGCGCCGACGACCGAGCCGTAACCGCCCGTCAGCAGCGTGCCGCCGATCACCGCCGCGATGATGGCCTCGAACTCTTTCTGCAGACCGCGATCCGCCGCCGCCGATCCGATATCGCACACTTGCAGGACCGCGAACAGGCACGAGCAGAACGCGGTGAGCACGAAGAGCGATATCTTCACGCGCTTGACCGGCACGCCGACGTTCTTCGCAGCATTCGCATCGCCGCCGACCGCGAGAATCCAGTTGCCGTAGCGCGTCTTCGCGAGCACGAATGCGCCGATCGCCGCGAGCGCGAACCACCACAGGATGACTTTCGGTATGCCGGGCACGAGCGGTTCGCCGCTATCGAGCAGGCTGCCGATACCCATATGCGCGAGCCACGTGAAAAAGCCGTGCAGCGCGACGCCATGAAACAGCGTGTTGGCGAGCCAGTCCTTTTGAGCAAGATCGCCGACGCCCGAGATGATGGTGCGATCCGCGAACATGATCGAAAGCGCGAGCGTGAGGCCGCGCAGAATAAACAGAAACGCGAGCGTCACGATGAACGACGGCAGTCGGGTGCGCATCACGAGATAGCCGTTCAATGCGCCGAGCAGCATCGACGCGATGAACGCGAAGAGAATCGACAGCGATATCGGCCAATGAAAGTACACCGAAGGCAGCGCGACCATCATGCCGGCAAAGCCGATCATCGAGCCGATGGACAAGTCGAACTCGCCCGCGATCATCAGCAGGCACGCACCGACCGCGAGCAAGCCGAGATAGGCGGCGACCTGCGACCAGTTCATCACGCCGTCGAGATTGAACATGCCCGACGATCCCGCGCCGAAGCCAAACACGAGGAACACGAGCACCGTTCCCGAAATCGCGGCGAATTCCGGGCGATTCAGCAAATGCCCGAACCACGATTGCTGGCGTACGCGTTCGTCCGACGGCTTGTCCTTGTCCGTCGCGGCATCGGCGTTGTCCTGCTGCGGGTTCGCGTGGGGAGGATAGTGCTTGCCGGCTACGCCCATGATGGCTCCTTGAAACATCAATGCAATGCAGTACCGATGCGTGCGTGCCTGCCGCGTCCTCGCATGGACGCAGCAGGAAATCCTGAGGGAGAAACGCGGGCGGCGGATGCCGCCGCCCGAAGAAGGCCAGCCGCGTATCAGCGATACTGCCCGGCGTACTTCACGACCTTGTCGAGATTTTCTTTGGTGATAAAACCCGGTCCCGAGCGAATGTTCTTCGGCCCATAGGAAGGCTGAAGCCCATACGTTTCGAGGCGAGCCTTGAACTTCGGGTTCGCTTCGAGAAGCTGGCGGATCTTCGCGGGATCGGTGGTGTGTTCCTTCTTCACGATGGCCAGCACCGCCACCGGAATATAGCCCTGCAAATACGGCTGCTGGTCGATCGCGAACTTGATCGTGCCGTCCTTGATCGCCTTCGCGATGTCGTCGGAGAAGTCGAAGGTCACGAAATAGAGCTTGTTTTGCAGGCCCATTTGCGCCACGGCCTTGAGTGTCGCGGATGCGGGCGTCGGCCCGAGCGTGAGCACCGCTTGCGTGTCCGGATGATTGCGCAGATACGCCGATACCTTCGACTGAATCTCCGTCGGGTCCTGGCCTGAGTCGAGCGTGGCGGCCTTGTAGTCGGCACCGATGGCATCGGCGAAACCACGGCATCGATCGAACGAGACGGTGTTCGTCGCCAGATGGTTCACGCACAGGAACGACTTGATGCCGGCGGCCTTCGCCTTCTCGCCCGCGGCCTTGCCCGCCACGTACTCCGGCTGGCCGATATGCATGATCGCATTGAGTTGCGCGCTTTGCTCTTCTGTGCCGGAGTTGATCGTGACGAGCGGAATCTTCTTCGCCGTGACCTTGTTGATCGCGCTCTTCAGCACGTCGAAGTCCGCGATGGTGGTGATGACGCCGTCGTAATTGCGCGCGGCGGCCTGCTCGATCAGACGCGCCATGTCCGCGATATCCCCGTTCGGCGGATTGCGATAGTCGGTCTGCACATTGAAGTCTTCGTCGGCCTGCTTGATCGAATTCTTGATGGTGTTCCACCACGAGTCGGAATCCGGCGCGTGGCTGATGAGCACGAACCTGGCGTCCGGCGCCGCCTGCGCGGGGGACGTCGTCAACAACGCGGCACTGCATAACGCAGCAGCAGCCGCCAGCGCGCGCAGCGCGGCCCGACCGTTGCAAAGGGTCATTGTCTCCACCTATCTCGGTTGTTGTTCGGTGTGATCGTCCATGAGCCGATGCCTGCTTGCAGCCGATGAGTCGATGAAACGGTGCATCGTGCTCACGAGCGAGATTAGGTCAGTTTTTGGCGGTCTGCAATAGGTATTTCATCGGTGCGACAAATAGAAAATGCATTCCAATTTGCTTGCCGCCTTCCTATAATCGCTTCCACCGGGGCTCACTTCGAGCGCCGATGAAGCGAGCCTTTCATGCAGGACGAAACCAGCACCGACGTTCCTGGCGTCGACGAACTGATGCAACGGATCACCGATGCCTACGATTCGCTGCCGCGCCAGTTGAAGAGCGTGGCGACGTATATCGAGCAGCATCGCCCTAGCGTGATGATGGATCGCACGAGCGACATCGCGGCGTCCTGCGGCGTGCATCCGTCGGCGGTCGTGCGCTTTGCGCAGCGCTTCGGCTTCTCGGGCTTCTCGGACTTGCAGGCGGTGTTCCGGCAGGCGTACGCGGGCGGCAATGCGTCGCAGAGTTATCAGCAGCGCATTCGCAGGCTGATCGACGAGAAGGCGGGCGAGGCTTCGGGCGTGTCGGTGGCGCGCGAGTTCATCGCGGCGAGCCGTGCGGGACTCGTCGAACTCGAAGCCGGCCTCGACGATGCGCAGTTCGAAGCCGCCGTCGAAATGCTGCAGCAGGCGGAGAACATCTACGTCGTCGGCGTGCGCCGCTCGTTCGCGGTGGCGAGCTATATCGTCTATGCGCTCGGCCATACGAAGAAGCGCGTGCATCTGGTGTCGGGCATCGGCGGGATGATTCACGAACAGATTCGCAGCGTAAAAAAGGGCGATGTCGTGATCGCGATCAGCTTCGCGCCCTACGGCAAGGAGACGCAGTATTGCGTGCGCGCGGCCCAGCATCATGGCGCGAGGACGCTCGTCATCACCGATAGTCAGCTTTCGCCGCTCGCGCGTCATGCGAGCGCCAGTCTGTTCGTGAAGGAGGGCAGCGCGTTTGCGTTTCGCTCGCTCACGAGCACCATCTGCCTGTGCCAGGCGCTCTTCATCGCGCTCGCGTACCGGCTCGAATTGAACGTCGAAGAATCCAGGGAGACAAGCGGCTATGACGATTGACGTGGCGGTGTTTGGGGCGGGGCGCATCGGGAAGATTCATGCGGCGAATCTGGCGCGGCAGCCGGGCGTGCGGCTCAGGTATGTCGTCGATGTGAACCGCGATGCGGCGTCCGCGCTCGCGGCGCAATACGGTGCACAGGTCGCCGATGTGGACGGAGCAATGGGCGATGCGTCCGTCGGCGCGACTGTCATTTGTTCCAGCACTGATACGCATGCCGAACTAATATTGGCGTCGGCGGCGCAGCAGAAACATGTGTTCTGCGAGAAGCCCGTCGATCTCACGATCGAGCGTGCGCGGGCATGCGCGGATGCGGTGGGGCGCGCGGGCGTCGTCTGCATGATCGGCTTTCAGCGGCGTTTCGACCCGACCTTCTCGGCGTTGAAAGCGCGCGTCGATGCGGGCGAAATTGGCGAGCCGGAAATGCTGATCGTGACGAGCCGCGATCCGGGCGCGCCGCCTGTCGACTACATCAGGCATTCGGGCGGCATCTTCAAGGACATGCTGATTCACGACTTCGACATTTTCCGCTGGATGCTCGACGACGAAGCCGACACGCTGCACGCGACGGGCAGCGTGCTGTCCGATCCTGCCATCGCCGAAGCGGGCGATATCGACTCGACCGCCGTCACGATCCGCACCAGGCGCGGGCGGCTGTGTCAGATCAACACGGCGCGGCGTGCGGCATACGGATACGACCAGCGCTTCGAGCTGCTCGGCAGCGCGGGCATGCTGCAGGCGGGCAACGTGCGGCCGACCGAAGTCACCGCGTACTCGAAGACGGCCGTATCGTGCGACGTGCCGGAGGCGTTCTTTCTGGAGCGATACCGCGCGGCGTATGCGCTGGAAATCGCGCATTTCTTCGATGCCGTCGAGCACGGCAAGCCGGTGCGAACGACCGTCGCCGACGGCGTAAAGGCGCTCGAGCTTGCGGAAGCTGCGACGCTTTCGTGGCGCGAGAAGCGCGTCGTTCATCTCGGCGAGCACGCGGCATGAACCCGGTGCGCGTGGGTATCGTCGGGCTCGGAAGACTCGGGCGGCGGCATGCGGAGAATCTCGCGTGGCACGTGCCGGGCGCGCGGCTCGTCGCGGCGTGCAGCCCGCTGCCGGAAGAGCGCGAGTGGGCCAAGGCGCATTTCCCCGATACCGCGCTTCATGCGGATTACGACGCGCTGCTCGCCGATGCATCGGTCGATGCGGTGTGGCTTGTCACGCCGACATCGCTGCACGCGACGCAGATCATCGCCGCGCTGGAGGCGGGCAAGCACGTGTTCTGCGAGAAACCGCTGTCGCTCGATCTTGCGGAGTGCGATCGCGTGATCGAGGCGCATGCGCGTCATGCGCATCTGCATGTGATGATCGGTTTCGTGCGGCGCTTCGACGCGAGTTATCGCAATGCATTCGACAGTATTGCGAAGGGTGCAATCGGGCGGCCTTTCATGGTGCGCTCGCAGACTTGCGACAAGAACGACCCCGATGGCTTCTTCGTGCGTTTCGCGCCGACATCGGGCGGGCTGTTTCTCGACTGCAGCGTGCACGACATCGATCTTGCGCGCTGGCTGCTCGGCAATCCACGAGCGACGCGCGTAATGGCAAGCGGGACGATCGCGATCCACGAGGGCTTGCGGGAATGCGGCGATATCGATAACGGCGTGGGCATCGTCGAATTCGACGATGGCCGGCTCGCCGTGTTCTACGCGTCGCGCACGATGGCGCACGGACACGATACGCAAACCGAAGTGATCGGCACGGCGGGGGCGTTGTCGGTGGGAAAGAATCCGCGCTTGAACCGCGTGGAGCTTGCGGATGAGTACGGCGTGCGCAACGCTTGCACGCCGACGTTTTTCGAGCGCTTCGAAGATGCGTTTCTGCGCGAGGCGCAAGCGTTCGTGGCCTGGGTTAGCGGTGGCAAGCCGACGGGGCTGACGCTCGAAGATGCGCGAGAGGCGACGCGGATCGGGATTGCGTTGCGCGAGGCGTGTGCGTCGGGCCGGCCGGTGGATCTTTGAGCGCTGCGCTAAAATCGAGCTTTTCGCAGCGCTCAATCACCCAGGCACACGGAAGGTTCAATCGCGATGGAAGTTCACAAGGAAGTCGACGCGCGCGGGCTCAACTGCCCTTTGCCGATTCTGCGCGCCAAGAAGGCGCTCGCCGACATGACGAGCGGCCAGATTCTCAAAGTGCTGGCTACCGATCCCGGATCGCAGCGCGATTTTGCGGCCTTCGCCAGACAAACCGGCAACGAGATCGTCGAGGCAACGTCGCAGGACAAGACCTTCGTCTTTCTCATGCGTCGCCGCTAGATTCGAAGGTTATAAAGCAAAATGCCCGTCACTATCGTGACGGGCATTTTTTTATCCAGCAAACGAGGGCGTTTTAGCCTTCGAGAATCGGCGAGCGCGTACGCAGATATTCTTCGAAGTCCTTCGCCACTTCCGGATGACGCAGCGCGAATTCCACAGTCGCTTTCAGATAGCCCAGCTTGCTGCCGCAGTCGAAGCGCGTGCCGTGATACTTGTACGCCAGCACTTGCTCATCCGACAGCAGCGATTGGATCGCGTCCGTCAGTTGCAATTCGCCGCCCGCACCCGGCTTCACCGCGCGAATGTGGTCGAAAATGCGCGGCTTCAGCACATAGCGGCCAACCACGCCGAGATTCGACGGCGCAACAGCAGGCTCCGGCTTCTCGACGATGCCCGACAGCTTCACGATGTTGTCTTCCCACTCCTTGCCGTCGATGATGCCGTACGACTTGGTTTCCTGCGGCGGAATCTCTTCCACGCCGATGACCGAGCTGTGATAGTGGTCGAACACTTCGATCATCTGCGTCAGCACGGGCGGCTTGCCGTACAGCAAGTCGTCCGCGAGGATCACGGCGAACGGGTTGTCGCCGACGAGCTTTTCGGCGCATAGCACCGCGTGACCGAGACCCAGCGCTTCGGCCTGACGCACATAGAAACAATCGACATGACTCGGCTTGATGCTGCGCACGAGTTCGAGCAGCTTTTCCTTGCCGCGTGCCTCGAGCTCGGCTTCGATCTCATACGACTTGTCGAAGTGATCTTCGATGGCGCGCTTGCTGCGGCCCGTCACGAAGATCATTTCGGTGATGCCGGCGGCCATGGCTTCTTCAACCGCATATTGAATCAGCGGCTTGTCGACGACCGGCAGCATTTCCTTCGGGCTGGCCTTGGTCGCGGGCAGAAACCGCGTACCGAGACCCGCAACCGGGAAAACTGCTTTGGTAACTTTTAGCATGTGATAACCCTGATCCTGTTAATCATCTGGAACATCGAGCCAGTAGCCGAAGGGGAGTCGGTATAAAACTCCCGGTTCAAAAGGGCAGTCGCAATAATTGCGCCTGAAGCTTCTCGATAGTGGTCTCGTATTCTGCCAGCCTTTTGCGCTCCTGATCAACGACAGCAGCCGGCGCTTTTGAAACAAAGCTTTCATTACCGAGCTTGGCGTTACATTTTGCGATTTCCCCGCTGAGCCGGTCGACTTCCTTCGAAAGGCGCTCGCGTTCGGCAGCGACATCGATCTCGACTTTGAGCACCAGCTTGTTGGCGCCGATGATCGCCACCGGTGCGCCATGCGCCTCTTTATCGAGCGCGGCTTCGTCGTCGATGATCTTCACTTCCGAAAGACGCGCGAGCGCCGCAACGTAAGGCGCAAACGTGGAAAGACGCGCCGCGTCGCCGTGCGCGAGCAACGGCACTTTCACCGCGGGCGAGAGATTCATTTCGCCACGCAGATTACGACATGCGTCGATCACTGCCTTCAGTTCGGCCGCCCACTGTTCCGACGATTCGTCGATCTTCTTCACTTCGGCGCGCGGATACGGCTGCGTCATGATCGACGCTTCGCCTTCCTTCGCGCCTTCCGGGTACGCATCCGTCAGCGGGGCGACCTTCTGCCACAGCGCTTCGGTGATGAACGGAATCACCGGATGCGCGAGGCGCAGCACCGTCTCCAGCACACGCAACAGCGTGCGCCGCGTGGCGCGTTGCTGCGCGGGCGTGCCGTTCTGGATCTGCACCTTCGCGAGTTCGAGATACCAGTCGCAGTACTCGTCCCACACGAACTTGTAGATCGCGCTCGCGACGTTGTCGAAACGATAATCCGCGAAGCCTTTCTCCACTTCCGCTTCCACACGCTGCAGCAGCGAGACGATCCAGCGATCCGCCTGCGAGAAGTCCGTATAGCCGCCGGGGCCGCAATCGCCCGGCTCGCATGCGCCGGCTTTCGAGAAACCGCAATCCTGGCCTTCGCAGTTCATTAACACGAAACGCGTGGCGTTCCAGAGCTTGTTGCAGAAGTTGCGATAACCCTCGCAGCGCGCGAGATCGAAGTTGACGTTGCGGCCGAGCGTGGCCATCGACGCCATCGTGAAGCGCAGCGCATCGGTGCCGAAGGACGGGATGCCTTCCGGAAACTCCTTGCGCGTCTTCTTTTCGATCTGCGCGGCCTGCTTCGGATTCATGAGGCCGGCCGTGCGCTTGGCGACCAGCGTTTCGAGATCGATGCCATCCACGATGTCGATCGGATCGAGCGTGTTGCCCTTGCTCTTCGACATCTTCTGGCCTTCGGCGTCGCGCACGAGGCCGTGCACATAGACGGTCTCGAAGGGCACCTTGCCGGTGAAATGCGTGGTCATCATCACCATCCGGGCGACCCAGAAGAAGATGATGTCGAAGCCCGTCACGAGCACCGACGAAGGCAGGAACGCCTTCAGTTCCGGCGTCTCGTTCGGCCAGCCGAGCGACGAGAACGGCACGAGCGCGGACGAGAACCACGTGTCGAGCACGTCGTCGTCGCGCCTGAGCGAGCCCGTGTAGCCGTTGGCATCGGCTTCGGCACGGGCTTCTTCCTCGCTCTTCGCGACGAAGATCTCGCCGTTTTCGCCGTACCACGCCGGAATCTGATGGCCCCACCACAATTGACGCGAGATGCACCAGTCCTGGATGTTCTCGAGCCATTGATAGTAGGTCGTCGTCCAGTTCTCCGGCACGAACTTGATCTGACCGCTGCGCACGACATCCAGCGACGTTTCCGTGATCGACTTGCCCGGATGGAACGAGCCTTCGGGCGCGGGCTTCGTCATCGCGACGAACCATTGGTCCGTCAGCATCGGCTCGATGACGACGCCCGTGCGATCGCCGCGCGGCACCATCAGCTTGTGCGGCTTCACGGAGTCCAGCAGGCCGAGCGCTTCGAGATCGGCGACGACCTGCTTGCGTGCCTCGAATCGATCCATGCCGCGATACTTCTCGGGCGCGTTGTCGTTGATCTTCGCGTCGAGCGTGAGAATTTCGATCTGCGGCAGCTTGTGGCGCTGGCCGACGGCATAGTCGTTGAAATCGTGCGCGGGCGTCACCTTGACGACGCCGGTGCCGAACTCGCGGTCCACGTAGTCATCGGCGATGATCGGAATTTCGCGATCGCACAGCGGCAGCACGGCCGTCTTGCCGATTAGATGCTGATAACGCTCGTCTTCCGGATGCACCATCAGCGCGACGTCGCCCAGCATCGTTTCGGGGCGCGTGGTCGCGACCGTCATATGGCCGGAGCCATCCGGCAGCGGATACCTGATGTGCCACAGGCTGCCGTTTTCTTCCTCGCTGACGACTTCCAGATCCGACACGGCGGTGCCGAGCACCGGGTCCCAGTTCACGAGGCGCTTGCCGCGGTAGATGAGGCCCTGCTTGTACAGCGTGACGAAGACATCGCGGACGGCGGCGGACATCTTGTCGTCCATCGTGAAGTACTCGCGCGACCAGTCGATCGACGCGCCGAGCCTGCGCACCTGATTCGTGATGGTCGAGCCGGATTGTTCCTTCCACGCCCACACGCGCTTCAGGAATTCTTCGCGGCCGAGGTCATGGCGCGAGATGCCCTGCGCATCGAGCTGACGTTCGACGACGATCTGCGTCGCGATGCCCGCGTGGTCCGTGCCCGGCACCCACAGCGTGTTGTCGCCGAGCATGCGGTGATAGCGCGTCAGGCCATCCATGATGGTCTGGTTGAACGCGTGCCCCATGTGCAGCGTGCCGGTGACGTTCGGCGGCGGCAGTTGAATGGAGAAATTTTTCGCGCCTTGCCGGAACGTGGGCGCAGCTAAGCCGCGCTTTTCCCATTCGGGGCCCCACTGGGACTCGATGTTCTGGGGCTCGAAGCTCTTCGCAAGCGTGTTGTCGCTCATCGTGAAATCTGCCGAAAAATGCGTGAAAAAGTGCGTGGAATCCCCAATTATAAGTTCCGCAAGGCTGCGTCGGATGATTCGCGCCCTCGGCCGGATGGCGTAGGCCTGAACGCCGCCATCGGCACGGTCTTATAATGAGCGGCCCGCCTGCTTGACCCGCGTCCCAATTTCCCCATGCCCGACTTACTCGCCAACCTGAACCCCGAACAGCTCGCCGCCGTGACGCTGCCCAACGAGCCCGCGCTGATTCTCGCGGGCGCGGGCAGCGGCAAGACGCGCGTGCTCATCACGCGCATCGCCTGGCTGATCCAGCAGGGCTATGCGTCGCCGCCGACCATCCTCGCCGTCACGTTCACGAACAAGGCGGCGCGCGAAATGATGTCGCGTCTGTCCGCGCTTCTGCCGATCGACACGCGCGGCATGTGGATCGGCACGTTCCACGGCCTGTGCAACCGCATGCTGCGCGCGCATTACCGCGACGCGGGCCTGCCGCAGTCGTTCCAGATTCTCGATACCGCCGACCAGCTCTCCGCGATCAAGCGGCTCATGAAGGGGCTGAATGTCGACGACGAAAAGTATCCGGCGAGGAACCTGCAGTACTTCATCAACAACGCGAAGGAACAGGGCCTGCGCCCGAAGGACGTCGACGCCACCGACAACTTCAACCGCAAGTTCGTCGAGCTTTACGAGGCCTACGATCAGCAGTGCCAGCGCGAAGGCGTCGTCGACTTTCCGGAGCTGCTGCTGCGCTGCTACGAACTGCTCGCGCACAATCCGCCGCTGCGTGCGCACTATCAGGCGCGCTTTCGCAACATCCTCGTCGACGAGTTCCAGGACACCAACAAGCTGCAGTACGCGTGGCTCAAGATGCTGGCGGGCGAGCATAACGCCATCTTCGCAGTCGGCGACGACGATCAATCCATCTACGCGTTTCGCGGCGCCAACGTCGGCAACATGCACGACTTCGAGCGCGAATTCCGCGTGCGCAATCTGATCAAGCTCGAGCAGAACTACCGTTCGCACGGACATATTCTCGACACCGCGAACTTTCTGATCGCGAACAACGCGCGCCGGCTCGGCAAGAATCTGCGCACCGATGCCGGCCACGGCGAACCGGTGCGCGTCTACGAGGCCGCGACCGATTCGCAGGAAGCGGGCTGGATCGTCGAGGAAATCAAGGCGCTCATCAATACCGGGATGGCGCGCGGCGAGATCGCGGTGCTGTACCGGAGCAACGCGCAGTCGCGCACGATCGAACATACGCTCGTGAACGCGGGGATCGCGTATCGCGTGTACGGCGGCCTGCGGTTCTTCGAGCGTCAGGAAGTGAAGCACGCGCTCGCGTATCTGCGCCTGATCGACAACCCGAACGACGACACCGCGTTCGCCCGCGTCGTGAATTTCCCGACGCGCGGCATCGGCGCGCGGTCGATCGAACAGCTCGCGGACGCGGCGCGCCTCTACAACTGTTCGATGGCTGCAGCCGTGCCGTATGTGGCCGGCAAGGCGGGATCGAGTCTCGGCGCGTTCGCGACGCTGATCGCGAAGATGCGCGCCGAGACGCAGCAGATGAGCCTGCCGGAAACGGTCGAATACGTGGTGCGCGCGAGCGGCCTCGCCGCGTTCTATGAAATGGAGCGCGAGGGGCAGGACCGGCTGGAGAACTTGCAGGAACTGGTGAACGCGGCGGCGGCGTTCGTGAGCGAGGAGGGCTACGGCCTCGATACGCCCGCGCGTTCCATCCCGCTGCGTCCGGGCGCGACTGCCGCGCCGGGAATCGCGGCGGTGAGCGAGGATGGCGAGATCGAAGTGCTCGATGCGCCCGGCATCGCCGATCCCGCGCAAAATCCCGACACGATGACGCCGCTCGCGGGCTTCCTGTCGCATGCATCGCTCGAAGCGGGCGACAACCAGGCGCAGGCCGGGCAGGACGCCGTGCAACTGATGACCGTCCACGCCGCGAAGGGGCTGGAATTCACGGCGGTGTTCATCACCGGGCTGGAAGAGGGGCTTTTCCCACACGAGAACAGCGCCCAGGAATCCGACGGGCTCGAAGAGGAGCGGCGGCTCGCGTATGTCGCGATCACGCGGGCGAAAGAGCGGTTGTATCTGTCGTTCGCGCAGAGCCGGATGCTCCACGGACAGACGCGCTACAACATTCGCTCGCGCTTTTTCGACGAGTTGCCGGAAGGCTCGCTCAAATGGCTCACGCCGAAGGTCGAGGCGGGCGCGCGCTGGGGCGGCCGGTCGGACAACGCCGGCTGGGGCCGCGACTGGTTCGCGCGGCCGGGGCAGGAGCGCGGAGGTTCGTCGACGGTGAGCGCGGCGCTGCCGTCGTTTGCCAACGAGCAGCGCGCAGCCGACACCGGCTTCAAGGTCGGACAGGCCGTTTTCCACACGAAGTTCGGCGAAGGCACCGTGACCGCGCTCGAAGGCTCCGGCGGCGATGCGCGCGCGCAAGTGCGCTTCAAGCGCCACGGCGAGAAGTGGCTCGCGCTCGCGGTCGCGAAACTCCAAGCGGTCGAATGAAACGGCTCGGCATCATGGCGGCGCTGCCGCAGGAACTGGGCGACCTCGTCGCCCGGATGCGCGAGGCCGGCGACGTGCAGACGGTCACGCTCGGGCAGCGCGAGTATCACGTCGGCGAGGCGCATGGCGTGCGCGTCGTGGTGACGCTCGCGCGCATCGGCAAGGTCGCGGCGGCGGCGACGGCGAGCGCGCTGATCCACGTCTTCGAGGCCGATGCGATCGTCTTTACCGGCGTCGCGGGCGGCGTGCATCGCGATGTGCGCGTGGGCGATATCGTCATCGCCGACGCGTTGCTGCAGCACGATCTCGACGCATCGCCGTTATTCCCGCGCTACGAAGTGCCGTTGCTTGATCGGGCGCGTTTCGATTCGGATGGCGCGTTGTCGGATGCGCTCGCCGCTGCGGCGCATGCGTTCGTCGAGACGGAAGCCGCTGCGCTCGCCGAACGCTTCGCGGTGGTGGCGCCGCGAGTGCATCGCGGGCTGGTGGTGAGCGGTGACCGCTTCATCGCGAGTCACGACGAGGTATCCGCATTGCGCGACGCGCTGCCGGACGCGCTCGCCGTCGAAATGGAAGGCGCGGCGCTCGCGCAGGTCTGCTTCGAGCATGGCGTGCCGTGCGCGGTCGTGCGCACCATCTCCGATACCGCCGACGCCGCCGCGCCCGTTTCCTTCGCGGAGTTTCTGGCGGCCATCGCCGGGACGTATTCGTCGGGCGTTCTCGGACGTTTTCTGCAAGCGCGCGGCTGACACTGCCGCGTCTTCTCGCCGCATCTCCTTCCGAAATCCACGATCGCGCTTGTTATTGAGAATGATTCTCAATACAATCGTTCGTGAGATGCATCTGGAGGACGCCCGACATGACGAACGATTCCACAAGCGACGCGGTCCAGGGCTGCGCTGTCGCCGTCAACGCCGCGAAGGTGCTCGACACGACACGCCGCGCCTGGACGGCCGCGCCTGCGGGCGAAGCGGAGCAGCAGGCCGATCGCCGGCCGCCGCACGCGGTGCGGAAAAAGCGCGTCGTGCCGCGGCGTTCCCGCTGGCCAAGCCTGATCGCCGCCCTGAATCACTGGAGCCCGAAGCCGCTGTGAACGCCGACCTTTTCAAGAATCCCCCGCTCGCGCTGGACTCGCAGCTTTTCGACGCCAGCCGTTTCCCGCTCGTTCGAGTGCGCCGCCGCGCGATCCAGCCAGGCTGCGCGTTCGCATGGGCCGCGCAGATGCGACGGCTGCTCGCGCTGGCGACGCCGTTCGTCATCGTCGCGGAACACGCCGGCGACGAGACGCCCGACGACTTCCGGCTTCGCGCGGCCTGGCTGCGCACGCATCGCGCGGCGCTGGGCGCGCACTGCCGCGGTTTCATCGTGATCGAGCCGCGCATCGAAGCACGGGCCGGCACGCGCGAAACGCTGCGCACGCTCACCGAAGGAAGCGGCGTCCGCACGGTCGTCGTATCGAGCATGCAGGTGGCGAGCGAACTTGCGCCGGTGCTGCTCAAGCACGCGGCCACGAAAGCAGCCACGCGCGTCTCGCAAAGCCGCGCGGTGTAGAACCGTCGGACCGATCAGGGCGCGCCCTCTCTAGCCAGCCGTTCGCCGGCTGCTCTATTCTGTGGAGCCAACGCCGCTTTGCAGAGGACGCGCATGCCGACTTACCGAGAAGCGTATCGACGGTCTATCGAGGAGCCTGAAGCGTTCTGGGCCGAGCAGGCCCGCCGCATTCACTGGCAGACGCCGTTCGACAGCGTGCTCGACGCGAGCAATCCGCCGTTCGCGCGATGGTTCATCGGCGGCAGGACGAATCTCTGTCACAACGCGGTCGATCGTCATCTGGCGACGCGCGCGCAACAGGACGCGCTCGTTTATGTATCGACGGAAACCGGCATCGAGCGGCGCTACACGTACGCCGAACTTCACGCCGAGGTGAACCGCATGGCGGCCGTGATGCGCTCGCTGTCGGTCAGGAAAGGCGACCGCGTCCTCATCTATTTGCCGATGATCCCCGAAGCGGTCTTCGCGATGCTCGCGTGCGCGCGCATCGGCGCCATCCATTCGGTCGTGTTCGGCGGCTTCGCGGCGCCGAATCTGGCGGCGCGCATCGACGATGCGGAGCCAGCGCTCATCGTCACCGCAGACGCCGGCGCGCGTGCCGGCAAGGTGATCGACTACACGCCGCTCGTCGATGAGGCGCTGTCGCGCGCCGAGTTCAAAGTGACGCAAGTGCTGCTGATCGACCGCCAGCTTGCGCCCGAGCGCTTGCAGGCCAGCTATCTCGTCGCCTACGAGCCGCTGCGCGAGCAGTTCTTCGACGCTCACGTGCCTTGCGAATGGCTCGAATCGAACGATCCGTCCTACGTCCTTTATACGTCCGGCACGACGGGCAGGCCGAAGGGCGTGCAGCGCGATGTCGGCGGTTATGCGGTGGCGCTCGCGGCGTCGATGGAGCACATCTTTCAGGGCGCGGCGGGCGACACGATGTTCACCGCATCGGACATCGGCTGGGTCGTGGGGCATAGCTACATCATCTATGCGCCGCTGATCGCGGGACTGACCACGGTGATGTACGAAGGCACGCCGGTTCGTCCCGATGGCGGTGTCTGGTGGCGGCTCGTCGAGCAATACGGCATCAATCTGATGTTCACCGCGCCGACCGCGCTGCGCGTCCTCAAAAAGCAGGACCCGGCGCTGATGGAGAAATACGACCTGTCGAGCCTGCGCACGCTGTTTCTTGCGGGGGAGCCGCTCGACGAGCCTACCGCGCAGTGGATTCAAAGCGCGCTCAAGAAGCCCGTCATCGACAACTACTGGCAGACCGAAACCGGCTGGCCGATGCTTGCGATTCCGCGCGGCATCGAGGCGTTGCCGTCGAAGCTGGGTTCGCCGGGCGTGCCGTCGATGGGCTTTGCGCTGACGCTTCGTGACGAACTGACGGGCGATGTCTGCGCGCCGGGCGAGAAGGGCGTCGTCACGCTCGGCTATCCGCTGCCGCCCGGCTGCATGCAGACCGTCTGGGGCGATGACCAGCGTTTCATCGACACGTATTGGCGCAGTGTGCCGAACCATATGGTCTATTCGACGTTCGACTGGGGCGTGCAGGACGAGGACGGCTACGTGTCGATACTCGGGCGCACCGACGATGTGATCAACGTGGCGGGACATCGGCTCGGCACGCGCGAGATCGAGGAGGCGCTGTCGGCGCATGCGGCGGTGGCGGAAGTGGCGGTCGTCGGCGTGGCGGACCCGGTGAAGGGGCAGGCGGCGACGGCGTTCGTCGTGTTGCGCGATGCCGATCGCATCAATGCGCCCGGCGCGCGCGAGGGCATGGAAGCGGAGCTGTGCCATGCGGTCGATACGCAGCTCGGCGCGATTGCGCGGCCGGCGCGCGTGCATTTCGTGTCGATGCTGCCGAAGACGCGTTCCGGCAAGCTGCTGCGGCGCGCGATTGCGGCGCTGGCGGAAGGACGCGATCCCGGCGATTTGCCGACCATCGAGGATGCCGGGGCGTTGGCTCAGGTCAAATCGGCGCTGGAAGGGAAGTAGCGGACGGGCGGCATTGATTTGCGGCAAGGGAGGCGGATTTCGAAGCTGTCGCGAGCCCTCACACGATGCCGCACGTCCAAATCAACCGACGGCAACGGTCATAAAAAAACTCATCGCAACCTGCGACTAAACAAGCAAAACGCCCGGTCATAAAACTTCGACCGGGCGTTTCGTGCGTGCCGGCGCTTCAGCGCCGCATCGGGCCATCAAGCCTTCGCATCCCTCGTCTTCGGCAAGAACACCGCCAACATGCCGATCAGCGGCAGGAACGCGCACAGCTTGTACACGTGATCGATGCTCGTCACGTCCGCGAGATGCCCGAGCACCGCCGCGCCGACGCCGCCCATCCCGAACGCGAAGCCGAAGAACAGCCCCGCGACCATGCCGACCTTGCCCGGAATCAGTTCCTGCGCGTACACCAGGATCGCCGAGAACGCCGACGCCAGCACGAGCCCGATGATCACCGACAACACGCCCGTCCAGAACAGGTTGACGTAAGGCATCAGCAGCGTGAACGGGGCGACGCCGAGGATCGATACCCAGATCACGGCCTTGCGCCCGACCTTGTCGCCGACCGGCCCGCCGATGATCGTGCCCGCCGCGACCGCCGCGAGGAACACGAACAGATGAATCTGCGCGGTCTGCACCGATACGCCGAACTTGCTGATCAGATAGAACGTGAAGTAGCTCGTGATGCTCGCCAGATAGAAGTACTTCGAGAACACGAGCAGCACGAGCACGCTCATCGCCATGAAGACCTTGTCGCGCGGGAGCGCGGCGTGCGTCGCTTGCGCGCGGCCCTTTTTCGTCGCCGGATGACGCTTGTACCAGCGGCCGATGTTCGCGAGCACGACCATTGCCAGCAGCGCCGCCGCCGAAAACCACGCGATGCTGCGCTGTCCATGCGGAATCACGATCAGCGCGGCGAGCAGCGGCCCCAGCGACGAGCCCGCGTTGCCGCCCACCTGAAACAGCGACTGCGCGAGACCATGCTTGCCGCCCGACGCCATGCGCGCCACCCGCGACGACTCCGGATGAAACACCGACGATCCGCAGCCCACCAGCGCCGCCGCGATCAGGAGCGTCCCGAAGCTGCCCGCAACCGACATCAGCAACAGCCCGGACAGCGTGAACCCCATGCCGACGGGAAGCGAATACGGCTTCGGATGCTTGTCCGTATACAGCCCGACGAGGGGCTGCAACAGCGACGCGGTGATCTGATACGTCAGCGTAATCAGCCCGATCTGCCCGAAGGTGAGCGCGAATTCGCTCTTGAACATCGGATAGATGGCGAGGATCAGCGACTGGATCATGTCGTTGAGCAGGTGCGAAAAACTGATCGCGCCCAACACGGAATACACGGTGCGCTGCACGGCCGGCGCAGTGGCGGCAGGCGTCTCCGATGGCGGAAACGCGCCCTTGTCGAAGCTCGTTTGCATGTCGATGGCAGTTAAAAAAGCGGTTGTCTCGGACTCTTCTTCGTTGCGATTCATGCGCGAACCGCATGTTTGCCAAGTTTAGGGTGTCTCGCTCGCGGTGTGCTGCCAAGAATTGTCGCGAATCGGACACGAGGGGTCGGGTATTCATCAGACACATGCACTTTTTGGCCGGTTATAAGTGCGGGCAGGAATCGCATCGACCGAAGCCAACGAACCCGCACGGTCGTGCCGATGCCGTTAAAGAAAACCAGACTCATGCCGTAGATGAGCAAAGAAGCAGAGCATGAAAGCGCGTGACAAAGCGCATCGCTCGACCATAACGATTACGGGGATCATCGATGAAACTGCATACGCTGCGCGCCGGCAAGGGCGCGGGCTCACCGCGAGCGACCAGGCGCGGACTATCCGTCAAAGCGTCGCTGCGCCTCGCGTTCGGCCTCGTGCTGGCGGGCACGCTGGCCATCGGCGCGATCTCGCTCACGCAGATCAGCCGTCTCAACGGCGCAACGGAATCGATCTATACGCAGGGTTATGTCGCGAGCCGGGCGGCCGAAGAAACGCGCGGTTATCTGCTGCGCGCGAGCCGTTCGCAGAAGATGCTGCTGACCGCGTCGACGGCGAAGGAGCGCGATGAACTCGGCGATCAGATCGAGCACGCGCTGACGGACATCGGCAAGGAGCAGTCGCAGCTGTCGCAGTACATGGATCGTGCCGACACCGATGCGCTCGCGCAGCACAAGCGCTTTACCGCGGCGCTCGCGACGTGGAGCGGCAACCTGCGCACGTTCGTGAAGCTCGTGAAGGAACAGCCGCTCGATCTGTCGCAGATGAACTGGCAAGTCGGCACGCAGGACGTCTCGCTGCTCGTCGAGACCGGCAAGCTCGAGAAGATGGTCGATGAACTCGTCGAGCGGCGCGGGGCGGCGGCCAAGCGCACGATCGACGCGGCCTCGTTCATCTTTCAGTCGTCGTTCGTGATGGTGCTGGCGTTGACGGCGGCCCTGTTCGTGCTGGCGATCGTCGTCAGTGAATGGATGGTGCGGCGTCTTTCCGGCCAGCTCGGCGGCGAGCCGGCTTATGCGAAGGAGATCGCGAGCCGCATTGCTTCGGGCGATCTCGCGTATCCGATCGCGCTCAAGCGTCGCGACGACGCGAGCATGCTCTACGCGCTGTCCGAAATGCAGTCGGGCCTGTCCGCGACGGTCGGCGATATTGCGGCGAGCGCGGAGGCGATTGCGTCGGCGTCGAGCGAAATTTCGACGGGCAACGTCGATTTGTCGCGCCGCACGGAAGAGCAGGCTGTCGCGCTGGAGAAGACGGCGGCGAGCATGGAGCAGCTTACGTCGACGGTGCGTCAGAACGCGGACAACGCGATGCAGGCGACGACGCTGGCGCACAACGCGTCGGAGATTGCGGAGAAGGGCGGCACGGTGGTGAGCCGCGTCGTCGAGACGATGCAGCGTATCGATGCGAGCGCGAAGAGCATTGGCGACATCATCGGCGTGATCGAAGGTATCGCGTTCCAGACGAACATTCTTGCGTTGAACGCGGCAGTGGAAGCGGCGCGCGCGGGCGAGCAGGGGCGCGGCTTTGCGGTCGTTGCGGGCGAGGTGCGCAGCCTTGCGCAGCGTTCGTCGGCGGCGGCGAAGGAGATCAAGACGCTGATCGATACGTCGGTGTCGCGTGTGTCCGATGGATCGACTTATGCGCAGGAAGCCGGTGCGACGATGGAAGAAGTCGTGAGGGCGGTGCGCCGGGTGACGGACATCATGGGCGAGATATCGGCGGCATCGGCGGAGCAGAAGACAGGCATCGAGGCGATCGGACACGCGGTGTCGCAGATGGACGCGGGGACGCAGCAGAATGCCGCGCTCGTGGAGCAGGCGGCGGCTGCGGCTCAGTCGCTCGATGATCAGGCGCGGGCGCTTAAGGGGCTTGTTGGGAAGTTTCAGCTTTGCTGAGGGTGTTTGGTCTGCGGTTGGCGGTTGTTTGCCAGTGAGCTTGTTTTCGTGTCGGTCTATTGGCTCGCCCCTCCCCGGGGCGGGGGTCAATTTCTTGGCCGCTGTGTATAGACCGGAGACATGGATAACACCTGTTCCAGGACATAGGTAACACTTCGGACGAATGGTTCGTCCGGAGTCGAGCATGTCCTGGGATAGCAAAAACACCATGGAATTGCGGCTTGAATT